>OIFE01000021.1_pt1 | contig 216148 bp, 211 predicted proteins | sample 1581921 | NCBI WGS metagenome assembly OIFE01 (sample SAMN04414075, study PRJEB24778) | human gut metagenome | material: faecal | host: Homo sapiens | reverse complement strand
TGTAAATATAATTATTCAAATTTTTAGCGGTGTCCAGAAAACTGGGTACATATCAGTTCCTTGCACCGGCTATTTTTTATGTGGTTTAAAGGTGTTGGATAGCTTTACTTACTCTGTAATCTGCTTTGTGCTATAATTAAAAATAGCAGGAAAGGAATTCTATAGCATACTATTATAAAGCGTTTGTTGATAGGAGAATAATTATGGCTACAGTAAAAACACAGGCGCACTGTCTGCTGGCCGGTGCAGCAGCTGCCGCTGTCTGCGCCTGGCCTTGGGCGCAGGCCAGTTTGACGGCTGATTTTATACATCATACGGCATTGGCTGCGACGATTGGCGGCTTGGCAGATTGGTGGGGTGTGACGGCGCTGTTTAAGCGTCCGCTGGGCATCAATGCGCCCGGCACCGATGTATTGCGTAATAATTATGAGCGCCTGACGACAGGTTTGGCGGATTTTGTGAGCAATGACCTGCTGACGGCAGAAAATGTTATGCGGGCTGTCGGCAGAGAAAACTTTGCTAAGCTGCTGTTGGAGCATTTTGCGCAGCAGCAGAATGTGGAGCGTCTGTGGCAGACGGTGCGTCCGTTGGCGCAGCATGCGCTGCGCTCACTCAATACAAGGCAGGCCGAACAGCTTTTGCTTTCGGAGCTGCCTAAATATATTGCCAGCCTGCGTATTCCGGAGATTCTGGCGGACGCGCTGCAGAAGGCTGTGGCCAACGGCAGCTTTAACGGTATTTGGCAGCTGCTGACGCAGGAGGCCAAGCAGATTCTGCATAAGCCGGAATTTACCGCGTTGCTGGAAGGCCTGACGCAGATGGCGGAGGAAGAATATAATAAGGACAGTCTGTTGCGCAATTTATTTGTGAGCGGACAGGCGGCTAAGCTGGCACCGCTTTTTGTACAGGAGCTGGAAAAGGCTTTGAATGCCTTGGCTGATCCTGACAGTGAGCTGCGGCGGCAGATTGATAACTGGCTGCTGGCACGCATGGAGGATTATCGTCATGATATTGCTTTTGCGGGCTGGTTCAACAGCAAGCTGTCACAGCTGGCAACAGCGAAGGCACTGGCTTTTAAGGAGCTGCTGCAAACGCAGGATGTAGATATTTTATTGACTCTGCTGCAAAAGAGGCTGCAGCTGCTGGCTGACAGCGAGGCGGAGCAGAGCAGGCTGGACAGCGCATTGAAGGAGCTGCTGCTGCAGGCCTTGGCAATGCAGCATGATACGGTATATGATTTGGTTTTGGCTAAGCTGCATAGCTATGACAGGGATGTATTGATTGCGAAAATGGAGCAGCGCGTGGGCGATGATTTGCAAAATATCCGCAAGAGCGGCACCTGTATCGGCGGTTTGATGGGAGCGGTGCTGTTTATTATTGCGACGATGGCAGAAAGGCTGGTGGGGTAGGATGAATAGCCTGAAAAAACATTGGACATATGCAGACAGTGCTTTTCTTGCTTCCGGTGCAATCTATCTGCTTTTCTTATATCTCAGGCTGCATTATGCCGGGCTGTACATGGGGCACTTCGGCGAGCTTAAGTGGGATTGGCTGATTTTGGGTTACTATATGGCGGAAGCGGCGCTGATTGGCAGCTTTGCGGATTGGTTTGCCGTGACTGCTGTGTTTAAGGTGCCCTGGATATGCCGTCTGCTGCCGTTTATGGCCAAGCATACGGCGATTTTGCCGCGTAGCAGAGAGGGTTTTGTGCGTGGCTGCGGTCAAATGGTACAGCAGGAGTTTTTGACGAAAAAGGCCTTGCTGCTGCAAAAAAAGCAGCTGGTAATTCTGGATAAATTTATAGTTTATCTGGAAAAGCCGGAGAACAAGGCGCGTTTGCAGGGGTTGCTGACCAATTTTGCCGAAGGCGTTCTGCATAAGCTCGATACGCAGGCTTTAAGCAGGCAGCTTGAGGGTAAAATAAAAACAGCCTTGGCTGACGTAGAAGCCAACGAACAGCTTGATAAGCTGTTTAAAGCCTTGGCTGCACAGCGTAGGGATGAGCAATGCTACGAATGGCTGCTGCAGCAGCTGGTAGCACTGGCGGAATCTTCTGCTATCAGAGAGCGTGTTCGCCGAGAGCTGCAAAAGCAGGTGGAAAAGCGTGGCAGCGAAGGCTTGTGGAGCAGTATTAAGCTGTGGGCTGCCAAAAAGCTGGATGTTGTTAATGTTGAAGATGCAACAGATGCCATTTGCCGTGCCTTGGTGGGAACTGCTCACCGTCTGCGGGATGATGAGCAGTGGCGCTTTTGGCTGTATGCACAGCTGCAGCGTGTTGCAGGCAGTGTTTACGGTACAGAGGCTTGGCGTGAGCTGGTGCAGTCGCTGCAGAATCGTGCTTTGCATGATATTTCTCTGCAGTCTGCCTTGAAGCAGCTTTTGGATAATATGATTAAAGCCTTGTGCCGTCCGCTTGCGCAGGAAGGCAGTGCGGCAGCGCAGCCGACGATTCTGCTGCAGGCTGTGCAAGAGGCGTTGGCAACTATTGAAACGGATTTACGTTCCGACGCGCAGTTTAAGGCTAAGGCAGAGGCGTATCTGCAACATATACTTGGCTTAGGTCTGCTGCAGGCTCAGACGATGCTGGGCGATATTGTGGAGCGTATTTTGCAGGCAATGGCCGATGAACGTTTGACAGAGATGGTGCGCAGTAAGGTTAATACCGATATGCAGCGTATTCGCCTTAACGGTACGGTTATGGGTGCCTTTTTGGGAGCTATTTTCTATCTGTTGAAATGTGCATGGTAGGGAAGGTCATCGATAAAGCACCGTATGCATTGTCACGAATGCCTTGACGTACTCAAAGTACGCCGACGGCATTTGTTCCTCAAAACTTAAAAGTCTGATGATAAGCACTAAATGCATTATCATCAGACTTTTTTTATGTGAACACAAACAAAAAAGCTCCAAGCCAAAGGCTTGAAGCTGATAAGCATAAATGGAGCGGGTAACGAGAATCGAACTCGCGACACTCAGCTTGGGAAGCTGATGTTCTACCGCTGAACTATACCCGCAGATAAAAATACCATAACGCTATTATATACTATAACAGGTAAAGTTGCAAGTATGAGGCAGTGCCGAGGGATTTGCAACGAGCAATTGTTGGTGTCAGAAAAACTTTAAAATTTTTTCGAGAATACTGTATACAAAATACAAAAAAGTGCTATAATAGATAGCAGATGAGGGAAAACCCCACAGGCTGTAAAAATACAGCATCAAAAAAAATAAAAAGTGCGAATGCATGGAGGTGAGTTACTATGTTTAGTGCCGCTGGTGTTAGCTTAGTTTTCTTAGGCGTCCTGACTGTTATGTGCATTTTTGAATAATTGTAATGAGGGAACGCCTCTGACCACGCTTTGAGCTGTGGGCAGAGGCGTTTTTATTATGCCTGTAATTCTGTTGTTGTTAAGCTAATCCCTTGCGGTGGCTGTCATCCCAGCCTACCAGGTCCTTAATAACCTCGGAGGCAATAATCAATCCTGCTACCGAAGGTGTGAAGGCATTGCTGCCAGGCAGCGCACGGCGTTTGGGTGCTTCGGCGTGACATTCGCTTTCTGTTTCCTCATTTATAGGTAAAAGCGGCAGCTCCTGTGAATAAACAACCTTTAGTTTTTTAATGTTGTTTTTCTTCATGGCCTGGCGCATAACACGTGCCAAGGGGTCAACCTTGGTTTTATAGATATCTGCTACTTCGAACATGGCAGGATTAACCTTGTTGCCTGCTCCCATGCTGCTGATAACTGGCACGCCTGCTGCCTTGGCTGCAAGCACGATAGCAATTTTTGCTGCCACGGTATCTACGGCATCAACAACGTAATCATATTGCGAGAAATCAAATTCGTGCTGATTTTCCGGTAAAAAGAAGCATTGGCGGCAATTTACCTTGGCATCGGGATTGATGCTCGCAATACGTCTGGCCATGACTTCAACCTTAGGTTGGCCGACAGTATCAAGGGTAGCGATAATCTGACGATTGAGATTGGTGAGAGCAACGGTATCGTTATCAATGAGGTCAAAGCTGCCGACACCACTGCGGGCGAGTGCTTCGACTGTATAACCGCCTACACCGCCGATACCGAAAACAGCGACATGGGCATTTTGCAGACGCGTAATTGCTTCACTGCCGAAAAGCAGCTCTGTACGTGAAAACTGGTTAAGCATATGAATCTCCTTGCGTGGTATTTATTGGTTTGGATATCGGAAGCTTAAGCTGCTAAGCTGATTTCTACCTTTACACCGTCCTTAAGATCTTCTGGCTTTTGGTCTGAAGTAACAGTGATTTTAGTGCCGTCAATGCTGCTTATCTTACCGCTGAAGGGAGCAGGTGCTTCGGCGGCCTTAATGCTTACCGGCATGCCTGCCTTAAGCTCCGTGGCCTGTGCTGCGCTGACATTCAGCGTTATATTGCAGGTATCAACGGCTTTGATGTGCAGGATTACTTGATCCTTTTGTACGGTAGCGTTGTTGGCAGCCTGCAAATCAGTAATGATGCCGGTGCAGGGGCTGTTGCCTTCATTTTTTTCCTGCTGTGCCATTGCAGCTGCCTGTTGTGCTTTGAGCTGGACAATGAGCTTTTGCTGTGCATCGATTTCTGCCGGAGAAGCTGGCTTGAAGCTGACGCTTACGCTGCTTGCTGCCTGCAGCTGTGCGATAGCGCGCTGCAGCTCGTCCTGGGCAGCCTGTGCCTGATTGCGTGAAACTGCCCCCTGCGCCAGCAGACTGTTCATCTTAGCGGCCTTTTGCTGTGCCGCCGCTACGTTGGCCTGTGCCAGAGAGGTGTCAGCAACTGGTGCTGCCGTCGGCGTGCCCTGCTGCATACGTTTTAAATCTGCTTCGGCCTTGGCAACCTGGGTTGCCAGGTCCTTAACCTGCTTATCCAGCTTTGCGTCACCGATAGCAAAAAGCGGCTGGCCCTTGCTGATGCGCTCGCCCTTTTCGCTGATAAGACCTATGAGCTTGCCTGCTGTCGGAGCCTTGACTGCATAGGTGGGGATGCTGATTGTGCCGCTGCCAAGACTGTTATCAGCCTTTTGCATACTGCAGCCGCTCAGGCTGAAGGCTGTGAGGCAGACGGCTGCCATACAACATAATATTTTTAATATCTTCATAGTAGATTCCTCGTTTCCTTGAAGTTAAAAGCCTATTGTACTTGTATATTATAGCGTAAGTTTGTGGCATTTGCATGACATTTTTTAGAATGTGTTGCCCAAATAGTAAAAAGCTGCTGCCTCCGGCGTGAATGCCGAAAGCAACAGCTTTAATTGTATAGGTCAGATTTTATTTCTCAATCAGTGCCATACCAGCTTCGAGAGCCTTGGTATTAGCTTCTTCGGTTCCTTTCGGAACACGGTTCAGTACAGCCTTGAGAATTGCTTCTTTGGAAACGCATTTGGTGAGTGCAACTACTGCGCCCAAAGCAACGATGTTCGCAAACAGTGTCTTGCCGCAAACAGTGTTGGCAGTATGGGTGATAGGCAGGTCAACGCGTTTGCCGTACTTGCCGGGAACATCAGTTACGAAAAGAGTATCGGTGATAACGGTGGTATGCTCATCGCAGTCGGCAATGAATTTGTTGGCAGCCTCCTGGCTCATTACCAGCAGAGTATCCGGGCAGATAACACGGCTGAAGTAAATGGGCTCATCACTGATGATAGCCTCGGCCTTGGAGGAGCCGCCGCGGGCTTCCGGGCCATAGGATTGGGATTGTACAGCCAGCTTGTCGTCTAAGAGGGCAGCTTCGGCTAAAATAATACCAGCAGTGATCAGACCCTGACCACCGGTACCGGAGAAACGAAAGCTATGTCTCATAATTATTTACCCTCCTGTGCACGTTGAATAATTTGGTCATATGCCTTGGTGTATTCCATAACGTCGTTGTTTTCGTAGAGAACGCCGATGGGGAATTTGCCGGCAGCGATTGCTTCTGCCTTTTTCTCTTCATCCATGCGGTCCCAAACAGCCTTCATAACGCCATGGTCACGCTGCCAAGCCATCATCTGAGCCGGTCCGCCCATCTTGTTCTGACGGCCGAAGGAAATCGGGCAAGCGCTTACTGCTTCGATGATAGAGAAGCCTTTGTGAGCAATACCTTTAGCGATAACATCAACCAGTACGGGAACATGGTAGGTGGTTGCGCGTGCTACATAGGTTGCGCCAGCAGCCTTTGCCAGATCGAGCAGATTAAAGCTCGGTTCAACAGTGTAGTACGGAGCGGTAGTTGCTTTGGAATGAATCGGCGTCATCGGAGAATACTGACCGCCGGTCATGCCGTAAATGCTGTTGTTAAAAACAACCAGAGTCAAATCAATATTGCGGCGTGCTGCATGAATTAAGTGGTTGCCGCCGATAGCGGTGCAGTCACCGTCACCGCTGCAAACGATAACATTCAGTGCAGGGTTAGCCATTTTTACACCGGTAGCAATCGGCAGAGCACGGCCGTGCAGAGTGTTGGCGGTGTTGAAGTCCAGATAACCGGAGGAACGGCTGGAGCAGCCGATACCGCTGATTACTGCAACGTCGTCTTTTTCCAGACCTTGCTTATCAATTGCTTTTACAATGGCGCCGGTGATAACGCCGTTGCCGCAGCCGGGGCACCAGATGTGAGGCAGACGGCCCGGGCGGAAATATTTATTGATTAAATTTTCCATTTCACTCATCGTTTTTTCTCCTCTCATCCGTTAGGCCATAGCCTTTTTGATTTCAGCTAACAGTTCGGCCGGAGTAGCAGATTCGTTATCGTATTTAGCGTACAGGCTTACAGGAACCTTGCCTGCTACCGCACGTTCAACTTCCAGAACGTACTGGCCGCAGTTCAGCTCGTGTACGAGGATGCCTTTAACCTTGCCTGCCAGCTCCTGCATTTGCTTTTCAGCAAATGGCCAGATAGTAATCGGGCGGACGAAGCCAACCTTCAGGCCCTCCTTGCGTGCCATGTCAACTGCTTCATAAGCAGTGCGGGCAGCGCCGCCGAAGGCTACAACAGCAAATTCGGCATCTTCCATACGATAGTTTTCTACTTGTACGATGTCGTCTAAGTTATCTTCTAATTTAGTGCGCAGACGGTCCTGAGAGGTGCGGGTTGCTTCGCCGGTGCCTTTTGGGAAACCGGTTTCGTCATGTACCAGACCGGATACGTGCCAGCGGTAACCGCTGCCGAAGTCTGCCATAGCAGGAACCTTGGAGCCTTCCTCGCAGCCGTAAGCCAGATAATCTTCGGGTGCGCAGGTCGGGCGCTTGCGTTCTGCCTGCGGAATTTCATCATAATTGTCGGGAAGCTCGATTTTCTCGCGCATATGGCCGATAACCTCGTCCATCAGGAGAATAACCGGGCAACGATATTTTTCGCTCAATGCTACTGCACGCAAAGTCAGGTCAAAGCATTCGGGAACACTGGACGGAGAAACGGTAATCAGCCAGTGGTCACCGTGGGTGCCCCAGCGGGTTTGCATAACCTCGCCCTGAGCGGGGGATGTCGGTTGGCCGGTAGCGGGACCTACACGTTGTACGTTAACGATAACGCAGGGGATTTCAGCGCTGCAGGCGAGGCCGAGCATTTCCTGTTTCAGGGAGAAGCCCGGGCCGCTGGTTGCGGTCATAGCTTTTTTACCGGCCATAGATGCACCGATAACAGTGCCGAGACCGGCGATTTCGTCTTCAGTCTGCATAAATTTACCGCCAACCTGCGGCAGACGCAGAGCTAATTGTTCAGCAATTTCGGTAGAAGGGGTGATCGGATAACCGCCGTAAAATTTTACACCGGCAGCAATCGCACCCTCAACAACCGCTTGGTTACCTTGTAACAGCAGGATTCTTGACATGGGTTACCTCACTCCTTTTTATTTATCTACAAAGATAGCATAGTCGGGGCAACGCATTTCGCATTGTCCGCATTTGATGCAATTTTCTTCAGCAACGGCTTCAACTTTGCCGACTTCGCTGACTGCCAGAACTTTTTTCGGGCAGAAGGCCGCACAAATACCACAGCCCTTGCAACGCTTAGTAATTATTTTTAAGCTCATATGGTCTCCTCCTTATGATACCTTGTTTAAAGTAACAGCATGCGATAGCTTCACTCTATATTATAGCAAAAACAGCATTGAAAAACAGTACCTCTGTAAGCTTTTTACTATTTTATTTTTTAAGCAATAAGTCATATTATAGTTTATGATAAAAATACTGTAATTGCAGATAGAAATCTTTTGACCAATTAGGATTTCTTGCATGAAAAAGTATAATAAACTATATTTCTGTGAAGGAGAATATTTATGCTAGGAGGTTTTACGCCGATGGTAGATTCGGCGCAAAGTAAAAATAAACGTATTTTGCAAGTAGCAGCTGAAGGCCTGATGAAGAAAAACGTGGTGCCGGAAAGCTGCAGCAAGCTCGTCTTTTTTTGAAATTAGGTTACAAAATAATTTTGTCTTTGTTGTGTATGGACAGCCATGGCAATAAAAAATTTTGCAAATCACGGCACACCTTACGCGGCAAAGTATTTTTCAGACCTGCAATATACATGTTCTGACCGCTTACTTCAGAATCGAGCATCTTCCATCTGATATCAGGATGTCTTTGCATTGCAGCAATGTAGTCATAGCCCAGATAGATTACGTTGCTTTCCTTTACTAAATCCAGGGCAACGTCAATATCGGTGATTTCCGCAAAAATATCTACATTCAGACCATTACCAAGAATATATTTTTCCATATTGTCGCGAAAACAACGGAATGATCGTCCTTTACTGATAATTTTTTGATTATGAAGATCCTGATAGCTGAGTTTATCTTTAGCAGCTAAAGGGTGGTCAGCAGAAAGCGCTATGCAATAATGCGTATAAAATATGGGCGTAAGTGTAAAATTTGTGTTGTCCAACGGATCTGTAGTAATAGCGAAATCTGCATTGCGGGCAAGCAAGGCGTTGAGAGCGGCCTCGTCGGTGCTTTCGATAATGCTGAGAATAATATTCGGATATAATTTGCGAAAGTCAAAGAAAAATTCTGCTGTTAAATATTTTACGATGTTATCGAGTGCGTAGATGGTGATAACATTTTCCTTTTGCTTTGCCAAGGTGTTCAGGCCTGTTATGTAGTTATATTCATCGAGCAACTTTTTGGCATGGGGAAATAATGCTTCGGCAAAATCCGTTGGCTCTAAGCCTTTGGATGAGCGTAAGAATAAGGATGCGCCTAATTCCTGTTCCAGCTCACGAATTGTTTTACTTATTCCTTGGCGAGATACGAAAAACTTTTCTGCTGTTCGTTGGATATTTTTTGTTGCATAGGCTGTGATAAAATATTGTAATTGCTTTGGCTGCATTGCTTATCACCTCAATCTTATTTTACCGCAACTTATTGGTTGTGGTAAAGAACTAAGTTTTTTCTTTTGCTACAGTGAATTTACGTCTATAATAGAATAAAAATTAAAGGAGGAACAAAATGAAAATCAAGCAAATTCGCAGTGCGACGAATAAAATTTTTTATGGTGGCAAAACTTTTCTTTTAGATCCTTGGCTTGAGCAGCAATATGGTTTAGGTTGTTTCGATAGTATTCCGGGAAAACCTTACATGGCTGTTGACCCGGTAAAGGAGAAAATACTAATGCCGCTTTTTGCTTTGCCGGAAACGGTAGAAAGCATTTTAAGTGGAGTTGACGCTTATATTATAACGCATATACACCCTGATCATATAGATATCAATATGCAGAAGGGCACTTTTGGTGATGTTTTGGAGCACGATAAGCCAATTTTTGTGCAAAATGAAGATGATGCGCAGGCCTTAAAAGCTTCAGGTTTTCAGGATGTACGCATCCTGAAAAATGATGGGGTTAAGTTTGCAGATATAACCTTATATAAAACGCCAGCTTTGCATGGCACGATAAAGCCATCGTCTGATGCTTGTGGTGTAGTGTTTAAAGCAGAGCAGGAAAAGGTTCTATACGTTGCCGGAGATACGATTTGGTTTGATGGCGTGCGTAAAACTTTGGCAAATTATCAACCGGAAGTAATTATGCTTAATGCCTGCGCTGCGGAGCTGCGTGATTATGGCAGGCTGATAATGAATGATGAAGATGTGGATTGCGTACATCAGACAATGCCGGAAGCAAAGCTGTATCTGACACATTTCGATAATGTTGCTCATGCTTCGATTACACGTAGCCAAATGCGAGGTGCGCTTGTACGTCGTGGTGTTGATAATTATGTGATTCCGGAAGATGGGGAAACAGTGATATATTAAAGTAAGATAACAATAAGCAGCTGTCTTGGCGTGAGACAGCTGTTGTTTTTATTATACGCTTGACTTCGACCGTACTCCAGGTGTTATGCTATACTTAAATAAAGCAACATGAAAGGAAGCAGAGCATGAGCAAGATAATTAATCTTTTACTTTTTATATTGTGCCTGGCAGTAATGGCCTTAAACGGCTGTGCTAAAAATACCGACAGCGAAGTACAGGGCAGTGATACCGCCGTTGCCATTACCAATCCGCGTCAGATTGTAGCGGCAGACAATAAAACAGCACGCACGATTATGTGGGAAGCGAAGGTGAAGCAGCCTTATACGCTGGAATATCGCTTGCAGGGCAGCAAGGATATACAGGCAGTGCAGGCAACGGACAGCAGCTTTACGGATAAAAACAGTATTATTCAATATACTGCGCGTCTTAGCGGCCTGGTGCCGGGCAGTGCTTATGAATACCGCATCAACACAGCGCAGAATAAAGGACGTTGGCACAAGCTGAGCACCGAAAAGGGAGATGGCTTTACCGCCTTAATCTTCCCGGATTCGCAAAGCGCTGATTACAGCGGCTGGCAGCAGCTGGCGCGTGAAGCGTACAAGCGTCATCCGGAGAGTGCGTTTTACGTGAATATGGGTGATTTGGTGGACAACGGACAGGATGCAAGCCAATGGCGTGCCTGGTTCAACAGCGTGAGCTTGTTCAGTGATGCTGTGCCGCTGGCACCGGTAATCGGCAATCATGAAGCGTACAGTCTGGAGTGGAAGGAATGCCTGCCTGAAAGCTATACGCATTTGTTCAATGTACCGCAAAACGGGCTGGCAAAGTATCCGAATCAGTTTTACAGCTTTGATTACGGTTCGGTGCATTTTGTAGTGTTGGATACAAATTTTCCGGAGATGAAAAAATTCCAGCCTGATTTGCTGGCAGATGAGCTGCAATGGCTGGAAAAGGATTTGGCGGCGAGCAAGGCACCGTGGAAGGTTGCTTTGATGCACCGCGATATCTTCCTCTACGGCTTCGGGCCGGAGTCGGGCAGAGCGCAGACCAAGACGCATTTTCTTGATTTCAGCTACCAGCTGATGCCGGTGTTTGAAAAATATAAGGTTGACGCAGTGCTGACGGCGCATTTGCATACATATCGCCGTCGTGTGCCGTTGCAGAACTTTGCGCCTGCACCGCAGGGAAGCGGTATTACCTATATTCTGACAGGTGTGGCCGGCAGTGTGCGTTATCCTAAGCTGTGGGGAGATTTTGAGTGGGATGCTGCAACAGCGCCGAAACCGGAAACTGCCAACTATATGACGCTGACGGCTAATGAGAAAACTCTGGAGTTTAAAGCTTTTTTGCCGGATGGCAAGCAGTTTGACGAAGTGAAATTAACCAAATAAGCAAAAAGGCTGTCGCATCATCGTAGTGCGACAGCCTTTTTAATTACGGTTAATCAAGCTCAATCAGTTCATATTTGTCATTGCCCATTTTCAGCTCGCGCATAGCGGTGAGCTGGTGCAGGCCGTGACGGCTTTCCATGCGTTCAACGAGGTCATGGTTGCTTTCCTTGGCATATACGAGGTCAACGGACGCCTGGTCGATAGCCAGAATGTCGGTAGAAGCGAGAATGCCGATATCCGGAATGGTCGGTTCTGCTGCACTTAAGCCGGCGCAGTCGCAGTCAACGGACATGCGACGCAGAACGTTGATGTAAACGATGTGCTTGCCGAAGAAATCAATGGTAGCCTTGGCAGATTCAGCCATGTTTTCCATGAGCAGCTCCTTGCCGGGCCATACGTTCCAGTCTGCAGGCAGGTTATCCTTATCCACGCCGTGAACCTGTGCCTTGCCGATGCGGCCGTCTGCGCAGCCGATAGCCAGATTTTTCATGGAGCCGCCGAAGCCGCCCATGGCGTGACCCTTGAAGTGCGTCAGCACGAGCATGGAGTCGTAGTTGACGATGTTTTTGCCCATGGAAACCTCTTTGAAATGCTTACCGTGGCGTACAGGCAGATTAATGGTGCCCTCTGCGTCCATAATATCAACGGGGCAGAAGGTCCAGCCGTTGACTTTTAAGGTGTCAAGATGCTCTTCGGTGGTATAGCGGTCACCCTGATAGAGCGTGTTGGTTTCTACGATGGTGCTGTTGGGGATTTGCTGCTGCAGCGCTTTGACCAGCTCGCGCGGCAGAATGTTGGGCCCGTGCTTTTCGCCGGTGTGCAGCTTGATAGCTACCTTGCCGTAAATACTTTCGTTTATTAGGTCATATAATTTGATAAGATGCTCTGCATCAATATGCTTAGTGAAATATACTTTGGCGTGAGAGCCTGCGCCCTCTGCTGTTTTGATTACTCTTTGGCTGCCGACTACGGGAGCCTGTGCAAATGCTTTATCCAAGTTTAATGCGCCTCCTGCTGCTAACCCTACGGCAGCAACGCCTGCGGCTTTAAGAAAATCGCGTCTTTTCATGTGTGCTACCTCCTAAGTAAATTAATCAAGTATATTTTACTACTTGGAGTATGGTTTAAGTCAAGAAAATTTTGGGGACTTATTTACTCGGAGCGACAGCGTTTACACAGCCAAGTCCATTTAAGGTACGCGGATAGCCGATGTAGGGAAGGGCAATGGTGAGCGCATCCAGCAAATCCTGACGGGAGTTGCCGACGGAGATATTGGCGGCGGCGTGTGCCTTGGCCTGTGATTCGCATCCGCCGAGAGTAACGATTGCTGTAAATGTGATCAGTTCACGCTCTTTGACGTCGAGCACTTTGCGTGTGTAGTAGTCGCCAAAGCAGTTGGCGCTGAGGTAATCATTAATATGCTTTTGGTCAGCAGGGGCACTCGCGTTCATCTTATCAATGTTCTCTGCGCCGAAGATGGCGCGCTGTACGGCGAGGCCTGCTTCGTAGCGTGTTTCATCTGTAGTTGTTCCAGCAGGAGCGCAGGGCTTGATTTTGAGCATTTCCATAACCTGGTCAACGCGTTCCAAGGCTGCCTTTACCTTTGGCAGACCAACGTAGGGCGTGCACTGGAAGATGCTTTCGTGTATTTGCTCCGGCGTTGCGCCTGCTCTTAGTGCGCCTTCGACGTGAGCAGGAATATCCTCCGGTGTGTTGTTGGCAGTGAGAACAACGAGCGTCAGCAGCTCCTGTTTGGCGGTATTGAGCTTGATCTGCTTATTGATATCGTTATAAATAAACTTTTGGCTGATAGCGGAAAGCTCTGGTTCGTTTTTGATGTTCGTAGGGTCGTTTTTAGTGAATAAGCTTTGAGCAGTAGCATTTGCTGCTTCTTCGCGTGTTTGTGCCATAGCGGTGGTGCCTCCTAAAAGTAAAGTGCATGAAAGAAATGCAGTGAGTATAATTTTTGAGATGTCTTTCATTGGTGATTCTCATTTCAGTAAATTAGTGTTGAGCGACTTGTCTGTCTGTAAGGGAAGATATCACTGAAGGTGACAGCGGGTTTATTTCAGCTTATTATATTCCTCTGCATCCACAGGCTCGCACTTTGGTGTTTTCGCCCGGAACCTCGATGGCGAGGTGCGCAAACCAGCTGGTGGGTGCTGCGCCGTGCCAATGCTTAACTTCGGCAGGGATGTTGACTACATCACCGGCATACAGCTCGCGGGCAGGCTGGCCCCATTCCTGGTAGTAGCCACGGCCGCCGGTGACAAGCAGAATCTGTCCGCCACCTTTATCGGCGTGGTGGATGTGCCAATTGTTGCGGCAGCCGGGCTCGAAAGTTACGTTGCCGATGACAACCTGGTCGAGAGAAAGCATCTTAAGATAGCTTTGGCCTACGAAATATTTTGCATAAGCATCGTTTTTAGGGCCTGTTGGGAATATGGTGAAAAATTTTTCTTCTGTCATTGTTATCGCTCCTTTAAAAATTAGAATTGCAAGCTGTCAAGCCAGCTTTTGATTTGACCTTGGGCGTTCTTGGCGCTGCTGCCGGAGAGAACAAGATCTTGGGTGAATTTGGCATTAGGTGTCAGCTTCTGCAAATCGCTTAGGCAGCGCTGTTCGCCACCGCCGCCGTGGGTGAAGAAGGGAGCAACGGTTTTGCCGTCCAATTTATAGGTTTCTACGAAGGTGGCAACAGGCATGGGGAAGCTGCCCCACCAGTTGGGATAACCAAGGAAAACAACGTCGTATTTGTCGAAATCAGCAATTTTTGTGCTGATGGCAGGACGGGCGTTGGCTGCCTGTTCTGCTTTGGCTTTGGCGACGGTGACGCTATAGGTTTCGGAGTACGGAGTTGCGGGCACGATTTCTACGATGTCACCGCCGACCTGTTTATGGATTTCTTCAGCAACAGCTTTGGTGTTGCCGCTCCAGGAAAAATAGGCTACTAAGATTTTTTTACCATTATTCATGTTTTGTGATGCTCCTTCACTAGTGGATTGTTTTACTTTAGGCGCAGGTGCGTCTGCTTTAGCAGCGTTGAACGAACCGCAGCCCATAGTTAATGCTGCAAGGCTCAGAAGGCTAACGCCTGCGAGTTTTAAAAAGTCGCGTCTGTTCATATTGAATCCTCCTTGTATGATTGATGTTTATATTTAGCTAAGATAGCAAGAAAAGCCATAACGCCCACGCTCCCCACGCAGCTTCCACCGCAGCTGCCGCACACGCCTGTGCAATAGGGCAGCGTCTGTGCCGTGACGGGCGCAATGCTGGCGAAAAGCTGTGGCATAGCCTTCGTAACAGCCTGGGGCAGGAGGATGCTGGCAGCAGCACCGCCGCCGAGAGCGAGCTGAGATAATTTGTTGTCATGAAGCGCTTTATCAGTTGTGCTCATCTTACTCTTTCTCCTTCGCCAGATTGCTTTGATAGCAGATAGCTTGTTTCGGACAGCCGTGCGCGCACTTGCCGCAGATGATGCAAAGTCGTCTGTCAATCGTTGCTTGGCGTTCGTGCATGGTTATCGCACGCATGGGGCAGTTTTGCGCGCATTTGGTGCAGCCGATGCAGGCGTTTTTGCGCACCTGCATGGCGAAAGCACCGGGAACAAAACGTCCAAAAATGTGAAACAAGGAATTATATGTGCCAACAGGACAGATAAACAGGCAATATCCGCGTCCACCTTTGGTGAAAAGCCCTAAGAAGACATTCGCTAAAAAGAACGTGGCGATGAGCGAGGAGAGCGTGTTTAAGAAATGTTCTGTGAGAAACAAGTTGATAAAAATCTCGAAAGAATAATAATTGCAATAGGTGCAGGGAATGCCAAAGCCCAGCCAGATGGAAAAAAGAAAACCGATGAAAAAACCATAACGTAGCGGCAGCACGGGCACGAGCTTTACCCAGTCTATTTTATATTTGTCAGGCAGCAGGCTGCCAAGCAGTTCACTGAAGGCACCGGTAGGGCAAAGCTTGCCGCAAAAGAGCGGACCGAACCACAGCGAGGTTACGGCGAGTAGCAGGCAAAAGATTAGTGAAATCGTGCTTGTCGCAAGCCATTCGCCTGTGACGATGTTCGCAAGCGGAATACGTGCACAGGGAACGTGAATCGAGCTGAAGCTTGTGTCGGTGATGAAAGTACTTGCTATTTGGTTGAAGAACATGAACGGCTCGTAGAAAAGTATGAAGCCGACGATATAACCGACAGTGCGTTTGAGATTGTAAGTTAGGTTTTGCATAGCGTTTCCTTCGTTTTTAGTTTATGTCTTGGAGATAACTCTAAGTCAAGTAAATTATAGCTTGCGATTGTTGCTATCGGTCAAGAGTTTTTTATAAGCTGTGACCTAAATCAGAGGCAGCCTGCGGAGCTGCCTCTGCTATAGGAGCAGTTTCTGGTACAGACTTTGTATTCAGCATATTGATAGCTGCGCCGCTGGCAAGCATGGTGCCGAAGCCTGCGACAGCGAGCTTGATAAAATCATGTCTGTTCATAAGTTTTCCTCATCAAAAAATAACAATCAAAAAGGCAGATAACAAATTGCTATCTGCCTAAAATTATAATGATTCTTATTTACATGTCTAATACTTATCTTGTAAAGCTATTCTATGCTTAAAAAGCATTTTGCAAAATCAATGAATTTTTGCAGAGTATGGCTCTGCTGTCTGTCGCGTCGCCATACAAGCAGAATATCGCCGCTTAGTGCCGGCTGCAAAGGACGGAATACAAAGCGGTTTTCATTCATTAGCGGCGGCCTGATGGTTATAGCGTAATAGTTATTCTGTTCTACGAGTACGGCTGTATTGGCAAGCAGGTTACAGTTGCCAACAAAGTGCATTTTGGCAATATCGCCGCTGAGCCAATTGAAGATTTCACTGCGTACTTGCAGGCGTACAGGTAAAATAACAGGCAGGCCGCAAAGCTCACAGGCTTTAATGGATTTTCTTGTTGCCAGAGGAGCATCCTTGCGCATGAGAATACCCCAAATTTCCTTTTTCTGTAAATGAATATAGTCATAATTTGTTGTATCGACAGGTGCCTGCAGGATAGCGATATCGATAAGCCCTTTTTCCATTTTTTCCAGCAGAGTATCTGCCGTAGCTGTAAAAAGGTCAAAGGTTACAGCCGGATATTGCCTTTGAAAAGCTCCGATAAGCTGTGCCAGTGTTTGCGTAGCATAGTACTCACCTGCGCCGAAGGCAATGCTTCCGCTGAGGTTTTGCTCTTGGTCTTGGATGTCGAGCGTAGTTTTTTCTACCATGTCTAAAATTTCCTGTGCGCGCTGTACGAGAAACTGCCCGGAGGGTGTGAGCGCGAATTTATGTTGGCTGCGGTCAAATAGCTTAGTTCCTAAATCTTCTTCAAGCTGCATGAGCTGACGGCTGAGCGTGGGCTGAGTGATGTGCAGAACTTCAGCTGCTTTGGTGATATTTTTTTCGTGTGCGACAGTCAGAAAATAGTTGAGAATACGAAAGTTCATAGCGACGGCTCCTTTCTATCGATATGCTTGTAATTTTTGGCATTATTATAACGCAGCCTTGCTGATTATGCAAAAAAAGCATGCAATGGTAATTATTATAGGTATTGGACGCATATTTAGGCTGTTAGTATAATTATCGGTGAAGAGTAAATCTTGTTTTACATAATGATGTCTGCAAGGAGGTTTACTATGAAAAAATTATTGGCTTCTACAGCTTTAGCTGTAACATTGCTTATGAGCGGCTGCGCCGGTGCGGATGCACCTGATAGTAAAGCAGCTCAGAATCCTGCACCGAAAGTGCAGTCTGCTCAAAATAAAACGCAGCAGTCACAGTCTGCAGCGCAAGGAACCAAGCTGAAGCTGCAGGTTGATGGTAAAAATATTATTGTTGTACTTGAGGATAATGCGGCAGCGAAGCGTTTAATTGATATGCTTCCCGCAGAGATAAACCTGAATGATTTTAATCATACCGAAAAGATTGGCTATTTTAAAAATAAGCTTACCGGGGACGGAGCGCCACGAGGGCATGCTCCGAAGGCCGGAGATGTGTGTGTTTATGTTCCATGGGGTAATATAAGTGTGTTTTATAAGGATTTCAGATATACGGATGATTTGATTTATTTGGGACACGTTGAACAGGGACTAGATATTTTGAGTACGCAGCAAAGCGATTTTAAAGTAAATTTTAGTATAGAGCACTAATTAAGGTAACTGTAAATCCAGCAAGAGAAAAAGCTTCTTTGGATAATACAAGAAATTAAGCTTTCCTTAGTTTATTACTTAGAGAAAACGTAAGCGTCAATTATGGTGCAGGCTTGAGCGTAAAAACTGGCAAAGATAGCTATGCGTACTTTGACATCGAGCGTGCAGTCGGCGGCGAGTATAATAAGAACTGGGATTTTCACGCTGGCGTACGTTGGAGCTCCTAAAGAAGTCACAAAGACTTCACAATATAAATCCTAGAAATTTAGTATACTTTAAATATGGTTTAACTTTTCACATTGAAGGAGGTTTATCTCATGAAAAAATTAACAGCTATTATTACTGGCGCACTGACTGTTTTGGCAATTTCTGCTACAGCATTTGCTGCTAATCTGATTAGTGCGGACGAAGCTCGTGCAATTGCGCAAAAGCAAGTTCCAACAGGTATTACTTACCTGCATACTGAAGCAGAACTGCAAAAAATGCAACCATATTATGAAGTGAAGTTTTTTGATACCGCTACTCAGACAAAATATGAAATTGATGTATATCAGGTAAATGGTAAAATCAAAGAATACAATATGGAAAGAAAAGCGTTGGGTGGCAGCGCTAATATAATCTTGTCCAAAGATGATGTAAAAGCAATTGTTGCTAAAGAAGTTGGTGATGTGTCGATTTATGAACTGAAATTGGACAGAGAACATGGATTATATGAATATGAAGTGAAATTCAGTGCCTCTGGTTTGCGTGGTGAGATGAATATTAATCCGGAAACTGGTGTAGTGCTGGATAAAGAGGTGAAATACAGCCTTTAAGAATAATTTTCTATAAGTTTTTTTTAATTTTTTAGGGCGGTGCGAAAGCATCGCTCTATTTTTACAATCTTTATTCTTGGTTTTGAGTTAAATTCAGATGCTATTAAAAAGCTACAAGGAGACAATAAGGAGCTGCTAATTATTTCTGGTGCTGTGCGTCGGATTTGTACTGCAAGATTGATGTAAGTTCCTTTGATAAAATAGAAGCTTTTTATATGAAATATCTGAAATAAAAAGTGGAGGTTATCACTAGAGTGTATGATAGCCTCACTTTTTTTCACAAATCGGCTGGGAGAACCGATATTGAGAGGGGAATCAGGGTTTTACTGTTGTACGGTAAGCCTGCTTGCCATCTTTGAATTCGATGATGGTTACGCTTTTTACTGCGTCATGCTGCTATACAAAAGGAGCGGGCAGTGTATCTTTTTTCAACAATTATCTAAATATATAAATACGTCACCATCGGTATCTTCTAGCGGAAAGCTTTGAAAACTTCGCTTAAAGATGATATAATAAGCTATTATACTATGACTGGAGTACGCTATGCGCAGGAAAATATTATTTGGTGTTGATTATACGGACAGCGAGCTGATTAAGCTCTTGCTGTATCTGTTTGTCGGCGGCACGGCGGCCTTGGTGGAGTGGGGTTTGTTCTACATTTTCTTCCACTATCTTTTAGCCGGTCTGAGCCTGACGCTGCTGACCATGCTGGCAACAGCCTTATCATTTTGCTTGGCAACACTGTATCATTATTTCTTGGGCAATGTTCTGGTTTTTGACAGCGGCAGCCGTTACAAACGCGGCAAGGAGCTTAGCCTAGTGTTTTTGGTAAGCTGTATAGGCTTGGCCTTTAACCTGCTGCTGATGTATATTTTTGTCAGCCTGCTTGACTGGCAGCCGATGCTGTCGAAGGTGCTGACAAGCTGTATTGTTGTCGTATGGAACTATCTCTCACGAAAAAAATGGATTTTTAGGAGTTAGATATGCCTGTAGAGTATGTAGACGTAAAAAAATTTAAGAAGGTTGTGCTTTTATATAACCGTAATTCCGGTAAGCAGCTTTTTGCCAGCATGATGGCTAAGGTGAATGAAACATATAAGCTGGTGAAGGAATTGGTAGGACCTAAAAATGCAGAAATGCGAGATATCCGCTTCTTTGACCAGATACCGCAGATTGCTGCGGAAATAGTTGAGGAAAAGGTTGACTGGGTGATAATTGCCGGCGGTGACGGAACCATCAGAGCAATGATTGAACAGCTGGCTAATCGCAAGTATGTGCCTTATATCAGCGTTTTTCCTGCCGGCACGGTAAATCTGGTGGCTAAGGAGCTGCTGCTGAAGGCGGACCCGCATAAATGGTTTAAGCGTGTATCCAAAGGTATAGAGGTGCCTGTTTATCTGGGACGCGCCAACGGAAATGTTTTTCTGACGGTTGCCGGTATAGGCTTTGATTCCCTTGTAGTAGACAAGGTGACCGAAAAGGAGAAAAAGCTGCTCAACAAGCTTGCTTATGTTTGGCAGGGAACAGAGATTATGCGTAAGGAATTTCTGTTTAACAACTGGCGTTACCGCTTTCAGGTGCGCTTTGATGATGAAGAACAGTGGTATGATTCAACCTCTGTTATTGTAGGCAAGAGCCGCTATTATGCCGGACGTTACAACCTCTTTAACGGTGCGTCGCTTTCGTCACCTCTTTTACATGCGGCGCTGTTTACCGGTGATAAGCGCGGGGATTTTATACGTTATGCGGCCTGCATTGCTATGGAGGCGCTGACGCTGGATAATGATATTATTATCCGTGCAGCGAAAAAAATGGAAATACGCTGCAATGAAGAGAATTTTGCAGCAGAGCTTGACGGAGATGCTGTAACAACTGCTCCGCTTTTAATTGAGATGGAGTCCGAGCCGATTAAGTTTTTGGCGTAAGCAAGGAAATGGTGTAAGGTGAATAGGATAAGCAGAAAAATGGGCTGGCTGATTTTTATTATCGCGGCCTGCATAGTAGAAGGATTTTTTGCCTGGCAAAGCTTCGGCGGAACGCACCCCTTTCCGCTGAATGAGTTTGGCTTTCAGATTTTTGATCATGTATTGCGTGACAGCGTTTTGGCAGAGATAGCATATGTACTGTATTATCGGCGCAACCGTGTGCCGGACAGATTGCAGCGTTATTTTCCCGTTATTGTTATCGGCATTCTGTATCTGTGTGAAGCCTTTTTCATGGTTAACCAGCTTAGCTTGGATAAAGGTCTGCAGACAAGCCTGTCCGTGCTAGCCGGTATTAACAATAACATTTTTATTGTGCTGCTGATGGCAATGTGCTACCATAAATGGCCCAACATCGGGATGAAAATCCTTTATTTTGCCGTTTATGTATTTTCTGCTTTGGCGCTGGTCTTTGACGGCTTCTATTTTTGGCAGACCTCCATGCACGTGGAGAGCGTTCTCTTCCAAAACTTGAATATCTATGCTGTTAAAGGTATTTTTGCTACGATGAGCAACACGATGATTGCCGGTATCGTTATCAGCATAGTTGTTATTTTACTGCTTTTTTATGTGCCGAAGCCGCAGAAGCGTAAGCCGAACTTTGCTTGGTCGCTGCTGTGCGTGGCCATGTTCACCCTTGGCTTGAACCTTACCGACAGATTGCTTGGCTATGCCGGTATGTATGGCGTGGAAAATGTTATCGGTATGTACGCCGAGGTAGAGAACGAAAAGACACGTATGAACTACCGCAACATGCTTTCCGTGCCGGTTAACGTGAATTTTGTCAGCAAGGCGATTTTCGATACGGATAAAATTGCCGGCGGCAAGCATGTGGAGCAGCGCGAGCTGACTGCCAAGGATAAAACACGTCTGACGGAAATGGGTATAGATGAGCCTAAAGCAAAGATTGCCAAAATCAAACCGCAGTATGACCGAGTTGTTCTGCTGATTCTGGAATCCATGCACCGTGATTACATCAACTACTATAACCATGATATTCCCGAAGAAGCTACCCCATTTTTAAATAGTCTTGTTATCCGTTATCCGCATATGAACAGGTATTATTCCTCTGCTGTGCCGACAACGCAGGGCCTGAATGCTACCTTCCGTTCGCATCTGATTATGGATAAGGATCTTCCCGGTAAAAATACGCCCTCGCTGTTCCGCAGTGTACAGGCGCAGGGAATGCGCGGCATTTTCATGAATGCTTCCAGCCAGTATTATGCCAACGAGCTGCGCGAATATCCGACGCAGTTCGGCATGAACGAATATTATGCCAAGGAATACCTGGAAAAGCAAGGTTATACAGGTGCCAGCGGCTGGGGCTTCCATAATGACGTAATGTATGAGGAAACACTGAAGCTGCTGGAAAAAGCCAAGGCAAAGAATGACCGTCTGGTGATGGTTACCAAAACGCTGGATATGCATCAGCCTTATCCTTATACCGGCTTCAGCTGGAAGGAAATGCCGGAAAATGTGCGCAGCAATCAGTTTATTACAGTGCGCGGCGTCTACTGGGTTGATAAAACGTTGGAGCATTTCTTTAAGGAAGCACAGAAGCGTGGTCTTATGGATGACAGAACGCTGTTCATCATTACGAGTGACCATAATCCGCACAGCGGCGGCGAGTACACAAAGCTCGTTACCAAGGCTGAGGATAAGCAGAGCATTGCACCGATTCCGCTGATTTTTGTGGCGAAGAACCTGGCGCCGCTCAATAATCTGCGCACCAATGAATATGCTTCGCAGATTGATCTGGCACCGACGCTTTTATATCTGTTGGGCATTGATGTGCCGGATAAATTTATGGGCCGCAATCTTCTGCAGCACACGGATATCCCTTATGCCTTAGGCTACTTTGGCGGTAAGGCGTTCTACTGGTCGGATGAGCGTCATTTGGTCGATCAGATGGATAAGCCTGTACCGGACACAGAATATGAGGATGCTTTAACAAACTATATTATTCATTATTATGGCTTGTGGCACCAATAAAGTTATTAAAAAATACCGTTCCGCAGAAATGTGGGACGGTATTTGTACTTTTGCTATATAAATTTAGCTGAAAATAGTAAGTATATTGTATACACTTACTATTGTGCTTTTCAAATATGCCAGTTTCGCATATAATGATAATGCTAAAATATTTTTGTTTTATGGAGGGACTGGAAAATGTTAATATTAGGTTGTATATTAGTCTTAATAACCTTGTTTTTGTTAATCAAGCGCTATGAGGCGAGAATGGTACTGGTTGCTGCCGGTATTGTAATGTGTGCTTGCGCCGGCAATCCGATGGCTGCGCTGAATTCCTTTGCCAAAGGCATGGGCAGCAGCATGATTTCTTCTGCGTGCTCCAGCATGGGTTTTGCTTTGGTAATGCGTTTTACCGGCTGTGACAAGCATTTGATTAATTTCCTGGCTAAAGGATTAACCAAAGTACATTTCTTGATTATTCCCGGTGTTGTGTTGGCAACTTTCGCTGTAAACATGGCGTTGCCTAGTGCTGCCGGTACTGCGGCTGCTGCCGGTGCGATTTTTATTCCTATTATGATGGGTGCAGGCATTCATCCTGCTATGGCTGCTGCTGCTGTTAAATGCGGTACTTATGGCAGTATGTTGAATCCTGGCTTAGCACATAACCCGTTCGTAGCAAAAATTGCGGGCGTTAGCGTTATGGATGTAATTGCTTTCCACTATAAAGCAAATCTTGCATCTTTGGTTATTGCGGCTATTACGATTACTGTTATTGCATATATGACTCATGAAAATAAAGACCATTTTGCAGAAGGTCTGGAGTTAGAAGAAAACTTCAAAGTAAATTATCTGTATGCTTTGATGCCGATTATTCCAATCGCTATTCTGCTTTTGGGTGCTACTAAGATTGTACCTATGTTTAAGATGGGTGTTGCTCAGGCAATGATTATTGGCTGCATTTTGGCTTTGGCTGTTACCAGAACTAATCCTGCGGAATTGACTAAATCGTTCTTTGATGGCATGGGAAAAGCTTATGCAGATATTATTGGTATCATAATTTCTGCAGGTGTATTTGTTGCCGGCATGAATGCTATGGGACTGGTAAAGGCTTTTACTAATGCTATGCTGAATAACCCGGCGATTGTTAAGATTGCTGCTTCCGTTGGTCCTTTCCTCTTAGGCTTAATCGTTGGTTCCGGTGATGCTGCAACCTTTGCTTTCAACGAAGCAATTACTCCTCATGCTGCTGATTTCGGTATGACTCCTGTACAAATGGGCAGTATGGCTACATTAGGCGGTACTCTGGGCCGTACAATGTCTCCTATTGCCGGTGCAACTATTATCGTAGCAGGTATTGCAGGTGTTAATCCGATGGAAATTGCTAAACGTAACGCTCTGCCGATGGTTTTGGCTATGGTTGTTGGTATGACTGTTCTTGTTATGCAATAATTAGGAGGCTAATATGAAAGAAGTATCTATTGCTTTAACAGGTGATTCGTTTATTACGCAACGTTTACCGCGCGACAGTAAATTTGCTGCTTTGCAAAATTTTTTAGGCGCACATGACGTGCGTTTCACTAACTTTGAAATTCTATTGCATGATTTTGAAGTATATCCCGCTCCTGTAAGCGGTGGTACTTGGGCGGTTGCTCGTCCTGCTGTTTTACAGGATTTAAAAGATTTAAGTTTTAACATGTTCACTTGGGCTAATAACCATACAATCGACTGGAATCTGGGTGGCATTTTGACTACTATGAAGCATCTTGATGACAACAAATGCTTGCACGCCGGCGTAGGCCGTAATCTGGAAGAGGCATCTCAACCTAAGTATCTGGATACACCTAATGCGCGAGTTGCTATTATCGGCGTTACCTCAACAATGAACGAATGGGGTATGGCAAGTAATCCGCGTAGAGATGTTTTGGGGCGTCCAGGAGCCAATGTATTGCGTTATCAGGCAGTGCACAAGGTTAAGCCTGAAGATTTTGCTAAACTGAAAGAAATTGTAGAACAGACTGAGGTTAATGCAAATCGTCTGCTGAATGAAAAAGAAGGCTTTACAAAACTTGTTGTCGGTGGTTATTATGTAGGTAATATTCGTTTTGAACCTGATGAAAATCCCGGCACAGTAACAAAGATGAATCAGAAGGATGCAGCTCGTATTGTGCGTGCTATTAAAGAAGCAAAACGTCAGGCTGATGTGGTACTCGTGAGCCATCATAGCCATGAGCGCAAAGGTCTTGACAAACATTTACCGGCAGATTTTGCACGTGATTTTGCTAAGCTGTGTATTGATAGCGGTGCAGATGCATTTGTAGGACATGGTCCTCATATCTGGCGTGGGATTGAAATTTACAACGGTCATCCAATTTTCTATAGCTTGGGTGATTTCATCTTCCAAAATGATTGCGTTGAACGTCAGCCGACGGAATTTTATGACCTGTATGATTTGAATCAGGAAAATACAGTGGCAGACGGACTGGATGCTCGTAGTGCTAATGATACTCGTGGTCTGGCTGTTGACAGACAGTGCTATGAATCTGCAATTGCTTCCTTTAAAATTACTGACGGAAAAATAAGCCGTATTGAGCTGAAACCGTTGGAACTGAATTTTAAAGCAGGTCGTGCAATGCGCGGTCGTCCGGGGTTGGCTGATCTTGAAACTGCAAACCGTGTTATCAGTGAAATTGCCGAGCTTTCTGCACCTTATGGTACAGAAATTACCAACGAAAATGGTGTAGGCATAATTGAAATTAAATAAATGCTTTTTATGCTGATGTACAGAGATTAATTTGTACATCAGCATTTTTCTGTTTGCTCCCTTTTGCCTCTATGCGGTATAATAATGCATGGAGGGAATTATGGAGATTAATACTTTTCTTGATAAATTACAGAGCTATCACAGCGAGCAGGTTTTTAATCCCTGGCGTGATTTTGATACAAGCTGTGATATAGGTCCGCAGGCTCCCGTTATCCGCAGTGCCAATCTGCGCCGTTATCTGGAGCTGCGTCCGGATGCACATTATTTGTTTATTGCCGAGGCCTTGGGCTATCAGGGCGGTCATTTCAGCGGTATTGCTATTACTTCGGAGCGTATTCTGCTGGGGCATCATCCTGATGTAGAGCCGAAAAGCGTTTTGGGCGAATGGGATTACCGCCGCACGAGTGATGCAGGCAGCGCAATGCTGAACAATACGCAGCGCCTGAAGGGCTTTAACGAGCCTACGGATACTGTTGTCTGGAACGCGCTGAACAGCCATGGCCTTGCGTCCTTTGATGTTATTCTTTGGAATATTTTTCCGTTTCATCCGTATAAAGCAGGCAATCTGCTGACTAACCGTACGCCCTCACCTAGCGAGCTTGATGTAGGCATTGAGTACGCGCGGATGCTACTGGAGCTGCGTCCGGGGATGAAGATTGTCGCCATCGGTCAGAAGGCGGCGACAACGCTGTCACGTTACGGCGTTGAATGTATGGCTGTGCCGCATCCTTCTATGGGCGGTGCCAACCGCTTTAGAGCGGCAGTAGCGCAGCTGTTAGGCGGTGAGATGTAATGGAATTGGAAGCTGTTCCTTTAAGCCGTGAGCAGACACTGCATATTGCTCTCGGCATGGGCAAGGCACTTTTGAAAAACGGTGCGGAAACCTCCAGGGTGGAGGACACTATTTCCCGCTTCTGTCATACGCACGGATATCATGATATTCATGTTTTTGTTACGCCGACGGTTATTATTTTAGGCGATGAGGAAAGCGAGGGTGCGACGATTATCAGCCGTATTCGTTATCGTAGCACCAATTTGAGCGTCATCAGCGCGGTGAACGATTTTTCCTACAATCTCAGCCGTTGGCCGCTGAATTACAAAGAAACGCTGGAGTATCTGGAAGAGCTGCGTCACAAGGCTCCACCCTATGGCGAATGGCGTGTCTGCATGGCTTCGGCAATCAGCTCGGCAGCCTTTTCGGCGATGCTGGGAGGCAACAGCCATGACTTTATCGCGGCCTTTATTACCGGCGGATTATCCATGGTGCTGTTAAAGCAGTTGGGTGGTTATCGTCCCAGCGCCTTTTGGGAGAATGCGCTTTCCGGTGCGGCAATCGGCGCTTTGGCTATTTTTTGCTGTGAGATGGACGGCGAATGCACGCGTACCAATATCATCGTAGGTGCGCTGATGCCGTTCTTGCCGGGTGTAGCCTTTACCAACGGTCTGCGCGATTATATGGCCGGCGATTTGATTTCCGGTAATTCGCGTATCGCCGAGGCGATGCTTTTTGCTACATCCATTGCGATTGGTCTGGCATTTAGTTTGCTTGTATGGTATCACTGGGGGTGGAAGCTATGGGCATAAATTATTTTACAGCCTTTGGCTTTGCATTCATTGCTACTGCTGCCTTCGGTATTCTGTTTCAGGCACCGCGCAAAAGCCTGCCTGTCAGCGGTGTTATCGGTGCGGTAGGCTGGGTAGTTTATTGCTACATCCGCAAGGATTTAGCGTATGATTCTTTTTATGCCATGTTTTTTGCCACGGTTGCGCTTTCACTTTTGAGCGAGCTGGCGGCGCGTATCTTCAAACAGCCGGTAACGATTTTTGTTATTCCGGGTATTATCCCTATTGTGCCGGGACTCGGCATGTATCGCGGTATGGCGGCGATTATAGAAAATAATTACGAAACGGGCATGAACATTCTCATAACCACCGGCATGGATGCTAGTGCTATTGCCTTGGGAATGATGCTTATGACGAGCGTGTTCCGTGTAATTAAGATAAGCAAGGATCATGAACGCTTGCTGCAGCTGCTGCATAAGGAAAATAAAGAATAGATTTGTTTACAGTGAGTGAGGGAAAGAAAATATGAGTTTAGCAGAGCTGTTGCTGCTGGCAGTTGGCTTGGCGATGGATGCCTTTGCCGTTTCTGTTTGCGGCAGCATGGTGCTGACACCGGATAACAGGTTGCGCGGAGCATTGCGCTTCGGCAGCTGGTTCGGAGCATTTCAGTTTTTGATGCCGGTGCTGGGCTATTACAGCGCTGTATCCTTCCGTGATTATATTACGGAATATGATCATTGGCTTGCCTTTTTCTTATTGCTTTATCTGGGAATCAACATGATTCGTGAAGCAAACGAGGCCTGTCATGTCAAAAAAGATTATAGCGTGAAGGAGATGGCGGTGCTGGCGATTGCCACCAGTATTGACGCTCTGGCAGTTGGTATCAGCCTGGCCTTTTTGAATACCGATATCTGGTTCGCTTCCATACTGATTGGCGTGGTGACCTTTGCTATCGCAGCCTTTGGCGGTCTGGCTGGCTTTAAGCTGGGAGCTATGGCCGGCAAGAGAGCTGACGTGGCTGGCGGCCTGGTGCTGATTTTTATCGGTGTCAAAATTTTGCTGGAACATACCGGAATAATTTAAGAAATAAAAGTTTAGCGGATTTGCTGCCCCTTTAGGCACGCTGAGCTTAATTTATATTATTGAAAGGAAGATAAATATGACGCAAGTAAATAAGGAGCGTATGCTCGCAGAATTTAAGGAAATTGTTGCTCTGCCTTGTCACAGTCTGCAGGAGCGTCCGGTATTCGAACTGCTCAAAGGCAAATTGGAGGCACTCGGCTTTACTGTGGAAGAGGATGACGCCGGTGAAAAGCTGGGCGGCAACTGCGGTAATCTGTGGGCATTTTTGCCTGCCAGCGCAGGTGTTGAAGGTGCGGTACGCGTGCTGCTTTCTGCACATATGGACGGTGTTGAGCCTTGCGGCGGCACTACCGTTATCCAAAAGGACGGCGTTTTATACAGCGACGGCACCACTATTCTCGGCGGTGACGATAAGTCCGGCGTTGAGGGTATTTTAGAGGGTATTCGCCTGCTGCTGGAGGAAGGTGCTCCGCATGGCGATATCCAGATTCTCTTCACTGTATGCGAGGAGGGCGGCGTTAACGGCTCCCGTTGCCTCGACCGCTCTAAGCTGCGTGCGGACGTTGGCTATGCACTGGACGGCGAAGGCGCACCGGGCGAGATTGTTGTCGGCGCTCCCGGCCAGAAGAAATATAAAATCGACATTATCGGCAGAACCGCGCATGGCGGACTGGAGCCGGAAAAGGGCATCAACTCCATTATGATTGCTGCTAAGGCTCTTGCCGATGTTAAACGCTACGGCCGTATTGATGAGGAAACTACCTGTAATATCGGCATTATCGGTGGCGGTAAGGCAACCAATATTGTGCCTGATCTGGTAACCATTGAAGGCGATGCGCGCAGCCGTAACAAGGAAAAGCTGGAGGCTATCTGTAAGGAAATCGTAGAAACCATTGCAACCAGCGCTGAAAAATACGGTGCTAAGGCAGAGGTTTTTGTGGATAATAAGTATGATTCATTTGCTGTTGCGGAGGATAGCGATGTTGTGGCACTGGCAAAGGCTGCCTGCGCAATGCATGGCTTTACTCCTGATATTACGGTTACCGGCGGCGGCAGTGATGCAAACTTCCTGAATGCTTATGGTCTGCCGAGCGTAATCTTGGGCACGGGCATGAGCAATGTCCATACTGTTGACGAATACATCAAGGAAGAGGATTTGTACAATTCTGCGCTGATGGTACATGGTATTTTGAAGGCTGCGGTAAAATAAAAAGCTATTATTTTGGCGGAGGTTTATTCTGATGGATATGGAAACTGATGAACAACAAAAAGCTCACATGGAATTGTATAATGCCTTGCTAGAAGGCTTAAGTGATATTGAAGCAGGAAGGGTAATTCCTGCCGAAGAAGCTATAAAAATGTTTATGGAAAAATATCCTGAACTAAATATATAGGAATGATAAACCACTAAACATAGAAAATTTTATAATGCTGTCTTGAGGTCTGTATACTTATGCGTATGCAGACCTTTTTTTGTCCTAACTTTGAAGCAGATAGAAGAGAAAATTCTTTTTATATGTACATATGGTTGACGGGGGGGACAACATAGTATAATGAGCGCAAGGACTAAAAATTTTCAGCTCGTAGCGAAAGTTTATGAAAGGGTGTGGACTTTATGAGTAACGAAGCTCATGAGATAAAAGTAATCATGGATTGCCTTAAGGCACTTGAAAAAAATACTATTGGTGGCTTACCGGAAAAAATACAGGGTGATATTACGACTCATGCATTTATTGCTGCAGGAAGTTCTTTTATACCTGTCCCTGGTGCAAGTGCGGCAGCTAATGTTGCTAATATTTGGGCAATGTATGCGAGAATTAATTCTGACATAGGAATAACATTTTCTAAAAATATTTTAAAAACTGTTGCGTCTGGAGTAGTAGCCAACTTGGGAGGATATGTAGTTTTGCTAGGTGCTGGCGAGCTTTTAAAATTTATACCTGTATTTGGCTCTTTTGTTGGTGCTGCTATTGAAAGTGGGATTGCATATGCTATTACAATAGTATCAGCTTATGTGTATATAAAGGCTATTACTTTAATGGCTAGAAAAAGAATAGATTTTAATAATGAGGAAAAATTACAACATGAAGTTGATGAAATTTTACGTAATGATAAAGAAGAAATAAAGGATATGCTTAAAGAAGCGAAAAATTCTTATAAACCTCAAAAATAATATTACTAATGAAATAAAAACAGCAGCCTTGGCATACGCAAGCGTATACTGAGGCTGCTGAATTTTTATTCTTCTGCTGCTGTTGCCAGCTGTACCTTCAGCTCTACGCCGAAGGTCTTTTTGAACCATGACAGATGCTCCTGAATCTGATGCATTTCGATACTTGGAATGCCTTGAGCATAGAGCCTTAAGGTAGCAGTCTTTTTGTTGATGCCAGGTTCAATAACGTGAATCTGGGAGGTTTCCGTGTAATCGAGGCTTTCAGCTAATGCCAGCAGCAGTGCCAGCTTGTTGATTGTTTTCCAGTTGGCGTCGCTAAGCAGTTCCTTGTAGAAACGGTCCTTGAAATAGTTTTTGGAAACGCCGTTATGCCAACCGGCGATAGCTGCTGTGATGACCTGCTCTTTGTGCGTCAGTCCGAAGAGCTTGGCATTTAAAATCATATAGGCACTGTGACGTGCGTGACTGTAGAAATTGATGGTGATGCCGATGTCATGCAGCAGTGCAGCGGTTTCCAGCAGACGGCGATAATTTTTGCGTAAGCCGTGCAGCTCACTCCAGCCGTCAAACATTGATAACACCAAATGGGTGATGTGTCTGGAATGCTGCTGGTCGGGTTCATATAGGTTTAACACATTTTCCCTGCTCATTTTAAGGATATCCTTCGCTATAATGGGCACGTGATTTTCTTTGGAATAATAATCGAAGAACAGGCCTTCGCGCAGGCCGCAGCCGGAGGTGATGAGCTTTTTGGCACCGGTGGCCTCCAAAAGGCAGCTGATAATGCTGCTGCCGGCCAGAATGATATCACTGCGCTCGCTGCTGAGACCGGAAATCTTTTTGCGCTGATCCAGATTTGTGTTGCGCAGTCTGTTGAAAAAGCTGCGATAGGTTTGCGCTGTATAGGAATAATTATGGATTTTAGTCGCCGGGTACTTCTTTTCGCGCTGGATGATTTTGGCTACGGTACGCGCTGTACCGCCAACGCCGATAAGCGGCAGTCCGTTTTGCTTAAGCCAGGGGTACTTTTCCAGACGGCTCATGATAAAGAAGCTGACATCACTGAAAACATTGGCGGGCATGACGTTACGGGTGTTGAACATGGAGGTGGTATTGACCGCGCCGATGGGCAGGGACACGCTTTCCAAAATTTTACGGTTCTTGAACAGAATCAGCTCGGTACTGCCGCCGCCAAGGTCGAAAATGATGCCGTCCTTGACGTTGAGGGTGTTGATAACGCCAAGGTAGCTGATGTAGGCTTCGGTATTGCCGGAGATGATGTGCAGCTGGATGCCTGTTTCTTCGGCAACGCGCGCAACAAGCTCGGCACCGTTGGTAGCGTTGCGGATGGCTGCGGTAGCAACGGCAATGGTTTTGTCAGCCTGATAAATTTTGCACATATAGGCAAAGCTTTTCATGGTTTCGATGGTGCTGCTGAAGGCTACTTCTGTAAGCATGTTTTTTTCGTCGACCTTCTGACTGAGGCGCAGTGCTTCTTTTTGGTTATAGACCATATTATAAGCACCATTCTTATAAATATGGCTGATAACAAGCCGGGCCGAGTTAGAGCCGATATCAATAATTGCGATTCGTTGCATTTTCCTTTTCTCCTTGTGGGGTGTTCCTCTAAACTCCGATTATTCTATTTTAACGATATATTTATTATATTACCCATAAGCGGAAAAAATCCTGCGTAAAAAAGTAAAATTCGTGTTAATTTGTTAAATTACTGTATAATCTCGATTTCTTCGCAGGATTTTTGTTCAGAAAACCGAATTATATCAATAATATACTGTTTTGGAGGCTTAGCTAATGAAGCGTAAAAATTATACAACCTTTGCTGCGATTCATCTAGGCTCGGAGATGCTCAGTATGCAGATTACCGAATATCACAATACCGAAAGGTATAAGATTATTGAGTGCTGCAACCGACGCATCCGTTTGGGTGAGGCAACTTTTAAAAATAAAATAATTCCATTTCCGCTGGTTTCCGAAATCTGCGAAATTCTTATCGGCTTCAAGCGTCTGATGAAGGAATACGGTGTAGAGGAATATGTTATGCAGGCGACAACTGCTGTGCGTGAGGCCAGCAATCAGGTTTTTCTGCTTGATCAGATTTATAACAAAACCGGTCTTGTGGTTGATGTTGTTGATATGCCGAAGGAAATTTACACCAAATTTGTGGCTATCCGCAATACGCTGAAGGCAGAAAAAATTTCTACCGAGCGTGAAGGAATGCTGATGATGGATATTTCCTCCGGCGGTTTGGGTGTAACGCTGGTGCGTGATGCAAAAATCTGCTATCAGGGAAATTTCCACATCGGTATTATCCGTATTAAGGAAAGCTTTGAGCGCAACCGTCGTGAAAGCATGCATTTCAATAAAGCGCTGACTGAGTTCCTCAGCAGTACAATCGGTCCGGTAAGAAACGAGCTGGGTGACAGCAAGGTGCGTTATCTGGTGCTGTCCGGTACAGAGACCGAGCTTTTGCTGCGCATGCTGGGTCTGGATGAAAAGCAACTGGTGCATCGCATCAAGGCGGCGGATTTTCATGCCTTTTTCGACAGCATGCGTCAGATGAGCCTGGCACAGCTGATTCAGGTATATAAGCTGCCGGAAAATGTCGCGGAGCTTGTGCTGCCTACGGTGCTGCTTTATGAACAGCTGCTGCATCTGATTCCTGCCAAGGAAATTATTATTACGGCAGACCGCTTTATCGACGGTATCCAGCTGCTGCATATCGGCAATAAAACGAATCCTGTAATGCGCAAGGAGCTGGAGCAGGAGCTTATCAGCCTTTTCCATACCATCGGCAGCCGTTATCTGTATGATAAGAAGCATGCCCAGCAGGTGGAGCGTCTGTCGCTGATTATTTTCGACAAGATTTCCAAGGCTTACGGCATGGGTGAGCATGAGCGCCTGCTTTTGCGTGCAACCTGCATTTTGCATGATATAGGCAAATACATCTGCATGCGCAGTCACTCTATCTACACCTATCAGCTGATTATGTCTACGGATATTATCGGCCTGAGCGAGAAGGATAAGAAAATCGTAGCGCTGGCCTCGTATTATCATGCCAACAGGTTGTTTGACAAGACCAATACGCGTGCTCCGCAGGTGGAAAAGGAGCTGGTGCCGGTTGTAGCTAAGCTGGCTGCAATTGTGCGTCTGGCCGATGCCTTAGACCGCAGTTATATGCAAAAAATTCACAGATGCAGTGTAACGCTGAAGGATAATAAGCTGAAGGTTCTGGCAGCAAGTAAAGAGGATTTGACGTTGGAAATCTGGACCTTTGATGATAAATCAACTTTCTTTGAGGAAGTTTTTGGTATTGAACCGATTTTGGAACGGGTGAATAAGTAATGGAAAAATTAGATTTGACAAAGCCTGAGTATTTTTATAACCGCGAGCTGAGCTGGCTGAAATTTAATCTGCGCGTGCTGAAGGAAGCAATGGTTAAGGACACACCGCTGCTGGAGCGCCTGAAGTTTATCGCCATTTCGGCCTCTAACTTAGATGAATTCTTTATGGTGCGCGTAGCCAGTTTGTGGAGCAATTTTGATAGCGGCGTAGAAAAGCGCGATGCCTCCGGAATGTCGGTGCATGAGCAGCTGGTGGCTATTTCGCAGGCAGCGCATGAGCAGGTGCGCACTCAGACAAAATCGCTGATTGCGCTGATGGCAGAAATGGATGCGGTGAAGCTACATTTCCGTCGTGTTAAGGATTTGAGCGAGCTGGGCAAGGACTGGTTGGAGGAATATTACCGTGAGGTTGTTTTCCCGGTATTGACACCGATGGCGGTAGATGCTTCGCGTCCCTTCCCGTTTTTGGCCAATAAAACACTGAATCTTGCTGTTGAGCTGATTAAGGCCGACGGCGAGCATAGCATGGGCCTGATTCAGGTGCCGAGCGTATTGGACCGCATTGTGGAGGTTGAGCCGGAGGGCAAGCGTACCTTCGTATTTTTGGAGGATATTATCGCCAGCCATTGCCACGATCTGTTCAAGGGCTGCCACATTCTGGATATGGTGTCCTTCAGAGTAACGCGTGACAGTGACCTTGACTTGGAAGAGGATGACAGCGTTGACCTTATGAAGGAGGTTGAGGAATCACTGCGTAAGCGTAAGCGCGGCGCTGCGGTTCGCTTGGAAATCTTCAAAACGAATAATAATCGTATCAAAAAATTTCTCGAGGAAAATCTGGATGTTACGGAGATGGAGGTTTATGAAATCAACGGACCTCTGGACCCGACCTGCTTCTTTAAATTTATCGGTATGAAGGGCATGTGGCCGTGGCTGTATGAGCCCTTTGTGCCACAGCGTCCGCTGGAGCTGCCGAATGACAGCGATTTGTTTGCCGCTATCCGTGAAAATGATATTTTGCTGCATCACCCCTATGAAAGCTTTGACCCGGTAGTTAAGCTGGTGAGCGATGCTGCCGATGATCCGCAGGTGCTGGCGATTAAGCAGACGCTGTACCGTGTGAGCGGCAACAGCCCGATTGTTGCTGCGCTGGCGCGTGCTGCGGAAAATGGCAAGCAGGTAACGGTACTGGTAGAGCTGAAGGCACGTTTTGATGAGGAAAACAATATCCTCTGGGCGCGTCGTCTGGAAAAAGCAGGCTGCCACGTTATCTACGGTTTAGTCGGCTTAAAGACGCATGCCAAAATTATTCTTATCGTGCGCAAGGAGGATAACGGTATTAAGCGTTATCTGCATCTGGGCACAGGCAACTACAACGACAGCACCGCAAAATTATACACCGACCTTGGCCTGATGACGGCGAACGATGAGTTCGGCAGCGATGCTTCGGCGTTCTTCAATCTGCTCAGCGGTTACAGCGAGCCACCGGTATGGAACAAGCTGGTTATGGCGCCGCTGGGACTGCGCGAGAAAATTTACGCGCTGATTGATAATGAAATTGCTATGGTGCGTGCCGGCCGTGAGGGACATATCATCGCCAAGATGAACTCGCTTATTGACCAGCCCGTAATCCAGAAGCTGTACGAGGCTTCTGCCGCAGGCGTACATATTGACCTGATTGTGCGCGGTATCTGCGGCCTGCGCACGGGCATCGAGGGCATCAGCGACAATATTACGGTCCGCAGCATTGTTGGCCGTCAGCTGGAGCACAGCCGTATCTTCTGGTTTGCCAACGGCGGCGAGGAGCAGCTGTATCTTTCCAGTGCCGACTGGATGCCGCGTAACCTTAACGACCGCGTAGAGCTGTTCTTCCCGGTAGAAACAGAGGAGCATATCCATCGCATCAAGGCGCTGCTGGATTTGTATCTGCGCGATAACGTGGGCGCGCATATGATGCAGTCCAACGGCAGCTATCGCCGTGTGCGCAATAAGCTGGAGCCTGTGAGCGCACAAAGCACCTTGTACGAGATGGCACAGCTGGCGGTAACTGCCGATAAGCTGCCGATGGAAAAGCGTCTGCAGCCTGTATTCAGCCGCAGATAATAGTGCCGCATTATATTTATCAAGGATTACGAGCTAAAAAAGACTTATATTTTAATTGCTTACTTAAATCCTTATATTGATATTATGTGCTTAAGTTGTTATAATTAGTAACAAGAGCAGAGGGGGATTAAAATGAGTAATTATGCTGTAACCTTGAATTATAATTGCCATTATGGCTATGTAGAATATAACGAAGCGGATAAGACTGCCGTAGTAACCTTGCCGGAGGCTGTTGCCGAAGCCAAGGCTGCTGTCGAGAAGTATCTGGCAACTCCGTTGAGCCTGGATGTACCGCAGGGTGATACTATCCGTGATTTTGCTACCATAACGCTGGAGCCGCTTTCCAGCAAGGAGGCGTTTCAGGTAGCGCTCACCCGTCTTTGGGGTAAAACCGGCGTGCGTGTTGAATGGAGCATGCCTCCGGGAATGGCTGACGATATTGCCGCTGAGGTGTTGGCAGAGGCACATTAACTTCTGATTATTTTAGGGCAGACTCTTTATGTAGCAGAGTCTGCCTTTTTGTTTATAAAATTTGTGTGAAGAATAGGAGAAATGCAGATGCTGGATATCAACAAATTACGCAATGCTTACAATGTTATTCACCGTATGAGCCAAAACAGACATCCTTTTGCCGAGGAGGAGCTTTCACTGGAGGCTGTACAGAGCGCGCAGGTACAGGAGGCGCTTAACGATGCCGCAGAGGTTATTGCTGTTTACGGCAAGATTATGAATCTGGTTTCGCAGAGCACGAGCTTTAAGGTTGCACCCAAAACTCCTAAGGCAGTTAAAAGCAGCTTTGTTGTGGAGCAGGATGACCTGAGCAGGCTGCAGCCTATGACTGAAGCTACCAATATCACAAAGCTTGTAAAATATATTAATGATACCTTTTCAGATAAGGAAATGCATAATCTTACCACGGTGGAGCTTGGCAGATGGTTGGAACATGCAGGTTATCTGCAGTTGCCGGAAGATGGGCGCAATAAAATTCCGACAGAAAAGGGTTCTGAGTTGGGTATTGTTACCGAAAAACGTGTAAGACAAGCCACCGGAGAAATTTATTATATTAACTTTTATCCGCAGGCAGCGCAGCAGTTTATTTTTGATAATCTGCCTGCTGTGGCGGAGTTTTTGGCAAAGGAAAAAGAGGAGAAGCTTGCTGACGCATAACTTGCTGTTTCCTCATTGCCAGTATTTTGTTTTTGCGGTATAATATTTAGTACAGCTTGGGTGGAAAGGCTTGAGTTCTGCCTGAGCTGTTGTTATGGTTCCGTAGCTCAGTAGGATAGAGCAACCGCCTCCTAAGCGGTAGGTCGCCAGTTCGACTCTGGCCGGGATCACCAGTAAAATGGAGCCGTTTCCAATTTTGGAAACGGCTTTTTTTGTATTTCTGCACCTTATTTGCACCTTATTTTCAAATTTTGCTTAAATCAGCGACAAAACCATTAAGTTTTACGGTTTTATGGTTCAATCGTATAGCTAAAATGAAAACCACGCTCTATACTAAGTTCTAGCTATAAAGAGAAAAGTAAAAGCCTTTTTTGATAGAATAATTGCAGTTTTCTAGCTGCACAAAATCAAAGAAGGCTTTTTGTATGCTTGAGATAAACTCTCGAATTTTCGGGAAACAAGGATGGAGGTTTAGTCATCATCCGAGGTTATCGGCATCGTATTTTAGCATATCGAAGAAAGCAGTTTCAGATGCTTTAGGGTTTATTTAAGCAAAAATATAAGGGTGTCAGCTCAAATAGTGTCGGTGTCAATGCAGTGTCAGTCAATTTTAAGCATTAAAATCAATTTCAAGAGAATCCAGTACCATCAAGGGTTTGCAGGATTTTCCATCAACTGGTGTTGACACCGGTGTAAGCGTAAAATATTTATATTTCCTATGTATACTACTAGATAAATCTATATTATATAGAACGTAAAAAATCACAAGACAATGAACATGACAGGTCGCAGTTTAAATCATTGCCTGTTATATCTGATAATTGTGCGTGGGACAATAAAATGAAGAAAATGAAAATTGATGAAAAAAGAACTCAAAAGTAAAAAATAAACGGGCCATAACATAGCGGTAAAACCTAGAAAGGAGTGGCAGAAATGAAAAATGAAAATGCTGCAAAACAACAATTTTTAAAAGCTAAAGATGTTGCTCAAGATTTTTTTGGAGGCACCATCAGCTATGGTAAAGTCCTGGCAATGACTAAGGCTGGTATACTTCCAGCAAAGAAGTTTGGAAGAGTATACTATTACACTATTGATGCACTGAATAACTGGGCTGAAAAAAATATGAACAGCCCTGCTTGGAAAGGCATGAGTAAATAAGAAAACTTACCGAAAAAAGAACTGCTAAACGAAATGTTTGGCAGTTCTTTTTCTATCTATAGGAGAAATTATCAATGGCTGGATCGCTAATCAGCAGAGGTAACAATAAGTGGGAACTAAGAGTTTCTGCCGGATATGATGAAAACAATAAACAGCGCAGGTTTACCAAGACAGTATATGCCCGCAGTAAAAAAGAAGCTCAGACGCAGCTGGCTACATACTATCTGGAAGTAACTGGCAGACTGGCTACAGATAAGGCTATCACTTTTAGTGAATTTGTAACCTACTGGGAACATAGATATAGTAAAAAAGTTGGGAAAATAACAATGGTCAATTACCAACAAATGTTAAAAGACCGCCTGTTACCGGCTTTTGGTTTTATGAGGATAGATAAAATAAAAGGTGAAGATGTGTTAAGGTTCATGGACCAGTTGTGTGAAGATGACGCACGGCTTGACACCAGACATCAGAAAGGTCTATCTTCGGTGACAATTATGAAGCATTTCAAGCTGTTGAAGTTACTGTTCAATAAAGCTTGTGAATGGAAATATTTGTCAAAAAATCCATGTGCTGACGTACCTAAAGATATGTTAGTAAAAGCAACCTCAGAACACTATCCTATCTGGAACAGAGAAGAGCTACAGAAGTTTCTGGGCATTTTGGAAGAGTTACCCGTAACTTTACCTAACGTCAAGAATAAATTGATGTTTTATATTGCCCTCACAACTGGAGCCAGAAAAGGGGAATTTTTAGGCCTGACATGGGACTGCGTGGACTTGGAATCCTGTTCGCTGAATATAAATAAAGCAATGAAATTTGTTAGCGGGGAAAAGCCTGCTCTAGGAACACCTAAAACGAAGGCCTCGATACGTACATTGTATTTTGACGATTATGTCAAGAAGTTGATCCAAACCTATAAAGAACTTCTTGATTTATGGTTGCAAGAAGAAAAAATTTCAAATCCGCAAAATTTGGTGTTTGTATCGAGAAATTGCACTGAAAACAGGGAGGCAGTACCCGTGAACGGTGACAGCTTCTATCTATGGCTGAAACGGATGTGCAAGAAACATCAGATGCCTAGAATAGCAGTACACTCTTTACGAGCCATGGCAGCGACGTATGCGCTTATCAGCGGTATGCCTCTTAATATGGTTCAAGCCATGATGGGGCATACTGACATATCTACTACATCAATTTATCTGCGTGATGTACAGGACGAGAGAAAAAGTGCGGTTGCACTTTTATCCAATCAATTTGAGGCTCTGCGTACTGGTAAGGAATAAGTCTTGTAGAAGTATTTTAAAAGACTGACAGGCAGCTGTGATATAATATGCTTAGTTATATTATATTGGAGGTGCCTGTTATGTCTAACCTTACTAAATCTAATATTGAGGGATTGGTCGCTCTGATGGATAAAATCGAATATCCTGTTATTCCCGAAGAGAAAAAGGAGAGCAGGCAGGGGTTAAGAGCTTATAGAAGAACTCAAACGCTGAAAAATTTTTATTGCAGGGCGAACTGCTATTACCAAGCCAAAGCAATGCTACAAAAAATTTTTCGAAGTAAAAACTTTAATATAGCTATTGAACCAGCCTGTTACAGTGTTGCACAGTATTGCGATTGCATAAATTGCTTTCTAAACCAAAACAATGGTAACATTGAGGGTGCATGTGAAGCATTTTTAAACAACCCAGAAAACGCTGGTAAACCCATACCTACAATAGTAATTTCTGAGTTTGTGGAGAATTATGCCAGAGATATAAGCGAACAATATTTAAAAGCGAGGGAGAATGTACCTTGGTACACCTGTAATCTTCTATGTAGAAGCGGAATGATTTCACAGGCACAATGTTTTTGGCCAATATATGACTTTGAAGGAAATATTACTTTATTAAGTAATAGTAATAGCTATATTTTGTACGACGACAGAAAACTTAAGGGAGTGTTCAACAATTTAGAATTGTTCCGGCTTATTGATACATCTGACGGAGAGCATTTACCGATAATCAATGATATTCTGAATGAACTAAAAGCCAAACGACATGGCTTCGTACCAAAAATTTTCCGTAGGAACAGCACGAGGCTAATGTACGAGGTTAAGGTAGCCCTGCTTAAAGAAGCGTCTAATCGCGGGTTATTGCTATATCCATATGAGCCAAATCCACAAAGCCGAGGTTTATATCCTTTTTTCAGCAACCTAAAAACAAAAGATTCTTCAAAATTACTAAATCTATTCAATGCACTGTATGTGATTACTGCGGGGCGTAAGGATTATTTTGATAATATCGCTAAATTAGTAGCTGGTATTATTCTGGGAAGTGAAATCTGTAAAAACAATCGACTGCCAATCAATAATGTAATGTTAATCACGGCTAATAACACGCAATTTGTTCGTGAATTTATCCTGTCGTTGTTTTTACTTGGTGTACAGTCCGATGGCAGACAAGGTATGGATTTAGCTACGTATAACGCATTAGTACACAATAGAACGTCTAATGACGGGCTTAAAGATTCTAAATACTATGGTGTTACTAAACATACTATCAAGGAATTATCTAACGAGAATAATACTGGTAAGTTCTTAGAGGACAGGCTATGTTCTCGCTTCTTGAATATTACGGACGACTTAACCCAAATAAAAAACAAGGAGTATTTCATAAAACTGTTAAAAGGAGAGAAAATCGTTCATGACAGCCAGTTGTTGGGAAAACAGGAGCTAGTATCTGACACGAGTTATCTTTTTATTGCTGCTAAAAAGAATGAATTTAAAGATTATGATGGGCTAAGTTATACAGAATTTGATTTAGCGCAGAACATCCCAGAAGGCAAGCGGCTTTTTGGATTAAAAACCGATTTGAGCGAATACGAAAAATTTTTTATGTTGACAGCTTTTGCCCAATATGGTATTAGCTTATTGAAAAAGGAACAAGCTGATATTGATGATTCTCAAAGCAGTGAGATAGATAATCCCTTAAAATACTTTATCGAAAAATGCTGTGAACAAAAGGAGGTAAGCGATACGGACAAAGTCCATGAACTTAATTCAACAGCTATGCACACTCTTCAATGTGCATATAATAATTTTTTTGAAATCGTCGCTCCAAAATATAAGATGACTAGCACGTGGAATAAAAATACTTTTCTGGATTATGGGCTAGATTACAAAGTGGAGAAAACAAAATGTAATGCTATACGTACCCGTGACTTAAGCAGGGGATACACTGAAAAAGAAGTTTTAGATAAAAACAGCAATGCTAACCATATCATGGGAGTTATTGTTAAGCCAAAAGATGAAATAGAAAAAATTGCTGATGAGTGTAATAACGAAACAAATAGTAATCCTGATTCTCAGTCACTAAGCAAAGAAGATTTCCTTAAATTGATTGATAACACCTTTGAACTTTCATTTGATGAAAATGCTATGTGAAAGCCAAGTGCATCGGGAAGAAAATTTTAACCAGATTGACTATATGTGAAGTTTTTAGAAGTAGCCGCTTGTCTGCGAATTGTCTTATTAAAAGCATTCGCAGATGGACGGTTTATTTCTATAGTAAAGGCTAAGAGATAATCTTAGTCTTTTTGTTTTTTATAAAAGCTAATAAAGGCTCAAACTAGATTGTTAGAGTTTAAATAATATATAACAATAAATTAAAAATATATAGTTATATATAGTTATATAGTATATGCAGGGTGGCATAGGAAAGAGGTAGAAGCAGTTGTGTATATCACTAAATGATGTAGAATGACATGAATGAAAAGTTGTTAGCTAAGGGGGTGTTTTATACTAGATATGTATTTGTAAAGCATCTTGAAGCAAGGAGGCGTTTGATATGTCATATAACCTAAAGCAAAGTACACCGAAAATTTTATATTATAAAATCAACACTGAAGAAACTAAGTTTCAAAACAAAATTAAAAAACCTAGCCAAAAGTCTACTAAGATGGTAAATATTCGGGTTACAGACGAAGAATTTCTGGAGATCGAGAATAAAAGTAAAATGGCTGGCATGAGCAAAACCGATTTTATAAAGAAAGCTGTGAAGGAGGCAGTAATTTACAATATTGATTCTAAGATTGTTGAAAAAATAGTCGTGTTACAAGAAAGAATAAATCAGCTGGAAGTAGGTGAGAAAAAACAAGCTAATCAAGTTAATTCAGAGTTTAACAGTATAAAAGACGATATTTTTAAAATGTTAGGAGGTTGAAAAATGTCTACTCTAAGAGCGTTAAACGGAACGTACAGAACGCTGGACGGTATTGTGAAGTATATTGCCAGCAATGAAGAACATAATGATTTGGTCTTGGCCTATGATGCTGTTGGGGCTGATCCATTTAGGGCTACCAGAGATATGCTGTTGGTCAAAGCAGCCTATAACAAACGAGGAGGCAATGAATATGTACAAATCATAGTATCTTTAATGGAAGTAGAGATTATCTGCCAAGATGATGTCGCACGCTTCCAGAGTGCATCAAGAGCTATTGCCGATATGATGTTTAATAAATACTGTTGCCAGATCGCCTATGCGGTACATGGCAATACTGATAACCTTCATGCCCATTTTGTTATTAACTCGGTACGTTATGTTGATGGCTATAAGTTACAGCTAGGTAAGAAGGAGCTTTTCCAGCTAAAAACTATCGTAAGCGATATTTTAAACCAATATGGATTTAGCCGGCTCTTGTATTATAGTGCCGACGAAAATCTAGAAAATTAGTAAGGAGGGTTTACCATGTCAAAAAAAAATAAAAAATTTAGCTGTTACGCAGTCGTAGGTTCTAACGGATATGCACTTACGAATAACTGGCTTGATTGTCAGACTTATATGAAAAATCTCAGACGGGAACGCCATAAAGGCTTTTATAGTTATGAAGATGCGTATGACTGGATTGTTGACGAGTTTGATGGTGACAGTAGGTATAAATTCGGTTTTAAATTCTGTAGTCTGGAGGATTTGATCAAGAAAGAGTTATATGTTGAAAAAACATCCGCAACAAATCATAATTATTTCCATTTTTAGTATGTAGCTTTTTATGACAGTCATTACAAAACTCTAAAATTTAAAAGAAAAATATGCCACACCCATAAGCCGATTAAAAGATTAGGAGCTGTGGCATATTTTCTACTGTTTTAATAGACAGTTTTTAAGCGTCAGTATTGCTACTGACGCTTAGTTTATTTCTGATAAGCTTTTTTATGTATGTAGTCAATGAGTGCCTGTTTAGGAATTTTCCATTTGCCCTTTAGCATAAAGCAATCCATTTCGCCGCTACGGAAAATTTCGTAAGCTGAGTTTTTGCCTACCCCTAGAATCTCTGCTACCTCATCTACAGTCAGCATATCACTGTATTCTTCAAACATAGCTATTATACCCCTTTCAATATATATTTAACTTTATGTTAACTTTGACATTCCTTTAATGCACACAGATTTCTTTGAATTGGTTATTTTCAATAGGGCTGCTATGGCTTTTTATAACGCAGAGAGTGTTCTACTAACGCTTCCAAATGTTTAAACGGTATAAGATAATTTTTACCTTTCTTGATATATGGAAGCTGACCAGAATTGATCAGTTTATAAATTGTAGCGGTACTATAGTTCAATAAGCAGGCTGCTTCCGCTACAGTAACTAATATTTTTTGCATTTTTACCACCTCCTTCCAACATACATTTATTGATATGTTAGGCACATGAAGAGGTGAACTGGGCAAAACTGAGCATAAGATGGCTCAAAAAGGTACTAAGAATGGCAGAAATAAGCGAAGCGGTAAATTCAACTTTTAAACTGCGTGGGAAGCTACATGCTTTTGTAGTAGCCGTTCTACTATTGTCTGCCTTTTTGTGCTATACTTATTAGGTAAGATACCGTCATTTTTTAGACCATAAATTTACATTAAAGGGTGATTTTTTTATGAATAAACAGCAGCTCGCTACCAAAATCTGGGAAGCCGCAAATAAAATGCGTTCAAAAATCGAAGCAAACGAATACAAGGACTATATTTTAGGCTTTATTTTTTATAAGTACCTTTCTGATGCCGAAGAGAAATTTCTGTACAGCAATGGTTATGACAAAGAGCTTATTGCGACAGTGGTGGAATCTGACGCCGATACTGTAGAGTGGGTACAAGACAATCTTGGCTATTTTATTGATTACAACAACCTGTTCTCCACTTGGCTTGACAAAGGCAGTGATTTTGATGTCAGCAATGTCCGTGACGCTTTATCTGCTTTCAGCCGCTTGATTAGCGAATCCCATCAGAAAGTTTTTCAGGGTATTTTTGAAACATTGCAGACAGGTCTGAGTAAGCTGGGCGATAGCTCTGGTTCTCAGACAAAAGCTATCAAAGAGCTATTAGACTTGATAAAAGATATTCCTATGGACGGAAAGCAGGATTATGATGTTCTGGGCTTCATATATGAATATCTGATTAGTATGTTTGCCGCTAATGCAGGAAAGAAGGCTGGCGAGTTCTACACTCCGCACGAAGTATCTCTGCTGATGAGTGAAATTATTTCTGACCATTTAAAGGACAACCAATATATTGAGATTTATGACCCTACCAGCGGTTCTGGCTCTCTTTTAATCAATATCGGTAAAAGCGTTGCTAAACGTATCGGCAACAGCAACAATATCAAATACTATGCTCAGGAGCTTAAATCTAATACTTATAACCTGACACGTATGAATCTGGTTATGCGTGGCATTAAACCCGATAATATCGTTGCCCGCAACGGCGATACTTTGGAAGATGACTGGCCGTACTTTGATGAAGCCAATAAAGAAACTACTTACACTCCGCTCTATGTAGATGCAGTAGTGTCTAACCCTCCGTACAGCCAGAAATGGACACCGAAGAGTGATGTCCGCTATGAGCGTTTTGGTCTTGCTCCTAAAGGCAAAGCCGACTATGCTTTCTTGCTGCACGACCTTTATCACATCAAGCCTAGCGGTATTATGGCTATCGTTCTGCCTCATGGCGTTCTGTTCCGTGGTGGTGAAGAAGGAGAAATCCGTAAAAACCTTATCGAATATAACCACATTGACGCTATCATAGGCTTGCCTGCAAATATTTTCTTTGGTACAGGCATTCCAACCATCATTATGATTCTTAAACAGAAACGCAGCAACACTGATGTGCTTATTGTAGATGCTTCTAAAGGTTTTGCTAAAGAGGGAAAAAACAATAAATTACGTGCTTCCGACATTAAACGTATTGCTGATACTGTAATTAACAGACTGGAAATTCCTAAATACTCTAAACTGGTGAGCCGTGAAGAAATCCGTCAGAATGATTACAACTTAAATATCCCACGTTATGTAGATTCCTCGGAAGCTGCTGAGAGCTGGGATATTTATGCTTCCATGTTTGGCGGTATTCCTAAAGCAGAACTTGCCGCTTTAGATGATTACTGGAAAGCTTTCCCTAATTTACAGGAAGCATTATTTGAAGCAAGCGATACTCCTTATACCCAGCTGACTACTGATAATATTAAGGAAGCTATCAGAAGCCATGCTGATGTAGTTGCTTTTGAAAACAGCTTTGCTGATGCTTTTGCTGGTTTCCCTGCTTATTTACATCATGAGCTGATTGAACAGGCAGAACAGGTAGCTATTGCCAAAGAAGAAAATATCATCAGCGATAAGATATTCACCCAGCTTTCTGGTATACCTTTGGTAGATAAATACGCTGCTTTCCAGCTTTTAGATGATGAATGGAGTAAAATTGCCGTCGATTTGGAAATTATCCAGACAGAAGGCTTGGGTGCTACCAAAAAAGTTGACCCTAATATGGTACTAAAAAAGAAAGATAATAAAGAGCAGGAAGTCCAGGACGGTTGGATTGGACGTGTATTGCCGTTCTCTTTAGTACAAGATAATATTTTGGTACAGGAAAGCACAGCCTTAAAGAAGCAAGAAGCACGTTTGGCTGAAATACCTGCTGAGATTGAAGCTATTCTTGAAGAAATGAGCGAAGATGACAAGAATAGCTGTGAAGCTGCATTAAATGATGATGCTACTGCTTTTGTCGCTAAAGAAATTCCTAAAAAGATAAAAGAGCTTAAATTGGAAGATCAGTCTGTAGAAATTAGGGAGCTTATTGCTAAACTGACCCAGGCTAACCATCTGCTTAAAGAGGAAAAAGAGCTGAAAGCAAGTATTAAAGCGGAAAGCACTGCTCTGCACCTGCTGACTAGGGAAACCATTGAATCCCTTACGGATGAACAGGTTCAAGATTTACTGCACAAGAAATGGATTGATAGTTTGATGGTTAATCTGAATAAAATGCCGGAAACATTGGTTGACGACCTTGTTAGCAAGCTCACTGCTTTGCAGAAAAAATATGCTCTTACATACGCTGATATTGATGCCGAAATCGACGAAACAGAGCAGCAGCTGTGTGCTATGCTGGACGAGCTTACTGGCAGCACCTTTGACATGAAAGGTATCAACGAATTTAAAGCGTTGTTACAAGGTGAATGATATGGCTAAAAACACAAAACCTGCAATTAGGTTTAGAGGATTTACTGATGCTTGGGAACAGCGTAAGTTGGGGGATAGTATACTAATTGAACGCGGTGGGTCACCACGACCTATTGATGATTATATTACAACTGCTGAAAATGGATTGAATTGGATAAAAATAGGGGATGCTCCTTCCCAGGGGAGATACATAACTAAAACTGTTGAAAAAATAAAGCCAGAAGGATTGTCTAAAACTAGACAAGTCGTTCCAGGAGATTTAATTTTATCTAATTCAATGAGCTTTGGAAAGCCGTATATTATGGCTATTGATGGCTGTATTCATGATGGATGGCTTTTACTTAGAGATAATTATAATATATTTGATTTAAAATTTTTATGCCATATGCTAGGAACAAGGCAAATGATTCAACAATATAAGAAACTTGCTTCTGGTAGTACAGTTAATAACCTTAATAAGGAATTAGTTGGAAGTGCTGTTGTGGTAATGCCTAGTAAGCAGGAGCAAAATTTAATTGGTGAGTACATTGAAAACCTAGACCACCTTATCACCCTTCATCAGCGTAAGTATGACAGCCTTGTCAATGTAAAAAAAGCAATGCTTGAAAAAATGTTTCCGAAAAATGGAGAAACAGTTCCAGAAATCCGTTTTAAGGGATTTACTGACGCTTGGGAACAGTGTAAGTTGGGAGAGGTTGCGACAGAAATGATTGCAGGAGGCGACGTTGATAAAGAGTTGTTGCTTGAAGAAGGTCATTATCCCGTAATTGCCAATGCTCTTACCAACGATGGTATAGTTGGTTATTATAATGACCAGTATAGAATTAAAGCACCTGCCGTTACAGTAACAGGTCGTGGAGATGTGGGACACGCAAAGGCAAGAAATGTCGATTTCACACCTGTTGTGAGGCTTTTATCCATAAAAACTAATCACGATGTATATTTCTTGGAAAATGTGATTAACACATTAAAAATCGTGATTGAATCAACAGGAGTGCCACAACTCACGGTACCGCAACTTGCAAAGGACGAAATCTCTTTTCCAAAAGCACTCAAAGAAGAAGAAAAAATAGGTCAATACTTTGCCAACCTAGACAATCTTATCACCCTTCATCAGCGTAAGCTAGAAAAGCTAAAAAACATCAAAAAATCTTGTCTTGAGAAAATGTTTGTATAAGGAGGATGGCGTAAATGAGCAAAATAATTTTATTTCACGGCACCTCTAATAAAGTCGTAACTCCTACTTTTGGCCTTGGAGATAAAAAGCACGACTACGGGAAAGGCTTTTATCTGACCGAGAACCCTGAGCTTGCTAAAGAATGGGCAGTCTGCATTCCTAATGATACCAATGGCTGGGTACATAAGTATGAGCTTGATACCGACGGACTGAAAATTTTAGACTTTCAGGAACACAATGTGCTTGCTTGGCTGGCAGAACTGATGAAACATAGGGATGCTGCTGATTCCAAGCGTTACCGTATGCTTGCTGGCAAATTTATAGAAAAATACGGTATTGACACATCTGAATATGATGTAATTAAAGGCTGGAGAGCCAATGCTTCCTACTTCTATATCGCAAAAGAATTTGTCCGTGATAACATTGATATGGATATTTTGGAAGAACTTCTGTCTTTAGGTGGTCTAGGTATTCAGTATTGCATTAAGTCTGAACTGGCATATTCAAAGCTCCGTGAGTGTCCTGACGGTCTGCTTGCCGTTGACCATGCTGAATTTAATAATAAATATAATCAGCGTGATATAAGTGCCAGAAAAAATATGCGTAATCTTGTTGATTCTGACAGAAACAAAGTAACCAATGTGTTCAGCACGTTGTTTGAGAGGTGAAGGCAATGAGAGCTTATCCAGAAGAGTATTTGAGTGATGTAGTAGAAAATCAAGGCAAGCTCTTTGATTTTGTTGCCCAGACGTTCCCTAACAAGGATACAGAGGCTTTTATAAGTGCCTATATGGCAAGTAAAACAAGAAAAAGTATTGACGAAGCAAAAGCCTATGTCAATACAATGTCTGCCAAAGAACTGTGGGAATATTTTTGCCGGACTGAACAGTATGTACTGGAATCTGGCAAGGCTCTTGATGGATTTATGCCCGACTGGATTGGTGAATTTTATGCCTACTATCAATGGTATTACAATATTCCTAGCTCTGAGGTAATCAAAAAAGTGCCGCTTGATTTCTTGAAGAAGGCTTATTACGGGCTTCACGACTTAGAACTTGACCTTGCTGTCCAAAAGGTAGGTAAAATATAGTGCAGATTATTTGTTTCCACAACCCAGATGAAGAAAACGGATATCTAAGCAACTGGTATGTTGCTGGATTTACGTATAAAGAAGTGTATTTTACTTCTATGGAGCAGTATATGATGTACCAAAAGGCGGTTTATTTCGGTGATGAAGCTATTGCTGACAAGATACTTCATACCGAAGATGCTGCTGCTATAAAAGAACTAGGTCGCTGCGTATCTGGCTATGATGAAAGCTACTGGAACGGAATCCGTCAAATTGTAGTTTTTGAGGGACTTTATGCTAAATTTTCTCAGAACGAAGAGCTAAAGACACTGCTGAAAAGCACAGAACAGGCTGTTCTTGCAGAATGTGCCGTAAAAGACAGAATTTGGGGTATTGGACTGTCCATGAAAGACCCTGACAGGTTTGACAGAACTAAGTGGAAAGGAAAAAATCTGTTGGGATATTCTTTAATGATGGTGCGTGAGAAGCTATAACTAATTTATTTTGGCATGTAAAAGCTAAATTTTTATCTAAAATACCTTACGGAAAGGAGTATTGCCATGACCTTTGCCAGTGAAGCTGACTTTGAAGAGGCTCTAATCCAAGTATTGACCAATAAAGGCTGGGAAAAAACTGTTATTAAGCATCCCACAGAAGCAGATCTGCTGAAAAACTGGGCTAATATTCTGTTTGAAAATAATAATACGATTGACCGCCTTAATAACTGTCCGCTGACAGATAGCGAAATGCAGCAGATTATAGAAAAAATTATTGTTGCTAAAACACCGCTCAAGCTTAACGGCTTTATCAACGGAAAGACTGTATCTATAAAACGTGATAATCCTGATGACAAACTGCACTATGGCTTAGAGATAAGCCTAAAAATTTATGACCGTAACGAAATAGCCGCTGGGCAGAGCCGTTATCAGATTGTGCAGCAACCACATTTTTCTGTACAATCTCCTTTGCTTAATAAGCGCCGCGGCGACTTAATGCTGCTGATAAACGGTATGCCTGTTATCCATATCGAGTTAAAACGCAGCCATATACCCGTCAGTGAAGCTACTAATCAGATAAGGAAATATATGCGTGAGGGTGTGTTCAGCGGTTTATTTTCCTTAGTGCAGATTTTTGTCGCTATGAACCCTGAAAACACAGTATATTTTGCTAACCCGGGCCCAGAACCAGAAGGCAAGTTTAATCCAGATTATTTCTTCCATTGGGCTGATTTTACTAATGAGCCTATCAATGACTGGAAAGGCATTGCTTCTTCCCTGCTTTCTATCCCTATGGCTCATCAGCTGATTGGTTTTTATACTGTTGCCGATAACTCTGATGGTGTGTTGAAAGTAATGCGTAGCTACCAGTATTATGCGGCCAATGCTATTTCTGATACCGTCTCCAAGATAAAATGGGATAGCGGCAACCAGCGTGGCGGTTATATCTGGCACACAACAGGTTCGGGCAAGACTATGACCAGCTTTAAGTCTGCCCAGCTCATTGCCAGCTCCAATGATGCAGATAAAGTAATCTTTTTAATGGACAGAATTGAGCTTGGCACACAGTCCCTAAAGGAATATCGTGCCTTTGCTAATGACAATGAAACTGTGCAGGCTACAGAAAACACCGATGTGCTAATAGATAGGCTGAAAAGCGATAGCAGTCTTAATACGCTTATTGTAACCTCTATCCAGAAAATGAGTAATATTAAGGCTGGTGAAGAAAATCTGAATGATGCCGACCTTGCTAAAATTAACCGTAAGCGTATCGTATTCATTATTGATGAGGCACACCGTTCTACTTTCGGCGAAATGCTGGCAACTATAAAAAATACTTTCCCTAATGCTGTATTTTTTGGCTTTACAGGAACGCCTATACATGATGAAAACCAAAAGAAACTTAATACTACTTCTGATATTTTCGGAGATGAGCTGCATCGTTATGTAATTGCCGATGGTATCCGTGATAAAAATGTTTTAGGCTTCGACCCATATAAGGTTCTTACATTTAAGGATAAAGACATTCGCCATGTGGTAGGACTTGAACAAGCAAAAGCTACCAGTTTAGAGGAAGTAAGTGCTGACCCAGAGAAAGAAAAAATTTATTATCGCTTTATGCAGCTTCCTATGTACGGTCACAGAGATGAAAAGGGGAAATGGGTAAAAGGTATTGAAGATTACATACCTACATCCCAATATCATACACCTGAACATCAAAAAGCGGTTGTCCATGATATTATGGATAACTGGTTGCAGCTAAGCCGTAATAATTTCTTTCATGCCATTTTTGCTACTAGCAGTATTCCAGAGGCAATACACTATTATCGTCTGCTTAAAAAATTCATGCCTGAACTGAAAATAACATGCTTGTTTGACCCTAATATTGATAATAATGGAGATATCAGAGATACTGCTTTCAAAGAAGATGGATTAGTAGAAATTATTCAGGACTATAACGAGCGTTACAATCAGAAATTTTCTTTACCGACCTTTGCAGCGTTCAAAAAAGATGTTTCTTTTAGATTGGCTCACAAAGAACAGTATAAATATATTGAAAATGAACCGCAAAAACAGCTTAATTTACTGATTGTAGTAGACCAGATGCTTACAGGCTTTGATTCTAAATGGCTCAATACATTGTATCTTGATAAAGTGCTTTATTATGAGGGACTGATTCAAGCATTTTCACGTACTAATAGGCTCTTCGGTGAGAAAAAGCCTTTTGGCATTATACGTTACTACCGTAAGCCTCATTCTATGGAGCAAAATGTTCAGTCAGCCTTTAAGCTTTATTCGGGTGATAAACCTATTGGTCTCTTTGCCGTGAAATTACATAAAAATTTACGCAAAATAAATGAGATCTTTGCTGATATTGTTGATTTATTCCAAAATGACGGTATTACTGATTTTTCACGTCTGCCTGAAGAAAATGCTGCAAAAGGACGATTCGCTTCATTGTTCAATAAACTGGATGATTATTACGAAGCAGCAGTTATCCAAGGCTTTAAATGGGACAAATCAGAATATCAGTTTGAAGATGAGCAGACCAATAAAAAATATGTAATCAAGGTAGATTTAGACGAAGCCACTTATTCAAAGCTGCTGCAACGCTATAAGGAACTGGAAAATGATGGTGGAATTGGTGGCGATGATATTCCATTTGACCTAAAAGCCCATCTTACTGAAATTGATACTGGGTTAATTGACACCGCTTATATGAACAGCCGCTTTGAAAAATATATTAAAGCTCTGGATGCTGGTATTCCGCCAGAAGAATTAGAGGCAGTGAAAAATGATTTGCATAAGAGTTTTGCCCTGCTTTCACAGGAAGAACAAAAATATGCCAATATTTTTCTGCATGATATTCAGAGCGGAAATATTAAGCTAGAACTCGGTAAAACTTTTAGGGATTATGTTACAGAATATCAAAGTCAGGCTAAAAATGATAAAATTCATAGATTTGCTTCCCTGTTGGGGCTGGACGAAGAGCAATTAAGGAATATGGTAGCTTTAAACTTAAACGAAAAAAATATCAATGAGTTTGGACGTCTTGACGATTTGAAAAAGACCATTGATATGGCTAAAGCTAAGTTATTTATGGAAGCTCTTGCCCAAAAGCCTTTAATTCCACCATTAGTACACAGAGAAACAGATAAAATACTCCGTAAATTCATTTTATCTGGTGGTGCCGACGTAGATTTGCCCACTGAATAATAGCTTGTTTTCCTCAAATTTGAATATTTACTCAAAAAACACGCTAGAGCCAGGATTTTTCCTGGCTCTTTTGCTTTTACTTGGGAACAGCGTAAGTTGGGAGAGATAGCTCCGTTGAGAGGAGGTTATGCGTTCCAGAGTAATAATTTTTTAGAAGAGGGTATTCCGATTGTTAAGATTTCAAACATCTTATCAACAGGCGAAGTTGCGGGTGAGTTTAGTTTTTATGAAGAATTGGATAATGATACTAATTTTATTTTGCCAGATAAAGCTGCGGTATTAGCTATGTCTGGAGCAACTACTGGTAAAGTATCAATATTGTCAAATCCAAGCAACATTAAGTTTTATCAGAATCAGCGAGTTGGTTATTTTAAAAAAACTGACGGAATAAATTACCAATTTATTTCTACTCTAGTAAGGTCACAAGTTTTTAATAACCAGTTAAATTCAATTTTGGTAACAGGTGCGCAACCGAATGTTTCATCAAAAGACATTGATGATTTTGATGTATTAATTCCTGCAAGTTACAAAGAACAAAAAAAGATAGGAGCATATTTCTCCAATCTCGACCACCTTATCACCCTTCATCAGCGTAAGTTTGTATATTTATATATTCTATCCTAATTTGTGTAAAGTTTAGGCAAAACTTCATTTACTCACACTTGGGAACAGCGTAAGTTGGGAGAAGTAGCTGAAAACTTTGAGTATGGTTTAAATGCAGCAGCTAAAGAATTTGATGGAGTGAATAAATATATTCGCATTACTGATATTGATGATGAATCACATCAGTTTAATAAAGAGGATTTAACTTCGCCAGATACTAATTTAGAAATTGCAGAGAGATATAAATTAGAAAAAGGTGATATTCTCTTTGCACGAACCGGAGCAAGTGTTGGAAAAAGCTATATTTACAGGGAATCTGACGGTTTAGTGTACTATGCTGGATTCCTTATCAGAGGGAAAATAAAAGAAGGCTTTGATACTGAATTTGTATTTCAAAATACGCTTACAGAGGAATATAAGAACTATATTCGTATTACTTCTCAGCGGTCTGGACAGCCGGGGGTAAACGCACAAGAGTATCAGGAATATTCATTTAAAGTGCCGCATTATGCGGAGCAAAAGCAAATTGGAATGCTTTTTAAGAACCTAGACAACCTTATCACCCTTCATCAACGTAAGCAATTTTAAAAAGTTAGGAGGTAGTAAAAATGTTGAAAGAAGTACAACGTAATGAGCTTTTTTGTGCATATTATGCAAAGTGGATTCAGGTCTACAAAAAAGGAGCTATCCGCGAAGTGACGATGGACAAATATCGTATGGCTCAACAATGGTTAGAAAAAATTGCCCCAACCCTCAAAATTTACGAACTCAGCCGTATTACATATCAGCAGATTCTTAATGATTATGCACTTAGCCACGAAAGACAGACAACTATGGATTTTCACCATCAGTTAAAAGGTGCTATTTTGGATGCTGTTGACGAGGGACTTATCGACCGTGACCCAACACGCAAGGCTATTATAAAGGGTAAAGTACCAGCAGCCAAAAAGATAAAATACATTAACCAGTATGAGCTTCATACCTTGCTTAATAGCTTAAAGCTGGCTTCGACAGTAAGCTGGGATTGGTTGCTTCTCCTTATTGCCAAAACAGGTGCCAGATTTTCAGAAGCATTGGCTGTCACACCGCAGGATTTTGATTTTACACATCAAACTTTGTCTATAAGCAAGACCTGGGACTATAAGGGGAATGGAGGATTTATGCCAACCAAAAATAAATCATCAGTCAGAAAGGTTCAGCTTGATTGGCAGACTGTAATACAGTTTTCAACCCTTATCAAGGGATTACCGAAAAGTCAGCCCATTTTCGTAGAACCTGGGCAAAAAGTCTATAATTCTACCGTAAATGATATTCTGGAGCGGCATTGTAAGCACGCCCATATTCCTGTTATCTCCATTCACGGACTGCGGCATACCCATGCTTCGTTGTTACTGTTTGCAGGTGTTTCAATAGCCAGCGTTGCTCGTCGCCTTGGTCACGCAAGCATGACAACTACACAGAAAACCTATCTGCACATTATTCAAGAGCTGGAAAATAAAGATATTGACCTAGTTATGCGTTCTCTTGCTAGTCTGAGCTAAAAATCTGTTGCTTACGTTGATGAATTTATTGAACAGCCAACTATTTTCACGTTATCTTAAAATTTTTCAGTCATATATTATTACTGTGTATAACTTGTGAGCATCCTGATATACAGGATTGCCCTTGCAAAGGAACATAGGAACATAACAAAGCAGCCGTTGGCGTCACTGCCAGCGGCTTTTTCTATGCCTAAAAATCCTAATGGCAGCCTTGTGCTAGGTTGCTGTTATTTATCATAGAGAATCTACTATACCCAATCAAACCAACAAAAATTTAGGAGGAAAAACAATGAAACAAGGAATCAAATCTATCCAAAATCTTTACGAGGAGCTGGAACGTCAACGTGAGGTACGTCAGGATCTTATCGCTGACACCCGTAGCCTTAATGTAAGCAGCACTAATGGCGTGAGTATGTTGACTGTAGCCACTGATAATGATGTTCTGAGCTATAGCATTGGTGACGTTGCTCATCGTCAGCTGGCTGACCGCCTTAATATTCCCTACAAGTATTATGAACGTATGCGTCTGGAATATCCCCAGCTTCTTGACCAGAATATCAATGGCTGGCTGATGAAGAATCCTGAGAAACGTATGCTCCGTACCTTGGATGGCAAGCTGAGAGCCTTTCTCAGCGACCGTTATCGCAGACTGGATAACTTGGAGCTGGTTGACCATGTACTGCCTGTCCTTGCTCAGATGAAAGGCTGTGAAATTGCCAGCTGCGACATTACGGAAACTCATCTGTATATCAAGGTAATCAATAAGACCATGAAAACAGAAATTGTGCCGGGAGATGTTGTGCAGGCAGGTTTTGTCATCAGCAACAGCGAGATTGGCTTGGGCGCATTAAAAGTTGAGCCGCTTATCTATCGTCTGGTCTGCAAGAACGGCATGATTTCCAAAGACCTTGCCCATAAGAAATACCATACAGGCAGACAGGTTGAGGATACCGACAACGCTTATGAGCTGTATTCTGACGCAACCTTGGCAGCTGACGATAAGGCTTATTTTATGAAGGTGCAGGATATTGTCAGCGCATCCGTTGATGAAGCAAAGTTTATGCTGACAGTAGATAAAATGCGTACAGCAATGGATATCAAGACCTGCGATAATCCTGTGCAGACTGTAGAAATGCTGGGCGACAGATACGTGCTGAATAAGCTGGAGCGTGCTTCTGTGCTCCGTCACTTTATCATGGGCAACGATTTTTCTCACTATGGCTTGGTTAATGCAGTAACACGCAGCTCTCAGGATATCCCTGACTATAACCGTGCTACAGAGCTGGAACGTCTTGGTGGCACTTTGCTTGATGAAGGCGTAGAGGCTGTAAAAAAGCGTAATCTGATTCTGCTTCCTAAAGCAGCGTAAATTTGTGGAGGTGTAAAAATGGCTAATGATTGCATGAATACCATGTGGTTCTGTAGCATGGACAAAAACCTGCTTCAGCAGCTTTTTGATAAATTCAGAAGCTGCTTTGATACTACTTGTGAAGGCAAGGTAGCAGATTTGCTGAAAAAGCATGGCTACAGTGGTGCTGAAGCTGACAGACGTGACTATATTACTGGCTGTGACGGTATTATCAGCCGTAACGAAGCGTATTACTACTTTCAGGCAGAGATTATTTCTGCTTGGGCGCCTCACATGGACGTACTGTTTAAGCTGATCAGGGAAAAATATGCCGATAAAATCCGCCTGCTCTACGTTTCTGAGGAACCTGGCTTTGACGTGTTTGTTACCAATGACTATGCAGGAATCTTTTTCAAGGAGCGTTACTACCTTGACTGCTACTGCTTTGGCAAATTCCATCACGAGTATTTTGATTCTCTCAGCAGAATGATTACCTATATCAGAGAAAAGCTGGGCGTAGATGTAAGCGAGATTAACTCTCTGAATGATATGGAAAACACTATATCTAGCGTATGTTGCCATGAATATGATGATTATTGTACTATCCGTAGCTTTGATGTTGAAAATGAAGAAAGGAGTGCAGCATAATGCCTGCTACTAAATTTACCTGCCCTAGCGGAACCGATATTCCCATATTCCAATGCCTGAATAGCTGTCCTAATTCCCAAAGATGTATGTTCCTGCCTACTTTGCGGGCTGTAGCTGAATCTTTGGACAGAAAAATTGTTGAGCCTACAGTAACGGAGCTGCTTGCTGGTACGAGAGAAACCTATCTGAAAAAGACCTCTGACTATGCTGTTGATCCAGTTCAGCAGCTGTACGCTATCCATGGCAGTGCTGTGCATACCATTCACGAGGATAAGACGGATGGCAATATGCTTTCAGAGGAACGGCTTTCAGATGAGGTTACAAGCGGTAAATTTGACCTGTATGGCCAGATTATCGACCTGAGCGACAAAACCCTTGGGGATTATAAGGTAACAAGCTCCTACAAGCTGATGAGAGCCTTGGGATACTACAAGGTGGATGTGCCTACTGGCGAAGTGTATAAGACTGGCCTGCGTAAGGGTCAGCCTAAGACGAAAAAAGAGTGGCGTACCGATGGAGTACGCCACTTGCTTGATTGGGCTATTCAGCTAAACTATTACAGAATCCTGCTGGAGGAACGTGGATTTAAGGTAGACCGCATGGAGATTCAGGCGATGTGCCGTGACTACAGCCTTAGAATAGCTGCCGAGCGTAATATAACTAAGCCTGTCTATATTATCCACATCAATAAGATTTCAGACCACTGGGTAAAGCTGTATATGAAAGCCAAGGCTGAAAGGCTTAAAGAAGCACTGGTCAAGGGATATATGCCGCCTATCTGCCGTATAAAGGAACGCTGGCATGACCGCAAATGCTCTGATTACTGTGCAGTTGTAGACAACTGCCCTTATGGAAGAATGGTGAAGCAGAGCGTAAAGAAAGCAGCTTGAACGCAGGATGCACGCAACGCATCCTGCTGTTTTTATGTCTAAATGCAAGGAGGAAGATATTTATGAACTTATTTGCTAAAGCTAAAATCTATCAGACCAAGGCTATTGCCAATGCTGCACTGGATGAGGAGTTCAAGACCCAAGTTATTATTGCTTTAGGACGTTTCTTTAATAGGGATTGGGGAGATCTGTGCGAAGAAGATATTCAGCTCAATGAGGAAGCTATGAAATATAATGACTTAGTTCATGGAGCTTACGATACAGCTAAAGGAAGAATATGGGTTATTGCAGAAAGCCAGAGCGGTACTGAATACGATACTATTACGGTTCTGTTTCCGCAGGATTATTAAAGGAGCTGATTTAATATGGAAAACGCTAAAATTGCCAAAAAGCTCGTGGCAGTAATGAATGACTGTAGCTACGTCAGCAAGAATGGGGTGAATAGCTTTCATCATTACAAATATGCCACGGCTGAGGATGTGCTGCAGAAGGTCAATGAATCCCTGACTAAAAATAAGCTGGCTACAGTAGTCCAGCCTAGCATTGCATCATTTGGTGATGTAACAAACCTTAAAGGTAACACTGAACATCTTGCCACTGTAATCGTCAAAGTCAGCATTATCGACAGCGAGAGCGGCGAAAGCGTTGACCTCTATGGCATTGGTTCTGGACAGGACGCTGGCGATAAGGCAGTGATGAAGGCTCAGACGGCTGCTATCAAGTATGCCTACATGATGAGCCTGTGCATTGCAACTGGTGATGACCCAGAGGCTGACACCAACACTGATGAGAACAATGTTGGGGATAAGCCTGTGGCTAAAACGGTTACTAGCAGAAAAGCTACTGCAAAACAACCAGTCCCCAAAGAAACCGTAGCAGTATGCTGTGGTTGCGGTACAACTATCAGTGAGAAGGTATTGAATTACTCTGTCAGTAAGTTTGGTCAGCCGTTATGTATGGATTGCCAGAAGCAGGCGAGCTATGCGGCGTAGGATGGTAATTTTATAAACTAAAAAATGGTATCTGTTAGATTCACATATAACGGATACCATTTATATTCTTTTTTGCGTGTTATTGTACACCAATCTCTTATTTTTTTAGAACATCAATACCATTGTTAAAAATTTTCACCATGTGATATAATTATAATAAGGTAGGTGAGCTAAATGTATCAGATAGAAGATGTTTTTAGCCCCAAATCGTTCCCGGAAAACACATATGTTATGCGAAAATCAGATGAATACGAAACAATAGATGACAGATTTAGAAAAGCTTTAGCTATGAAAGGAAATCTGATTTTTATATCTGGTGCATCTAAGTCCGGTAAAACAGTTTGTTCTTCTTACGTTGGAGAGTTTGCAACTATTTTCAGTACGTGTCTGCACCTTATTCGCACCTTATTTTGTAATAAAAGATGGAGTAAGGTGCAAATAGATATAAAAAGATAAAAACAGAGTATGGTGAATATCGGGAAAAGCCTGATGGGTACTAGCTTTACAGAGCCTACCTTTGCGGTAATATGTAAAAAATATAGAGAGATTTATGATTTCTCGAACTCCTAAGCGGTAGGTCGCCAGTTCGATTCTGGCCGGGATCACCACAAAAAAAGATTGCCGTACATGCTTACCCGAGAGGAAAAGTCGCCAGTCCGATTTCACCCTTGCGGGTACGCGTGGCCGGGATCATCATAAGAAAAAGCTGTTTCCATGTTTGAGTGGAAACAGCTTTTTAGCTTTCAGTATTCTTTTTTTGCCTTGTTGAACTTACTTATTCACCTTCGCCATAAACTTTTCATTATCAATAATAAAACGCTCATGCGTACCCTTACCGATAACGCCCTTGCTGTCCGCAGCACTAACCTTAAAGGTCAGCTTGCGTCCGTCAACCGCAGTAAGCTTAGCGGTAGCGGTAACACTGTCGCCCATAGCGGTAGCGCGGTCATGTGTAATATTCAGGCTGATGCCTACGCTGCCGCTGCCCTCCTCCAGATGAGCATTGACTGCGGCGCAGGCAGCCTCCTCCATCAGTGCGCACATAGCGGGAGTGGCAAAAACAGCCAAGGAGCCGCTTTTCATAGTAGCAGCAATATTATCCTCGGTTACAGTTACATTAGCGGTGCCGGTAAGTCCGGTATGTAAATTTGTCATGCTTAATACCCTCTTTCAATAATCAAATCATACGCTTATATCATAAAGTATTATCGTTCTGCTGACAAGTCCTAAATGCAAGGATAAGAATTTTTTGCCTGTATATTGCAGGAATTGTTTACTTAGCGCCGAATTATAATAATATAAGCAAAAATGAAATGATGGCTGGAGGTGTAGAACCATGGCTTTAGAATTTAACAAAACATCGTATTTGAAGATTTATACAGGTGAGGATGTTCTCTTTGAGGATATTCCGCTTTATAAAGCAATCCTGCGTGAAGCACGCTCTTTGGGCCTTGCCGGCGGTACTGTTATCAAGGGTATTGAAGGCTATGCCAGCAAGGTGCGCGGTGTCGGCCGTGCTGTCAGCACATTTATCAGCGGCAATGCCAATTTTCCGGTTATTGTGGAGCTGGTAGATAAAAAGGAAAACCTCGAAAAGATTCTGCCGTTTCTGGAAAAGAACGCTACCCATGCTCTGGTGGTTATGGGCGAGGCCGATTACCTGGTAACCGATTTTATGCGCAAGGCAGAGAGCTACAAGGATATCAACAACGGCTCACCGGAGCCAAGCTACCTGCGTAAGCAAAAGGAACAACAGCAATAAGCTGATAAACCGCAGTAAAAAAATTAGGCTGCGGTTTTTTTATGGGATATAATAAGGAGGAGAATTTATGTATGATGTAGCTATTATCGGCGGCGGTCCTGCCGCAATTTTTGCAGCCTATGAGTTTGTGCTGAAGTATCCGCAGCTGAAGGTTATTATGCTGGAGGCCGGCAATACGATTGAAAAGCGCTTCTGCCCGTTGGCAGCCAAGAAGGTTGACCACTGCATTAACTGCAATCCCTGCAGTATTATGCGCGGCTTTGGTGGTGCCGGTGCTTTTTCGGACGGCAAATATAATTTTACGACGGAATTCGGCGGCTGGCTGAACGAATATCTGCCGGAGGATAAGGTTATCGAGCTGATTGATTATGTTGATGAGCTGAACTGCCGTCATGGTGCTCCCGGTGAATATTTTTCTACCAAGAACAGCAAAATAGGCGTGCAAGCGCTGAAATACGACTTGCATCTGCTGAACGCCAAGGTACGCCATCTGGGTACGGAAAACAACCTCGTGATTATGGAAAACATCCATAAGTTTTTGGAGGATAAGATTGAAATCCGTTGCAATACTGCGGTTGAAGAAATTTGCCGTCAGGAGGACGGAACATTCGTGCTGAAGTTGAACAAGGGCGAGAAGGTTGCCTGCAAGTATCTTATTGCCGCTCCCGGTCGCGCCGGTGCGGAATGGTACACAGAGCAGTGTGCTAAGATGGGCCTTGATTTTATCAATAATCAGGTGGATATCGGCGTGCGCGTGGAGGTGCCGGCAGAGGTGTTCAAGCATATCACCGACGAGGTGTATGAAGCAAAAATTTTGTACCGCACCTCGCTTTATAATGACGTTGTGCGCACCTTCTGCATGAATCCCTACGGCTATGTAGTGGCGGAAAATACGGATGGCATTATTACGGTTAACGGCCACAGCTACCGCGACCCTAAGATGCACAGCAAGAACACCAATTTTGCGCTTTTGGTAAGCAGCAAGTTCACCGAGCCCTTTCATGAGCCGCTGCAGTACGGCAAGCGTATCGCTTCCTTCTCCAACATGCTGGGAGGCGGCGTGCTGGTGCAGCGCTTCGGTGATCTGGTGAAGGGCAGACGCACGAATGAGAAGCGTATGCTTAAGAGCTTTACCAAACCGACGCTCAGTGCAACGCCGGGCGATTTAAGTTTGGTCTTGCCTAAACGCCATCTTGATGATATTATTGAAATGATTTATGCTTTGGATAAAATTGCTCCCGGTATGGCGAATGCGGATACGCTGCTTTACGGCGTAGAGGTAAAATTCTACAGCGCACGCCTCGAGCTGGACAGCAATCTGGAAACCAAGGTTGCGAATATGTTTGCGGTAGGCGACGGTGCCGGTATTACACGCGGATTATCGCAGGCGAGTGCCAGCGGTGTCTGGGCGGCGCGCGTCATTGGTGCCCGTGCCTGCGGACAGAAGAATTAAGGAAGGTGCCTTTTTAGATGAATTTTGAGTTTTTTGCGTTTCTGGTATTTATGTCTTTCGTTTCCTTTGCGGTAGCCTTTTTGGCTTATGGCATGGTAGTGCGCTTTATGGGTAAGGACGGCTTCCTCGCCCGCATGGGACAGATTATCCTGGTGCCTGCATGTATCGTTATCTATGACTTTATTACGATGGCTGCACCGCAGAGCTACCGTTATATTATCGGCAGCATTCCTTTGGTGCTGATTGCCGGCATTGCGATTTATTTCCGCTTTGTGAAGGGCGAAAACTTTGCCGAGGCTAAGGAGCAATCTCCTTCCGAGCTGGCAAAGCTGGCTGACGAGCCGAAAAAATTCAGCAAGAAATCTGCCCGCATCCACGAAAAAAGAAAAAATCGCGGTCGCGAGTAATTTAAGCAGGAATTTTTGCGCTAAGGCAGAATATATAACGTAAGAAGAAAAAAAGCCTCTTCTTGTAGAAAATATAATAAATAAATTACAACATGTGCATTATTATGGAGGTGCGTTGTTATGTTTAAAAAGATTCTTGTTCCTGTAGACGGTAGTGAAGGCTCCTGGAGAGCACTGGATACTGCTGTAGAGCTTGGCAAAAAGTTTGGCGGCGAACTGCATGTAATCAATGTAATCCAACCATATAATAATGCTGCTTTGCTGGCAGTGCCTCTGGATCACGCAACTGTAAGCCAAGGCAACAGTGAGCTGGAGAAAATCGGTGACAAGGTTCTCGAAATGGCGCAGGAGCGTCTGAGCACCTACGAAGGCGAAACCAAATTCAGTCTGGAGGTTGGCCATCCGTCCGAACGCATCATCGCTATGGCTAAAAAGACCGGCGCAGATGCAATCATCATCGGCAGCCGTGGCCTTTCCGGTATTGCTGAATTCTTCCTTGGCAGCGTAAGCTCTAAGGTTGCTCAATATGCAAATGTACCTGTGCTGATTGTAAAATAAAATGCTGAAACGCATTCTTGTACCTGTTGACGGTACGGAGCATTCCTGGAGAGCATTGGAATATGCCTGTGAGCTTGTAAGCTATACGCGCGGCTCGCTGGTGGTTATGACGGTGTTTTCCGGCAGAATGAAACAGCATATTGTGGAATTTGGAAGCGATTGCCTGTATGCTCAGATGGGTGACGAAGTGCTTGATGCCGCACATGCGATTCTCAGCGGCAAGAACATTGACTGCACCTATTTGCTGGAAAACGACAACGATATTGCCAAAAGCATCCTGCGTGCTGTAGGTGAGCAGGAATGTGACGGTATCGTGCTGGGCAGCAGAGGCATGGGAGTTTTGGAAGGCTTGTTCCGCAATAGTGTCAGCAGCGTCATCGCGGAAAACGCTGATGTGCCTGTGACAATTGTTAAGTAAATATGCAAAAATTAACGAGTACGCAAGGGGTTTGTCCTGTGCGTACTCGTTTTGTTATGCTTATAATTTGCTTTGGCTGATGAAGCCGAGAAACTCCTTAACGTAGCTTGGCAGCAGATAATTTTTGCGGTAGATGAGGTAGAGGCTGCGTTCGGAAAAAGCCTGCGGCAGCTCGAAGGCCAGCAAACGTTTTTCCTGCAGAAAGTTGTGCGCCGCCTTTTCCGAGATAATGGAAATGCCCATGCCGCCGGCGACAAGGTTTTTGATAGTTTCCTGATCGTTGACGCGGGCAATAATCTGCAGCTCGTCCTCGGAAATACCGCTGTGCGCCAGAAAGTTGTCGGCCATTTTTTTGCTGCCACTGCCCTTTTCGCGCAGAATCAGCGGCTCTCGTAAAAGCTCCGGCAGCACATTTTCCTTTTGCTGCTTGTAGCGCAGAAAATGCTCGTTGACCGGAGTTATGACTACCATGCGGTCCTTGCAGAAGGGCTGGCAGCAGAAGTCGCTGTCCTCGCAGCTCATGCCGATAAATCCAAGGTTGAACAGGCCGTCCTTCAGGCCGTTGATGATTCCTTGACTGTCGCTCTGGTGAATGATGAAGTAAATATCCTGATGCAATTTGCCGAAGTCCGCCAAAAGCTGCGGCAGGATATAAGCTGAGGGGATGGTGGAGGCGCCGAGGTGGATGATGCGCCGGCTTTCGATGGAGCAGGCCTGAATCATGCGCTCCTTCAGCTCCAGGATATTCAGCGCGTATTCGTAAAGCTCGCGTCCCTTGGGTGTTATCTGCAGGCTTTTGGTAGTACGCAGAATCAGCTTGGTGTTAAGCTCGCTTTCCAACTGGTGAATGTGCGTGCTGACGGTGGACTGCGATACGAAGAGCCTGCCTGCAGCCTGCGTGAAGCTTTCCTCCTGCACTACGGTGACAAAGCTTTGCAGCTGTTTAAAGTCCATGGGCGAGCACCTCTTTCAATGCTTGCAGGGCAACATTGACTTCCTCCGCAGTATTGTTCCAACCGAAGGAAAAGCGCAGCGTACCCGTGGGATAGGTCCCGAGCGTTTTGTGAGCCTTGGGAGCGCAGTGCAGGCCTACGCGCGTGGCGATGGCGTATTTGTCCGCTAGGATGAAGGCCAGCTCTGCGATATCTGTTATATCTGTACTGATAGAAACAACACCTACGCGCTCGCTACAGTCCCTTTTGCCGACAATGTGCAGCAGCTTTTGCGCTTCTAATTGCTGCAGTCCGTCTAAAAACTGCTGCGTAAGCGTCAGCTCGTGCGTGCGGATTTTATCAATGCTCTGCTGCTGCAGCCATGTGAGCGAAGCATGCAGTCCCGTAATACCCGGCAGATTAAGCGTGCCTGCCTCAAATTTATCCGGCATGAAGCGGGGGGTGTGCTCCGTATGGCTGAGGCTGCCGGTGCCGCCGACGATGAGCGGTGTTATTTCGTTAATCATGCTTTCGCGCAGCACAAAGCCGCCGATGCCCTGCGGTGCCAAAAGTCCCTTGTGCCCCGTAAAGGCGAGAGCGTCGATGTGCATTTCCTGCATGTCGACAGGAACGACGCCGGCACTTTGCGCACTGTCGACGATGAATTTCAGCTTGTGCTTGTGGCAGAAGCTGCCGATTGCTGCCAAGGGCTGCAGCGTGCCGCAGACATTACTGGCGTGCGTCATGATGATAGCCTTGGTGTTGGGGCGCACAAGCTGCGGCAAAGCGTCTAAACGCAGTGCACCATCTGCGTCGCAGGGGATGCGGCTGAAGGTGATGGCATCGGTGGGAGCGTTGTCAGTCGTAAGCTCTGTGCCGATTTGCTGGAGCGGACGCATAACGGCGTTGTGCTCCATAGCGGTCACAAGCACATGGTCGCCGCTGTGCAGCAGTCCTTTGATGATGATATTCAGGCTTTCGGTAATGTTCTTCGTAAAGACAACATTTTTGCTGTCCTCGCCACCGAAAAAGCGGCAAAGCTGCTCGCGGGTGGCAAAAACAAGGTCCTCGGTAGTGGTCGCGCAGGTACCGCGGCTGATGTTGGTGCCTGCACTTGTAATATATTGATAAACTGCGTCAGCAACTGTCTGTGGCTTGGGAAAGGTGGTGCTGGCGTTGTCGAGATAAATTTGCTGCATTTTCCGTACCTCCTCATGTTACGCCTATTCTATCATATAATTATCTGAAAAGCTAATAAATCAATCAGCTTTATCTATAAATGATATTGGTATAAGCATGTGGGCTATGATATACTTTTGTCGAAGAAATATTTTGGGGAGGTTTTTTATGAAAAATGAACAAGTAACGATTGTTGCAACAGGCGCGATTATCGGTCTGCTGGCAGCAATGCTGGTGTTTTTCGGCAATCCGGCCAACATGGGCCTGTGTATTGCCTGTTTTTTGCGTGATACTGCTGGTGGCTTGGGACTGCATGCCGCTAAGGCTGTGCAGTACATCCGTCCGGAAATCAGCGGTCTGGTGCTGGGCGCGCTGGGTGCTGCATATCTGCACGGAGAATTTTCGCCGAAGGGCGGCAGCTCTCCGCTGACACGTTTTATGCTGGGCTTTTTTGCGATGATCGGCTGTCTGATGTTTTTGGGCTGCCCGTTCAGAATGCTGCTGCGTATTGCCGGCGGTGATTTGAACGCTGTTGTCGGTCTGGGTGGTTTTGCGGCAGGCATTTATGCCGGCATTTTCTTCCTGAACCGAGGCTACAGCCTGAAGCGTACCTATAAGATGACGGCGGCGGAAGGCAGCATTATGTCGGTGATTGCCGTTGTACTGTTGGTGCTGCTCGTTGCCGCACCGGCCTTCATCCACTTTACCAAGGCGGGCGGCGGCCCCGGTGCCAAGCATGCGGCTGTTGCTGTGAGCCTGATTGCTGCAGTAGCAGTCGGTTATCTTACGCAGCGCACACGCTTCTGCATGATTGCCGGTATCCGCGATTTTATTCTCTTTAGAGAAACTAAAATGCTGTGGGGCTTTGTGGCTGTTGTTGCGGCAGCTGCTGCTTGCAATGTTGTGCTGACCTCTGTAACAGGCGGTGCCTTTTTCAAGGTTGGCTTTGCGGCGCAGCCTATTGCGCACACCGATGCGCTGTGGAACGTGCTGGGACTTTTCTTGGCGGGTTTTGCCTGCGTACTCTTGGGCGGTTGCCCGATGCGTCAGCTGGTGATGTCCGGCGAAGGTAACTCCGACAGCGCAGTAACTTTGCTGGGCTTTATCGTGGGTGCGGCCTTTGCGCATAACTTCGGCTTGGCCTCCAGCGGCAACGGTCCTACTGACAACGGTCAGATTGCTGTTGTTATCGGTATTGTTGTTGTTACTGTGATTGCTTATCTGAATACATATAAAAAGTGAGGAAACGCTATGAAAACTATTGATGCAAGAGGACTTTCCTGTCCCGAACCTGTTATCCTGACGCGCCAGGCGATGATGAGCGGCGAGGCTGCTTATGAGGTAATCGTGGATAATAATACCTCCAAGGAAAATGTAACACGCTACGCACAGCATCAGGGCTATAAGGTTGCGGTAACGGAGCAGGACGGCGAATTTACTCTGTCCCTGACCAAATGATGCAGTACATCGCAACGTTCTTTTCGCACTTCGGTGCGGTGCGCTTTCAGCATCTGTGCACGGAGCGCGGCTGGCAGGCGCAGGTGCGCCCGGTGCCGCGCAGCCTGAGCAGCAGCTGCGGTACCTGCGTATTTTTTAAAACAGAGGCGCTGGAAGATGCAGCGTCTTTGCAGACACCGGAGCTGGAGCAGATAGTGCGTGAGCGGGAGAATGGCTACGAGGTTTTGTATACTGCTGCCGAATAAGCGGAGGTTTGAGCTATGGAAAACGAAGTAAAGCTGACGAAGCTGGCGAGCTGTGCGGGCTGCGGTGCCAAGGTGGGTGCCGGTACGCTGTGCAATTTGCTGGAGGGATTTCAGTCACATTATGATGCTAATCTTTTGGTAGGCTACGATAAAAGCGATGATGCCAGCGTTTATCGGGTGAGTGACGAGCTGGCGATTGTGCAGACAACGGATTTCTTTCCGCCGATTGTCGACGATCCGTTTATGTACGGACAGATTGCGGCAACGAACGCTTTGAGCGATGTTTACGCTATGGGCGGTGAACCGAAGCTGGCGCTGAATATCATGTGCATTCCCGAGAAAATGGACAAGGCAACCGTGCAGGAGATTTTGCGCGGCGGTTATGCCAAGGCCTATGAAGCAGGTGCAATTATCACCGGCGGCCACACCATTCACGGCGCGGAGCCGATTTACGGCTTGGCGGTGACAGGCTTTGTGCAACCTGAGCGCGTGTGGACGAACAGCGGCGCGCAACCCGGTGACGTACTGCTGCTGACGAAGCCATTGGGCGTGGGTATTCTGACAACGGCGGCGAAGGCCGGCTTAGTAGAGCAGGAGCTGCTCGACAAGCTTTATGTGCAGATGAGTACGCTCAATAAATATGCGCATGATGTGCTTGTGAACTACAGCGTGCATGCTTGCACTGACGTTACAGGCTTTGCGCTTTTGGGACACAGTCTGGAGATGGCGCAGGGCAGCGGCGTTACCGTGCACCTGAAGGCGCAGGCTGTGCCCTATCACGAGGAAGCATACGAGATGGCGGATATGGGTTTTATTCCTGCCGGCGCCTATCGCAACCGTGATTTTGCCGAAGCAGGTGTGCGCGTGGTGGGAGCTGTCGCGCGTGCGCTGCAGGATATTTTTTACGACCCGCAGACGAGCGGAGGCCTGCTGTGTGCTGTTCCCGCGGCGGAGGCGGAAGCTTGTCTGGCAGAGCTGCGGGCTGTTGCTCCGAGTACGCGGATTATCGGCTATGTGACCGAAAAACTTGACAGTGCGATTTATCTGGAGGCGTAAATATTTTTAAGATGCTGCTTAACCGGCGGCATCTTTTTTCACATTTTATTTACGCAAAAATGCTGTATACATTTATGCAGATATTTTACAAACAAGGCTGAGTAGTGTATACTAATTGTATGAACCGGAAAGTTTTTCCTGTAAAAATTAAGGTCAAGTAATTTTGTGATTTCAAGAAAGAAGGGAATCCAATGGTAAAAATGAAAACAATGGACGGCAACACAGCTGCTGCGTATATTTCATACGCATTTACCGATGTTGCTGCAATTTATCCTATTACTCCGTCCTCACCGATGGCTGAGGTTGTCGATGAATGGGCTGCCCAAGGCAAAAAGAACATTTTCGGGCAAACCGTTAAGCTGATGGAAATGCAGTCCGAGGCAGGTGCCTCCGGCGCGGTTCACGGCTCTCTGCAGGCAGGTGCGCTGACTACTACCTACACCGCATCTCAAGGCTTGCTTTTGATGATTCCTAATATGTATAAAATGGCCGGCGAGCTGCTGCCCGCAGTTTTCCACGTTTCCGCACGTGCACTGGCAACAAGCTCTCTGTCTATCTTCGGTGACCACCAGGACGTTATGGCTACCCGTCAGACCGGCTTCGCATTGCTGGCTGAAGGCAGCGTACAAGAGGTTATGGATCTGGCAGGCGTAGCACATCTGAGTGCTATCAAAGGACGTGTACCTTTCCTGAACTTCTTCGACGGCTTCCGTACATCCCATGAAATCCAGAAGATTGAGGTTATGGATTATGCTAATCTTGAAAAGCTGCTGGATAAGGATGCGGTAGATGCATTCCGTAAACGCGGCCTGAACCCGGATAATCCTGTTATCCGCGGCACCGCACAAAACCCGGATATTTACTTCCAGACCCGCGAGGCTGTTAACACCTATTACAATGCTCTACCGGAAATCGTAGAGGATTACATGGGCGAAATCAGTAAGCTGACCGGCCGTGAATATCATCTGTTCAACTATTACGGCGCTAAAGATGCCGAAGATATCATCATCATCATGGGCTCTGCTTCCGAAACTGTCCGCACTGTTGTTGAAAAGCTCAACGCAGAAGGCAAAAAGGTTGGCGTACTCGTAGTTCACCTGTATCGTCCGTTCAGCATCGAGCACTTCATGGGCGCAATTCCGCAAAGCGTAAAACGCATCGCTGTTTTGGACCGCACCAAAGAACCGGGCGCTTTCGGCGAACCGTTGTATCTTGATGTACGTGCTGCCTTCTATGCAAGCGACCGCAAGCCTATGATTATCGGCGGCCGTTACGGCTTGGGCTCCAAGGACCTGCTGCCCGGCGATATCGTAGCTGTATTCGATAATCTGGCAAGTGCAGAACCGAAAAACAACTTCACCATCAGCATCACTGATGACGTAACCAATACCTCTCTGCCGTGCGTAGCAGGCGTGGACGTAACTCCCGCAGGCACCAAGGGCTGCAAATTCTGGGGCTTAGGAAGTGATGGTACTGTCGGCGCCAACAAGAGTGCTATCAAAATCATCGGTGACCACACCGATATGTACGCTCAAGGCTACTTCTCCTACGACAGTAAAAAATCCGGCGGCGTAACTGTTTCCCATCTGCGCTTCGGTCATACCCCGATTATGGCACCGTACCTGATTGATGCTGCCGATTTTGTTGCAGTACACAATCAGTCCTATGTTCATAAATATGATGTAACCGCAGGCCTGAAAAAAGGCGGTACCTTCCTGCTGAACTGCAACTGGAGCGCTGAGGAGCTCGACGCACAGCTGCCCGGTCAGCTCAAACGCTACATCGCTAAAAACGATATCAAATTCTACATCATTGATGCTGTTAAGATTGCTCAGGAAATCGGTCTGGGCGGCCGCATCAACATGATTATGCAGTCTGCTTTCTTCAAGCTGGCTGATATTATTCCTCTGGCTGACGCTGTGAAATACCTGAAGGATGCTGTTGAGCATTCCTACGGCAAGAAAGGCCAGAACATTGTCGACATGAACAATGCTGCTATTGACAAAGGCATTGACGCTATTGTTGCCGTTGATGTTCCCGCAAGCTGGGCTGAAGCCGGCGATACTGCTGCCGAAGCTGCAACCGGCAACGAGTTCATTGACAAGCTGCTCGTTCCGATGAACAAGCTGGAAGGCGATAAGCTGCCGGTAAGTGCTTTTGCTGATTATGCTGACGGCACCTTCCCGAGCGGTACTGCCGCTTATGAAAAACGCGGCATCGCTATCGACGTACCGGAATGGCAGATGGACACCTGTATCCAATGTAACCAGTGCGCCTTCGTTTGCCCGCATGCTGCTATCCGTCCGGTTCTCATGACCGAGGAAGAAGCTGCCAAGGCTCCGGCAACTCTGCCGAGCAAGCCTGCTATCGGCGCTAAAGGGCTGATGTTCAGCATGAGCATCTCCCCGCTGGATTGCACCGGCTGCGGCAACTGCGCTCAGGTATGCCCGGCTCCGAAGGGCAAGGCTCTCGTTATGAAACCGCTCGATACTCAGCTTGATAAAGCTGCTGGATGGGAATACAGCCAGAAGGAGGTTGCTCCGAAGGCAAATCCGCTCAACAAGAAGACCATGAAGGGTATTCAGTTCGAGCAGCCGCTGCTTGAGTTTAGCGGTGCGTGCGCAGGTTGCGGCGAAACTCCGTATGCTAAGCTCGTAACCCAGCTGGTTGGCGACCGTATGATGATTGCCAATGCAACCGGCTGTACCTCTATCTGGGGTGCATCCGCTCCGTCCATGCCGTACACCAAAAACTGCAAGGGTCATGGTCCGAGCTGGGCAAACTCCCTGTTCGAGGATAACGCTGAATATGGCTTAGGTATGTTCTTGGGCGTTAAACAATCCCGTGAGCGTGTAGAAGACATGGTAAAAGCTATGCTGGAAGGCGAGCTGCCTGAGGATCTCAAGGCTGCGCTGACCGATTGGCTGGAGCATGTCAACGACAGCGAAGGCACCCGTGAACGTGCCGAAGCGCTGACTGCTGTACTGGAAAAATACAAAGACAACTGCGATAAATGCGCTGCTCTGTATGACGAGAAGCAATTCTTCGTTAAACGCAGCCACTGGATCTTCGGCGGTGACGGCTGGGCTTATGATATCGGCTACGGCGGTCTGGACCATGTACTGGCATCCGGCGAGAATGTCAATGTTATGGTATTCGATACCGAGGTATATTCCAACACCGGCGGTCAATCCTCTAAATCTACTCCGACTGCGGCAATCGCTAAATTTGCTGCCAGCGGTAAAAAGACCAAGAAGAAAGACCTTGGCATGATGGCTATGAGCTATGGCTATGTATATGTTGCACAGGTTGCTATGGGCGCCGACAAGAACCAGACTCTGAAGGCAATTGCCGAAGCAGAGGCTTATGACGGTCCGTCCCTGATTATTGCTTACGCACCTTGCATCAACCATGGCCTGAAGGTTGGCATGGGCTGCAGCCAGCTCGAAGAAAAACGTGCTGTTGACTGCGGTTACTGGGCAACCTACCGCTTCAATCCGGAACTGAAGGAGCAAGGCAAGAATCCGTTCATTCTGGACAGCAAAGAGCCTACCGCAAACTTCCGTGACTTCCTCATGGGCGAAGTTCGTTTCAGCTCTCTGCAGAAGATGTTCCCGGATACTGCGGAAGCATTGTTCGAGAAGACCGAGAAAGACGCTATGACTCGTCTGGACGGCTACAAAAAGCTGGCAGGCAAGGAATAAAACTCTTGCTTAATTAAAAAATAAGCCGTGCTGCGTAAGCGGCACGGTAAAAAGAAAAAATAAAGAACTCTCTATGTGCTCTGTTCATTCAGTGCTTCGTAGGGAGTTCTTTTTATGCCTAAAAACAAAGAAAATCCCGGCATGGTTTCTTTAAAAAACCATAACCGGGATTTTTTCGTCAAGAAATTATTTTACCAGTGCTGCCAACGCTTCCTTATCGTGCAGGCCGACTGCGGATTTTACCAGCTTGCCGCTTTTGAAAACCAACAGGCTGGGGATGCTCATGATAGCAAATTTTTCTGCCAGCTCCGGATTATCATCAACGTTGCATTTGGTAATCTTGATATCGCTGTGCTCCTGAGCAAAGGCTTCCAGAATCGGAGCTTGCATACGGCAGGGGCCGCACCAGGATGCCCAAAAATCAACGAGAACTGTTTGGGTAGAATTGGTAACTTCCTGCTCAAAGTTTGCTGTAGTAATTTCTAATGCCATAATTATCACTCCTTAGGTGTTTTTGTAAAACTTTTGGTTATTTTTCTTCTGTCTTATGTTGGCGCAAAAACTTTAACGCTGTTAGGCCTGCGCGTGCGCCCTCGTGTACTGCCTTAGCCACCTGCATCAAGCCTCCCGTGCAGTCGCCGGCAGCGAAAAGTCCGGGGATGTTAGTCGCTCCGTCGCCGTCGATACGGATGAAGCGTCCGTTCAGCTCTGCGCCGAGTTTGCGCGCCATATCGGTGCTGTCTGCCGTACCTAAGGCGATGAACAAGCCGTCGACGGCCAGCGTGCTGCCGTCGGTAAAGCGGATGCTGCTGAGCTTGCCGTTGCCTTCTACTGCCTGCAGCACAGCGGTGTTTACCTCAAAGCCTGCCGCTTTGGCTGCGTCTCCACTTTGTCCGTTAGTCAGGATGGTGACGCTGCCTGCCAGCTGTTTAAGATAAGCTGCCTCATGCAGAGCGTAGGCACCGTTGCCTAAAACCGCCACCCGCTTTTTGCGGAAGAAGAAGCCGTCGCAGACGGCGCAATAGCTTATGCCCTTGCCCTCCAGCTCGATAAGTCCGGGAAGGTTGAGCGTAATATTCTTGCTGCCTGTAGCCAGAATAAGTGCTTCTGTCTGCAGCTGCTCGGCTGTGTTTTTTAAACTGAGCGTGAAGCAGTCGGTGTATTCAACGCCGAGAACCTCATCCTGCAAAATTTCTACGCCCAGCGAGCGTGCCTGCTCCAGTCCTGCCGCGTAAAGCTTGGCGCCGGAAGCGGCAATGCCGTAATAGTTGTCGATTTTATGTGCCTTGGCCAGTGCGCCGGGGCCGTTTTCAATGATGGATACCTTTTGACCGGCGCGCGCCAGATAAAGAGCGGCACTTACTCCGGCGGGACCGCCGCCGATAATAATTGCTTGCTTAATATTGTTAGTCATAGGCAGCCTCCTGTAAATATAAACTGAGATAAAACGGAAAATTATTCTTTATTTTATTATAACTCAGTTTGCAAAATTTTTCTGCAAAATAATAGTGAATTAGCAGTTGGCAGAGGTGCTGTTATCTTTTGGTTTATCAGATTCGGATTGTGCTTTGGCAGGCTGTTCGGTAACATTTTCCTGCAGCGGAGTTTCAAAATAAAGACTGGTGCTGGGGAAGGCGCAGCTTACGCCCACCTCTTCAAGCAGCTCCAAGGTATGCAGGTTGATTTCCTGCATAATGTTGAGGTATTCGAGGTGCTTGCCGGTTTTGGCGTAGCAGACAACACGGATATCAAGGCTGCTGCTGTTATAGGTAAGGAAATGTACGCGTACATCATTCTCGTCAATGAGCGTGAGTCCCTCCAGATAATTTTTCAGCTTGAAGATAAATTCCTCGATTTGGGCAGCCGTTGTACCGTAGGTCAGGCCAAGCGTAAAGTCGATGCGGCGGCGTTCGCGCAACGTATAGTTGGTAATCGGCGTGTTGCTGAGGAGAGAGTTCGGAATATAAACAAGCTCCTGCGGAAAGGTGCGGATACAGGTGCTGCGGAAGGAAACGCTTTCAACGATACCTTCGATGCTGTTGGCTTTAATCCAGTCACCGATTTTAAAGGGCTTGTCGAGCAGGATTATCATACTGCCGAAAACGTTGGCCAACGCATCCTTGGCTGCAAATGCAACAGCCAAAGAGCCGATACTTAGGGAGGCGATGAAGGCGCTGATATCGTAATTCCATTCGCGGGCTACGGTTACAAAGCCCAGCATGATGATAATCATACGGAAAACAGTCGCGAGAATGTTGGCGATGGCTTCATCGGTCTGGATACCGAATCTTTCCAGCAAATCGAAGAAAACGCCGTGCGTTGTATCAATCAGGTTATACAGGCCCCAGAAAAAGTTGGTGACAATGATCGTGCGCAGAATGCGGTCGGTAAAGCTGAAATCGTGTACTGATGCCAACGGCGACAGGTTGATTGCCGCATAGAACGCGATAATAAAGAGTGCAATGTTGATAGGTGTTTCGAAGGCGTTAAGAAAATCCTCGCCGTAGCCGAAGGATACCTTGTTATTCAGACGGCGTAAAAGGCGGATGAAAAAGTTTTTATAAATGTAGCGGACAACGGTAAAGAAAAGAAAGGCACTTATGGAAGGGTACCAGGGTTTAAGAGTAAGCAATATATCGTTCACGAGGGAACCTCCTTGGTTAAGAATTATTCAGCTTAACTAATTTTAGCATTTTCTGTGTTGCTGCACAACGATTTTACATTTATTTCTAATTCTCGTGACACTTTAGTAAACTTGTATGTTTATGGATGTGGTATAATTAATACAATATAAATAGACGGAGGCATGTTATGGAACTGCTGGTTGAGCGTACATTTGCAATCTTCATAGCTATATCGGGACCGATATTGACAATATTTGACCTTCCGGGGAATACTTTACTCTTGCTGACATCCTTGATGTTTGCTTTTTTTGATGAGGTACTTTATTTTAACGGCAGACTGCTGTCTGCTATGGTGCTTATTTATGCTTTGGGTGAATTTTGGGAGTTCTGCGTCGGCCTTTTCGGCATCAAGCGCAGTAAGGGTTCTTGGTTCGCGGTTATTTTCATTGCCTTGGGAAGCTTTGCCGGCACTCTGCTCGGTACATTGATTTTTCCGATATTAGGCTCGTTGCTCGGCGGTATGGCCGGTGCCTTTGCGGCTGCGTTTGCCTATGAGTTGGCGCATACGGGTGTTTCGGCAGCTGCTATGCAGTTGGCGTGGTCGGCAGCGAAGATGCGCTTTTTTGCAATGGTCGGCAAGCTGGCAGCAGGTATTGCTTTAGCTGCTCTGCTTTTGAAGCAGGTAGTATTTTTTTAAATATATAATATAATTTAATGAGAGGTGTACAATATGGAATTTACTTTCGCACATAACAACTTTAATGTGTTGGATTTGGAAAAAAGCCTGAAGTTTTACGAGGAGGCTTTGGGCCTGAAGGAGGATCACCGTAAGGTGGCCGAGAACGGCAGCTTTATTCTGGTATATCTGACGGACGGCAAAACTCCGCATCTGCTGGAGCTTACCTGGCTGCGCAATCGCAAGGAGGCTTATAATCTGGGCGAAAATGAATTCCATCTGGCATTTTTGGTAGATGATTACGAAGCAGCGCATGCTAAGCATAAGGAAATGGGCTGCATCTGCTACGAAAATCCTGCTATGGGAATTTACTTTATTACCGACCCCGATAATTATTGGCTGGAAATTGTACCGAAGAACAAATAAGCGCATAAAAAAGCGTCAAGGTCCGGGAGGTAGATGTCATGAAACACAAGCTGTGTCTGCATGGGCTGGAAGTAAAAAACCAGGCGCAGCTGCTTAATCTTGCCAAAAGGCTGCTGCCTGGCAGTACCGTCAAGGTAAAAATCAAAGAAAAATATTTCAACGATAATGATATGTATAAATATCGCCTGACACGTTTTACGCCGGAAAATATTGACGGTGTGCGCTTGTATTGTGCCTGGGGCACTTTGCTTGTGAGCGACAAGCTGCTGGCGATAGCGGATATCATTATTGAATTTGAATATCATAATGCGGAAGCTGCAGAAGCTGTTGACAGTCTGCTGCAGAAGCTGCTGGCCTCCAAAACGAAATTTGTGTTGGAGGAGCCGGATTTTTCGCAGCGACTGGACCAGCTGCGCGGTTGCTTTGACCAAAAGCAGCTGGCGGCCTACGATGCAGACAGCGCTATGAGCCTGCTGTATTGTCATCTTCCCTGGCAAGTTTATTATGTAAGCAAGCTGTGGCAGGAGGTTTTGAGCCGTGGCCCGGAACGCGGCCTGATGCGTCAGCTGCGGGTAAAGCTCAGACGTCTGCGCTCGCTGCTGACGCTGTGCAAGCCGCTCTTACCAGAGCAGGAGGCGGTGCATTGGCAGGGAGTGCTGAAGGCACGCACCAATCTTTTGGGTGATGTGCGGGAGTACGATGTGGCGCTGCAAATCTGTTCACGCCTGCAGCGCAGCCGGGAGCAGGCGGAAGCTGCGCTGCCGCAGCTTACGGCTTTGCTGACGCAGCTGCGCAGTACGGCTGCAGCTAAGGCGCTGCGCGGGCTGAGGCTGAACCGCTTGACGTTGGAGCTGGCCCGTTTGCTTTTGTGGCTGTACAGCGTGCCTGCGCCTGAAAAGGAGCTGACATTGGCAGAGTTTTTGTCACGTCGCTTCGGTAACTGGTATGACAAGCTGCTGGAGCTGCCGGAAAAATATCCCGATTTGCATAATATGGAGCAGCTGCACCGCATCCGCATCAAGCTCAAGCGCTTCCGTTATGCGCTGCAGAGCGTGCCGGAGCTGGCTCCGGAAGCAAGCCTTTTGCGTAGCCTGAAGTATCTGCAGGATATGCTGGGCCTGCTGCACGATGATTATATCAACACCATGATGGTAGAGAAGTTGGTGGCGGCACATCCCAAAATCAAAGAGCTGCGCTATGAAGTAGCCTTGTTCAGCGGCTGGGAGCAGGCTAAGGCCGATGCGGCGCTGGAAGCATTGCCGCAGCAGTGGGAAGCCTTCAGCAGCCAACTGACGGAGTGGAAAAACAAAAATCTTTAATGCTGTGCTTAATTTTATCGTTAGCGGAAAAGATTTGTAAAGTTTTTATGGTAACGCTTGCACTTGTTGTCACGAAAGACTATAATTAAACACATATTAAGCATATAGGGAGGAGAGATTTCCATGAAAAAAATATTAATGCTGGTTACAATGATTATGATGCTGGCTGTCAGCGCAGTTTGCAGCGCATCCAACGGCAAGGTTCTGGACGCAGAGGAAGCTATCGTTGACAAATTTATCAACGGCGGCAACTACAAGGCAGTTACCTCTATGATGACTGAGGATATGCAAAAGAACTGGGATGAAAAGGCTTACAATAATCTGCATGCACAGCTTGCTAAGGATTTCGGTAAGCTGACCACCAATCAACTGATTGTTGTTGAAAAACATAATGGCGCAGACGTGCTGCTGTATCAGGTCGTTGCAGAGAAAAAACCGGCTGCCCGCTTCGTATATCTTTTCAAGCTGAACGGCGAGAAGCCTTTGTTGCATGATTTCAGTGTAATGCTGCCGCAGCAGAAAGAAGCAGCCAAGGAAGAAGCAAAAAAATAAATTTTATATTAAAAAGCTGACGACAGAGCTATACTAGGGCAGTATACTCTGTCGTTTTTGGTTGATTTTTTAAGCTTGCTGTTATGGGAAATCCTGCACTTCCTTATGCTATTTCTTGACTGTGCTTTATAGCTGTTATATAATATTGAAGAATATAAGAGGTCTTTTAGTGCAGAAAAGTTTAATGGCATTAGATTGACAAAAATCTTGTAGGGCTTGCGACCTTTCGATCATAATGGTGTGGCGAAACGGTGCAGGCTCTATCTTGTTTATGGAGGCACGTATTATGCAGCCGGTAAAAATTCGTATTTTGAGTACAACGAAGGATGAGGGTAGTGAAGCTCAGGCTTCTGAACAAAAGTATACGGGTATGATGACGGAAAAAGGCGGCAAATACTACGTAATCTATAAGGAGGATGAACAGTCCGGTCTGGATAATACCAAGACAACGCTGAAATGGGACGATGAGCACGTTATAGTCATGCGTAGCGGCAGCGTGGACCACAGACAGGAATTCCGCCGTGGATATGTAGATAAAAGCCTTTATCAGACACCTTATATGAAAATTCCTCTGACGACGGAAACCAGTTATGTATATACCCGTTTCCGTAACGGCATGTGGCAGCTGGAAATGGAATATACCTTGTATCACGATGATAAGCCTTACGGCGAGATGAAGATTTTAATTGAGGTTGAGGAAATTTAATATGAAAATAGGTTTTGATAATCAAAAATATTTGACCATGCAATCTGAGCATATCAGAGAGCGCATCAATAAATTCGGCGATAAGCTTTATCTGGAATTCGGCGGCAAGCTGTTCGATGATTACCATGCTTCCCGCGTACTGCCGGGCTTTGCTCCGGACAGTAAGCTGCAGATGCTCCTGCAGTTGGCGGATCAGGCAGAGATGATTATTTCCATCAATGCCGATGATATCGAAAATAACAAGGTGCGTCACGATTTAGGCCTGACCTACGATCTGGATGTACTGCGTCTGGTAAAGGTTTACCGTTCTAAGGGACTTTATGTCAGCAGCGTTGTTATTACGCAATATAAGGGGCAGAAATCCATCGAAAACTTCAAGAATAAGCTGGAAGCTCTGGATATCAAGGTTTATTACCATTATCCGATTGAAGGCTATCCGCATAATGTGGAGCATATTGTCAGCGATGCGGGCTATGGCCAGAACGACTATGTAGAAACTACACGTCCGTTGGTAGTTGTTACTGCTCCCGGTCCCGGCAGCGGCAAGATGGCTACCTGCCTGTCACAGCTGTATCATGAAAATAAGCGCGGCATTAAGGCCGGTTATGCCAAATTCGAAACCTTCCCCATCTGGAATCTGCCTTTGAAGCATCCTGTAAACATGGCTTACGAGGCTGCTACGGCGGATTTGCAGGACGTTAATATGATTGACCCCTTCCATTTGGAGGCCTATGGCGTGACCACGGTAAATTATAACCGTGACGTTGAAATTTATCCTGTACTGGCAGCAATTTTTGAAGGCATTTACGGCTATTGCCCGTACAAATCGCCTACCGATATGGGCGTTAATATGGCAGGCAACTGCATTTGTGATGATGAGGTCTGCTGTGAGGCTTCCCGTCAGGAAATTATCCGCCGCTATTATCAGTCCCTGAACCGTCTGGCATTGGATGAGGCTAGCAAGCAGGAGGTTTATACACTGGAGCTGCTGATGAAGCAGGCTAAGGTCAGCGTAAATGACCGCCGCGTTGTTACCGTAGCCAAGCAGGTTGCGGAAGAACGCAAGTGCGCTGTTATTGCGCTGGAGCTTGCCGATGGCAGAATTGTTACCGGCAAAACTACGGATTTGCTGGGACCTGCCAGTGCCGTGCTGTTGAACGCTATTAAGGAACTGGGCGGTATTGCGGATGAAATGCACCTGATTTCGCCAACCTACATCAACCCGATTCAGAATCTGAAAACACGCTACCTTGGCAGCAGCAATCCGCGTCTGCATATGGATGAGGTGCTGATAGCGCTTTCTATGTGTGCTGCAACGGACAGTCTGGCTAAGCTGGCGCTGGAAAAGCTGCCGGAGCTGAAAGGTTGCCAGGCACATTCCACCGTTATGCTGACAGAGGGAGATTTCAAGGTATTTAAAAAGCTGGGCGTTGAACTGACTAATGACCCTATTTACGAAACAAAATAAGCAATAAATAAAGAGAAGGAGAGATTTTGCTTTGGATATAAAGGATTTATTAGCCGCTGCCATTAAAGATGCAGCGCAAAAAGCTATCGATAATGGCACTTTGAAACCGGGTACTTTGCCCGAGGTTATGCTGGAGGTTCCGCCGCAAAAGGAATTCGGCGATTTTGCGACTAACTTTGCAATGCAGTCTGCCCGCAGCCTGCATTGTGCACCGCGTCAGATTGCACAGGCTGTTGTAGATAATCTGGACTGTGCTTCCGTAGATAAAATGGAAATTGCCGGCCCCGGCTTCATCAATTTCTATCTGAAACAAAACTGGACCGCTGATTTGCTGGCAGGCATTCTGGCTGCCGGTGAAAACTACGGCAATCTGCCTGCTAACGGCTTGGGCCGCGTGCAGGTTGAATATGTAAGTGCTAACCCCACCGGCCCGCTGCATGTAGGCCATGCCCGCGGTGCCGCAGTCGGCAGTGCTATGGTTAACCTGCTGCGTGCTGCAGGTTATGATGTTGAAAGCGAATACTATATCAATGACGCCGGCAATCAGATGAACAATCTGGCAGCTTCTGTCAATGCACGTTATCTGCAGCTGTTGAAGCTGGAGGAAATGGGCGGCGTTCCTGCCGACCTGACCGTTAAACAGCTGGACGAAATGCCGACCGGTATTCCTTTCCCGGAAAACGGCTATCATGGTTATGATATCATTGAAACCGCTCAGCGTATTATCCGTATCTATGGCAAGGAATTCGTTGCTTTAGAGGAAAAAGAGCGTCTGGCTAAATTCCTGGAGATTGCTTATAAAGAAAAGCTGGCAGGCCTGAAAGAGGACTTGGAAGCTTTCGGCGTAACCTTTGATGTATGGTTCAGCGAGCAATCCCTGCATGATGCCGATAAAATCCGTGAGGCTTGCAAATTCCTTGAGGAAAAAGGCTGCGTTTATGAAAAGGATGGCGCAAAATGGTTTAATTCCACCGCTTACGGTGATGACAAGGACCGCGTTGTTATCCGTGACAACGGCGTATCCACTTACTTTGCTGCCGATATTGCATATCACCGCAACAAATTCGAGCGCGGCTTCGACCGCATCATCAACCTGTGGGGCGCTGACCACCACGGTTATATTGCCCGCGTGAAGGCTGCTGTAAGTGCTTTGGGCTTTGATGCCGATAAGCTGGAGGTACTGCTGCTGCAAATGGTACGCCTGTACCGCAACGGCGATATCGTTAAGCTGTCCAAGCGTACCGGCGAAACCATCACTCTGCGCGAGCTGATGGATGAGGTTGGCGTTGATGCGGCACGTTACTTCTTCTGCATGCGCTCCTTAGACAGCCAACTGGATTTTGATATGACTCTGGCTACCGAAAAATCTAATGAGAACCCGGTTTATTATATCCAATATGCGCATGCGCGTATTTGCAGCATTGCCCGTCAGCTTGCTGAAGCAGGCATTGAAGCTATTGCTCTTGACGAGCTGAAGCTGAATACTCTGCAGGCTCCCGAAGAGCTGGCGCTGGTTAAAAAGCTGGGCGAATATCCGGAACTGCTTGCCCGTGCAGCCCGCGAACGCGCTGTACATCATGTGGCAACCTATACCTATGAGCTGGCAACTTTGTTCCACTCCTTCTATAACCAATGCCGTATTCTGGGCGTAGATACAGACTTACAACAAGCCCGCATTGCTTTGGTTAAGGCAGTTGGTCACACCATCCGTCATGCTTTGGGTATTCTGGGCGTTTCTGCTCCGGAAAGAATGTAATTTAAGAAATTCTTTTGCAGGTGGCAGGGTTAAGTGGCTTTGCCGCCTGCAGTGAGTTTAGATACAATTTAATATTTTTATTGTGTTGTAGCATTTTATGAAATCTGAGGGGGTTAAAAATCATGACTACTAATACCAAGTACATTTTTGTGACAGGCGGTGTTGTTTCTTCTTTGGGCAAGGGCATCACTGCTGCGTCTTTGGGCCGTTTGCTGAAAAGCCGCGGCTATAGGGTTACTATCCAGAAGTTCGACCCGTATATCAATATTGACCCGGGCACAATGAGCCCGTATCAGCATGGCGAGGTTTTTGTAACCGACGACGGTGCGGAAACTGACCTTGACTTGGGACATTACGAACGCTTTATTGATATCAACCTGTCCAAAAACTCCAATACGACCACAGGCAAGATTTACCAGAGTGTAATAAATAAAGAACGCCGTGGCGATTATCTTGGCGGTACCGTACAGGTTATTCCGCATATCACCAATGAAATCAAGGAGCGCGTTTTCCGCGTAGGCCAACAGGATAATGCCGACTTCGTTATTACGGAAATCGGCGGTACTGTAGGTGATATCGAAAGCCTGCCGTTTTTGGAAGCTATCCGTCAGGTAAAAAAGGATGTAGGTAAGAACGATGTGCTTTATATTCATGTTACGCTGGTACCGTATATTTCCGCAGCCGGTGAGCTGAAAACCAAACCGACTCAGCATAGCGTCAAAGAGCTGCGCAGCATCGGTATTTCTCCTGATATTATCGTTTGCCGCAGCGAAAAGCCTATTTCCAAGGAAATGCGCGAAAAAATGGCTATGTTCTGCGACGTAGACCCCGACGCAGTTATTCAAAACCTTACCGCAAGAAGCATTTATGAGGTACCGATGCTCATGGAGGAGCAGGGACTTGATACCATTGTCCTGCGCAAGCTGGAAATGGAGGACAAGCCGAAGGATATGCAGGGCTGGCATGATATGGTGGCCCGCATTCTGAAAAAATATAACAAGAAGGTAACTATCGCCGTAGTCGGCAAATATGTTGCTTTGCAGGATGCCTATATTTCTATTACGGAATCCTTGCGTCATGCAGCAGTTGCCAATGAAACCGAGCTTGATATCCATTGGGTGAATGCTGAAGAAATCGAAGCAGATGATACGGATATGGATAAGATTATGGCCGGTGTTGACGGCATTCTGGTGCCGGGCGGCTTCGGTAACCGCGGTATTGAAGGCAAGATTAAGGCTGTTCAATATGCACGTGAGCACAAGATTCCGTTCTTCGGTATATGCTTGGGCATGCAGTGCGCAGTAATTGAATTTGCCCGTCACGTCTGCGGTATGGCTGATGCCAACAGCTCGGAGTTCAATCCGAACAGCAAACATCCTGTTATCGACCTGATGCCGGAACAGATTGATGTTGAGGATTTGGGCGGTACGATGCGTCTGGGACTGTATCCGTGTAAGGTTTATCCCGATACGCTGACCAGCAAGGCTTACAATGCAGAGCTGATTTACGAACGTCATCGTCATCGTTATGAGTTCAACAATGCTTTCCGTGAGGAAATTGTGGGCAAGGGATTAGTTCTTGGCGGCACACTGCCTAATGGCCGTCTGGTAGAGATTGTTGAATTGCCTGAGAGCGAGCATCCGTGGTTCCTCGGTGCGCAATTCCATCCTGAATTTAAATCCCGTCCGACAAATCCGCATCCGTTATTCAGAGAGTTTGTAGGTGCGGCGGTAAAACATCACCAATAAGGTTATCCTGAAAGCGCTGAGCTTAAGCCGACGTTGCTTTCGGAAAATAAAAATACTCCTCTTAGGCACCTTAGGCGCAATTGCCGTAAGGCATACGCCTGAGGGGAGTTTTTGCTTATGTTATACTAAAAATTAGGGAGGAGAGTGATTGAATGCTTAAGAAAATTTTTATCAGTGCGGTATTGATTCTGGCTGTGCTGAGCTTTGTTGTTTCATTGCTCAAGGGAAATAACAATGCCGAGAAAACTGTCACTGTACCTGACCGTGTGGCCGTAATCAATATTTCCGGTACGATTATCAGCGGTGCGGACAGCAAGGACAATATTTTCAGCCAGACCAGCGGTGTAACAAGCGGCAGCATTATGAAGCAGATTCGTGAGGCAGCGGCTGACGACAGTGTCAAGGCATTAGTCCTGCGTATCGACAGTGGCGGTGGCAGTGCTACGGCTGCCGAGGAGGTCGGACGTGAGCTGAAGCGCTTTAAGGAGAAAACAAAAAAGCCGATTGTGACGACTATGGGCAATACCGGTGCCAGCGCTGCCTATTGGATTGCGGCTTGCGCCAGTGACAAGGTTTATGCCAACGCTACAACGCTTACCGGCAGTATCGGTGTGTATATGCCGTACATGAATACGGAGGAGCTGTTCAAGAAAATAGGCATCACCAGCAATAAGATTAAAAGCGGTCCCTATAAGGATATTATGAGCAGCGACAGACCGATGACACCTGAAGAGCAGGCTATTTTGCAGAACATCGTCAACGAAATCTACGAGCAGTTCGTGACAACTGTTGCCGTAGGACGCAAGATGGAAGAAAGCAAGGTAAAAACTTTGGCTGACGGCCGTGTTTATACCGGTCTGCAGGCTAAGAACCTGGGCTTGGTAGATGAAATCGGTGATTATTACGATGCGCTTGCCGCAGCAGGTGAATTGGGCAAGATTAAGCCGGGTGCCGACGGACTGCCGCCGGTGAAGGCTAAGGAAAAACAGCAGCCGTGGGAGTTTCTGCTCAGCGCTCATATTGCGGAGCTGATTAAAACAGAGCTTGTAAACCAGCTGACAGGCAGTCTGCAGCAGAGCGGGGCGCCGGCAGGCGGTATGACGAGGTGATGAGCTATGAGGCGCAAAACCTTTGAGGTACTTTTTGAGCCCGGTGCAGGCATGGCTGCGATTGCCAAGCAGCCTTCTCTTTGGCGCAGTGCTTTTTATTTCACTCTCAGCTTCAGCTTTTTTGGCGTAGCAACAAACTGCTGGCTGCTGGATTCGCCGCTGGAGGTGCGCTTCGGCATTATTATTGCTACGGTGCTGATTGCGGGAACAGCTTTAACGCTTTACGGCTTTTTGCTGCATGGTATTATGGAAACCTTCGGTGCGCTGGCAGGCGACCCGGTCGGGCTCATCTGCCTTTTGGGATATACGACGCTGCCTTTTCTGCTGCTCACGCCGGGAGCTTTGCTGGCGGGCAGGATGGGTTTTAACGGCTTGCCGCTTTTAGGTGTGCTGTTTCTTATAGGCTGTCTGTGGATGCTGTATCTTCTTGTGCGGTCATTGGAGGCAGTGTACCTTGTAGATGCCTTCCGTGCAGGTGTAACCGTAGTGTTCAGCCTGTTTTTGCTGTATATTGTCTTTGTTTTACCGTGGCAGGTTTGCCTGATGCTGTTGCTGTAAATAAAATTTAGATTGATTAATCAGCATAAACGTGTCATAATAAAGGTTGGACATAGAGTTAATTCTCTTGCGCTGCGCAAGCAGTGCTATTACCATATGAAATTATATTAAGGAGTGTTGTGAAGAATGAACAGAGAGCTTTCTTTGGAATTTGTACGTGTAACCGAGGCGGCAGCTATTGCCTGCGGTCATCTTGTAGGCAGAGGCGACAAGAACGGTGCTGACGGTCTGGCTGTTGACGCTATGCGCGCAGCTTTTGATACCGTAAACATTAAAGGTACCGTTGTTATCGGCGAAGGCGAAATGGATGAAGCACCGATGCTGTATATCGGCGAAGAAGTAGGTGCCGGCGGCCCTGAGGTTGATATCGCTGTTGACCCGATTGAAGGTACCAACCTGGTTGCTAAAGGACAAAACGGCGCTATCGCAGTTATTGCTATCGCTCCGCGTGGCTGCCTGCTGCATGCTCCTGATATGTACATGGATAAAATCGCTGTCGGCCCCCGTGCTAAAGGTTGCATCGATATCAATGCTCCGATCAGCGAAAACCTGGCACGCGTTGCTAAAGCAATGGACCGTAAGGTAAGCGACCTGAACGTAGTTCTGCTGGACCGCGAACGTCATTACGGCCTGATGGACGAAATCCGTAAAGCCGGCGCACGTATCTCCCTGATTACCGACGGCGATGTTAACCCGATTGTTGAATGCTGCATTGAAGGTAGCGGCGTGCATATGTACGTTGGTAAGGGTGGCGCTCCGGAAGGTGTTCTGGGTGCTGCTGCTGTTAAATGCCTGGGCGGCGATATGCAAGCTCGTCTGGTTCCCGAAGACGAAGCACAGGCTCAACGTTGCCTGAAGATGGGTATTGCTGATGTTAACAAGGTGCTGACTCTGGATGATTTGGTAAAAGGCGATGACTGCATGTTTACTGCTACCGCTATTACCAACTGCAACATGCTGAACGGTCTGCGTTACTTCGGCGACGGCGTACGTACTCATACTATTTCTGCCCGTTACAAAACCGGCACTGTACGTTTCGTTGATGCTATTCACAGCCTGGACCGCAAAGTACTTGCTGTTAAGCTCTGATTTTAAAACAGATTATAGGGCTGTTACGTTTGTAACAGCCCTATTTATCAATTTGTATTGCTTATGGAAAATTTATTAGTCAATAAGGTTGCCGCTGTCAAGGAAGTACAGCAGGCGGCCGAATATCAAAAGAAAAAACAGGCCTGTATTTTAACCGGGTTGGCTGGAAGCAGCAAGCCGGTCTTTTTTGCTGCCACAGATAAGCTGCTTGGCGGCAAGGGCAGTATGGCCTTTATTACTGCTTCGCGTGAGGAAATCCGTACCTATCGCCGCGAGCTTAATTATCTGTACCCCGATTTGCCGATGCAGGAGCTTTATCCTGTAAGCCTGCCACGTGTGCAGGCAGATACGCAGAGCCTGGAGCTGCAGGCCGGACGTGCGGCAGCACTGCGCTTTCTGAGCGGTGAGGAGCGTGGCATTGTTTTCATTACGGCAGAGGCGCTGCAGCAAAAGCAGCTGCGTCCGAGCGGTATGTCCGGCAAGGCGCTGCAGCTCGCTGTCGGCGAGGAGCACGAACAGCGTAATATAGCTGCCGCGTTGCTTGATTTGGGCTATGAGCGTACAGAGCAGGTTGATGCTTTGGGACAGTTCTGCCTGCGCGGTGATATTTTGGACGTGTACCCGATTAACAGCAGTGCGGCGGTACGCATAGAATGGTTCGACAACGAGCTTGACGCTATGCGCAGCTTTGATGTTGACACCCAGCGCAGTCTGCAGACTCTCACCAGTATCAAAATTGCGCCACTGAAGGTGGATGAAAGCTTCAGCTATGATGCCGATATCTTTGAATATTGCGCTGCGGATACTATGGTAGTTGTTGATGAGCCGGTGCATGTTTTCGGTATGCTGGAAAAGCTGGACAAGGAAAACAAGGAGCATGCCTCCGAGCTTTTCGGCAAGCAGGAGCTTATAGAGCAGCTTGCCGCTAACGGTGCTGTGCTGGTATCGGCGTTGGGTCACAGCTATCTGCAGCAGCTGCCTTCGCTGAATATACCGGTGCGCGCGGTTGCGCCGTATAATAAGAATACTAATTTGCTGGTGGAGGATTTGCAGAACTGGCTGGCGGAGGGAATTACGCCGCTGATTATGCTTTCCGGCAGCATTAAGGCCCGTGGCTTTGCGGATAATCTGCGCAACTACGGCTTAAAGGGACATTTTGCCCAAAAGAGCTTTGAGCCGGGAGTCGTCAATGTAACCTACGGCGATTTGGATCACGGCTTTCGCTTCTGGGATGAAGAATGGCTGCTGCTGACAGAAAATGATATTTTCGGCATGCAGAAGCGCAAACGCTTGCATACTAAAAATCAGGGCCAACAGCTGCAGTATTTTTCGGATATCAAGGCCGGAGATTACGTTGTTCATAAGGTTCATGGTATCGGCCGTTATATAGGTGTAGAAAACGTCGAGGTTGACGGCATCCACCGTGATTATTTGCTTTTGGCCTATGCCGGTGACGATAAGCTCTATGTTCCCGTAGAGCAGGTCGGCATGCTGCATAAATATGTCGGCAGCGAGGGCAGTGTGCCGCGTCTGTCGAAAATGGGCGGCAATGACTGGAAGCGCACTACGGCCAAGGCAGCTAAGGCGATTACGGAGCTGGCGGAGGAGCTGCTGCGCTTGTACGCACAGCGGCAGATTATGCCCGGCCATGCTTTTTCGCCGGACTGTCAGCTGCAAAAGGACTTTGAAGCAGCCTTTCCCTATGAGGAAACACCGGACCAGCTGAAGGCGATTGCCGAAATCAAGGCTGATATGGAAAAGCCGCAGCCGATGGAGCGCCTGCTCTGCGGTGATGTCGGCTACGGCAAAACTGAGGTGGCCTTGCGTGCTGCCTTTAAGGCTGTGCTTGACGGCAAGCAGGTGGCGGTGCTGGCGCCTACAACAGTGCTGGCACAGCAGCATTATATTACCTTCAAGGAGCGTGTGCGCAATTTCGGCGTAGAGGTTCGCTTGCTGAACCGCTTTTGTACGCCGAAGGAGCAGCGCACTGTTCTGCAGGAGGTGGCCGACGGTAAGGTTGATATTCTTATCGGTACGCACCGTCTGCTGCAGCCCGATGTGAATTTTACCAGCCTCGGCCTGCTGATTATTGATGAGGAGCAGCGCTTCGGTGTTGCCCAAAAGGAAAAAATCAAGAAATGGCATCTCGGCATAGATGTTTTGTCGCTGTCCGCGACACCTATTCCGCGTACTTTGCATATGGCGCTGGTCAACGGCCGTGATATGAGCGTTATCGAATCGCCGCCGGAGGATCGCTTGCCTGTTGAGACCTATGTCAGCGAATATAACGACAGCATGATTAAGGAGGCGCTGGAGCGTGAGCTGCGCCGCGGCGGCAGAATTTACTATATAAGTAACCGCGTGAGTGCTTTGGAGCCTTTGGCTGCCAAGCTGCGCCGTCTGGTACCGGGCATCAGCATCAAAATTGCTCACGGGCAGATGAATGAGGACGCATTAGAGGATGCCATGATTACCTTCTATGAGGGCGGCTGCGACGTGCTTTTGTGTACGACGATTGTGGAAAACGGTCTGGACGTACCATTGGCGAATACGATTATTATCGACGGTGCCGACAACTTCGGCCTTTCGCAGCTCTATCAGATGCGTGGCCGTGTGGGACGCAGCTCGCGTCTTGCTTATGCTTACTTTGTTTATCAGCCTAATAAGGCGCTCAGCGAAATTGCCGAAAAGCGTCTGCAGGCTATCCGTGATTTTACGGAGTTGGGCGCAGGCTTTAAGATTGCTATGCGCGACTTGGAAATCCGCGGTGCCGGCAATCTGCTGGGACCGCAGCAGCACGGACATATTACCGGCATAGGCTTTGCCGCTTATTGCGAGATGCTGGAAAAAACCATTGAGCGTCTGAAAAACGGCAAGGAGGCCGAGCCTGAGCCGGAGCCGGTTCTGGAAATTCAGGCAGAGGCCTATATTCCGGACAGCTATATTCCGGATCCGCGTTATAAAATGGAGTTGTATCGTCGCTTCAGCGAGCTGGAATATTCACAGCGGGAGGATTTTCTGGACGAAATTATAGACCGTTTCGGCAATCCGCCGCCGGAGGTGGAAATGCTCTGGCGTTTGGCAGCGCTTAAGGGCTTGTGCCGAGTGCTGAAAATACGTGGCGTAAATGTGCGTCAGGGAATTATCCGCCTGACCTTCGGCGAGAAGGCACAGGTAAACCCGGAGGCAGTTCTGAAGCTGCTGATGCAGCATCCTAAGACTATGACATTGAAAAACGGTCAGGAGCAGCAGCTGACGTACAGAATAGGTACGTCAAAGCAGGAACCCCTGGCGTGGCTGGAGCAGACTTTGCCTACTCTGATATTGGAAGATTGATTTAAAGGAGGTGAAAGCAGGAGATGAGCAGTGATAAATTTTTGCGCGGCGCAATGATTCTGACATTGGCAGGACTGATGGTAAAGGTTATCGGTTCTGTGAACCGCATCCTGCTTTCACGTCTGCTGGGCGGCGAGGGTATCGGTCTGTACCAGATGGCCTATCCCGTGTACCTTTTGCTGCTTGCGATTTCTGCGGCCGGCATTCCGGTGGCAATATCGATTATTGTCGCAGGCTTTCTGGCGCAGAAGGACTATGCTAATGTGCGTCAGGTGTTTCGCGTTTCGCTGCGCTTGATGGCCTGCGTGGGCGCTGTGCTGGCGGTTTGTCTGGTGTTGGCGGCGGGCTGGTTGGTTGATGCCGGCGTTATTACCGATGCGCGTGCCTACTATTCGCTTATAGCGCTGACACCGGCAATTTTCTTTGCTACGATTTTAGCCAGCTTCCGCGGCTATTTTCAGGGGCATCAGCTGATGACGCCGCCTGCGGTGTCGCAGATTGTGGAGCAGTTTATCCGCGTAGTGACGATGGTGGTGCTGGCGTATGTGCTGCTGCCCTACGGGTTGGAATATGCTGCTGCTGGTGCTGCCTTCGGCGCTGTGCCGGGCAGCTTGACCGGTCTTGTGGTTATGGGCTGCTTTTACCGCTATTACCGCAAGCAATGGCAGACTGATGCAGTGAAGATGCAGGCACCTGCTGCCGAGCTTGTGCGCAGCAGCGCATTAATCAAGCGCCTGCTGCTGTTGGCTTTGCCGGTGTCCTGCGCTAATATTCTTGTGCCTGTTACCAGCAGCATTGACGTATTGCTGGTTCCCGGCCGATTGATTGACAGCGGTCTTAGTGTGGAGCGGGCGACGGCGCAGTTCGGCTATCTGGCAGGCATGGCACAGCCATTGCTGTTAATGGCCACAATACCGACGATGTCGCTGGCAACAAGCCTTGTGCCTGCTGTTTCCGAAGCCTTCGCTTTGAATAAATGGCATATCATTGAGCAAAAGGCGGCGACCGCGATGAAGCTGTGCTGCCTGATAACTGTGCCTGCTTCCGTAGGCATGTGGGTATTGGCAGAGCCTATCAGCTGTCTGCTGTACGGTACGGCGAAGGCCGGCGTTGCTATTATGCATTCGGCACCTGCTATCTGCCTTTTAGGCCTGCAGCAGGTGACAACAGGTATGCTGCAGGGAATGGGGCACACCAATCTGCCGATGCTGAATATGCTTATCGGTATTGCAGCCAAGCTGGTTGCCGTTCTCCGGCTGACGAATGCGGAATACGGTATTGCCGGCGCAGCATGGGCAACGAATATTAACTTTGGCGTGACGGCGCTGTTGAATATTATAGCGTTGTATAAATTCAGTATAAGATTTTCCTGGCTCAGTATTGCGAAAATCATCGCCGCCGCAGCGGTGATGGGTGCTGTTGCCGTAGAAGTGCATATGCTGCTTGGCGGTGCGTCGGCTTTGGCAACAATCGCCGCTATGCTGGCTGCCGGGATAAGCTATATCATATTGCTGCCGCTTTTAGGCGTGCTGAACAGACAGGAGCTGCGTCAGCTGCCGGTAGTAAAACGATTTTTTAAATAATTAAGAAAGAAGGCGTATTATCATGGGAACAATTACAATTGTCGGTTTAGGTCCCGGTGCTGTGGGACATCTTTCCTTGGAAACTATGGGACTGCTGCAAAACTGCGCTCAGGTTATCCTGCGTACGGCGGTGCATCCTACCGTTGCCGAGCTGGAAAAGCAAAACGTAAAATTTACCTCATGTGACGATTTATACGAAAAGGCCGCTTCCTTTGAGGAGGTATATAACAGCGTGGTTGAACGTGTGCTGGCAGCAGCGCACAGCGGCGATGTTGTTTATGCCGTACCCGGCAGCCCGCTTGTTGCGGAAAAGACCGTTGTTTTAATGCGCACCGCTGCGAAGGCACAGGGCATTAAGCTGGTTATTAAGCCTTCTATGAGCTTCTTGGACTTGGCTTACGTTGAGCTGGGCATCGACCCGATTGCCGGCCTGCAGATTATTGACGCGCAGGATTTTGCGGAGATTGCAAGTGCCGGACAGCATCCGCTGATGATTACTCAGGTTTATAGTCAGATGGTGGCCAGCGATTTGAAAATTGCGCTGATGGATGTACTGCCTGACGAATACGAAATTTATTTCCTGCGTAATCTGGGTTTGCCTGATGAGGAATGCCGTCCGATTAAGCTGTACGAACTGGACAGACAGCCGAATATCGACCATCTTACGAGCGCTTATATTCCGCCGATGGCTGAGGGAGCAGAGAATACCGTATTTGAAAAGGTTGACGATGCGGAAGCTGTTCCCGGTATTATTACCTTTGGCGAGGATGAGGACGATTTTGCCGAGGAAGGCGAAGAAGAAGGCTATGCAGAGGACTTTTTGCCGGAAGCAGGCTTTGATGATTTCGACATCCAGCCCTTGGCTGATGTTATGCGTACCCTGCGCGAGCCCGGTGGCTGTCCTTGGGACAGAGAGCAGACACACAAATCTATCCGCAGCAATATGATTGAAGAGGTTTACGAATATCTGGAGGCTGTAGATGCTGATGATGTTGATGGCATGCGTGAGGAGCTTGGCGACGTGCTCATGCAGGTTGTTTTCCATGCCCGCATGGCACAGGAGGCAGGCCGCTTTGATCTGCAGGACGTTATCGACGAGGTTGTAGATAAGCTTATCCGCCGTCATCCGCATGTTTTCGGTGATACCCATGTCGACAACAGCAATGATGTGCTGGTAAATTGGGAGGCTATCAAAAAGCAGGAAAAACAGGAGCGCAAGCATGTATTGGATGGCGTATCTCAGGGATTGCCGGCGCTGCTGCGTGCCTATAAGCTGCAGAGCAAGGCTGCCAAGGTAGGCTTTGACTGGCAGGACAGCGAATCTGTATGGGCTAAGGTACAGGAGGAGCTGGGCGAGCTGCAGGAGGCTTTAAAGGCAGGCGACAAGGCTGCTGCCGAGAGTGAGCTTGGCGATGTGCTGTTTGCTGTGGTAAATTATGCGCGTCATAACGGCATTGAGCCGGAGGTAGCTTTGGACGGTACCAATAACCGTTTCGCTTCCCGCTTTAATTACGTGGAAAAGCAGGTGGAAGCCAGCGGCAAAAAATGGCAGAATTTCACTTTGAACGAGCTGGATGAATTTTGGAATCAGGCTAAGGATTTGGAACGAAAGAACGATTTATAAGGTGAAATTACAATAAAGTTACTAAAATAACGCTATTTTCCCCGTAATTTATAAATATTTTCGGAAAAGGCTTGCAGGAAAACGTTTGACAGTGTAGAATACTATTGCTAGTTAAATTTGAGTTACGTTACGAAGTTACGTGCTCCGCAAGCATTTGCAATAATAACTAAAGTCATAATTAAGGAGGAATTTTTGATGAACAAGACTGAGTTAATCGCTGCTGTTGCTGAAAAAGCCGGCTTAACCAAAAAAGACGTTGAGAAAACTATCACCGCTACTCTGGAAACTGTTAAAGAGGTAGTTGCTAAGGGTGACAAAGTACAAGTAGTAGGCTTTGGTACTTTTGAAGCACGTGCTCGTAAAGAACGTGAAGGTAAAAATCCGCAAAATGGTGAGAAGGTAGTTATTCCTGCTGCAACCATTCCTGCTTTCAAAGCCGGTAAAGCTTTCAAGGATGCTGTTAACGTAAAATAATAAGCTGTTATAGTGCTTTAAGCCCGGCAGCTGCTGCCGGGCTTTTCTAAAGATATACTGCGGAATACTCAATGCTGGGGGGCTATGATATGGTTAGACGTCGTGTAAGACATAAATCTAAAGCTTTTAATGTCTTTATGATGCTGCTGTTTGTTGCCTGCCTGTTCGTTATCGGCAAGCAGGAGTATTCTATTTATCAGATTAAACAGGAACAGGCTGCTACACAGCAACGTATTGCTGCTTTACAAAAACAGAAGACTGAGCTGGAGGCAGAGCGTAAACGTCTGGATGACCCGCGTTATATTGAAAAGCTCGCCCGTGAGGATTACAACATGGTGGGTAAAGACGAGGTGCCGCTGTTTATAGTTGATGAGAAAAAATAAGGCAGAACAAGAAATGATAGCTTTTGTTCTGCTTTTTTTATTGACACCATGAAAAATTAAAGAGTATAATACAAGAGTATTAAGAATTTTTAAGGGGGATTTTTTTCTCGATGTCACTTGAAGTAGGTGCAATTGTAGAGGGTGAAGTTACAGGTATCACCAATTTTGGCGCATTTGTCCAACTGCCTGAGGGCAAGGTTGGCCTGATTCACATTTCTGAGGTTTCTAATGTTTATGTAAAAGACGTGCATGACTTTTTAAAGGAGCACGACAAGGTTAAGGTTAAGGTATTATCTGTAGATGATCGCGGCAAAATTGGTCTGTCTATTAAACAGCTCACACCGCCGCCTGCAAATCCGCAACCGAGACCGCAGCGTCCGCAAAATGATAACCGCGAGCGCCGCAACAACAATGGTATGCGTCCGCAAGGCGACAATCGTGAACGCCGTGGCGGTATGCGCCCGCAAAGCGCAAGACCTATGGCGCCCGTTTCCTTTGAGGATAAATTATCCAAATTCCTGAAAGACAGCGATGACCGTATGCTGGATTTAAAACGTAATACTGAGTCCAAACGCGGTGGTCGTGGTGCCAGACGTGATAAATAAGCAAGCTGGTAATTAATGAAATGGCACTCCTAAGAGTGCCTTTTCTTTTATAGCATAGAAAAATGCGATACGACACGTTTGAACCGCTGCTGAAGGAGATATGCTATGAGGCAGATTGCGCCTGCAGTCTACAAGCTGCGCAAAACAATTAAAAATTTGCTGCGGCCGGAGGCTCATTACCTGCTGGCTGTTAGCGGCGGTGCCGATTCTCTGGCTTTGGCACATGCCTGTGCTGCTTTGGCAGCCCAGGGATGGGGAAGCTACAGCGTCTGTCACGTTGAGCACGGACTTCGTGGTGAAGAGGCTCTGCGCGATATGCAGGCTGTGCAGCGTGCCTGCAAGGCTTGGGGACTGCCCTGCTTTACAGAGCATGTGCAGGCTGCAGCCTATGCGGCGCAGAACCGGCTTTCTACCGAAGATGCTGCACGCCGCCTGCGTTATGCGGCGCTTAGGCGCATAGCAGCGCAGCAGGGCGCTGCGGCGATTGTTACGGCGCATCATGAAGGTGACCAGGCGGAAACGTTGCTTTTAAGGCTGCTGCGTGGCGCAGGGCTTCAAGGACTTGCCGGAATGCGGGCGCAGCAGGGCGATATCATCAGACCATTGCTGACGCTGCCAAAAAGCCTGCTGGAGGAATACTGCAGCGCAGAGGGAATTGCAGTCTGCTATGACAGCACCAACGCTGATACGGCGTATACGCGCAATCGTGTACGTCTGGAGCTTGTGCCGTATCTGGAGCGCAGCTTCAACCCCGCTGTGGTGCCGACGTTGGCGCGTACTGCCGCCTTGCTGGCGCAGGATGCGGAATGTCTGGAGCAAATGGCTGACGATGCTTACAGTCAGCTGGTGCGCAGGCAGGATGATGCTGTAAGTTTTCCGGTGACGCAACTTACGGCGCTGCACAGTGCCGTAAGGCTGAGAGTATTGCGACGCGCGTATTTCGAACTGGGCGGCGAGGAGCTGTCCTTCGAGCGTAGTCAGGCGATTGACTCTCTGCTGTTCCGACGCAGCGGCGGCAAGATCATCCAGCTGCCGCAGGGAATAAACGTAGTCTACAAAAATAAACAGCTTATTTTTACTAAAAAATATAAAGTGTAAGGAGAATGGAAAAATGCATGACGATATTAAGACAGTTTTGCTGACTAAAGAAGAAATTGATGCCCGCGTACAGGAAATGGGCAAGCAGATTGCTGCCGATTATGCAGGCAAGGAGCTTGTTGTCATTGTGCTGCTGAAGGGTGCTGCCTGGTTCGCTACCGACCTGACCCGTGCTATTGATATGCCGCTGCGCGTAGACTTCATGGTTGCTTCTTCCTATGGTAACGGAACCAGCACCAGCGGCAGTGTGAAGGTTAAGCTGGATGTCAGCGAGGATATCAAGGGTAAGGATGTGCTGGTAATCGATGATATCATTGATAGCGGCGTCACCTTCGCTTCTATCACCGATATGCTGCGTCACTACAAGCCCGCAACTCTGAAAACCGCTGCTCTGTGCGACAAGGCCGAGCGCCGTGTAAACGGTCTGGAGGCTGATTATGTAGGTTTTAAAATTCCTGACGAATTCGTTGTAGGCTACGGTCTGGACTATGCAGGTGATTACCGCAATCTGCCGTTTATCGGTATCCTGAAGCCTGCTGTATACGCACGCAAATAAAAGCCTGTAATTTGCATAAAACAGTTGCTAGTTTTTCCTATCTATAATATAATAAAATATTATGAGCTAAGTGGAAGGAGGCTACGTGCTTGAATAAATTTTTTAAGAACGTACTTTTTTATCTGCTGATTATCATGGTAATTATCTGGATGTTTGACCTTTACGGTGAAAAGAATTCTAAGCCTGCAGATATAAGCTATACCAGCTTTATGCAGCATGTACAGCAGGACGAAATCAAACAGGTAACTATTGTTGATAATGTTATCAGCGGTAAATTAAAGGATGGCAAGGAATTTTCTACCGTTGCGCCTAATGACAGCAAGCTGGTAGAAAAGCTGGAAGCAAAGAAAGTAGACATTAAGGCAGAGCTGCCGCCGCAGCCACCTTGGTGGATGAGCATTCTCAGCTCTATTTTGCCGATGCTGATTATCGTAGGCCTGTGGTTCATACTGATGAATCAGGGCGGTGCCGGTGGCGGCAAGGTGATGAACTTTGGCAAGAGCCGTGCGCGTCGCTACGATGAGGAAAAACTGAAGATAACCTTTAAGGATGTTGCCGGTGCTGAGGAAGCCAAGCAGGAGCTGGAAGAGGTTGTCGAATTCCTGAAGCATCCGCAGAAGTATAATGATCTGGGAGCTAAGATTCCTAAAGGTGTTTTGCTCTATGGCCCTCCGGGTACAGGCAAAACCTTGTTGGCGAAGGCAGTTGCCGGTGAAGCGGGAGTTCCGTTCTTCAGTATTTCCGGTTCTGACTTTGTAGAAATGTTTGTCGGTGTCGGCGCATCCCGTGTACGCGACCTGTTCGACCAGGCAAAGAAAAGTGCACCCTGCATCGTATTCATCGATGAGATTGATGCTGTAGGCCGTCAGCGCGGCGCCGGTCTTGGCGGTGGCCATGATGAGCGCGAGCAGACTCTGAACCAATTGCTGGTTGAGATGGACGGTTTCAGCGCTAACGAAGGCATCATTATGATTGCTGCAACCAACCGTCCTGATATTCTGGACCCGGCGCTGCTGCGTCCCGGCCGTTTCGACCGTCAGATTGTAGTAGACCGTCCTGATATCAAGGGACGTACCGAAATTCTGAAGGTACATGTTAAGGGCAAGCCGATAGGACAGGATGTAAATCTGGACGTAATCGCTCAGCGTACCCCCGGCTTTACCGGTGCCGATTTATCTAACCTGGTTAATGAAGCTGCGCTGCTGACTGCCCGTAAGGACAAGAAGGCTATCAATATGCCGGAAATGGAAGAGGCTGCCGAGCGTGTTATCATGGGACCGGAGCGCAAGAGCCGTGTCATCAGCGATAAGGAAAAACGCCTGACTGCTTACCATGAAGGCGGTCATACTATCGTCGGTATGCTGCTTGAGCACACTGACCCTGTACATAAGGTTACCATCATTCCGCGTGGCCGTGCAGGTGGTTATACCCTGAGCCTGCCTAAGGAAGATAAGTATTATGCAACCCGCAGCGAAATGCTCGATGAGCTGAAGGTGCTGCTGGGTGGCCGTGTTGCCGAAGCTCTGGTGCTGAAGGAAATTTCCAGCGGCGCCAGCAATGATCTGCAGCGTGCAACTCAACTGGCACGCCAGATGATTTGCGAATACGGCATGAGCGAAAACATCGGTCCTGTAACCTTTGGTCATCGTCAGGATCAGGTATTCCTGGGCCGCGACATTGCCCGCGACAAGGATTACAGTGAAGAAGTGGCAGCCGAAATTGATAAAGAGGTACGCTCCTTTATGGAAGATGCCTATGCTGCTACCGAAAAGCTGCTGTCCGACAATATCGACAAGCTGCATGTGATTGCTAAGGCTCTGATGGAGAAGGAAACTCTGGAAGAGGAAGAAATCAACCAGCTGGTAAAATACGGTCATATCCTTACCGCAGAAGAAAAGCTGCAATTAGTACAGCAATCTGTTGTGGATGAGGAAATAGCTGCTGCTCCCGTTGCCGACGCTGACGTAAAGGCTGAAGCACCTGCTGTCGAAGCAGATGCACCGAAATCCGCTGCGAATGCAGACGAAGCAACACCAAAAGAATAAAAGCAAAAAATTAAGAGGCTGGGTTTTATCCCAGTCTCTTTTTTGCGTTCGCATATATAATTTACGTTCCACACACTCTAAGCCGCTCCCGACAGGAACGGATGCACGCCACTCCCAAACTACAATACAACCCATATACTCCGCACGTTCCACACACTCCAAGCCACGTCCGACAGGAACGGATGCTGGCTACAGTCGAGCGGCTTTGTTCGCACAGCCTGCGCTGTTTTGGGAACTTCTCCTTCGTTTGACGCTCAACCGACATTGCGCTCTTTTATAGCACACCAACGTAACTTCGGTTCGCGGCAAACGCATGGCGAAAAGCACCGGAATCCTGCGCGCGGCCAAAGGAACTTTTGGTTACTTTTCCTTCCATGGAAAAGTAACATAATCAGCGTATCGCTTATATTATTCTAATGGATGCACACAACATGCCTTGCGTACGTCTAAAGGAACTTTTGGTTACTTTTTCTTCCGTGGAAAAGTAACATAATCATATATGCTTGCGGAAAAACTCCAAAAACCCCTCCGCTGCAGGCGATAATTTATGCTCCTTACTCCAATACAACGTCTGATCAAAATGCAGCTTCTCATCAACAAGCTGCCGCCGCACCATCTCCTGCGGCACAGCATCACCATCCAACGCCGCAACAACCGCAACTCCCAGTCCGCTTGTCGCAAAGGTAAGCGCATTCTCCGCTGTAGTAGCAATAAAGGCGACATTAGGCTTAACAGCATAATCCTTAAACACATTGCGCAAAAGCGCATAACTGCCATAATTACAGCACAAGGGCACACCTGCCAAATCCTCCGGCGAAAGCATACTTTTATTTGCCCACGGAACCGCAAATCCGGCATTATAGAAAGCATAAAAATTCTCCCGCTGCACCTTGATAGTAGCAAAATTATGCGCTGCAGGCAGCGGTGCATTAGCAAAGGCAAAATCAATACTGCCTGCCTCCAACTGCTGCTGCTGCTGCTCTACCGTAGCATCGTGAAACTGATAGCTGATGCCGGGATTTTCCTTGGCAAAGGGAATAAGATAGCTGCGCAGGAAATAGTCGGTACGCACGTGTGACACGCTGAAGCGCAGCGTACCTGCGGCACGTCTGCCGAAGGCCTGCATACGCAGGCTGATATCATCTTCCGTATTGCACAGCTGACGCACCTGCTGCAAAAAGGTTTCGCCTGCTTCCGTCAGTTCAATGTGGCGCTTACCGCGCTGCATTTTGAAAAGCTGCACGCCGTAGTTTCTTTCGATAGCCTTCATTTGCGCACTTAGCGCCGGCTGTACGATGCCCAGACGTTTCGCTGCGGCGCTGAGATTACCTGTTTCGGCAACAGTGATAAAGTTTCTGTAAAAAGCGAAATCCATAGCAGTATCTCCTTAAAATATCAAAAAATATGATTATAATAATCAAAATAAAGTCTTTTACTTAATTATAGAACGGGAGTAGAATTAAGTAAATGCAAAAATAGAAGGAAAACTTCTATTGAAACTGGAGAGGAAGCTGTTATTTATGAAAAAACACCGTTCGTTGAATGTTTTATCGGGACCGTTACTTTTTCTGGCCGTGCTGCTTGTATTGGCGCCTGTTATTGAATTTAAGCAGGCAGCTGCCATTGCTACAATTTTCTGGATGGGCCTGTGGTGGGTGCTGCGTCCGGTAAATATTGCCGTAACCTCGTTGCTGCCGATTCCGCTGAACGCCATTTTCGGCATGGTGCCGATGGACGGAATCATCAGTAAATATTTTTCGGAAATCGTCGTGCTGCTGGTTGGCAGTGACCTGATCAGTCTGGTGTGGGAAAAAACACACCTTGATAAGCGTTTGGCGATTAAAAGCCTTTGCGGCCTGGGAACGTCTATGCGCGAGCAGATATGCGTCTGGCTGATGGCTTCAACGCTGCTGTCAATCTTTCTGCCAAACGTCGTCGTTGTTATGATTCTGCTGCCGGTGGCTGTAAGCATGCTGCGCTTTTTAGGGCAGCAGCAGATTACAAATAATCCCGTAGCGACACCTATTCTGCTGGCCATCGTCTGGGGCGCGGGCTTCGGCGGTTTCGGCTCACCTTTGGGCAGCAGCTCTAATCTGGTAGCAATCAGTTATCTGGAAAAGCTCACGGGACACGAATTCATGTATGTGGATTGGCTTATCCGCTTTCTGCCGCTTTTGTTCATCATAATGCTGCTCATACTGGCTTATCTGCTGCATTTGCCATTGCCTGTTAAACGTCTGGACGGCGGTAAGGAATATTTTCGTGCTGCCTATGAAAAGCTCGGCCCGATGAGCCGCGGCGAAAAATTAGGCCTGTGGCTTTTTATTCTCGCAACAGGCCTGGCCTTCGTCCGTCCGCTTTACGTGCAGTATCTGCCGCTGATGAAGCCTGCGTATGTTTTCTTCAGCTTCGGTATGCTCACCTTTATGCTGCGCAACGAAACAGGCCAGCTGCTTCTGAACTGGCGTGAGGCTGAAAAGGGCATCATGTGGGGTATGATTTTTCTCTTTTCCGGTGGGCTGGCGTTGGGACAGCTGATTACGAAAACCGGTGCGGCAACGCAGATTGCCAAGGTAATCACGCTGCTGCCGTTGAGCGGAGGCTGGGAAACGATGTTCAGCCTGACGCTCTTTGCTACCTTCCTGACGGAAATTAGCAGTAATACCGCGGCGGCTTCTATCTCAATTCCGGTAGTACAAAGCATTTCGCAGCAGCTGGGGCTGAACCCCATTCCTTATATCCTGACCTCGATTGTTGCCGTTAACTGTGCCTTTATTCTGCCGGTGAGCACACGTGCCGTGGGTGTAACCTACGGTCTGAACCCTGATGATTTGCTGAAAAACGGTATCAAGCTCTCAATAATCTGCATGCTGCTCGTAAGTGCGCTTGGCTGTATCTGCATGCATTGCTGGAGTCTGTTCAACCATCTTTAAAGGAGCCTTCTTTGTTTACTCCCTTGTCATTGCTGGGATGGCGGGGGAGTATTTTTTGTAGAGAATTGCGAAGAAGTATGCTTGAAAATGATGCAAAACAGCGGAAATATGAGGAAAATAGATTTTTTTTGTAAAATCGCTGATTTTAGTGCAATTTTTGCTATACAAACGCGGTTTTTTGTAGTAAAATCATATCACAAGAAATTTTGGCGGAACGGAAGGTTCCACACATATGCTCAAGAAAGGTTGTGTTATTAAGGTAATGAACGAGCAATCCATGAATAGAAGTTTAAAGAACAGACACTTACAGATGATTTCTTTAGGTGGCATAATCGGCAGCTGTTATTTTTTAGGTGCCGGATATGCGATTGAGCAGGCCGGACCTGCTATTATTCTTTCTTATCTTTTTGGCGGTGCAATCGTCTTATGCGTTATGCTGTGCCTGGCGGAGCTGGCTGTAGCTAAGCCTATTTCCGGTTCCTTTGTTACCTACGCACGTGAGAATATATCCTCAACCTGGGCTTGTGGCGTTGGCTGGGCCTATTGGCTGAACTGGATGGCTTACGTGCCGTCTGAAATGATTGCTGCGGGTATCATTATGAATAATTTTGTACCTGCCGTCAGTCAACTGTGGTGGGCAATTCTTTTTGGCCTGCTGGTGACTGTAATTAACCTTTTTCATGTTGATAATTTTGGCGAAAGCGAATTTTGGCTTTCTATTATCAAAATTGCTGCCCTTGTTGGCTTTTGCGGCGTTGCCGGTTTAATAGTCTGTGGTCTTGTCGGTGACCAGGGCTATTTAGGCGCTAAGGTGCTGTTGGGCCAAGGCGGCTTTGCTCCTCAGGGATATTGGCCGATTGTGCTGACCATGGTTATTATTCTGGTTAACTTCCAGGGTACCGAAATCATCGGTCTGGCTGCTGGCGAATGCAAGGATCCTGCTAAAAGCATTCCTATTGCGGTTCGTAATGTTTCCTGGCGTGTCATTGCTTTATATATCATTCCTATTACGTTATTGCTGTCCATTATGCCGTGGGATAAGGCCAGCCTGAAGGAGAGCGTGTTTGCTGCTGCTTTGGCGGAATACGGCTTTGACGGCTTAGCTTCCGCGATTGCCTTTGTAGTGCTGGTTGCAGGTGTTTCCTGCGCTAACTCCGGCCTGTACGGCGGTGCTCGTGCGTTGCATGCACTGGCTCGTATGGATATGGCACCGGCGTTTTTGGGTAAGCTCAATAAAAACGGTATGCCGCAGAATTCTATTATCGTTTCTGTGTGCGCCTGCTGGGCAGTTATCGTTTTCTACACCTTTAATCCCGATTCTACACTGTATACTTATTTGCTGGCAGTATCCGGCTTTACCGGAGCAATGGCTTGGATTTCCATTTGCTGGAGCCAATATAATTTCCGCCGCCGTCTGATTGCCGAAGGCAAGGAGGATACTCTGAAGTATAAAACACCGTTCTTCCCGTATGTTACGCATTTCGGTATCTGGTCGCAGGTTTTCTGTCTGGCAGTAATTGCTTTGACACCGGATTTACGCCAGACGCTGTACGCCGGCATACCGATGTTGGTGGTGCCGATGCTGTGCTATCGTTGGCGCAAGCATCACAAGAGCTTGGTTCAGACCAAAACTCAGGTTGCTATGGCTCATAAATCTTAAAAGTATATGGAGGTTGCCGCTGATGCGGCAGCCTCTTTTTATGTAATGCACGAAAATATAAGAATATAACAGAGCCTTTTGAGTATAATGCCGGAAGGTGTTATAATAGTTGTTAAAAGGAGAATGGTTATGCAATTAGTAGTAGATAAAATAGCCAAAGCATTTGGCATTCATGAAATATTTAAGGACGTCAGCTTCATGGTAGAGCAGGGCGAGCATGTCGGTCTTGTAGGCGTCAACGGCAGCGGCAAGACGACGCTGCTGCGTTGTTTGTTGCAGCCTGAATGGGTTGACAGCGGTGCGGTAAAATTCGAGCCCGGTATCAGTGTGGGCTATGTACAGCAGGGCTTTACCGATATCAGAGGCACTATCTGGCAGTTTATGCAGACAGCCTGTCCGGAAATCAGCAGTCTGCGCCAAAAGCTGGCACAGCTGGAGGCTGATTCCGGCAAGCTGCAGGGCGAAAAGCTGGACAACTGCCTGGAGGAATACGGACGCGTACTTAAACGTTATGAGTTTATCGACGGTTATAATTACGAAAACCGCATTAAGCGTGTGCTTATCGGCCTTGGCTATACCGAGGACTGGTGGCAGCATGATGCGGCAACACTGAGCGGCGGTCAAAAGACACGCCTGATGCTGGCAGCAGCACTGGTGCGTAATCCCGACTTCATGATTCTGGACGAACCGACAAACCATCTGGATATTGTTATGACGCAGTGGCTGGAAAAGTATCTGCAGGAATTTAAGGGCGGTCTGCTCGTTGTCAGCCATGACCGTGCCTTCCTTGATAATGTTGCTATGCGTATTCTGGAGATGGAGGGCGGCAAGCTGCAATCCTTTAAGGGCAATTACAGCCGTTACTTGGAGCAGAAGGCGATTCAGAGCAGTACGCTGACTGCTGCCTATAATGCGCAGCAGGATTATATTGCGCGCACGGAGGCTTATATCCGTCGCTTCAAGGCTGGCATCAAGAGCAAAATGGCGCGCGGCCGTCAGTCACAGCTCGACCGTCTGGAGCGCATTGATGCACCGGTGCAGCATGAAGAGTTTGAGCTGCGTTTGCCGCCTGCTGCCGAATGTGCGGACAGAGTGCTGATTATGGAGGATCTGACCATCGGCTACGGGGAGAAGGTGCTGGCCAAGGGCATTAACCTGACGCTGCGCCGTGGTGAAAAGGCAGCGCTTTTGGGTGCCAACGGCACCGGCAAGACAACGCTGCTGCGTACAATTCTGGGTGAAATCGCACCGCTGAAGGGCAAGGCCAAGATTGGCAGCAGAGTGCAGATAGGTTATTTTTCACAGAGCTATGAGCGATTAAACCCGGAGCAGACGCTGCTGGAAAACTTTGTGATTGAATACGGCTTTACGGAAGAGCATACACGTTCCATGCTTGGCGGTATGCTGTTCCACGGTGATGATGTCTTTAAGAAAATCGGCGAGCTGAGCGGCGGTCAGAAGGCACGCTTGGTGCTGCTGAAGCTGGTGCTGGACGGTGCCAACTGTCTGGTGCTTGACGAACCGACGAACCATCTGGATATTATGGCGCGTGAAGCGGTAGAAGCAGCGCTGGAGGCTTTTGACGGCACCGTTCTGGTAGTTAGCCATGACCGTTATTTTGTTAATGAGGTTGCGGACCGCATCTGGGAAATTGAGGATTTAGAGGTCAAGGATTACAAGGGCAACTACGATTTTTACCTTGAAGAGAAGCAGAAAAAGGCTGCTGCTCTGGCGCAGGCACAGGAGGAAGCGGAAAAGGCTGCGGCCTATGCGGAGGCACAGGCTAAAAAGCAGCAACAGACTGCCGCAACCCCTGTGAAAGCGAAAAAGCAGGATGATAAAAAGCGCCGTTACAGCCCGGATGAGGCTGCACGACTGTTGCCCAAGGTAGAGCTGCAGATTCGTGAGCAGGAGGCTATGATGGGCCTTTTGGAAAAGCAGATGGCGGACCCGGCAAATCACACCAGTCCTGAGCATAGTGCAGCTATGGCAGCAGAGCATGAGGAATACGAGCAAACCATTGCCGAGCTGATGGAAAAATGGGAGCTGCTGATGGAAGTGGCGGAGGATGCCTGATGGACGATAAAAAGTATATGCAGCTGGCACTGGTGGAGGCACGCAAGGCCGCAGAGCTTGGTGAAATTCCTATCGGCGCGGTGCTGGCGGACATGACAACGGGCGAGGTTATCGCCGCTGCGCACAATATGCGTGAAACGTGGCATGACGCAACGGCGCACGCTGAGGTCATCGTCATCCGTGAGGCCTGCGAGCGTCTGGGGCGTTGGCGTTTGAGCGGCTGTGCGCTGTACGTTACCGTTGAGCCTTGCCCGATGTGCAGCGGTGCCATTGTCAACGGCCGTGTCGACCGCGTTGTTTATGGCTGCCCAGATGTGAAGGCCGGCGGTGCGGAATCCATTTTCAATATCATTACGAATCCTAATCTTAATCACTGCGCGGAGGTTGTCAGCGGCATCTGTGAGGAGGAATGCGCGCAGGTGATGCGCGACTTTTTCCGCCGTCGCCGTCAGGAAAACAAGGCGAAGCGCAAGAGTGAAGCCGGCGCGCCGCAGGAATAATTTCGGCAGGCAGTTGCCAAGACGAGATTTTTCTTATATAATATTAATGTTAACCTGATGCGAATATATTCGCGCCAACAGAATAAAGGAGACGTAGCGAAGTGGTCATAACGCGGCTGACTCGAAATCAGTTTGCCGTTTGCGCGGCACGTGGGTTCGAATCCCACCGTCTCCGCCAACGAAATTCAATCCCGCAGCTTATTTGGTTGCGGGATTTTTAGTGTGTAACATATTTATCATTTTGGTAGGTTTTATAGCCTATTAGTTAATTTCTTCTGCTTTTTGTTTGCCAAAGATGTCGCTAACTGTTAAAATGTCATACGAATGCTTTTGATTTTGGGGGATTATTATGACATCGGAAAAAATAATTGATATCTTAAAAAACGGTAAAATTCATCTGTCGTGCGAGCTGTTTCCGCCTAAGCAGGGCGCAGAGCTGCAAAACAGTCTGGAGATTGTCAACAAAATTGCAGCCAGCAAGCCGTCCTATATGAGCGTCACCTATGGCGCAGGCGGCAGCACGGTAGGCTATTCGGCAGCACTGGCCAAAAAAGTAGAGGATAACGGCATGCCGGCTCTGGCTCATCTGACTTGTGTAAAGGCTGATGAAGCAAAGCTGGCAGAGGTACTTGGACAGCTGCAGGGCTTTGGCGTAAAAAATATTCTGGCACTGCGCGGCGATATACCGGCAGATATGCAGGGCGAGGAAATCGGCAGCTTTGCCCATGCCAGTGAGCTGATGCGTTTTGTGAAGCAGCAAGGCGATTTCTGCGTCGGCGGTGCTGCTTATCCCGAAGGCCATCCCGAATCCGGTTCCTTGGAACAGGATATAGAAAACACCAAGTACAAGGTAGATGCCGGCGTTGACTTTTTAGTGACGCAGATGTTTTTTGATAATACGATTTTATATAACTATATGTTCCGCCTGCTGCGTGCAGGCATCAATGTGCCGGTAGTGCCGGGTATTATGCCGGTGACAAATGCCAAGCAGATTATCCGTATCTGCCAGCTGAGCGGTACTAAGCTGCCGCCGCAGTTCCGTGCGATGGTAGAAAAATTTGCCGATAAGCCGGAGGCACTGAAGCAGGCAGGTATCGCCTATGCTACCGGTCAAATTATTGATTTGATTGCCAATGGTTTTGACAATGTACACATCTATACGATGAACAAGCCGGAAATTTTTGCCGGTATTATGAATAATCTCGGAGAGATTGTAGATAAATAGTCTTGCGCTATGGCGCAAAAGTCAGGTTATTGTTATGGAATTTAAGCAAAAGGAAGCGCTGCGCTATCTGCGGGCCAAGCCGGGAGATAAGGCAGCAGAAATTTTAGTGGATACGGTTTATCTGAAGCTGCGCAATGAGGTGCAGGCACGCTATGTGCTGCAAAAGCATGCGATAACGGCAGATGAGGCAGGCGTAACGCTGGATTGCGGCGTACGCTTTCATTCGCGTGCGCTGGCGCGTCATTTAAAGGGTTGCGACACGGTACTGCTGATGGGCGCAACGCTCGGCAGCAGGGTGGACGCAGCTATCCGCCGCCTCGCACTTATCAGCGTTGCTGAAGGTGCGGCGGCTCAGGCTGTGGCAGCGGCGCTGATTGAAAGCTATTGCGATGAAGTGCAGGCACAGGCTGAAACCGGCGGTCTGCTGCAGCGTCCGCGTTTTTCGCCGGGCTACGGAGATTGGCCGCTGGAGGAGCAGCGTCAGCTGTTCGCTGTGCTGAACTGTGCCAAGCGCATCGGCCTGACGCTGACGGACGGACTGATGATGGCTCCGTCCAAGTCGGTGACGGCAATCATCGGCTTATCGGAAGATGCTGCCTGCGTGCAGAATAAATGTATGACCTGCAGTAATATAAACTGTCCTTACAGAGATACTGATATTAAGAAAGTTTGAGGAGAAGATTTAATTTATGAATTTTAAGGAATTGTTAGGCAAGCAAATGCTGTTCTTTGATGGTGCCACCGGCACACAGCTGCAGGCACGCGGTCTGCAGCCAGGTGAGCTGCCCGAAAGCTGGAATTTTACACACCCCGATATTGTAGAGGCTGTGCATCGCAGTTATCTTGATGTAGGCTCCAATATCGTAAAATCCAATACCTTCGGCGCTAATCCGTTGAAGCTGGCAGGCTCCGGCCTGGATTGCAAGGAAACCATCGAAGCGGCTGTGGCGATTGCCAAGAAGGCCTGCGGTGGCAGGGAAAATAAATTTGTTGCGCTGAATTTGGGACCGACAGGCAAGCTGTTGGCTCCTTATGGCGATTTGCCTTTTGAAAAGGCAGTAGAAGCCTACGGCGAAATGGTACGTTACGGCGCTGCTGCCGGTGCGGATCTGATTCTTATCGAAACGATGAGTGATACCTACGAAATCAAGGCTGCGGTTCTGGCATCTAAGGAAAATAGCGATTTGCCGATTTGTGTGACCATGACATTTGATGAGGACGGCAAGCTGTTGACCGGTGCTACGGTTGAGGCTGCCGCTCTGATGTGCGAAGGTCTGGGCGTAGATGCCATCGGCTTTAACTGCGGCCTGGGACCGGTGCAGGTGGGTAAGCTCTTCCCGCAGATGCTGGCGGCAACTAGCCTGCCGCTGATTATCAATCCGAATGCCGGTCTGCCGGTACAGCGTGACGGCAAAACTTGCTTTGATGTCGGCCCGGAGGAATATGCGGAGCTGATGTACGAGCTTGCAGGCAAGGGAGCAAGCATAGTCGGCGGCTGCTGCGGTACAACGCCGGAGCATATTGCGCAGATGATTGCCAAATGCAAAACTCTGCAGCCCGGAGGTACGCGTGATTGCCGTTTGACAGCGGTATCCTCCTACGGCAAGGCCGTGCATTTGGGCGAAGGTCCTATAATTATCGGCGAACGCATCAATCCTACAGGCAAAAAGCGTTTGAAGGAAGCATTGGTCAACAGCGACCTTGATTATGTGTGCCGCCTCGGTCTGGAGCAGATTGGCGTAGGCGCGCAGATTCTGGACGTTAACGTTGGTACGCCTGGTATTGACGAAGCGGCAATGGCTGCGAAGGCTGTGCCGGCACTGCAGGCGATTACCGATACGCCGCTGCAGATTGATACATCTAATTACGAAGCAATGGAAAGAGCGCTGCGCCTCTATAACGGCAAGCCGATGCTTAATTCCGTCAACGGCAAGGAGGACAGCCTGCAGCATGTGCTGCCCCTGGCAAAAAAATATGGCGCTGTGCTGGTTGCACTGTGCCTTGATGACAGCGGTATTCCCGCTACTGCAGCAGGACGTATTGCCGTGGCTGAAAAAATTATTGCCCGCGCGGCTGAATACGGTATTGAAAGCCGCAATATAGTTGTAGACCCGTTGGCGCTGACTATTTCCACCGGTGCCGATAATGCGGCGATTGCCTGTGAGGTTATCCGCACCATGAAAGCGCGCGGAATCAATACCGTCATGGGTGTTTCCAACATCTCCTTCGGTTTGCCCGGACGTGATGCTGTCAACAGCACCTTCTTCAGCATGGCGATGGCAGCAGGACTTTCTTGCGGCATCATCAATCCGCAGAGCAAGCCGATGATGGATGCTTATTACGGTTATCGTGCGCTGGCAGGCTATGACGAGGGCTGCAAGGAATACGTACAGCATTATGCAGATGCACCGAAGGCTGCGGCAACAACAGTAAGCGAAATGGGACTTTACGATGCCATTGTCAAAGGACTGCAGGGACCTGCGCGTCAGGCAGCAGCCAAGGCTCTGGAAAGCGAAAAGCCTTTGGATATAATCAACAAGTATATGATTCCGGCGCTTGATTTTGTCGGTCATGGCTTTGAAAAGAAAACTCTCTTCCTGCCGCAGCTTCTGATGAGCGCGGATGCGGCGAAGGCTGCTTTTGAGGTTATCCGCGAGGCTGTCGGCGTGGGCGAAACGCAGGGAGAAACGGTAATTATTGCTACCGTCCACGGTGATATCCATGATATCGGCAAAAACATCGTTAAGGTACTGCTGGAAAACTATGGTTATCGCGTGCTTGACTTGGGCAAGGATGTGCCTGTGGAAGCAGTTGTGGAGGCAGCTAAGAAAACTGATGCCAAGGTTGTCGGTTTATCTGCATTGATGACAACGACAGTAGGCGCAATGGAAGAAACTATTGCTGCGTTGCATAATGAATGTGACTGTCAGGTTGTTGTCGGCGGTGCGGTGCTCACGCAGGAATACGCTGATACCATCGGTGCTGAGCATTATGCACCGAACGCTGTCAGTGCGGTAAACTACGTCAACGAAATCCTGGGCAAATAATTTATATACAGATGATTTGAGGACTATCATGCTTAGCGTGGTAGTCCTTTTTTACGTTGTTTCGACTTTGGGGTCTTTCAGCAGGAAAAACTGCTCTCTCACAAGAATTAAACAAATATCACCATGAACGGAGGGATGCTGCATGAACATTTACGTTTGGCGACACAACAAAACATATCACAGCCACAGTATGATTGATGAGCCCTGCGTCAACAGCGAATTTTATCTCGATGCGATTGCTGTTGTACTGGCACATGATTTGGAAGAAGCACTGACCAAGCTGGCGGAGGAAAACAAGGGCTGGCGCACCGAGGATTTGCGGCAGCTGCCGTGCAGCGTATATCCTGCAGATAAGGCGGCAGTAATCTTTTCCGAGCTGCGCGGGATTATTCCGCATCTCTAAAAACAAAAAAGCCCGAATTCCCACATGAAATGTATGTGAGAATTTGGGCTTTTGCTTTATCTGCTTACCAGATGCTTTTTAAAATCGGCAGTAAAATCGGTGCCAGGATAGAGGTGCTGATGCCGGTAAGGGCAATCGCTACACCGCCGATAGCCAGCTGAACGGGGCTGACATTGGCGCAGACGCTGGTTCCGAGGCCGTGGCTGGAGGCGCCGATAGCAAGACCAGCAGCCAAATGGTTTTTGATTCCCAAAAGACGCAGCAGCTTGTGATTGAAGGTTGCTCCCAGCATGCCGGTGAAGATAACAGCAGCCGTGGTCAATGCCGGAATACCGCCGATGGTTTTGGAAACATCAATGGCGATTGGCGTGGTAATGGATTTTGGGATGAGCGAAAGCAGAACCTGTTCGCTGGTACCCATGGCCTTGCCGCAGAAGTAAACGACGATGATAGCCGAAAGAGTTGCCAGTGTAACGCCGCCGATAATAGCACCGGCCTTGGCCATGATGATTTCACGGTTCTTGTACAGGGGCAGGGCCAGAGCGATGGTTGCCGGTCCTAAAAGAAAGTTAATGAATTCCGCACCTGCTTCGTACTGCTTGTACTCTACGCCGGGTGCCAGAACGATTACGGCGATGACCAGAGGGCAGGCGATAACGAAGGGCGGAATGATGTTCAGACTGAAGCGGTCGATGATGATTTCGCTGATAGCGTACAGGATAACCGTCAGACCTATGCCGAAGAGCGGTGAATTAAGTAAAGCGTCAGGAAAAAGCATCATTGACTCTCCTTTCCTTTAAGCATTGCTTCGATAAAGAAGGCTGTAACAGCCAGAACGACAATGCTGCAGACAACAATGGTAACAGTAATGGGCAGCAGCTCAGCTTTGATAACATCTACATATAATATAACGCTGACGCCTGCCGGTAAAAACAGCATACCCATTTTGGAAATCAGGATATCGCAGATGCCTTCGATGGAGCTTGCCGGAATAACGTTGCCGCAGAGAAGTGCCGTTAAAATCAGCATTCCCAAAAGAGCGGGCGGAAAGGGTACGCCGAGGGCGTTGATGATAAGCGTGGATACCCATTGCAAAAGCAGCAAAAAGGCGATACCGCGCAATAAGCTGGTGGGTGACATTTTGTTTCCTCCTCATAAAAACATGACAAATAATATAATTATAGACCTGTTGGTGGAAGTACGCATAAAGGTCAAAACGGCCGGGGTTAGCCGATGGTCTTTGGGGTAAAGAGTACTTGGCCGACAGAACGACATGTTATTAATATTGCCACAAACATAACAATATGTCAACAAAATGACGGTGATTTTTCACTGAATTAACACAGAAAATTATTTGACTTTTTGACTTTTACTGATATAATAGCAATTAGAAAGTGAATAGTGGTCCGGAAATGGAAAAGAGTCAACTCCATTCGGTTATTGACCGCTATTGAACCTGATAGAAGGAGGTGCAGCGTGATGAATGAACGCTACAGTGAAGAGGTAAAGGCTATATTGGAGGCTGCTCAGCAGCAGGCAGTTATGAACTATCACCAGGAGCTGACAACGGCACATGTTCTGGCAGCATTGTGCGGCAGCGACGGCTTCTTTAAATATTTGCTGCAGAGCCTGCACATTGATGAAAATGCTTTCAGCAAGGATGCTAAGGCTTTAGTACAAAAAATCCCCGGAGTTAAAGGTCAGGACCGTCAGCTGATGATGGGTACCGGCTTTGCCAGAGTAATGGCTATTTTGGGACAAAGTAAGGAAGAAATCGGCATCGGCCAGCTGGTGGCAGCTATGGCCAGTGACGGTGACAGCGATGTTGTATCGCTCTTCCGTAAATATGGTATAGACAAGAAAAAAGTTGAGGCGGCATTTATGCAGTATCAAAATAGCGAAGCAAATGATGAAACTAAAAAGACGCTGGAAAAATACGGCCAGGATCTGACCGCTAAAGCTAAAGAAGGCAAGTTGGACCCCGTAATCGGCCGTGATGAGGAAATCCGTCGTACGATTGAAATCCTTTCGCGTCGTAAGAAAAATAATCCGGTGCTTATCGGTGAGCCTGGCGTTGGTAAAACTGCCATCGTCGAAGGTCTGGCAAGACGTATTATTGCCGGCGATGTACCGGAAAGCCTGAAGAATAAAACCCTGTATGCTCTGGACCTGGCGGCTTTGGTTGCCGGTGCCAAATACCGTGGTGAATTCGAAGAGCGTCTGAAAAAAGTATTGAAGGCTGTCAGCGAAAGCGCCGGTCAGATTATTATGTTTATTGATGAGCTGCATACTGTTGTCGGTGCCGGTGCTGCCGAAGGCGCTATGGATGCAGGCAACATCCTGAAGCCGATGCTGGCACGTGGCGAGCTGCGCTGCATCGGTGCAACTACGCTGAACGAATACCGTAAGTATATTGAAAAGGACAGTGCGCTGGAGCGTCGTTTCCAGCCGGTAATGGTTAAGGAGCCGAGCGTTGAAGATACAATTTCCATCCTGCGTGGCCTGCGTGAGCGCTATGAGGTACATCATGGCGTGCGCATTAAAGACGCTGCCCTGGTTGCTGCTGCTGTGCTTTCTAACCGTTATATCAATGACCGTTTCTTACCTGATAAGGCTATTGACCTGGTAGATGAGGCTGCTGCCCGTCTGCGTACCGAAATTGATTCTCTGCCGACAGAGCTTGATGAAAGCAAACGTCGTATCCTGCAGCTGGAAATTGAAGCTCAGGCTTTGGGCAAAGAGGAGGATGCTCAGTCCAAGGATCGTTTGGCTAAGCTGAATGAGGAGCTGGCAAAGCTGCGTAAGGAAAATGACGAGCTTGTTAAACGCTGGGATGCAGAAAAGGCTTCTATTGCCCATGTACGTGAGGTAAAGAAGGAAATTGATGCTGTGAAAAACCAGATGGAGCAGGCTGAGCGCGACTATGACCTGAACAAGATGGCTGAATTGAAATACGGCCGTCTGCCTGAGCTGCAGAAGGAATTGGCTGCTTTGTCCAAGAAGGATGATAACGGCAATGACAATGTTATGCTCAAGGAAGAGGTTGACGAAGAGGATATCGCCAAAGTTGTCAGCACCTGGACCGGCATTCCTGTTGCTCGCTTAGGCACCGGTGAACGTGCTAAACTTGTTCACCTGGAGGAAATCCTGCACGAGCATGTTATCGGTCAGGGTGAAGCAGTCAAGGCTGTCAGCGAGGCTGTTATCCGTGCACGTGCCGGTATCAAGGATCCTAACCGTCCGATTGGTTCCTTTATATTCCTTGGTCCTACCGGTGTCGGCAAAACCGAGCTGGCTAAGACCTTGGCAGAGGTCCTCTTTGATGATGAACGCAATATGGTGCGTATCGATATGAGCGAATACATGGAGAAGCATACCGTATCTCGTCTGATCGGTGCGCCTCCCGGATACGTCGGCTATGACGAAGGCGGTCAGCTGACCGAGGCTGTACGCCGTCATCCGTACAGCGTAATCCTGTTGGACGAAATCGAAAAGGCACATGCAGATGTCTTTAACGTATTGCTGCAGGTTCTGGACGATGGCCGTCTGACTGATGGTAAAGGCCGTATCGTTGACTTCAAGAATACCTTGATTATTATGACCAGTAACCTTGGCAGCAACGAGATTATGAAAGCGCAGGGCTCTATGGACAGAGAAAAGATTCAGCAGATGCTGATGAACTTCTTCCGTCCGGAATTCCTGAACCGTGTTGATGACATCGTTGTGTTCAAACCGCTGCAGGCAGAACAGATTAAGGAAATCGTTAAACTGGTACTGCATGAGCTGGGCGACCGTCTGAACAAGCAGCTGGAGCTGACGCTTACTTATACCGACGAGGCTGTCGCTTTCCTGGCAAAGGCCGGCTTTGATCCTGCCTTCGGTGCTCGTCCGTTGAAACGTCTGATTGTCCACACTGTTGAAAACATCCTGGGCAAGAAGATTGTTGCAGGCGAAATTAAAAATGGCGACAAGGTTGAGGTTGTATTGGTAAACGATGCAATTGACGTTGTCGTAAAATAAAACAGCTTTGGGTTTAAGCGCCCTCTGCTGCCGTGAAAGCGGCGGCGGAGGGTGCTTTTTCTAATATATATAATAGGCTTATTATTGCGCAGCAGGTTGGGAAATGATACAATTAAAAGAGATATTCAATTAATGAGTTACCAATGCATGATGTTTATAAAATGAGGTGAGCAAAATGAAATATACATATGTAGAATTCGCTGATGGAACACTTGTTACTTTTAATGATATACGCAAGGATAAGAACGGTGAGCATATTGATGTTTATTTTGAACGTCCTGTAGATACTGGCTTTGACTATTTGCAGATTTCCTTGCCTGACTTAGATACAGCTTCTTTTGAGGGATACAGCGAGGCTGAAATAGAAGATTTAAAAGATTTTGCTGCTGATAATGCAGCCTTGATTTGGGAGATGGCACGCGAAGGAGGAGATCATCTTGCCAATGCTGTATAAGCTTTTAGGTTATACAATATATTTTTGGTCAGGTGATGCCGGTGAGCCGGTTCACGTACACGTTTGTAAAGGCAGGCCGACTGAAAATGCAACTAAAATATGGGTTGGGGAACGTGTTATTTTAGAGCATAATAAAAGCAAAATTTCTGATGCCGATTTGCTGAAGATACTTCGCTTCGTATCTCAGAACAAAAAGAGAATTATTGAACAGTGGAATAAGCATTTTGGAGTATGAGTTTTTAGCATCTGTCAGATGTCTGACAGGTGCTTTTTTCTTTGCTCCAAAGGTTTTCCGAACGATTTTCTAAAAAACTGTTAAAAAGTTCACAGTTTATTTGACGTTTACGCGTTGGATTGGTATAATTAAAGTGAATTATTTAAGTGATTGAGAACCCGGGTTAGATTTTGCACAGGATTTCGAAACTGAACAGCTTTCTGCTTGGGTTTTATTGTTTCTACAAGTAATATTTGGGAGGTAGATTTCAATGAAAGTTGCAATTATCATGGGTAGTAATTCTGACTGGCCTGTACTTGAGGCTGCAGAAAAAACTCTGAAGGAGTTTGGCGTTGAAACTGAAGTAGTAGTTGCTTCCGCTCACCGTACTCCGGACGTAGTACAGAATTTTGCTAAGGGTGCCCGTGACCGTGGCGTAGAGGTAATTATTGCCGCAGCCGGCGCAGCTGCTCATCTGGGTGGTTTCATCGCTGCCTTTACTACCGTTCCTGTCATCGGTATTCCTATTAATGCAACACCGTTGGCTGGTATGGATGCACTGCTGAGCTTTGTACAGATGCCTTCCGGTGTACCTGTTGCAACGATGGCTATCAATGGTGCTAAGAATGCTGCATTGTTTGCGATTCAGATTCTTTCCGTAAAATATCCGGAGCTGGTAGAAAAGCTGGCAGAGCATCGTGCAACAATGCGTGAAGAAGTAAGAGCTAAGGGTGAAAAACTGGCTTCCATGCGTGGCGTTCCTGCGCAGGAGTTCAAGGACTTACACCTGTAATAGTGAGTAGTGGATAGTGGATAGATACTGACCACTAGTCACTAATCGCTAATAACTAATAACTGACCACTAATAACTGATAACTAATAACTGATAACTAAAAACTAAAATTAAGGAGAAAAATTGTGGAGCAGATTTTCGAGGAGCAAAATTTTAGCGAAGACAAGCTGCATGAGGAGTGCGGCGTCTTTGGTATCTTCAGCCATAATGAGGATGTAGCACTCAACACCTATTGGGGACTGTATGCGCTGCAGCATCGTGGCCAGGAAAGTACCGGTATTGTTGTAACTGATGGCGAGCGCATGAAAATTAAAAAGGGCATGGGTCTGGTTGCCGATGTCTTCAAGGATGGCGTTGCTGATTTGCAAGGCTATGCAGCTATCGGCCACGTACGTTATTCCACCACCGGTGCAAGCATGCCGTATAACATTCAGCCGCTGAAGGTTTATTTTGACGGCGGTAACCTGGCTCTGAGCCATAACGGTAACCTGACTAATGCCGGTCAGCTGCGTGCTAACCTGGCTAAGGAAGGCGCAGTATTTAATACTACTGTTGACAGCGAGGTTGTTCTGACCTTGATTGCCTACAGTGCACGTCCGACTATTGAAGAGCGTGTAGCAGAGGCTGTTAACCAGATTAAAGGTGCTTTCGCTATTCTGCTGATGACTGATAATAAAATTATCGCTGTACGCGACCCCTACGGCTTCCGTCCGCTGGTACTCGGTAAGATGGAAAACGGCTGGTGCGTTGCTTCCGAATCCTGTGCCTTTGACTTGGTTGGTGCAGAGCTGGTACGCGATGTTAAGCCCGGCGAAATGATTATTATCGACAGCGATAACTCCGAGCCGCGCAGCATGATGTGGGCTGAAAACAAACCGGCAAAGCCTGCGCACTGTATTTTTGAATATGTTTACTTTGCTCGCAATGACAGTATCATCGACAACCAATCTGTATATGATGCACGTATCCAGATGGGACGCGAGCTGGCTAAGGAAACTCCTGATATTCATCCGGATATCGTTATTTCCGTTCCTGACAGCGGTACTCCGGCGGCAATCGGCTATGCTATGGAGACCGGTGTTCCCTTCCTGGAAGGCCTTACAAAAAACCGTTATGTAGGACGTACTTTTATTCAGCCGACGCAAAAGCAACGTGCTAATGCCGTACGTCTGAAGCTGAATCCGGTACGCAGCGTTGTAGAAGGCAAATCTGTTGTTATGGTCGATGACTCCATCGTTCGCGGCACTACTAGCGGCAAGATTGTTAAACTGCTGAAGGAGGCAGGCGCACGTGAAGTGCATGTATGCATTTCTTCTCCCCCGGTAACAGACAGCTGCTACTACGGTATTGATACCTCCGAGCGCAAGGAGCTGATTGCGGCACGTTGCACGGAAAATGAAATCTGCCGTTATATTGGGGCAGACAGTCTGCATTATATTTCTCTGGATGGCATGAAACGTGCTATTGATAAAATTGATCCCGATGGTTTGTGCTGTGCTTGCTTCAGCGCTAAATACCCCGATAACGCAGATAGTGTAATCAAAGCAGAACCTAAAAGCATTATTGAATAACAGGAGGAAGGCTCATGAGCGAGGAAAAGAAACAACTTACTTATGCTGATGCCGGTGTAGATATTGATGCTGGTAATAAAGCAGTAGAATTAATGAAGGACAGCGTACGTGCTACCTACAGACCTGAGGTTATCGGTGATCTGGGCGGTTTTGGCGGCCTGTTTGCTTTAAACAGCGGCAAATACAAGGAGCCTGTGCTCGTCAGCGGTACTGACGGCGTAGGCACTAAACTGAAGCTGGCTTTTATGGCTGATAAGCATGATACTATCGGTCAGGATGCTGTAGCAATGTGCGTTAACGATATCCTGGTACAAGGCGCAGAGCCCTTGTTCTTCCTGGATTACATTGCAGTAGATAAGGTTGATTCCCAAAAGGTTGCCAACATCGTTAAGGGTGTTGCCAATGCCTGCAAGGAAAGCGGCTGTGCTCTTATCGGCGGCGAAACTGCCGAAATGGCCGGCTTCTACTCCAAAGGCGAATACGATATCGCAGGCTTCTGTGTTGGCGTAGTTGAGAAGAGCAAAATGATTACCGGTGACAAGGTTAAGGCCGGTGACGTGCTTTTGGGCCTGCCCTCCAGCGGAGTGCATTCCAACGGCTTCTCCCTTGTACGTAAAATCTGCTTTGAGGCTATGGGTTATACTATGGATACCGAAGTACCGGAATTTGGCTGCACCTTGGGCGAAAAGCTGCTGACTCCGACTCGTCTGTATCCGAAAACCTGCCTGCCGCTGATTGAAAACTTCGATTTGCACGGTATGGTACATATCACCGGCGGCGGCTTCTATGATAATATTCCCCGCATTCTGCCCGAAGATTGCGATGCTGAGGTAAATGCCGGGGCTTGGGAAGTTCCTGTTGTCTTCAAAAAGCTGCAGGAATGGGGCAATGTACCTTGGGCTGAAATGTACCGCACCTTCAACATGGGTGTAGGCATGGTATTGGTTGTTGACCCGTCTGAGGCTGACGCTGTACGTGCTCACCTGAAGGCTGAGGGTGAAACCTTCTATGAGCTGGGCAAGGTTGTTCCCGGCCATAAAGAAACGATTATGAAAGGCGGCGTTTTCGGTGCATAAAATCGGTGTACTTGTAAGCGGTCGCGGCAGCAATCTGCAGGCAATTATGGACCGTATCGCTGATGGCTATCTGCCACTGGAAATTGCGGTTGTAATCAGCGATAAGCCTGATGCTTTTGCTTTGGAGCGTGCGCAAAAGGCCGATATCAAAACCGTTGCCGTAGAGCGTAAGGCTTGCGCTTCCAAAGAAGAATTTGAAGCAAAAATCAACGCTGCTTTAGAAGCAGAGGGCTGCGAGCTGGTAGTTCTCGCAGGCTTTATGCGTATTCTGAGCGCTGATTTCGTAAATAAATGGCAGCATAAGATTATTAACATTCATCCGGCGCTGCTCCCGAGCTTCCCCGGTCTGCACGGACAGAAGCAGGCTGTGGACTACGGTGTAAAATTCAGCGGCTGCACCGTACATTTTGTAGATGCAGGCACTGACAGCGGCCCGATTATACTGCAGAAGGTTGTTCCTGTTATGGATGACGACACCGAGGATACTCTGGCTGACCGTATTCTGGTACAGGAGCATATCGCAATGCCGGAGGCTTTAAAGCTTTGGGCAGAAGGAAAGCTGACAATCGAAGGCAGAAAGGTAAAGGTTAAAGCATGAAATTTAAAAGAGCATTATTAAGCGTTAGTGATAAAACCGGCATTGTAGAGCTGGCAAAATTCCTGAGTGATAACGGTGTAGAAATTATTTCTACCGGCGGCACCATGAAGGCTATTAAGGAAGCAGGCATTCCTGTAACCTATGTAAGTGATGTAACCGGCTTCCCGGAAATCATGGATGGCCGTGTAAAAACTCTGAACCCGAAAATTCATGGCGCAATCCTGGCTGTACGCAGCAATCCGGAGCATATGAAGGCTTTGGCTGAGCATGACATCACTCCGATTGACCTGGTTGTAGTTAACCTTTATCCCTTCCGCGAAACTGTTGCCAAACCCGGCGTAACCGAGGCTGAGGCAATTGAAAACATTGATATCGGCGGTCCGGCAATGGTACGTGCCAGCGCTAAAAACTTCAAGGACGTTGTTATCGTAACCTATCCTAGCCGTTATGCCGGCTTAATGGAAATGCTCGCTAAGGAAGGCGACGTTGATGCACGCACCCGTAAGGAGCTTGCATTGGAAGCCTTCACTCATACTGCTGAATACGATGCAATGATCAGCGAATATCTGAAGAAGCAACTGGAGAAATAACCATGAATATTTTATTAATCGGTGGCGGCGGCCGCGAACACGCTTTAGCGTGGAAGCTGGCGCAAAGCCCTAAGGTTGAAAAAATTTATGCTGCTCCCGGCAACCCGGGCATGGCACTGCTGCCTAAATGCGAATGCATTGCTCTGGATGTTGAGAATCTGGAGGGCGTAGCAGATTACGCTGAGGAAAAAAGCATTGACCTGACTGTTGTAGGTCCGGAAGCACCGCTTGTTGCCGGTCTTGCGGACGTTTGCAAACGCCGCGGTCTGCCGGTGTTCGGTCCTTCTAAGGCTGCAGCACAGCTGGAAGGTTCCAAGGCATTTTCCAAAGAGCTGATGGCAAAATACAATATTCCTACTGCTTTCTTCAAAATTTGCGAGGATATTGAAACTGCCAAAGCTTATGTTGAAGAAAAGGGAGCACCTATCGTAGTTAAGGCTGACGGTCTTGCAGCTGGCAAGGGCGTTGTTGTTGCTATGACTAAACAGGAAGCACTTGACGCTATCGACGAAATGATGGCTGACCATAAATTCGGCAATGCAGGCGCACGCCTCGTTCTGGAAGAATACATGGAAGGCGAGGAGGCTTCTCTCCTGGCATTTACCGACGGCAAAACCATTGTGCCGATGATTGCTTCTCAGGACCACAAGCGCGTATTTGATGGTGACGAAGGTCCTAATACCGGCGGTATGGGCACCTATGCTCCCGCTCCGGTTATGACCGACGTGCTGCGTTTAAAAGCAACCGAGCTGATTCTGAAGCCCGTTATAGCTGCCATGGCAGCAGAAGGCATGCCTTATCAGGGCTGTCTCTATGCAGGCCTGATGATCAAGGGTGACAGCGTGAAGGTTGTAGAATTTAACTGCCGCTTCGGTGACCCCGAAACTCAGGTAGTGTTGCCTCTGCTTGACGGCGATCTGGCTGAAATAATGCTGGCCTGCGCTACCGGTACTCTGGATCAGGTAGACTTCGGCTGGTACGACAAGGCTGCTGTATGCGTAGTAATGGCTTCCGGCGGTTATCCCGAAAGCTATGCTAAGGGTATGGAAATTACCGGTTTGGCTGACGCTGCTGCAGATAAAGACGTTGTTGTATTCCACGCAGGTACAAAGGCTGACGGTGCTAAGGTTCTTACCAACGGCGGACGTGTGCTTGGTGTAACTGCTGTAGACGCAAATATCAAGGCTGCACGTGACCGTGCATATACTGCTGTAGAAAAAATTAATTTTAATGGCGCTTTTTGCAGAAAAGATATTGCATGGAGAGCCTTAAAGAGGTAAAATAGATAAAATACCTACTCGGACCTCAGAAAGGCAATTTTTCAATTAATTATGTTACATGATTAACAATTGCTTTAGCTGTGGTAAACAAAAAAATTATTAAGAAAAGGATGATGAAAGAATGGCTTTTTATTATGATGAACCTGCTCACACATTTAGTGAGTACCTGTTAGTTCCCGGTTATTCCTCTGAAAAATGTATCCCCGCCAATGTAGACCTGCGTACGCCGCTGGTTAAATACAAAAAAGGTGAAGAGCCGGCAATTACTATGAACATCCCGATGGTTTCTGCTATCATGCAGGCTGTTTCCGGCGAAAAGCTGGCTGTAGCTCTTTCCAAAGAGGGCGGCGTTTCTTTCATCTATGGTTCTCAATCCGTAGAGGACGAAGCTGCTATGGTTGCTCGTGTTAAAGGCTATCGCGCAGGCTTTGTAAGCAGCGACTCCAATATCCGTCCGGACAGCACTCTGGCTGACATCCTGGCACTGAAGGAACGCACCGGTCACTCCACTGTTGCTGTTACAAGCGATGGTACCGCTAACGGCAAGCTGGAAGGCATTGTTACCAGCCGTGACTATCGTCCGAGCCGTATGTCTATGGATGCTAAGGTTCGTGACTTCATGACTCCGATTGATAAAATGGTTTATGCTCCGAAGGATACCACTCTGCAACAGGCTAACGATATCATCTGGGAGAAAAAACTCAACACTCTGCCTATCGTTGATGACGACGGCCGTATGCTGTACATGGTCTTCCGTAAAGACTATGCAACTCATAAGGAATATCCGTTAGAGCTGCTGGACAGCAAAAAACGCCACATCGTTGGCGCAGGTATCAACACCCGCGACTATGCTGAGCGTGTTCCCGCATTGATTGATGCAGGCGTAGACGTACTCTGCATTGACTCCTCCGAAGGCTACAGCGCATGGCAGAAAATCACCCTGGACTGGATCCGTGAGCACTACGGTGACAGCGTTAAGGTTGGTGCAGGCAACGTAGTAGACGCTGAAGGCTTCCGCTTCCTGGCTGAGGCTGGCGCTGACTTCATTAAAGTTGGCATCGGCGGTGGTTCTATCTGCATTACCCGTGAACAAAAAGGTATCGGCCGTGGCCAGGCAACTGCTTTGATTGATGTTTGCAAGGCTCGTGACGAATACTTCGAAGAAACCGGCGTATACATTCCTGTATGCTCCGACGGTGGTATCGTTTATGATTACCACATGACTCTGGCTCTGGCTATGGGCGCTGACTTCATGATGTTGGGCCGTTACTTCGCTCGTTTTGACGAAAGCCCGACCAACAAGGTTAACATTAACGGTACCTACATGAAGGAATACTGGGGCGAAGGTTCCAGCCGTGCACGTAACTGGCAACGTTATGACATGGGCGGCGCAGCTAAGCTGTCCTTTGAAGAAGGCGTTGACTCCTACGTTCCGTACGCAGGCAGCCTGAAGGATAACGTAAACCTGACTTTGGCAAAAGTTCGTTCCACCATGTGCAACTGTGGTGCTCTGAACATTCGCGAGCTGCAGGAGAAGGCTAAGCTGACTCTGGTTTCCGCAACCAGCTTGGTTGAAGGCGGCGCACATGACGTTATGCTGAAAGAAAACTCCAACAGCAACTATCCTAAATAATTAAATGAACGTAAATGGCAAGCTCTCGAAGAAATTCGAGGGCTTGTTTTTGTATACAAAAAGCTCCCCTGAACGATTCGTTCAGGGGAGCCTGTCTGTTTCTAAGCGGAGTTTCGCTGTTATATTACCTTGTAAAGCCGGAAGCCTTGCGTATCGCAGGAAACCAGCTTGTAGTTGATTCCTTCGCGCAATCCTTCAAAAACGGGAATGTGGTTTTCACCGTGAATGTGGCCGTAGACACAGTGCTGTACGCCGTACTGCAGCATCAGATTAGTAAAGCAGGTGTGCTCCGTGCGTGCAAAAAGCGGCGGATAGTGAAAGGCCGTAATTATCTGCTGTGCCTGCATTTTATGCGCCTGCTGCAGGGAAAGCTCCAGGCGTATACCTTCGCGATTGTAAATTTTTCTGTCGGCGGCACTGAAGCTTTCGGCTGAGGGCAGCAGCCAGCCGCGGGTGCCGCAGACAGCGATATCCTCTGCCATAATGCAGTCATTCTGCAGAAATTCAAAATGAGCGCCGTAACGCTGCTGCATTTTGCTCAGGCTGCTCCACCAGTAATCGTGGTTGCCGCGCAGCAGCAGCTTGCGTCCTGGAAGCTGCGCCAACCAGTCTAAATCCTGTGCTGCTTCTTCCAAAGTCATGGCCCAGGAAATATCACCGCAGACAATAACGGTGTCCTGTGCGGTTACAGTGTTTTGCCAATTAGCGGCAACCTTTTCTTTATGGTTGCGCCAATGCTCGCCGAAAACCTCCATAGGCTTGCTTGCCGGTTCGCCTGATAAATGCAGGTCACCTATTGCGTAAATATGCATAATATATCACCTGTAAGTGTTAAATTTGTTCTTACGCTTTGCTCAGCAGGAAGCGTGCTAAGGCCGGGACATCAGAAACATAGTAATCGGCACCTGCTTCCGACAATTCCTCGTAGCTGCCGAAGCCGAAGCCTGCGCCGATGCAGGCGATACCGTTGGCGTGAGCTGCAAGAACATCTTCACGGCGGTCGCCGATAAGTGCTACAGTCTTTTTAGCTTCTGGTGTAGTGAGCTGCCATTTTTCCAGAGCGGCAGCAACTACTAAAGCTTTCTTGTCTGTTTTGCCGTCAAGGCTGCAGCCTGTTATATCTTCCAGATAGGGGGTGAAGCCAAAGCGTTCGGCAATTCTCAGCGCAAAAACCTCCGGCTTGGCGGTAGCCATGCCGAGGCGTCGGCCATCTTTCTGCAGGTTAGTCAACAGCTCCATAATACCGGGATAAACCTTGTTTTCCCAGATGCCGATATCGGTATAGCGTTCACGATATTTTTCTACACCGATTTCAGCCTGCTCTCTGGTCATGCCGTAGTATTTGATAAAGCTGTCGCGCAGGGGCGGGCCGATGAAAACCTCCAGCTTTTTTAAATCAGGCTCCTCAATATTTTGAGCGCTCAGGGCGTATTGTACGCATTTGGTGATACCCTCGGCGGAATTTGTCAGGGTACCGTCTAAATCAAAGAGTAAATTTTGAAACATTTATTGCTCCTTATTCGCTTCAATAGAATTTTTTTGGATTTGTATACTTGATTATAACACACTTTAGCAATTTAGTGATACAATAATGGGTATTAGAGACAGATACATTTTATGAGGGGGAATAAAAAATGACAATTAAGCTTTTTGAAAATAATTCTTTGCTCAAACAGTGCGTGGCGAAGGTTACGGCCTGCACGCCGAAGGATGGCAAATATCTGGTTGAGCTTGACCAGACGGTTTTCTTTCCGGAGGGCGGCGGTCAGCTGAGTGACAGAGGTAAGCTGGCTGATGCGGTCGTAAGCCATGTAAGTGAAAAGGATGGTCATATTTACCATGAGTGCGACAAGCCGTTGGAGGTTGGCGCCGAGGCAGAGGCTGTGCTGGACTGGCCTGTGCGTCTGGACAGAATGCAGCAGCATTTGGGCGAGCATCTTTTGTCCTACGCCTGCTGGAAGCTGTTTAAGGCCAACAACATCGGCTTTCATATGAATGAGGATGATGTTTTCATTGACCTTGATAAGGAGCTGACGGACGAGGAGCTGCTGCAGGCAGAATTATATACGAATGAAATCATCTGGGAGAATCGCCCGGTACATATCAGCTATATGGACAGCAAAGAGGCTGTCAAGCTGAAGGATAAAATGCGTAAGTTCAACAGCAAGCTGACAGGCACGCTGCGTATCGTTTCCGTTGAGGATGCCGATATCTGTACCTGCTGCGGTACGCATCCACCATTTACAGGGATGCTGGGCAGCGTTAAGGTTATCCGCCATGAAAAGCACAAGGGCGGCTGCCGCGTAGAGTTTGTCTGCGGTCGCAGAGCACTGCTTGATGCGGACGCCAAGAACAGCACATTACTTAGAGTCGCTGCAAGTCTTTCCGTAAAGCCCGAGCAGGTGCCTACTGCCGTAAATAAGCAGAAAAATGATTTGCTTGCACAGCTTGACATTGCCAAGAGCAAGCTGCTGAAGATTGAAGAAGAAAAGCTGCAGGAAACGTATGCTGCTGCACCGGTGAATGCTGATGGAGTAAAGGTTTTGGCTTTGCCTATGGAAGGTCACGATGCCAAGGATATCAAAGCCTTTCTGCCGAAGGTTACTGCCTTGAAAAACACGCTGAGCCTTTTGGTAGCAGTGCAGCCTGAGCGCATCAGCTACGCAGTTGCTTTGGGGGCTGATACTGCAGGCGATTGCCGTAGTGTTATTAAGCTGCTCAACGAAGCCTTTGGCGGTCGTGGCGGCGGCAAGAGCGACTGCGCGCAGGGCGGTGCGGATTATTGCGCCGACTGGCAGGAAAAGCTGCAGAGCGTTGTAGAAAAGTTGAAGTAAAAAGAGCAAAATAAAAAAGACGGTCAAGCGACCGTCTTTTTATTTTTATGAACATATTGTCAATAAATAGGATAGCTGTTATAATAACACTAGAGATTCTGACAGATCGGTTCCTCCGTAAGGAGGTGGGAGCATGACAGTAGCCGAAGCGTTACAGATAATGTTAACATTTGGTTTGCTTATTGCGACCATTATGTCTACACGTAAGTAGTTTTGCTTACAAAATAACAAAGAGCAAAGGGAGGACTGACACACCACTGTCAGAGTCTCTCTTTGTCTTTATTATAGCAAATTTACGTTTTCTGTCAAGCTTACAGCTCGTTGATCATAGCAATGAGTCTGTCAACCTCTTCGTCCTTGGTTGCCCAGCTGGTGCAGATGCGCACGCTGTAATTGCCGTCCTCCAGATAAGCAATGTGGCTGAGAGCAAATTCCTCGCTCAGCTTTTCAAATTGCGCCGGAGTCATGATAACAAATTGCTGGTTGGTGGGGGACTCGGTAACGAACTTGAAGCCTTTGGCTAACAGTGCATCACGGATTTTCAGCGCCTGCAGTGTGCCCTTACCGCAGATTTTGCTGTAAAGGTCATCTTTCATAATTGCGCCGAACTGTACGCCGAGCAGACGTCCTTTGGCCATGATAGAACCGCATTGCTTAGCAATAGTGCGGAAGTCAGGCTTAAGTGCATCGTTTAAAATAACAACTGCTTCGCCGAAGAGCAGGCCGCATTTGGTGCCGCCGATATAGAAAACGTCGCAGTTAGCTGCCAAGTCTGCAGCAGTCATATCGTTGTCTGGAGCACCGAGAACATAGCCTAAGCGTGCACCGTCAACAAAGAGGTAAAGACCGCAGTCCTTGCAGGCCTGATATAAATCCTGCAGCTCTTTTTTGCTGTACATGCTGCCGATTTCAGTCGGTTGGGAGATATAAACCATTTTCGGCTGTGCCCAATGCTCACGGCTTGGATCAGTATCGTACATTTTCCATTCGTGGCGGATTTGCTCTGCGGTTAGCTTGCCGTCCTCGCTCGGAAGTGGCAGTACGCGGTGACCTACATGCTCAATCGCACCGGCCTCATGCGTATTAATATGGCTGGGAACAGCGCCGTAAACAGCCTGATGCGGACGTAATGCAGCGCAGATAACCGTCAGGTTGGTTTGGGTGCCGCCAACGAGAAAATGTACGTCAGCGTTCGGGCAGGTGAAGGCTTCTCTAATCAATTTGCGTGCTTCGTCGCAGTATGGATCAAGGCCGTAGCCGTCAGTCTGTTCCATGTTGGTTTGCACGAGTTTTTCAAGGACTGCAGGATGGCAGCCTTCGGTGTAGTCACTGTTAAAACGATAAGTCATTTTAAATCACCTTCAATTTCTTATTTTATATGTGTATTTTAATAGCTTGATAGTGTAAAGGCTCTCCTTGGGGAGAGCCTGTTACCAAAATTCCAAGACCTTCTTATTTCTTGCCTAAAATTTTCTTGCCTACGAATTCATATAACACAGGCAGCAGGGAGAAGACGATGATGCCCAAAGTTACCAGCGTAAAATTATGCTTGATGGCAGGGATGTTGCCGAAGAAGTAACCGCCGCCGACAAAGAGAAATACCCACACTATGGCACCGATGACATTGTAATGAGCAAAGGTCAGGTAGTGCATTTTGCCGATGCCGGCAACGAAGGGGGCAAAGGTGCGAACAATCGGCACAAAGCGGGCCAGAAAAATTGCCTTATGACCATGCTTGTCATAAAATGCGCTGGCCTTGTCGACATGCTCCTTCTTAATGATATTCTTCTTAATCATGTGTATACCGAGATGCTCGCCTATCATATAATTGCAGGCGTCGCCCAGCACAGCCGAAAGTAAAAAGATAGGCACGATAATTTTTATATCCATGCCTTCGGGTGCGGCAGCGGCAAGGGCGCCACAGGCGAAAAGCAGCGAATCGCCAGGTAAAAACGGGGTGACTACCAGACCGGTTTCGCAGAACACTACCATGAACAGGATGGCGTAAATCAGATGACCGTAGGCCATCATAATTTCCGGCAGATGCTTGTCCAGGTGCAGAATTAAATCGATAAAATACATTGCATATGCTTCCATAAAATTTTCCTTTCTTAACATTGAGTCATATAAAATAATTTTAACACAAAAAACCGAACGTTGTAAGAGAATTTTAAGCCCAAAATGTGATTTTTCCCTTAAATATGTGGTAAAATAGAAGCTATAAGGTTGTAATGTACAAGTTGTAACAATTATTTAGATAAGGAGTGTTTTCTTTGGACCAAGAATTATGTTGGTGTGGCAGCGGTAAAGCATATGCAGATTGCCACAAAATGAATGATGCCAAAATTGCGTTGCTGCAGGCTCAGGGCTGCGAGGTTCCTGACCGCGATATGATTAAAACCCCGGAGCAGATTGCAGGTATCCGTGCAGCCTGCAAAATCAATACCGGTGTATTGGATGAGGTTGCCAAATATATTAAGGCCGGTATGACTACTGCTGATATCGACAGAATCGTTTACGAATATACAGTAGCGCATAACGCTATCCCTGCACCGTTGGGTTATGAGGGCTTCCCGAAGAGCGTGTGTACCTCTATCAATGACCAGGTTTGTCATGGCATTCCCAGCGAGCATGACGTGCTGCGCAGTGGTGACATTGTGAACGTAGACGTTTCTACTATTTACAATGGTTATTATGCTGATGCATCCCGTATGTTTATGATTGGCAAGGTTGCTAAGCCGGCTGCAGATTTGGTTGCAATCACCAAACAATGTCTGCTGCGCGGTATTGAAGCAGCTCAGCCTTGGGGTTTTCTGGGAGATATCGGAGCTGCTGTTTCCAAGCTGGCACATAAGCACGGCTATTCCGTTGTCGAAGAATTCGGCGGCCACGGCGTTGGTGTAGAATTCCATGAGGATCCGTTCGTCTGCCATGTAGGCAAACGCAAAACCGGTATGGTGCTTGTACCGGGAATGATTTTTACTATTGAGCCTATGATTAACATGGGACACAGAGATATCTTTGTTGACGAAGCCAATAACTGGACTGTTTATACCTGTGACGGCAGTCTTTCCGCTCAATGGGAGCATCAGATTCTGATTACAGAAAACGGTCCGGAGATTTTAACATATTAATGGCTTGACGGCTGTGCAGGCAGTCTTAATCTTTATTATTGTGCCCGGGCCCTGCAGCTTGGGCAAATAGATAGCATAGGAGGCTATAATAATGACAGACTTTTTGGAAAAAACATTTCGCCTGAAGGAACATCAGACGGATGTCCGCACAGAAATTCTTGCCGGTATCACCACCTTTATGACGATGGCTTATATTTTAGCTGTTAACCCCGGCATTTTAAGTGCTGCCGGTATGGATGCGGGCGCTGTATTTACCGCTACTGCTTTGGGTGCTTGTCTTGGTACTCTGCTCATGGCGCTGTTCTCTAACTATCCTTTTGCTCTTGCTCCGGGTATGGGCCTGAACGCCTTTTTTGCTTATACTGTTGTAGGACAGATGGGTTACAGCTGGCAGGTTGCGTTGGCAGCAGTTTTTGTTGAAGGTATTCTGTTCATTGTTCTGTCCCTGACTAAGGTGCGCGAGGCGTTGTTCAACTCCATTCCGCCTGCGCTGAAGTTTGGCGTTACCAGCGGTATCGGTCTGTTCATCACCTTTATCGGCTTGCAGAATTCTAAGCTCGTTGTTGCCGGACCGACTCTTGTCGGCCTGTATCCGTTTAAGGCTGCTTTGGCAGACGGCACCTTCTGTTCCACCGGTATCGGTGCTTTGCTGGCACTTATCGGTATTCTGCTTACTGCGGTAATGATGACGAAAAAGGTTCCCGGCGGTATCCTCGTTGGTATTCTGGTTACCTGGGGCTTAGGCATGATTTGCGAGCTGACCGGTATTTATGTACCGAATCCGAAGCTCGGCATGTTCTCCGTTATGCCCAGCTTTGCTAACGGTATTTCCGTTCCCAGCCTGGCACCAACCTTCATGCAGCTGGATTTCAGTGCTATCTTCACCTTTAACTTCATTACAATCATGCTTTCCTTCATGTTTGTAGATTTGTTTGATACTCTCGGCACTCTGATCGGTGTTGCTTCCAAGGCTAAAATGCTGGACAAGGACGGCAAGCTGCCGAAGATTGAAGGCGCTCTGCTGGCTGACTCCATTGCTACTACCGGTGGTGCGCTGCTGGGTACCTCGACCGTTACTACCTTCGTAGAAAGCAGCGCCGGCGTTGCTGTCGGAGGCCGTACCGGTCTTACTGCAGTTACTGCAGCTGTTCTGTTTTTCCTCAGCTTGTTCTTTGCACCTATCTTCCTGGCAATTCCTGCCTTTGCTACTGCTCCGGCACTGGTAATTGTAGGCTTTTTGATGGTAAGCAGCCTGCTGAATGTAGACTTTGACGATATGACCGAAGCTATTCCTGCTTTTATCGCAGCTGTAGCAATGCCCTTTATGTATTCTATTTCCGAAGGTATTTCCATGGGCGTTATCTCCTATGTGGCAATTAACCTGCTCAGCGGTGAATACAAAAACAAAAAAACCAGCTGGATTGTATATGTGCTGGCAGTAATCTTTATCCTGAAATATATTTACGTGTAAAAGGATTGAGGTAAAAAATATGATGGACCGTGTAAGAGCGGTCGCACTCGGTAACAGCCCTGCTGATATTCTTTTGAAGAACGGCAGGGTTGTTGACGTGCTGACCGAAACAATTTATGAAGCTGATGTTGCTATCGCCGAGGGCATGATTGCCGGCGTCGGCAGCTATGACAAGGCAGAAAAAATCATCGACCTGAAGGGAGCATATGTTGCCCCCGGTCTGATTAATGCACATTGCCATGTAGAAAGCTCGATGGCTGTGCCGGAGCATTACTGCGCCGAGGAGCTGCGTTGGGGCGTAACCACGCTGATTACCGACCCGCACGAAATTGCCAACGTAGCAGGTGCGGCAGGCATTCACTATATGCTGGAGGCCGGCGGACAGATGCCGCTGAACTATTATGTGAATCTGCCTAGCTGCGTGCCTGCCACACGCTTTGAGCACAGCGGCTGTGTGATGGATGCGCGCGATATGATTAAGCTTGTAAATGAGCCGGGTGTACTCGGTATGGGCGAGATGATGAACGTGCCGGGAGTTATTTATAATTCCGCCGAGGTACAGAAAAAGCTGGACCTGTTCCAAAGTTTGGGCCGCGTAATCGACGGCCATGCACCCTGCGTGCGTGGCAAGGAGCTGGCTGCCTACGTTGCCAGCGGCATTGATACCGACCATGAAAGCATAAGCTGGGACGAGGCGAAGGAAAAGCTGCTCAACGGTCTGGCAGTGCTGGTGCGTGAGGGCAGTGCTTCGCGTAATCTGACGGCAATTTTGCGCGGCGTTATTGATGAGGGCGTTGATGTCAGCAGTCTGGCCTTCTGCACCGATGATAAGCATCTTGCCGATATCCGCCATGAAGGCACCATCCGCCACTGCGTACAAATGGCGATTGAATTAGGCATGGAGCCTGTGCGTGCTCTGCGTCTGGCAACCATCAATGCTGCGCGTATTTACGGCCTGCACCGCGTGGGTGCCATTGCTCCCGGCTGGCAGGCGGATTTGGTAGTGTTTGACAACCTGCAAAGCCTTACGCCGCAGGCTGTTTTCCATAAGGGTGTGGATGCGCTCAAGGCCTGCGAAAAGATTGCGCCTGTTATTCCCAATGCTAGCCTGCAGGGCAGCGTGAAGCCTGCAGCCTTTAGTGCCGATACCTTCGCTTTATCGCATTTTGCCGATGACAGGGAATATCCTGTTATCACTATGCTTCCCGGTGAAATTTTTACCGAGAAGAGCACTATTATGGGCAAGGATATTGCCGCTGCTCTGGAAAAAGGAGATGTGCACCTGATTGCCGTACTGGAAAGACACCACGGCACCGGTAATGTAGGCTTGGGACTTTTGCGCGGCTACGGCCTGAAGGACGGCGCAGTAGCGACGACGGTGGCACACGATTCACACAATCTGATTGTTATCGGCACCAGTCCGGAAGCAATGAATGCTGCAGCTAAGGAGCTGGTTCGTGTACAGGGCGGTTATACCTTAGTCAGGGGCACCGAGGTTGTCGATACACTGCCGCTGAATATCTGCGGCCTGATGAGCAGCGCACCTGCCGAAGAGCTTATCGGCAGTCTTGATGAGATTGCGGCCAAAGCACATGCGCAGGGAGTTTTAGACGGCATCGATCCGTTTATCAGCCTGAGCTTTATGGCGCTGCCTGTTATTCCCAAGCTGCGTATTACAGATATGGGCATGTTCGATACAGAGAAATTTGAATTTATAAAATAGAGATATTTGAGGGGAAAGATATGCATAAGCTTGTATCACAATTAGTTATTTACCGCAATCTGCCGGCGGACAATTTGCTGGAGCCGATGGCAGAAATCTGCGCTGAATTTGCAGCGGGTGATTATAACCGCGAGGAGCTGACAGCGGAAATTTATGAGCAGGTACATAAGCTGCTTGATATTGGCACTGTTTATGGCTTTGACAAAAATCTTTGGCATAACTATCTGGCCTTTTTGCTCGTCAGCTGTGAAAATCCCTTTGCTATTACCTGTGAAAAGGTTGGTGCCTGCGAGGGCAGTGTCAACCGGTTTGCCAAGCATGACTTTAAAATTTTTCGGCAGCTGTTTGCCTATGATTTCAGTAAGCTGGAGCGTGCACTGGGGATTAACTGCTTTTCGCTAATCAGCAATTATCAGGCTGTGATGAAGCAGGAGCGTAGTTACAACAAAAATATCAGTGAGAAAGTTCAGGCGCTCAGCACTGCTTTGGAAGGTGCTGCCGATGCTGATGAGTTTTTCGCCTGCGTTACCAAATTCTATCATGATTACGGCGTGGGCAAGCTTGGTCTGAACAAGGCCTTTCGCATAGCGCAGGCGCAGCAGGGCGAGCCGGAGCTGGTGCCGATATCCAATACTGAGCAGATTACTTTTGCTGACCTTATCGGTTATGAGGACCAGAAGCAGCGCCTGCTGGAAAATACGGAGGCTTTTGTAGAAGGCCGCCCGGCAAATAATGTGCTGCTTTTCGGCGACAGTGGTACAGGCAAATCCAGCAGCATTAAGGCGCTTATCAACCAATATTATGATCAGGGCCTGAGGATGATTGAAATCTACAAGCATCAGTTCCGCGATTTATCGCAGGTAATTGCCCAAATTAAAAACCGCAACTACTGCTTCATTATTTATATGGATGATTTGTCATTTGAGGAATTTGAAATCGAATACAAATATCTGAAGGCTATTATCGAAGGCGGTCTGGAGGTGCGACCGGATAATATTTTGATTTATGCTACATCTAACCGCAGACATCTGATTAATGAAACGTGGAAGGACCGCAACGATGTAACGCAGGAGGACGGTATCTATAAGTCGGATACGATGCAGGAAAAACTTTCTCTGGTTAATCGCTTCGGCTGCACGATTTATTATGGACAGCCTACGCAGAAGGAATACTACAAAATTGTCTGCGAGCTGGCTAAAAAACAGGGACTGGAGCTTGCTGACGACTTCCTTTGTGCCGAAGCGCGGAAGTGGGAGCTGCATCACGGCGGCATTTCCGGACGTACGGCGCAGCAGTTTATTAATTATCTGCAGGGTGTTGCCGATTTTAGTAAAAAATAGCTTGCGTTTACTTGTAGGATATGTTACACTAATCTAGTGTTAATGCAAGCCGCTTTGCCAAGCAAGGCAGCTTCTAAATTATGAATATAATGTTCTTAGCAAAGAGAGGTGTAAAGAATGAAAGAAAAGATTCATCCGAATTACGGTGAAGTTACTGCTACCTGCGCATGTGGTGCAAGCTTCGTAACTGGTAGCACTAAAAAAGAATTACGCGTGGATGTTTGCTCTAAATGCCATCCATTCTTCACTGGTCAACAACGTAACGTAGCTGCTCGTGGTCGTATCGAGAAGTTCAACAAACGTTACAACAAAGAACAATAATCTATACAATAAGGCAGAGCTTGCACATGCGGGTTCTGCTTTATTTAGTTTTACGGAGTATATCTATGAGCACGAAAAAATTATCTGTAGGCGGACAAGCCGTAATTGAGGGCGTTATGATGCGCGGACCGCATAAGGTGGCCGTTGCCGTGCGCCAACCTGACGGAGAAATTGCCGTGGATGTAAATCCTGTCAACAGTATCCGTGATAAATATCCTATTTTGAAAAAACCGCTGCTTCGCGGCGTTATTGCTTTATTTGAATCATTATATGACGGTATCAAGGCCTTGGCCTATTCGGCACAGGTTTCAGGCGAAGAGGACGAGCAGCTGACAGGCAAGGAGATGGCGATGACTATTGCTACCTCCGTATTGCTGGCTGTCGGTCTGTTTATCGTTATCCCTACTTGGTCAATGCGTTTTCTGCACGAGCTGACGGAAGATCCGATGATGCTCAATCTGGCTGAGGGCGTGCTGCGCATGGTTATTTTCCTGGCCTATATTGCAGCGATTTCCTCGATGGAGGATATTCAGCGCGTATTCCAGTATCACGGTGCGGAGCACAAAACTATTTATACCTATGAGGCAGGCCTGCCCCTGCGTGTAGAAAATGTGCGTCCGTTCAGTACGCTGCACCCGCGCTGCGGTACCAACTTTCTGATGATTGTCATGCTGATAAGCATGTTTATTTTTACCTTCCTGGGCTGGCCCAGCCTGCTGGAACGCATTGCCTCCCGTGTAGTGCTGATGCCGGTAATTGCGGGCGTCAGCTATGAGATTATTCGTTTTGCCGGTGCGCATAACGATAATAAGCTGGTGCATATGGCAATTATGCCGGGACTTTTGCTGCAGAAGCTGACCACGCGTCAGCCTGACGACAGCCAGATTGAGGTGGCAATTGCTTCGCTGAAGGCAGTGCTGCCGCCTGAAGAAATTATAGAGTAAAAGTGATTTTATAGGTTTGCAGGCTGATCTATGAGGCTCTCCTTGGGGAGAGCTGGCGCCCGTATGGCGACTGAGAGGGGACTGCGCTATTCTGTCTTTAAAATAACGTTATATTGAACACCTCGCTTATAGGAGAGAATGTTTTCTTAACGAATCACTTTGAATTAAATTTATAAGATTAACATAATACTTGAGAGGAGAATTTCTAATGCTCGACAAATTGCAGGCACTAGAAGACAGATATTTAGACTTAGAGGCAAAAATCAGTGACCCCGAGGTTATTGCCGACCAGACCAACTGGCTGAAGGCTACCAAAGCGCATGCCAAGCTGGAGCCGATTGTTACCGCTTATCGTGAATACCGCGATATGATTAAGGCTCGCGATGAGGCAGAGGAGCTGCTGGCAGCAGGCGATGATGAAGAGCTGGTTGAAATGGCAAAAGAGGAGCTGAAGGAGCTCAAACCGCAGATTGAAGAATATGAGGAGAAGCTCACGATTCTTTTGCTGCCTTCCGACCCGAACGATGACAAAAACGTTATCGTGGAAATTCGCGGCGGTGCCGGGGGTGATGAGGCTGCGCTTTTTGCCGGTGTTCTCTTCCGTATGTATCTGCGTTATGCAGAAACCCGTGGCTGGCGCGTTGAGGTTATGGATTCCAACCAGACTGAACTGGGCGGCTTTAAGGAGGTCGTTTTCCAAATCAGCGGCGACAGTGTTTACAGCCGTATGAAATTCGAAAGCGGCGTACATCGTGTACAGCGTGTGCCGGAAACCGAATCTCAGGGACGCGTACACACCTCTACCGTTACCGTAGCTGTACTGCCGGAGGCTGAAGAGGTTGACGTAGAAATTAATCCTGCAGACCTGCGTGTCGATACCTACCGTGCAGGCGGTGCCGGCGGCCAGTACGTAAACAAAACCGAATCTGCAGTTCGTATTACTCATATTCCGACAGGCATTGTAGCACAGTGCCAGGATGAAAAATCTCAGCTGAAGAACCGTGAAAAATGTATGCGCGTATTGCGTGCGCGTATTTTGGAGCAGGCGCAGGAGGAGCAGCGTGCCGCTACTGCCGAAGATCGCAAAAGCCAGGTAGGCACAGGCGACCGCAGCGAGCGTATCCGCACCTACAACTATCCGCAGGGACGCGTTACCGACCACCGCATCGGTCTGACACTGCATAAGCTGGACAGCATTGTCAACGGTGATCTGGACGAGCTGCTGAGTGCGCTGATTACTGCTAAGCAAAGCGAACAATTACGGCAGGTGAAATAAAATGGATAAGCCGGTTTGGACGATTATGAAAATCTTAAACTGGACTAAGCAGCACTTTGAGGCTAGGGGCGTGGAAAATCCACGCCTTGATGCCGAAGTGCTGCTTTGTGCTGTCTTGAAATGTGAACGCATCAAGCTGTATACCGAGTTTGACAAGCCTCTCAGTGAGGAGGAGCGCGACAAGATGCGCTCATATGTAGAGCGCCGCGCTAAGCATGAGCCGCTGGCCTACATTATCGGTGAGCGTGCTTTTATGCGCAACAACTTTAAGGTTACGCCTGCTACCCTGGTGCCGCGCCCGGAAACGGAGCTGTTGGTTGAAAGCCTGGTGAAGGCTGCGCCGATGCTGCGTGCAGACGGTGCCGTAAAGGCATTGGATATCGGTACAGGCAGCGGTGCTATTATCGTTTCACTGCTTGATTATCTGCCTGCTGCCGTTGGCGTTGGCGTGGATATCAGCAACGAGGCTTTGGCGGTGGCGAAAGAAAACGCTGCCGCTATCGGCGTGGATAAGCGTGTGGCCTTCCGCCAAAGCGATTTGTTCAGCAACGTACCTGTGGAGAAAAAGTTTGATATCATCGTTTCGAATCCGCCGTATATTCCTGCTGCCGATATTGCAACGCTGGCACAGGATGTACAGCAGGAGCCACGCACTGCACTTGACGGCGGTGCGGACGGACTTGATTTTTACCGCCGCATCTGTGCCGAGGCTGCGGAGCATCTGGCCGAAGATGGATTGCTGGCGTTTGAAATTGGCATTGACCAAAGCGAAGCGGTGCAAAAGCTGTGCTTGGAGCATGGCTTTGCCAAAACTGCCGTGCGTATGGACTATGCAGGCATACCGCGCATGGTTTTTGCTTTAAAAGAAAAAGAGGGTGAGGATAAATATGAAAACCTCCTACTGGAAATTACAAAAGAACTCTGATAATCAAGAGATTATGCAGGAGGCAGCGGCACTGATCCGTGCGGGTGAGGTTGTATCGTTTCCGACGGAAACAGTTTACGGCCTGGGTGCGGATGGTCTGAATCCTGAGGCTGTAGCCAAGATTTTTGCTGCTAAGGGCAGACCTAACGATAATCCGTTGATTCTGCATATTGCGCAAAAGGAAGCTATTGCGCAGCTGACTACCGGCTTGAACACCAATGCCAAAAAGCTTATGGAGCATTTTTGGCCGGGACCGCTGACACTGATTGTCAATAAATCTGCTATTGTGCCTGACGCTGTAAGCGCAGGACTGGAAACTGTCGCTGTACGCTTCCCGTCTAATAAATTCGCTCAGGATTTTATCCGTGCCTGCGGTTGTCCAATCGCGGCGCCGTCGGCTAATATTTCCGGTCGCCCGAGCCCGACGAATGCACAGGATGTGCTGGAGGATATGCAGGGTAAAATTGCCGGTATGCTTGATGGCGGCAACTGCGGCATCGGACTGGAATCCACCGTGGTGGATACAACGAGCGCTGTTCCCACTATCCTGCGACCGGGCGGCATTACCTATGAAATGCTGACGGAGGTTATGGGTGCGGTAGAAATCGACCCGGCGCTGCAGGGAGATAAAAACTTTAAGCCTAAGGCACCGGGGATGAAGTACCGTCATTATGCTCCGAAGGCACCGGTGTACCTGTTTGAAGGCGAAGCCTGCAAATGTTTGCCGCAGGTTATTGCCAAGGCTTTGGCCGAAGGTAAAACCGTCGGCGTGCTGTGCGGACGTGAGCTGGAGAGCGAGCTGGCAGAGCTTGTCGAAAAGCAGCAGCTGCAGCTTTCCTGCTGGGGCGACAGCCGCGAGCAGCTGGCGGCAGATTTATTCTACCTGCTGCGCGATTTCGACCGGACCTGTCCGGACGTCATCCTCGCCGAAGGCGTAGAGGAGGACGGCTTGGGACTGGCAATTATGAACCGCCTGCGTAAGGCTGCGGGCTATCAGATCATAACGCTGGAAAATGGCAGCCTGCATTTAAAAAATAATGTAAATTTACCGTCATTTATGTTACAATAAAGGTTAAAGATAATCCCGGCATTAAAAAGCAGGAGAGGAGAAGATTATTTATGAAAATTGCAATGGCTTGTGATCATGGCGGCTTCCATCTGAAGGAGCATATCAAAAAATATTTAGAGGATAAAGGCATCGAGGTTGTTGACCATGGTACCTACAGCGAAGATTCCGTAGATTATCCCGACTATGCTGCAAAGCTGTGCGAGGATATTACCAGCGGTGCCAGCGGTGCGCAAAAGGGCATCCTGATTTGCGGTACCGGTATCGGTATTTCTATCGCTGCCAATAAATGCAAGGGCATTCGCGCTGCTCTGTGCGGTGATGTTTTCTCCGCTAAAATGTGCCGTGAGCATAACAATGCCAACGTGCTCTGCATGGGCGAGCGTGTTCTGGGCGTAGGTCTGGCAGAAATGATTACCGATGCTTGGCTGGAAACCGAATTTGCCGGTGGTCGTCATGAACGCCGTGTAAATAAAATCATGGATCTGGAAGCAAAATAATCGTCTTTGCGTCGCAGCCTAAACGATTTTTGCGTTTCTGAAAATAAACAGAAAAGAAGTAAAGCAACAATGGAAACAAATATGCAAATAGCTAAGGAGCTGGCAGCAGCTGCTGAAGAGCTCATTAGTATAGCAAAGCCTAAAAAGGGACAGATTTTCGTGCTTGGCTGCAGCACCAGCGAAGTACTCGGCAACAAAATCGGCACCGGCGGCAGCAGTGAAACAGCTGTTGCTATGTTCAAGGCGCTGAAGGCAGTGTGTGATGCACACGAGCTTTATCTTGCCGTACAATGCTGTGAGCATCTCAACCGTTCCTTGGTAGTTGAGGCAGTTACAGCTGAACGCTACAATCTTGAGGAGGTTACCGTGCGTCCGGTGGCTCATGCCGGCGGCGCTATGGCAACTGCTGCCTACGAAAATTTTGCTGAACCTGTAGTGGTAGAAAAAATTTCTGCCCATCTTGGTATTGATATTGGCCAGACGCTCATCGGCATGCATCTCAAACGAGTTGCTGTACCTGTACGCCTGCAATATAAAAAAATTGGCGAAGCAGTACTGACTGCCGCTAAAACCCGTCCGCCGTTAATTGGGGGACCGCGTGCCCAATATCTGGAAAATCGCCCATAAGGCACCATCTGCGTTGTTGTCCCTGCCTCGACGTATAGAAATACGCCGTCGGCAGTGACGCCTAGCATCTGGCACCTTCTGAGCGATTTACAATCGTCCATAGCATCATCTGCGTTGTTATCATTTCCTCAACGTATGAAAAATACGCCGTCGGAAATGCTGCCTAGCATCTGATAACTTCTGAACGATTTACAATCGTCCATAAGGCACCGTCTGCGTTGTTGTCACTGCCTCAACGTATGAAAATACGCCGTCGGCAGTGCCGCCTAGCATTCGGCACCTTCTGAACGATTTACAAATTTCCTATGGTATAAGGCACCATCTGCGTCTTTTAGTAGAGCAGAATTTTTGAGCGCTTATCCACAGCCTGTGGATAAAACTGGTTGATATTTAATGTTTTATTTTTAGGAGGGACTTAAAATGAATCTGGAAAAACTTAGCGTAGTTGATCCTGAGCTGAAAGGTTACATTGATGCGGAGCTTAACCGCCAACGTGACAAAATCGAACTGATTGCATCCGAAAACATCGTTACTCCCGCAGTAATGGAGGCTATGGGCAGCGTACTGACCAATAAGTATGCAGAAGGCTATCCCGGTCATCGTTATTATGGCGGCTGTGAATATGTTGATAAGGTTGAAACCTTGGCAATCGAACGTGCCAAAAAATTATTCCATGCTGAATATGCTAACGTACAGGCTCACTGCGGTGCCAGCACCAATCTGACCGTGTACTTTGCTTTCCTGAAACCCGGCGATACTATCATGGGTATGGACCTGTCCCAAGGCGGTCATCTGAGCCATGGATCCCCGGTAAATATTTCCGGTACTTATTTCAATGTTGTGCATTATGGCGTTAATCCGGAAACCGAGCTGATCGATTACGATGCTATGGACAAGCTGGCTAAAGAGCATCATCCGAAGCTGATTGTTGCCGGTGCCAGCGCTTATCCGCGTATTATCGATTTCAAACGCATCGCTGATATTGCTCATGCTAACGGTGCTTTGCTGCTGGTTGATATGGCACACATCGCCGGCTTGGTTGCAGCAGGTCTGCATCCGTCTCCGGTTCCGTATGCGGATATCGTAACTACTACCACCCACAAAACTCTGCGTGGTCCTCGCGGCGGTCTGATTTTGACCAATAACGAGGAATATGCCAAGAAAATTAACAAGGCTATTTTCCCTGGCATTCAGGGTGGCCCGCTGATGCACGTTATTGCTGCTAAGGCTGTTGCTTTTGGCGAAGCTCTGAAGCCTGAATTCAGAGAGTACGCAGAAAACATTGTCAAGAATGCCAAGGCTTTTGCCGAAGGTCTGAAGGCTGAAGGCTTCCGTCTTGTTTCCGGCGGTACCGACAATCATCTGATTTTGGTTGATGTACGTAACAAAAACCTGACCGGTAAGGAAGCAGAAAAGCTGCTGGATAATATTGGCATTACCTGCAATAAAAATACTATTCCGTTTGATCCTGCCAGCCCGTTTGTAACCAGCGGCATCCGTCTGGGTACTCCGGCTGCTACTACCCGCGGCTTCAAAGAAGATGACTTCAAAGAGGTTGCGGCTATTATGGGCCTGGTGCTCAATAACCCTGAAGATACTGATAAGCATGCAGAGGCTGCAAAACGAGTTGCTGCACTGTGCGCTAAGTATCCGTTATATACTAATTTATAATTAAGACGACCGATAAAGCTTTATCCGCTTCGTCTTAATAAGAAAAGGAGCGATATATCCAATGCAAATCAATGTAGTAAACCATCCTTTGCTGCAAGCAAAAATGACTATCCTGCGTGACAAGGATACCAAGAGTGTAACCTTCCGCCACATCATCAGTGAGGTTGCAGCGCTGCTGACCTTTGAAACTACCAGAGATTTACCTGTGGAAGAAGTAAAGGTTACAACTCCGCTGTGCGAAACCACTGGCTGCCGTATTAAAGGCAGTGTAACTGTTGTGCCTATCCTGCGTGCAGGCCTGGGCTTTATGGAGGGCGTACTCAGTGTTATTCCCGAAGCCAATGTTGGTCATATCGGCATGAGCCGTAACGAAGAAACTCTGCTGCCGATGGAGTATTACTGCAAGCTGCCTGCGGATATGGACGCTTATACTATTGTTGTTGACCCGATGCTGGCAACCGGTGGCAGTGCTATTGCTGCTATCGACCAGCTCAAAAAGCGCGGCATGAAGAACCTGCGCTTCATGTGTCTCGTTGCTGCTCCCGAGGGTGTAGAAAAGCTGAATGCAGCACATCCTGATGTGCCTATCTACACTGTTGTGCTTGATGACCATCTCAATGAGCATGGCTACATCGTTCCGGGCTTAGGCGATGCAGGCGACAGAATTTTTGGTACGGTATAAAAAATTATGGAACGCAAAACAAGACCCGGCTGGGATGATTACTTTATGGAGATTGCCAAGGTAGTCAGCAGCCGTTCAACCTGTATGCGCCGCAGTGTTGGCGCGGTAATCGTCAAAAATAAACAGATTGTAGCGACAGGCTATAACGGTACGCCTAAGGATTTGCCTCACTGCGAGGTTACAGGCTGCCTGCGCGAGCAGCTGCATGTGCCTTCGGGGCAGATGCACGAGCTGTGCCGCGGTATTCATGCGGAGCAGAATGCTGTAGTGCAGGCTGCCTATCATGGTGTGTCTGTCAACGGCGGTACAATTTATTGTACGCATCAGCCCTGTGTGGTCTGCACCAAGATTTTGATTAACGCAGGCATTAAGCGCATTGTTTATGCTAATCCTTATCCGGATAAGCTGGCGGAGGATATGATGGCTGCATCGGGAATTGAAATCTGCGTACTGGATAAGAAGTAAATATGCTGTAAAAAAGCACTGCTCACATTTCCTTACGGGAAATGCAGAGCAGTGCTTTGATTTTGTTGCTGTTATTTTACTTTGACATAGGTAACGCCTGCGGCGTAGCAGTCAAGCACGTAGGGCTGGTACATCAGATAAAGATGCCCGTCCTCGGTGATGATATAATCCTTGCTTACTTTGAAGTTGTCGAAGTTATCAATAAACGGCGCTTCGCTGACAGTTTTCAAATCTGCGCAGTAAACAGGCAGCTTCTTGGCCTTGATATCCTGCTTCAGCTGCTCGGCGTCCAGCTTTTCCATGAAGCGGGTGTAGGGAACACGTTTGCCGGTAGCCTTGTCATAAACAATGCCGTGGGTATAGTACATACCATGTGCAGCCTTATCATAATAGTACCAGGTGTTGAAGGTGAGGCAGACAAACTGGTCGTTTTCGTAAATCACCTCATAATTGCTGCCGACAGCACGCATATCCGGCTGGCGTAAATCCTTGCGCGATTTTTTGACCATTTTTTGGATATCGCGATTCATGCGCTGTGCTGCCTGCGGATTTTCCTGCGTGAAAACAGGATATTTATAGTCATAGCGGTCGCCCTTGTCGACTTCGGTTTGCTGCGCAGCCGACGCACCTGCTGCTACTGCCATTGCCAAAAATAAGCTGAGAAGTGTTTTTTTCATTCGTATTTACCCCCTTTGTAGGAATTGTATTTGGTACTATAATAGTATAAAATAAAAGGGTATCTGTAAAGATGCCTGAGCGAGGGAAGTGTAAAATCTTTGTAGCCTGCGCAGGAAGTATTTGTAAACTTGAGGGGACTTAAAAAATGTTAGGAACAATCGTTAATGTAAGTGCAATTTTAACCGGCTCTGTAGTCGGCAGTTTTCTCAGCAGAGGTGTTAACGAACGCTATAAAACAGCGCTTTTTGACGGCCTTGGACTGGCAACCGTGGGACTAGGAGCGAACGCCTTTGTCAGCAATATGCCGAAAACAACTTATCCGGTATTATTCATCGCCAGCATCGCCATCGGTACGGTTATAGGAACCTGGCTGGATATAGACGGCCGTTTTCACAAGCTTTTGGCGAGCGCTAAGGGTGGCAGCAAGCTGGCGGAAGGACTTTCAACCGCTATTTTGCTGTTCTGCATCGGCACGCTTTCTATTTTGGGGCCGATTGAAAGCAGGCTCAACGGCAACAATACCTATTTGTATACCAACGCGACGCTTGATTTTGTTTCGTCGATTATTCTTGGCTCTGCCTATGGCATTGGCATTACGGCAGCGGCCTTGGTGCTGCTTTTGTGGCAGGGAAGCATTTATCTTTTCGCCGGAGTGATTGCGCCTTATATGACGCCGGCGCTGATGGGAGAAATTTCCGTTTTGGGCGGCATTTTTCTGATGAGCAGCGGCTTGGGAATTTTACAGCTGCGTGACTGCAAAACGCTTAATATGCTGCCGGCGCTTGTCGTGCCGCCGATTTTTTACGCGCTGATGGCAGCGATAAAATGATTTTTTTAGAGTTCATCAAAACGATGCAAAGTTCACAGATTATCCATTGACTAATCAGTCAGTTCGCCTTATAATAAGCTCATCAGTTAGAAATCCCACTGACTGATACATAATACCCCTTTTCTTTTATACATCCTTTCACAACATCAACCCTCTGAAAGCAGCAGTGCCGAACGCATGGCACTGCTGCTTTTTTATGCAGGGAGCGGGTTTGCGGCTTTTGCTATTATTCTTAATAGGAATAAATATTATTCTGTTAAAAATTTTCTGAAAAAATCTCTTGACTAGGCAGTCACCCGCAATTATAATATAAGTATGATTTAGATTAGAGTAAGTCAAAAAATGAAATACTCCAATCTATAATTTCACCCCTTGATTATGAAATCCTTGAAACAGGCGAAGCTCGTGCATGGTAGAGGAAACAAGGCAACTCTTACCGGACTTGCAAGCGGGGACTTGCGAAGGATTTTGTAATAAATAAAAATCTCTTAAGATAAGAGGAGGAAATTACAATGAAAAAATCCTTAGTACTCGCAATGGCAATGGCTCTTGGTGTAACCGCATCCGCTTACGCTGCTAACCCGTTCTCTGACGTTCCTGCTGGCCACTGGGCTTATGACAGCATCAACAAGCTGGCTGCTGCTGGCGTAATCGAAGGCTACGGCGACTCCACCTTCGGTGGCGACAAACTGATGACCCGTTATGAAATGGCTCAAATCGTTGCTAAAGCAATGGCAAAAGGCGCTAATGTTGACAAACTGGCTGCTGAATTCGCTGACGAGCTGGATAACTTGGGCGTTCGCGTTGCTAACCTGGAGAAAAAAGCTGACAACGTTAAAGTAACTGGCGAAATGCGTTATCATTATGTTGATCATGATGCTACTGTTGATGGCAAAGCAGTTGGTTATGCAACTCAACTGCGTTCCCGTATTTGGGTAAAAGGTGCAATTAATGAAGATTGGACCTATACCGGCATGCTGGAAAACATTCAAGATTTGAAAAACGATAAAGGCGATGAAACTACTAAATTCCAACGTGCTTATGTAAATGGTAAGCTCGGTGGCTTGGCTGTTCAAGCTGGTCGTTATCATGCAAAATGGTCCGAAGGTAACGTTTATGATAACCGTGTTGACGGCGTTCAAGTTGCTTACGGCAAGGACGTTAAATTGTTAGCTGGTTATGGTAAAGCATCTAATAAAGATGGTATTTCTTCTTCTACCGGTAACAATGCAAAAGATACTTACTATGCTGAATTGTCCGGCAAAGTTGAAAACTTGTCCTTGGTTGCAGGCTACTACAAATTTGAAGATGTAAAAGAAGTTAAAGATATTGATGATACCATTTGGACTGTTGCTGCTAACTATGCATTCGATAAGAACTTCAAACTGGGTGCTATGTATCTGAATGGCGATAAAGATGGCTACAAGGGCGATGATGATGGCTTCGTAGTAACTGCTTCCTACAAAGGTGCAAAAGCTGCTAAAGCTGGTTCTTGGGGCTTAGTTGCTAAATACTATGACCAAGGCGCTTCCACCTATATTGACCACACTATGAATGGTCTTGCTGATAATAAACTGTTCACTGGCGATGAAGGCTTTAAAGGTTACAGCGTAGCTGCTAACTACACATTTGCTAAGAACATCGTTGGTCAGGTTGAATACTATGATCTGGAACAAAAAGAAGGCAACAAAGACGCACAAACTCTGTGGTCTCAAGTAGTATTCACTTTCTAATTCCAACCATATACAACAACTTAAAATTTAACACGCACGTATAAGAAGACGGCCGCCCGCATGGGCGGTCGTTTTTTGAATTATAATTTACAATAAAAAGCAATGACTAGCCAGTCAGAAAATTTTAAGCAAACACTGTATTTTTCCCTAAATTTATGCTAAAATATACCTATATTCTGCATTATACTAATGCGTCTGGAGGAATAAGAATGAAAAAAGTTTTACGTTATTTATTGATGACCGTTATGGCTATTTGCTTCAGCATCCCCTGCTTTGGTGCAGCTGAAGCTGCAAGCGTTGCCCTGCTGCCCTTAATCAACAATGTTGAAGGCGGAGATGAGTTGGCAAGTCAGGTTTTCTACAAAAACGCTCTGTCTGTTCTGAACAGCAAAAAAGGCTTTGTAGTAGTAGAAAACGACAAGCTGACCGCTGTTATTGATGCTGCTAAGATTGGCAATAAGGTTCCAAGTGCTGCAACTCTGGAAAAGATTGCTAAAGATGGCGATGTTGACATCGTTATCGCTGTTCAACTGGACAAACTGGATGACAAAGCTATTGATTCCAGCGAGGAGCGCAGACTGCAAATCGACCTGCAAGGCTATGCAGTTGCTTACAACAAGCTCACCGGTAAAGCTTACGAGCATCGCATTTACAGCGACAAAACCATTCCTGAAGCTCTGACCAGCCGTTGGGATTGGACTCATGAAGAATTTGGCCGTGCAGTACGCATCGAAGTAGACCGTGCTCTGCGTGTTAAATAATTCATAGCTTATTTAGTTTAAACACCAAGCCGCTTCTGTAAATTTTGCAGAGGCGGTTTTTAATTGTGAGTAAATAGCTTCAAAGGAAAAATATCATACAAATGATTATTAGAAAAGAAGAGCTTCTTTATTTGCCGAATTTAAGAAAAATTTGTGAAACCCTTGTAGGATAGTTATAAACGTGGTACAATAAGCTTATGAAAAATTTGCTTTTGCTAACTGCTGAGGGCTGCGAAAAATGCAGACTGCAAAGAGTATGGTAGAGGAAACAAGGCAACTCTTACTGAAAGATGTGGCGAGCTGAGTATCAAAGCCAAGGCGAAGAAGCATAGCAGAATTTTTCAAATGTATTTTCCTAAAGGAGGAAATTAAAATGAAAAAATCTTTAGTATTAGCTATGGCTATGGCTCTGGGCGTAACTGCTTCCGCATACGCTGCTAACCCGTTCTCTGACGTTCCTGCTGGCCACTGGGCTTATGACAGCATCAACAAGCTGGCTGCTGCTGGCGTAATCGAAGGCTACGGCGACTCCACCTTCGGTGGCGACAAACTGATGACCCGTTATGAAATGGCTCAAATCGTTGCTAAAGCAATGGCTAAAGGCGCTAACGTTGATAAACTGGCTGCTGAATTCGCTGACGAACTGGACAACCTGGGCGTTCGCGTTGCTAACCTAGAGAAAAAAGCTGACAATGTAAAAGTAACCGGCGAACTGCGTTACAAATACATGAGCAAAAAAGATGACGCTAATGATGGTCAATCTTTCGAAAATGATCTGCGTTCCCGTATTTGGGTAACCGGTCAAATCAATGATGACTGGTCCTACACCGGCATGATTGAAAACACTCAAGATTTCTATGGCGAAAGCGCTAACAAAGGCGATGAAGATACTTCCTTCCAACGTGCATATGTTGAAGGTAAAATCGGTGGTCTGAATGTAACCGCTGGCCGTTATAATGCATTCTTTGCAAACGGCAACATTTATGATGCACGTGTTGATGGTGCTGAAGTTTCCTACGGCGACAAAGTTAAAGTAACCGGTTTTGCTGGTAAAGGTACTGATGCTGCTGGTACTGATGCTGAATCCAATGGCACTTATGCTGGTGGCGAATTGTCCGCTAACTTCAATAAATTGAACGTAGCTGCTGGTTATGTAAACTTCACTGATATTAAAGCAACTAGCGCTCAACATGAAACTGATTTGGATGATGCTATCTGGTATGTTGGTGCAGATTATAACTTTGGTGATGTAACCCTGTCTGGCATGTACCTGAAAGGCGATGCTAGCGAAAATGGCGAAGATGTTACCGACGTTAATACCGATGGCTGGACTGCAGGTCTGGCATACAAAGGCGCTGATGCTTCCGACGCTGGTTCTTGGGGCCTGTTCGCTAACTACTATGATCTTGGTGGCATGACCTACATTGCACACACCACTGATGCAAACACCTTTGATAACGATGGTTTCAAAGGCTATGGCGTTGGTGCTAACTATACCTTCGCTAAAAACATCGTTGGTACTGTAGCTTACTATGACACCGAAAACAAACTGAACAGCAAGGTTGATGACCAACGCGTTTGGGCTGACCTGACCTTCACTTTCTAATTTAACGATTAGCAAGTAACACAAAATAATACACGCGCGTATAAAGGCCCCTTCACCGAAAGGTGAGGGGGCCTTGTGTTGCAAGAAAGATAAAAAACTACCGTCCTCGCAGCTTTTGCTGCGCAGGACGGTAGTTTTGCTTTGTTAAATTACAGGCCGGCCTGCTCAATACCGCTGAACAGGAAGCCTAAATGATTGGTGGAGTTCAGCAACACTACGCGCCAAACACCTTCGTTATATTCCAGCACATTGATACAGGTATTATCCTGCTTAATCTGCCAGAAGTGCGACATATCAAGGCCAAGCAAATCGCAGATAATAGCCTTGTTTACTGCATCATGCGCAGCAACCAGCACAGTTTTGCCTGCATATTTTTCTGCATAGTCATCAAAGGCAGCGCGCGCACGCTTGCGTACATCCTCCAGACTTTCGCCTCCGTCAGGCATTTGTACCAGGTGCGGCTGGGTGTGCCACAGGGCAAACTCCTGCGGAAATTGCTTGGCGATTTCCGGTGCCAGCACGCCTTCCCAGCTGCCGTGATTTATTTCCAGCAGACGCTCATCTGTTGCTACCGGCAACTTGTGCAAATCGGCGCAAAACTTGCAGGTCTGGTAGGAGCGCTGCAGTGGGCTGGAGATGCACACATCAATATGGATATGGTGCAAGCCCTCGGCCAGCAGGTGGCCTTGGCGCAGGCCACGCTCGCTCAGCGGCGTATCCTCCTGCCCTTGGTATCTGCCTTCTATATTCCAGGTTGTTTCACCGTGTCGGACTAAAATTATTCTCATAAAATTTCCTCGCTGTAATTTATTTGGCTTTAGCCTTCGCAGTTGATGAGCTTAACGTCAATAATGCCTTCCACACCGCGCAGCTGCAGCATGATATCGTTCGGAATGTCGTCGCCGACAGCAATTGCCATAATGTTGGTGTCGGATTTAGGAGTGCTGCCAACCTGCATGCCGTTGATGTTTATGCCGGCGCTGCCCAAAATAGTTGCCATTTGACCGATCATATTAGGCTTGTTGACGTGCGGTGCCAGCAGCAGATAGCCTTCGGGATTGAAGTCAACATGATATTGGTCGATTTGTACAATCTTAGGCTGCTTGCCGTCGAACAGAGTGCCTTCGATTTTATGTGTGCCCTTGGCAGTAGCAATTTTTACATTGATAGCGGTAGTGAAGTAACCTGGCTTGTTGGCCTTAACCTCTTTAACTTCTAAATTGCGTTTTTTGGCAATGCCGGGAGCATTGACAAAGTTAACGCTTTCCTGCAGAATCGGGTTCAGCAGGCCTTTGAGGAAGGCGGTGGTGAGTGCCTGGGTTTCAGTTTCAGCAAGTGCGCCGGTGTATTCTACTTCCACGCTCTTAATGGGGCCGTCTGCCAAATAGATGCCTACGGTACCCATGCGCTCTGCCAGTTTGAAGTAAGGTTGGATAACTGTTGCCACGCTTTTCGGAATGGGAGCCATATTAACGGCGGTCATAACTGGACGGCCTTCAAGTGCATCAATTACGCCGTAAGCAACGTCAACAGCTACACCGATTTGCGCTTCAATAGTGGAAGCACCAAGGTGCGGAGTTTGTACAACGTTGAACAGGCCCAAGAAGGGGTTATTTTCTTTGGTAAGCGGTTCAGTCGGATAAACGTCGATAGCGGCGCCGGCAATTTTACCGGATTTAACGCCCTCGGCAATTGCCTCGGGATCCATGCAGCCGCCGCGGGCGCAGTTGACAATGCGCACGCCGTCCTTCATTTTGGCAATAGCTTCCGCGTTCAGCATTTTTTCGGTTTCTTTGGTGAGCGGAGTGTGGATGGTGATGTAATCGGATTTAGCCAGCAGAGTGTCAAAATCAACCAGCTCAACGCCAACCTGATGAGCACGTTCTTCGGTAATATACGGGTCATAACCAATGGTGGTCATTTCCATAGCCTGCATACGTTTGGCAACGCGGCTGCCGATACGGCCTACGCCGATGATACCTAAGGTTTTGCCCTGTACCTGAATGCCGTCAAAGGATTTGCGGTCCCATTTGCCTTCCTGAATGGATTGATGGGCCTGCGGAATGTGACGAGTCATAGCCATCATCATAGCAACAGTGTGTTCGGTAGCAGCCATGGTGTTGCCTTCCGGGGTGTTGAGTACAACAATGCCTTTAGCGGTAGCGGCGGGGATATCAATGTTATCAACGCCAACACCGGCGCGGCCGATAACCTTCAGGCGGGTAGAAGCTTCGATAACCTCTTTGGTTACCTTGGTCATGCTGCGGGTTACCAGGCCATCGTAATTGTTAATAACCTTGATAAGCTCCTCCGGCTTCATGTTGGGCATTACATCTACATCAAAGTGTTCGCGCAGCAGAGCTACGCCTTTTTCGCTGATATCGTTGCTGACAAAAATTTTCATGGTGATTTATCCTCCTGTTATTTGTTTTCCTTCATATATTCTTCCATAAACTCCGCCAACGCCTTGCAGGCCTCCAGCGGAACAGCATTATAGGCACTGGCGCGACAGCCGCCGACAAGACGATGACCGCCGATGCCGACAAAGCCTGCAGCCTTGCCCTTAGCAACAAAATCCTTCTCCATTTCCGGCGTAGCCAGATTGAAGGTAATGTTCATATTACTGCGAGCTTCGGGATCCGCATGACCCTTGTAAAAACCATTGCTGTTGTCGATAACGTCATAGATGAGCTTAGCCTTTGCTGCATTATTCTTGGCAATAGCGTTTACGCCACCCTGCTTTTTAATCCAGTGCAGAGTTTTGTTAACCATATAAATGGCAAAGACAGGCGGTGTATTGTACAAAGAATCGTTATTAGCAAAGGTGCTGTACTTCAGCATCGTGGGCAGCTCCTCGCGTGCTGTAGCTAAAAAGCTTTTCTTGGCTATGACGATGACTACGCCTGCAGGACCAAGGTTTTTTTGCGCTCCTGCGTAGATAAGGTCAAAATCCTTGACGTTAACTTTACGCGAAAGAATGTCGCTGGACATATCGCAGATAACGGGAACATCAAACTTGGGGAAATCCTTGTATTCGGTGCCGTAAATCGTATTGTTGACAGTGAGGTGTACATAAGAAGTATCTGGGCGGAGCGTGAATTCCTGCGGAATGTAGCTGTGGTTTTTATCGGCGCTGGTAGCAGCCTCATAAACCTCGCCGTAGAATTTTCCTTCTGCCATAGCCTTTTTGGCCCAGACGCCGGTGTTGACATAAGCGGCGTATTTTTTAGTGTGGAAATTGGCAGCTGTCATCAAAAACTGAGTGCTGCCGCCGCCCTGGATGAACATAATCTCGTAATCTTCGGGGATTTCCATCAGCTCGCGCAGCAGTTGTTTTGTTTCTGCATGCATGGCAGCGTATTCACTACTGCGATGGCTCATTTCAATGATGCTCATGCCGGTGTTTTGATAGTTTAAGAATTCTTCCTGCGCTTCCAACAGTACCTCGAGCGGCATAGCGGAAGGACCGGCGTTGAAGTTATATGCTCTTTTCATGTATTCTTTCCTTCTTCCTGAAAATAAATAAGGCAAGCACATCCCTTTGGGACGAGCTTGCCTTTATCTCGCGGTACCACCCAAATTGCCATTGCATAATTGCTTCACCTAAAAAAATAAGCCCATCATCCCTATCTTGGGACGAGGACTGCTCGCGGTGCCACCCAATTTGCCTATGGCCAACTTTGAACGCTATATCGGGCGCACCCGTCAAATTCGTCATTTGCCGCTTCGGAGCGGAACTAGTGTGCTTCGCTGCTGCCTTGCATCAACCGCCAGCTTTCTGAAAAGACCTGCACATTGCTTCTCCATCATTGCGTTGCGTAATGTGATTTGTAGATGATTATAGCACGCCTGTTTTTAGAGTCAAGTGTTTTTGTAAAGATTTTTTATGTATACAATTTTTTTAGTGAATTTGTAACGTAGGTTACAGAGTGTTGCTAAAAATATGTTTATATGATAAAATGATTTTGACAACCGTGTTGCGAGCGCATTCAAGAAGCAAGTCCGAAGGATAAAGCTGATTGGCTAATGCACTCCAGGTGATAGCACCGATTGATTTGGTGCAAATCACTTGCAGGGTGGGATTGCCTTCCATTTCTTTTATAGAATGGAGGTGATGCTTATGAAAAAGTACGATTTTAAAGATCTTATGGCTTTTGGCGTATTTATTCTGGCGTTGCTGACATTTATATTTCAGTTTAACAAATAATCCAGACATAAGAAAACCACCCCAAAACTTGCCGGTAGCGGGGTGGCTTTCAATCCACAAAAACTACTAAAGGCAACCCACCTTGTGGGCGGTTGTCTTTTCTATTTATAATATAGCACACTGCCAGTTTTTTTGCAAGTTGTGCATATTTAACTTGCGTATTTTCGCTGTTCATGTTAAAGTAAGCATGTAAACAAAATAACGTAACCGCTAGGGGCGCAATTTGCTGAGAGGACTGGCGTCCGACCCTTTGAACCTGAATCTGGTTAAAACCAGCGTAGGAAAGCGAGCAGATTTCTGCAAAAAGACAATTCAGCCGCTTTCCAACAGGAAAGCGGTCTTTTAATTATAAGGAGGAAAAATTATGGCAACACAAATGCAATTAGCACGCCAAGGTGTGATTACCGAAGCAATGAAAATTGTAGCAGAGCAGGAGCATGTAACTGCGGAGTTTATTCGTGAAGGCGTAGCAAACGGTACTATTGCTATTCCCTGTAACATTAATCATAAAAATATTATTCCGCGCGGTGTAGGCACCGGTCTTACCGTAAAGGTTAACGCTAACATCGGCACCTCCAGCAGCTATCCTGATCCGGAACCGGAGCTGGCAAAACTGCAGGCTGCAATTGATGCAGGTGCAGATTCTGTAATGGATCTTTCCACCGGCGATAATATCAGCGCCTCCCGCCAGGCAATTATTGCGGCTTCCACTGTAATGGTTGGCACTGTGCCGATGTATCAGGTAACTGTAGAAACCATTAAGAAGCGTTGCGCAGTGGTTGAGATGACTAAGGAAGATATTTTCGACGTTATCCGCCAACAGGCTGCAGATGGTGCTGACTTCATGACCATTCATTGCGGTATCAACAAAAACGTGCTGAAGGCACTCATCGACGAAGGCCGCGTTATGGACGTTGTCAGCCGTGGCGGCAGCTTTATTACCGGCTGGATGCTGCACAATGACGCTGAAAACCCATTGTATGAATACTATGATGAAATTCTTGATATCTGTGCTGAATATGACGTAACCATCAGCCTTGGCGATGGTCTGCGTCCCGGCTGCATTGCTGATGCTACCGACAGAGCGCAGATTCAGGAGCTGCTGAACCTGGGCGAATTGACACAGCGCGCTTGGGATAAGGGTGTACAGGTTATGGTAGAAGGCCCCGGCCACGTGCCCTACAACCAGATTGCTGCGAATATGCAGCTGCAAAAACGCCTGTGCCACGGTGCACCGTTCTATGTGCTCGGACCTCTTGTAACAGACGTTGCTCCTGGCTATGACCATATTACCAGCGCTATCGGCGGTACTCTTGCTGCTGTCAGCGGTGCTAACTTCCTTTGCTACGTAACTCCGGCAGAGCATTTGGGCCTGCCTGACTTAAATGATGTACGCGAGGGTGTAATCGCTACACGTATCGCTGCGCATGCCGCTGATTTGGCTAACGGCAACAAGCAGGCATGGGAGTGGGATCTGCAGATGGCAAGAGCACGTAAGGTTCTGGATTGGCCTGCTCAGCTTGATCTGGCTATCGACCCGGTAAAGGCTAAGGAATATCGCTGCCGCAAGAACAAATCCGATGATGAGGCTTGCTCCATGTGCGGTGATTACTGTGCAGTTAAAATTGTCGGTCAGTATCTCGAAGAGCATATGAGAAAGAATTAAGTCATTACTTGAAAAAATAGTATGAATGTGATATATTAAATATAGAAAATGACAACCGCCCACAAGGTGGGTTGCCAGTTGAATTGACTTGAAAAGCCGCCTCGGAATCTGGTAAATTACAGAGGCGGTTTTTCTATGAGCAAATTACTTTTTGTTCTGAAAAATGAACGTCAGTAATGCCAGTATAAACATACCGAAAATCATAAGATCCTGGAATGTAAAATATACCATAGACATCACCTCCATTCTTAATTGAATGAAGGCAATACCACCCTGTAAAACGGTTGTCATAAAAATTTTAGCACATAAACATATTTTTAGCAAGAATGCTTGGTGCTTATCATTCTGAACTATGCTATAATATAGATAATTATAATATTTCTAGAGGTAACTGATGGAAAAGAATATTTTAGAATATGTCGGCAAAAGCTTATATAAGACACATATTTTGAAGGAAATGAAGCGCTATGTCGTTTTCCGTGCGCGTTGTGCTATGCATAGCAGCTCGGTTGATGGCTTACTGAAATTTTTTGACGCAAACAGCAATCGTCAGGCTTGGCTGCAGGGAGCACCTGCGCTTTTGGAACAGACTACCAGAGCGTTTTTCTATAAAGGCTCAACCTGGGATGAACGTGTAGAGCTGGTGCAAAATCATCTGCTGATTATGGAAGAGCTGTTTAAGCCGGAGCTTATGGATAGATTATACAGCAAGGGTGAGATGGTACAGCTGTGGGAGGATTCCTACGATGACAGACCTCTGACGCTGCAGCTGTGGTTTCATGCCGGCCAACGTAAGGAAGGCTGCATGTCTTTGGCTTTATTCTATGAAGGCGAGCCTTTATACCAGATTATGTTCTGGCTGGCAAAAAATAAAACAGACGGCAAGAATGTTATTTATATAGGTGCCCTGCAGGGACCGCAGAACGGTAATGAGCTGATTAAGGGCATGACGAAGGCTTTCTTCGGCTATCGCACCAAAAATCTTATGTTCTACGGCTTGCGTTGCTTTGCTAAGGCTATAGGCATTGAAAATATTTTCGCTGTTACTAATGACGGCTATTACGCGATGAACCATGTACGTGTAGACCGTAAGCTAAAGACTGATTTCGGTGCCTTCTGGCAGGAGTGCGAGGGTGTTATCTGCTCAGATCGCCGCTTCTACATTATGCCGACTGCGGAACACCGCAAATCTATGGAAGAGCTGAAGCCGTCCAAAAGAGCACAGCACCGCCGCCGTTTTGCTAAAATGGATGAAATGAAGGCTGCTGTTAAGGCTGCTGTTGACAGCTATAAAAAATAAAATATTACTTGTTTGGTTTGTAATATAGGCACAAAAGCTGTCTGCAATATTATTTATAGTAACAAACTGTACAAATTTTACATTGGATAAAGCAGAGGTACAGAATAGAACCTCTGTTTTTTTTAGGTAAAACATGCTATAATGAAAATATACAGCTCTGATTGGAGGTAAGAAAATTGAAAAAACAGCTTGCAACTTTATTGTTGACCTTTATCTTTTGCTTTACTACAGTAATTCCAGGTTTTGCTGCTGATTCTGCTGTCCCGATGGCAGATAAAATCGGCGCTATGGAAAAAATGCTCTATGGCACGGAGCAGAGCGGTTCCTTGCTGCAACGTATGGATAGTCTGGAAGATGATGTTTACGGAACTATTACCAGCGATGCTATTATCAACCGCGTTGATAATATGTACGATTATCTTGAGGGTACTCCTGATAACGGTGAAGCTTCCTTTGCTACTAAGCTGAATGTTGTAGAATGGAAAATGAACGAAAGCATGTCCGGCGGCGCTGCCAAAAACCGTATTGAAGCTACGGAAAAGCTGCTTTATGGTCAGAACCAGACAGGTTCTTTGAGCGGTCGTCTGGAAAGTCTGCTGAAGCTCGCTTCTTATACTGATGGCAATGTGCCTGTACAGCAGGTTGTGCTTCCGAAGGATTCTGTTTTTAAAATTGCTTTTACCTCTGAACTGAGCACTAAAATGAGCCGTCAGGGTGATATAGTTCATTTTAAGGCAGCGGATAACCTGTATGTAAACGATGTATTGGTGCTGCCGAAGGGTGCAACCGGTATCGGTGAGGTGAAAAAGGTTGTTCAACCTGGTATTTTCGGTAAGGATGGCCGCATTGATATCGACTTTACCTATATCTATGGTGTAGACGGTACCAAGATTCCGGTTACTGTAGGCGAGTTGGCTAAACAAAAGGCCGAAAGCATTGCCGGTGCGGCAGGTGCTGCTATCGGCGGTATGATTATCCTTGGTCCTGTGGGCCTGGTTGGCGGTGCTTTTGTCAAGGGCAACAGCGTAACTATTCCGGTTGGTTGCGAAACCTTTGTCCAGACTGCTGAAGATACTTCTCTGCAAGGCGTTGTATATCAGGAATAAAATCGAAAATTATACGTTAAAAGCTCACTCTTTCGAGTGAGCTTTTGCTTTTTTTATGGTATAATGTTAAGTGGATTATTATGAAATTTTTTCTTCATCAATATAGACAAAGGAGTTTTTTATATGCATAAGACTTTTATAGCCACAGCTTTGGCGTTTGGAATGTGCCTGCCTGTTTATGCGGAACAATTTAGCAACAGCAACAGCGACAGCATGGAAAGCCCGGTGTCTGTTGAGGAACCTAATGCCGCAGTACCGCATCGTGAAAAGCTGGATACAGAAAAGCAGCAGGGGCTGCCGATTCGTCTGACCGGTGAACATGCCGAATATGATACTGTCAGCGGTGATTTCCATGCCGAGGGCAATATTAAGGTATCGCAAAACGGTCAGGATATTTATACAACGCAGGTCAAGGGTAATATGAAAACTGGCGATATCTGGCTGCTGGAGGGTGGTAAGCTGGTAGAAGGTGCCAGCGAAACACAGGCTGCCTGGGGCCATTATAACTTTAACAATAAAACCGGTGAAATGAAAAAATTGACCGGTAAGAACGGCAAAGATTTCTTTGCTGCGCATCATGCCGAAATTTATCCTGATAAGATGATTTTGGACGAGGGCGGTTCTACGAGCCGTTGCCCCGCAGTAAAGCATCCCAAGTGCCTGGAAATCAAGGCAAAGACCTTTGAAATTTATCCTCATGATAAAATGGTAGCGCGCGACGTAAAGGTTTTTGTACGCGGCAAGCATATCTATTCCCGTGATTATTGGGAAAACAGCCTGACGGAAAAATCCAAGGAACGTATTCTGCCACATATCGGCTTTAAGGACAGCGACAAGGGTACCTATGTCAATCTTTCGTATGAACGTCCGTTAGGAGATAAGGACACAATTTATGCCGATTTGAATTATTACAGCAAGGTCGGCTATAAGCCTGTTTACGGCTTGGAGCATAACGAGCGTAACTTTAAAGTTACCTATGAAAACGGCTGGTATGAGGATGATGATGAATGGGTAGAGAAGCAGAACAATATCCGCTTTGACTATAAAAATCATCATATTGCACCAGGTTTGCCCTTATCCTACAGTGCTTATTTTGAACGCGGTCTGTGGAAAAATGATGATACCGGACGCAAGAGCTGGCATACAGAATACGGTGCCTTTCTTAACCATGACCGTATTTATCTGTTCAACAGCAAAAATACTTCTTTGGATTTGACAATCGGCAAGAAATGGACACGTGAGAGTGCAGAGGATACTTTGCAGTCTACCAATGTTTATTATGCAACCTTAGGTCAGAAAATTAGTCCGCATTGGAATACCTGGGTTGGCTATTATCGTGAAGATTTTACGACAGATGTATTTACCTACGATCAGCCTGATATGGCAAAAGAGCTGCGTAATGGTCTGCAATACATTATGGATGACAAGAACAGCTTTACCATTGTCAACCGTTATGATTTAGACCAAAAGGAAAATTATGAAACAAGATACAGCTGGACGCATAAGTTCTGCTGCTGGCAGCTTTCCTTGATTTACAAGCATAGAGATACAAATGATAAAGACAGTGCATTTGAAGCTAAGTTTGATTTTGTAAACTGGTAATGAGGTAGAAAATGAGAGAGATTATTAAGCAACGCTTTCTGGACCATCTGCAGGTGGCAAATGCTGTGATGAACAGCGATATCCTGGCACAGATTGAGCGTATTGCTGTAGAAGTAAAAAAGGCGCTGGCCAATGGCAACAAGGTTTTGTTCTGCGGCAACGGCGGCAGTGCCGCTGACAGCCAGCATCTGGCTGCTGAATTTGTCGGCCGCTTTCAAAAGGAACGTGCAGGTCTGCCTGCTATCGCGCTGACGGTAGATACCTCCATTCTGACTGCTGTCGGCAACGATTACGGCTATGATAAGGTTTTCGTACGTCAGGTGCAGGCACTCGCACGTCCGGGCGATGTGCTGGTAGGCATTTCCACAAGCGGCAACAGCGCTAATGTTGTGGAAGCTGTTGAGCTGGCCAAGAGCATGGGTGTGTTCTGCGTCGGTATGACGGCTGAGGGCGGCGGCAAAATGAAAACGCTGTGCGACGAATGCGTTGCCGTGCCGGCGAAGGTTACTGCCCGTGCGCAGGAAATGCATATTTTGATAGGCCACATTTTATGTGAGCTGGTGGATGGTGAATAATTTGGCTGATTTAGCTGTAACAACTTTTTTAGCGGAACAGATTAAAAATGTACGCATTGCTGTTATCGGCGATGTGATGCTGGACAGATATTTTCAGGGTGAGGTTAAACGCATTTCTCCGGAAGCACCTGTACCGGTAACACGTATTACAAAGATAAATTCTGTGTTGGGCGGTGCGGCAAACGTTGCTGCCAATCTGGCACATCTGGAATGTCAGGTTTTTATGGGCGGTGTGACAGGTGATGATGAAAACCGTCTGCTGCTGGAAAAGCTGATGGATGATGCAGGCATCAATCATCAGGGACTGGTGAAAAGCAAACGCCGCAAGACTATTACCAAGCTGCGTGTTTTGGGTGGCAATCAGCAGATGCTGCGACTTGATTTTGAAGAAACCGGCGATTTGTTCTCCGAAGAAATTATTGAGCTGCGTCATTGGTTGGCAGGAATGCTTGATGAAGGCTTGGATGGTATTATTGTTTCCGATTATGCCAAGGGTGTCTGCTCGAATGATTTTTGCCAATGGGTGATTGCTCAGGGCAAGGCCTATGATATACCGGTGTTGATTGATCCTAAGGGAGCAGACTGGTCCAAATATGATGGCTGTGATTTTATTACGCCTAATTTAAAGGAAATGTGTGAGGCTGCAGGCTGTCAGCGTGAAAACTCTGATGAAGCCGTTGTCAGCATGGCGCAGGCTGCACGCGAAAAATTTCATATTAAGAATGTTGTTGTTACCCGCAGTGAGCGCGGCATGAGCCTGGTTAATGCTGAGCAGGTGCTGCACAGCCCTGCTACCGCCATTGAGGTGTTTGATGTTTCCGGTGCTGGTGATACGGTGGCGGCTACGCTTCTGGCAGGTGTTGCAGGCAAGCTGGCGTTGGCTGATGCTGTTTATATGGCGAACCGTGCTGCAGGAATTGTTGTGGCCAAGGTTGGCACTTATCCGGTGCACCGTGACGAGCTGCTGAAAGATTTGCTGACGGAGGAACGCAAGCAGGGCCGTGGCTATCGCACGCTGAGCTGGCAGGAGATTGCTTCTCTGGCAGCAACCTGGAGAGCATGCGGCGAAAAGATTGTGTTCACCAACGGCTGTTTCGATATTCTGCATGTAGGCCATGTAACATATCTGGAGAAGGCGCGCAACCTTGGCAAGCACCTGATTGTCGGCCTGAATACGGACGCCTCCGTACGCCGTCTGAAGGGTGAAACAAGACCTTTGGTGCATGAACTGGACCGTGCGCGTGTACTTGCAGCGCTGGCCTGCGTAGATGCGGTAGTGCTGTTTGACCAGGATACTCCGACTGAGCTTATTGAAAAAATTCGTCCCGACATTCTCGTCAAGGGCGGTGATTACAAGCCTGAGGAGGTTGCCGGACGTGAATATGCCGGTGAAGTGCGCATTATAGAATTTGAAGATGGTTATTCCACAACCGGTGTGGTGGAAAAAATTGCCAAAATGGTTAAGGAGGGCAAATTATGATTATCGTAACTGGTGGTGCCGGTTTTATCGGCAGTAATATTGTTAAAGGCTTAAATGACCGTGGTATTGATGACATTCTTGTTGTTGATAACCTGACCAACATGGTTAAATTCAAAAATATCCAAGGCCTGAAGGTTAAGGATTATATGGATAAGTATGCTTTCATGGATGCACTGAAGGCAGGCAAATTCAATCATGAAAAAATCGACGTTATCTTCCATGAGGGTGCTTGCTCCGATACTATGGAATATAACGGCAAATACATGATGGAAAACAACTTTGAGTATACTAAAAACGTGCTGCATTTCTGCCTCGACAGAAAGATTCAGATGATGTATGCTTCCTCTGCTTCCACCTATGGCAGCGGTGCTCATGGCTTCCGTGAAGAGCCTGCCTGTGAGGAAGCACTGAATGTATATGCTTTCTCCAAGCTGTTCTTTGACAACTATCTGCGCCGTCTGCTGCCGCAGGCACAAAGCCAGGTAGTAGGCCTGCGTTATTTCAACGTATATGGTCCGCAGGAGAATCATAAGGGCAAAATGGCTTCTATGATTTATCAAATGTATAACCAATGGAAAGCAGAACATAAAGTTCGCCTGTTCGGTGAGTACGCCGGTTATGGACCGGGCGAGCATACTCGTGACTTTGTGTATGTAAAAGACGTTGTTAAGGTAAACTTCTACTTCTGGGATCATCCGGAAATCAGCGGTATTTTCAACTGCGGTACCGGCCATGCGCATCAGTTCAATACTCTGGCTAAGGCTGTGCTGAACCACTTTGGCAGCGGCGAGCTGGAATATGTACCGTTCCCTGAAGTACTGAAGGGCAAATACCAGAGCTTTACCGAAGCAGATGATACCAACCTTTTGGCAGCAGGCTATGACGGAGGCTTTACTCCGATTGAAGAAGCTGCTGAGGAATATTGCCAGCTTCTCGACAAGACCGGCGGTTATTACGTTTATGAAGGCTAAGGCGGTATTTTTTGACAGAGATGGCGTGCTCAATGTTGATGTAGCCTATCTCTACAAAATTGAGGACCTGCGCTGGATTGAAGGTGCACGCGAGGCTGTGGCGTATCTGTCGCAGCTTGGCTATAAAATTTTTATTGTAACGAACCAGAGCGGTATTGCGCGTGGTTATTATACAGTAGAGCAGATGAATGAGCTGCATGCTTATATGCAGCGTGAAATTGCTGCGGCAGGCGGCAAAATAGAAAAAATCTACTACTGCCCGCATCATCCCGAGGGCAGCGTGCCGGAATATACCGGTGTGTGTGATTGTCGCAAACCTAAACCGGGAATGCTGCTGCAGGCGCTGGCAGAATATGATATCGACAAGGAGCAGAGCTTCTTAGTCGGTGACAGTAAGCGCGATGTGGAAGCAGCGGAGGCTGCTGGTGTCAAAGGCTATCTTTACACAGGCGGCAATCTGCTGGATTTCGTAAAAAATATTGTAAGCGAGAGATGATAATGGAGTATCGGAATATCCTGTTAATCAAAATGAGTTCTTTAGGTGATATCCTGCACACTTTGCCCTTTGCGGCAGCGCTGCGCAAGCGTTATCCCAAGGCGAAAATCACCTGGCTGGTACATCCGCAGTTTGCCGGCTTTGTACCGGATCCTCCGGTGATTGACGAGGTGCTTTATTTTGACAAGGTAAAATTTAATAAGCTGGGCTTCAGTGATAAGCTGAAATATTTTTGCGAAATGCGCTCTTTGCTGCACAGCAAGCATTTTGACCTGGTGATAGATATGCAGGGCCTTTTCAAAAGTGCGGTGTTGGCTGCTATCAGCGGCTGCGATAACCGCATCGGCTATTGCGAAATGCGCGAGGGCAGCGGCCTTGTGAGCAAGGCGATTGGCGGAACTCATAGTAAGGACCATGTTATTGAGCGCTATCTTGACGTGGCACGTTATCTTGGTGCCAAGGTTGATTCGTTGGATGATGTGGAATTCCCAATGCCGGATTTAAGCACGGAAACCGCTTCTGTGCAGCATAAACTGCAGGAGGCCGGCTGGCAGGGCGGCGATTACGTTGTTATTGTTCCCGGTGCACGCTGGTGGACGAAGGAATGGCCGGTCGAGCATTATATCGAGCTGGCGAAAAAGCTTACGGCTGATGGTACTGCTGTAGTGCTGGCAGGCGGTCCAGATGATGCAGTCAAGGGGCAGAAGATTGCCGAAGGCGCAGCAAGCTCGCTGGTTATCGACTTGACGGGACAGACGAGCCTGCGTGAGCTGGCAGCGCTAATTAAGGGCTGCAGCTTCTATATCAGTGCGGATACCGGCCCGCTGCATTTTGCAGCGGCTTTGAAAAAGCCTCTTGTGGCAATGTACGGCCCGACGAAGGCCGACCGCACAGGCCCATATGGCAGTAAAAATTCCACGGTACTGCTTTCACCGGCTAAGTGTGCAGGCTGCTTGAAGAAAAAATGTGATAACTGGCATTGTATGCATGATATAACGCCGGAAATGGTTTATAAAATTTATCAGGAAAAGGTGGCAGAGGGCTGATGGCACAAGCTGTAGAATTAAATGGCAAAAAAATATTGGTAACATTTTTGATGCATCTGGGAGATCTGACGCTGACTACGCCCTTTATCCATGCGCTGCGTAAGGCAGCGCCGGATGCGCATATTACCTTTCTGGCGGATGAGAAGCTGAAGGATGTAGTGCTGCACAATCCGTATTTGGACGAGGTTATTACGATTGACAAGAAGGGCAAGGACAACAGCCTGCTGGCGCTGATGGCCTGTGCCCGCCGTCTGAGCAAGATGGACTTTGATGTGCTGATTAACCTGCATCCGAATGAGCGTTGCAGCTTTATTGATGCGTTTACCAAAGTGAAATTGCGTTGTGGTACAACACACACGCTGTTCAAACCGCTTTGGGATGTGTTTACACCGCTCAACCGCAAAATCCATGCGGCAGATATGTATCTTGATGTGCTGACGCAGCTTGGTGTGCAGAAGCTGGAGCATAACGGTCTGGAAATTTTCCCGAGCGAGGAATATCAGCAGCATGCGGATGAATTCTGGCGCGAGCACGGTGTGTTCGCTTCGGATAAGCTGGTGGGCTTTAACATCGGCAGTGCTGTTGTTACAAAGCGTTGGGCGCCGGAGCGCTTTGCCAAGGTAGCAGATATTCTTGCGGAAAAGGGCTATAAGCCTGTATTCTTCGGCGGTACGATGGACGAAGAAATGGTGCAGGAGGCAGTCAGCTTTATGAAGACGACACCTGTGGTAGCAACCGGCAGCTTCCGTATTGGCGAGCTGGCGGCGGCAATGCGTCGCTGCAGCCTGATTATCACCAACGACAGCGGCCCGATGCACGTAGCAATTAGCCAGAAGGTGCCTATCGTAGCGATGTACGGTCCGTCCAGTCCGAAGCTGTACGGCCCTTATACCAAGGATGCAACTATTGTGACAGCGTTGCCGCCCTGCCCTGGTTGTGCAGGTGGCATGAAGCATAAGTGTGATGATATGCAATGTATGACACGTCTGACGGTAGAGCAGGTTGTACAGGCTGCTGAACAGATGCTGCAGCAAAAGGAGAAATAATTTTGAGTAAGCAAAGCATTATTACCGGAGAGGTTTTATTGCTGTGTGAAAGAGTGGAGATGGCGCAGTTTATGCACGCTTATCTCCGGCATTTATTTAAGCAGCGTATCAGCTTGCCTAACATGCAGATTGTAAATTATCAGAGTATCGATAAGTTAGACTTGCTGACTAAACGCCTTATACAGCTGGAAGGCAGAGAAATAGTGCAGAAGGCAGTATTCTTTGCTGACGCGGCTGATGAGCGCGAACGCCGAATGCAGAAATTTTTTGCAGTGCGTGACAATACTTTCTTTAGAGGAGTGGAGTATTGCACGCACTTTTTCTTTCCCGGCAAAAAAGCTACTAAACGTTGGCAAAAGGGTTATCTTGAGGATATGCTGCTGCAGTCGCTGCGGCTGGAAAGCTCGGAGTGCAGTGATTATTATAATCTGTATAATATGAGTGCGGAGTATTTGCAGTCAGTAAATTGCTGCCGTGGGCGAGAAAACAGATTAGTAAATTATAGCAGGCATTTACTGTACACATATCTGGCAGGAACAGAAAGGTATGTGGGCATGCGCTTGGGCGAGGCGGCTCTGGCAGGAGCCTTTGATTTGGAGCATCCGTGCTATGCGAGTCTCAAGGAATGCTTGCAAGGCTTAAACTAGAGCAGCAGAATGCGAGGTTATCAAAATAACTTAATTGATTTATTATATTGTGCAAAAGTGTTAGCTTTGTTAGCTGTCGTTCTTTCTGGATTTTGGAAAAGCCAATAAATATGTTATAATTAACAAACAAACTAAAAAAGGGGGAGCAACATTTATGTTCGGAGAAATCATTGGAGCAATCAGCAATTTTATGTATAGTTATTTGCTGATTATCATGCTCATCGGTGTAGGCCTGTACTACACTTTGCGTACTCGTCTGGTGCAGGTACGTATGTTTAAGGAAACTATTCGGGTTATTTTGGAGAAGCCTGTTGAATCCGGTGCGGTATCATCCTTTCAGGCTTTGATGGTATCTACTGCGTCCCGTGTAGGTACCGGTAATATTATCGGCATTTCCACAGCTATCTGCCTCGGCGGTTATGGTGCTGTGTTCTGGATGTGGGTTATTGCTGTTGTTGGCGGCGCTTCTGCTTTTATTGAAAGCACCCTGGCACAGATTTACAAGAAACGTGGTCCGCACGGCAGCTACGGCGGCCCTGCATACTACATCGAAGCTGCTTTGGGCAGCCGCGGTCTGGCAGTGCTTTTTGCTTTGGCCTTGATTGTAACCTATGGCTGCGGCTTTAATATGCTGTGCTCCTACAATCTGCAATCCACCTTTGCTGCTCTGAGCTTCTATAATCCGGATACAACTCCCTGGATTATCGGCGCAGTAGAAGCAGTGCTTGTAGGCTATTGCCTGCTGGGCGGTGGCAAGCGCGTTATCAAAGCAACCTCTACTCTGGTTCCTTTGATGGGCGTTATCTACATTTCTGTAGCCTTTATCCTGACTATTATGCATATCAATCTGGTTCCCGGCGTTGTAGGCAGAATTTTTGCTGAAGCATTTGACTTCACTGCAATTTTCGGTGGCTTTGCCGGCAGCTGCATGATGTTCGGTATCAAACGCGGTCTGTACAGCAACGAAGCAGGTGTTGGTTCTGCGCCGAACGCTGCTGCTGCAGCTGACGTTTCTCACCCGGTTAAGCAAGGCCTGGTTCAGATGCTGTCTGTATTTATTGATACTCTGCTGATTTGCACCGCTACCGCTTTCATGTGCCTGAGCTCCGGCATCGAGCCGACTAAGGAGCTTGCTGGTGCGCCTTATGTACAGGCAGCTCTGGCAGCAAGCATGGGCGATTATGCTAAGCTGTTTATCACTGTATCTATGGTACTGTTTGCCTTCACTACTCTGCTGGGCAACCTGTATTATGTAGATAATGCTTTTGCTTATGTTCTGAAGCATGTTCCGGGCAAAATCTTTACTCTGTGCTACCGCATTCTGGCTTGCGTACTGATTTTCATCGGTGCCGGCTCCAGCATGGGTACAATGTGGGATTTGGCAGATGTTACCATGGGCTTCATGGCAATTATCAACTTGCCTGTTATCTGCATTCTGGGCGGTCCTGCTCTGCGTGCGCTTGATGATTACACCGAGCAGCGCGATGCCGGTAAGAATCCTGAGTTTAAGGCCAGCAAGATTGGTCTGACTCAAAAGCTGGACTACTGGCAGGATTAAAAATTGTTTCTTTGAGCTGTTACGAGCTTTCGTAGCAGCTCTTTTTTGTATGCCATGATAATGATATATTATTGTCGCAATTCACATTCTGTTTCGTTCAGAGAAAATTTTTCCCGTGTCCGCAGGACACGACGCAACCGAGAAAATTTTTCTTTGCTACTAGCAGTATTTTCAGAATTAATGTAGAATAGATACGTAATAAAGCAATTTTTTGGTCAAGGTTGTTTTATGTCCTTTGCGAAGGAGGGAAAGACGATGATTTATAATTATTATCCTGGCTGCACGCTGTCAACGAAGGCGAAGCAGCTGGATATGGCAGCACGACGCTGTGCTGAGGTGTTGGGCTTTCCGCTGGTAGAGCTGCCGGAATGGCAGTGCTGCGGCGCGGTTTACCCTATGGCGCCTGATGCTATTGCCGAGCGTCTGAGTGCGGTGCGTGCGCTTGTGGCGGCGCGTGAAAACGGCGGCGTTTTGGTGACGCTGTGCAGTGCGTGCTACCATGTCATCAAACGTGTGAACCACGATATGGCGACGAATGCGGAGATTCGCCAAAAGGTGAATAATTATCTGCAACTTGAAGAGCCTTATGCCGGTGAAACACGGGTTTTGCATTACCTGGAGGTTTTGCGTGATGAAATCGGTTGGGAAAAGCTGGCGCAGCTGGTGAGCCATCCTTTAAAGGAACGCAGGGTTGGCGCTTATTATGGCTGTTTGCTGCTCAGACCGGGAGCGGTTTTGGCCCTCGATGACGTAGAGAGTCCAACTGTTATGGAAGCCTTTATTAAAGCGCTTGGTGCAGAGCCTGTTATTTACAGCATGCGCAATGAATGCTGCGGCGGTTATCTGGCGCTGAAGGATAAGGCGCAGTGCGAGCAGCTTGTCAGCGAAATTAAAAATAATGCTGCCAGCTGTGGTGCGCAGGAGCTGGTCACTGCCTGCCCGCTGTGTGCGTATAACCTGACGGCCAATGGTGCCGCAGGTAGCCTGCCAACGCGCTACTTTACGGAGCTTCTTGCTGAAGCGCTTGGCGTTGCGGAGAGCGAAGGAGGTACGGAATAATGGCTGTTGATGAAAAGCAATTGACAGAAGATATTTTGCGCCTTGCTGCTACCGACGTGAGCCGCTGTATGCAGTGCGGCCGCTGCAGTGCGAACTGTGAAGCTGCGTCTAAAATGGATTTGCTGCCCCACCGCGTAGTTTGGGATTTAAACAGCGGTTATGCGTCCGAGCTGCTGGAGGCTGACGCACCGTGGCAATGTCTTTCCTGCATGGCGTGCGAGGAGCGTTGCCCACGCGGCGTGAGTCCGGCACGCGTTATGGAGGCGTTGCGCCTGCTGCAGATTCGTCAGCAAGGAAACAACAAGCTGCCTGCCGAAAGTGTGGAGCATTATCCGAGCGATATGCCGCAGCAGCTTTTGGTTGCAGCCTTTAGAAAATATAATAAATAGGGGGAAGCTACGTGCAAAAGATTGGTGTTTTTGTTTGTTGGTGTGGCAGCAACATCGCCGGCACGGTAGATGTTGCCCAGGTGGTAGAGGCAGTGCGCCGGATTCCGGACGTTGCCTATGCCATCGATTATAAATATATGTGCTCCGAGCAGGGCCAGGAGCTGATTCGCAAGGCTGTGGCAGATTATAAGCTGGACAGACTTGTTGTCTGCAGCTGCTCGCCTCGTATGCACGAGGCAACCTTCCGCAAATGTGCGGAGGGCGTTGGCATCAATTCATACATGGTAGAGATTGCCAACATTCGTGAGCAATGCTCCTGGGTGCTGAAGGATAAGGCCGAAGCGACAGCGAAGGCGATTAAATTAGCCAAGGCAGCCATTGCCAAGGTGCGCTTTAACGGAGCGCTGAAGCCCGGCGAAAGCCAGGTAGTGAAGCGCGCACTGGTTATCGGCGGCGGTATTGCCGGTATTCAGACGGCGCTGGATATTGCGGAAGCAGGCTACAAGGTAGATATTGTGGAGAAGGAGCCGACAATCGGCGGCCGTATGGCGCAGCTCGACAAAACCTTCCCAACACTCGACTGCTCTGCCTGCATCCTGACACCGAAGATGGTGGATGCAGCAAACCATGAAAATATTACGCTTTATACTTATAGCGAGGTAGAAAGCGTAAGCGGTTTCGTGGGTAATTTCGATGTGACAATCCGCAAAAAAGCACGCAGCGTGAAGGCTGATATGTGCAGCGGCTGCGGCATCTGTACCGAAAAATGTCCGTCCCGCAAAACTCCAAGCGAATTCGATATGGGCCTGAAGAATCGCGGCGCAATCTATATTCCCTTTGCGCAGGCCATTCCTAAGGTGCCTGTTATCGACCGTGAGGCCTGCATCAAGTTTAAGACAGGTAAATGCGGTATCTGCTCCAAGGTTTGTCCGGCAGGAGCAATTGATTATACGCAGACCGATGAGCTGATCACGGAAAAATACGGTGCAATTGTATTGGCAACCGGCTTCGAAACGATGCCTCTCGATAAATTCGGCGAATTCGGCTACGGAGCCAGCAAGGATGTTATCACCTCACTGGAGCTGGAGCGTCTGACGAATGCGGCAGGTCCTACCGAAGGACATCTCGTTTGTCCGTCTACCGGTAAGGAGCCGAAGAAGGTTATTATCGTTTCCTGCGTAGGCTCGCGTGATGTAAGCGGTCGCGGCAAGAGCTATTGCAGTAAAATCTGCTGCATGTATAATGCCAAGCATGCGATGTATATCCGCGAAAAATACCCTGATGTGGATGTAACTGTATTTTATATAGATGTACGTACTCCGGGTAAGGGCTTTGACGAGTTCCAGCGCCGTGCAGTGGAGGAGTACGGCGTGCATTATGTACGCGGTCAGGTTGGCAAGGTTGTTGTTGACGGCGATGGCAAGCTGACGGTTTTTGCCAGTGATTTGAACAGCGGCCGCAAACTGATGCTGAATCCTGATTTAATAGTGCTGGCGACGGCTGTACAGCCTTCTCCCGATGCACGTAAGCTGGCAACGATGCTGACTGCCAGCATTGATAACGATGACTTTTATGTAGAGGCGCACCCGAAGCTGCGTCCTGTTGAAAGTCCGACGGCAGGCATTTTCCTCAGCGGCGTATGCCAGGGACCGAAGGATATTCCGGAAACTGTTTCACAGGCCGGTGCAGCGGCTGTTAAGGTCGTAGGCCTGCTGGCGAAGGATAAGCTGCTGACGAACCCCTGCACTGCGCAGTGCGATACAAGCATTTGCAGCGGCTGTCTGGCTTGCACGCATGTCTGTCCCTATGGTGCGATTACCGGCGAGAGCAAGCAGGTTATCACGAAGCTGGGCGTGCGCGAAACACGCACCGTTGCGGTGGTGAACAATGCTCTGTGCCAGGGCTGCGGTGCCTGCACGGTAGCCTGCCCCTGCGGTGCTATGGATTTGCAGGGCTTTACTAATCAACAAATTCTGGCAGAGGTGGATGCATTATGCTAGAGAAGAAAAATTTTGAACCGAAAATCGTGGCCTTCTGCTGCAACTGGTGCAGCTATGCCGGTGCTGACGGCGCCGGAACGGCCCGCAAGCATTATCCTGCTAATATCAAAATCATCAAGGTTCCCTGCTCCTGCAGAGTGAATCCGCTCTTTATCCTGCGCGCGTTTCAGCGTGGCGCGGACGGTGTAATCATGTGCGGCTGCCACCCCGGTGACTGCCATTATTCTACCGGCAACTATTATGCACGTCGTCGTATGACGCTGCTGCTCAGTATGCTTGATTATCTGGGCGTGGCCGGTGAACGCTTCCGTGTGGAATGGGTTAGTGCGGCCGAGGGCGCACGCTTTGCACAGGTGATGAACGATTTTGCCGAGCATATTGCGGCATTGGGTGAGAATGTAAAGTTGAGGGATTTGCGATGCAAAAAATAGAAAAGCTGCTGCAGAAGCGTGCAGCTGAGCTGTTGGCAGAGGGCACAGTAGAGCGTGTGCTGGCATGGCAGGCAGGCGAATTCTTTTACGATAACACACCTGCAGCCGTAAGCAGTGCGGACGAATGCGACAAGCTTGTCTATAACGAGTTCTGCCCTGCCAATCTCTGCAAATATTTAATCGAAACAAGCCATGCAGGCAAGAAGACAGCAGTTTTCTTAAAGCCTTGTGATACATACGGAGTAAACCAGCTGCTTAAGGATAACCGCATTAAGCGTGAGCTTGTTTACGCCATCGGCACACCCTGCAGCGGTATGCTTGATATCAACAAGATTAAGGCTGCCGGCGCTAAGGGCATCATCAGCGTGAGCGTAGACGGTGACGAGGTTGTTGTCAACACTGCCTATGGCGAAAAGCGTCTGGCGAAGGCTGACGTGCTGTTGAACAAATGCCTGATGTGCAAGGGCGCTGCCTATAAAATTGCGGACGAGGAGCTGGCCGAGCCGCTGCCTGTACCGCAGTTTACCGGTGATAAATTCGCCAAGGTCAAGGAGATTGAAGCGATGAGCGCCGAAGAGCGCTTCGCTTTCTGGCAAAGTGAGCTTTCCAAGTGCATCCGCTGCAATGCCTGCCGTGATATCTGCCCGGCGTGCAGCTGTGAGCAATGTATTTTTGATAAGCCCGATACTCCGGTAGCAGGCAAGGCGTATGCCGACGAGGTTGAGGAGCAGATGTATCATATCATCCGTGCCTTCCACGTTGCCGGCCGCTGCACAGGCTGCGGCGAATGTGCGCGTGTTTGCCCGCAGGGAATTCATCTGGAGTTGCTGAATATGAAGTTTATGAAGGATATCAACAGCTTCTTCGGCCAGTATCAGGCCGGTGCGGACAGTGAAACACCTGCACCGCAGGTAAGCTATAAGCAGAATGATCCGGAAGCCAACAGTGCGGTAGAAGGGAGGGAGCAGCATGTATAAGATAGCAAAGGAAAAGCTGCCGAATTTATATGCAGCCTTACAAAACATCGGTATGCTGCTGCTGCCCTGCAAGAACAAGAGCGGTCATGCGGACTTTGCGCCATATCGCGAGGATGCGGAGGTTGCATTGGATGTGCCGCTGACGAATCGTAGCGCGAAGGACGTGTTCTTCCCGCAGGTAGAAAATCTGCTGACCTTTAAGATGAGCGGCAAGGAGCTGGCGCTGGAGCAAAATATTCCGCCTGCCGGCGTGACGATCGTCATGGGCGTGCGTGCCTGTGATGCGCGCAGCTTTAAGATTTTGGATAAGGTGTTTTTAAAAGCGCCCGTTGATACATATTACAAAACAAGACGCGAGCAATGCGTGCTCATCGGCTTAGGCTGCAGCGCTCCCGAAGAAACCTGCTTCTGCCATGCCTTTGGCATTGACGCTAGCGCTCCGGAGACGGATGTGCAGACCTGGCTGGTAGGCGAGGAGCTTTGCTGGCAGGCTGTGACTGCCAAGGGCGAGGAGCTGACAGCGAAGCTTGTTGAGGGCGGTGTGCTGGCTGAGGCGGAAGCTGCGGCTGCAAAAGCAGTTAGCGAGCAAAAGGAGCAGACGCAGAAAATTTTGAGTGTACTGCCCTTGCATGATTTCAAGGTAAATGACGAGCTGACGAAGGATGAGTTGAAGGTCTTCCACAGTAAAATTTGGGAACAGATGGCAGCAGGCTGCCTGTCCTGCTGTACCTGTACCTATGTGTGCCCGACATGTCATTGCTATGATATCCGCGATTATCAGGAGACGGAAGAGCGCACGCAACGCTATCGCTGCTGGGACAGCTGCATGGCGAAGGATTTTACGCTGATGGCGCATGGCAGCCCGCGTAAGACGAAGGTGGAACGCTTCCGCCAGCGTTATATGCATAAGCTGGTATATTTCCCTGAAAACAATGAGGGTGAATATGCTTGCGTCGGCTGCGGACGCTGCCTGCAAAAGTGTCCGGTGCAGCTGAATATTGTCAAGGTTGCCAAGGCCTTGGAAAAAGCGGAGGTGAAGCAGGATGTGTAATTGTCAGGATACCTTGATTCCGCAGATCGGCGTGGTGACGGACATATGCACGGAAACGGCTGATGTAAAAACCTTCCGCGTGGAGAAAATCGGCGGCGGTAAGCTGTTTGAGCATATGCCGGGACAATGCGCTATTCTTTCTGTTCCCGGTAAGGGTGAGGCGATTTTTTCCATTACCTCCTCTCCGACGAACGAAAAATATATGGAGTTCAGTATTAAACGCTGCGGTTCGATTACGAACTTTTTGCATTTTGATATTGAACCCGGTCAGCAGATTGCGGTGCGCGGACCTTACGGCAATCATTTCCCTGTTGAGGATAAATTGAAAGGCAAGGATCTGCTCTTTATCGCCGGCGGTATCGGTTTGGCGCCGCTGCGCAGTGTAATCAATTATATGTTGGATAAGCGTGACGATTACGGCAGCATTGATGTTGTTTACGGCGCACGCAGCAAGGAAGACTTTGTGCGTTACGACGAGCTGACGAATGTGTGGCCGGCGCAAAAGGATACGCGTGTGCATCTGACGATTGACCGTGCGCAGGAGGGCTGGACGGGTAATGTCGGCTTTGTGCCTAATTTCCTGAAGGACCTGAAGTTTACGCCGGATAAGACGGTGCTGCTGTGTGGTCCGCCGATTATGATTAAGCTGTGTCTGGCGGCGTTGATTGAGATGGGCTTTGAGAAGAAGCAGGTTTATACGACGCTGGAGCTGCGCATGAAGTGCGGCGTGGGCAAGTGCGGTCGCTGTAATATCGGCAAGAAGTATGTGTGCAAGGATGGGCCGGTGTTTACCTGCGACGAGCTGGATGAGATGCCGGACGAATATTGATTCTTCGCAATTAAATATCGCTTAGCTCAGGAAAAATTTCTTAACGCAAATTTCGTGTGGATTCAAGACGAAGTGCCGCAAAACTCGCGCTATGCTTACATATCTTTCTATATTAGTTTGCTTATCGCTCAAACAGTTGCGACACTTCTGTGAATCCGGACACTTATTTACTAAAATTTTTATTCGCATCACGATATTATAATTGCTTACGTTGTGAGTCCTCTAGAGTTCTGTTGCCTCATGCAAGGATGCTTGCAGCGCCGCCGGCGATGATTGGGGGTGTCTTGTAGGCACTTCGCTTGTAGTTCTACAGAATTTAATTTACACATATACATTTTTTGGAGAAGAAAATATAAGGAGCAAAAATATGGAAGAAATGGTAACTGTTTACCTGCTGGGCAAAAAGTACAGTGTTCCGGCAACCCTGACCATTATGGATGCCATGGAATATGCAGGCTTTAAGCTGGTGCGCGGCTGCGGCTGCCGCAGCGGCTTTTGCGGAGCCTGTGCAGTAATTTATCGCCTGAAGGGCAGCACGGAGCTGAAGGTTGTGCTTTCCTGCCAGACGAAGGTTGAGGAAGGCATGTGCGTTGGCAAGATTGATTCCTTCCCGATTAACAAGCGTACCTTTAATATCGAAGAGATTAAGGCAAGCGATAACATTGTCGGTCAGCTGTATCCGGAAATCTTCAGCTGCATCGGCTGTAATGCCTGCACGAAGGGCTGTCCGCAGGGCCTGAATGTTATGCAGTATATTGCTTACGCTCAGCGCGGCGAATATGAGAAGGCAGCACATGCTTCCTTTGACTGCGTTGGCTGCAATATCTGTGCATCCCGCTGCCCGGCGCAAATCAGCCACAGCGCTGTCGGCCTGCTGTGCCGTCGCCTGACGGGCAAATATATTGCACCGAAGTGCGAGCATCTGGCTAAACGTGTTGCCGAAATTGAAAACGGCGATTATGTAACGCTGTTAGAAAAGCTGAAAAATATGCCTTTGGACGAAATCAAAGACCTGTATAACAAGCGCGAGATTGAAAAATAAGGAGGTGCGGCAAGGTGAGTGCATTTACTGAAGATATGTTAAAATCTATGGCTAAGGTTGAAGCTACCCGTGCCCAACGTCTGCACGCTTCTATCGAACGCTTTACGGCAGAGGAAAAGGACGAGCTGCTGAAGGAGTTCCATCCTGACTACAGCTCTAAGGGCTTCAAGGTGCTGGAGGTTGGTCCCAACAAGGGCCAGAAGGTGCCGGTAGAATTGGCACAGCTGCTGGAGGGCAAAAGCCGCCTGCAGGATGTAGATCTTGATCTGGAAAAAGTGGACTATGACGTTGATGTTCTGGTTATCGGTGGCGGCGGTGCCGGTGCTTCCGCTGCGTTGGAAGCACATAACGGCGGTGCAAACGTCCTCGTAGTAACGAAGCTGCGTATGGGCGATGCCAACACTATGATGGCCGAAGGTGGTATTCAGGCTGCGGATAAGGGCAACGATTCCCCAGCGCAGCATTATCTGGATGCCTTTGGCGGCGGTCACTACAAAAATATTCCCGAGCTGTTGGAAGAACTGGTAACCAACGGACCGTTGGCGATTGACTGGCTGAGCAAGCTGGGCGTTATGTTTGACAAGGAGCAGGACGGCACTATGGTGACGACGCATGGCGGCGGCACAAGCCGTAAGCGTATGCATGCCTGCGCCGACTACACCGGTGCAGAGATTATGCGCGTGCTGCGCGACGAGGTGCAGAACCGTGGTATTCCGGTGCTGGAGTTTTCACCCGCAGTCGAGCTGCTGCTCGACGAGGAGGGCAAAACTGCCGGTGCGGTGCTGTGGGATTTTGATGCGCAGGAGTACAAGGTTGTACGCGCAAAATGCGTAATCATGGCAACCGGCGGTGCAGGACGCTTGCATTATCAGGGCTTCCCGACTTCTAACCATTATGGCGCTACTGCCGACGGCCTTGTTATGGCTTATCGTGCCGGTGCGCCGCTGATTTATGCGGATGCAATTCAGTATCATCCGACGGGTGTTGCTTATCCGGCGCAGATTTATGGTGCGCTGGTTACCGAAAAGGTACGTTCGATTGGTGCGCAGCTGGTAAACAGCGAGGGCGAAATCTTTATGCATCCGCTGGAAACCCGTGATGTGGCGGCTGCGTCTATCATTCGTGAGTGTACTGCCCGCGGCAAGGGCGTGAAGGCGCTCGATGGTGTGGCGCTGTGGCTCGATACGCCGCTGATTGAAATGCTGCATGGCGAAGGCACTATTGCCAAACGCATTCCGGGTATGCTGCGTATGTATGCTAAGTTTGGCATTGACCTGCGCAAGGAACCGATTTTGATTTATCCGACGCTGCATTACCAAAACGGCGGTATCCTGATTGATAAGGATGCGGAAACAAAGCTGCCGGGCCTGTTTGTTGCCGGTGAAGCTGTTGGCGGCATTCACGGCACCAATCGTCTGATGGGCAACAGCCTGCTGGATATCATCGTCTTTGGCCGTATTGCGGGTACGAAGGCTGCCGAAGCAGCGAAGTCTGTTAAGCTGGGCAAACTGAGCCTGGAGCATGTACGTCGCTACGCTGAGGAAGAAAAGGCTGCCGGCGTGCAGGGCGAGCTGTCGCCGAAGCTGCTGCCGGTTTATACTCATGGCAGAGATGTAAGGTAAAAACAAGATATAAATAAAAAACATACAACGGCAAACTTCACAGCTTGTTCGTTGTATGTTTTTTGCTTTATATGCTAAAATATGTTTTAAGACAACCGTTTACGGGGTGGCATTGCCGAAATTCTCTAAGAGAATCGAGGTGATGTCTATGAGGAACTATGATTTCAAAGACCTGATGGCTTTTGGCATGTTCATTCTGGCATTGCTGACTTTTATCTTTCAGTACAGCAGATAGTCTAGACATAGAAAAACCGCCTCTGTAATTTGCAGCTACAAGGCGGTTTTTCAAACCAAATTCAAGCGGCAACCCACCTTGTGGGCGGTTGTCTTCTTTATCTATAATATAACATGAAGCAGAGTTTTTTTTCAAGGAATTACTTGTGAACTTTTGGTTGTGCGGCGTATCATGATATGGTGCGCCGAATTTTTGTATATGATATAATGAAAAGAAGATAGGAGGATAGGTAATGATTATCAGAAATGCAATTAAGTGTAAAATATGTGGCGATATAATAGAGTCATTTTCTGTTCATGACTATAAAGTTTGTTCTTGTGGCGCTTGTGCAGTAGATGGTGGTCATGAATATCTAAGACGTTCCGCAAAATCATTCGATGATATTATTGAGTTGAGTGAAATTATTACAGTTAACAGCAGTAATTAATCTGCATGTATAGAATTTGCAAAATATGGTATAATGAAATAAATAATATAGGTTTGGAGGATTAGCGATGAAAAAGGTATTTTCCATATTAGTATTATTATTTTTGGCTTGTAATTTAGCTATAGCTCAACAACAAGAATGGGTTGATAAAAAATATAATTTTTCTTCGGTAAAGAACGTTTTTGTTGATTATGAAGTTAATGAAAAATTAAATAATGGTATTTCTGAGAAAGAAACAGAAGAAATTTATCAAGAAAAATTTTTCAATAAATTAGTAAAAAAATTATCCTCAAAAGGTTATGCTTTTAGTAATAAAAAAGATTTACCGGAATTTTCTATAGACGCAAATGAACAAAGGAAATGTTATATTAAAGATAATTTTGATGTTATAATTAATATAAAGCTTGAAAACTATACTGTTGGCTCTCAGTATGCGGATGGATATACATATACTTTTCCTGTGACCACTCAGAATTCTATTTATACAACGAATGGTCCTGTTACTGTAACTACAACTAGCCAGCAAACCAATTATGTTAGTGGTGGCAATTTTCCTACAGTCTTGGTGAATGTTAGGTTTGATGTTTATGATACACAAACTGGGAAAGCCGTTTGGTCGCGAATTGATGATAGATCTAGAATGAACAGAGATGAGTTTGATAATACAAAGCCAAAAGATGTGTTCGGTAGAATTTTGAAAGATTTTGATAGCGCATTGCAGAAAAAATTGAAACCTGCTATTGATGAAGAATAAGTATAATGAGTACAGCAACTGCATTGCTTGAAACTAAGTAATGCAGTTATTTTATAATCTAGTATGAAAGGATGAATGTAAAATGGGCTCTAATCTTACCCTTTACCATGGCAGCAACGTCATTGTAAAAAATCCTAAAGTATTGACCAATGGTTTTTATAAAGATTTTGGCTACGGCTTTTATTGTACCAATTTAGAAAAACAAGCGCAGCGTTGGGCGTTGACTAAGCGTAATAAGCATGTAGTGAATATCTATAGCTATGAATCTGACAGCACACTGAATATCCTAAAATTTGCTACTATGACTGATGAATGGCTGGAATTTGTTGTTGCCTGCAGGCGTGGCATTGAACACCATTATGATATTGTGGAAGGGCCAATGGCGGATGATACAATTTGGGATTATATTGAAAGCTACGTAGATGGCAGTATCACCAAAGAAGCCTTTTGGGTGTTGGTAAAATTCAAATATCCCACTCACCAGATTGTTTATTGCACAGAGCGTGCTCAGGCAACGATGCAGTTTGTAAGGAGTTATGCATTATGACAAACCTTTACTTTCCTGAGGAAGAAATAACAAAAAATGATTTGTACTTTATGTGTTATATGGTGGAGCGTGTGGCCCGCAAGCTGAAGCAGCATAACGCATATGTGGTTAATACCATAGGCGAGGCTGAACTGCGTCATTTAATCAGCGTGGCCAACGTGCTGCACAGTGTTAATCCTATGCAGGTTGAAGCTGATTGGATTACAGAGTATAACCTGCAGCAGGGTACTTTTGATATCACTGCGGTTGATAAGAATTTATGCGAGCAGATTCCGGCGGCTACTGCGATGGGCAAGGTATATATGCGTCTTATTCTTGCTACGTTGCAGCCTGATGAAGATTACGTTCAGGCCATGCTGCGGGTATATAATAATCCTATTTGTGAAGTGATTGATAATTATAATGCCAGTGCTTATTATGAGCCTTCGTATGTAATCGCAAGAGCTTATAATGATGGTGGTTTTTAAGAAAGGAGCATCCTTATGCAAAAACTTTTAGCGTTCTTCCTGGCGATGCTGCTCAGCGTCAGCATAATTGTCGGCTGCGGCAGTAACAGCCCTAAGACCAATGATAAACAGACAACCCAGACAACAACTGTTAATACAACCAAGAGCAACAACGGCCAGAATACTACGGCCAACGTCAAGGCCAACAGTGGCAAAATCAAAATCAGCGAAAGCGCTGCCTACACCGACAAGGAGCACGTTGCTGCCTACATCAACGAATATAAGCGCCTGCCGCACAATTATATCACGAAAAACGAGGCCAAAAAGCTGGGCTGGCAGACTAAAGGCACACTCGACAAGGTTGCGCCGGGTAAATCCATCGGTGGCGACCGCTACGGCAATTACGAAGGCAAGCTGCCGAAGAAAAACGGCCGCAACTGGAAGGAATGCGATATTGATTATGTGAAGGGCAATCGTAACGCGAAGCGCATTGTCTTTTCCAACGATGGCCTGATTTACTATACCGGTGATCACTACAAGTCCTTCAGCAAGCTTTACGGAAAATAAGGAGATTATTATGAGAACAATCACATTAGACCTTGAGCGCATGACATCTGTGCCTGCGCTGCATAAATATCTGCGCAGTGCTCTGGCATTGCCTGTGTACTACGGCGCCAATTTAGATGCGTTGTATGATTGCCTGACGGAAATCGCCGAGCCTACGCAAATTGTTGTGCCTGCCAACGTTACGGATAATGAAAAGCTGGGCTGGTATGGCGAACAGCTGCTGCAGGTTTTGCAGGACGCAGCGGAAGAAAACGATAATTTACAGGTTACAATAAAATAGCAATACGAAGGACGGGCCTTGGCGGTTCGTCCTTTTTACTTTTATCCGCAGGCGTGTTATAATTTTAGAGTGTAAATTTTTTACAGGGAGATAAGTAAAATGATTTTAAGTGCAGAGGATTTGTCGTACAGCTATGGCGACAGATTGTTGTTTGAAAATATTACATTTAACGTAGAAGAGGGCGACAAGTACGGTATTATCGGTGTCAATGGCACCGGTAAAAGTACCTTGCTGCGCATGATTGCCAATCATGAGGCCGGTGACGGCAAGCTGACGATTCCTGGCGGCGTGGTGATGGAATATCTGCCGCAGGACCCGCCGTTTGAGGCAGATGCAACTGTATTGGAGCAGGTTTTTAAAGGCGATTCCCCGCTGATGGTGCTGTTGCGCGATTACGAAACTGCGGTGGAGCAGGCTGCAGCTGAGCCTGATAACCAAAAGCTGCAAAAGCATTTGCTGGATTTGCAGCAGCAGATGGATGATAAATACGCCTGGCAGCTGGAAAGCGAAGCTAAGGCAGTGCTCACGCAGCTTGGCATTACTAATCTGCAGCAGCAGATGGGGGAGCTGAGTGGCGGCCAGCGCAAGCGTGTGGCCTTGGCAGGCGTGTTGGTGCGTCCGTCGGACCTGTTGATTTTGGACGAGCCTACCAACCATATGGATAATGCTACTGTTGCCTGGCTGGAGCAAAAGCTGTTGGCGCGCAAGGGCGCGCTGTTGATGGTAACCCATGACCGTTATTTCTTTGATCGTGTTGTTAACCGCACTTTGGAGATTGACGGCGGTAAGGGTTATGTTTACGTCGGTAACTACAGCCTGTTCCTGCAAAAGCGTGAGGAACGCCGCATTGCAGAGGCCTCTGCTGCGCAAAAGCTACGCAATATCTATCGTCTTGAGCTGGCATGGATCAGCCGTGGTGCGGAAGCACGCCGTACTAAAAAGAAGGACCGCGTGGAGCGCTTTGCTCAGATTGAAGCGGAAGTAAAGAACGTCAAGACGGAAGCAAATCTGGAGATGTCCTCCGTCAGCAGTCGTCTTGGCAAAACAATCATCGAGCTGGAAAACATCGGCATGGTGTGGGACGGCAAGGATTATATCAAGGATTTCAGCTATATTCTGCTGCGTAATGACCGCATCGGTATCGTCGGTCCTAACGGTGCAGGCAAATCAACGCTGATGGATATTATTGCCGGCAAGCTGCAGCCTACGAGCGGCGAAATGCGCGTAGGCCAGACTGTGAAGATTGGCTATTTTGCACAGCACAGCGAGTTTCCGGACAGCAATATGCGTGTGCTGGAATATATCAAGGAAGCGAATAATTACATTGAAACGGCCGACGGCCAACGCATCAGCGCGGCGCAGATGCTGGAACGCTTCCTCTTCCCGCCGGAGCTGCAATGGGTGCCGGTGTCCAAGCTCAGTGGCGGTGAAAAACGCCGTCTGTATCTGCTGCGTGTGCTGATGACGGCACCGAACGTGCTGCTTTTGGACGAACCGACAAATGACCTGGATATTCCGACGCTTTCTGTTTTAGAGGATTATCTGGACAGCTTCGCCGGTGCGGTCATTGCTGTGTCCCATGACCGTTACTTCCTCGACCGCTTTGCGCAAAAGATTTTCGCGTTGGAGCAGGATGGCAGCATCAAGCCATATATCGGTGGCTACAGCGATTATACAGAAGCTCTGCAGGAGAAAAGCGCGCAGCAGGCGCAGCCTGTAAAGGCTAAGCCGGTGGCTGCGGCGAAGCCTGCCGAAGAGCCTACGAAGAAGAAAATGACTTATGGTGAGCGCCTGGAGCTGGAGCGTCTTGACCAGGAGATTGCACGCAGCGAGGCAGAGCTGAAAATGCTGGGTGCGGAAATCAACCAATGCGGCAGTGACTTTACCCGTCTGGCAGATTTGACGAAGCAGCAGGAGGCTGTGCAGCAAAAGCTGGATGAGATGGTGGATCGTTGGGCTTATCTTTCCGAATTGGCAGAAGCAGAAGGCTAAGCTTGACAAGCAGGCTGCTTATTGTTAAAATTAAATCTGAAAAATTGTTGTGGATTTTTTCTGATTCAATAGTCATCTTTTCGCCACACGACTGTGTTTGCAGCCGTGTGGCTTTTGTTATATTAGAGAAAATGGGAGTAAGGATATGCTAAAAATTTTACACAAGGATTATAAGGACAAGGTTAAGCGTCTGCTGAGCGTTATGCTGCCGATTATCGGTACGCAGATTGCTATTATGGGCATGAACTTTTTTGATGCCAGTATGTCCGGGCAGGCTGGCGATGCGGATTTGGCCGGCGCTGCCATCGGCGGTAATATCTGGATGCCGGTGCAGACCTGCTTTGCAGGCATTTTGCTGGCGGCGATGCCTTTGATTGCCAACCTTTTGGGTGCAGGCGAAAAGGAAAAAATTTCTACGGTAGTACGCCATGGCATGCTGTTGGCTGTAGCCTTTTCTGTGCTGATAATTGTCGGCGGTGTTATCTTTCTGCCGCCGTTTTTGCAGGGCATGGGATTGGCGCCGGAGGTTTATCACATTGCGCTGTGGTATATGGCCGGTCTTGGCATAGGCGTGCTGCCGTTCTTTCTCATCACGCCGTTGCGCAGCCTTGTAGATACTTTGGGTTATACTAAGCTTTCAATGAAAATTTATCTTTTGGCGCTGCCGGTGAATGCTTGCCTTAACTATGTGCTGATTTTCGGCAAGCTGGGCTTGCCGCGCCTGGGCGGCATTGGCGCTGGCGTAGCAACGGGTATCACATTTTGGCTGCTTTTGGTGATGTTCGCGGCGGTGGTGACGAAGCTGCAACCGTTTAAGCAGTACGATGTGCTGGGCTTGGTGCGTCCTGTTAAGCAGCTGGTGGCAGAATATCTGCGCATTGGCGTGCCTATGGGCGTGGCCATTTTTATGGAAACGAGCATCTTCGGCGTTGTGGCGCTGTTCATTGCCAAATTCGGCACAGAGGTGATTGCTGCGCATCAGGCGGCACTCAACTTCTCCTCACTCATTTATATGTTCCCTATGAGCTTCTCACTGGCGCTGACGATTGTGGTGGGCGTTGAATATGGTGCGAAAAACTATCAGGGAGCGCGTGATTACACGGCCCTGGGCCTGGAGATGAGCCTTTTTATCGCTATGCTTTACATGGTGCTGGAGCTGGTGGCGCGCGAGTATATCGCACTCATTTATACAACGAATCCGCACGTTATTGAACTGGTGAAGGTGTTTATTATCTACGCTATTATGTGGCAGGGAGGCGACGCAATCGCGGCGCCGATTCAGGGTATTTTGCGTGGCTATAAGGATGTTAACGCTACATTTTGGTGCAGCATGCTGGCTTATTGGGCAATTTGCCTGCCGGTGGGCCTGCTTTTGGATTACAAGTTCAATAATGGTGCCTTTGCTTATTGGCAGAGCCTGGATATCGGCGTAATCTGCAGTGCTGTTGTTTTGTCGTTGCGTCTTGTTTTGCTGCAGCGCAGGATAAAGAAGTATGAAGAATAAATAGGGAGCGGCGTAAGCTGCTCCTTATTTTGTATTTGAAATGTAGTTGTATAATAGAATAATGTACGCGTATGATATTCGTTAGGAAAAATGATATAATATTAAACAATGCCAATAGTTTAGAGTTTGGGTGAAAAAACGTCTAAACGCACTTCTAGTAGCAGGTAAAAAAGCAAATTTAAAGTTTTATATGCCGTTTTCAGTAAAATATTTTCTAAAACAGGCTTATAAAATTGATTTTTGGCGTTTTTAATGTTACAATGAGCATGAAAGGAGTTGATTTCATGCTCTGTCAATTTTCATTTAAAAATTTCAAATCATATAAAGATGAAACAGTTTTTGATATGCAGGCAGCTAATCTGCCTGAGTTTGCCGAAAATATTATTTACTGCAAGCCAGCGAGTAATCTTTTACCTGTAGCAGCTATCTATGGACCTAACGGCGGCGGTAAAACAAATATGCTGCAGGCTTTAACCTGCCTTATCTCCACCGTGGTAAAACCCATCTACGATATGGAAAAAACTCGTACTAAGCTTATAGTACAGCAAAAAGTATCTTGCACGCCCTTCCTGTTTGATGAAAAAACCTCTAGTGAGCCTACAGAATTCCTACTTTACTTCCGTACCAACGGATATGAGTACCGCTATTACCTTTCTATGCTTCATGATGAAATCATGGCCGAAGCACTGGACAGAAAAAAAATAGGCGGAAAACGCACTGCCCATGTTTTTGACCGTGAAGAAAAAGTTATTACTTTAGGCTCCAGTATAAATAAAGCATCAATAAATAGAGATGTAAATCCAAAGATGCCCTACTTATCGTTCTTGGCAATCAACTATGATATACCTGCTATCAATGACGCTCAAAAATGGTTTGAAAGCTGCATTATCCGCAGCTATGCTAATCCTGAAGCTGAATTACAGATAATGCTGTCTGATAACAAAACCATACGCCGGCAATTTATCAGTGCTTTAAATGATATGGGTATTGATATCAACGGCTATCGCTACGACAACGATAGCAAACAACTCATCATGCAAAGGACGCTGCATGGAAAAACCTACGAGTTATCCTATAAAGATGAATCCGATGGTACTAAAAAGCTCATTGCAGCATTGCCGATACTACTGATTGCTTTAGCAGAAGGACGGCTGGCTGTTATTGACGAATTAGATGCCAAGCTTCATCCGAAGCTACTGCGTTACATCATAGCTCTGTTTAAAAATCCTAAGCTAAATACGCATGGAGCGCAACTAATCTTCACCTCTCACGAAATAGCAACTATGAAAAACACTGTTTACCGCCGTGACGAGATTTGGTTTGCCTCTGAAGGAGATAACCACAGCAGTGAGCTGTACTCGCTCTATGAGATTCGCAAAGAAAACAACGAGCGTATCAACAATACTGCAGCTTATGACAAGCAGTATCTTGAAGGACGTTACGGTGCAGACCCCTTTTCCTGCGCAAAACATTGATAAGGTTGTCGACCTTTGCCATACTTATAGTAACGAAGAAACTACTTATCACGCGCTTTGGTTAAACCAATGCATTGAACTATGGTTCCTGCTGCATTTCTCGTTTATTCATTCCGATTTACATCGTCAGGAATATTGGGCAAAGCTCAGTTCATGCCTGGCTAAATTAAACACAAGTGAATATAAGAAAAACAGATCTGATATGTACCAGCTTTTGGAACCTTATATGGAGCAGGCTATTAGCAATGCCAAGAAGCTTGCCAATATCAATAAAGGCAAGAAGGCTTCTCAATCTACGCCCGGAACAGAAGTATATAGCCTAATAGAAAAGCTGCTTCCGTATCTGAAATAATATAAGTTTATACAGTATTATCCCCTTGGCATTGATTTGTCAGGGGGATTTTTAGTACGATTGGCATTGGAGAGAGGTAAACGGAGAGATTTAGTAGTGATTAAATTTATTCCTTAATGAAAATATCTGTTTTGACGATTGGTAGTTAATTTTCCAAATTCATTATTTTGCATTCAGAATGTAGTTGTATAGTAGAATAATGTACGCACATAATATTCGTTAGGAAAAATGTCAAAAATTGCATTTTTTCGTAGGAAAAAGTGCAATGAATTACATTTTTCTTGACGAATGGGTGGACAGATGAAACTTTTTCACTTGTAGTAGTTCTTAATATTTGATTGGAAAAAACGAAAAGTGATTTTTTTTGCAATCGTTTTTCGGATGCAGTTTCTTGATAATTACTAAATAGAGTTTTTATAATCATAGTCAACTTGTGAATTAAAAGTATGGTATAATATACCTACTAGCGTGATTGTTTAGCAGGAAGATTGCTATTTGCTGATATGAGATATTTAGATAATAAATCCAATATGAGGAAAATAAAAATGAGTAAAGTTACTGTAGTTGTTTTAACTAAAAATGAAGAAAAAAATATAGCTGCTGTTGTGCAGAATGCCAAGAAAGTTGCAGCAGAGGTGCTGATTGTTGATTCTGGCAGTACGGATAAAACAGTTCAATTAGCAGAGGAGAATGGCGCAAGAGTTGTTTATCGTGCTTGGGATAACGATTTTTCAGCGCAGCGCAATTTTGCCTTGCAGCATGTAGAAACTGAATGGGTGCTGTATCTTGATGCAGATGAAAGATTAAATGATGAGCTTATTTTTAATATTGCTAAGGCAGTTAACACTAATCAAAAAGCAATGTATAGGTTTGTAAGACGTAACAATGCCTTTGGCAGGGATTTTAAATATGGTGTGTTGGGACCTGATTCTGTTGTGCGTTTGTTCCCCGCCGAAGGCGTAAAATGGGAAAGCAAGGTGCATGAACGGCCTGTTGGTGATTTTTCGGAAAAAACACTGGGAGGTTATATTAAGCATTACACATATACGTCATTTGAGGAGTATTTAGACAAAATGAATAAATACTCCAGTATAGGCGCAGTCGATAGAAATTTGCGCAGGAAAAAGTGTTCGGTAATAGGAGATTTAATATTAAGACCTATATTTGCGTTTTTTAAGATGTATCTTTTGAAAGCAGGATTTTTAGAGGGTTGGCTGGGATTTGTGCTGTGTCTTAATTATGCTAACTATACGTTGAATAAGTATGTCAAATTGAAGATGATGGGAGATAAAAAGCGTTTTAAATAAAAAGTAAACAAGAACATTATCGTTGATATATAGTATTGATGAGTATTAAATATTGCTAAATTATATTTTTGTATAAAACTAGACAACATAAGCAGGAGATATGTAGATATGAACAAACCATTGATTTCTATAATTATACCGGTATATGGTGTAGAAAAATATATAGCGCAGTGTCTGGAATCTGTTATTAGTCAGACATATAAAAATTTGGAGATTATTGTCGTTAATGATGGTACTAAGGATAGAAGTGCTGAGATTGCTAAGGATTATGCAGCGAAAGATAGTAGAATTAAAGTATACGACTTTAAAAATGGCGGTCTTAGCGTAGCAAGAAATAGAGGATTGGAAATAGCTACCGGGGATTATATTTCCTATATCGACAGTGATGATTGGCTTGATAAGAAAATGTATGAAACTTTATTGGATGCAGCAATGAAAAATGATGCTGATATGGTGAAGTGTGGGATAATCGAAACAAATGGCATTACAGAAGAAAAACTTACTTTTAGCGATATAAAGATAATAAGCAATGAGCAAAATAAGGCTTTCGAAAATTATTTCAATGGAATGTTATGGACATTAGCATGGAACGGATTGTATAAAAAGGAATTAGCTAAAAAAGTAAAGTTTCCTGATAATGTAGTACATGAAGACAATTACAGTTCAGGTATGTTTTTGTATTTAGCTAAATATATAGTCGTTATGCCATTTTGTGGAAATTATTACATAGTTAATGATCAAGGCATAAGTAAGGGTGGAGTAAAAAAACCACTTGATAAAATATTGGCAATAAGCAAATTAAAGGAAGATTTGCTTGCGTTAGGTTTTGTTGATAAAAAACTTGACTGGAAGCTGAGCGTAGAGTTCTATCATTTTGTACGTGGGTTGAATGATAATATGTATAGAGTCGTTGCAATGCATAAGGGCTTGTATGATTATGTTATGAGCAATCTTGATATCAGGAGAAAGCTTTCGTTTTGGTGGATGAGGCGGAAGAAGAAAGTGAAGTTAATATAATAATTTTAGGAGTTTAGATGGATATGGTTGAAGAGATTATGGTTAGCGTGTATTGCTTAGCATATAATCACGAGAAATATATAAAAGATTGTCTTGAAGGTTTTGTAAAGCAAAAAACTAACTTTAAATATGAAGTTATTGTTCATGATGATGCTTCTACTGATAATACGGCTAATATTATTAAGGAGTATGCAGATAAGTACCCAGATATAATCAAGCCAATATTGCAGAAGGAAAATCAATATTCGCAAGGAATATATATAATTGATAAATTTATAGACCCTGTTCTAAAAGGGAAATATGTTGCAATATGTGAAGGTGATGACTATTGGTGTGACATGCATAAACTGCAAAAGCAAATTGATATTTTAGAAAATCATCCAGAATATGTTGCTTGTGCACATCAAACTAAGACAATTAATAGTAGTACTGGTGGTGTTTCCTTATATTCTAAATTAAAACAATCGGGTATTATTGACATTGAAAAAATCCTTCGTGATAGAGGGCCAGTATATCATACATCAAGTTTATGTTATCGTAAGGATAACTTTGAGAAAAAGCCAGCTTTTTGTTATATCGTTAAAGGTATAAGTGATTATTCTACTGGGATTGCGTTAGCATTAAAAGGGAATATTTATTATTTAAATGAAATTATGTCAGTTTACCGCCAATTTACAGAGTCATCTTGGTCCTTAAGGGTAAGAGATAATATTTTGGTAAAAGAAAAATATTATCAAAATATGATAGCCTTATTGAAGGAAGTGAATTCATACTCTAAGTATAGGTATAAAGATCTTTTGGATAAAACAATTTTAGACTTTAAGTATCAAATGTGGAAATTGAATCCGCAAATTAGCGTATTGAAGGATGATGATTTTTCAAAACTATCTTTAAGGAAAAAGATAAAGATAATTATGCGGAGTATTTTGAAGAAAAAATAGCGATATAGCTTACGAGGTGAATTATTTGAAGAAAATCTTACTTTTAGGTGGCTCTCGCTATCTTTTGCCTGTAATTAAACGTGCACATGAGCTTGGCTTATATGTTATAACATGGGACTATCTTCCTGATAATATTGCTTACAAGTATTCTGATGAATACGTAAATGTCAGCATTATTGATAAAGAAGCAGTACTTGAGGCTGCTAAAAGCTTGAATTTGATGGCATTATGCTTTTACTGTTGCTAATTTTGTAATTTGTACTGTAGTGATGAAATTTGCTAGTCAAGAAGAGTTGTAAAGTAAATTAAGTTCTATGGAAGGTTATTGCGGAGCAGCTTAGGTAAACATGTTGAAATGGGAGAAGGCTGTATTGTTAGGGCAACTGTTATTATTGCTAGAGTTGCTAAATTAGGCAATTTTGTTAATGTTATGGGATCTATGGTTGGATCTTTTGCTAAAATTGGTGATTATAGCACGACTACTAGTTTTGCTAATATAACTAATGCAAAACTTGGAAAAAGAGTTTTTGTTGGCAGTCAGGCTGTAATTATGAATAATAGAAAAATTGGTGATGATGCTTTTATTTGTGCATCTAGTATGGTTGTAAGCCATGTGAAATCAGGCAAGAAAATGTTTGGCGTGCCAGCAGTGCCTGTTGAATGTTAAAAATATAAAAACTTAGGAGGAATTTAACAATGGAACAATTTATTGAAAAAATGGTGGATATTCTGGATTCTGAGGAAGAAATTAATATGGATACTGTATTGAATGATCTCGAAGAATGGGATTCTCTGAGCCTGGTAAGCTTCATGGCAATGGCGAATGCTGCTTATGGTAAAAAGGTTGTGCCTGCAGATGTTAAAGCAGCTGAAACCATTAAGGATCTTTACGAACTGGTGAAGTAAAATGCTTAGTAAATTTGAAAATATCGGTATAAAGGCAATCTCTGCTTGTCTGCCGCAAAAGCGAGTTTCAATAGCAGAGTATGCGCCTGACTTAATAACTACGCCGAAAGAAGCAAAGCGTTTTACGAGAAGTACGGGTTTTGCTAATCTAGCAGTAACTAATGCTGAGACAACAGCTGATTTGTGTTATCAAGCTACTTTGAAAATTTTTGCTGAGACTGAATATAAGCCAAAGGATATTGATGCGCTACTATTTGTAACGCAAACGCCTAATTGGGAACTGCCTGCTACTTCACATTATCTTCAGGATAAGCTTGGATTATCTCAGAATATTGTTTGTTTCGATATAAATGAAGGTTGTTCTGGATATGAACAAGGATTATATTTAGCAGCAACATTGATAGCATCTAAACAGTGTAGCAATGTTCTTTTGCTTGCAGGTGATACTATAAGCAAAATTACTGATCCGCAAGATAGAGCAACCAGATTAATTTTTGGTGATGCTGGAACTGCAAGTATTATTTCTGCAAGTGACACGGATATGTATTTTCATATTAATACATATGGAGATAGATATAAGGCGATTCTTTCAGACAAAGTGAGAGTCAATAAAAATGAATATGAGTGGGGGGGATACCTTCATCTTGAAGGCATGGATATAATGAATTTTACATTGAATGATGTGCCTGAAAATATTAATGCACTTTTAGCTTTTTGTGGATGGAGCAAAGATGAAATTAGTTTATATGCTTGTCATCAAGCTAACAAATTAATTTTGATGTCCTTAGCCGATAAATTAGATGTTCCTCATGAAAAACTACCATTTGTTGCAGAAAATATTGGCAATACTAGTTCTGCATCTATACCGTTAATGTTTTCTTGTGGTGTTGAGAATGAATTAAACAGAGTATTATTATGTGGTTTTGGTGTAGGTTTGGCTTGTGCAAGCTGTGTAGCTGATTTATCAAAAACAAAGATTTTAAATGTGGTGAATTATGTCAACGATTAATTTTGATTTTCAAAATGAAAAATTTGTTGTAACAGGTGCTTCCTCTGGTATGGGGAAGCAGATTGCCTGTGAGCTTGCTGAAGCAGGTGCTATTGTTTTGGCTATGGCAAGGCGTAAATCTGAATTAAACGCATTAAAGGAGCAGTATCCGAATAACATTGTAGTGGCGGCAGTAGATGTTTGCGATTATCCTGCTGTTGAGGCTTCGGTAAAAGATTTTGTATCTCAATATGGTAAGCTTGATGGAGCAGTACATGCTGCTGGTATAAGTGTTTTAACTCCGTTGAAAGGTTATATCGAAGCAGATGCAAAGCGTATTATGGATATTAGCTTTTGGGCTGGTGCACATCTTCTTAGTATTTGCACAAAAGTTAAGAATGCTAATAATGGAGCATCGTTCGTGATGTTTTCTTCAGTTGCTGCTTCTAGTGCTGATAAAGGATTGTTTAGTTATGCAAGTGCCAAGCAGTCGTTAAGAATTGCAGCTAAAAGCTTTGCTAAGGAAGTAGCTAAGAGAAATTGTCGAATAAATACCGTAAGCCCAGGCTGGGTGTTGACAGATATGACGAAAGGATTGGAAGAAAACCATAACTTGGAATCTGTTAAGAATAATAGTTTGTTGGGTTATGGCAAGCCAGAGGACGTCAGTGGTACAGTATTATTTTTGTTGAGTGATAGAGCTAAATGGATTACTGGCACTGATATAGTAGTTGATGGTGGTTATTTAGCTTAGAAGAGGTATTTGTTAATGAAAGCTTATATTACAAAAATAGCTTATGTTTTACCTGAGAAAGTAAGCGAAAATCCCAAAAATCGACTTACTAAAAAAACAGGTATTCATAGCAGACATATTTGCGGTGCTGATGAAATAGCTTCAGATTTGGCAATGAGAGCAGCAGAAAAGCTTTTTGGTGAGGGCGTAGATAAGACAGATGTTGATTATTTGTTATTATGCACGCAGTCACCAGATTATTATCTGCCAACTACAGCTTGCATTTTGCAGGATAGATTAGGGCTTTCTAATGAATGTGGTGCAGTTGATATTAACCTTGGGTGTTCTGGTTATATTTATGGCTTGAGCATAGCAAAGGGATTGATTGAATCTGGTCAATGCAAAAAAGTATTGTTTTTGACTGCTGAGACATATAGCAAATATATAAATGAAAAAGATAACACTGTCCTTCCGTTGTTTGGTGATGCAGGAACAGCGACAATTATTGAAGCTGTTGATACTGAAGATAATGGTTTAGAAGGTTTTGTTTTAGGAACAAATGGAGCAGGTTATCAAAATCTGATAGTTCCTGTAGGTGGTATGCGTCAGAGAATGCAGGATACAGAGCTTACCGAGCAGATAGATGAGTATGGAAATTATCGTACTAATCGTGACTTGTATATGCATGGATCTGCTATTAGTGACTTTGCTTTAGACGTTGTACCTAAGGCTGTTGATAAAATTTTAGTTAAAACTGGCATGACGAAAAATGAAGTTGATTATTTTGTTTTTCATCAGGCCAATAAATTTATGTTGCAATTTTTGCAGATGAAATGTGATTTGTTGGATTATCCATACTGGAATGATGTGAAGGAGTATGGTAATACCGTTTCTTGTTCTATACCTATTGCGTTAGTAGATATGATGAATGCTAACCAAGATAAAAATATTAACAAGGTTATGTCGATTGGCTTTGGAGTAGGTTTATCTTGGGGCGGTTGCATGATTGATTTGAGCATGGTTAGGTGAAAACGTTGAAAAATTTATTAATAGTTGGAACTGGTGATTTTGCTAGAGAGGTTTATTGGCATGCACAGAATTCTATAGGCTATGGCGAAGATTATATGATCAAGGGTTTTTTAGAAGGGAATATCCCTTTACAAAAAGAGAATTATAAAATACTACCAATGCCAGTATTCGAAAATGTTAGTAATTACGTAATACAAGAAGACGATGTGTTCGTTATAGCTATAGCCAATACATCAGCAAAAGCTGCTATTTCAGAGATTCTTGAAGCGAAGAATGCACAGTTTATAAATATAGTGCATAAAACGGCTATGGTAGCCGATGATGCAAAGATTGGTAAAGATATTATTTTATGCCAATTTACTACGGTAAGCAGCAACGTAGAAATACGAGATCATGTTATGCTGAATGCTTATACTAGCTTAGGACATGATGCAGTATTAGGTAAGTATAGTAGCTGTATGGGACATGTTGATATAACTGGACACGTTGTTGTGGGAGAAGGAACGTATTGGGGAAGTGGTTCTAGAGCTTTGCCTGGTAGTAAAATTGGCGATTATGCTAAAGTTGGTGCTGGAAGTGTTGTCCTGAGAAAAGTAAAAGCAGGACAGACTGTGTTTGGTGTTCCAGCTGTGTCGATTAATTAAGAGGGAGATGCATATCATGGCAAACAATATTCTTGTAACTCGTTCTTCAATGCCTGACTTTGAAGAATACGTAAATGAAATAAAAGATATCTGGCAATCACATTGGCTGACCAACATGGGCGTAAAGCATCAGCAGCTGCAAAAGGCTTTAATTGACTACATTGGCGTAGAAAAGCTGGACCTTGTTGTTAATGGTCATTTAGCATTGGAGCTTTCCTTGCAGGCTTTAAATTTGCAGGGCGAAGTAATTACTACACCGTTCACTTTTGCCTCAACAACACATGCTATTATCCGTAATGGTCTGAAGCCTGTGTTCTGTGATATTGATCCTGTGACCTATTGCATGGATACGACTAAAATCGAAGCGCTGATTAATGACCATACCTGCGCAATTATGCCAGTTCATGTATATGGTCATATCTGCGATGTAGAAGAGATCGAGCGCATTGCCAACAAGTATGGCCTAAAGGTTATTTATGATGCAGCGCATGCTTTTGGCGTTAAGTACAATGGCCGCGGTATTGGTAGCTATGGTGATGTTTCCTGCTACAGCTTCCATGCTACGAAGGTGTTCAACTCTATCGAAGGTGGCTGCGTATGTCATCATGATGAGGATTTTGGCAGAAAGTTGTATGAGTTGAAAAATTTTGGTATTCATGGACCGGAAAGCGTTGAAGCAGTTGGCGCTAATGCGAAAATGAATGAGTTCTGTGCTGCAATGGGTTTATGTAATCTGCGTCACGTAGATGGTGAGATTGCAAAACGTAAAGCAGTAGTAGAACGCTATAGAAGTCATTTGGAAGGCGTTGAAGGTTTGCAGCTTAGTCCCATACAAGAGGGTGTACAGCCTAACTATGCTTACTTCCCTGTTATTTTTGATGAAAAAGTATTTGGCGCAAGCCGTAATGAAGTATTCGACGCTTTGGCAAACATCGGCGTAGGCGCGCGCAAGTATTTCTATCCTCTGACTAGCAGCTTTGAGTGCTTTCATGGACAATATGACGTTATGAAAACTCCTGTTGCCGTGCATATCAGCAAACGCGTGCTGACTCTGCCTCTATATGCAGATTTGGCATTGGAAGATGTTGACAGAATTTGTGAAGTAATTTTGGGGTGCAAAAAATGAAGGGTATAATTTTAGCAGGCGGCTCTGGTACAAGACTTTATCCCCTGACGAAGGTAACAAGTAAGCAGTTGCTGCCAATTTATGATAAACCAATGATTTATTATCCGCTGTCCACGCTGATGTTGGCAGGGATTAAGGATATTTTGATTATTTCTACGCCTGACGATACGCCGCGCTTCGAAGAGCTGCTTGGCGATGGCTCTAAGTTCGGCATCAATCTGTCCTATGCAGTACAGCCGAGTCCTGATGGTTTGGCGCAGGCTTTTCTCATTGGCGAGGAATTTATTGGAGATGATACCTGTGCAATGGTACTTGGCGACAATATATTCTATGGCAGTTACTTCCGTAGAAATCTTGCTGATGCAGTGAAGGCAGCAGAGGAAGGCTATGCGACGATTTTTGGTTACTATGTAAAAGATCCTGAGCGTTTTGGCATCGTGGAATTTGATAAGAACCGTAACGTAGTTTCCGTAGAAGAAAAGCCGCAGCATCCGAAATCCAATTATTGCATTACAGGCTTGTATTTCTACGATAACAGAGTCGTAAAGATGGCAAAGCAGGTTAAGCCTTCCGCGCGCGGTGAGCTGGAGATTACTGATTTAAATAGATTGTATTTAAATGAAGGCAAGCTTAAGGTGCAGCTGCTTGGTCGTGGTTTCGCATGGCTCGATACAGGAACTATGGATAGCCTGATGGAAGCGTCTGTTTTTGTGCAGACAGTACAAAATAGACAGGGTGTAGTAATTTCCGCACCGGAGGAGATTGCTTATATGGAAGGCTTGATTACGAAGAAGCAACTTTTGGAATCTGCTGAGCTGTATGGCAAATCTCCGTATGGCGAGCATTTGAAGATTGTTGCTGAAGGCAAGTTTGTTTATTGATGATATATAAATGACCTATTGATTCGTAATCAGTAGGTCATTGGTTGTGAGGTGTAACGGATGAACATTATTGTAACTGGTGGTGCTGGCTTTATTGGCAGCAATTTTATTTTCCATATGCTGAAAAAATATCCTGAATATCGCATTATCTGCTTGGATAAATTGACTTATGCAGGCAGCTTGTCTACGCTTGAGCCTGTAATGGATAAGCCTAATTTCCGCTTTGCAAAAGCAGATATTTGTGATAGAGAAGCAGTGAATGAACTGTTTGAAGATGAACATCCTGATATTGTAGTTAACTTTGCAGCCGAATCTCATGTTGATCGTTCTATTGAAGACCCGGGCGTCTTCTTACAAACGAATATTATCGGCACTGCTACGCTCATGGACGTTTGCAGGAAATATGGCATCAAGCGCTACCATCAGGTTTCTACAGATGAGGTGTACGGTGATTTGCCTCTTGACAGACCTGACCTGTTCTTTACGGAAGAAACTCCTATTCATACCAGCAGTCCGTACTCTTCTTCTAAAGCTGGCGCAGACCTGCTCGTAATGGCTTATCACAGAACCTACGGCCTGCCAGTGACTATCTCTCGCTGTAGCAATAACTACGGTCCGTATCACTTCCCTGAAAAGCTGATTCCGCTGATGATTGCGAACGCTTTGGCAGATAAACCGCTGCCGGTGTATGGTGAAGGCCTGAATGTACGCGATTGGCTTTATGTTGAAGATCACTGCAAGGCTATTGACTTGATTATTCATAAGGGCAGAGTAGGCGAGGTATATAATATCGGCGGTCATAATGAGATGCGCAATATTGATATCGTAAAGCTGATTTGCAAGGAGCTTGGCAAGCCGGAGAGCCTAATTACGCATGTAACGGACCGCAAAGGCCATGATATGCGTTATGCAATCGATCCAACTAAGATTCATAATGAGCTGGGCTGGTTGCCGGAAACAAAGTTTGCCGATGGCATTAAAAAGACCATTAAATGGTATCTTGAGAACCAGAAGTGGTGGAAAGATATCATTAATGGCGAGTATCAGAATTATTATGATAAGATGTATGGGAACAGATAAGAAAACCGAGGTCAGTGTTGCTGACCTCGGTTGCATTATAACTTGGTTTGTCCACAATTAGTTCTTAAATCTTCACGCTTATACTTGAATTTTTCTGATGCCAGCGAATTAGCTTCATCAAAGTGATTCGATTTGATATCCAATATACTGCATAACAGCTCATAGGCTAAGTCATTAGTCCAATAAAAGTTTTCATGCTTTTTCAGTGTATCGTATACTTCTTTATGCTGTGCTATATACTCATCAGCAAAATAAGTAAAAAACGGAATCCTTACGCTCGCCAGGCCCTCAAAGTTTGGCGAGCGTCTTTTATCTGGAATTGTAGCATGATCAGAGAAGTAGACCATCGCCTGCAGGTTAAGCTTATCTTTAGCATAATTAAAAATTTGTTCAAGAACATAATCGGTATAGGCTATTGAATTGGCATAATTAACTTCAAGGTCATATTTACCGGGAGTGCCGAACTTGGTGAAGCTTTCAGGGAAACGGTTAAGGAAATTGAAATGATTACCTTTTAAATGTACAATGAGGAAATTATTTTTTTCCGGATTCAATTCATCAAGGTAAGGCAGAAGAGATTCGTCATATTGAACCTGGTTAAGCTCCTGCTTAGTCCATTTAGCAACATCTGCGGTATTGGCAATTAAAGTAACAGGTGTATCGGCACAGCCGAGGTGTCCTTGATTGCTGTACCAATGAACCTTGTAGCCTGCCGCATGAGCTATATCTATAACAGAGCATGATTCATAAAATTTTTTGTCATTATATTGGTTTGTTTCTGTCATAGCATTAGAAACTGCTGTAACAGTATGTGGCAAGATGGAGAAGGCATTAGGAAAAAGAATAAAGTTCTTGCTTTGCGCCATTTTGTCGAGCCAGGGAGTAGTATCAAATTTATACTCTTTATTGAAAGCCTTCATATAATCGCGTGATGCCGATTCACCGATAACTAAAAGAATAGTGTGCGGTTTATCGTCTTTATTTAATGGCGTAACTTGTAATTTACTGATGCGTTCCTGCATATTTTGACTGTACTGCAGATTTGTTGCCAGATATTCTTTTACATCCAAATAAAATTCTACAATAGCTGTGCGGATAAAAACGCCATGCTTTTTCTTCCAAAGATAGGTAGACAAAAAGATTGCTATAGCAGCGATTATTGCGAGATTAACGATAGAGGTATTCTTTTGGATTATCATTTCCTGATAATTTACGAAGAGAGCTGCGGCTGTGACGCAAATGCTGCCAAGGAAAGTAACGATGTTAAGCACAAGAGGCATGGATTTAATGAATTCAATGATTTCATTGTAGTGAGTTTCCTGAATCATTTCCATACCGTTTTCGTTGATACAGGCTTTGTAAAGACCATAGTAAATTAGTTGTGCTACAGGAATAGAAAGCATAATTAATTCTGCAACAGTAATAAGGATAGTGGCAGGAATAGCAAGCCAGCTAATTTGTTGCATGATAATTCCCAAAGAAGAAATCCAGGCGATGAAATAAAGGCCGAAGACTGCTTCAAAGTGAAATTCAAAGTCAGAAGATACATTGTGATTGCTGATGAAGTAAAGAGTTGGGTATGTAACAATCCAAAGAATAGCTATAATCGTTGGGATGACGAATAAAGGTGAGGTTAAGGGTAAGCCGGCTAAAGCAGCAGGCAGCACCGATAAAATGGCACAGGGAATAAAACGTCGCAGTTGCAAATATGTAGCTTTATTGCCTAATCCGTGTGAAATCTTAAGATAGTAAATATAGGAAAACAGGTAAAAGACAACAGCGGTTATAATATATGTTGTATCAATGTAGCTCATAATATCAAGACTCCTTTACAGACCAATATTCGCTTAGTTTGAAACATACTTATCATACCAGAAAACTACTGTAGAGTCAATTTTAGAGAAGTTGTGCAAGTATAGATGTACTTAGATTTATCGAAATGCTTGAGTATTGTTAATGTTATGCAATTATGTAAGAATACTATTGAAATTCTATAAGGAACAAGAAGAACTTTGATACTTGGATTTACTCAAAGCCTGCTTAATGTTATAATATAAGCAGTTTGAAAGTAGTATGGTGCATTTAATGCTTATAATGGATTTAGAAAAGCTTTATATCAGCAATTAACTGGCTTGGTGCACCTCAATTTTAGGAGTGAATGAAATATGTTGACAATGTATAAGTGGGATAGTCCTGCTTTGAAGCAAATTTGGCAAAAATTGTATGCGGATAATCCCTACTTATTTCCGTATTCTTCATGGGAATATAATGAGCAGATATACAAGTATATGAAAGTAAAGCCATCTTCTATGTTTCAAAAGAATTTTTTTTGCGTATATGAAGAAGAGCAAAAGCCTTTGGTGTTGTTCCCGTTATATTTGAAGAAAAATAAGCTGTGTCTATTTGGAGAAAATATAAGTGGAGCAGGACATCTTGATTTATTATATGATGCAGTAATTACAACAAAGCAATTAGAGAATGCTTTTGCCGAACTGAAGAGTATGTTTCCTGGAAAAATACTGGAATTACGTATGATTAATGAACGCTCAAAGCTTTTTAATTTTTTAAAAGGTATGGCTGAAGCCAGTGCAGATGCTGTTTTCCCGGTAAAAGCAGAGGAAGAGCGTGTATGCGTAAAAGTTCCTTTCAATGATAATTATGAAGAATATGAAAAAGGTTTATCACGCAACGCGCGTTCTAACCTACATAAAGCATATAGCAAGGTTCGTAGGAATGAGCTTGATATGAGTCTTAAGGTTATCCAAGGACCGTTTACAGATAAAGCGTTATTGTCTGAGGCTATGAAGATATATACAAAACGTGAGTCGGAACGAAAAAATCGCCGTATGGATTTTATTCCATATATTAAGCATCGCTATTTCTCCGCTTTAGTATGGGCTATGAAAAATATGGCTTCACATTATACGTTTTGTTTCTTCTTAAATAACAGATTAGTAGCATTTATGACAGGCTTTGCTACAAACTACAATGAAATAGTTTTTCCTTATGTAGCTATTGATAGCAAATATGGCTTCTATGCTCCTGGAAAATTGATGATTGGTGAAAGTATAAAATATTTACAGGAGCATACATCGATTAGAGGACTTGATTTATCGCGTGGAGATGAGCGATATAAATTAGAAATGGGTGGTGTACGTCATTACAATTATAGATTTGAAATCCAATTGTAATAACTTTTGATTTTATACGAAACCTAATTACTTAAGGTAACAAGGGAATAGTAGACAGAAAAAGCGCTTGCCGGATGGCAGGCGCTTTTTTGGATTGGTTGAGTCTGCTGCAGTTGCGAGTCCATCCTTGCTAATCTTACATTAGCAAAATTAAGTAGTAGCTTAAATAACCTGCAAAGGAAGGCTGCACTCGTATAAATATTCCGGTGCAATATCAATTTCATCGCTCCAGGCTACGGAACCACAATCAGCCTTAGCTGTTAGGAAAAAACTGAGATTATTCAATGGCTTGTAGATTGCTTTGGCAAGAAGTGGGCGAGCATCAAAAAGCTTCGTTTCTCCGCTGGCAAAGGTTAAGATCAGCGTATAATCTTCTTGCGGTTGTACGTTGGTAACTACCCATACTGGCGTTTTCATAATCGTGGTCACTCCTTTTAACGCAATGGTTCAATTTTGTATAAGGGTTCTTCGTTAATTATAATATTTGCTCCAGCAAAATACAACATAAGGTACTGAACAAAAAAGCAGTACACATAGCATCCGGAAGTTTCGGATAGCATAGGTATTACCAATTTTACCCAAATTTCTGTAACCTACTTTACAAAATCTGCGCTATATACTTTTTCTACGAGAAAACTGCAACTTTTTATTGACAGTTACAAAGAATTACTGTATTATCATGCACATAACTTAATAACGGGCGATGAAGAGAAGAGTAAATGTACGAGCCTGGCAAAGAGAGCCCTCGTGACGGTGCAAGAGGGAGCAGGTGGTGACATTGAAGATGGTCTTGGAGCCGATGGGCTGAGATGCTGGCATTTAGGCCGTCCGGGTGCACCCGTTACAGTGCTGGAGTATTAAAGGGTAAACAATCCCTGCGTACTTGATGAGGTCCGTGTGGTGACATATGGATGAATTAGGGTGGTATCACGAAGCAACGCTTTCGTCCCTGTATTTTTACAGGAACGGAAGCTTTTTTTATTGCTCATCCTCCTGTAGCAAGTCGAAAATCTAAGTTAGGAAATGTAGGAGGAACAAAAAATGCCGATTAAAATCAATGACCATTTATCCGCTATCTGCCAACTGCAGGAGGAAGGAATTTTTACCATGACAGAACAGCGCGCGACGACGCAGCGTATTCGTCCGCTGAAGGTGTGCGTGCTGAACCTGATGCCGCTGAAGAAGCCGACAGAGATTCAGCTGCTGCGCCTTTTGGGCAATTCCCCACTGCAGATAGAGGTTGATTTCTGCCGTACTGTGAGCCGTGAAACTACGCACACCGATAATTCGTATCTTGACCGCGCTTATCTGGAGTTTGACGATGTTAAGAACCGCTATTACGATGCGTTCTTAATGACGGGTGCGCCTGTAGAAACCATTCCCTTTGAGTCTGTCGATTACTGGAAGGAAATTGAAGCCTATCTGGATTGGGCTGAATATCACTGTTATTCTACGATGACACTTTGTTGGGGTGCACAGGCTGCCTTGTACCATTATTACGGCGTAAACAAAACGATTTTGCCGGCGAAGATGTTTGGCATCTTCCCCTACGGCCTGACGGTGAAAAATCATCCGCTGCTGCGTGGCTTTGACGACAGATACTTTATTCCGCAGTCACGTCATACCGCGGTTGATGATGATGCGATTGATGCCTGCAAGGCGTTGCAGGTGCTGTCACGTTCAGTAGAAAACGGTATCAACATCTGTGCTACCAAGGATTTGCGCCGCATCTTCGTTTTAGGCCATTTCGAATATGATCGCTATACTTTGGCTAATGAATATTTCCGCGATAAGAAAAAGAATTTGCCGATTGATTTGCCGGAGTTCTACTTCCCCGATGGCGATACAACGCAGGAGCCTGTGTTTAAATGGCGCAGCTACGCGCATCTGTTCTATATGAACTGGCTGAACATCGTTTACCAGGATACGCCGTATGACTTGCACGAGCTGGCACCGGCGAGCGGTAACAAGCTGGATAAGGCTATAGGCGAATATAACAAAATTCTTTTGCAGCTGCAGCGCATGGGTGCCGCAATTCCTGCCAACCAATAATTTGAAGATGATAAATTTTTGAAGGAGCGATAGAAAATGAGTGAGTTAAAAATCAATACCAAATGCTTAGTAGGCGGCTACAAACCCGGCAACGGTGAACCGCGTCAGATTCCTATTATCCAATCCACTACCTTTAAGTACGATACAAGCGAGGCGATGGGCAAGCTGTTCGACCTGGAGGCTACAGGCTATTTTTACTCCCGCCTGCAAAACCCGACCTGCGATTACGTAGCGGCAAAAATTGCGGAGCTGGAGGGCGGTGCTGCGGCAATGCTCACTTCTTCCGGACAGGCAGCTAACTTCTTTGCCCTGTTCAACATCTGCGAGGCAGGCAGCCATATTGTTGCTTCTTCTTCGATTTACGGCGGTAGCTATAATCTGCTTGCGGTAACTCTGGCAAAGATGGGCGTAACAGCGACCTTTGTTTCTCCCGATGCTACGGACGAGGAGCTGGACGCTGCTTTTCAGGAGAACACCAAGGCTGTGTTTGGTGAAATTATTGCTAACCCCGCACTGACGGTGCTGGATATTGAAAAATTTGTCAACGCTGCGCATCGTCATGGTGTGCCTCTGATCGTGGATAACACCTTCCCGACACCGATTAACTGCCGCCCGTTGGAATGGGGCGCAGACATTGTAACGCATTCTACTACTAAGTATATGGATGGTCATGCTGCCTGCCTGGGCGGTGCGATTATCGACGGCGGCAAGTTCGACTGGTTGGCGCATGCCGACAAGTTCCCCGGTCTGTGCGCACCGGATGAATCCTATCACGGAATTACCTACGCCGAAAAGTTTGGCAAGGAAGGCGCGTTTATTACGAAGGCAACGGCGCAGCTGATGCGTGATTTTGGTGCTATGCAGTCGCCGCAAAGTGCGTTTATTCTGAATCTCGGTTTGGAATCCCTGCATGTGCGTATGCCGCGCCATGTAGAAAACGCTCAGGCTATAGCGGAATTTTTGGAGCAACAGCCACAGGTTGAATATGTCAATTACCCCGGACTGAAGTCCAATAAATATTATGCTCTTGCGCAAAAATATCTGGGCAACGGCGGCTGTGGCGTAGTTTCCTTCAACCTGAAGGGAGGACGCAAGGCAGCGGAAGCCTTTATGAAGCGCTTGCAGCTGGCGGCAATCGAAACTCATGTGGCCGACGCGCGTACCTGCTGCCTGAATCCGGCAACTACAACGCATCGCCAGATGACGGATGAGCAGCTGGCGGCGGCCGGTATTCCTGCAGGCTTGGTGCGTCTGTCCTGCGGTCTGGAGGATAAGGCAGATTTGCTGGCAGATTTGCAGCAGGCTTTGGCCGGCATTGCGGATTAAAGCATGCAGCTTTTATAGTGAATTTTGAAGGCTGGTCCTGTGGGCCGGTCTTCTTTTTTACATAGTTATGCTATACTATTTATTTACATCTTGCGTATTAAAGTGTACAATAAATGTAATCAAGTCTGGCAAAAAACAGATATTTTGCTTAGATAAAGCTGTAATAAATGGAGGAAGGGGCTATGTGTATGGATTTGTATAATGTACAAAAGCTGCTGCAGGCCAGGGTTCTGACCGGCAGCGAGCTGATGCACCGCCAAATTGAATCCTGCTGCGGCAGTGACATGATGAGCGATGTTCTGGCCTTTACCAAACGCAACACCTTGCTGTGCACGGGACTGACAAATATGCAGGTAGTGCGCACCGCCGATATGACGGAGCTGAGCGCACTGGTATTTGTGCGTGGAAAGGTGCCTGATGCTGATATTGTGGCAGCAGCGGCGGAAAATAATCTGCCGGTTCTGGCTACCGATTATACTTTATTTGAAGCCTGCGGCATTCTTTACGGAGCAGGTATCCGTGGCTGCAGCAAAAAGGAGTAAAGCAAAATGACAGACAGTAAATCAGTAAAATTAGCCTTTGACTGCGTGGGCGGCGATTTTGAACGCGCAGGCGAAGCCTCTTCTAAAATAAAAAAGATGCTGCAGCGCCTGGGGATTCCGGCAGATATTGTGCGCCGTATTGCTATCGGCACCTATGAGGCAGAAATGAATGTTATCATTCACGCCGGCGGCGGCAATGTAGCGGCCGAGGTTTTCCCGGATGCTACGGTGATTACGGTAACCGACCACGGCCCCGGCATTCCGGATATCAACAAAGCCTTGCAGGAGGGCTGGTCTACTGCGCCTGATTATGTGCGTCAGATGGGCTTTGGCGCCGGCATGGGCCTGCCTAATATGGTAAAGTGCTCCGATAAGTTTGATATTCAGTCCAAGGTGGGTGAAGGAACCTGCATCACGATGCAGTTCAAGCACCAGAGCGAGGATTTATAAGAGATTTTAGGAAACGAGGTGATACGCAATGGCTCCTCAACCAACAACATATTTCCATTCGGTGGAATTGCAGCGGAAGAAATGTCAGGGCTGCGTATCCTGCGTCAAGCTGTGTCCGACAGAGGCCATCCGCGTACGCAACGGCAAGGCGGAGATTTTGGGAGACCGCTGCATTGACTGCGGTGCCTGTGCTGCAGGCTGTCCCTATCATGCCTTTAACGTAAAAACCGACACGCTGGATGGATTGGCAGATTATGCTTATAATATTGTGCTGCCTGCGCCTTCATTGTATGCGCAGTTCCCGGATAATATTCCGCTGGAAAGCATCTGGCAGGGCCTGCATAATATAGGCTTTGATGAAATTTTTGATGTTTCACTGGCTTCGGAGTATATCGCCCTAGAAATAGAAGAATATGTAAAAAAGAACAGCAACGGACGCAAGCCGTTGATTTCATCTACCTGCCCCGCAGTTATGCGTCTGATTCAGGTAAAGTTCCCCGAGCTGATTAAGCAGGTGGTGCCTGTGCTGCCGCCGGTAGAAGCTGCCGCGATTTACGTGAAGCGTGAAGCAGCGGCGCGCAAGCAGCTGCCGAAGGAGCTGATAGGCGTATGGTTTATCTCGCCCTGTCCTTCCAAGGAAACTAATATTCGCCAGTCAGTAGATGTGCATCATACAGAGCTTACCGGCAGCTTCAGCCTGTCGGAGATTTACGGACTGCTGCTGAAGAATCTTGGCGGCACGCATGAGCTGAATGTGCGCACCGGTTCCTCCTATGGCATGGCCTGGGGAACCTATGGCGGCGAAATTGAAAGCGCCGGTATTACTAATGGTCTGGCAATTCACGGCATTGATAATGTGTATGACCTGCTGGAGCAGGTTTCTATGAATAAAATGCCGCAGCTTGATTATGTGGAGTGCAGTGCCTGCAAAGGAGGTTGCCTGGGCGGTCTTTTGGCAGCAGAAAACAAGTTCGTGGCCGAATGCAATTTGCGCAGGCGTATCGCAGGCCTGCGAGAGCAGGAGCCGGCAGACAGGCGTGAGGCCATGGCGCGCACGATGGTACTGGAGAATTTCCCACATTCTGAGGCCTATCGCAAGAAGCTGGTGGCGCGTCCGATGATGCAGCTTGATGATGATATCATGGAAGCGATGAAAAAGTTCGAGCGCATGGAAGAGGTGCTCTGCTCCTTGCCTGGTCTGGACTGCGGTGCCTGCGGTGCGCCCAGCTGTCAGGGACTGGCGGAGGATATCGTGCAGGGCAAGGCGCACGAAATAGATTGTATTTTTAAATTGCGTGCCAGTGTACATAAATTGTCACAGGGCATGCTGGAGCTGGCTAAGCAGATACCTATTTATCACGAGCCGGCAGAAATAAATAAAACGGAGGCAGACAACGATGAAGGTTAAAGAAATGATTGAGAAGCTCGATTTGAAGCTTTTAACTAAGGATGTAAGCGAGGACGCTTTATATGCAGAGGTAGAAGGCGGTTATGCTTCCGATTTACTGAGTAATGCTATGGGCCAGGGCCAGCCCGGTATGGTTTGGGTAACGATGCAGGGACATCAGAATGTTGCTGCCGTTGCTTCGCTGATTGGCTTTGCAGCAGTTATCGTAGCAGGCGACGGTCCGGTTGCGGAGGATACGCTGCATAAGGCAAATCTGAATGATGTTGTTGTTGCGGCAACCGAGGAGCCTGCTTTTGAGGTTATCGGCAAGCTGTACGCATTGGGTGTTGGCAAGAAGGACTAAGCAATGCAGACAGTTCTGGCGGATTTACATGTACATACACTGCTTTCGCCCTGTGCCGAGGTAGAAATGACTCCGCATCATATTGTGATGCGTGCCGCCGAGTATGGCATTGGCGCTGTTGCTATTACCGATCATAACGCCAGTGCCAATGTGCCGGCTGCGCTGGAGGCAGCGCAACGCTACGGCGTGAAGGTGTTTCCCGGTATGGAAGTGGAAAGCAGTGAAGAGGCGCATATTGTGGTGCTGTTTGATACGCTGAAGCAGCTGCAGAGCTGGCAGCTGCTGGTTGATGAGCACATGAACGGTATGCTGAATGATGCAGAACGTTTCGGTGCTCAGTATGTAGTAGATGCCGAGGACGAGTTTGTGCGCGAGGAGCAGCGTCTGCTGCATGCACCGCTGTCGCTGACTGCGGCGCAGGTTGTGCAGCAGGTTGCAGCCTTGGGCGGCCTTACCATTGCCGCTCATATCGACCGTCCTTCCTACAGCATTCTGGGACAGCTTGGTTTTATTGAGCCGGACTTCGGCTTTGCTGCTGCCGAAATTTCTGCAGCAGGCTGGCAGCGTAAGCTGCAGTCAAAGCTGCAGCGTCTGGCAGGTTATCTGCCGTTTATTACGAATTCCGATGCACATAATATTTATGATTTTGTACAGGGACCGAAAAATTTACTCCAGGTGGAGGAATTAACGATAGCAGAGCTGAAATTGGCGCTGGCAGGCAAAGGGATGCGAAATGTCCTGCCGGGACAATTTTCAGATTTTTGTAAAGAATAACACAAATAGAGTATACTATATAGCAAAAATAACATAAATAGTATTGTGCATTTGCTTGTAAAATGGTATACTGAGTTGGTAAGTTTACAAAAAATCCTTTAGAGGAGGGGTAGTATGAACAATAGTGAAAACCGTCTTGAGCGTAAATGCAGCTGCTGCGGCGGCGATAATCCGGAAAAGCAGCGCATAGATGCCATTCTGGAAAAATACGCAGATGTTAAAGGACCATTGATTCCTATTCTGCAGGAAGTGCAGAACCTGTACAACTATTTGCCTAAGGATGTACTGGAGTATATTGCCGATAAAACAGGTACGCCTATTTCCGAAATTTACGGCGTTGTAACCTTTTATTCATTGTTCCATCTTAATCCGCGCGGACGCAATGTTATTCGCGTCTGCCAGGGAACTGCCTGCCATGTGCGTGGCGGCAAAACAATTCTGCAGGCGTTGGAAAAGCAGCTGGGTATTAAGGCCGGACATACGACCGACGACCTGCGCTTTACCTTAGAAACTGTAGCCTGCATCGGTGCCTGCGGCTTGGCACCGGTTATGCAGATTAACGATGATACGCATGGACGCCTGACCACCGACAAGCTGGCAGGTATCTTGGCAAGGTATAAATAAAATGCGGGAGCTGGCATTACACATCTTGGATATAGCCCAAAATTCTGTGGCTGCCGGTGCTCGTCACATCTGGCTTACTATCAGCGAAAATGAGCAAGGGTACTTTGTTTTCAGCGTCCGCGATGATGGCAAGGGTATGGATAGCGAGATGCTGCAGCGGGTGCGTGACCCCTTTGTTACCAGCCGTACTACCAGAAAGGTAGGCATGGGAATTCCATTTATCGATATGGTTACGCAGCAATGCGGCGGACATCTGGAGCTGCAATCTGCGCCCGGAAAGGGAACCGAGCTGACTGCATATTTTGCGGCAGATAATATTGACCGGCCGCCGCTGGGAGATATTGTGAGCAGCGTGCAGGTGCTGTTGGCGGGGGCGCCGCAGCTGGAGCTGGAATTTGCCTATAACGGTGCCAACGGCTCGCTGGTGTTCAGAACGCAGGAGGTCAGAGAAATATTAGGCGAAGCGTGTGACTTTGCCAATCCTGAAATATATGCCTGGCTAGGTGCTTATTTAAAGGAGCAGCTGGCACAGGTGCAGGGTAAGGAGGTATAAACGAATGAAGAGCTTAGCGGATTTACACGCTTTGAGAGATAAGCTGAAAGCAGATATCAAGCTGCGTCAGAGTTCCGGTACTAAAATTATTGTAGGCATGGGTACTTGCGGCATTGCTGCCGGTGCGCGCGAGGTTATGAGCGCTATCCTGCAGGAGCTGAACAAGCGTCATTTATTCGACGTGCAGGTACAGCAGACAGGCTGCATCGGTATGTGTGAAAAAGAGGTGCTCGTGGATGTAGTGCGTCCGGGTGAAGCACGCATTACCTATGGCAAGGTAACCCCGGAGGATGTTCCCAAAATTATCGCAGAGCATGTGGTAAACGGTCATATTGTGGAAGAGCTTGTCGTAGGCAGGCTGGATCAGGAATAAGCCGCAGGCAGTGTACACAGTTGTTGGAGAAGCTGATGTATCATAGCTTGTAAACAAAACAGGTGGAGGAAAAATATTATGCAGCATATAAGAGCTCACGTTTTAGTGTGTGGCGGTACGGGCTGTAAGGCTAACGGCTCGAAGGAAATCCAGCTGACTTTTGCCAGAGAGCTGCAAAAGTTCGGCCTGCAGGATGAGGTTATGGTTGTCGAAACAGGCTGCCATGGCTTCTGCGAGCACGGACCGCTGGTTATCGTTTATCCGGAAGGCACCTTCTATTGCGGTGTAAAGCCGGAGGACGTTAAAACCATCGTTGAAGAACATTTATATAAAGGACGCATCGTACAGCGTCTGCTTTATCGTGAACCCATCAATCAGGAGCAGGTTCCGCGTTATTCGGAAATCGGCTTCTACAAAAAGCAGCATCGCCTGGTATTGGCTAACTGCGGCGCTATCAATCCGGAAGCTATTGAAGAATATATCGCCGTAGGCGGTTATGAGGCGTTGGCTAAGGCTGTTACGCAGATGACTCCGCAGGAGGTTGTTGACGAGGTCAAAAAATCCGGCCTGCGCGGTCGTGGCGGCGGCGGTTTCCCGACCGGTATGAAATGGCAGTTTGCCAAAAACTCCGAGAGCGATAAAAAGTATGTTATCTGTAATGCGGACGAGGGCGACCCGGGCGCATTTATGGACCGCAGCGTTCTGGAGGGTGACCCGCACCGTGTATTGGAAGGCATGGCTATCTGCGGCTATGCTATGGGTGCGGATGAAGGCTATATCTATGTACGTGCGGAATATCCGCTGGCTATCAAACGCTTGCGTACCGCCATTGCTCAGGCTGAAGAAATGGGCCTGTTAGGCGAGCATATTTTTGAAAGCGATTTCAGCTTTACTATTCATATCAAAGAGGGTGCCGGTGCCTTCGTTTGTGGCGAAGAAACTGCTCTGATGGCTTCTATTGAAGGCAAGCGCGGTATGCCGCGGCCGCGTCCGCCTTTCCCTGCGGTCAGCGGCCTGTGGGGCAAGCCGACTAATATCAACAACGTAGAAACCTTTGCTAACGTGGCGCAGATTATCGTTAACGGCGCAGACTGGTACTGTCAGCTGGGTACTGAAAAATCCAAGGGCACCAAGGTTTTCGCTTTGACCGGCAAAATCAATAATACTGGTCTGGCAGAGGTGCCGATGGGCATTACCATGCGCGAGATTATCTATGATATCGGCGGCGGTATTACCAACGGTAAAAAGTTTAAGGCTGTACAGATCGGCGGTCCGTCCGGCGGCTGTCTGCCCGAAAGCATGCTGGATTTGCCTGTTGATTACGATTCCCTGATTGCTGCCGGTGCTATGATGGGCAGCGGCGGTCTGGTTGTTATGGATGAGGATACCTGCATGGTTGATGTCGCCAAGTTCTTCCTGAACTTCACGCAGTCGGAATCCTGCGGCAAATGTACTCCCTGCCGCGAAGGCACGAAGCGTATGCTGGAAATCCTTACCCGTATTACGGAGGGCCAGGGACGCGAGGGCGATATCGAGCTGCTGGAAAACCTGGCCAAGAATATCAAGGAAACAGCTTTGTGCGGCTTAGGACAAACCGCTCCTAACCCTGTTTTGAGCACCTTGAAATATTTCAGAGATGAATATGAGGCGCATATCAAAGAGAAGCGCTGTCCTGCAGGCGTCTGCGAAAAGATGCTGCATTACGAAATCAGCGATGCCTGCCGCGGCTGTGGTCTGTGTGCACGTCAGTGCCCGGTACAGGCTATCAGCGGTTCACCGAAAACAAAACATGTTATTGATCAGAATAAATGCATTAAATGCGGTGCCTGCATGACTGCGTGTCCGTTTAAGGCAATCAGCAAGGCATAAGGAGGGGACTGAAGATGCAGATGGTTAATTTGACAATAGATGGAAAACAGATTCAGGCCCCGGCAGGCTCCAGCGTACTGGAGGCTGCACGCAGCGCGGGTATTTATATTCCTACGCTGTGCTATCATCCGGACCTGCGTCCGGAGGGTGCCTGCCGCCTGTGTATGGTAGAGGCCAGCGGTGCGCGTACTCTGGTTGCTTCCTGCGTATATCCTGTAAGCGAGGGTATGGTAGTAAAAACTAATACCTCCAAGGTACGCGAAGCGCGTAAAACAGTGCTGGAGCTGCTTTTGACCAATCACCCGAAGGACTGCCTGTGCTGTCAGAAGAACGGTGACTGCGAGTTGCAGAAAATTGCTGCTGATCTGGGAGTGCGTAAGCTGCGCTTCGAGGGTGGCGAAACAAGAGCGCGTACTATTGATAACAGCAATCCTTCTTTGGTACGCGACCAGGAAAAATGCATTCTCTGTGGTCGCTGCATCCGTGTCTGCCGTGATGTGCAGGGTATGAGCGTTTACAGCTTTGCCGGCCGCGGCTTCAACACTATGGTATCTACAGCCTTTGAGCATGATTTGCTCAACAGTGTCTGCACCTACTGCGGCCAGTGCGCCGATGTCTGCCCGACAGGCGCTATCGTGGAAAAGGATGATACCGACAAGGTTTGGGAAGCAATCAACAATCCTGAAAAAATCGTTGTAGTACAGACTGCTCCGTCCGTGCGTGTTGCCCTGGGCGAGGAGCTGGGCATTCCGGCAGGTCAGGTTGTTACCGGTAAAATGGTGGCGGCATTGCGTCATTTAGGCTTTGATAAGGTTTTTGATACAAACTTCTCTGCCGACCTGACTATTATGGAGGAAGGCCATGAGTTCCTGCAGCGTTTGCAGAATGGCGGCGTGCTGCCGATGATTACCTCCTGCAGCCCCGGCTGGGTAAATATGATTGAGCTGAAATATCCTGAGTTGCTGCCGCATCTTTCTACTGCCAAATCTCCGCAGCAGATGTTCGGCGCTGTTGCCAAAACCTACTTTGCGGAACGCGCAGGCATTGACCCGGCTAAAATTTTCAGTGTATCTGTAATGCCCTGTACCGCGAAAAAGGCAGAGGCTGCGCGCGAAGAAATGTGTGCCAGCGGTTATCGCGACGTAGATGTAGTTATCACTACACGCGAGCTGGGACGCATGATCCGCGAAGCGGGTATTGATTTTAACGCGCTGGAAGAAGCTGAGTTCGATTCTCCGCTGGGAACCGGCACTGGTGCCGCAGTTATCTTCGGTACTACAGGCGGAGTTATGGAAGCGGCTCTGCGTACTGTGGCCGAGGTTGTTGCAGGCAAGGAGCTGCCGAAGCTTGAATATAATGAGGTACGCGGCATGGAGCAGACACGCGAGGCTGTTATTGATGTAGCTGGCGTATCCGTGAAGGTTGCTGTAGTACATACACTTAAATCTGCTAAAATGATGCTGGAAAGCATTAAAGCAGGTACCGCGGATTATCAGTTTATTGAGGTTATGGCCTGCCCGGGCGGCTGCATCGGCGGCGGCGGCCAGCCGGTTCCTGTGGATGCTTCCATCAGGCAAAAACGCCGTGAAGCGATTTTTAATTGCGACCGTACAAGCGAATTACGAAAATCGCACGAAAACCCGGAAATAAAAACACTTTATGATACTTGGTTAGGCAAACCTCTTTCTGAGAAGGCTCATAGTCTATTACACACACACTACCACGCGCAAAACCGTTAATTGTTCTATCTGGATAATACAAATCCCCCTTTTTTTCCTTGAAAAGAAGGGGGTATTTTGTAAATTTGTAAAGAAAAAGCTTGCAGTGTTACAATTTTATTGGTATTATATATAGTGTTGAGTGCAATTTACCCTCTATGTAAAACACAGGAAAAATTTGACAGAAAAAAGTGAAGTTTTTCTGAAAATGTGTTATAATTGTAGCAGATAGTAAAGAAGCCTTTGAAAAAATATTTATAGTATAAGCAGGAGTTTTCTCTTATATGTCGAAATGACTATATAGTCAAGTATGAAATATTTGTGAAGAGCTTGATATACGGTAATATCTTATTTGTAATGCCGCAAGGTATTGCCGATAAGTTATATGCAAAGGGGTAACACCCTTATAAAAACTCAATGTCCTAATTAAAAGGAGGAAGGTAAACATGATCGATATTAAAGATCGCATTTGTGACGTAGTAGCTGACAAAGTGATGAGCGCTGAAGCTGCTGCAGAATTCGTAAAAGATGGTGACAATTTAGGTGTCAGCGGTTTTACCCCGTCTGGCTATCCGAAAGCTGTTCCTCTGGCTCTTGCTGAAAAGGGCAAAAAAACTCCTTTCAAAGTTAACGTTTGGACTGGCGCATCTGTTGGTCCTGAAATCGACCAAGCAATGGTTGAAGCTGACATCATTGACCGTCGTCTGCCTTACCAGACCAACGGCACCATGCGTAAAGCTATCAACGCTGGTAAAGTAAAATACGCTGATATTCATCTGTCTCACATGGCTCAAATGGTTCGCTATGGTTACATGGCTGGCCGTCCGACAGGTCCGGATGTTGCAATCGTTGAAGTTTGCAAAATCAACGACCTCGGCAATGGCATGGTTGGCCTGATTCCGACCACTTCCATGGGCAACAGCTCCTCTTATGTAGCTGGCGCTAAAAAGGTTATCGTTGAAGTTAACACCACTCAACCGGTAGGCCTGGAAGGCATGCATGACTCCTATATTCCTCTGGATCCCCCGAATCGTCAACCGATTCCTATCACCGCTCCGGAAGACCGCATCGGTACCACCTACATTCCTTGCGAAGTAGAAAAAATCGTTGCAGTAGTTCCTTGCGACCGTCCTGACATCGTTCGTCCGCTGGGCGAAATCGACGACGACGCTAAACATATGGGCGCTAACCTCGTTAACTTCCTGAAAAACGAAGTTAAAGAAGGTCGTCTGCCGAAAAACCTGCTGCCGTTGCAATCCGGCGTAGGCTCAGTTGCTAACGCAGTTATCAATGGTCTGGTTAACTCCGATTTCGAAGACCTGACCGTTTACACTGAGGTTATTCAAGATGGTATGTTCGACCTGATCGACGCTGGTAAACTCCGCGTTGCTTCCGGTACCGCTCTGACTCCGTCTCCTGAGTGCCAAAAGAAATTCTACGAGAACGTAGAACACTACAAAAAATACTTGCTGCTCCGTCCGCAAGAAATCTCCAACAGCCCTGAAGTTGCTCGTCGTATCGGCGTAATCGCAATGAACACTGCTATTGAAGTTGATATCTATGGTAACGTAAACTCCACTCATGTTTGCGGCACCAAGCTGATGAACGGCGTTGGCGGTTCCGGCGACTTCGCTCGTAACGGCTACCTGACCGTATTCTTCACCAACTCCCTGGCAAAAGGCGGCAAGATTTCTTCCGTAGTTCCGTTCTGCAGCCATATCGACCATGCTACCCTGGACGTTGACGTTATCGTTTCCGAACGTGGCGTTGCTGACCTGCGTGGCCTGAGCCCGAAAGAAAAAGCTCCGATCATCATCGATCAAATCGCTAACCCGAAATATCAACCTTGGCTGTATGATTACTTCAAACGCGCTTGCGAAGCTTGCGGTAACAGCCAAACCCCGCACATCCTGGCAGAAGCATTCGATTGCTACAAAATGTTTGCTGAAACCGGTTCCATGGAAGGCATGGTTGAAGGTAAATAATTTTCAAAAAAAGTTTGCAAAACCCCTTGTTAAGTTTTGCAAAATAGGTTAAACTATGTAATGTGCTTGCCGGTGGGTGAGATTCCCGCCGGCAGGTATATACAGACAAAGCCTCACCCAAGGCTTTGCCCAATAAAATCAGTTGACGAAGTCTCACCCTAGACTTTGCCATATATAGCCGTCATAGACGGAACACTCTCACCATCATTTCGGAACCGTCCAATCCGAAATATGAAACACAAATATTTTAAGGAGGATTTGAGAATGGCATTTGAAAACATTAAAGCTGGTTTAGAGAAATATCATGCTGAAGTTGAAGCTAAACTGGCAAAATTCCCTGAACGCGCAAACCTGGTTCCTAACAGACTGTACACCCCGGTAGATCTTGGTGAAAACTTTGACTACATGACTAAACTGGGCTTCCCTGGTGAATATCCTTACACCCGTGGTGTTCAACCGACCATGTATCGTGGCCGTTTCTGGACCATGCGTATGTACGCTGGTTTCTCTACCGCTGAAGAATCCAACAAACGTTATCGTTACCTGCTGGCTAACGGTGGTTCCGGCCTGTCCTGCGCATTCGACCTGCCGACCCAGATCGGTTATGATTCTACCGATCCGATGGCTGAAGGCGAAGTTGGTAAAGTAGGCGTAGCTATCGACTCTCTGGCTGACATGGAAATCCTGTTCGACCAAATTTCCCTGGATAAAGTATCCACTTCTATGACCATCAACGCTCCTGCTTCCGTACTGCTGGCTATGTACATTGCAGTAGCTGAGAAACAAGGCGTTTCCGCTGACAAACTGCGTGGTACCATTCAGAACGATATTCTGAAAGAGTATGCTGCTCGCGGCACTTACATTTTCCCGCCGAAACCGTCCATGCGTTTGATCACCAACATTTTTGAATATTGCTCCAAGAACGTACCGCTGTGGAACACCATTTCCATTTCCGGTTACCATATCCGTGAAGCTGGTTCCACCGCTTCTCAGGAAATCGCATTCACCATTGCTGATGGTATCGCTTATGTAGAAGCTGCTATCAAAGCTGGTCTGGACGTTGACGCATTTGCAGGCCGTCTGTCCTTCTTCTGGAATGCTCATAACAACGTACTCGAAGAAGTTGCTAAATTCCGTGCTTCCCGTCGTGTATGGTCCAAAGTTATGAAAGAGCGTTTTGGCGCTAAGAAAGCTAAATCCATGATGCTGCGTGTACATACCCAAACCGCTGGCTCCATGCTGACCGCTCAACAACCGAACAACAACATCGTTCGTGTTGCTCTGCAAACTGCTGCTGCTGTAATGGGTGGTACTCAATCCCTGCACACCAACTCCAAAGACGAAGCTTTGGCACTGCCGACCACTGAGTCTGTAACCATCGCTCTGCGTACCCAACAAATCGTTGCTTACGAATCTGGTCTGGCTGACACCATCGATCCGTTGGGCGGCTCCTACTATGTAGAAGCTCTGACCGATAAGATCGAAGCTGAAGCTTGGGAATACATTAAGAAAATTGACGAAATCGGTGGCGCTCCTGAAGCTATCGCTAAAGGCTACATCCAAAAAGAAATCCAAGACTCTGCTTACAAATGGCAGATGGAAATCGAAAAAGGCGACCGTATCATCGTTGGCGTTAACAAATTCACCCAAGAAGAAGAAGCTCCGAAAAACCTGCTGCGCGTAGACGGTTCTGTAGGCAAGCTGCAAGCTGAAAAGATTGCTGCTCTGAAAGCTCGCCGTGACAACGCTAAAGTAGAAGAAACTCTGGCTGCTCTGAAAGTTGCATGCGCAGACGAAAATGTAAACCTGATGCCTTACATCCTGGATGCAGTTCGTGCATATGCAACCGAAGGTGAAATCTGTGGCGTTATGAGACAAGTATTCGGTGAATACCAACCTCATACTGCACTCTAATTTGTAAACTCAACCAATATACGGAGGTAAACTATAATGGCAAACGTTAAAGTTTTAGTTGCTAAACCGGGTCTGGATGGCCATGACCGCGGTGCTAAAGTTGTAGCTCGTGCTCTGCGCGACGCTGGTTTTGAAGTTATCTACACCGGTATCCGTCTGACTCCGGAACAAATCGCTGAAGCTGCTCTGCAAGACGACGTAAACGTTGTTGCACTGTCCCTGCTGTCCGGCGCTCACAACACCCTTTTCCCGAAAGTAGTTGAACTGCTGAAAGAAAAAGGCATGACCGACGTTCTGGTTATCGGCGGCGGCGTTATTCCTGACGCTGACATCCCTGGCTTGAAAGCTGCTGGCATTGCTGAAGTATTCACTCCGGGCACCCCGACCAGCAAAATTGTTGATTTCATCAACGCTAACGTAAAATAATTTTATCCCTTAAAGCAAGCCGGGTTTGTCCCGGCTTGCCTTATAAAATATTCACTATCCAAAAACAAGGCGGTGTGAATTATGGAAATAGTAGATAAATTATTAAATCATTCTCGTCTTGCATTATCTAAAGCAATCACTGCTGTTGAAAATGAATACGATGATGCTGTCCAAATTATGACAGAGATTTATCCTCATACTGGTAATGCTTATGTAATTGGTATCACCGGCCCTCCGGGTGCTGGTAAAAGTACTCTGACTGATAAATTGGCTAAGGAATACCGTAAACGCGGCAAGACCGTAGGTATCGTAGCAATTGACCCCACTAGCCCGTATTCTGGCGGCGCTATTTTAGGCGACCGTATCAGAATGATGGATCTGACCGCAGACGAGGGCATTTTTGTACGCTCTATGGCAACTCGCGGCAGTCTTGGCGGCCTGTCTCAAAAAGCAGGTGACGCTGTTAAATTAATGGATGCTTTCGGCATGGATGTAATTATCGTTGAAACCGTAGGCGTAGGACAATCTGAGGTTGACATTGTAAAGACCGCAGATACTACTATGGTAGTAGTAATTCCTGGCATGGGCGACGATATCCAGGCTATTAAAGCAGGTATACTTGAAATCGGTGACCTGTTCACGATTAACAAAGCTGATCGTGAAGGTACAGACAAGCTCAACATTGAGATTGAGATGATGCTCGAATTAAATCCCGAACATGTTGGCTGGCGTCCTCCGATTAACAGGACCATTGCCAGCAAGGGTGAAGGTATAGAGGCTGTTGTGGACTCTATTGAGGCTCACAAGGCATATTTGATTGAGAGTGGTAAATTAAACGATATCCGTAAAGCTCGTATTAAAAACGAGGTTACCGCTATGCTTAATGACCATGTAAATCGCTACATCGACAAGAACGTCATTCAAACGGATGAATTTGACAACCTGGTTGTTAAAATGCAGTCCCGCGAGATTGAGCCGTACTCTGTCGTTGATGATATTGTTGGCAAGGTTTTAAAATAAACCGCCAAAAAAAACAATTTTAGGAGGAATTTATTATGGCATTCAAAACTATTTGTGTTGACCATGTAGGTATCGCTTGCGCTGGTACCTTGGAAGAAGCTGCAAAAATTTACACTGAGGTACTGGGCCTGAAAGCTACCGGTACTGAAGAAGTTAAAGAACAAGGTGTTGCTACCGTATTTGTTCCCTGCGGCGAAACCCTGATTGAGCTCCTTGTTGATATCACTGAAAACAACGATGGTCCTATCGGCAAATACATTGCTAAAAACGGCCCTGGCATCCAACATATGGCTCTGCGCGTTGACGACATCAAAGCAGCTATCGCTGACCTGACCGAAGCTGGCGTTCGCATGATCGACAAAGCTCCTCGTAACGGTGCTGGCCAAATGAAAATTGCTTTCGTTCATCCGAAATCCGCTGGCCTGCTGCTTGAGCTGTGCCAACCGGCTGCAACCTACAAAGACTAATTTATTAGTTTCGTAGATTCAGGGCGATTTAAGGTCCCATAATTTAAGCTACATAATGCTGAAGATATACAAGTGATATATCTTCAGCATCTGTGTATAAATTTGTTCTCCCAATAATGATGGAGGTGTAAGATTTGTCTACTCAAGAAAAAATTGAGAAAATGCTCAAAAAAGCCGAAGTAATTCTGGCTGCTGGTGGCGAAAAACGTGTTGCTAAACAACATGAATCCGGCAAAATGACTGCTCGTGAAAGAATCGCTGCTCTCCTCGACGAAGGTTCCTTCGTAGAACTCGACCGTTTTGTACGTCATCGTTGCTACAACTTCGGTCAAGAAAAGAAAGAACTGCCTGGTGAAGGCGTAACCACCGGTTACGGCACCATCGATGGCCGTCTGGTTTATGTATTCGCACAGGACTTTACCGTTGAAGGTGGCTCCCTCGGCGAAATGCATGCTGCTAAAATCGTTAAAGTACAACGTTTGGCACTGAAAATGGGTGCTCCGCTGGTTGGCCTGAACGATTCCGGCGGTGCTCGTATCCAAGAAGCTATCGACGCTCTGGCTGGCTATGGTAAAATCTTCTTCGAGAACACCATTGCTTCCGGCGTAGTTCCTCAGATTTCTGCAATTATGGGTCCTTCCGCTGGCGGCGCTGTATACAGCCCGGCATTGACCGACTTCATCTACATGGTAAAGAACACTTCCAAAATGTTCATTACCGGCCCTGCAGTAGTTAAATCCGTTACCGGTGAAGATGTAACCCAAGAACAACTGGGTGGCGCTATGACCCACAACAGCACTTCTGGTGTTGCTCACTTTGCTGCTGAAAACGACGAAGACTGCCTGCAACAAATCCGTTACCTGCTCTCCTTCCTGCCTTCCAACAACGTTGAAGGTGCTCCAATCGTAGAGACTGGTGATGACCCGATGCGTACCGACGACAGCCTGAACACTCTGCTGCCGGACAACTCCAACCAAGCTTACGATATGTATGATGTAATCAGATCTATCGTAGATAACGGCGAATTCTATGAAAACCAAAAATACTGGGCAACCAACATCATCACTTGCTTCGCTCGTATGGATGGTCAAACCGTAGGTATCATTGCTAACCAACCGAAAGTTATGGCTGGCTGCCTGGATATCAACGCTTCCGATAAATCCGCTCGTTTCATCCGCTTCTGCGACGCTTTCGGCATTCCTCTGCTGAACCTGGTTGACGTTCCTGGCTTCCTGCCTGGCTGCAACCAAGAATACGGCGGCATTATCCGTCACGGCGCTAAGATGCTGTATGCTTACTCTGAAGCAACTGTTCCTAAAATCACTCTGGTTACCCGTAAAGCTTACGGCGGTTCCTACCTGGCAATGTGCTCTCAAGACCTGGGCGCTGACCAAGTTATCGCATGGCCGACCGCTGAAATCGCAGTTATGGGTCCTGCTGGTGCTGCTAACATCATCTTCCGTAAAGATCCTGATGTTGAAGCTAAGACTAAAGAGTACATCGACAACTTCGCTACTCCGTACCAAGCAGCAATGCGCGGCATGGTTGACATGGTTATCGAACCGAAAAATACTCGTCCCACCATCATCAACGCTCTGCAAATGCTGGAAAGCAAACGCGAAACCCGTCCGGCAAAACGCCACGGCAACATTCCTTTGTAATTCACAAGCAGTTGCTTAGTGCTTAAACAACCTATTTTAAGATAAGATGAGGTGAAATAAATGGGTCCTGTTACTACTAATCCTTGGTTGATTGCTTTAATCAATATGACCATCGTATTCGGCGTACTGATCGCTCTGGGCATATTGATGAACTTACTCCAAGTTATCGATCCGACTAAAAAAAAAGTTGCTAAACCGGCAGTAGCTCCTACACCGGCAGCAGCTCCCGCTGCAGCTCCGGTTGCAGCAGCTCAAGATGATAGCGAAATTATCGCTGTTATCGCTGCAGCAGTAGCAGCTTGCGGCGTTAGCGCAGACCAAATCGCTTGCGTTCGTCGTATTGATGCTAAATCTGCATGGACTGTAAGCAGTCGTGTTGAAGCTATTAGCGTTCGTAAAGAATGCTTCTAATGCATATAGTTTGCAATTTTAATTAAAAAACGAGATTTTAAGGAGGATTATATCCATGAAAAAGTATACTATCACCGTAAATGGTACCGCATACGAAGTTGAAGTTGAAGAAGCAGGCGTTGTTGCTTCCGCTCCGAAAGCTGCTCCGAAAGCTGCTCCGGCTCCGGCTGCTGCTCCGGCTCCGAAAGCTGCTCCGGCTCCGGCTCCGAAAGCTGCTGCTCCGGTTGCTGCTGGTGCAACCACCGTTTCCGCTCCTATGCCGGGCAAAGTTCTGTCTGTTAACGTAAAAGCTGGCGACGCTGTTAAATCCGGCGACGTTCTGCTGATTCTGGAAGCTATGAAAATGCAAAACGAAATCATGGCTCCGGCTGATGGCACTGTTTCCGACGTTCGCGTTTCCGCAGGTCAAACTGTTGCTACCGGCGACGTTATGATCGTTCTCTAATTCTTACTCGATAGTTCGCAATATCAGTAAGTCTTAAATACCCTTGATCTTTGGAGGGGGCTTTTCGCAGAGCCCCTTCCACAAATTGAAAATTGGGAGGATATTAAATGGAAGCATTTCTCGTTGCTTTGTCTTCCGTATGGGCAGATTCCGGTTTCTCTGCACTGACAGGCGGTCACGTAATCATGATCGTTGTAGGTCTGGTTCTGCTTTATATGGCTATTGGTAAAGGTTTTGAGCCTTTGCTGCTGTCCCCGATCGCATTCGGTTGTATTCTGGCTAACATTCCTAAAAACGGTTTCGA
>OIFE01000019.1_pt1 | contig 217966 bp, 179 predicted proteins | sample 1581921 | NCBI WGS metagenome assembly OIFE01 (sample SAMN04414075, study PRJEB24778) | human gut metagenome | material: faecal | host: Homo sapiens | reverse complement strand
GAAAAGTCTTAGAAATATCCAATTGAAACTTCTGGCATCGATGATGTATGTGCAGGATCGATTTTCACTTATATTATGTCGTACGTTCACCAATCGAATGTGTGTTAAACACCAATTTCTGTAAAATCTCCAATTTCTGATATTTTTTCCCCTTGTTTTTATTCTCAATCATAATTACTATAAATTTATATAAAGATGTTATGGCTAAGAGTCTTATTTGCAAGCATAAAGGACTTTTTTAACCTTGCATCATATAAATATAGTATATAAAAGTGGGAGGTATAGTATGCTTTTTAAGAATCCAGTTATCCCAGGATATAATCCTGATCCTAGTATATGTCGTGTTGGAGACGATTTCTATCTTGTTAATTCTACATTTGAATTCTTTCCAGGTGTACCAGTATATCATAGTAAGAATCTTGTTAATTGGGAATTAAAGGGATATTGCCTTAACAGACGTTCACAGCTTGAACTAGAGGGCTGCCGTAACTCAGGTGGTATATATGCACCAACAATCCGTTATCATAAGGGTATGTTTTATATGATCACAACTAATGTAACAGATAAAGGAAATTTTGTTGTGCATACAGATAATATAGATGGAGAATGGTCAGATCCGGCGTGGATAGATCAAGGAGGCATCGATCCTTCATTATTCTGGGATGAAGATGATAAATGTTATTACTGTTCAACAGGAATACTTGATAGTGTGCGTGGAATAGTAGCCTTTGAAATCAATCCAATGACAGGCGAGATATTATCAGATAAACATCTTATTAGTGAGGGCTGTGGAGGACAGTGTGCAGAAGGACCACATATATATAAAAAAGATGGCATGTATTATCTTATGATAGCAGAGGGTGGAACAGAATATGCACATCGAGAGACTATACAGCGGTCTGCTTCGGTATGGGGACCATATACACCTTGTCCACACAATCCGATAATATCACATAAAGAGTATAAGAAGTCAGAAATCCAGGCAACAGGACATGCTGACTTAATAGAAGATGCTAATGGCAGCTGGTGGCTTGTATTCCTTGGAATAAGAAGATTCAGTCATGCATTGCTTCATAATCTTGGTAGAGAGACATTTCTTGCACCCGTAACATGGAAGGATGGATGGCCGGTTGTTGGATACAACGGAAATGGGACAATAGAGCTTGTTATGGATGCACCTCTTCCAGGACTTGAAGATGAGGAAAGTAAAAAGAATATACACATAGACAGTAAAAGTGGAAAGCCTATGTTATATTCAGACCATAGTGTACATATAGATTTTTCTGATGCTAAGCTGGATAAGAGATTACAGTTTACAAGAAATCCGGATATGTCACATTATATTTATGATAGTGTTAACACAAGACTTACACTCAAGGGAACAGATATTTCGCTTAATGAACCAGGAAAGTCACCAACAATATTATCATTCAAACAACCAGAGTTTACAACAACATTAAAAGCTGTTGTTAATATAGAAAAATCTAATGCAGCAAGAGCAGGAATAGCAGCATATTATAATAATGATTACCATTATGAAATATATGCTGGATGTGAACATGGCGAAAAGTATATTGGTTTTTATAAGCATATCCACGATATGGGAGTGGAACTTTCACGTATTCCTTTAAGCAAGGAAGAAGAAAATATGAATCTTCTTATAAAAATTGATACCGACAGGGAAAAATATACATTTTCATATGCACTGTCTGATACAACAGATGTTAATGCCAAAATAGCTTATAAGCAGATAGGCTCAGGTCTGAATGCCGGCTTAAGTACAGAGGGAACAAGAACTATGACATTTACGGGAACATTGTTTTCATTGTTTGCAGAAGATGGTGATGGTGTGTTTGAATCGGGAGTTTGGCTGGATATTAATCCGGATGAGAATTATGAGCTGTAATATGATAGAGAATGATATCATGGGGACAAAACAGTGCTTGATATAAAGAATGTATAAAGATATAATAGTAGACAGGAAGGAATGTGTATGAAAGAGGATATATCATATTCAGAAGGTTACACAGAAATTATCCCATATAGAGAATATGATTTATATGATATTGCCTGGCATGACAGCATGATAGCAGGAAATGGACATATAGGAGTTATAGAATCCTGTGCACCTTTAAATGATAATCTTATATATCAGAATGTAGAATTCGTTATGCCATCGGACGAACCAAGATATGTACCAGGAGAGGTTACATCACAGCTTGAAGAGGCAAGGCAGGCTGTTCTGAATATGGATGATACATGGAATATACATAATAGAAAACGTACTAATATGTATTGTCATCATCCGGGTCAGCAGTTAAGAATAGAAATGCTTAAGGTAGCCCATAACGATGAAAGAAAAACGCTTTTTGAGGATATAGAAGTAACAGATTATGAAAGATATACAGATCTGAAAAAGGCGGTAATAGTTACTAAGTTTAAAGCTGATGGCATAGATATAGAAAGAAAGACATTTGTGCCTTACGATGATGATGTTATTGTTACGGTCATCAGCGGAATAAAGGATTTCGGAATCAAGCTTTTCATAGAAGATTTTGAATCAATACATAAGTTCGGAACTGGGAAAAACAATGCTGCAACGTCTGAAAGAAGAATGAAATATTTAAGATTCGTTAAAGAGGATATGATAGGTTTTATTGCACATTATCCATCTTTTAAGGGAAGCGAGCTTGAAAATGGAGGCTTTGCCGGAGTTACCAGAGTATATACTAATGGTGGACGTATACAGACATTTGACAGAATGAAGAGTGATATGGCCTATGCATGTATTGACGATGGTGCTCCTGTGTTAAAGGTGACAGATACGGACAAGCTTGTTCTTGTGACTTATCTTGACTGGACACATAACTGCGAAGAGTTGAAAGTTGGGACTGATATAGAAGAATATGGTATTGTAAGAAAATGCATAAGCAGAATAGATAATGTATTCAGTAAATATGTACATCAAAGTGGTTCTGAATCAGAAAAAGATAATGAATTTTTATATCAGGATATGTTAAAGAAACACGAATTATCGAGTGAAGAAAAATATAGTAGGGTTTCTTTAGATTTAGGACGACAGAATAGTGCTATTGTTAGTAATGAAGCACTTTTAAAAAGGCAGAAATCAGAAAAAAACATAGTTTTAGAGCTTCTGGAAAGAATATACAATAATGCAAGATATGGAATGATATCATGTGCAGGGCATACGGCACCAAGACTGAATGGACCGGGTGTAGGAGAATGGAATCTTTTATGGCGTAATGCATATACGATGGATGCCAATGTGAATATACAGGTATCAGGAATGAATAGTGGTAACATGTATGAGGCGGCAACAGGTTATATATGGTTTATTATGCGTCAGATAGATGACTGGGAAAACAATGCCGCTAAGGTATATGGAATGAAGGATGCAGTTTTAATTCCAGTTAATACAGACGGACATAGAGCTATGATGGTTGAATATGATATGAATTATCCATTCCAGTACTGGAATGCAGGTGCCAGCTGGATGCTGCTTCCAATCGTAGAATTTCTGGATTGTTATGGTGATGTTAAAATAACAGCAAAGGATGAAGATATCATAAAAATGTATGGTAAAGATACATTTGATGTAAGAAAAGATATATTGGCTCCACTTTTAAGAAAGACTTATAATTTCTGGAAGCAGTTATGCAGTGCCGAATATTATACAGATTGTAAAGGTAATGCATGTTATAAGAAGGGAAAATCATGCCTTGAAAATGGAGAAAAATATCTTATTATTCCTTCGTTTTCACCAGAAAACAAACCACTTGGATATAAGAGTGCAATAACAGCGAATGCAGCTATGGATATAGCGGCAGCAAAAGATATCGTAAGAATGTACATAGATATGGAATCTGGATTAAAAGAAAAAGGTTATAAGGACAGGGTTAAAGAAGCAAAGCTGTTAGGTGAACAGCTTCCAGAGTACCAGTTTGACAAGAACGGTGCTATACGTGAGTGGTCAATGAAGGAATATAAGGAAAATAATGCCCACAGACATATAAGCCATCTGTATTGTGCATGGCCATCATATCAGACACAGCATGATGATATTCTTTCTGATGCCTGCCGTCAGGCAATAGTTAACAGAAATCGTGAGAATACAGGAAAAGACGATACGGCATCACATGGCTGGATACATAAGGCTTTAGTTGAGGCAAGACTTAAAAACTCAGAGTCTGTATATGATATACTTAATCTTTTGGTACATAGTGATATATTCTATACATCTTTGTTTACAGACCATAATACAAACAGAGCCAAGGGCGTAGCATGTACAGATACATTGTTTGGTATAGCTGGTATTGTAAATGAAATGCTTGTTTATTCAGACAGAAGCACAATAGAATTATTTCCAGCGCTAAGCAGCCGTATTCCAAAGGGAAAGGTATGTGGACTTATGACAAGAGCCGGAGTAAGAATAGATTCACTTGAATGGTGCATTAATACAGGTACAGAAGGACTTAAGACTGACATGAAGGATGGTTTTTATATAAAGCTTAAAATCACGGCTTTAAGAGATACAGAATTCGGGCTGATACTTAAAAATGAGAATTTCAATGAAATGAGTAAAGAAGATAAATCGTTATTTAATCAGAATATAAAGCTGAAATCAGGAGAAGAGTATGCTATTCTTTTATAGAACCAGAAAATGAAAGTGAGTGTGCAGAATGTACTGCACAGAAAGAGAAGGTGCATATGAAGGAAAATAATGTAAGTTTAAAAGGTGAGCCAGATTGGGATCTTGATTCAGAGAAAAGAGAACATTATATTAAATTCATAGTAAATCAGTTAACTCTTGAAGAGAAAACAGATATGATTCATGGAGCTGGCTTCTTTAAGACAAAGGGAGTTGAAAGACTAGGAATACCGCCACTTACAATGTCTGATGGACCAATGGGTGTCAGAAATGAATTCTATAATGATAAGTGGGTGCCAATAGGACATTCGGATGATTATGTTTCTTATGCACCGAGTAATAGCGCGCTGGCTGCAACATGGAATCCACAGCTTGCATATAAGTGTGGAAGAAATCTTGGAGAGGAAGCAAGAGGCAGAGGTAAGGATGTTATACTTGCACCAGGGATAAACATTAAAAGAGATCCTTTATGTGGACGGAATTTTGAATATATGAGCGAAGATCCATATATAGTTGAAACGCTTGTTGTGCCATTCATTAATGGCGTACAGGAGAATGATGTTGCAGCATGTGTCAAGCATTTTGCACTTAACTGTCAGGAAACAAACAGATTGTACGTTGATACAATAGTGGATAAAAGAACACTGCATGAACTATATCTTAAAGGCTTTAGGGCAGCAGTATGCAAGGCACACAGTTATTCTATAATGAATGCTTATAATAAGGTTAATGGAAGTCATTGCAGCGAGAATAAGGAGCTGCTTGATGATATATTAAGGGATAAATGGGAATATGATGGAGTAGTTATAAGTGACTGGGGTTCAGTGCATACTACAAAGGAATCAGCCAGTACATCGATGGACATAGAGATGAGTGTAACTCCTGATTTTGACAATTATCATTATGCCAGACCTCTTATTAAAGCTGTAAATAAAGGAGAAGTGTCAGAAGAAGCTGTTGATAAGAAGGTTAAAAATATATTAAGGCTTATGTACAGACTGAAGATGATAGGACCAGAAGCAACTGATAGAAAACAAGGCATATATTCTAATATGGAGCATTGGCAGGATGCCCTTGATACAGCAAGAGAGTCTGTTGTGCTTCTGAAAAATGAGGATGCCATTCTTCCTATAAGTCCTGACAGAATAAAGCCTTATAGAATGATCTGTGAGGATAAAGCAGGCAGCAAAGATGATAAGCTGGTAAAAAATAATGCAGCACCTGTTAAGAGAAAAATTGCAGTTATCGGACATAATGCAGAGCATAATCATGCCGATGGAGGTGGAAGTGCAGAGATAAAAGCTATATATGAAATATCTCCACTTCTTGGTTTAAAAAAGGCTCTTGGTGGCAATGTAGATATACAATATGCTGTTGGATATTATGTTCCGGGAGACAAAGATGTTAATGAGGTTAACTGGCAGGAGGCAAGCCTTGAACGTCAGGTTATGGAACAGGAAGGCAATGAAAAAAATAATAAAAAGCTAAGAAAAGAAATTGAAAAAAACAGACAAAAGTTTTTAGAGGAAGCATGTGAGCTTGCAAGGACTGCAGATGAAGTTATTTATATAGGCGGCTTGAACCATGATTATGATGTTGAAGGAAGAGACAGGCATGATATGGTTCTTCCATATGGGCAGGATGAACTTATTAATGCATTGCTTGATATTAATCCTGATACAGTAGTTGTCATGGTTGCAGGTTCACCTGTACAGATGCCATGGCTTCAAAGAGTGAAGGCTCTTGTATGGTGTTATTATTCGGGTATGGAAACAGGAGATGCCCTTGCAGATATTCTGTTAGGAAAGGTTAATCCAAGTGGAAAGCTTCCAGAAACATTCCCAGTAAATATCGAGGATACAGTTACATATAAAAATGGACAGTCTGGAAAGGAAGATGTAATCACCTGTGAAGAGGGTATATTCACTGGATACAGATATTATGAAAAAGAACACATAAAACCAGCATATACTTTTGGATATGGTTTATCATATACAAGCTTTGAAATAAGCAGCATAACAGTTAAGCTGTGTGATGATAAAAATGCTGCACAGGCAATAGCATTGGTAAGCTGTGAACTGAAGAATACAGGTGATATGTATGGTGCTGATGTTATACAGTGTTATGTCGGGGATGTTGAATGCAGTGTGGACCGCCCTATAAAGGAGCTTGCGGCATACCAGAAAGTATTTCTTGAACCAGGTGAATCAAAGAAGGTACAGTTATATCTGTATAAGGATGCATTTGAATTCTATGATGTCAAAAAAGATGATTTTGTTATAGAACCAGGACAGTTCAGAGTGTATGTTGGAGATTCACTGGATAACTGTGAGGCTGCTGGTTATATTACTGTCTAGCAGAGTGGTTATATTACTGTCTAGCTATTATGAAGAAGAGGGGTCAGATAGCATTGTTTATGTCGAATTAAACAAATGCTATCTGACCCTGATGTCATTTTATTATGCAGTTGTACGTGTTCTGTAATCAGATGGGCTTATATGCATTAGCCGTTTGAAAGCGCGCCTGAATGAATAAACGCTGTTATAGCCTGTCTTTTCTGCTATATCCACAATAGTAGCTGTTGAATTGCGAAGAAGTTCACAGCTTTTCTCAATACGTATATTTTCAAGGTATTCAGCAAAACATATTCCCATAGTTTCCTTAAAAGCAGATGATAAATAGCCCTCTGATACATTAAAGCTTCTAGCTGTTCCAGCCAGATTCAGGTTTGCATTATTATAGTTGGAAAGAATGTAGTTCTGAATATCCTGTATGGGAAGCTTTTTTCGCATAGATCTGTTGCAGTTAAGTTTGTCAGCTATTTCGTGGCATGCTGCTGATAAATAGTTAAAATATAGTTCAGGGTCTTTCTGTGCTGATATTATATGCAGGTTAAGCTGCAGCAGATTGTCAGAAAAGTTATATTTTGCAGGATTTAACTGCATGAGTGTGTTAGTTACTGCATTATGCAGCTTAAGCATTTCTGTTGGATTGATAGCTCTTATAACAAGATTTTCGTCTGACAGATTTTTTAAAATATAGTCTATTACAGATTGGTCATTGTATTTAACAGCTTTATAAAGAATGGCAGCAGCAGCTTCAGGATAATAAAATCCAAATGTATCTGCTGAAGAAAATGTCATGCTGCTGTTATATGAAACAATGTCAGGATACTTTATGGAAAAGCTCTTTTCAAGACATGTAAGCGCTTCTTTTTTTGCAAATATGAATTCAGATAAGGTATGGCATGTCCTGCTTATTCCCCAGTGGAAGGAACATTTGTGTCTGTCTGTAAAATAAACGTTTATTTCGTTTATATATTTTTCTACATTAAAATCATTATTATGATTAAAAAGTAAAAGGTTGTTATAATCCTCAGTTCGGTAAAACCATACAGGGTAAGAACAGTGTCTTTTAGCGTATTTAGGAATAAGGTTAGATAGTTCACGCTGGTAGTTATCAGAATCATTGTCTGATGTAAGACGAAAGGCTGTTATAGTAAAGCTGGTATTGTTAAAATACTTATTCAGTATGGTTAAGGTATCATCATCTGGCATATATGTATTCTGTATAAAAAGCTGGTGGATGATACCATTAATAAGAATATTGTAATCCATAGTCTGTATTTCTCCTTTGTGTAAAACTTATCTTAAATAGTTGATAGTGTCATGAAAAATCCCAGATATATATGTATCTTAATATTTAGCATAGGTACATTTTATTATGTAAAAAAATGTATCCCGCTTTTTTATCATAAGTTATAACCGGTCTAAAAGCAAGCAGTTTTGCAAAATACTTTTATAAAAATAAGTTCTAAAATGGTACAATTTGCATAAAAATGTATTGTATCTATGAAAATAACTATGAAAATATTATGATGATATCAGGGTTGGAATAAAAATTAGGGATTGAAGACCCGTTAAACATGAGAAAGAAGCTGTTTAAGAAGTAAATCAGCAGAATTCTAAGGTGATTATTTCGTTATGGGAGGTAGCAATGGGAACTGAAGGTAAAAATCGTGAGCAAAGAAGAAAACTAAATAAGGGACGTGCTCACGCAAGTAAAGCAACAGCTATTGTTATGGCTGGTCTTATGGCAACGTCTGGAATATCACTTCCAGCAGGAACACTTGCATTTGCATCAGAAAATGATAAGCTTCTGGCTTTTGCGGGGGCAGAAGGCGGAGGAAGATTCGCGACAGGTGGCCGTGGGTTTGATGTTTATGTTGTAACTAACCTTGCTGATTATGCGAAGGGAGACACACCTATAGAAGGTTCACTTCGATATGGTATAGAAGAATTCGCCAAGGATAAAGGCGGAACTATGATAGTGTTTAATGTTGGAGGAACAATAGCACTTAAGCAGACACTTACATTCCGTGACAGAAAGAATATAACAGTCGCTGGTCAGACGGCACCTGGTGATGGTATTACACTTTCTGGCTGGGATACTAATATAAGTAACTCAGAGAATCTTATTATAAGATATATGAGATTCAGGCCAGGAGCAGCCAATGTCCATACTGGTGGTGATTCCATGGATGCTTTATGGGGCAGGGATAACAAGACATTTATGATTGATCATTGTTCATTCAGCTGGAATACAGATGAAACATTATCTACATATAGAGGTAAGGATGGAACTGTACAGTGGTGTATAGTATCAGAGAGCCTTACAGTATCAGGACACTCTAAGGGACGTCATGGATATGGCGGTATATATGGAGGGGATAATGTAGTATTCCAGAACAACTTAATGGCTAATCATACATCCAGAAATCCAAGAGTTGGTGGAGGCTGCATGGGTGATCCTACTAAGGATGGTGGAAGCACAGCAACACTTCAGATAAGCAATAATGTTCTATATAACTGGGGATATAATACCTGCTATGGAGGAGGCTATGCCTATACTAATTATATTAATAATTATTTAAAATCAGGCGTTGGTACAAGAGAACAGGTTGAAAACCAGGTTGTTGACATGGGTGAGAAAACTAAGCCAGGTGGTTTCTATGTTAATGGAAACTACATGGAGGGTAATGATGCAGTAAGTGCAAACAACGCTCTTGGTGAAAAGATGTCCGGAGTGACAGAGGGTCCAAACAAGACAGAGGTGGCAGATAAGCCTTATACAGCAGAAGGCTTTGACAGTGTTTCTGTTGTTTCAGCAAAGGATTGTTATGAGCCTGTGCTTACACAGGCAGGAGCAACATATCCATATCGTGATGCTATCGATGCAAGAGTTGTAGCTGAGACGAGAACAGATTCAGGAAGATATGTAAATACAGAGGATGAGGTAGGCGGATATCCTGCGGCTGCTTCTGTAAGAGAAGCCTCTTTTGATACAGATATGGATGGAATACCTGATGCATGGGAAGTGGCACGTGGACTTAATCCAAATGATGGCTCAGATTCCAAGAAGATTAATAAGGCAACAGGCTATGCATATGTTGAGGAATACTTTAATGGACTTGTGGAAAATGTTGAAAAGGCAGACTATAAAGCACCTAATCCTGATGTAACTATAGACCTTAAAGATAATGCACAGTATAGCGAAGGCGATACAGTTACTGTGACTGCTAATGCCAATGCTAATAATGGAGGCAATATTGCTAAGGTTGAGTTTTATAATGGAACTAAGCTTGTAGGAACTGCTGATAAAGCACCTTATACATGTGATTATAAGGGACTTGAGGATGGAACATACAATATAACAGTAAGAGCCTATGATAATGATGGTAACCAGACACAGTCTTCAGTATCCAAGCTTCATATTAACAGTACTGCAGGAACCAAAGAGTGGACAAGCAGTGATATAGGTAATCCAGGCGTAGCAGGAACTGCAAGCTATAAGGATGGAGTTATGACTGTTAAGGGAGCTGGAAAGCTAGGAAAGAGTGAAGGAAGTGTATCAGGAAGTAAGTATGCAGATGCTAAAACTGATGATTTCCAGTATACATATATCAAGTCATCAGGTGATGCAGAGATTATAGCAAAGCTTGATTCATCAACTATTGTGGATAATCATGTGTTTACAGGAGTTATGTTCAGGGAGTCACTTGATCAAGGCGCTAAAACAGCAGCACTTGGTATGTCTATGGTTAAGATAAGTAATGAAACAACATGGTCAACTTATCTTGCTGGCAGAGATAAAACTGATGGAGATATTTCAGATATATCAGAAACTATTGATTCGCCTGAATCAGCAAGTAAAGCTGGAATACCACTTGTAAGAGATCTTCACTATAAGACAGGTGCAGAATTTAACGGAACATGGTTTAAGCTTGTTAGAAGAGGAAATACGTTCACAGGCTATGCATCAGATGATGGTGTTAAGTGGATTAAGGTTGGTTCAAAGACTATTGAAATGAATCAGGATATATATGTAGGCTTTGCTGTAGATGCGAATAAGGCGGCCAATGATCTTGAAAATATGACAACAGCAAAATTCTCTAATATTCAGGTCAATGAAGAGTTTGTTGATGTTGAATATCAGCTTGATAAGCTTACAACGTCTGGAGCTGATTATGCTGTTGCAGGAAATGATTTCACAACACAGCTTGAAGCAGATAAAGGATACAAGCTTCCTAAGGATATTAAGGTATCAGCAGGCGATAAAGAGCTTAGTGCAAATGAGTATTCTTATGATGCAGAAACTGGTAGTATAGTTGTTAAGGGCAGCAGTATAACAAAGTCTGCAAAGATAGTTATAAGTGCTAAGGCTGTCGAGGATGTTAAGATAACATATTCTCTTAAGGCTTATGGTGATACAGATGATGTATCAGTAACACAGCAGGATGAAAAGCTTATTATTAACCAGAGTGCAGCTAAAAGCAGCATGACATCTAAAAAGGGTGATAAAGGAAACAATGTTTCATATGTGTTATTCCCAGAATCTAAGGATGCCTCGAAGATGACATTAAAGCTAAAGGTAGATTCGTTTGTTAGTGATAATGGAAAAAGCTCAGGCGTGTATGTAGGTGCTTTCCAGACAGCTGGTGATTATTTATATAATTCTGTTTCATTCAGAAGCACAAAAGATAAGAATGCAGTATCACCTTACTGGATTAAGCATGATACTAAGACACCTGCTAAGGATGGTAACGCTGGAAACGGCTCACCAAAGATGGCTATAAACCAGGATGCAGTATATGAAATAAGTATTGAGAAGAGAAAAGACAATACTTATTATGCTACATTTAAAGAAGAAGGCAGTGATGTGATCAACGAAAAGACATTCAAATCATCAGATTCTTATCTTTTACCTGACACATCAGCACAGTTTGGTATTGCGATAAACAGTGCAAGTGCAACTGTAAGTGATGTGGTACTGACAGATGATGAAGGCAATGTATTATATGACCAGAATAATATATTTAAACCAAAGACCTCAGGTTCAGAGGCTTTAAAAGTATCAGCTCTTGGTTCAGTTATGAAGGCAGAGGAAACATCAGAAAAAGGATATATATCACAGAAAAAGGGTGATGCAGGTTCTAACACAGGTTATATTCTTCTTCCAGAAAACAAGGACCTCGTTTCTATGTCAATGACCTTAAATATTAAAGATTATTATATAACAGGCAGTGAAGCAAAGAGAACAGGTGTATTTGTAGGTGCATTCAAGACATCAGACAGTATGGCTTTTGCATCACTTGGCTTCAGGGGATATGATAAGAAGGTTAATACAGATGCACTCTCAGGTTATTGGATGAAATCTAATGGAAATTCAGGTAATGGATCTCCAAAATATGAGGTTGAAACTAATAATAAATATAATGTTACATTTACAAGAACTGATGCAGGTTATGTAGCAGAGTTTACAAGTCTTGGAAAGCCTCTTCAGGTAGATGCGAATGGCGTAGCAAAGTATTCTGATAAGAAGGAATTTAAGTGGAAGGATATGGTGCTTACAGCAGATGATTCTGTATCTTATGGAATTGCACTTGTAGGTGCAGGAGTAGAGATTACTGACTGGGTGGCAAAGGATGCTGCTGGCAATGTGTTATATAACCAGAAGGATTATTATAAGGATGCTGGTGTAGCACCAACAGTAACAGCTGTAAACAAGCCAGTTGTATCAGATGACCGCTCATCAATAACTGTTTCATGGAATGGTGAGGGAGCAGAGCTTGATGGAAAGTATCGTGTAGAGGTATCAATGGATAATGGAGCAACATATACAGAGGTTGATACTACAGCAGAGAATTCATACACATATTCACCTGAAAAGTCAGGAAGCTACAGATTCAGAATAACTGGTATATGTGGAACTGAGGTAAAGAACTCTATGGAATCAGAGGCTGTTAAGTTCTCACTCCCTATGACAGCACCAGAAATAAGTGCTAAGTCAGAAGATGCTTCTAATACTATTACATGGGAGCCGGTACCAGAGGCAGTAAGCTACAAGATATACCGTTCTGAAAGCAGAAATGAAGGATATACTCAGATAGGAACTTCTACACAGGTAACTTATACAGATAGTACAGCACAGAATGAAGTGCCTTATTTTTACAGAGTAACTGCAGTAGGCACTGACAATGAAAGTAACCAGTCGGCTGCTGTTTCAATAATGGCTACAAAAGGACATACAGGCGAGTATATGTTTGGTTCAGAGGCAGCTGTTATGACAGTTGTTGAAAAATCTAATGATACGGTTATTGACAAAGAGGCTCATATTAAGTGGTCATATGATAAAGCAGGAAGTTTTGTTGTTACATCAGGCAGTGATAAGATAATGTCAGGTAAGACATCAGCAGGAGATGAAATATCTGCTGATATTCCGCTTAAGTCAGGCAGAAATGAAGTTAAAGTTGAATTCACAGATGAAAGTGGAGTAAAGACATATAAGAAATTTAATTTCGTAAAACTTGATAAGTATGATATTGTTGTAGATGCAAACGCAGCAAAGAGTGAAGCAGTACAGAAAATCACAAGAGATGAAACATCAGTAGATGTATCTGAAAAACCAGTATATGCAACTATAGCAGATGCAATAGCTTCTGTACCATCAGATAATAAGGAACAGGTAGTTATATATGTAAAGAATGGAAATTATCATGAAAAAGTCCGTATAACAACACCATATATAACTATTATAGGTGAAGACAGCCAGAAGACAGTACTTGAATATGACGCAGCAGCTGGAAAGACAGATCCAGCAACAGGCAATACTTATGGTACATCTGGAAGCGCTTCATTAACTATAGAGGCTACAGCTAATAATGTGGCATTAGAGAATATAACAGTAGCTAATTCATTTGACTATCCTAAGGAAACGATAGAAGGAAAAATGGCAGTTGCTCTTCTTACAAGAGCAGACCAGCTTGTGTTTAATAACGTAAGGCTTACAGGATGGCAGGATACATTACAGGCAGATGGTGGTAAACGCCAGTACTTTAAGAACTGTTATATAGAAGGCTGTGTAGACTGGATATTCGGCAGCGCACAGGCTGTATTTGATGACTGTGATATAGTTGCAAACAAAGGCGGGTATGTAACAGCAGCAAGTACAGACAGCACAAGATCAACAGGTTATGTATTTATTAATTCAAGATTATTAAAGAAAGATAATAGTGTTTCAGATAATAGTGTAGCACTTGGAAGGCCATGGAGAGCTAATGCCTGTGTAACTTATGTTAACTGCTATATGGACAGCCATATTAAGACAAATGGTTATGATAACATGGGTGGAAATAATCATGAATCAGCACAGTTCTATGAATATCAGTCATATGGCAAGGGCTTTGCGGTAAATGTTAACAGACGCCAGTTAAGCAGGGCAGAAGGCGAAAAGCTTACAGTTAATGGAGTATTTGCAAGAGAATCAGGAGAAGGAGCAGCGTTTAATACACCTTGGAATGCTGAAAGCTATTATGCAGAATCCGCTAAGAATTATGCAACAGAGTCTGCAGAAAAGACTGATTTTACAGTGCTTGATGAGACAATAAAGAAGGCTGAAGCTTTAAATGCGGCAGATTATAAGGACTTTAGTGAAGTTAAGAAAGCAGTTGATGAGGCAAAGGCAGCTGATAGAACTGTCATATCACAGAAAGAGGCTGACAGACTTGCAGGTAACATAACAGCAGCTATAAACAAGCTTGAGAAAGTTTCACCAGCACCAGATCCAACGCCAGCACCAGATCCAACGCCAGCACCAGATCCAACACCAGCACCAGATTCAACGCCAGCACCAGATCCAACGCCAGCACCAGATCCAACGCCAGCGCCAGACCCAGTACCAGCGCCAGAAGCAGGCAGCAGCGAAGATGGCAGCGTTAAGACAGCAGATAGTACAAGATCAATATGGTATACAATAAGTGCAGCATTATCAGCACTTGGAGCCGGATTAGCATTGTCAGGCAAAAAGAAATATAAAAAAGATGAAGAATAATTGTTATGATAATGAAATGCTGTAAAGGGCAGAGTGTCGAAAAGACATTCATGTATGTCATAAAATAAAACACAAAAAATCCAGGCATATGATATTTTATTCGGAATAAAAACTGAATAAGTATTATATGTCTGGATTTTTTAATATTAAAGTTTAAAAGATTAAGATAAGTTTATAATAGCGTTTTGAATGTAAGTGTGATAAAATCATGTGGAAACAGCGCAAGAATGGAGGATTAGTGTGAAAAATAAGATTTTTCACACGCAAGATTTGTGCTTCGCACAAACTTGAGATGCGCTGAGAAGCAGCGCAAGAATGGAGGATTATTATGAATATATATCTGGCAGGAGATTCAATAGTTCAGAATTACACAGATGAAGAGTTTATTGCAGGATGGGGGCAATATCTGCCTTATTATGTAAATAAAGATGCAAGGGTTATTAACTATGCAAAAGGAGGCAGAAGTTCAAGACTGTTTATTAACGAAGGCAGATTCGATGAGCTAGAAAAGAATATAAAGGCAGGAGATTATCTTCTTATAGAGTTCTGTCATAATGATGATGCCACTAAAGAGTATAAAACGATGTTTAACAGACTGGTCGAACTTGGAGAAGCTGATGAAAATGGACGTTTTCCAGTAATACCTGGGGAAAAGGTATCAAAGGATTATATACCTGCGGAGTATATAGAAGCACTTATGAAGGATACATCAATAGCAGATAAAGAAGCAGTTATAAAAAGTGTGAGAGCAATTAATAACTCATACCCGCATGATGGATATTATCCCTATTCTAAAAATGCAGAAAAGGGGAGCTATAAGTGGTTTATAAAGCAATATATTGATATGGCAAGAGAACATGGTGCAACACCAGTACTTGTTACAGCACCTGCACGTACACAGTTTACAGATGATGGAAGGATTAAAGATGGAAATGGACTGCATGGTGGAAATAATTTTGCGTATATAAGGGCAATGAAACAGATTGGTGAAGAAACACATACAGTAGTTCTTGATTTGTTTTCATATTCAGTAGAATTATTTGAGTCAATAGGATGTGCAGATATTCATAAATATACATCTATTAAGCAGGGAATTAATAAGGGGATCTGGCCAGATGATTTTATTAAAGAGTTTAATAAACCAGATACTATATCAGAAAATACACATTTTAATAAATACGGTGCATGGCTGATTACCAAAGGATTAGTAGGACTTATAAAAAAGTGTGATGATAAACAGCTGTCTGCGTTGAAAAATGTAATGACAGACAGTGATTTCAGCATAAAAGCACCATTCTTATATAACTAATCAATAAGGAGAGTACAATGAGCAGAAGAAGGTTATCAAGAAAAGAACGTGAAAGAAGACGGAGGTTAATACAGGCTGCATTAATTGCTGTTGTTATAATAATTGCAATCGCAATCGTTTTTTTAGTAAAAGGATGTGCAGACAGAAAGAAATCTGCCGGTAAAACAAATAACAGCAGTGTGGTAAATGAAACAACACAGCAGGGAATCAATATGACAGAAACAGATAACAAAAGTACAACTTCAACAGTGAAAGATAAGACAGAATCTGTATCAGAGCAGAATGAAAATAATACCTCTGGTTCAAACGACAATTCTGCAGCAGGTGGTGGTGATTCAGGATTTGAAAATATAGGAAAGACTTCTAAAGGCTTTAATATTCAGGTGAAAAATGGAGCAACTTATATAGATGGATATTTAATAGCTAATAAGACATATGCACTTCCAAGTACATTTGTGCCAGAGAATCCAGAAACGCCTGTCACAGAGGCAAGAAGTAACAAGAGCCTTGATAAGGATCTTATGGCAGCGTTTAGAAAAATGCAGGCCGATGCAACTGCTGACGGACTTAATATATATATAGCAAGTGGATATAGGTCATATGATTATCAGGTATCATTATATAACAGATATGTCGCAAAGGATGGAAAGGCAGCAGCTGATACATACTCTTCAAGACCTGGTAACTCTGAACATCAGACAGGCTTATGCTTTGACCTTAACTCAATAGAGGACAGCTTCCAGTATACAAGTGAAGGAAAGTGGGTCAATAATAATTGTTATAAGTATGGCTTCTGCATAAGATTTCCTAAGGGGAAAGATGCATATACGGGCTATCAGTATGAATCATGGCATTTAAGATATGTTGGAACAGAGCTTGCAGAAAAGTTGTATAATAATGGAGATTGGATATCGCTTGAAGAATATTTTGGAATAACATCAGAATATCCAGACTAATATATTAGCGAAGTATTAGATTTTGTAATGAAATTAAGATAAAAACAAAGATGTAATTATAATATGCTGTAAGGGACAAAGGATGTTTTGCCCCTTACAGCATATTATTTATTGTATTGTAACTTCTTCTATACTTGTTATGGATCCCGTGGTAGGAACTCTGTATAAAGATGTCTGATCAGTGTAATATGAGAAAAATGTATATCGTTGTGTGCAGTGTATGCCAGATATTTCACCAACAGCAACATATTCAACCTGTGTTCCATCTATATTCATACGATAAAGACCTGGTTTATCTCCGCCTTCAACCTGGAAGAAAAGCTTGTTGCCGTAAACATTATAATTAATTATTTTCCCGGATTCCGGAGCATATAATAATTCAAGTGTTTTGTTTGATGAGTTAAGTCTTACTAGTGAATAGTTCTTGGAAAGATCTATATAGTAGGCATAACCATTAACCATTGTTGCAAGATAAGAATTGCAATCATAATAATCAGATATCTTGTTTGATTTTGAATCCATTGTTAAAATGTGATGCTTGTTTTCAGGGTCTGAAAAATATAGTTTTCCACCTGATACACTGGCAGGCAGATAAGGTGTGTCACTGATTTTGGATTCTTTTTTACCATCTATGCCAACATGATAGAAGGTAAGGGCTGTCTGGTCATCATAATGCTGGTAATATATAGTATTTCCACAGAGTGCAGCAGAGCCGGAACGGTCATTATAAAGTATTTTGGCGTTGCCTCCATCAAGGTCACATCTGTATAAGCCAAAAAGCTGTCCACGGAATACCATGCCAATAGTACTGCTGTTAAAGTTATTCTTAACATAATATATGTACCTGCCACATACATTAAGTGATGCAACACTGTCTTCACTCAGCTTCGTGATACTGGTGCAGTCAGAATTCATAACGTATAATTTGTTATTGTCATTAGGGTTGGCAAAATATATTTTGCCATCATATTCGCAGAAAAGACCACCGTTTATAAGGTTGCCAGATGTGTTGCCAACAGCACTCTCGTTGTTCATGGTTGTCTGGTGGTGACGATAATACATAAAACCACCAAAACCTATACCTGTAGCTGCAAGTATTATGATGACAGCTGTTATAATTTTTTTCATAAGCGCCTCCAATATTTAAAGAAATAACTAATTACATATTACAAAAAATATGATACAATATCAATGGTTTTATCAGTTTAAAGTGATAAATGTAAAAATAATAGATACTGTTTAGTGAGGTTAAGATATGTTGGATTTAGGACAGATAAGAAACGAAATAGACGGAATAGATAAACAGCTTGTAGAACTTTTTGAACAGAGAATGAAACTTACAAAGGAAGTTGCAGAATATAAGATACAGACAGGTAAAAAGGTGCTTGACAGGGAAAGGGAAAAAGCAAAAATAGAGTCGGTCACAAAGCTTGTTAAAAATAAGGAAAATGTTCATGCTATTGATGATCTTTTTTCGCAGATAATGGCGAATTCAAGAAAGGGACAATATCAGCTGTTAGAGGCAATGGGGCAGACATTAAGACAGCCATATGAGGCCATAGATGAGATAAAAAAAGATGGAGTAAAGATTGTGTATCAGGGGATACCAGGTGCATACACACAGGAAGCTGCCTGCAACTTTTTTGGAGAAGACTGTGATAATTATGATGTGCCTACATGGCGTGATGTTATGGAGGCAGTTAAGAATAAAGAAGCAGATTATGGTGTGCTTCCAATAGAAAACTCTACGACAGGAAGCGTTGTCGGAGTGTACGATCTTTTACAGGAGTATGATAACTACATAATAGCGGAAACATTTGTAAATATAGATCATGTTCTTGTAGGACTTCCTGGCACTGATATAGATAAGGTTACAACAGTATATTCACATCCACAGGGGATTATGCAGTGTGACAAGTTCCTTAATACACATAAGGACTGGCAGAGAATCAATCAGGCTAATACGGCTATGGCGGCAAGAATGCTTCTTAGTGAAAATGATAAAACACATGTTGCGATATCAAGCAAAAAGGCTGCACAGATATATGGACTTGAGGTTTTAAAGACAGGTATTGCAGATTTATCTAATAATACGACTAAGTTTGTCATAATAACTAACTCACGTAAGTTCTTAAAGAATGCAAACAAAACAAGCATTGTATTTGAAACAGCTAATGAAGCAGGAACATTGTATAATCTGTTAAGCCATATAATATATAATGGACTTAATATGTATAAAATAGAATCAAGACCAAGTGAATCAAAGCAGTGGGATTATAAGTTCTTCGTTGACTTTGAAGGAAATATAGATGATCCGAGGGTTATGAATGCATTAAGAGGCATAGAAGAAGAGGCAAAGTCTATTAAACTACTTGGAAACTATTAAATAATGGCAATATTATTGATAGCTAACATTGTTTATGAAAAATATAATTGAAATATATCTTAATATAGTGTAACCTATTGATATAAGCTGTACAACTGGCGGAAAGCATATATAGGATATCAGATAGAGGATTCAGCATGGTGTTGAAGTATGTATCATTGCATTGAAGTAAGTATATGTGGTGGGATTACCCACAGGGAGTACAGTAATAATATGTTTATCAGCCGACCGCCTGGGCAACCCTGTAAAGGTTACTCAGGATGGGCGGCTTTTTATATATCTGTTGTTTTATTAGTTTACAGTAACAGCTATATAAGAAGCAGACAATCCAGGTAACAGTGTAGTTAGTGTCTTAACGCATAAGGCATGGCTATATAGTGATTTATAAAATGCGTAGAAATGAGGATTAATATGCAGATTACAACATTGGAAAAAGAATTATCAGGATGCGCTTATCCAGGAAGAGGAATTGTTATTGGCAGATCGGAAGATGGAAGTAAGGCAGTAACAGCGTATTTCATTATGGGAAGAAGTGCCAACAGCCGTAACAGAGTATTTGTAGAAGATGGTGAAGGCATAAGAACAGAGGCTTTTGATCCAAGTAAGCTTGAGGATCCAAGTCTTATAATATATGCACCAGTAAGAATACTTGGAAAGAAGACAATAGTTACTAATGGTGACCAGACAGATACAGTTTATGATCTTATGAGTTCTGGAAAGACATTTGAAGAATCATTAAGAACAAGAGAGTTTGAACCTGATGCACCTAATTTCACTCCTAGAATATCGGGTCTTATGACAGTTGATGACGGTAAATATGACTATGCAATGTCTATATTAAAGAGCCACAATGGTAATCCTGACCAGTGTGACAGATATACATTTACTTATGATGCACCAGTTGCCGGAGAAGGACATTTTATCCATACATATATGAACGATGGAAATCCTCTTCCAAGCTTTGAAGGTGAGCCGGCATGGGTAAAGATAGATGGTGATATTGATACATTCACTAATATGATATGGAACAATCTTAATGAAGATAATAAGGTATCACTTTTTGTCAGATTTATTGATATTAAGACAGGTAAGTACGAAACAAGAATTATCAATAAGAATAAGTAATATAAAATATTTGTGTATGTGTATTTTTGTATAAATGATATGGGTTCAAAATGCATGGAAAATACACAGAATAGAGAAATAGTGCGCAAAGAAGCAGCGTAAGAATGGAGATTATTATGAACGAATTTCAGTTAAAATATGGATGTAATCCTAATCAGAAACCTTCAAGAATATTTATGGCTGATGGAAGTGAGCTTCCAGTAGAAATATTAAATGGTCGTCCGGGATATATCAATTTCCTTGATGCCTTTAATGGATATCAGCTTGTAAAGGAGTTAAAGGAGGCAACAGGACTTCCAGCAGCGACATCTTTTAAGCATGTATCACCAGCAGGTGCAGCAGTAGGACTTCCACTCTCAGATGTTGAGAAGAAGATATACTGGGTTGATGAAAGCATAGGTGAACTTTCTGCATTAGCATGTGCGTATGCAAGAGCAAGAGGTGCTGACAGAATGTCTTCATTTGGTGATTTTATATCACTTTCTGATGTGTGTGATGTTGCAACAGCAAAGCTTATTCAGCATGAAGTATCAGATGGTATTATAGCACCAGGTTACGAGCCTGAAGCTTTAGAGATTCTTAAGACTAAGAAGAAGGGTAACTATAATGTTATTAAGATTGATCCAGCATATAAGCCAGCACCTATCGAAAGAAAGCAGGTATATGGCGTGACCTTCGAGCAGGGACGCAATGAGTTTAAGATTGATGAAGAACTTCTTAATAATGTTGTTACAGACAATAAGGATATTCCACAGCAGGCTAAGATTGATCTTATAATTGCACTTATAACACTTAAGTATACTCAGTCTAATTCAGTGTGCTATACAAAGAATGGCCAGGCTATTGGTATTGGAGCAGGACAGCAGTCAAGAATCCATTGTACAAGACTTGCAGGACAGAAGGCTGATAACTGGTTCTTAAGACAGAATCCTAAGGTGCTTGCACTTCCTTTTAAAGAAGGTGTTGGCAGAGCTGATAGGGATAATGCTATTGACCTTTATATAGGCGATGAGTATATGGATATTCTTGAAGATGGAGCATGGGAGAGAGTATTTACTGAAAAGCCGGAAGTATTCACAGCAGAAGAAAAGAAGGCATGGCTTGCAACAAACACAGATGTTGCACTTGGTTCAGATGCGTTTTTCCCATTTGGTGATAACATTGAAAGAGCATATAAGAGCGGTGTTAAGTACATAGCACAGCCAGGCGGTTCAATCAGGGATGATAATGTTATTGAAACATGTAATAAGAGAAATATAGCAATGTGCTTCACAGGAATGAGATTATTCCATCATTAATAAGCCTATATAGAGCTATATAGAAAAAAGTACCCTGTTATCTGGTAGTGATACCAGATAGCAGGGATTTTGTTTTATATAGTTGTTTTATATAGTTAGTCTGGAATAAATGTGAAATCTTTTATAGAGAAGGCTCCTGTGCCCTCGAACATAAAGTAAAGAGGCTTTATTCCAGAAGGATTGCTTAAATGTAGCTCAATGGTTTTCCAGTTATCTGAATTATTATTGTGTAATGTGTCAGATATGTCTATATATGTGCTGGCGTTCTTATTATAGTCTTTAAATTCTTTATCTGCATAATCCATGTCGGTTGTTATGCTTATGTATCCTTTAGCGGTACCTTTAATATTGATTTTAATTAGTATTTTTTTGGATTGTTGTTTATCGAAATCAAAGTATTTATATCCGATTATGCAGCCATTCTGTATATTTTTAATATATTGATCATCACCAGCTTCCCTGTCATCTCCATCCTGTGTCACATAAGGCATAAGTAAGAGCTTGTCTTCTTTAGTTATATCAGGTGTTAAGGAGAGGTTTCTTACATGACAGGTTATATATGCCGGATATGTACCACAAGCATCAAGAGATACATTGTTTAATCCACAGCTTGTTGCTTCTGCCTGATGTATATGTCCGTTTTTTTCAATATTTATTTTCTCAGCTACACCCTGTCTGCAATAAGAGCTATTGTTAGTAAAACGGTGGTCAAATACATAATACTGTCCATTTATGTCTATTATACTGCCATGAGTATTGCCGTTAGGATATGCTGTATTCTCTATAGTGTAACCGCGTAGTCCAATATCAGAGGCGGAATGAATACGTCCTCCGTATACAAAATCACGATCTGGATAAGTGCTTGTTGCATAATGCAGTCCATTAACGCGTGCAGAATATATAAAGTAATAGGTGCTGCCTGTTTTACGCATAGAGGAGGCTTCGAAAAAACCAGCATTTTCTGGACATTTAAAATCTCTTGGAATAATGATATGTGGAAGTTCATACATAGTAATCATATCTGGCATAAGACGGCATACAAAAGCACCCTGCATGATGCGTCCATGTTCATCTTCTGTTTTTTTAGGACAGAAACCGGAGTATAAATATACGCTGTTATCATCATCAATAAAAACACCTGGGTCAAACTGGACATAATCACCTGGTGATATGCCATATATTCGTCCATCTTTTGTTTTTACATCGCCAAGATATTCAAATCTGCCAGCAGGACTATCACATACCGCTACAGACATTCGTGATGAGTGGGCAACAGAATAGTAAAGATAATATCTTTTATCAATACCTTGCACAACATCTGGTGCAAAAAGCAACATTCTTTCCTCTTTGTGAGGATGTTGCCTACGGTTATAAATTTCTCCTTCGAACCTCCAGTCTGATAAATTATCAACAGGCGCAGACCAGCACACATAGTCATTTTCACAGTAGGCTGTGCCGTTGAAGCGGTCGTGGCTTCCGTATATGTATAAACGGTTATTAAATATGTGAGGTTCTCCATCGGGGATGTATTCGTAACTTGGAAGGTAAGGGTTAAAAATAGGTTTCATAAAAAACACACTTTCTTAATTTTTATTTATAATTATACTTTATAAATAAAAATTAAGAAAGTGCTTAAGAGCGTTTTTTATGCTTAAGATATATAATTAAAAGAAATGCTTAATGGTAATTATTTAAATTTAAATGTATTCTCTAGAGTATCCCACTTAGTATCTTTTTCGCTAAAGTTAAGTGGTGTTCCATCTTCAAGCTTATATCCGGATGGATCTGCGTTTCCAGGATATTCACCAACAAGCTGTGGCCATTCAATACCAATGCTTGGATCATTCCAGGCAAGACCGCCTTCATCACCAGGATGGTAGAAGTCAGTAACTTTATAACAAAATTCTGCTTCGTCACTTAATACGAGGAATCCGTGTGCAAAGCCTTCACTTATATAGAACTGCTTTTTGTTTTCTTCTGTGAGTTCTACACCAAACCATTTTCCATAAGTTTTAGAACCGGCACGTAAATCAACGGCAACATCAAATACGCTTCCTTTTATAACACGCACAAGTTTGCCTTGTGGAAATTCTTTCTGAAAATGTAATCCGCGAAGTACACCCTTAGTAGAGCTTGACTGGTTATCCTGAACGAATACCATATCAAGACCTGCTTCGTGCATATCGTTCTGATTGTATGTTTCCATAAAATATCCACGGTTGTCACCATGAACAGTTGGTTCTATTATATAAAGACCTTCAATATCACAAGGTGTTACTTTAATCTGTCCCATAATTATTACCTCTTTGTAATTCATTATTATATAATCCGTCTGACATGTGGATAAATACTGTCAGACGGAATTTAACAGGCATTCTTATTAAAGAATTGAATGTCAATTCTAGCGGTTAGAATACATTTTTTCGTAGTAATTCTGATATTCGCCAGATATGATAGTCTCCCACCATTCTTTATTATCAAGATACCACTGTATAGTCTTTTTTATACCATCTTCAAACTTAGTTTCTGGTAACCAGCCGAGTTCGTTATGAATCTTAGTAGGATCAATAGCATAACGCATATCATGTCCTTTACGATCGCCTACATGAACGATAAGTGATTCAGGTTTTCCAAGTTCTTTGCAGATAAGTTTAACAATGTCGATATTTCTCTTTTCGTTGTGTCCTCCGACATTGTATACTTCACCAACACGTCCCTTATGAATGATAAGATCAATAGCTTTACAATGATCTTCAACATAGAGCCAGTCACGTACATTAAGACCTTCTCCATATACAGGAAGTGGCTTATCGTTAAGGGCGTTAGCTATCATAAGAGGGATAAGTTTTTCTGGAAAATGATATGGACCATAGTTATTAGAGCATCTGCTTATAGTTACAGGAAGTCCATAAGTTCTGTGATATGCCAATACTAAAAGATCAGCACCTGCCTTTGATGAGCTGTATGGGCTTGATGTATGGATTGGAGTTTCTTCTGTGAAGAAAAGGTCTGGTCTGTCAAGAGGAAGATCACCATATACTTCATCAGTAGAAACCTGGTGGTAACGCTTGATGCCGTATTTTCTGCAGGCATCCATAAGGACAGCAGTACCCTTGATGTTAGTGTCAAGGAAAACCTCAGGATTCTCTATAGAACGGTCAACATGTGATTCAGCAGCAAAGTTAACAACCATGTCTGGGTGTTCTTCTTCAAAAAGCTTATATACAGCTTCTCTGTCTGTAATGCTTTCTTTAACGAATCTGAAATTAGGGTTATCCATTACAGGGGCAAGTGTTGAAAGATTGCCTGCATATGTGAGACAGTCAAGACAGATGATTCTGTAGTCTGGATATTTTTTTAACATATGGAAAATAAAGTTGCTTCCGATAAATCCGGCACCGCCGGTAACAATAATATTCATAATAATATTTGCCTTTCTTTATTAAATTTACTCTTTATTCGTTTTACACTTACGAATCCGCATATGCTATTAACTAGCTATGAAGTACATCAATATACTTGCCATCAAGTACATCCTTTAAGTACTGACCATACTGGTTTTTCTTTAATACTTCATATACCTTAAGTACATCGTCCTTAGTTATCCAGCCATTAAGGTAAGCTATTTCCTCAAGACATGCGATTTTACGGTGCTGATGAGTTTCGATAGTCTTAACAAAGTTAGTAGCTTCAACAAGACTTTCGTGTGTACCGGTGTCAAGCCATGTAAATCCCTGACCTAAAAGTTCTACGTTAAGATTACCATTTTCAAGATATATTCTGTTAAGGTCTGTAATCTCAAGTTCACCTCTTGCGGATGGCTTAAGATTCTTAGCATATTCTACAACCTTATTATCATAGAAGTAAAGACCTGTTACGCAGTAGTTACTCTTAGGCTTTTCAGGCTTTTCTTCTATAGATACAGCCTTTCCGTCCTTATTGAATTCAACGATACCGAATCTTTCAGGATCATCAACGTAGTATCCAAATACTGTTGCACCAATGCCATCTTCAGCATTCTTAACAGCACTCTTAAGTCTGTCCTTAAGACCGTTACCGGCAAATATGTTATCGCCAAGAACCATTGCAACAGTGTCATTGCCTATGAATTCTTCACCGATAATAAATGCCTGTGCAAGTCCGTCAGGTGATGGCTGTACAGCATAAGAAAGATTGACACCAAACTGGCTTCCATCCCCAAGAAGTTCCTTGAATCTAGGTGTATCCTGAGGAGTAGAAATGATAAGAATATCTCTTATTCCTGCTGTCATAAGGACAGACATTGGATAATAAATCATAGGCTTATCATAGATAGGAAGAAGTTGTTTACTTGTAACCATTGTGAGTGGATAAAGGCGTGTGCCAGAACCACCAGCTAAAATAATACCTTTCATATGTATTCTCCTTAAAATTAATATTTTGTCTAATAAGTTAATTTGTTTTCATTTATTTCAAATACATAATAAATGGTGACGTTACGTAATCTTCAAGTGCTTTTTAAAAAAATTATGAAAGTTGCAGTAAAAAGGCAATAATGGTAGAATACATTTAGTTACAGACAATTCATTCGGAAGGGAGTATTGGAGTATGGGGGAAATATTGAAACTTCCAATAGGTGTAGAAAACTATGCATAAGGAAGGATTTTATTCATCAGGAGAGTTCGCAAAGAAGGCAAATGTTACTGTAAGAACCATAAGGTATTATGATAAACAGAATATATTAAAGCCATCTTATGTAACTGATACAGGTGTAAGGTTTTATACAGATTCTGATTTTACAAGATTACAGCAGATATTATTGCTTAAGTATCTTGGCTTTTCACTTGATGATATAAAAAATATGACTATCGGTGATTCGGATTATAACATACTTAAGAATTCACTTCATTTACAGCTTAAGCTTATACAGGATAAGATTGCACAGATGGAGCTGGTAAAGAATGCTATAGAGGATACAGTTGAAACAATAGATAGGAATAATTCAATAGACTGGAGCAGTATGCTGTCACTAATTCATCTTACTAATATGGAAAGTAGTTTGAAGACACAGTATCAGAATGCGGGAAATATATCAGCAAGAATTAATCTGCATGCGATGTATTCTGTTAATAAGCAGGGATGGTTTAGGTGGATATATGAAGAGGGGAATATATCAGAACATAAAAAAATACTGGAGCTTGGCTGCGGTGATGGAAGACTATGGGTTGATAATATATCTAATGTTGTTGAGGCTGTACATATTAAAAAAATTACTGTAACAGATATATCAGAAGGTATGGTTAATGATGCAAGGCGTAATATAGAGTGTGCAATCAGGGAAGCTTCTTTCACTTTAAATTCAAATATAAGTCAGAAATTCGAATATGGAATGGCTGACTGCCAGAGTATTCCATATGAGGATAATACATATGATTGTATAATTGCCAATCATGTTATGTTTTACTGTGATAATATAGATAAAGCATTCGGTGAGATTCAAAGGGTTCTAAAACCAGGTGGAATATTTATATGTGCTACATATGGTTCACACCATATGCAGGAAATAAGTAAGCTTGTTAAGGAATTCGATAAAAGAATAGTGCTGGCAGCTGATAATCTGTATGATAAGTTTGGTCTTGAAGGTGGAGAAGAGCTTCTTGATGGATACTTTGAACGGATTAGTATGAAGAGATATGATGATTATCTTTTAGTGGATAAGGCAGATCCATTGGTAGAATATATTCTCTCGTGTCATGGAAACCAGAATCAGTATCTGCTTGACAGATATTCCGATTTTAAGACATTTATACAGAAAAAATTAAGAAGACCATTTGTTATAACAAAAGATGCTGGGATGTTTTTGTGCATGAAAGATTTAAATATGGTATAAAATTTTTTATGTGACAATATTTGTTGTGAAGGTGCTTTTAGATTTTAATATATTGAATTTGTATATGAAGTATGGTAAAATTGTTCAGATAATGTGACAATATTCTGGGTTATTATGAACTATGTTATTAAGATGATAGTATACATAGTCATCTGTGATCAGAAACTATTGCTATATTTCGGACTTATTAATTAAAAAGTTGGTAATAATAAATATATATTTATAAAAAATAAACAGAGGTCAGATATGGATATATCCAAGATTCTTTTAAATGCTGGTGAAGCATTAAGACCAGCACTTACAAAGATTATTCCTATGAAAATGTTAAGCAGGATTAAGGCAGGGGTAATTAATAATGCAGCAGATAAGCTTTCTGCTGATGCGATAATTAAATATGAACATGGATATTACAAAGAGGGAGCTAATGTTATTGGTAATGTCAAGGGAGATAATGGCCTGGGACAAAGTATAAGAATAATGTGCAGGCTGCTTGATGAGAATAATGAAGAACATGTTATAAAGGATTTTTTTGTTCCACCAGGAGGCTCAAGAACAAATGATACATATGATGACAGGCTTACAGACAAGCTTCCGTATGATGTTAATATAATACACGTCAATGCCAGTGAGATGATGGTGGCATACGTCAGTATGGGAAAACAGGTATGGGATTACAGATATAATATAGGATATTGGGCCTGGGAGCTTGAAACATTTCCAGAAGAATGGATACCTGCATTTAAACTTGTAGATGAGATATGGACACCTTCTGATTTTGTGACTAATACGCTTAAGAAATATACTGATAAGCCGGTTATTACTGTACCACACTGTGTGGCACCTAAGGCAGAACCAACTTATGATAGAAAGCATTTTGGACTTCCAGAGGATAAATTCCTCTTTCTTGTTATGTATAATAGCGGAAGTGTTATGGAACGAAAGAATCCATTGGCAGCTATTAAAGCATTTAAAGAGGCTTTCTGTAAAGATGAAGAAACAAAGAAAAAATATCAGAATGCAGGACTTGTAATAAAAGTTGCTGAGTCAGAGCTATCTGCTGATGATGAGTCTATTATTAATTTGGTTATTGATAAAGATGATAACATATATTATATGTGTGGACATGTTAATAAAAAAGAGGTTAATTCACTCTTAGCAGATGTAGATGTTTATGTTTCGTTACATAGATCAGAAGGTTTCGGACTTGTTATGGCTGAGGCTATGTATCTTGGAACACCTGTCATAGCTACTAACTGGTCTGGAAATACAGAGTTTATGAATAATGATACCGCATGTATGGTAGGATATGATCTGATAGAACTTGATAAAGATTATGATGTCTTCAAAAAAGGAAATGTATGGGCTGATGCACATGTTGATGAGGCGGCAGATTATATGAAGAGATTATATGAGGATAATGTTTTCTATAATAAGATAGCATCAAATGGACAGTCATATGCTAAGGAACATCTAGCATATAAACGCTCAGCTGACATAGTCAGTGAAAGACTGAAAGCTATACATTCAGGAGATATGTAGAATAGTGTATATATAATCAGTGTTAGTTTGACAAAGAAAAATGTTGTTATTATAATATGCAAGATTTGCATATTTCAAAAGATATTAACAGCAATTAACATATTAGACGTATAGAGGAGATTTTCTTATGCAGCACATAAAAGAATTATATGAATACAGGGAAATGATTATAAGCCTTGTAAGGAAAGATCTTAGAGGAAGATATAAAGGCTCTGTACTTGGATTTTTATGGACATTTATTAATCCATTGTTACAGCTTATTGTGTATACAATAGTATTCTCTATTATTATGAATGCTAACTATGAGCAGTATTATCTGTTCCTTTTTGTTGCGTTAGTACCATGGATGTTCTTTTCATCTAGTGTTACTGATGGGGCCGCCAGTATTTTAAAAGAGAAAGATATGGTCAAAAAGATATACTTTCCAAGAGAGGTGCTGCCTATATCTACAGTAACAAGTGCATTTGTTAATATGATTCTTACTTTTTTAGTTGTTTTTGCAGTTGTTATAGTTGCAGGCAGGTCAATTAATCCATTGGCCTTATTATGTCTTCCAGTTGTTATGATGGTGGAATATATATTATGTCTTGGTATAGCATTAATAGTATCATCTATTACAGTTTATTTAAGAGACCTTCAGTATATTCTTGGAATATTTGTTATGGCACTCCAGTATATGACACCAGTTATGTATGGTGTTGATATGGTTGAAAGATCAGGGGCTGGTAAGTGGCTTATTCTTATATTTAACCTTAATCCTATGACACCTATTATTAAGATATACAGGCAGATTATTTATTATGGTGAAGTTCCAGAACTTTCATCATTATTGATAGCTGTTGTTGTTGGAGTTGTATTTATAGTTGTAGGAGAAATATTATTTAAGAAACTTCAGAAAGGATTCGCAGAGGAGTTCTAGTATAAAAAATAAGCCGGATAACTTATTTTATACATGCGATATTTGCGTCTGAGTATGCTTGAGACAGACTCGATATGTGCAAAATCGTGCGCAGAAATGGAGATTGGTATGGATAAAGAGAATGCAATTGAAGTTAAGAATATAACTAAAGATTTTAAAGTCTATTATGATAAGGGAAGCGAACTTAAAGAAAAGATGCTTTTCTGGAAACGTAACAGATATGAGAAAAGACATGTATTAAAAGGAATAAGTTTTACTGTAAAAAAAGGTGAGGCTATAGGTCTTGTTGGTAAAAATGGATGTGGTAAGAGTACCACATTAAAAATGCTTACAAAAATCATATATCCTGATACAGGTTCTATTGAAATGTGTGGAAGAGTATCAAGTCTTCTTGAGCTTGGTGCAGGATTTCACCCAGATATGAGTGGAAGGGAAAATATATATACTAATGCATCTATATTCGGACTTACAAAGAAAGAGATAGATGCAAGACTTGATGATATAATAGCGTTCTCTGAACTTGAGGATTATATAGATAATCCTGTAAGAACATATTCATCAGGTATGTATATGAGACTTGCGTTCGCTGTAGCTATCAATGTTGATGCAGATATTCTTCTTATTGATGAGATTCTTGCAGTAGGTGATGCTAACTATCAGGCAAAGTGTTTTAATAAGTTAAGAGAAATAAAGGCAGATGGAACAACTATAGTAATAGTTTCACATTCACTTGGACAGATAGAACAGATATGTGACCGTTCTATATGGATTAAAGATGGTCTTATAGAAGCAGAAGGAACTCCAAAGGATGTTCATCTTAAGTATCTTGATTATATGAATCAGGAGCGTATGGAGCAGGCTGAAAAGGAACAGATGCGTCAGGCAAAGCTTGAACGAGAACAGATGGAGAAAAAGAAAGAAGAAGAACGTATCAAGAAGGAAAGAGCTAAAGTTAATTCAAGATATGGTAGTGAAGACGCTAAGTTTACTGAGATTCATATGTATAATGCCAAAGGAGAGGAATCACGTATATTCAGAACTGGCGAAAAAATGATATTAGATCTCAGTTACCATGTTGAAAATAAAGTCTCAGATGCGGTATTTGGATTTGGTATATTCAGAAATGATGCATTATGGTGTTATGGAACTAACACAAGAATTGATAGAATATCGAATTTTGATATTGAAAAGGATGGAAAATATAAGGTTATTCTTGATGATGTTAACCTTATACCAGGTAATTACTGGGTAGATATAACTATTGAATATGGTGAGGGAATACCTGTAGATTATTACAAGCAGGCTATTAAGTTTGAAGTGGTTTCAAACCTCACAGATGTAGGTGTTACGAGAATTCCTCATAGTTGGGAACTTGATGTGGAATATCATGAAACTGCAGAAAAGAAAGAAGAACAGAAATAAGTATATTAAACAAAAGATAATGCTGGCAATTAATGTAATAATAAATGTTGGTTTTATTAAGGAAAGGAATGTGAAATGAAAAAGGCAAAACCATGGATTAAGGTTCTTGGATTTATAGCTGGTCTTGCAGTTATATTAATGGTATGTGATTTTGTTTTTGCACAGACTGGTTATGTACGATTCATAATCCATGAAGAAAAAAAGGGTGGTTACGATACGATTGTAGTTGGAGCATCTCATTGCAGGGGAGCGATAGATCCACAAAGATTAGATGATAAACTTGGAACTAATACACTTAATCTTGCAATTCCAGGTGAATCAGTACAGGATTCATATTTTCTCATAAAAGATGCAGCTAAGAATAATGACATTAAGACCATTATATTTGATCTTGATTATCAGTATTGGTATTATGAGCAGCCTACTACACATTTTACTAAGTCTTTTATATATCAGCAGTTTACTGATCCGAAGGTAAAGCTTGAGTACATGGCTAGGAATTTTGATGTTCTGGATATGCGGAATGTATTAGTTAACAGGTTAAGTTGGAATATGTCAGTAAGTGGCGTTAAAAGAAATGTCAGCATGAAGACATCTGATGCATATAAGAATTATACAATAGAGTCTGCATATGGTGAGAATGGCTTTGTAGAGGGTGCAGATGGTCCATATGTTGGAAAGGGCTTTTTTGACAGACAGGGAACTGAACAGGGAAAGCTTCCACCTGGTGAAGATTATATAGCTACATGGGTGGACAGATATGATGATGAGATAGATCCGGCTGTAAAGGAAATCTTTATGGACATTGTTGGATTTTGTAAAGACAATAATATAGAACTTATATGTGTCACATCACCTATAACACCTTCAGTAACTAAAACGCTTGGAATGTCAACAGTACATGATACTATGTCTGAATTCTTTGTTAACGAATGCGGACTTGAATATTATGATTTTAACAAAGCACTTATGAGTAGTGTTCCAAGAGATGACTGTGATTATGGTGATCAGGAAGGACATATGGGAGGACAGCTTGCTGAAATCTATTCAAAGGCTTTAGCTAATCTTTTATATGACAGAAAAAATGATGGCGTTGACGAGAGTAAGTATTTTTATTCAACATTTGAAGATATGTATAAAAATATGAAACAGGATTACACTAAAGAGACTGGAAACGAATGGAAAGGACTTTAATATGTCATTTGCGGTTGTAGGTTATTTTGCCTTTTTATTAATAGGATTGGTGCTGTATTATGTTTTACCTAAGAAGGTAAGATGGATATGGCTTCTTGCCTTAAGTTATATATATTATTTTACATTCAGTATAAAGACATCTATATATATGGTATTTACTACGGTGGTTATATATATGGGTGGAATATGGCTCGATAAGATTATTACAGATAGTAATGCTTATATAACGGCTAATAAAGCATCTATGTCAAAGGAAGAGAAAAAAGCATATAAGGATAAAACAAAAAAGAGAAAGAGACAGGCACTTCTTGTCGTATTGCTCCTTTGTTTTGGACAACTTGCGGTTATTAAGTATACAGACTTTGCTATTGAAAACATAAATAGTATCATAAGTCTGTTTGGTGGTCAGAATATGATTAATCTGCCAAAGTTTGCACTTCCTTTAGGAATTTCATTTTTTACGTTCCAGTCTGCATCTTATATAATCGATGTTTATCAGGGAAAGTACAGATGCCAGAACAATGTTTTTAAGCTTGGATTGTTTGTTTCATTCTTTCCTCAACTCCTGCAGGGACCTATAGGAAGATATGACAGACTTTCATCACAGCTGTACGAAGGAAATTCATTTGAATTAAAGAATGTGCAGTATGGCCTTCAGAGAATATGCTGGGGTCTTGCTAAGAAAGTTATACTGGCAGACAGGGCAGCTGTATTGGTTAATATGGTGTTTGAAGATTATGATATGTATGGTGGTCTTCTTAATATTGTGGCTGTTCTTATGTATTCTGTTCAGTTATATATGGATTTTTCAGGTGGCATTGATGTGGTGATTGGTACCGCACAGATGTTTGGCATAACTATGGATGAAAATTTCAGACAGCCTTATTTTTCTAAATCTATAGGTGAATTTTGGAGAAGATGGCATATTACACTTGGTACATGGATGAAGGATTATATATTCTATCCTATGTCACTTTCTAAAGCCATGAATAAGTTTGGTAAGTGGGGAAAGAAGCATTTTGGCAATGTAGGACGTACACTTCCTATATGTTTTGCTAATCTTGTGATATTCTTTGTAGTAGGTATATGGCATGGTGCTTCGTGGAAATATATAGCATATGGTATGTACAATGGTGTTATTATTGCTTTTAGTAATCTTGTTGAACCTTTATATAACAAAGCTTTGGATAAGTTACATATCAGAAATGATTCTAAACCATGGAAATTATGGATGATATTAAGAACATTTATACTTGTCAATATTGGCTGGTATTTTGACATGGGAACATCTTTAAGAGCTGCTCTCACTATGATTAAACAGTCAGTGGTAAGTTTCAGTTTTTCTCAGTTTACTGATGGAAGTCTGTTAACTTTAGGACTTGAAGCAAGGGATTATGTAATTATACTAGTTGGCTGTATAGTAGTGTTTATAATAAGTGTTCTGAAAGAAAAGGGTATAAACATAAGAGAGAGTATTGCTTCTAAGAATATAGTGATCAGATGGACATTGTATTATGTACTTATACTAGTTATAATAATGTTTGGATATACAGGTGGAGTACAGGCATTTATATATGCTAATTTCTAAAGAGGTCTGTCAAGGTTAAAGTTTACCTACAGCATATATTGAATAAGCGTATTACAGACCAGAATAGTAATTAAATGTAAGTCTGTAATAATCAGAATGGAGGATTTTCATGGACAACAATAATCAGATTAATGTTCAGGATATAATGAAAGAAATAAAAAAGGAAATAGAAGTTAAAGGTTACACTAATGACCTTTTAAGCTTTGATGATGTTATAGTAGATGTTGGAGCTATGAATGTAAATAAGTTTGATAAGGTTAAATTTAATGAAGATTTATATGTTGCTAATCATGAATGGGAGGTAAATCCATACAGACCGCTTCAGGGTAATAAAGCAGCAGTTTTCTTTAAGAAGGTTATTAGAAAGCTTGTTTATTTTTTTGTAGAGCCTATCGTAATGGCACAGGATGGATTCAATGCTTCTCTTGTAAGACTTATGAATCAGATGGGATGTTATATAGATGAACAGAACAAGGAAATAGCCGAACTTAAGAAGCAGATTGAAGAATTAAAGGGTGGAAAATAATATGCGAATTATTCAGATGCTGTCAACAATCGCATATGGTGATGCGGTGAGTAATGACACTATAGCTATGGAAAAAATTATAAAAGAAATGGGATATGATACAAAAATATATGCTGAAAGTATTGTACCGCCGCTTGATAATAAGACAGCTGTTAGCGTAGATAAACTTACTGATGTGCATCAGGATGATATAATCATATTTCATATGTCTACTGGTAGTAAGCTTAATTATGATGTAGCAAAGTATAATTGCCGTAAGATAGTCGTTTATCATAATATCACACCTCCGGAATATTTTAGGAATTGTGATGAACGTTTTACAAAGATATGCGAGTATGGACTTGAAGGTGCAAAATATCTTGCTGATAAAGTGGATTATTGTCTTGCAGTATCTGAGTTTAATAAGCAGAATCTCATAGATATGGGATATAAGTGTGATATAGACGTTTTACCTATTATTATTCCTATGTCAGATTACGACAAAAAACCAGACAAAGATGTAATAAAGAAATATTCGGATGGCTATACCAATATTCTTTTTACAGGAAGGGTTGCACCTAACAAGAAACATGAGAATTTAATAGCAGCTTTCTATTATTACAATAGATTATATAATAATAAATCAAGACTTATACTAGCAGGCTCCTATAAAGAGAATGATCCGTATTACATCAGACTTACAGAGTATACTAAGAAACTAGGTCTTGGAGAAGCAATTGTGTTTACAGGCCATATCAAGTTTAATCAGATACTTGCTTATTATAAAACAGCAGATGTTTTTCTGTGTATGAGTGAACATGAGGGATTCTGTGTTCCATTGATAGAAGCGATGAAGTTTAAGGTTCCTATAATAGCATATGATAAAACTGCAATAGCAGATACTATGGGATATAAAGGAATGATTATAGACGATAATAATCCTGTGTATGTAGCAGGATGTATAGACAGGGTTGTCAGGGATAAGGATCTCAGACAGCAGCTTGTAAACTGGCAGAATGAAAGATTACAAAGTTTTGAGTATAATAATATAGCTGAAATGTTTAAAAAATATCTCAGGGATTTCATTAATAAGAATAGCAGGAAATAGTGTAAAAATAAGTTTGATAGCTTATTTATCACACTCAGGATTTGTGTCTGTACATGTTTGACACAAGCTCGATATGCGCAAAAAGCATGCGCAGAAATGAGGATTAGTATGAAGAAGATAGGATTTGTTATTCCATGGTATTATAAAGATATACGTGGTGGTGCAGAACAGGAATTAAGAGGACTTGTCCAGCATCTGCATGCTGCAGGGGTTGAGGTTGAAGTTATAACAACATGCGTAAAGGAATTTGCATCTGACTGGACTGAGAATTATTTCAAAGAAGGAACAGAACAGATAGATGGAATAACAGTTAGAAGATTTAAAGTAAGAAAAGGAAATATGAAAGATTTCCATAGCGTTAATGCAAAGTTAATGCAGGGAAAGACTATTTCTTATGAAGAAGAAACAACGTTCCTTAAGGAGATGGTTAATAGTCCGGATATGTATGATTATCTCAGGGAACATAGTGAAGATTATCACAGGTTTGTTTTTATTCCTTATATGTTTGGAACAACTTATTACGGAATTCAGTCATGCCCATTTAAATCAATATTAATACCATGTCTTCATGATGAGGCTTATGCTTATTTCAGACATTTCAGAGAAACATTCAGGGATCTTAGGGGAATAGCATTTAATGCCAGACCAGAGCAGGAGCTTGCCAATGAAATATTAGATTTAAGAGGCGTTAATCAGTTACTATTAGGAATAGGTATTGAGACAGACTTTGAATATGATGCTGATAGATTCAGAAAAAAATATAAGATCAATTCTCCATATATTATTTATGCAGGCAGAAAAGATGAAGCGAAAAATATTAATACTCTTATCAGATATTTCGGGGAATATAAAAAAAGAAATTCGGACAAGATTCCTGATATTAAGTTGGTTCTTATAGGTGGCGGTGAAGTGAATATTCCAGACACTATTAAGAATGATGTGATTGATCTTGGGTTTGTTGATATACAGGACAAATATGATGCATGTGCTGGTGCGATATGTTTATGCCAGCCATCTAAGAATGAAAGCTTTTCTATAGTTATTATGGAGAGCTGGCTGACAGAAAGACCCGTACTTGTGCATAGTCAGTGCAATGTAACAAGTGATTTTGCAAGAGAATCTAATTCTGGCTTGTATTTTGACAATTATTTTGAGTTTGAGGGTTGTCTTAATTACTATATAGATAATCCACAGACGGCATCGCAGATGGGTCATTCTGGAAGACAATTTGTTCTTGATAATTTCAAATGGGATGTAGTACTTAAGAAATTTATGGATTTCTTAGAATTATAATTAAGATTATTGTGACATATATGTGTGCAAATTGTGTCGCAGGCTTTGCGCCAAAAGCATACGCAGAAATGAGGATTATTATGAAAAAGATAGCGATTATTAACCAGAGATATGGACTTGAAGTTAATGGTGGTTCAGAGTTATATTCAAGAGAGATAGCTGAAAGACTTAAGGCTAAGTATGAGGTTGAAGTTCTTACTTCATGTGCAGTAGAGTATGTTAAGTGGTCTAATTATTATAAAGAAGGCGTTGAAGACATTAATGGTGTGACTGTAAGAAGGTTTAAGACAGAACACGAAAGAATTCCTAAGATATTCTCAGCACTTGATTCTGAGATGCTTTCTAATCCGGATGCACCTGTAGAACTTTCTGACAGATGGATAGAACATATGGGACCTTATTGTCCTCAGCTTGTTGAATATGTAGATGAACATCAGGATGAATATGAAGCTATCATTGTAGTAACTTATCTTTATTATACAGCAGTTAAGAGTATAGTAAGAATTAAGGATAAAGCAATCTTTATTCCAACAGCACATCAGGAACCATTTATACATTTTGATATGTATAAGAAGGTGTTTGGTGCGGCTGATGCTTTTGTTTTCCTTACAGATGAGGAGAAAGATCTTGTTCATTCTATATTCCACAATGAAGATGTACCATATGAAGTATGTGGAGTTGGGGTAGATGTACCATCTGAGGTAAGCGCTGACAGATTCAGAAAGAAATATAGCCAGTATAATCTTGATAATTATATCATCTATGTCGGTAGAATAGATGAAGGTAAAGACTGTCCTAGATTATTCAGATATTTTATGGAATATAAAAAGAGAAATAAAAACAGTGACCTTAAACTTGTACTTATGGGAAAAGCAGTATGTGATATTCCTAAGCATCCAGATATTATTAATCTGGGATTTGTAACAGATGAGGATAAGTTTGATGGTATAAGTGGTGCAAAAGCACTTATGTTACCATCTAAGTTTGAAAGTCTTTCAATATCTGTTCTTGAAGCTATGACACTTTCCAAGCCGGTTATTGTTAATGGTATATGTGATGTGCTGAAAGGACATTGCATTAAGAGTAATGGAGGCTTATATTATAAGAATTTCTTTGAGTTTGAAGGATGCCTCAATTACTTATATGAACATCCGGATGTATATGAAATAATGTGTAAAAATGCACGAAAGTATGTAGATGATTATTTCCAGTGGGATGATATTATGAAGAAGTTTGATGATATTATAGCAAAGGTGGGAAAAACTACTGCATAAGAAAGGTGAACTATGAAACAGAAGTTTGTTAGCTATTTTAAAGAAAAATGGCAGAATTATGCCAGTTTTATACTAATGATAATTATTATATTTGGCATGATGTATCATCTGATGGAATTAAGTAACTGTGAGCTTAATATACCACTTTTTTATATGGGTGGAGATGATATGGGGGTTATTGTAAATGCTAAACAGTTTACAGAACAATTCTGGAATCTGACATGTGACAGACTTGGTGCTCCTTATACAGTCCAATATTATGATTTCACATCTTCCATGATGCATAATTTCGGACTTTTTATTATGAAGATATTTGCTGTAATTACAAAGGATGCTGCAGTAGCAATGAATCTGACATATTTATCTATATTTTTTATAGCAGGAATAATATCTTATTTTGTTATGAGAAATATAAAGATAAACTGTTGGGTAGCATCACTTAGTTCAGCTGTATTTGCGTTATCACCTTATATGCTGTTTAGAAATATGGCACATATAGTTCTTACAGAATGTTATTTTGTTCCTTTGTCAATACTTTTATGCATATGGATATATGAGAGGGATGACGTATTAACATTAGATAAAGATTTCTTTAAAAGAAAGATTAATTATGTAGCATTGTTTTTCACATTTTTAATAGCTAACAATGGCATAGCATATTATCCGTTTTTTACATGTTTTATACTGATGGTTACAGCCGTGTCAAAGCTTGCCAAAACAGGAAAAATCAAGCAGGGTTTACGTGGCGTTGTAGCAGTAATAATGGTATGCTTTTTTGTAGTATTAAGCATACTTCCAGGTAAAATATATAATATAATGAATGGAAGCAATGCGGCTGCTGTAGACAGATCTGGTTTTGAACAGACAGAATTATATGGATTAAAGATTGCACAGCTTTTTATGCCATTAAATGGTCATGGATGGTATGATAAATACATTGATATATATAATGAGAATGCATTTCTTGTAACAGAGAATTCATCAGCTTATCTCGGAATATTAGGTATGATAGGTTTCATAGTTCTAATGGTTTGTCTTTTTACAAAGAGAGATTCACTGCTAAAGAAGAGATTAGCTTGTCTTTCAGAACTTAACATATCTATGGTTCTATTAGGAACGATAGGTGGACTTGGTTCAATGTTTGCATTCTTTGTAAGTCCGATGCTCAGAGCTTATAACAGAATTTCTATATTTATAGAATATGTTAGTATATTAGCTGTTGCCTTACTTGTTAACGAGCTTATACGTGTAATTAAAGATAACAAAAAGGTTGTTTCGGCATGGGCAAAACGTATATCTCTTGTTCTAACCGGCTGTATATTTGGACTTATGTGTTTATTCAGCATATGGGAAGGATATCCTCAGCTTGCAACACCAGCATATGATACTAATAAGATGAACTATATAAGTGATAAAAATTTTGTTGAGAATATAGAAAACAGTGTTGAAGCTGGCTCTATGATATATCAGCTGCCATATCATGGATATCCAGAATATGGACCTGTCAATGATATGTGGGATTATCATTTGTATATAGGTTATCTTCATTCTAAAACACTTAAATGGAGTTATGGTTCTATTAAAGGAAGAGATGAAGATAAATGGAATAAAAATGTTGGTTCGATGCCTATAGATAAGATGGTTTCATATCTTAAAGAACAAGGTTTTGCAGGAATATATATAGATAGAAGAGCATATGAAGAAGAGGAACTTACTACGCTGGAAGGTTTTCTTAAGCAGATACTTAATGAAGAACCTATGATAAGTGATAATGAAAATCTTAGCTTCTTTAAATTTTAATGTTTGTAAAATGATAAATGAAATAGATTAGTTACAAGATATATTTTTTCTATATAACGGAGGTGCGGGATGAAAGTAAGATTGGCAGATTATGTTGCAGAATTCCTTGTTAATCATGGAGTAACAGATGTGTTTTCTGTAGTTGGTGGAGGTGCTATGCACCTTAATGATGCGCTGGGACATAATGAAAACCTTAAAGTTACTTATAACCATCATGAGCAGGCATGCGCTATAGCAGCAGAGGCTTATGCAAGAATTGATAACAGAATAGCGGCTGTATGTGTAACTACAGGTCCGGGAGGAACTAATGCACTTACTGGAGTTGTTGGTGGCTGGCTTGATTCCATACCTATGTTTATAATAAGTGGTCAGGTCCGTTATGACACAACTGCAAGATATGCGCTTCAGTATACAGAAACCCCCTTAAGAGCTATGGGAGATCAGGAGTATGACATAGTTAAATCTGTATCCAATATGACAAAGTATGCAACTATGATAGAGGATCCTAATGATATAAGATATGCTCTTGAAAAGGCATGGCATCTGGCAACAACTGGAAGACCAGGTCCGGTTTGGATAGATATTCCAGTGAATTTCCAGGGTGGTTTTATAGAAACAGATGAATTAAGGGGATATGATCCTGCAGAAGATGATAAGCTTCTACCACCAGAAGTTGGAATGGATATAATAGATGCTGTACTTGAAAAGATTAAGAATGCTAAAAGACCGGTTTTTCATGCTGGTTATGGTATAAGACTTTCAGGTGCTTATGATGTATTCAGAAAAGTTGCTGATGAACTTAACATTCCGATAGTAACATATTGGAATGCAGTAGATCTGATAGAAGATGAAAGTCCTCTTTACTGTGGAAGAGCTGGTAATATGGGAGACAGACCGGGAAACTGGGCAATACAGAATGCGGATCTTATTCTGGCTGTAGGTACAAGAATATCTATAAGACAGACAGGATATAATTGGAAGACATGGGCAAGAGCCGCTGAGGTTATAATGGTTGATATAGATAAAGCTGAGTTAAAGAAGCCTACTATTCATGTAGAAATGCCTGTGTGGGCGGACGCTAAGGATTTTCTTACAAAGCTTGAGAGTAAGGCAAAGGATATGGCACCTGTATCACATAGTGATGAATGGCTTGCTACTACACAGAAATGGAAGAAGAATTATCCGGTAGTACAGCCAAGACAGTGGGAAGAGAATGGATGTACTGCTAATGTATATGCATTTGTAAGATATATGAGCAGTAAGCTGCCAGAAAACAGCCTTACTGCAGTATCTAACGGAGCATGTTGTGTTGTTGGAAATCAGGCGTATGTTATCCAGAAGGGAAGCAGAATGGCAAATAATAGTGCCATTGCAAGTATGGGTTATGGACTTCCAGCTGCAATAGGAACATGCATAGGCGGTAAGAGAAGACCAACTATATGTCTTGAAGGTGATGGAAGTATTATGATGAATCTTCAGGAACTCCAGACAATCATAACTAACAAGCTTCCAATCAAGATATTCCTTATAAATAATAATGGATATCATTCAATAAGACTTACACAGAATAATCTTTTTAAAGAACATTGTAAGATAGGAATAGGTCCGGAATCGCATGACCTTTCATTCCCTGAATTTAAAAAGATTGCAGAAGCTTTCGGTTATAAATATTATAGTGCTTCATCTAATGAAGAGATGAAGAATGTAGTTGATGAAGTTCTTAAGGAAGATGGACCTTTATTCTGCGAAATATTTACAGATACCAAGCAGGTATGGGAGCCAAAGAGCAGTACAAAGAGATTAGAAGATGGAACACTTGTAAGCCCTCCACTTGAGGATTTAGCACCATTCCTTCCTAGAGAAGAACTTAAGAAAATAATGTTTATTCCATTAATGGATGAGGAATAATAGTGTAAAATACCTGTGTAACGAGGATTAGTATAAAAAGCATATGCAGAATTAAAGGTTGGTAAAAAACATACGCAGAAATGAGGAATATTATGAAAAAGATAAGTATAATGGTACCTTGCTATAATGAGGAAGAAAATGTTGTGCCATTAAGTGAAGCGTTGATTGATATGTTTGCTAAAGATCTTCCAATGTATGATTATGAGATATTATTTATTGATAATGATTCAACAGATACTACGAGGGTTAAGTTAAGACAGTTATGTGAGAATAATACAAAGATAAAGGCTATATTTAACGCAAAGAATTTTGGACAGTTTAATTCACCTTACTATGGAATATTGCAGACAACAGGCGATTGTACAATTCCAGTATGTGCTGATTTTCAGGATCCTATAGATGTTATTCCACGACTTGTTAAGAAGTGGGAAGAAGGTTATAAGATAGTATGTGCTGTTAAGTCATCAAGTAAGGAAAATCCAGTTATGTATTTCCTTCGTTCATGCTATTACAAGCTTATAAAGAAAATGTCATCTGTTGAGCAGATAGAACATTTTACAGGATTTGGTCTGTATGATAAGTCTTTTGTAAAGGTATTAAGAGACCTTAAGGATCCTATTCCTTTTATTCGTGGAATAGTTGGTGAATTAGGTTTTAAAAAGACAGAGATTGAGTATACACAGGCACAGAGAAGAACTGGTAAGACACATAATAATTTCTTTACTTTATATGATGCTGCTATGCTTAGCTTTACTTCTTACACTAAGATTGGTTTAAGACTGGCAACATTTGTTGGTGCTTTTATTGGTTTTATAAGCCTTATAATTGCTATTGTGTATCTTGTTCTTAAACTTGTGTATTGGAACAGATTTGCAGCAGGTATGGCACCTCTTATAATACTTGTCTGCTTCCTGGGAGCTATGCAGCTCATATTCATAGGTCTTATGGGTGAGTATATACTTAGCATGAATAAAAGACTTATGAACAGACCGCTGGTTGTTGAGGAAGAGAGACTTAATTTTGATGAAGATAATACTAAATAATAAATAGGTTTTAAATTTGATATGCATAAAAGATGAGCGCAGAAATGGGGATTACTATGACTAACTTAGAAAAGGCACATAAGATAAACAGAATACTTATGAGAAAATTGCATTCAGTATGTGAAGAATATGGAGTTACATATTTTTATGATTCAGGTGCTCTTATAGGAGCGGTAAGACATCATGATTTTATACCATGGGATGATGATATTGATGTAGCTTTTACCAGAGAAGAATATAATAAACTTAAATCCATACCTAAAGAAGCATGGGGAGAGGATTTTGAACTTGTTGAAGTTAAAGATATTGTAAAGGACAGCTTCTTTGATTTTCCTACAAGACTTGTTTATCTTGGTGACTCAATACCTCTTCAAAGCTATGATAAAGTAAAAGGACATGTTCAAAAAAAGTATGAAGATAAGATGGTACTTGATTGTTTTGTACTTGATAATGCCTATGATTCAAAGTTAAAACAGTTAATATTAAGAATGCGACTTACTTTTATATATGGTCAGTGTATGGGTCACAGGGATTCTATTGATTATTCTGAGTTTGGAACAATTACTGGACTTGGTGTCAGATTTTTTGCGGCTATAGGAAGACACAGGTCGCTTGATAAGCTTAGGGAAAAGTATTCTAGAATCAGTCAGTCTGTTAAAGGAAATACTAAGCATTATTTTTACAGTAACTATCCTATGCCAGAACTTAAGAAGTGGGTGGAAAAAGACTGGTACAGAGAAACGGTACCACTTAAAGTAGGTGATGATTACTTTAACTGTCCAGTAGAATATGATAAAGTACTCAAGGAATGTTATGGTGATTATATGCAGTTTCCACCTGAAGAAACAAGAGTACCTATGCATGTAAAGCCAGATGAACAATATAATTATTAAATAATATTATCAAATATTGATATTGAGGGGATTATGGTTAGTGTAATTAATACATTAACATTATATAATGACAGACAGGAATATTTTACTAAAATTCCTGCGGAATGGAGAGTATATGAAAATACCAGAAAAGCTAAAAGGTATTACAGGCGATTTTATGTACAGCATGATGGGACTCATTGTTATGAATGGAGTAATACAGCTTGCATTATATCCATTTTTAAGTAAGCAGTTAGGAACAGATGAGTTTGGAATTGTTCTTACTCTTATATCTTTCATATCAATAATGGGTTCAACTTTTGGTACGGCAGCTAATTATTCACGAATGGTAACAAGGATGAAAGGGCAGGATAGTAATGGAGACTATAATATTTTTCTGCTTCTTATAGCTATTTTATCAGTTTTCGTTTCTATTGGTGGTCTTGTATGGCTTCATAAGTTTAGCATAATAGCAGAAATTGGTTATTTTATACTTATGATGGTGACAGTATTAAGGTATTATTCTGATGTTGAGTTCAGACTTAATCTTAATTATAAAAAATTCTTTTTATTTTATCTGTTCATATCAGTAGGATATCTTATAGGTATAGGATTATTCTTTGTTACTCATTCATGGATTATTGCTATGCTTTGTGGTGAATGTCTTGCAGTTGGATTTGTTATAATCACTGGAAGTATATACAAAGGGGATCTTTTCCATAAGAGTGAGTATTTTAAGGATAATATGAGATCTCTTTTAATACTATCTGGAACAGAACTTATAGCAGCTGTTATTCTTAATGCTGACAGATTAATACTTCAGGCTATTGATGGAGGAACATCAGTAACAATATTTTATGCTGCAACACTTATAGGAAAGATGGTTTCACTTATATCAACACCACTTAATGGTGTTATAATAGGACATCTCACGAAGTATGAAGGTGGAATAAAGAAAAGCACATTTGTAAAGCTATGTCTTGGAAGTGTGGTTGGAAGCCTGATTCTTAATGTATTCTGTTTTGGCGTTTCATTTGTGTTTGTAAGAATAATGTATGCAGATATATTTGAACTTGTTAAACCATATTTGTGGTGTGCTAATCTTGGACAGGTATTTTATTTCATTGCCAATACATTAACAGTCATATTGTTAAGATTTACTGACGAAAAGTATCAGCTTGTTATTAATATATTATTCCTTATAGTGTTTGTTGTGATAGCTATACCTATGACAATTGCATTAGGGTTATGGGGAATGGCAATAGCTCTGGTTGTGGTTAATCTTATTAAAATATTAATAATCATGGCTGTTGGATGTGCAAAGATATAATTTAAAGAAGAAAATTAATAAAGTTAAATGGAAAAAACTTTTAAAAAGAAAAAATGTAAATTAAATTGGAGATTTATGAAAAAAATTATTGGATGTAAAAAAGAAATTATAATATATTTCTTTGCTTTATTAATTACAGGATTATTTTTTGGAACTAATATAATTCAGTATCAGGGAAAAAAAGCAGCATTAATTATATTATTATCAATAACAGCAGCTGTTATTGTGCTTACCATATTATCTAAAATATTTGTTAATATGATAGGACAGCTTGCGATGGGATTGATACCATTTTATCTTTTTATCGCAGTTTCTGTTTTATTTAATAATGATAAATGGAATTATGAGTCAAATTTCTCAAAAAAGTCAATTATTTGTTTTGGTATTTACACATTTGTATTAGTTATATCTTTGATAGATATGTGTTCACACTACAATAATAACAAGGTGTATGAGTGGATAAAAAGAAACAGAGTAATGCTTATTGTTATGGTTATAATATGTGTATCCAGAATTCCATTTATGAATCTTTTACAAAGATGGGATGCTGGAGAGTATTATTACAGAATGGGACTGGCACTTGAGAATTTTGATTATTCAGGGATAGATGTCTTTTTTGATAATTATGGTTTATGTGGACATTCAGCGTCATTGTTCTGCATGATTTATATGATAGGAGAAATGATATATCCTGGACATATTATAGGTGTTTCTATTATTAATCTTATATTAACAGCTATAACTATGTGGTGTGTATATAAGATTATTATTAAGTTGACTAGTAGTGTTTCAAGAACTTTATGTGCTATATATACGCTTATAATTTCTTTTGCACCTATTGTATACACATTTACTATGCATCTTAATCTTGATTATACGATGGCTATGTTCGTGATAATGGTTATATGCTCTTATATGTATGAAAAACCATTATTAACAGGTATACTATCAATTATATGTTTCCAGACAAAGGAGAATGCACTTGTTGTAGTTGCTGGTATAGCACTTGGTGAAATAATAAGACATATACTCAAATATAGAAAACAAAGCCTGAAAGTAATATTTACAGATCTTAGATTGTATGCCACACTTGCTGCAGCCTTAGTCCAGTGGATGTATTTCAGATTATTTGGTAATAACTGGGTTGCTACAGGTGAACAGGAAGCAGGTGGATTATTCAAATGGAATAATAATGGTTCGGAATGTTTAGGTTTTAATCCATCGTTCATTATTATGAAATTTAAACAACAGTGTATATTAAATTTTAACTGGATTCCTGTTTTGATTATAATAACTGGTACTATATATATAGTTTTTAACCATAAAAAACTAAAGAAAAATGGTACTTATATGATATGTCCAGTTGTTGGTGCACTTGTAACACATTCTTTGTTTTCATATCTGTATATAACTGGTACATGCACAAGATATAATATAATAAGTGATATACTTATATATATTATCGCCATATATGTAATTAATAAGGTTAAGGAAATATATGACTGTAAACATGACGTATCAGATATTAAGGTTTACAATAAAGCCAGGAAGATATTAGATAGTGTTTTATTATGTTTATGGTGTATGATTCTTGTTATGGAATGCTTTATTACGATAGATCCGTTATCGAATCTGGTGTTTTTAAATGCTGATTCAGTGACACGTGATACTCTTATTATGACAATGGTCAATGATGAGATGACATATGGAGAATCTCTTATTCATAATACACAATATCATAGTTATGACAAGTCAATGGATGTTATGTTAAAGAATACAGATTATGACCCGGACACAACAGATATTTATCTGTACGATGATGGTGGTGTGTTCATATGCGGTAATGTTCCATTGTACTATCTTAACTGGGATATAGTTAAGAAAAAACGAGTATTTTACAGTAATAACAATACCAAAAAGATGAATGATTATCATCTTATATCTACTCTTGCTAAAAAGGGTGAGAAGATGCTTAAAGATAATAAACTAAAAGAAAAAGCGTTATTTGTTGTAACGACATATTATGTAGACAGAAGCATTGATATTAATTATTCCTTGGATGTATTAAACAGGTATTATGATATATCAGAAAGAAAAACGGCTTCAACATATCAGGGTGGAATATATTATTATGAATTGACATTAAAGTAGAATGGATGTGTGAATAATATAATTAATAGCTAATAATAAATATCAGCTGATAAATATGACCTGATTAATTTTAAATTTATAGGGAGTTGATTATGATATCAAAGAGTAGTCTTATTAAATCAAAGAAATTTTATGAGATTGTTTTCTTATGTTGTGCATTGGCAGGTATAATAGCCTGGGCAGCAGGTATAGTGCTTTTTGGAAGTGATGGAAGACAATTTGATATATTTTTCCGTAATACAGAAGATTTTTTTGCAGATATAACTAATGTAATAGGTTATTCGGCAAACAGGAATACGTATGTAGAAACTTATTATCTTGGCGCATGTGAGAGGGCTTATCCGGCTATTGTATATCTTATGGCTTATATGTTATCAAGAATAATAGATATGCAGCCTTATTTTGATAATGATTACTTTCTGGATATGTATCAGGATACGCGCATATTAATAATTATCATACTTATACTTATAGTTAATATGATTGCATTATATGAACTTATAAGAAGTTGCAAGAATGGCAATAAAGCGGTAAAGATAATGACATCTATAGCATTCTGTCTGTCTATGCCAGTTATATTTACAATAGAAAGAGCTAACTTTTTATTGATGACATTATTCTTTATTCTCTTTTATATATTTAATTATGATAGTGAGAATAAAACTAGAAGAGAATTAGCACTTATATCGCTTGCTATGGCATCAGCACTAAAGCTTACACCAGCTGTGCTTGGAATATTACTTTTATATAACAAACAATGGAAGGAAGCTATAAGAACAGTAATATATGGTTTGATATTAGGAATGGTACCATTCCTGTTTTTCCATGGTGGACTTGTTAATATAGGAAGAATGTTCCATAATGCAGCATTAAATGTCCAGGCATATTCAAGTACTGAAGGAACTACAATAGTAGCTGCGTTAGTCGCTTTTGGGGTTAATGCAACTGATGGGATGATAAAGATTGTAAAATGTATAACATATGTTATAGTTTTATTGCTATTTATACAGTGTCTTTTTTATAAGGAAAAATGGGAAGTTATTATGGCAGTTTCAATGGTTCTTATAATAGCGCCTTCTCATTCAGGATACTATTGCATAATGTATCTTATACCAGCCGCGATTGCGTTTCTTAATGCGAAAGAACATTCATATTCAGATTTACTGATACTATTTTCGATTATTCTTATTGTTATGGATTTTCAATGTGATTTATTTGAATATGTATTGAATTATCATCTTGCCATAATGCTTATACTTGCAGTTTTGCTTATAAGAGGATTCGTGCGGATGTATGATGTTATAAAACATAAGTCAGATAACAGCATGGCTAAGTAACATATAAAGGTTAAGGTAAAACACCAGAGGGTAAATATCCTCTGGTGTTTTTATATTGTGTAAAATAAGTAAGAATAATTACAAGCTTAAGATAATTTATTCAATGCTGGCAATAAAATCTTAAAAAGTCTTAATAATATATTAATTTTTTACACATAATTATACTTGTTTTTTTTAAAATACTTTACTAATTATATAATTTATGTTAGTATTATCAATTGTGAATGTGAAAAAAATGTGAAATATATAAAAAAGGAGTTAAATATGAATGTGTTATCAAGTGCATTAGGATATGTAATGGCCTTTTGCTATAAGATTATAAGTAATTATGGAATTGCAATTATTCTTTTTACACTTATAAGTAAATTCGTGCTTTTGCCAGTATCTATATGGGTTCAAAAAAATTCCATTAAGATGGTTAAGATGCAGCCTGATATTAACAGGATAAAAGCAAAACATTTTGGGGATAAAGATTCAATAGCTGATGAACAGTCAAAGCTTTTTAAGAAAGAAAAATATAATCCATTGGCATCACTTATTCCATTGGCTGTACAGATAATTCTATTACTTGGCTTAGTGGCAGTTATATATCATCCGTTGGATTATCTTCTTCATTTGCCATCAGATGTTATAGATGCATTTAATTCATTAATAGTTTCACTTACAGGGGTAGATCCTGAATCATCGTCTATTCAGCTTGCTGTAGTTGAAAGTATTAAGAATGGAACATATGAAAGCCAGTTTCTTGCACTCCAGTCACAGTTTAATGGTGTTGATATAGCTGGGATTCTTGCAGAGGTTAAGACTCTTAATATGAATTTCTTAGGAATTAATCTTAGCTGGGTTCCATCAGAAGTAGGTGGGATAGATATTATTGTACCTGTAATAGCTGGATTTTCTGCATGGCTTTTATGTGTTGCACAGAATGCCAGTAATGTATTACAGGCAGAGCAGTCTAAACTTAACAAATATGGCATGATGATTTTATCAGTTGGTCTTTCATTATATCTTGGCTGGTTTGTGCCAGCAGGTGTAGCCTTATATTGGATTGCAAGTAATATATTTGCTATTGTACAGTTATATCTTCTTAACTGGGCAATTAATCCTAAGAAATACGTTGATTATGAAGACCTTGAGGAGAGTAAGAAAGAGCTTGCAGCACTTGAAGGCATAGGTGTAAATTCTGGCAAGAAGAAGCTCTTTGAAAAAAATCCATATGCAAAGAGGGAAAAAGCTGATTATAAGAGATTTTTCTCAGTTGTTAATAAGCATCTTGTATTCTATTCTGAAAATAATGGATTTTACAAATACTATGCCGGAATGATTGAATATATTCTTAAGAATACCAACATAGTAATACATTACATAACAAGTGATCCTGATGATTCTATCTTTAAGAAGGCAGAAGAAAATAGCCGTATTAAAGCATATTATATAGGTGAAAAGAAACTTATAACACTGATGATGAAGCTTGATGCAGATGTTGTTGTAATGACTATGCCTGATCTTGAGAATTATCATATAAAAAGAAGCTATATAAGAAAAGATATTGAATATATATACATACCACATGGAATGGATAGTCTGAATATGACAATGAGAACAGGTTCTATGGATCATTTTGATACTGTATTCTGTACGGGTAAGCATCAAAAGGAAGAAATTGAAAAAACAGAACAGGTATATGAACTTCCCCAAAAAAATCTTGTTGAATGGGGATATTGCCTGCTTGATTCAATGAGAGATGATTACAATAAAATGGAGAAGAAGGTTTCTGATGTTAAATCTATCCTTATTGCTCCATCATGGCAGAAAGATAATATAGTTGATAGTTGTCTGGATGAATTGTTAGATAATCTTAAAGGACATGGTTATAAGATAACAGTAAGACCTCATCCACAGCATGTAAGACATATGCCAGAACGTATGCAACAGCTTAAAGACCGCTTTGCTAATGATGATGATATAGAAATTCAGACAGATTTTTCATCTAATAGTACAGTTTTTGAAGCAGATATGATGATAACTGACTGGTCTGGAATATGTTACGAATATGCATATACAACTTGTAAGCCTGTATTGTTTATAGATACACCAATGAAGGTAATGAATCCTGAATATGAAAAGATAGGTGTAGAGCCTATTAATATATGGATGAGAGACAGCATAGGTGCTTCAGTGAAACCTGATGAGATGGATAGAATTCCAGAAGTGGTAGATCAGATATTAAAACATACAGAAGATTATAAGCAAAAAATTGATGAGTTTGTTCATGAATATGTATATAATCTTGGAAACAGTGCACAGGTAGGTGCAGATTATATTATTAACGCTGTTGTAAGAAAAATTAACGATAAAAAGAATAAAGAATCCAAATAATTAATGAGGAGGAGTTTATGAGAGATGATAACAATTCGGCTGAAAAGTCAAAAAAGAAATATGGTTTTGTAGAAAGAATACTTTTGCTTTTACCTCCAACAATATTTCTTATATTTACATTTGCTATATATATGCCAAGTTCCTTATTCATAAGTAATATTGATGACTTTGCACTTGATTACATAAAGATTGTTCCATTGATTGCGCTTGTTTCAGTTGCTGTATTGGTAATTGTATATATAATTGGATTAATTATACCAATCAAAAGATTATTTTATTCATATGTATTACTTGTATTTAGCCTGGCATTAGGATTTTATATTCAGGGGAATTTCCTTAATCCGGCCTTTAATTCACTCAATGGTAAGGAAATTGCCTGGTCAGAGTATAAGATAAATGGCATTATAAGCATAATTGCCTGGATATTGGTTTTTGTTGTGCCTCAGGTTGTTTATGCTATAAAAGAAAATATTATGTCACTTATTGTAAAATGGGGAAGTCTGTTTGTAACAGCAATGCAGCTTGTTTCACTTGTTGTATTATTATTAACTACACATAAGGTAGTATCCAACGATTTTGCCGTTACTAAAAATGGTGAATTTGAATTGTCTTCAAAAAATAATACAATTATGTTTGTTGTGGATACACTTGACGCAAGCTGGTTTGAAGACATGCTTCTTCCAAATGAAGAATATAAGGAATCATTAAAAGATTTTACATATTTTGATGATGCAGTTGCAGGTGGTGCTCCTACAGTACTTGGTATTCCAACATTACTTACAGGAAAAATAGATATGGATGCCTCACGTGATACAAGTGAGTATTATAAAGATGCATATGAAAGTTCTTCTTTGTTTGCGGATATGCAGAAGAGTAATTGTAATGTTAAACTTTTTACTGAATTTTATTACCTTGACTATTGCGATAAAAATAGTGTTGATAATCTTAAAATGGAACAGAAATATGTCATTTCTTCAAGAAGAGGCTTTATGGAATGTCTTTATAAGTTTGTTTCATTTTATGCTATGCCACAGTTTTTGAAACAGAATTTCTGGTTATATTCTGGTGAATTTAATCAGTATATTACGTTGGAAGATAATACTTCTAATCTTTATAAGCTTGATGATGCACAATTCTATCAAGATTTTAAGGAAAAAGGCATAACAACCCAAAACGATAAGGATACTTTTGTAATGTATCATCTTAATGGAGCTCATAGTCCATATGTCATGGACGAAAATGCACAGGCTGTTCCTTCAGATTCGATAGGTGTAGATAGCCAGATAAGAGGTATCTTCAAAATTATAAAGGAATATATGGATGAGCTTAAAGCAAAGGGAATATATGACAGCAGTACTATTATAATAACGGCAGATCATGGAGGAATTGACCTTTATTCTAATCCTGCAATTCTTGTTAAGGAAAGAAATGCTAATCATGATGAGATGGTTGTAAGTGATTCAAAGATTACATTTACAAATGTAAACAATACTATCGCTTCCTCAACTTTAAAAGATTCATCAGCTTATGGTGAAAATGTGTTTGAAGTTGGAGATAAGCAGATGGTCAGATTCCATGTAGCACCTAATGACCTCACAGAGAATGTATTTAAGGATAATGCATATGCGAAGGAACAATTATGGTCATTACTTATTATACCGGCAGATAAGCGTGCCGATGAAATAGGCTCTTTTATTCTTGTGCCATACGATCAGTATGATGAAATGATAAAAAAATATAATGTACAAAATAATTAGTAATAATAAATCTAATATAGGAGGAAAATCAAAATGATAATGTTTACAAATATGGTAAGTGGGTATCTCGATCCATCAGTTATGACATACGCAATTCAGGCGATTGCAGGTGTTGTAATTGCAATAGGTGCTGTTGCAGGTATTTATTGGAGAAAGGCAAAGAAAAAGGTTAGTGATAAGCTTGGTATAGATGAAAACAAAAACAAAGAAGTTGAAGGCGATGATATTATAATTAATACAAAGTCTGAAGATAAGTAATTGTATATTCTATAATTTGGAATCAAAAAGTCCAGAGTGTAATACTTTGGACTTTTTGATTAATTATTATTGTATTTTGTAAAATAACAAATATAGATATTCATGTAATCAAATCATAAAAATGTGTTACGAATGTTAAGAAATACTTAAAATTATATGAAGAAATATTTACTTTTTATATAGTATGATGTATACTTTAACAGTTCACTTTACTAATACTATACATATAATAATGATGTTAAAATGTTATGTGAACAATACAATATTTGAACAATTTTTTAATAAGGATATTGTATATATTAATGAGCAAAAGGAGAAGACAATGGGAGATAACAAATTGGTCAGGGCTCTTGGGTTAAAAGAAGCAATTAGTATGACTATAGGAACGGTAGTTGGAGTTGGATTATTTACGTGTGGTTCAGCACAGATAGGAAGTGTAGGCTCATGGATTATAGCATTTACATTTATAGCACTATTAATATCAATATGGCCATGTCTTATCTATGGTGAAATGTCAGCAGCGCTTCCATGTGCGGGAGGAACTTATAATTATGCTAAAAGAGGATTAAACAGAATATGGGCTAATCTTGCTGGATGGCATTATATAGTATCGGTAGTTGCTATAGGAGCTGGTGAAACCTTAGCATTTGCTAATTATTTTAAAATATTACTTGATCAGCTTGGAGTTGATATAGTATGGTTGGATTCAAGAATTATTGCCATTATTCTTGTTGCAGTATTTCTTGTATTGAATTTCAGGGGGATTGAGCAGTCTGGAAAAGCACAGACAGCATTTATGTTTTTCTTCTGGGGATGTTCAGTGTGTTGGTTTTTATATATGATTCCTAAGGTACATCTCGAATATTTTGGTGGAATTGCTATGAATTCATTACCACCTTTTAATGAAATGATGTATATATTTGGTCTTGTATGGTGGTGTTATACTGGTTTTGAAACATGTGTTTCAATGGGTGCAGAGACTAAATATCCACAGTATACATTACCAAGAGCATTGAAAATTTCTGTATTTATGGTATTTGCACTTAATGCATTATTCCAGTGGTTTTTAGTTGGTCTTGTACCAAAAGAGTTTTACGGTGTGCTTGCAGTGGCTAATGCACCATATGCGGAAGGGTTAAAGGCAGTAGGATTAATAGGCTTCCCTATAATTTTGCTTTGTATAGGAATAGCATTCGGTGGTGATTTATCTACAATTAATCCAGGAATTGCTGCACCAGCGAGATATATATATACTATGGCCGAGGATGGAGCATTGCCTAAATTCCTGGGTAAGATTCATCCAAAGTATAAGACACCTTATATAGCAGTAATTGCAGTAGGAGTAATTAATTTCATATTAATTGCTACAGGATCTATTGACTATATAGCCTCTGTTTCGCTTATTTCACTGGCTATATGTTATATGATTGGATGCTTATCATATATAGGTCTTAAGAAAAAATATCCTGATATGAAAAGACCATATAAGGCACCACTTGGGGTTGTTGGATGTGTCGTTACTATAGTTTTATATGTTTTTATGCTTATATTCGCAGACAAAATGGCACTTCTTACATCTGGAATAATAACGGTTGCATGTATAATATTCTATTATTTATATTCACATAAAAAAGAATTTAAGATGCCATCTATTGAAGAAGAAATCGGTATTATTGAAGAACCAGATGAAGAAACAAAAAAGAAGATGGATAAACAATACAATATTTGGAAAGTATGTACAATTATAGTTACATGTATAGCATTGGGCATATATATCATACCTATGATAGTTAAATAAGTTATATGTAAAATAGTGTGTACAGAAATGAGGATTATTATGAATCGTTATCAGTTTGAAGTTCTTGCATTTCTTGAAAAAAATGGAAAGAATGTTTATGCAATCAGAACACTTTCAGATAAATTAAAAATATCAGGTACTGAGGTTAGTAAGGCACTTGATGAGTTGACCAATATAGGTGCAATATTAAGAAATGAAAACCTGTTAGAAATTACAGCTAAAGGTCTTGATATGCTTGAGCCATATAGAGTAAAAAGGGCGGTTATAATGGCTGCTGGTTTTGGTTCAAGAATGGTTCCAGTAACACTGGACAGGCCAAAGCCAATGGTTAAAGTCAATGGTGTGAGAATAATAGATACACTTTTAGATGCATTAGTATCAGTCGGAATAAAAGATATAACTCTGGTAAGAGGATACAAGAAAGAAAAATTTGATGAAATTACTGATAAATATCCTTTTATTAAGTTTGTTGATAATGATGTGTATGATAAAACAAACAATATATCATCAGCTATGGCTGCTCTTGAGAATATTGATGAATGTTATTTATGTGAGGCAGACTTATATATATCTAATCCGGATATAATTAGTAAGTATCAGTATAGCAGTAACATTCTTGGATCATTCTCAATAGAAACAGATGATTGGAGTTATAAACTTGATAACGGTTATATAACTGATTACAAAAAAGGTAATACGTTTTGTTTTAATTATTATGGTATATCATATTGGAATAAAGATGATAGTAAAAAATTACGAAATGATTTTAAACAGGTGTATGAAGAGGAACAAGATGGTAAGGATTATTTCTGGGAATTTATACCATTGGTATTACGCAAAGAAAGATATAATGTTGAAGTAAGACCATGTGAGAAGTCAGATATAATGGAAATAGATAATTTCTATGAACTTGTGCAGCTGGATTCTTCATATAAAGATTATCCGGGACAGGAATAAAAGTTTAATTACATTGGAGGTATTCACTGTGAAAAAGAATGAATTTTATATATTGAACAGTTTATATAACGGAAGTATAGGCCGTGCGGATTGTTCGTATGCATTAGATTGTGTCAGAGCCTTATCTGATACCAGAGCATATAACAGATTAGTTCATGCAGGATATATTGATAAAGAGAGTGGATGTCTTACTGAATTAGGTATTAAAGCTTTAGAGCCATATAAGGTTAATAATGCAGTTATTCTTGCAGCTGGTTCATCAACAAGATTTATTCCTTTATCACTGGAACAGCCGAAAGGTTTGTTTGAAGTAAGGGGAGAAAAGCTGATTGAAAGACAGATAGAACAACTTCAAAATGCAGGAATTAAGAATATTACGATAGTTCTTGGATATAAGAAGGAAATGTTTTTCTATCTCGAGGATAAGTATGGCGTTAAACTTATTATTAATGATTCATTTAATATTAAGAATAATATAGAAAGCCTGTATCTTGCAAAAGAAGAATTAAAGAATACATACATATGTGTAAGTGACAGTTACTATATAGAGAATCCATTTAATCAATATGAGTATATTACATATTACTCAGGTTATCGTGGAAATCTTATTACTGAAGAGATATATGCTGATGTCGACTCAGATGGTAAAATAGTCTGCATGGATAATAAACCAATAGATAATGGTTATATTCTTATGGGACATTCATTTTGGAAAAAAGAGTTTTCTGATTCATTTATTAATGTAATGGAAGATATCAGAGATGATGGAAAATATAATAATTCTTATTGGGAAATCCTTTTAAAAGATAAGCTTTCTGATTTACCATCAATGTATGTGAGAGAGTATAAAAAAGGAAATATATTTGAATTTGATTATTTTGAAGAGTTAAGAAAGTTTGATTCGCAATATTTAGGTTATACACATAGTGAAATAATAAGAAATATTAAGCTTGTATTCAGATGCGATGAAGAAGATATAGTTGACTTTAGAAATGTAAGTGAAGGTATGACTAATATATCTTTCATATTCAAGATTGATGGAGTGGATTATATATACAGGCATCCAGGTGATGGAACAGAAAGTATAATTAATAGAAAAAATGAAAAAAAATCACTTATTCTAGCTAAAAAAATAGGAATTGATCCAACATATATATATGCAGATGTGAATGAAGGATGGAAAATTTCTGTATTTATACCAGAATTCCGTGAACCAGACTATAATTCTTTTGAAGATTCTAAAAAGATACTTTCAGTGTTAAGAAAATTGCATAAGGCAGATATTAAAGTTGATTATGGTATGAAACCATGGGAAGATGCTCTTGAGATGGAAGCTTTGATTAAGAAAAAAGATTCCGATTGCTTTAAAGAATATGAACAGTTAAAATTAAAGATAGAAAAGCTTTATAATATGACACTTGGCGATGGAGTAGATAAATGCTTTTGTCATGGTGATACATATAAACCTAATTGGATGATAAAACCAGATGGAAGTGTTATACTTATTGACTGGGAGTATGGTGGATATTCAGATCCTGGAATTGATGTAGGTTATTATATTGTAGATGCAATGTATGATTTTGATAAGGCAGAAGAATTTATAAAAGAGTATCTTCAGGAAGAATATAGTGAGAAAACAAGATTTCATTACATGGCCTATGTTGCAATAATAGCATATTATTGGTTTGTATGGGCAATTTATCGCGAGCTGTGTGGTGCCAATATAGGAGAAGCTTTAATTAATTGGCGCAAAATGGCAGAAATATACTCTGATTATCTTTTGAATAATTAAAAAATATTTGTTAATGATAAAAGCTGTAGTTTATGTGTAAAATGAATTACAGCTTTTATAATTTTGTGTTGTTTATAATACCGTTTGAGCCGGTTTAATTGACAAAATGAGCAGTATGAGATATAATTTTCCAGCGTATATGTGTGAAGTCTACATATATTTGATACAAACTCGATATGCACAAAAGGTGCGCAGAAATGGCAATTAATATATTTATTTATATAAGAAATGAGGTATATCATGAAGAAAACAGCGTTAATAATGGCAGGTGGAAAAGGGGAAAGATTCTGGCCAAGAAGCAGAGTTAACCTTCCTAAGCAGTTTTTATCATTAACAGATGATGGAAAGACAATGATTCAGCTTACGGTTGAGAGAATCAGTCCATTAGTTGATATTAAGGACGTATATATTGCAACGAATGCTAATTATAAGGAACTTGTAAAGCAGCAGCTTCCAGGTCTTCCTGAGGAGAATATTTTATGTGAGCCTATTGGAAGAAATACAGCTCCATGTATAGGACTTGGTGCAGTTCATGTGGCAAGCAAGTATGATGATGCGGTTATGATAGTTCTTCCATCAGACCATCTTATAAAGCACAATGATATATTTAAGGATACATTTGTTAATGCATGTGATATAGCAGAGAAGGGTGAGAACCTTGTAACTGTTGGTATTACACCGAATTACCCAGAAACAGGTTATGGTTATATAAAGTATAACAAGGATAATAAAGAGGGTGAGAGCTTTTCAGTAGAGAAGTTCGTAGAAAAGCCAGATCTTGATACAGCTAAGGCATATCTTGCAGATGGTTCTTATCTTTGGAACTCAGGTATGTTTGTATGGAAGGTATCGACTATACTTTCATGCTTTAAGAAGTATATGACTTCAACATATGAAGGATTATTAAAGATCAAAGAATCAGTTGGTACAGCAGATTATCAGAATACTCTTGAAAAGGAATTCCCTAATCTTGAATCACAGTCAGTTGACTATGGTATCATGGAGAAGGCTTCTGATATATACACGCTTGCTGGTAATTTTGGCTGGGATGATGTTGGCTCATGGCTTGCAGTAGGAAGAATCAAAGAAAATGATTCAGAAGGTAATGTTGTGAATGGCAATGTTGTTACAGTCAATACACAGAACTGTGTTATTGAAGGTGCAGACAAGCTTATCGCAACTGTAGGATTAAGAGACATGATAGTTGTTGATACTAAGGATGCTACACTCATTTCTACTAAGGAGAACGCAGGTGAGATAAAGAAAGTACTTGCTAAGCTTAGAGAAGAGGGAAAGAATCAGTATTTATAATTTGGTAAATATATAATGATTTAAGTGTGGAAACTATAAAAGTTAATTTAGCTTTCGTGAAAATACTTGCAATATGCCAGACACAGGTAATATGATTTTGTGGTAAGGTGTTTTGTGCGAGTTTAAAGCGTATATTTTTATTTATAGAAATGGAGATTAATTATGAAAAACGCATTAATTACAGGTATAACAGGACAGGATGGTTCATATTTAGCAGAGCTTCTTCTTGAAAAGGGCTATAATGTATATGGTCTTATGAGAAGAAAGAGTGTTGTGGATTATGGAAACGTAGATCATATCAAGGATAAGATTCACTTTATCTATGCAGATATGCAGGATATAGTATCACTTATATCAGCAATGAAGATATCACAGGCAGATGAAGTATATAATCTTGCAGCACAATCATTTGTTGCAACATCATGGGATACACCATGTACAACAGCTGATATTGATGCTATTGGTGTTACTAACATGCTTGAAGCTATAAGAATCGTAAAGCCAGAGTGCAGATTCTATCAGGCATCAACATCAGAGATGTTCGGTAAGGTTCAGGCTATACCTCAGACAGAGGATACACCTTTCTATCCAAGAAGCCCATACGGAGTTGCTAAGCTTTACGGACATTGGATAACAAAGAACTATAGAGAAAGCTACAATATGTATGCTTGTTCAGGAATCCTTTTCAACCATGAATCAGAAAGAAGAGGAAAAGAGTTCGTTACAAGAAAGATTACTAATGCTGTAGCACGTATTAAGTTAGGACTTCAGGATTGTGTAGAACTTGGTAATCTTGATGCAAAGAGAGACTGGGGTCACTCAAAGGATTATGTTAGGGCTATGTGGTTACTTTTACAGCAGGATGAGCCAGATGATTATGTAATTGCTACTAATGAGACAAGAACAGTAAGAGAATTCGCTAAGACAGCATTTGCAGCAGCAGGAATCGAAGTTGAGTTTGAGGGTGAAGGTGTTAATGAAATAGCAAAGGATAAGGCAACAGGCAAGGTTGTACTTAAGGTTAATCCAGATTTCTTCAGACCAGCAGAAGTTGAACTTCTTATTGGTAATCCAGCTAAGGCAGAGTCAAAGCTTGGATGGAAGAGAGAAATATCATTCCAGGAATTAGTTGAAAGAATGGTTAAGAATGATCTTGAACTTGTTAAGAAAGAAGCTGCTAATAATTAATAAATATAATGATGTTTATAGTCAGGGCAGAGAATGATTAATCTGTCCTGACAATATTTAATGTAGCAGAAGAGAGGTAGTTAATGAAGGCATTAGTAGTTGGCGGGGGTGGATTTGTCGGACCATATCTCGTAAGACACTTAACTAAAGATCTTGGATATGATGTGACAGTTACCAAGACGGAGAAAGAAACTCTTACAATAAATTCAGCAGTTGTAAGGAATCTTGATATTCTGGATAAGGATCAGATATCAGAGCTTCTTAGTGAGGAAAAACCAGATTATTTATTCCATCTTGCAGCCCAGTCTTCGGTTGCTTATTCATGGAAGAATCCTACACTGACAGTAGATGTAAACATAAAGGGTTGTGTGAATTTATTAGAAGCGGTAAAGGATGCAGATAAAAAGCCAAGAGTGCTTCTTATAGGTTCAGGTGAGGAATATGGACATATAAAGAAAGATGAATGTCCTATCATAGAAGATAATGTGTTAAGACCTGGAAATATATATGCAGCAACAAAGTCATGTCAGAATATGTTAGGAAAGATATATTCAGATGCATATGGACTTGATGTTATGATGGTAAGGGCATTTAATCATATTGGACCAAACCAGACACCTATGTTTGTGGTTGCTGATTTCTGTAAGCAGGTTGCAGATATAGAAAAAGGAAAACAGGAACCAGTAATATATGTTGGAAATTTAAGTGCAAAACGTGATTTCACAGATGTAAGGGATGTTGTAAAGGCTTATGCACTTCTTGTTAAAAATGGCAGACGTGGAGAAACATATAATGTTGGAACAGGACATGCCATTGAAATCAGACAGATACTTGACGAGATTATAGCAATGTCAGACAGAGATATTGAAGTTAAAATTGATGAAAAAAAGCTTCGTCCTGTTGATGTTCCGATTATAGAGCCTGATATAGATAAGATTAGGAAAGAAGTTGGTTGGCAGCCGGTCATTTCATTAAAACAGACTCTTAAAGAAACACTTGAATATTGGAGAAGTGTTGATTAATAAAGTGCCAAAGAGATATTAAATATATGAATAGACTGGAGGAGAAGAATGAAAGTAGTACTTTTAGCCGGTGGCTTCGGAACAAGAATAAGTGAGGAAAGTCAGTTTAAGCCAAAGCCAATGATTGAGATAGGTGGAAAGCCTATTTTATGGCATATTATGAAGGAGTATGCATACTATGGTTTTGATGAATTTATCATATGTGCAGGTTACAAGCAGTATGTAATAAAAGAATGGTTTGCAGATTATTTTCTTCATAACAGTGATATCACATTTGATTTCACTAAGGGAACTAACGATATGATTATTCATGAGCAGCACTGTGAGCCATGGAAGGTTACTGTAGTTGATACAGGACTTAACACTATGACAGGTGGAAGAATCAAGAGAGTCCAGAAGTATGTAGGCGATGAACCATTCCTTATGACTTATGGAGATGGAGTATGTGATGTTGATATATCAAAGCTTGTAGATTTCCATAAGAACCATGGCAAGATTGCTACACTTACAGCAGTTATGTTAGAGCAGCAGAAGGGCGTGCTTGATATCGGTGGTGACAATGCAGTTAAGTCATTCAGAGAGAAGAGCCACATGGATGGAGCTCCAATCAATGCCGGATATATGGTGTTAAATCCTGAAATATTTGACTATATTGAAGGTGATGATACAGTCTTTGAGAAAGAACCACTTGAAAAGCTTGCAAAAGAAGGACAGCTTATGTCATACATGCACAAGGGCTTCTGGCAGTGCATGGATAACAAAAGAGAGATGGATATGCTTGAGAAGTATCTTGCCACAGGAACAGCTCCTTGGAAGAAGTGGTAAATTCACAGGTGGCAGATTATATAGAATTATATAAGATGAATATTTATATGTTTTTAAGATAGTTGATAAGCAGAAAGGTTATATACAAAGATGGATTTAAGCTTTTATAAAGGAAAGAAAGTCCTTGTAACAGGACATACAGGTTTTAAGGGTTCATGGCTCTGCAGGATACTTGTAAAGGCAGGTGCCAAGGTAACAGGATATTCACTTGTACCACCTACAACACCTAATCTTTTCTCTATGGCAGATGTAGAGAACAACATAAACTCAGTAATAGGAGACATAAGAGATCTTGAACATCTAAAAAAGGTGTTTGAAGAAACACAGCCAGAAATAGTGCTCCACCTGGCAGCACAGCCAATCGTAAGGGATTCTTATAAAGACCCTGTATACACATATGAGACTAATGTCATGGGTACAGTGAATATATGTGAATGTGTAAGGCTTAACCCATGTGTAAAGTCATTCCTTAACGTGACAACAGATAAGGTATACCATAATAACGAATGGGCTTGGGGCTACAGGGAAAATGAGCCTTTGGACGGATATGACCCATATTCTAACAGCAAGTCATGTTCAGAGCTTGTAACACACAGCTATATCAATTCATTTTTTAATGATATGGATGTTACAGTATCAACAGCAAGAGCTGGCAATGTTATAGGTGGTGGTGATTTTGCCAACGACAGAATCGTTCCGGACTGTGTAAGGGCTGCTGTAAAGAAAGAGGATATAGTTGTCCGTAATCCACATTCAACAAGACCATACCAGCATGTCTTAGAACCACTTGCAGCTTATCTTATGATAGCCATGAAGCAGTACGAAGATAAGAAGTATGCAGGCTTTTATAACGTAGGTCCGGATGAGAGTGACTGTATAACAACAGGAACACTTGTTGATACATTCTGTAACAAGTGGGGAGAAGGACTTAAGTGGATAAACAAGTATGATGGAGGTCCACACGAGGCTAATTTCTTAAAGCTTGACTGTTCTAAGTTAAAGACGACATTTGGCTGGAAGCCAAGATGGAACTTTGATATGGCTATAGAAAAGTCAGTAGAATGGTCAAAGGTATATGCATCTGGCGGGGACGTTGTTGCATGTCTTGATAAGGAAATTGATGAATTCTTTAATGATTAAGCTAAAAAGATATATTATTAGCTTTCTTTCGACACCGACATCAATATATTATCTTAGAAATAAAAATGCAGAAATATAAAAATTTTGGAATATAAAAATATAGAATGGAGAAAAGTATGTTTGAAAACAAGAACGAATTAGAAGCAAGAGAAGAAATTCTTGGAATTGTTGATGAATACTGCAAGAAGTATCATAACCAGAAAAAGTATAAGGAAGGGGACAGAATTCCTTATGCAAGCCGCGTATATGACAGCAAGGAAATGATGAATCTTGTAGACTCAGCACTTGAGTTCTGGCTTACATCAGGACGTTATACAGATGAGTTTGAAAAGAAGCTTGGCGAATATCTTAATGTAAAGTATGTATCAGTAGTAAACTCAGGTTCATCAGCCAACCTCAACGCATTTATGGCACTTACATCACCACTTCTTGGTGACAGAAGAATAAAGAGAGGCGATGAGATAATAACAGTAGCAGCAGGCTTCCCAACAACAGTAACACCAGCTATCCAGTATGGTGCTGTTCCAGTATTCGTAGATGTTACTATTCCACAGTATAACATCGATGTAACAAAGCTTGAAGAAGCTTACTCAGATAAGACAAAGGCAGTCATGATAGCACATACACTTGGTAATCCTTTTGACTTATCAGCAGTAAAGGAATTCTGTGATAAGCATAATCTCTGGTTAGTAGAAGACAACTGTGATGCACTTGGTTCTAAGTATACAATCAATGGTGAAGAAAAGTTCACAGGTACAATCGGTGATATCGGAACAAGCAGCTTCTATCCACCACATCATATGACAATGGGTGAAGGTGGTGCTGTATACACAAACAATGCACTCCTTAACAAGTGTATCCGCTCATTCAGAGACTGGGGACGTGACTGCGTATGCCCATCAGGAAAGGATAACCTCTGCGGACACAGATTCGATAAGCAGTATGGAGAACTTCCATTAGGATATGACCATAAGTATGTATATTCACACTTTGGATATAACCTTAAGGCAACAGATATGCAGACAGCAGTAGGCTGTGCACAGCTTGAGAAGTTCCCTTCATTCGTTGAAAGAAGAAGACATAACTTTGACAGATTAAGAGCAGCACTTGCTGATATCGAAGATAAGGTAATACTTCCAGTACCATGTGATAACTCAAGACCAAGCTGGTTTGGTTTCCTTATCACAGTAAAGGAAGGCATAGACAGAAAGGCAGTTGTAGAGTATATCGAAAACCACGGAGTACAGACAAGAAATCTTTTTGCAGGAAATCTTATAAAGCATCCATGCTTTGATGAGATGAGAGCAACAAAAGAAGGCTACAGAGTAGTTGGAAATCTTGATAATACAGATAGAATCATGAGAGATACATTCTGGGTAGGAGTATATCCAGGAATGACAGATGAGATGATAGATTATATGGCTAAGACTATAAAGGAAGCAGTTAATCAGTAGTCTGATATATATTAAAAATAAATAATATTATAATCCAGACATTATATTTAATGTCTGGATTATAATGATGTAAGGGTATATATTGATATGGGAAAAATGATATACGGATTTATAGAAAAAATATACATGTTTTTTGTTGAATTGCTTTTTAAGATTATTAGAAAGGATTTAACAGATAAAACCAGACAGACATTTAAAGAATTTCTACAGTTTGGATTAGTAGGTGTATCTAATACTGTAATATCATATTTACTTTATGTTGTAACGCTTGTTCTTGTTTCTAAAAGTGGAGTGACATTTGATTATATTATAGCCAATGTAGTTTCATGGGTGCTTAGTGTTCTCTGGTCATTTTATTGGAATAATAAGTTTGTGTTTAAGAAAGAAGAAGGCGAACATAGAAATATATGGGCAGCATTATTTAAAACATATGTATCATATGGATTTACAGGATTAATATTAAATAATGTTTTATCAGTTATATGGGTTTCAGTACTACATGTAAGCAAAATGATAGCACCAATTATTAATCTTATAATCAACATCCCAATTAACTTTTTCTTAAATAAAATATGGGCTTTTGGTAAAAAGTAGTAAAATAAGATATATTTGAAAGGTATGGGTACAATTTATATGAAAAGAGCTGTAATAACAGGACCAACAGGTTCTATAGGTATTGCTTTGATTAATGAACTTGAAGCTAATGGTATTGAAGTTGTTGCTGTTGTAAGACCTGGTTCTAAAAGAGCTGACAGAATAAAAGAAAGTCCTTTAGTAAAATGTGTTAAGTGTGATCTTTCTAAGCTTGATAAATTGCCAGAATTAATACCGGATGGAGCAGATGTATTTTATCATTTTGGATGGGATGGAACATTCGGAGACAGCCGTAACAACATGAAAGGACAGAACCTAAATGTTAAATATGCACTTGATGCTGTAGAAGCTGCCTCAAAGTTAGGATGTAAAACATTCGTAGGAGCAGGATCACAGGCAGAATATGGAAGATTTGAGGGGAAACTTAATGGAAGTACCCCAACATTTCCAGAAAATGGATATGGAATAGCTAAATTATGCGCAGGTCAGATGACACGTATAATGTGCCAGCAAAAAGGAATTAAGCATATCTGGACGAGAATACTCAGTATATATGGACCATATGATGGCGAAAAAACAATGGTAATGAGTACGATAGACAGACTTCTTAAAGGAGAAGTTCCTTCATGTACGAAGGGTGAGCAGATGTGGGATTTTCTGTATTCAAAAGATGCAGCACTGGCTATGAGACTGCTTGGTGAGAAGGGTATAGATGGAAAAATATATTGTATAGGAAGTGGACAGGCAAGACCGCTTAAGGAATATATTAATATAATGGGAGAAATCATAGATAGTACGATCCAAATAGGATTCGGGGATATACCTTATAGTCCTAATCAGGTTATGTATCTGTGTGCAGATATAGAAGATTTAAAGGCTGATACTGGCTTTGAACCACAATATACATTTGAAAAGGGTATTGTAGAGACAATCCAGTGGTGCAGACAGCAGAATAATAAATAATATACGTAAGAAAAAGACTGTTAGTTATCTGACAGTCTTTTTTGTACACTAATGAATCTGTATTGTATTAAAAATAATATGAAATAAAAAATAATAAAATTAAAAATAATGAAATAAAAAAATGAAATATAAAATAATATACAAAAAGTGGTGTTTATTATAATTATAGTGTATAATAGCTGTAAATAAAAAGATATAGATACAGTATATCATAAATATACTAGTAAAGATACGTGTTTTATAGTAATACTTTATTTACGCATTATAAAATAATAATAGAATTGTCATGATTATGGAAAGGAGATTATTAATATGTTAAAGGATTGGAATAAAATGGAATTGCCATCAGATGAAGAGATTGAAAACAGACTTAAAGCAGCAAGAGATAAGCTTGTTAAACAGCAGATCATGATGAAAGAAAAAAAGCTTCCGGTTATTGTTTTGTTTGAAGGATGGGGTGCAGCTGGAAAAGGAAGTGTTTTAGGAAAAGTAATAAAAAATATTGATCCAAGATTTTTTAAGGTTGCAGTCATGGATGAACCTACAGATGAAGAGAAAAGAAAACCATTTTTATATAGACATTTTATAAAAATTCCAGAGGCTGGAAAGTTCGTTTTTATGGATAGTGGATGGATGTCAGAGGTTACAAGACAGAAGTTAAGAGCAGAATTATCAGACGAACAGTATAATAAGAGGGTAGAAAGCATTAAAAGGTTTGAACGGCAATTAACAGATAATGGATATCTGCTTCTTAAGTTTTTCTTTGATATAGATAAAAAAGAACAAAAAAAGCGGCTTAATAAGCTTAAGGAAGATAAGAATACAAAGTGGCGTGTAAGTGAGCATGATAAATGGCAGAATAAGCACTATGATGAATGTCAGATTGTTTATGATCAGTATCTTTGTGATACTAACCATTCAAGTGCACCATGGTATCTGGTTAATGCAAAGGATAAAAAATGGGCACAGCTGCAGGTGCTTGAAACAATCGTTCAGGGTATAGATACAGCATTTGCCAATAGTGCATTGTCAGTTCCATTGCTGCAGAATGCATTTCCACTTAAGCCTATCCATAAGCTTTCAGAGGTTAATCTTGATAAGAGCCTTTCGGACGAAGAATATGAAAGACTTCTGGGCATGTATCAGAAAAAGCTTGGAGAACTTCATAATGAATTATATAAAAAGAAGATTCCTGTTATCATAGCTTATGAGGGCTGGGATGCCGCTGGAAAGGGAGGCAATATAAGAAGGATAGCAGAGGCACTTGATCCAAGAGGATATGAAGTGCATCCTATAGCAAGTCCTGAGCCACACGAGAAAGCAAGGCATTATCTATGGCGGTTCTGGAACAGGCTGCCAAAGACAGGACATATAGCAATATTTGACAGAACCTGGTATGGAAGAGTTATGGTTGAAAGACTTGAGGGCTTCTGTAGCGTAAATGACTGGCAGAGAGCATATGTTGAGATTAATGAGTTTGAGAAGGAGCTTTCAGACTGGGGTGCAGTTATAATAAAGTTCTGGGTACAGATTGATAAAGATACACAGCTTGAAAGATTTAAGGACAGGGAGAATACTCCTGAAAAACGCTGGAAGATAACAGAAGAAGACTGGCGAAACAGAGAAAAGTGGGACAGCTACGAGGAGGCTGTTAATGAGATGCTTTTAAAGACTAATACAGCTTATGCCCCTTGGCATATATTGGAATCCAATGATAAAAAGTATGCCAGAATTAAGGCATTAAAGACAGTTATAGAAGCACTTGAGGCAAGATTTTAGAGGATATACAGGACATACATGTTGAATAATAAATCTAATCAGATAGTGTCAAATGACCTATGAAAAAACTAAAAGCGCACAGGGAGATGTTATATGGATTACTTATCTCACAATGTAGCAGTTAATCTTAATAGAATAAGGACATCTAAGGGAATGAGTCTGGATGCTGTGTCAGAACAGACAGGAGTAAGCAAAAGCATGCTTGCACAGATAGAAAAAGATGCTGCCAATCCATCGTTAGGTACACTTGGAAAGATTGCAAGTGGACTAAGAATAGAATTTCATGAGCTTATAGATACACCACCTATGGAGTCTTGTCTTGTTGATATCAAAGATATGATCCCGACTAAAGAGTCGGAAGGAAAGTATACAGTGTGGACTTGTTTTCCATATGAAGATAATCATCTTTTTGAGATATACAGGATAAATATTGAAGCTGGTAATGAATATGTAAGTGGTGCTCATGGAGAGAAAACCAGGGAATATATAAGTGTATTTAAGGGACAGCTTACAATTGAGTGCAATAATGATATACAGATAGTAGATTGTGGGCAGGTGTATCGGTTTGAAACAGATAAGGTTCATACATATAGAAATGAAACAGATGAGAGGTTAGAGCTTCTATGTGTATTTATGGATTATCATTAAATGCACATCATGTCCAATATAATGCACAAACGATTGTAATAAAAGATAAAAATATAGATTAAATAAAATTAATATAAAAAAATAGAACGATAAATAATTAAAATTATGCATAAAAATACAGTTTTTATAGATGATTAACTGAATATTGTAAAAAATATCTGCAAAAAACTTTTTTACGGTGAAAAAAATCCAATTTCTGCATTTTTTTAAATACAGTGTTGACATCCAATATATTATATGTTAATGTATCAATGTCAAATAAATAGAACGAATTAATTAAGGCAAAGGCGCCATTACAACTAACAAGTTGTTCGCCTTTGCCTTTTTTATTTTCGTTATTATAAGAATGCATTTGTTGACACTGCTTAAGTAACCAACTATTTATTAACACATTTATTGACAGATGTGAGAAAAAACAATTTTTGGATACGTACCAAAGGGTACGCAGAAAGGAGTCAATTATGAAATTAAAGGATACAGGATTAACAGCACAGGATATTAAGGACAAAGTAAGTAAGTATATGATTGATACATATGAAAGATTTGACTTTGTTGCTGAAACAGCTAAGGATATGTATATATATGATGAAAATAAAACACCATATCTTGATTTTTATGCAGGTATTGCGGTAAATAGCGCAGGCAGCTGTAATGAGAAGGTTGTTGCTGCTGTTAAGGATCAGGTTTCAGATATAATGCATACATTTAACTATCCATATACCATCCCTCAGGCATTGCTTGCTGAGAAAGTATGTGAAACTATTGGAATGGATAAGATATTTTATCAGAATTCAGGTACAGAGGCTAACGAAGCTATGATTAAGATGGCTCGAAAGTATGGTATTGAAAAGTATGGACCAAACAGATATCATATTGTAACAGCAAAGGATGGCTTCCATGGAAGAACATTTGGTGCTATGTCTGCAACTGGTCAGCCAGGTAATGGATGTCAGGTTGGTTTCGGTCCTATGGCATATGGTTTCTCATATGCACCATATAATGATCTTAAAGCGTTTGAGGATGCCTGCACAGAGAACACAATTGCTATTATGATTGAACCAGTACAGGGCGAAGGTGGTGTACATCCTGCTACTATGGAATTCATGACAGGCTTAAGAAAGTTTTGTGATGAACATGAGATGTTACTTCTTATTGATGAGGTTCAGACAGGCTGGTGCAGAACTGGTGCTGTAATGTCTTATATGAATTATGGTATTAAGCCAGATATCGTATCTATGGCTAAAGCACTTGGAGGTGGTATGCCTATCGGAGCTATATGTGCAACAGCTGAGGTTGCAAAGGCATTTACTCCTGGTTCACATGGTACAACCTTTGGTGGACATCCAGTATCATGTGCAGCAGCTCTTGCAGAGGTTAATGAACTTCTTGACAGGGATTTAGCTGGTAATGCAAAGAAAATGGGAGATTATTTCAGCGCTAAGTTAGAAACATTGCCTCATGTTAAGGAGGTCAGACATCAGGGGTTATTAGTTGGTGTTGAGTTCGATGATACTATCGGTGGAGTAGATGTAAAGCATGGATGCTTTGACAGACATCTTCTTATTACAGCAATCGGAGCACATATTATCCGTATGGTTCCACCTCTTATAGTATCAGAGGAGGATTGTGATAAGGCATATGAGATTATTAAGGAAACAGTAGAAAGCCTTAGTAAGTAATCTGAAATGGCTTTCTAAAATAGCTGTTTAATATAATTTCAGATGATTTACAGCATATTGTTATATATAGACATATAGTAGGTGAAAGAGATGTCTGGTTATTGTTTTTATAGGAAACATAATCAGGCATCTTATATTTTTAATTAATAAGAGCAGCAGGTATGATGTACGGCAGCTATAATATATGGCAGGCAGGATGTATGCTTTTATATTGCTAAAATACGATAAATGCGATATATTGATGGGTAATATGGTGTAAGTATCAAAAGTATAAATTGCTTATTTTTGCGAGCACAAACGTAATGTATACTTTTGACACTTACATCATAATATTGTTAGGAGTGTAAGTGTATTATGAATATGGATAAATATGTAATCAGAATGGCACAGGAAAAAGATAAAGCCAGAATATTGGAAATATATGCGTATGCTAGAAACTTTATGGCAGCCAATGGTAATCCAAATCAATGGAAAAATAATAATCCGTCAAAAGAGGTAATAGATGAAGATATATCTGCTGGTAATCTTTATGTAATAGAGGAAACTGGCACAGAAACCCTGGATGGGATAAAGAAAGGTGCAGATAATGAAAACAGCATAGTCCATGGAGTGTTTTTCTTTAAGATAGGAGAAGATCCAACATATAAGGTTATAGAGCGTGGAAGCTGGTTGTCAGATGACATATATGGAACTATTCACAGAGTTGCAGGCGATGGAAGGATACATGGTGTACTGGCCATGGCAGTGCAATTCTGTGAACAGAGCATAAATCATCTTAGAATAGATACACATAATGATAATAAAATAATGCAGCATGTTATAGAAAAGAACGGTTTTAAGAGGTGCGGAATTATACACGTAAATGACGGCTCAGAAAGAATCGCATATGAAAAGCTGGTGTAATATCAGAAGCTGCGATTCTTAACGTAATTAATAAACTTTTCTGTACTATCTGTTGTGTAGCTGCCGTTTCTCCATACAATTCCTATATCCTGTGAAATGGCAGGATTAATAGGAAGACCAATTACACCCGGCAGATTGTGAAGCATAGAGGAGTAAAGAAATGCACCACCTAAATTATTACATACGAAGTTTCTTATTGTATATAACTGGCTCGCATGAAGAATGGTATGAGGATTGATTCCTAAGCTCTTAAAGGCTGCTTCAAGTGTTTCATTTTGAACAGAGTCAGTATTATACATAATAACTGGTTCATCTTTAATCATATCAATAGTTATTTCATGACATTTGGCAAGTGAATGTTCCTTTGATACACAGAATACCAGTTTGTCAGTCATCAGCTTATAGGTATTCAGCTTATCTATCTCATAAAAATGCATATTTACAAGTGCAAGATCAAGTTTACCTTCCATAACCATATTGGCAGCACGGATAGAGCCATATTCAAATAATTCAAATGGAATGTCAGGATATTCCTTTCTAAACTCAATCAGCATATCTGGAAAAAATATTGTGCTAAGAAGAGGTGGGATGCCTATTCGTAAAGGAGATATATTTTTACCAAGATCGTGAAACTGTTCCATAGTATCGTTATATTCTGCCAAGAGCTTTTGTGCTTTCTGATAAAACACTTCTCCCTCCTTAGTAAGTGAAAGGTGGTTTTTTGTTCTTGTAAAAAGGTTTATGGAGAACTCCTTTTCCAGCTCCTTAATAGCTGTAGAAATAGCAGGCTGTGTGACATATAATTCAGCAGCAGCCTGGGTTATACTGTGTAGTCTTGTTGCAGCACAGAAGTATTCTAATTGAACAATTTTCATAATATTCATTTCTCCCTTGTACTTGTTATAATCTATTTTTCTTTTTATAAAGCATCTTAGAACTAAAAATCCTTATTTTTATGTACTATATAAGCATTAATTAAGTCTTTTTAGAAATATACATTATTTGTATACATAGTGCAATTGTTAAAAGTTGATAATTAATATTAAAAAAATGTTAAAATTATATCATACTTTTGTCTAAAATGTCTAAAATTGTTAAAAACACATAAAAAAAAATTATGATATCATAGTTTTTTGTAAATTTACAACAAGTAAAAGCCTTTATATAATACAAACAAGCAAAGAAAATAGAAAAGCTAGCAGGATATTTTCGAGTAAATATATAATGAATTGGAGGATTTTTATGAGTCATGCAACAATAACTTTATTATTTTTGTTGTTTGCAATCATAATGTTTATGTGGGAAAAAATCCCATTGGGACTTACTTCGATGATAGTCTGCGTGGGTTTGGTTGTCACAGGGGTACTTGATTGGAAAACAGCATTTATGGGATTCATTGACAGCAATGTAATTCTTTTTGTAGCAATGTTTATAGTAGGTGGAGCACTTTTTGAAACTGGAATGGCGAATAAGATTGGGGGAATAGTTACTCACTTTGCTAAATCAGAAAAACAGCTCATTATAGCGATTATGGTTATCGTAGGTTTAATGAGTGGAGTGCTTTCTAATACTGGAACAGCCGCGGTACTTATTCCGGTTGTCATAGGAATAGCAGCCAAGTCTGGATATTCAAGGTCAAGACTGCTTATGCCACTTGTTTTTGCAGCAGCTATGGGTGGTAATCTTTCACTTATAGGTGCACCTGGTAATCTTATAGCACAGTCAGCGATGCAGGAAATTGGTAAGTCATTCGGCTTCTTTGATTATGCAAAGGTAGGCTTTCCAATACTTATTGTAGGTGTAATCTTCTTTGCATTAATAGGAAATAAATTGCTTCCTAATAATAAACTGTCAGATGATGATTCAGCTTACAGCAGCAAGGATGACTTTAGTGATGTGCCAAAGTGGAAGCAGTGGTTATCACTTATAATTCTTATACTTACTCTTCTTGGAATGATATTTGAGGATAAGATAGGAATTAAGTTATGTATAACAGGCTGTATTGGAGCACTTGCACTTGTACTTACCGGTGTTATATCAGAGAAACAGGCACTTAAGTCAATTGACTTAAAGACTATATTCTTATTTGGAGGAACACTTTCACTTGCATCAGCACTCTCAAAGTCTGGAGCTGGAGAGCTTATAGCTCATAAGGTTATTGGAATGTTAGGAGATAATCCTTCACCATATTTGTTGACATTTGTAGTATTTATGCTGTGCTGTGTATTAACTAACTTTATGAGTAATACAGCAACAACAGCACTTATGGTTCCTATCTGTTTATCAATAGCAGAGGGAATAGGAGCAGATCCAAGTGCAGTACTTATGGCTTGTGTAATAGGTGGTTCATGTGCATATGCAACACCTATCGGAATGCCAGCTAATACTATGGTAATTGGTGCAGGCGGATATACCTTTAAGGATTATGCAAAAGCAGGTGTACCTTTGATACTTGTGTCAACAGTTGTAAGTATGATACTGTTACCAATTTTATATCCATTCTTTCCATAAAAGATAATGAAGGTATAAGAATGCGAATGATGAAAAAGATGTGTTAAATAATTTATTTATAACATAAACAAAAACAAAATAATAATAGTAGAATTATTAAGGAGGAATAATATGTCTAAAGAAGCACAAGTAAAACAGCTTACTGATTATATGGCAAAGTTCGTTGCTTACACAGCAAAGAAACTTCCAGATGATGTAATCGCAAAACTTCAGGAGTTAAGAGATAAGGAGGATAGTCCTTTATCTAAGACAATCTATAATACAATGTTTGAAAATCAGAAACTTGCAGTAGAACTTAATCGTCCAAGCTGCCAGGATACAGGAGTACTTCAGTTCTGGGTAAAGTGTGGTACTAATTTCCCACTTATTGGTGAACTTGAGACACTTCTTAAGGAAGCAGTTGTTCAGGCTACATTTGAAGCACCATTAAGACATAATAGTGTTGAAACATTTGACGAATATAATACAGGTAAAAATGTAGGTAAGGGAACACCAACAGTATTTTGGGATATTATTCCAGATAGTGATAAGTGTGAAATATATACATATATGGCTGGTGGTGGTTGTACACTTCCAGGTAAGGCTATGGTTCTTATGCCAGGAGAAGGTTATGAGGGCGTTACAAAGTTTGTTCTTGATGTTATGACAAGCTATGGTTTAAATGCATGTCCTCCACTTCTTGTAGGTGTAGGTGTTGCAACATCAGTTGAAACAGCAGCTCTCCTTTCAAAGAAAGCACTTATGAGACCTATTGGTTCACATAATGATAATGAAAGAGCAGCAAAGATGGAAAGACTTCTTGAAGATGGAATTAACTCTATAGGCTTAGGACCTCAGGGTATGGGCGGAAAATATTCAGTTATGGGTGTTAATATCGAGAATACAGCTCGTCATCCATCTGCAATCGGTGTAGCAGTAAATGTAGGCTGCTGGAGCCATAGAAGAGGACACATTATATTTGATAAAGACCTTAACTATACAATAACAACACATACGGGGGTGACTTTATAATGGTAGAGATAAGAAATGGTAAGAAAGTACTTATTACACCTGTGTCAGCAGAGGACTTAGAAGATATCAAGGTTGGAGATATAGTATACCTTGATGGAAGCATGACAACATGCCGTGATGTTGCACACAGAAGACTTGTAGAAGAAGGCAGAGAGCTTCCAGTAGATGTAAGAAATAATGCAATATTCCACGCTGGACCAATCATCAGACCACTTGAAAATGATAAGTTTGAGATGGTTTCTGTAGGTCCTACAACAAGTATGAGAATGGAAAAGTTTGAGTATGAATTCGTTAAGCTGTCTGGTGTAAGAGTAATCATCGGTAAAGGTGGTATGAAGGAAAATACAGAGAGAGCCTGTAAGGAATTCGGCGCTATTCACTGTGTATTTCCAGCAGGAAATGCCGTAGTAGCAGCTACTGAGGTTGAAGAAATAGTAAGAGCTGAATGGCGTGACTTAGGAATGCCAGAAACACTTTGGAACTGCCGTGTTAAAGAATTTGGTCCGCTTATTGTATCTATAGATACTAAGGGCAACAATATGTTTGAAGAAAACAAAGTTACATTTAATCAGAAAAAAGATGCAGCATATGAGAAGATATCTAAGGAAGTTGGATTTATCAAATAATTCAGCTAAATAACAGCGATATCTGACAATATCTGACCAATAATCAAACTGATTATATGGAAGGATATATACATTGTGCATAATGTGCAATACACAATGTTTATATATAGAACGAGCCTATGTTATATAGCAATGTGATTATTTATATAACATATGTTTATTCAAAACATAATAATGCTGGTGCAAACAACTTCTAACCAGCAATAAATGGTGTATAAGCATCGGTAAGTTATGGTTTATAAAGTGCCAATAAACCATAACCTACAAAAACACAGTACAAAAGATAAAGTATTAATCAATATTTATACTTACATTAAACCTAAACCTAATATTTAAGGGCAGAGGGCTGTTGCATCAAAGACAAAAGATGTAACAGTCCTTTGTTTTATATAATGTATATAAAATGATTAAGATGAATAGTGTATACAAAAATGCATAAGAAAGATGGATAGAAAAAGATGCGTACTATGCCGAAAAATGCTAAAATAGTTGCAGAGTATTTATTGTATCTGGCTGATAACATAACAGAATTTAATAATCCAGAGGAACAGCTTGTTAGGTTAAAAGGCTTGATTTCGCATTTAAAGAATGAAGAACTGCCAGTGACAGGAGAAGAATTTGAAAGTGGTGCGTTGTTATATCATGTGTTAATGGATATAGAAGATTTTCTGTTATACAAACAGCATTTTATAAATAATCTTGATAAGATACAAAGAAAACATTACTGGAAAGGTTAAGGAATAATGGCAGTAATAAATATATTAGAAGATGATGAAGTTATAAGAGGACAGTTATCACAGCTTCTGCGTGATAAGGGGTATGAGGTTATAGAAAGTGCTGATATCAGTGGATTTAATAAAATTGATAGGGAAAATACAGACTTATACCTTTTAGATGTGTATTTACCAGACGGAGATGGATTTAGTGTATGCGAAAAGCTTCGCAGTGAAGGTTGTGTGACACCGGTTATATTCTTAACTTCGTGCGATGATGAGGACAGCATAACAAAAGGGCTTGATATAGGCGGTGATGATTATATAACGAAGCCTTTCAGGGTATCTGAGCTTTTATCAAGAATAAGTGCCAATTTAAGAAGACAGGCTATGCTTGATAAAAGTATTTCCAATATGGATAAAAGCAATTCTAATATATATACATTAGGTTCGCTTGTTATTAATTTTGATAATCTTACAATAAAGAAAGCTGCGAAGGATATACAGTTATCACCTACAGAATTTGCATTATTAGAGATACTTGTATGTAACCGCGGTCTTATTGTGAGAAGAGAAGTATTTTTTCAGAAATTATGGGACAGGACAGGAACATTTGTTGAGAATAATACTTTGACAGTAACAGTGAGCAGGTTAAAGACCAAGCTTGGGAAAATGGATAATTCGGACAAGAATTATATAGATACTATAAGAGGAGTTGGATACAGATGGAGAGAGCGTTAAAAAAGAGGTTATATGTGTATACAATAGGTATGTTTCTTGCAACTGTGTTGGTAGTATCAGTTATCACAATATATTATGAATACAGGGTAAGATATATGGCGACAACCCTGTATGGGGCTAATAAAGAGGCAGGCAAACAGCTTCTGTACATATTATTTTATGGAAGACAAGGCAACACAGTTACAGCAGATTATTCGGCTATATTGCAGGAGGCAGGTTATACAAGAAATGGTGCGTGGTATATGTTCTTATATGGTGGGGAATATATTCCATTTGCTGTAATTATTGGAATTATGGTTATACTGCTTGCCTTTGCAATATATAATATTGTAAAAATCGGACATGATGATGTGTACTCATATATGAATAAATTAAAGGAAGATAATGAGAATATATCAAAAGAATTAGACACTTACAGAACATATATGGAGAAGCGTAACAGACAGTTACAGGATTTTACGGAAAATATAGCACATCAGATAAAGACACCGCTTACGGCACTAAGCCTGTCGCTTGATATGATGGAGGAACAGCTTAATGCAAGGAAGACAGATGTACAGCTTAATTCTTATATATCAGATGCACAGTCAGAAGTGGTTTCTGGGAAAGCTCTGACAGATACAGGACTATCCAGTAATGAAAAGCTTATTAGTAATCTTGGTGAATGTTTCAGGCAGACTTACAGGATAAGGGATTTTATCACAAGGCTGTTGAAATTAAGCAGAATGGAGTCAGGGAAGATTGTATTAACAGAAGATGATATTAATGTTAATGAATTTATTAATGAGGTCATATCAGAAGTCCCTGTTGTTAATAACTGTAATATAACTTCATATTGTGATGATGAAGATTATTTTATTAATGCAGATGAGGAGTGGCTGTTGGAAGCATTTATTAATATTGTACAGAATTGCAGTGAAGAAGCTGAAAATGTGGATATAAATGCCGTATGCAATGCTGATAAGTGTATTATAACAATAAAAGATGATGGCAAAGGAATAGCAAAGGATAAGCTTGACAATATATTTAACAGGTTCGAGAGTGGAAAAAGCTATAATTCCCTTCATACAGGAATAGGCCTTAATCTTTCAAAGCTTATAATTGAGGCACATCACGGAAGCGTAAGTGTCAATAATAATGAAGACGGCAGGGGAGTAAGCTTCAGGATAATTATACCTAAATATAATATGAAAAGGAAAGCAAAATAGTAACTATACCAATATAATAACGATTGTAAGATTGCTGTAAGATTCATAGGATATTCTAGTTATAACATAAAAGAAAGGAGTGGCTGATATTAATATCAGAGTAATGACGTGAATATTCTAAAAATAACATTTAAAAGCGTAAAAAGAAGATACAGGCAGATTATAAGAGCGGCACTTACAACATTATTTGCAGTATTTTTTGTAACAGCAGTTCTTATATTTCAGGAAAATATGTATCAGTGGCAGATGCAGTCCAATAAAGACAGATTTGGCGACTGGTTTATCATGGATATAGGAAGTAGGCAGCCGGATAGTAATCTTACAGACCACATTTATATTGAACAGCCGGTAAAGGTGTCAAGAAGCGTTAATGTTCTTAACGATGACTGGCAGAGTGCAGGCTTTTATGTAGGAAGTTTTTCATCAGAGTTTCTTGCACAGTCACATATAAAGCTTGATGAGGGAAGACATCCAGAAAATAGTGATGAGATAGCAATGGACTGGAACACACTTCTGACACTCGGTTATAAAGGTGAGATTGGTGAGAGTATTAATCTTAAATATTGTGACAATAACAGCATAGGTAATAAAGAGAAAAGAAATGATAAGAATTATACACTTGTTGGTATATACAGAAATTATACTAATATATGGAATAATGGAAGGCAGATACCATCGGCAGTTGTAGTGGACAGTGAATTATCACAATTTAATTATGATACACGTTCGGTTTTCTTATATCCTATAAAGTCTTCAATAAAGACTGATGACTACAAAGCAGTATTTGACTCTATAAAGGAAAAGACATCAAAGAGTTATACATACAATTCAGGTGTATATGATTATAAGCCTTGGGGTTCAACAAGCATATATATTTATATGTATTTAATAGTTATGGCAATAGGAATAACAGCACTTTCTTACCAGCTTATTGAGTATAAGAATACAAGAAAGGCATCTTATAAGAAATATGCTTCCTTAGGTGCAGACAGTTCACAGCTTAGAAGAATGTATATTATTGAAAATACTTTGATAATAGTTCCAGCAGCTTTTATAGGAATAATTGCAGCATTTTTGGCTGGAGGAGTTGTAGGAGGCATACTTGAAGGCAAGGCAGGATTTTCATTTTATACAATTAATGTTTCTATCGTGTTAAAAAGTATTGTTTCTGTTGTAATAGCAGTTGTAGTTGAGGAGATAGTAGGACTGTTATCTAATGTTATGGATACAGTTAAAGAGAAGCGTCTTAAGGCAGGAAGCAAAAAGCAGATAGTTAATATTGAGGTTCGTAATAAGAATACATCATGCAGAAAATCCAAGCTTAAGGTATCTAATGTAAGCCGTGTAATTACAAGCAGGCTTATGAAGCGTGATGGTGTAGGAATGATAATAGGTGTAAGATTATTTTCACTGTTTATCTGTGTTGTACTTGTATTCAGTGTTTTGAAGATAACTACATCATTTGATAAATATAAGAAAAATAATTCACTTCCTGATATATATGGATATCTGGATGTACCATCATCTAATTATAGAACTGATATGATATATATATCTTACCTTAAAGATTTTGATAACTATCCAGATAAGTCGTTAAATATGGACGAATTTACACAGGATGATCTTATCAATAAAGAATACAACAGCAGGAACAGATATAATATTCCGTATGCTGAATTACGCCAGTTGATATTAGATAATGGTATGACAGCATTATTTACATCTATACCATATAATTCACCAGATAGAATTATAAAGTCTAATTGTGCAATAATGAATTCGCCTTTGGCTAAAGATGGTAATAATAGCCTTATAGAAGGTGTGTCATCTGATGTTATAGATGGTTTAAATGAAATACCGGGTATAGTTTCAATTGATTATTCTATATTTGAGTCAGAAAGAACGTGGTACTGGGATAACCAGGACTATCATAAGATGGGAATTGACAAGATTATAGCTGCACAGAGGGCTTCATCTATAGCTAAAACTATGAAAGATCCGACTTATGGAAGCCGGTATGTATTTGCAACAGAATATGTAAATCCAACAAAGAAAATATATGATATAGCAAGCAAATATATTGATAAATCCAATATTAATTATGATGACTTTGCAAGTGGAAAACAGGTTATAGTATTTATACAGGATAACTGTGAGGGTGATTATGATGATACATTAAAAGCTGGTGATACATTATATTATAATTATTATAATGTTCCATTTGGACAGTGTAATAAAGCAGGGTATATTACATCAAGCAATGCAGTATATCCATATGATATTCCATTTTTCAATAAATATAATAATAGTGGAAAAATTGATTTACAGGTAGAACTAAAAGATGAGGATAACCCTGATACAGCAAGTACAACATATAGTTTCACACAGACTGATTTAGAGGTGGAAACAATGTTTGGTGCCTGTGTAGCACCTAAGGTGGCAGCAGTTATTAAAGTTACAGATGAGGTTAAGGAAGATTTTAATGGTATAATGCCAGATTATGGTTATTACACAGCACTTGCAAGCACAGAACTTGCTAAGCAGGAGGTAGATAACCAGAAAGACCTTATGCTAAGAATTACGGGAGAAGAACTGACAGACGGAATAGATTTTAAATTACAGTATAATCAGATAAAGATAGATTACGACCTGTCATCAACATTTTCTGCTACTAACAACAAAGTCGCACTTTACCTTAAGAGCAATAATATTACTTATAAGTCAAATGTTGACAGCAAGAATGTATACAGAACGCAGCTTGTTAATAACATACTGCAATATGGAATAACTATAATGGCGGTAATAATTATCCAGCTTCTTATAATGGCAATAATTATAAGAAACAGGATAGAAAGCAGACGCGGCAAGTTCATTCTTTTTAGAAAAATGGGGATGACAAGAGGGAAGTTACTTGGAATATGTATGCGTGAAGCACTCAGGGAATCATTGTGGTGCATAGTAACACTTCCACTTATGCTTATATTGGAAGTGCTGATATATTCAAGTAATATAAGAAAATTATAGTTATATAGGCATAGGCAGCTTATAAATATATATTGATTAGGTAATATAAAAAATAATTATATGTGGAATTACATATATGCAATTAGAGATATAGAAATGGAGGATAAGTATGGAGGCTATATTACAGGCTAAAGAAATATCCAGGACATATCATACAGGAAGTGTAGATGTTCCTGCATTAAAGCAGTGCTCCCTTGAATTCGGGAAAGGTGAATTTACAGCTATTATAGGAAAGAGTGGTTCGGGAAAATCTACATTATTAAGAATACTTGGAAGTATGGATACACCAGATACAGGCAGTATATTAATAAAAGGTGAGGACATAACACATATGAAGGACAAGAAGCTGTCAGGTTTCAGAAGAAGAAATATAGGCTTTATATATCAGGATTACAGCCTGTTTCCAGAATTCACATCATATGAAAATATAGTTATGCCAATTCTCCTTGATGGGAAAAAGCCAGATGATGCAAAGGTTGATGAGATTTTATCAGAATTAGAGATAAGCCATTGTAAGAATAAATATCCATCAGAAATGTCAGGTGGAGAACAGCAGAGAGTGGCAATTGCCAGAGCACTTATAACAAGTCCGGCTGTTATATTTGCTGACGAACCTACAGGAAATCTTGATGCGGGAAGTGCAGAAACAGTTGCAAAGATGTTATCTAAAGCGAGTCAGAAATACGAGCAGACAATAATAATGGTAACACATGACAGGCAGATGGCTGATTACGCAGACAGGATAATTACTATTTCAGATGGACAGATACAGTAATTAAGTGCTTAGTGTTAATCTATTCAGGGGAATGATAGATAATACTAAGCACTTTATTTTATGCTTTAGAAATTACTTTATTAAGTATTTATAATCCATTAATGTATCGACTTATAGGACAAAGAATCATATATGCAATCATCAAAAGCACCCAATCAATAAAGTTACAATAAGGTATATTATACTTAAATATTTTCGTATCGTGGAAGTTCAACTATTATGGCTTCGTGATGTACAGCAGGCAGGAACTTCTCCATAACTTCATTTGTCTTTAACTTAAGGCTTGAAGTGTTGATACAAGGGTGACAGCCAAGAAAAGCCTCTTCAAGGACTTCCCTATCGATAAGAAGCTGGACGTGGTTGCCTGTATCATTCATAAGTCCCATGATAGATACTGAACCCGGTGTTATATCAAGGTATTCTTTCATATATTCCTCATCGGCAAATGAAAGTCGTGCAGAGTTAATCTGCTGGCTTAAATCTTTAGTCTTAAATACTTTATCTCCAGGCATCATAAGAAGATAGAATTGTGTTTTCTGTCTGTTGCATAAGAAAAGGTTTTTGCATATAAGTGTGCCAAGAATTTTATCGATATCGTTGCATACTTCCATAGTTGTTGCTGGTTCGTGGTCGGTTCGATAGTATTCCATTCCTAACTGGTCGAGTAGGTCATATACTCTTATTTCTTTATCAAGTCTGTCAGCTTCATTGGCTGGTCTGCCTTTTATTAGTTCCATAGTGTTCTTGTAGTCCTTTCTTATGATTATAGTGTATATAATTGATTATAATGTATATAATAATTTACTTTAGTATATTGATTTATTGTGGTTAATGCAAGTTATAAAGTGAGATATTAGAGGTCTGCAATATAATATAGAGTATTGGTGTTTGATGTAGATAAGGTTAAAAATAATACATTGTTATAACAATGTATTGACAAAACAACAGGAAAGGCATATTCTAATATTAGAGTAAATTTATAATTTGAAAGGGATGGTAATTATGGCTAATACTAATGTGACTATGAGAATAGACGAGAATTTAAAAAGTCAGTTGCAGGAGTTAGTATCAAATCTTGGAATGGATATGACAACATTTTTTACTATGGCGGCTAAACAGGCAGTAAGAGAGCAGGCTTTACCATTTCACCCGGATATGAATGTTGGGAGATATAGCGATAAAGCATATCAAATGGCAATGGCAAATACTAATTATAATGCTGATGGTAAAGCTGTAATAGCATCAGATGATGAATGGGTAGAAGAAACTGAATGGGATGATATGTTTGAGCAAATGAAAAAAGAAAGAGAGGCAGAATGAGAAAAGGAGAAGTATGGTTTGTAGAATTTCCGTTGGAGGAAGATGCGAGTAGAATAATAAATAGACCAGTTATTGTACTTGATGAAAATGTATTAGGGGTATTATCAGTGAAGATAACTAAACATAAAGTAAGAAAGGAAGACCCTTATGATATTCCAATTATATATTGGAGTGAAGCAGGGCTGAGATTAGCTTCAACTGCTAGAGTATCAAAGGTTACAGTGCTTAATAAAGATAGCTTTATATTTAAAATAGGAAATCTTCACAATGATGATATGGATAGAATAGAAGCTATGTATAGCAAATTTCTTGAAGATAATAATATTATATAAAATATAATAAAACCAGCCATATGATGTCATTCCCCATAAAGGAGGCAGGGGATATCATATGGCTGGATTTATAAAGTTAAACAATGAAGAATATTAATACATTTGATTAACAGATGTATTGTAAGTTAATATCTGATTACTGGAAGTCACATATATCAATCATAGCCTCAAGCATTTCCTTTTCCTCAGGCTTTTTCTTAGTAAGTCTTGCGGCTGCTACGATAGGTATCCATTTATCAACGTAGCGCTTATCTGTAGATGTTTTCTCACAGAACATGGTTATGTACTTATCAGCAAGTGCTTCATCACTTAGCTTAAGTGTAAGGTAGGTGTTTGCAGCATCAGCAGAAGCATTCCCCTTAGTTGCGTGTACCCAGTCAACAGCGGTAATAGCAATAATCTGGTTCTTATCATCAGTCTGGACAATTATATTCTCAGGGCAGTAATCACCGTGGCATAGCTTTTTATGGTAAGGAAGCTCTGAAAGTCTTGATTCAAGCTCATATTTTGTATCAGCAGGAATATTAAGCTCGTTTATCTGACGTTCAAGTTTGCTTTTCATATCAACCAGAAGAGGGTTGCTGTGTTTGTTTATGGCTATCTGGTAATCAACCATAGCCTCAATATATGCATCAGAATTTTCAGGATGCTTGGCTAAAAGCTCCTTTAGTGTTTCACCCTTGGCATATTCGCTTGTTATAGTCCACTTTCCATCAACTACTGATACGTTAAGAAGTCGTGGTATATCAAGGCCTGTGTCCTCGACTCTTGCTGTGTTAAGTGCTTCATATAATACATCAGATTTATTGTAAGATAGTGCAAATACCTTCTCAGCCTTATCCTTATCAACATAGACTGACTTTAATGCACCTTTATATATACATTTTTTCATAATAATCCTCATTTCTGCGCACACTTCCTGAACATAATGGGGTTGTGCCAGGTGCGCACAGACACAAATCCCGCGTGTGAAAATATATTCTCACATTAATTTATTTTCGTGATTTATTCTAGTAATCTATTTTCCATAGTAAGCCTTAAGATACATAGCCTTTATTTCGCTCATAAGAGGATATCTTGGATTGGCACCTGTACACTGGTCATCAAAGGCATTCTCGACCATCTCATCAAGTGTAGCAAGGAAATCTTTCTCATCAACACCATAGTCTTTGATAGTTTTCTTGATTCCAACCTTGTCTTTAAGTTCTTCAATGGCTTTTAAGAAATTTTCAAACTTTTCATCAGCGTTCTTACCCTGAATTCCGAGGAATTCAGCACATTCAACGTATCTTTCCTTGCAGTGAGGATAAGCATACTGTGAAAAGGTTCCCATCTTGGCTGGGACTTCTGCAGCATTAAAACGCATTACATCTGTTATAAGAAGTGCATTAGCAATGCCGTGAGGTATATGGTGGTAAGCGCCAAGCTTGTGAGCCATGGAGTGGCATACACCAAGGAATGCGTTGGCAAATGCCATACCAGCCATAGTAGAAGCAGTGGCCATCTGTTCTCTTGCCTTGGCATCGTGAGGTCCATTTTCATATGCCGCTGGGAGATATTCAAATATATTCTTCATGGCCTTAAGTGCGAGACCATCAGTATAATCAGTCGCCATAATAGATGCATAAGCTTCAAGTGCGTGAGTAAGTGCATCTATACCAGATGAAGCAGTAAGTCCCTTAGGCTGATTCATACACATATCAGCATCAATAATAGCCATCTTAGGAAGTAGTTCATAGTCAGCAAGAGGGTACTTTATGCCAGTTTTTTCATCAGTAATAACTGCAAAAGGAGTAACCTCTGAGCCAGTACCAGAGGAAGTAGGAATTGCTATAAAGTAAGCCTTTTCTCCCATTTTAGGGAATGTGTATATACGTTTTCTTATATCCATAAATCTCATAGCCATATCCATAAAGTCAACCTCAGGATGTTCATACATAACCCACATAATCTTGGCAGCATCCATAGCAGAGCCACCACCGATAGCTATGATGCAGTCAGGTTCAAAGTTGTTGATAGCCTTAGTTCCCTCAATGGCACACTCTAAGGTAGGATCTGGTGCAACGTTAAAGAAGGTTGTATGTGTTATGCCAAGTTCATCAAGCTTGTCAGTAACGCACTTAGTATAGCCATTCTTGTATAGGAACTGGTCTGTTACAATAAATGCTTTCTTCTTTCCTAATACGGTCTTTACCTCGTTAAGTGCAACAGGAAGACAGCCTTTTTTGAAGTATACCTTTTCAGGGGCTCTAAACCACAGCATATTTTCTCTCCTCTCAGCAACAGTCTTTATGTTAATAAGGTGCTTGACACCTACATTTTCAGATACAGAGTTTCCACCCCATGAACCACAGCCAAGTGTAAGAGAAGGTGCTAACTTAAAGTTGTAAAGATCACCAATACCACCCTGTGAAGAAGGTGTATTAATAAGAATACGGCAGGTCTTCATAGCTTCCTCGAATCTGGCAAGCTTATCAGTTTCAGTCGCAGAATTAATATATATAGAAGAAGTATGACCAAAGCCACCATCGGCTATAAGACGCTCAGCTTTACCTACGGCATCATCAAAATCCTTTGCCTTATACATGGCAAGAACAGGAGACAGCTTCTCATGTGCGAATTCCTCTGAAAGGTCAACGGAGGTAACCTCACCAATGAGAATCTTTGTGCTTTCAGGAACCTCTATACCAGAAAGCTTTCCAATATTATAAGCACTCTGGCCAACAATCTTGGCATTTAACGAGCCATTGATAATGATAGTTTTTCTTACCTTATCAAGCTCTGTTTTACTAAGGAAGTGACAGCCACGTTTAGTGAATTCTTCTTTGACCTGCTTGTATACAGATGAGTCAACAATAACTGACTGTTCAGAAGCACATATCATACCATTATCAAATGTTTTGGAATGTATAATAGAGTTGACGGCAAGTATAACATCGGCAGTACTGTCAATAATAGCAGGTGTGTTACCGGCACCTACTCCAAGTGCAGGCTTTCCAGATGAATAAGCTGATTTAACCATACCTGGACCACCAGTTGCAAGTATTATGTCAGCCTCCTTCATAAGAGTGTTGGTAAGTTCAAGGCTTGGAACATCAACCCAGCCGATTATTCCTTCTGGAGCACCGGCAGCAACAGCAGCCTCAAGTACAACCTTAGCAGCAGCTATGGTGCTTTCCTTAGCACGAGGATGTGGACTTATGATGATACCATTACGGGTTTTTAATGAAATAAGAGTCTTGAATATAGCGGTAGATGTTGGATTAGTTGTAGGAATAACAGCTGCTACAACACCAATAGGTTCTGCGATTTTTTTAATGCCATAGGCTTTATCTTCTTCGATGACACCACATGTCTTAGTATCACGGTATGCGTTGTAGATATACTCTGCAGCATAATGATTCTTGATAACCTTGTCTTCAACTATTCCCATACCAGTTTCTTTAACAGCCATCTTGGCAAGAGGTATTCTTGCCTTATTAGCAGCGAGGGCAGCAGCGGTGAATATCTTGTCAACTTGTTCCTGTGAATATGTCGAAAAGATGCGCTGTGCCTCTTTTACAGAGCTTATAAGCTCCTCAAGAGACTGGATGTTATCGACAACTAAAGCTTTTTCTTTGTTCATGATTAGTTCCCCTTTTCTTAGATAATTATATACATCTTATGAGTAATCAGATGACAATAAAATGTATATTGTATAGCATTACAAGATGTAACTATGCTAATAAAAATAAGATTGATAAATAATTAACAATCATTATGGTTATAGCTTATCATCTTTATATGCAGATGTCAATGATATATTACATAATATATTGCAATAATATATTGTAAATTTGGTAGTGCAATATATTATGATATGAGTGTCAAAAGTAAATTTTGCCACTCAGTGATGTATCAGGATTGCTATATTGCATAATAATACATGACATTACACAATATAACTTGACATTGCAATAATTGATGTTACAATAGTTGCATATACAACAATCGGAGGTACGACTAATAATGCTAAGAAGAATTTTTTCTTATATGAAGCAATATAAAAAATATGCTTATCTGGCACTTATATGTATAGCTGTTGAGGCTATGCTTGAACTTCTGGTGCCTATGATCATGGCTGACCTTATAGATAATGGTGTGGCCAATGGCGATACTCATTATATATATGTCAAAGGATTTGAGATGGCTTTATGTGCGCTTATAGCACTTGTGCTTGGAATAGGGAGCGCCAGATTCCAGGCACTTGCCGGACAGGGACTTGGCGCGAATATAAGAAAGGCAGAATATGAAAAGCTTCAGTCTTATTCATTTTCTAATATAGATCATTTCAGGGTATCGTCGCTTGTTACACGTCTTACAAGTGATGTTACCAATATCCAGAATTCAGTCTCAACTGGAATGAGGCCTTTTGGAAGAAGTCCTGTTATGCTTATATTTGCATCGTCAATAGCATTTACTATTAACAGAACACTAGCCCTTGTATTCTTTGTGGCACTTCCTATACTTGCGGTCTTGCTTATCATAATTATTATGAATGTAAGACCATTGTACGCAAAGATGCAGAATGCTATTGACCTTGTTAATCGTAGTATACAGGAGAATCTTACAGCGGTAAGGGTTGTAAAGTCATATGTCAGAGGAGAGTATGAGGTAGATAAGTTTAAGGATGTTAATGCTAAGCTTAAGTCAGAATCTGAAAAGGCATTTGGAATAGCAGTACTTAACATGCCAGCTATGCAGTTCGTTATGTATGGAACTATTATTGCGATTCTCTTTGTTGGTGGACATCTTATTAATAACGGACAGCTTAAGATTGGAGAACTGACAAGCTTTTTAAGCTATGTTCTGCTTATTCTTAATTCACTTATGATGATGTCAAATGTATTCCTTATGATGACACGTTCTTTAGCATCAGCCACAAGAATAGTCGAGGTACTTGACGAAAAAATAGACATTACTGATGAAAACTCGCAGGATATAAGTGTTAAGCATGGTGAAATAGAGTTTGACCATGTATGGTTTAAATATAAAGCTGAGGCAAAGGAATATGTACTTTCAGATGTTTCATTCCATATAAAGCCAGGTCAGACAGTAGGCATCATAGGACAGACAGGTTCTTCAAAGACTACTCTTGTACAGCTTATTCCAAGACTATATGATGCCACTAAGGGAACGGTGCGTATAGATGGAGTGGATGTTAAGAATTATCCGGTAAAACATCTGCGTGATGCAATTGCTGTTGTTCTGCAGAAGAATACCTTGTTTTCTGGTTCTCTGATATCAAACCTTCGCTGGGGTAATGAAAATGCAACGAAGGAAGAGATAGATGAAGCTTGTCATATAGCCTGTGTAGATGAATTCTTAGACAGGCTTCCGGCAGGCTATGAGTCAGAGATGGGACAAGGAGGTGTCAATGTTTCTGGTGGACAGAAGCAGCGTATATGTATTGCAAGGGCTATATTAAAGAAACCGAAGGTACTCATACTGGATGATTCTACAAGTGCTGTGGATACAGCAACTGAAGGCCGGATAAGGGAAAAACTTGCAAAGAAGCTTCCGGATATGACTAAGCTTGTTATTGCACAGAGGATATCTTCTGTTAAGCATGCAGATCAGATAATTATACTCGATAAGGGTTGTGTAAATGCAATAGGAACACACGAGGAATTATTAAGAACCAATAAGATATATCAGGAAATATACGAATCACAGAAGGAAGGAGCAGATTTATAATGGCAAAGTATGTTGGATATAAACGACCTAAGGATACTAAGAAAGCTATAAAGCATCTGCTTGTTTACCTTGGTCATTATAAATGGATGTTTATGCTCGTTGCACTGCTTGTGCTGATAAGTGCAGGAGCGAATGTGGCAGGCACATATCTTGTAAAACCAGTTGTAAATCATTTTATAGTACCGGGAGACATGCAAGGACTTCTTAAGGCAGTTATTGCCATGGGTGTTATGTATGCCTGCGGGGCTTTGTGTACATTTGGCTATAACCGCATTATGGTAAAGGTATCACAGAAGGTTATACAGGATATAAGAAATGATCTTTTTGCACATGTACAGAAGCTTCCTTTAAAATATTTTGATGCTCATACACATGGTGAGCTTATGAGCAGATTTACCAATGATGTGGATACTGTACAAGAAGCTATGAATAACAGTTTCGCTATGATAATCCAGAGCTTTATAATGCTTTTTGGCACTCTTATCATGATGATGGTTTTAAGTGTAAGATTATCAGTTATAGTTATTGTGTTTCTTGTTATCATGTTTTTCTTTATTAAGTTTAACAGTAAACATAGCAAGAAATATTTTAACAGGCAGCAGGAGGAGCTTGGTAAGATTAATGGCTTTGTACAGGAGATGATGGCAGGACAGAAGGTTGAAAAGGTGTTCAACCATGAACAAAAGAATTTTGAGAAGTTTTGTGAGATGAATGAAAGTTTCAGGAAAGAGTCTACTAATGCACTTGCTTTTGCAGGAATGATGATTCCAACTATTGTAAGCCTGTCATATCTTAATTATGCGATATCAGCATGTGTGGGTGGTTTATTTACGCTTAAAGGACTTATGGATCTTGGAAGTCTATCATCATATCTTATATATGTACGTCAGAGTGCCATGCCGCTTAATCAGTTTACCCAGCAGGTCAATTTTCTGTTATCAGCACTTTCAGGTGCAGAACGTATATTTGATATGATGGATGAAAAACCAGAGATTGATGAAGGCAGCGTAACACTTTGTAACGCAGTTAAGAATGCTGGTGGAAGTCTTACAGAATGTAGTCAATATACGGGTGTATTTGCATGGAAGGTGCCAGCAGAGCTTAATACTTACTGGAATTCAGATTCTTATAAAGAAAAGGTTAAAAGCCAGACGATAGATAAAAACATGGATAAGGCAGCCGCTAATGATGGAACTTATCTGGTTGAGCTGCGTGGTGATGTAAGATTTAAAAATGTTGTGTTTGGATACGTTCCAGGAAAAACTATATTAAATGACGTCACTCTTTATGCGAAGCCAGGCCAGAAAATAGCATTTGTTGGTTCGACTGGTGCTGGAAAGACAACGATCATTAACCTTATAAACAGATTCTATGATATACAGTCAGGCACAATAACTTATGATGGCATAGACATAAAGGATATTAAGAAGGATGACTTAAGAAAATCACTTGCCATGGTTATTCAGGATACACATTTGTTTACAGGAACAATAGCTGATAATATAAGGTATGGAAAACTGGATGCAACTGATGAAGAGGTTATAAATGCAGCTTTAATAGCCAATGCAGATTCATTCATAAGACGTCTTCCAGATGGATATAATACCATGCTTTATTCCGATGGAAGCAACTTATCACAGGGACAGAGGCAGCTTCTTGCCATAGCAAGGGCAGCGATAGCAAAGGCACCGGTGCTTATACTTGACGAGGCTACAAGCTCAGTGGATACTAGAACTGAAGGGTTGATAGAAAAAGGCATGGATGCTATCATGGAGGGAAGAACAGTATTTGTAATAGCACACAGATTATCTACGGTCAGAAACTCAAAGGCTATAATGGTGCTTGAAAAAGGACAGATTATAGAAAGAGGAAGTCATGATGAGCTGCTTGAACAAAAAGGCAGATATTATCAGCTGTATACAGGACAGTTTGAGCTTAGTTAAAGATTTCAGATTGTTATAATCTGATGATTATTAGTAATATTTAACTGATATGTGTAAAAATATGCAAAGAAATGAGGATTAGTATGAAATATGGAGAGGTCAGGCATTATCTTTTTGATGTGGAAATGCTAAGAAGAAGACTTTTAAGACCTTATTTTATAGATATGGGATTAACAGTAGGACAGGGACAGCCAAGAATATTATATGAATTAAAAAAAGGTGGACAGATGACACAAAGAGAACTGTCAGATGTCTGCCTGATAGATGTAACTACTATGTCAAGAACACTTGACAGGCTGGAGAAGATGGGGCTTATAATAAGAGAGAGTAATCCAGAGTGCCGGCGCTCATGGGTGATAAAGCTTACTAAGGAGGGAGAAATAAAGGCAGATAAGGTGTCTGATTTATTCAATATGGCACAAGATGTATTCTGTAAGAATATATCAGAGGAAGAGCTTAAAAGCATGTGTGTTACACTTGAAAAGATAGAAAATAATCTTAATGAGGCTATAAAAAAGCAGGAGCAAAAAGATTGATTGCAGCTGATATTGTAAAGTTTAGTTATGTGGAAAAGAGGTATGGCATGAGTGATAAATATGATGTAATAATAATAGGAGCAGGTCCAGGTGGGATTTTCTCAGCATATGAGCTTATGAAAAAGTCACCAAAGCTTAAGGTGGCTGTGTTTGAGGAGGGAAATACTTTAGAGAAAAGAAAGTGTCCTATAGATGGCAAGAAGATTAAATCGTGTATTAAGTGTCCAACATGTGCTATTATGAATGGTTTTGGAGGAGCAGGAGCATTTTCCGATGGAAAATATAATATTACGAATGATTTTGGTGGAACGCTTTACGAGTATATCGGAAGAGACGAGGCTATTGAACTTATGAAGTATGTTGATACAATCAATACCTCACATGGAGGTGAAGAAACACACATGTATTCAACTGCTGGAACCAAGTTTAAAACACTATGTATGCAGAATAAGCTAAAGCTTCTTGATGCTTCTGTAAGGCATTTGGGAACTGATATTAATTATATTGTTCTTAAAAACATGTATGATGAAATGAAAGACCATATTGACTTTTACTTTAACACTCCTGTAAGTGATATTGAGGTTATAGATGGAGGATACAGGATATTCTATAAGGATGAGCATATGGATTGTGACAAGTGTATCGTTTCAGTGGGACGAAGCGGCAGCAAGTGGATAGAAAATGTCTGTAAAGCTTTAGATATTCCAACAAAGTCCAATCGTGTAGATATTGGTGTACGTGTTGAACTTCCAGCAGTTATATTTGCCCATCTTACAGATGAGTTATATGAAAGCAAGATTGTATACAGAACAGAAAAGTTCGAGGATCTTGTTCGTACCTTCTGTATGAATCCTAATGGAATCGTTGTTAATGAGAACACAAATGGAATAGTAACTGTAAACGGACATAGCTATGAGGGAGCTGAGAAGCAGACAGAGAATACCAACTTTGCACTTCTTGTTGCAAAGCATTTTTCAGAGCCTTTCAAGGATAGTAACGGATATGGTGAAAGCATTGCAAGGCTTTCTAACATGCTTGGTGGCGGAGTTATTGTGCAGAGATTCGGCGACCTTATGAGAGGAAGAAGAAGTACTGAAAAGAGAATAGAGGAAGGACTTGTAAAGCCAACTCTTGCGGCAACACCTGGTGACTTAAGCCTGGTGCTTCCTAAACGTATTCTTGATGGTATCATAGAGATGATATACGCGCTTGATAAGATAGCACCTGGTACTGCCAATGATGATACACTTCTTTATGGTGTGGAAGTCAAGTTCTATAATATGGAAGTTGAGATTGATAATAATCTTGAAACTAAATACAAGGGATTATATATAATTGGTGATGGAAGTGGTGTAACACATTCACTTTCACATGCTTCAGCTAGTGGTGTATATGTAGCCAGAAATATTATAGATAAACTGGCTGGAAGATAAGTAAAATAAGTAGTAATGAATGCAAAAGAAAGGTAGGCGGCTGCTAAGCAGACACTTACCTTTCTTTTTGTGCGATTGACGGATGGATAGGCAGGAGTAAATGAGCAGGATTTGGAAAACATAAATGTGATAATTTATTGACAATTATATCATTTGTATTATAATGAATAATACAAATGATACAAAAAATGCGTTTTAAAGAGGATGTGATATTATGATTATCGAATTAGATATGAACAGCAGTATTCCAATATATGTCCAGCTGCGTAACCAGATAGTTATGGGAATAGGACATGGTGAGTTAAAGCCTGGTGAAAGTCTTCCAACAGTAAGGCAGTTAGCAGAAGATGCAGGCGTTAATACAATGACAGTCAATAAGACATATCAGATATTAAAGACAGAAGGCTATATAAATATAGACAGAAGACATGGTGCTGTTGTTGCTAAGAATATTGATATGGATATTGTGTTCCGGGAAAAGTTGGAAGCAGAACTTGAGCTATTGTCAGCAGAAGCAAGTATAACAGGTATGGATAAAAAAGATTTTCTTAATATGTGTGACAAGATATATTCTAAGATGAAGTGTGTAGAAGAGAAGCAAGTTATAACTGAGTAAATTATAATATAATGAGTTTAAAAGAAAAGGAAACGGCTGCGAAGAAGGACGCAAGAGCGTGAAAGTGCGGGTTCGTGAGTGTATGGGCAGATAAAGAATAAATAAAAAAAGCAGCGGATATAAAGGTTAACATCCTCCTTCGATGCGGATTGGAGCATATATGGAAATATTTATGGCAGTTATGTTTTTTGTAACCAATTTATTTATAATAATGATTATGAGATTAACGATGGTGTCAAGCTTTGAATATAAGGCTGGTATGTATCTGGGTGTCCATATACCAGCAGAGAAGAAAGAAGATGCAGAAGTAACTTCTTTGATGAGCATGACAAAAAAGCAGTTTAATGTATTTAACAATATTAATATTGTATTATCGATTGTAATATGTGGTATATGTGTTGTGAATATGATTATATCGATATTCATATATATATTGTGGATATTCGTATATACCGTAGGAATACAGCTTATTGTCATAGTCGGCCACAGGAAAATGTATGAACTTAAGATGAAAAATGGCTGGCTTATTGAGGAACAGAAAAAAGTATATATTGATACAAGGCTTTCAGCTTCTAATGGAAAGACCTCTGTTAGTATGAAGTATCACTGGATGCTTATAGTACTGACAGCAGTTATATACATACCAGTTGTTCTTGTGAGACATTCAGATATGTTATTCAGAGATATGAATATATATTTTATAGTGTCAATTGTAGTAGCGGTTGTGTTGTATATATTTAATATATATGTTAATTCCAGAGAACGCACAGTATATAGTGAGAATTCCGATGTTAATATAACAATGAACCAGATATATAAAAAATATGTGTCACTTGGACTTATAATGATGAGCCTGTTTAATACGATAGCATTTAGTTATATTGCCACAGAGTATATGCTGCATGGTATTTTGTATGGAGTTGATATTATTGTATATTCAATCGTGAATTTTACTGGAAGTATAATTATGATAGTGTTTTTCGTTGTGGCAAGAAGAAAAAGAACAGAGGTACTGGCAGCCGATGATACACCGTTGTATGTAGATGATGATGAATACTGGAAGTACGGATTTTATTACAATCCTAATGATAGACATATGCTTATAAAGAACAGAATGTATGACATGAATTATGCATTTAACTATGCGAACAGAGGCGCACAGATTCTTGTAGGAATACTTACTGTTGTTATAACAGCTTCATGCATATTTACTGTGGCGGTACTTGTTCCATTTATACATGTAAAGATGAATGTTTATATAGCAGATGATACATTTATGGCAGCAGGAGGAGGTTATAAATGTAGTATAAATATAAATGACATACAGGAAGTGCAGCTTTTTAATGAGATGCCTAAGGATAACTTTACAAGAACTAATGGAGGCTCTACTAACGAATATGATATAGGTAATTATAAGGGCAGGACATATGGTAAATGTATGCTTTTTATATGGGATGGCTATTCTCCGGTGCTTATGATAAAAAGCAGCAATAAAACAGTGTTTGTGAATTCTAAAGAGGATGGATATATAAAGCAGATGTATGAAAAGCTTACTGATTATCACAAATAAAGCAGTATTAAGTTGAATTTAATAAAATGTTAATAGTATTTTAATATATACGAATTGACTTAAAGTAAACTTTAGGTGATAAACTGATATAAATTCGTGTTATGAGTAGAATATATATCGTATAATACGGGTAATATTTATATATTGTGGAGAGAAAGAATATGTATGAATTAATAGAACGTATAAATGAAGCAACGGATGTTAAGAAATTCAAGGTTGATGAGTTAGATAAGCTTGCAGCAGAAATTAGAGAAGCATTATTTAACAGATTAACAAAGATTGGCGGACATTTCGGACCTAATTTTGGTATAGTAGAAGCAGAAATAGCGTTACATTACGTGTTCAATTCACCAACAGACCAGTTTGTTTTTGATGTTTCACATCAGAGCTACCCTCATAAGATACTGACGGGCAGAAAAGCAGGATATATTTATGAGGATCATTTTTCGGAGGATTCAGGTTATACTAATCCGGATGAGAGTGAGCATGATTTGTTTAATGTGGGACACACATCTACATCTATTTCACTTGCAACAGGACTTGTTAAGGCAAGAGATTTAAAGGGTGAAAAGAGAAATGTTATTGCACTCATAGGAGATGGTTCTTTATCAGGTGGAGAAGCCATGGAGGCTTTAAACGTAGCAGGAAGTGAGCTTGACTCTAACCTTATCATAATTGTTAATGATAACGAAATGGCGATTGCAGAGAACCATGGTGGAATATATAAGAACCTTTCAAAGCTTCGTGAAACTAAAGGAAGGGCTGAGAACAACATATTTAAGGCATTTGGTCTTGATTATATGTATGTGGAAAATGGTAATGACATACCAACACTTATTGATGCTTTTAATAAGGTTAAAGATATTGAACATCCAATAGTTGTCCATATTCATACCGAAAAGGGACTTGGTTACAAGATAGCAGAGGAAAATAAAGAAGCATGGCATTGGTGCATGCCTTTTAACAGGGAAACAGGACTTTCAACAATAGACTTTGGTGATGGCGAAGATTACACATCAATAACAGCGGATTATATAGTGAAGAAAGTAAAGAAAGATAAAGATGTGCTCGTCATTACTCCTGCAATGCCAATGGCAGTAGGACTTTCACCAGAGTTAAGAGAAGAACTTGGAGATCAGTATATTGATGTTGGAATAGCAGAGGAGCAGGCAGTTGCAATGGCATCAGGAGCAGCTAAGAATGGAGCAAAGCCACTTGTTGTAACAAACATGACATTTATTCAGAGGACATATGATCAGATATCTCAGGATGTATGCATCAATAATAATCCGGTTACAATATTACTTAATTATACAAGTTTTGCAGGACTTACAGATGTTACACATCTTGGTATTTTTGGAATATCAGCATTTTCTAACATACCTAATCTTGTAATACTAGCACCGAGTTCAAAGAGTGAGTATATTAATATGCTTGACTGGTCGCTTGACCAGAAGGAACATCCGGTTATGATACTCATTCCTGGTAATGAAGTAACCGAACGTGAGTCAGATAAGGATTATGACAATATAGGAAAGTTTAAGGTAGAAAAACAGGGTGAGAAAGCAGCTATAATTGCACTTGGCGATTTCTATCAGATGGGTGAAAGTCTGGCAGCAGCAGTAAAGGAAGAATTGGGTTTTACGCCAACACTTATTAATCCGAGATTCGCTTCGGCGCTTGATACAGATTTACTTGAAGAAATAGGTCATAATCATAGTCTTGTAGTTACACTTGAAGATGGTATTGTCGATGGAGGCTTTGGGCACAAGATTGCAGCCTTTTATTCAGCAAGTAATGTTAAAGTTAAGAATTATGGGCTTGAAAAGAAGTTCTATGACCGTTATAATCCGGCAGAGCTTCTAAAGGAGCTTGGCATGACAAACGAGGCTATGGTGAATGATATAAAAGAATTGTTGGTAGAAATTAATTAAATAACTAAAATTTTCTACTTGTTGCTTGGAAGTGAGCCGCCTGTGTATCCTGTTACATGGGCGGCTTTATACATAATATGCAGATTGGTAGTTTGAGTTGAATAAATGTATATTAAAAAATATGAAAAAGTATATCATTTCTGTAATAATATATCTAAAAAGCGTTTTACAGCTATACTCTGAATTCTTCTGGTGTCCTGTATTAGACACACCTGTCTTTGTGGTACGGGTTCGTTCAGTTTAATGTTATATATATTTCCTTTATTAAGCTCATCTGTGGCAAGCTCTTCCGGATAGAAGGCTAGTCCCAGATTAGAACGTATGAGTGGCATAATCTGGTCTGTGGAATATACCAGCATTTCAGGTTCAAAATGAAGATGGTTATTATAAAAATACTCTGAATACAGCGAGTATGAACCAGAGCCTTCATTTAATGATATGTAAGGATAAGAACTTAAATCATTAATATTAAGGATATTATCCGCAAGGTGTTCATATTTTCTTCCGCCTATCAATATTTCTTCAAACGTATATAGAGTATTCTGTGTAAATGCTTTGTCGATTGAAAAAGGTGTTGTAACAATACAGAAGTCAACGAGTCCCTTTTCAAGTGCTGTAATAGCTTGAGCGGTGAAATTATTAGTAAGTTTAATTCTTACATTGGGATATAGTGAAAGAAAGGTCTCAAGTTTATCTGAAAGATAAAGCCTGAGTGCTGTATCACTAACTCCGATAGTTATAGTCCCACTTTCAAGGCTCTGGTTTTTCTTAAGGGCATCCTGTGCATTCTTTAGCTGATACATAGCAGCTTCGACGTGTTCATACAATAGTTGCCCTTCTGGTGTCAGAGATATTCCCTTGTGAGTCCTTACACATAAGTTACATCCAAGCTCGTGTTCTAGAAGATTGATATATCTTGTTATATTAGGCTGGTTGTTGCCAAGAATCTGGGCAGCCTTTGAAAAGCTTTTATATCTGGCCACATAATAAAATATTCTGTAATAGTCAAGTGTCATTGCATTATTGTCCTTTCATGATTTAGGATTGCTTAATAGTTCTGTAATTTATGTAATTCTTCATTCAAGATGTAGTATAACCATAAAAAATGTATATGTAAATATTATATAAGCGTTATATAAAATATACATTTTACATATCTTAAGCGCGATAATATAATAAGTTATAAGAAAGAGGCTGATTATTACATATCGTTTTTTGGGTATGCGGTTTTTAACCTTTAGCATGAAAGCGAGGAAATGAATATGTTATTTAAGAAAAAGACAGTTAGTGAAAAGATAGAGCATCTTGTAAAGAAAAATGATTTTTATGTGCTGGCAGATTATGTACATGGCACAAAGGAAGAAAAGCTTGCACTTGCAAAGGCACTAGGAGCCAATGATAATAACAGTAGTGTTGATCTTTTGTTAAGACTGATTGATGATAATGATGAGGATGTTGTGTTTGCAGCATGTGAGTCATTAAGAAAAGTCGGTTGTGAGCATAACACTGCAGATCTTCTTGAAAAGCTGAACAAGATTCCTAAGGAGGATGAAAAGGTCAGGGAAGAGATAAGCAGGACTGTACAGGAGCTTCATCACCGTTCATAATAAAAACAGATTTTACATTTGTTATACCAGTTAATATTTCCCTCAAGCAGATAGTAGAAAGAACAACTATGTCTGCTTGAGGGATTTTTTAAAATATAGTAATATAATGATATCATGGTCAATCTGATACGCCAAAAACCTATAACAGGAGTAAATAATAGATGAGAATATATATAGATTTTGATGATGTATTATGTGAAACTGCACTTGCTTTCACAAAAATTGCAAAGCAAATGTTTGGCATAGATGTGCCATATAGAGAGGTGCAGTTTTTCAATCTTAAGAAAACCTTTGATTTAACGGATAGTCAATATGAAGAATTGATGAAAGCAGGACATTTACCGGATAATCTTCTGAATTATGAGGAAACGCCAGGAGCATCAGAGACGATTAATAAGTGGGTTGATATGGGACACGAGGTTTCCATTATTACTGGAAGACCTTTTAATTCATATGAACCCTCAAGGCTCTGGCTTGATGAACATAAGCTTGAAAGAGTGCCTTTATATTGTGTGGATAAATATGGGCGTGAAACCTGTAAGCAGGATTATGTTTATAATCTGACCTTAGAGCAGTTATATGGAATGTCTTTTGACTTTGCGGTGGAGGATTCACCGGCTGCTTTTTGGCATGTTTCGCACTTTGAAGGCTGCAGGATTGCAGTATTTAACCGGCCCTGGAATATATGGGAAGAGCTTCCGGATGAGAGGTTTATAAGATGTGAGGGCTGGAAAGAGGTTGATAAGGTGTTTGAAATTAAAGAAGCTATGAATACATAGCAGCAGTCAGACCGTTTTTGGTCTGGCTGTTTTTTACTTGACATATTTATAGGTTGTGTTACAATATATTTAACATTTAAGTTAAATGTTAAATATTAAATATCAAGCAGGGAGGTGTTAATTTGGCACTACAGAATACACTTCAGGCACTTGCAGATCCTACAAGGCGTGAGATACTTAAACTTCTTAAACATTCGCGCTTATCGGCAGGAGAGATTAGTGATCATTTTTCAGTATCTGGTGCGGCTATTTCAAGGCATTTATCGGTATTAAAGGAGGCTGATCTAATTCGGGACGAACGTGAAGGAAAGTTTATTTATTATGAGCTTAATGCATCTGTTCTTGAAGAGCTTATGTTATGGATTAGTGAATTTAAAGGAGAAAAATAATATGATTAAAGAAAATAAAAAAATGCTGTTAATTACATTAGGAATAATACTTCTTCCAATTATTATGGGATTATTGTTATGGAATCAGTTACCAGATACGGTCGTAACACATTGGGGAGCTAATAACCAGCCAGATGGTTATTCATCTAAAGGTTTTGCAGTTATTGGACTTCCAGCTATATTATCAGCTGTACACTTGATAAGCATAATAGCAGCCTCTATAGATCCAAAGGCAAAAAATATTAATGGCAAAATGCGTTCAATAGTTATGTGGATATGTCCATTGACTTCTATTGCTGTCTGTACTACTATCTATGGATATAATCTTGGATATCAGTTGGATATGGGATTCTTTAGTTCACTTCTTATTGGAGTCTTATATATTATATTAGGTAATTTTATACCTAAGATTAAGCAGAACTATACGATAGGTTTTCGTGTTTCATGGGCATTAAACGATGCAGATAACTGGTTCAATACGCATAGATTTGGCGGAAAATGTATGGTAATCGGAGGGATAGTACTAATAATTACATCACCACTTAAAAATATATGGATAATCATTGCAGCAGCTATTATTCCTTGTATTCTTCCAGCAGTTTACTCATATATGTATTATAGGAAAAAATTATGATGTAATGAGCGCAAAAGAAAAGGAAGCGGCTGCGAAGCAGGGCGAAAAAGCGCGATAGCACGGGTTCGTGAGTATAGGGGAAATAAAGAGTGAATTATGATAATATGAGGATTATATATGAATAAATATGAAGATTTATGTGTGTTATTAAAAGAAATATCATCTAAGCAGCCGTTTATTATGGCAATAGATGGACGCTGTGCGGCAGGAAAGACTACATTCGCAGAACGCTTGAAAAAGGAATATGAATGCAATGTGATACATATTGATGATTTTTATCTTCCAATGCAGAAAAGAACGGAAGCTGTAATGCAGCAGCCAGGAGGGAATATAGACTTTCAAAGATTGACAGATGAAATATTTATTCCCCTGACAGAAGGAATAAATGCAGTTTACCGTCCATATGATTGCCATAATGACAGATACATGAGGACACAGAAGATAAATAGTAATGTGATAACGATTATAGAAGGTTCATATAGCTGTCATCCTAAGCTTAAAAATTTTTATAAACTATGTGTTTTTATGGATGTTTCAAAAGAATTGCAAATAGAACGGTTAAAGGCACGTAATCCTGCGAAGCTGGAGGCTTTTAAGAATGTATGGATTCCAAGAGAAGAAAAGTATTTTGATACTTGCAAAATACGTGAAAGCTGTGACATGATAATAACAGCATAGTTACGCAGTTTAATTATAAAGATTATTTTTCGGTACTTAAGTAATAATTTGGATGAGGCAATGCAGGTATGTGAAAAAGCATCAAGGTAAATTATTTGGAAATGGTGGTTAATATGACATTACAACAATTAAAATATATAATAATGGTAGCAGAAACCGGCACAATAACTGAGGCAGCTTCAAGGCTTTTTATTTCTCAGCCAAGTCTTACGAATGCAATTCACGAGCTTGAAAAAGAGATGAATATAACAATATTTGACAGGACCAATAAAGGAATACATATTTCAAAGGATGGAGAGGACTTCTTAGGTTATGCAAGGCAGGTATTAGAACAAGCCACACTTTTAGAGGATAGATATAAGGGAGGAAATGGCGGAAAGCAGGAATTCTGTGTATCCACGCAGCATTATTCCTTTGCTGTCAATGCCTTTGTTGACCTTATTGAAAAATACGGACATGATGAATATGATTTTAGTCTGAGGGAAACACAGACTTATGAGATTATTGAGGATGTTGCTATGATGAAAAGTGAGATAGGCGTGCTTTATATGAATGATTTCAACAGAGTTGTTCTTGAAAAGGAGATTAAGTCGCACAAGCTTGTATTTCACGAGCTTATGCAGGCAGAGCCACATGTATTCATTAGCCGTAAACATCCACTGGCAGATAGAAATAAGGTTACAATGAATGAGCTGCAGGATTATCCGTATCTTTCATTTGAACAGGGAGAGCATAATTCATTTTATTATTCTGAGGAAATATTTTCAGTTGAAGAAAAGAAAAAGAATATAAGAGTCCGTGACAGGGCTACTCTTTTTAATCTGTTGATTGGACTAAATGGTTTTACAGTATGCAGCGGTGTTATAGATGAAGAACTTAATGGAAAAGATATAATAGCAGTACCACTTGAAGGAGAAGGTGGGATGCATATTGGATATATCACGCATAGGAATATATCCCTTAGTCGATTAGGGGAGATATATGTGGAGGCGTTGAAGAGGTGTGTCTTGACATAGCTTTAAACTATGGCAAACATAAAAGTTTATGTATTATACAAGGTGTAAGTCAGATGTTATATTAAATCCAACGAAAAAACTATTGCGGATTCAGACAATATATAAAGTTATGTTTAGTAAAAAGAATCACAATATACAAGATAAAGGAAAGGCAGGAGTTGGATAATATGGCAAGTACACCATTTAAGTTTGATCACGTAGGAAGCTTCTTAAGACCAGAAAGCTTAAAGAAAGCAAGAAGAGATTATGAGGCTGGCAGTATTACAGCAGAAGAGTTAAAAAGTGTTGAGGATGAGGCGATAACAGAGCTTATAAAGAAAGAAAAGGAAGTTGGACTTTATGCAATAACAGATGGAGAGTTCAGAAGAGCCACATGGCATCTTGATTTTATGTGGGCATTTGATGGAGTAGGCCATTCCAAGACAGAAACAGGTCTTCCATTCCACGGAGAAGCTGCTATGATAGATGATACATATCTTACAGGAAAGATTGTTTATAAGACACATCCATTTATAGAGCATTTTAAGTTCGTGCAGCAGTTCGAGGATGAAGATACAGTTGCAAAGCTTACAATACCAGCACCAGCGCAGTTTTTAGAGCAGATGATTATGCCTTTTGCCTGGGGAAATACTAAGAAGTTCTATGATACACCTGAGCAGGTGGCAGAGGATATAGCAAACGGATATAAGGAATTCATAAAGGATGTATATGCGGCAGGCTGTCGTAATCTTCAGTTTGATGATTGTTCATGGGGAATGGTGGTAGATCCATCTGCATGTAAATTCTTTGGGACAACACCAGCGGGACTTGAAAAGATTAAGAATACACTTCTTGATATCAATAATAAGTCAATAGAAGGAAAACCAGAGGATTTGGTGATTAACACCCACGTATGCCGTGGTAATTTCCATTCGACATATGCAAGCAGCGGTGCGTATACGGGAGTTGCCGCTACACTTTTTGCTAAGGAGAATGTTAACGCATATTATCTGGAGTACGATGATGAGCGTTCAGGAGGCTTTGAGCCACTTAAGAATGTTACAGGTGATAAGAAGGTCGTATTAGGACTTATAACAACAAAGTCTCCAGAGTTAGAGGATGAGCAGGTTATTATTGACAGAATAAACGAAGCTGCAAAGTATATACCACTTGACAGACTGTGCTTAAGTCCACAGTGTGGTTTTGCATCCTGTGAGATAGGAAACAAGCTTACAGAAGAAGAGCAGTGGGTTAAGTTAAGACTTGTTAAGAAAATTGCCAAAAAGGTGTGGGGATAAGATATTTTATTGGCTATAAAAAACATGATGTAATGTATAGAGGGTGGATTACACCAAAAAACATTACATCATGACTGGCGGCTCATTTGTGGCGAATGAAAAGACAGTTATCTGTTCATACTTTTATCTCCTTTTCTTTTAACATGATATAATCATCCACCGCAGCAAGACCCGCTCTCAGCGTATCTGTGTCACAGGCGTAGCCGATGCGCATACAGTGTTCCAGCTCAAAGCATTCTCCGGGCGTTACAAAGGCACCGGTGCGATTAAACATCTCCTCACAGAAGGTGCGGCTGGCAATGTCCAGGTCATAGTAGACCAACGCTGTGGTGCCTGCTTCCGGTTTTACATAGGAAACATGGGGTTGCGCATTTACCCACTGGTCAAGGATGGCCAGATTTGTGCGGACAACCTGACGATTGCGCTTTAGTATGTTTTCAGCACCGGAGAGAGCAATACCTGCGATTGCCTCATCAAACATTCCGCAACTGATCAGATTGTAGTCACGATGAGACAGGAAGGAACGAATGGCATTCATATCCCGGGTGGCAATCCATCCCAACCGCAGACCCGCAAGTGAGAAAACCTTGCTCATACTGGAAACTGAGATTCCTTTTTCATATAAATCGGCAATAGAAGGACACCAACCATCTGTTTGAGTAAGGTGGCGATATACCTCGTCACAAAGCACCCAAGCATCCACTTTCTGGGCAATTTCAACGATGCCGGTCAATTCCTCCGTTGTCAACAATGCACCCGTAGGATTATTAGGGTTATTGATACAGATCATTCGGGTATGTTCCGTTACGAGGTTCTTCAATGCTGGTAGTTCTACATGATACCCATTGTCTGCAGAAAGATTCAGAATTTTCACCTTCGCCCCAAGGGACTCCGGGATAGAATACAGCTGCTGATAGGTAGGCATGATACTGATTACTTCGTCCCCCGGCTCGATCAGGGAATAAAAAACATGATGGTTTGCACCAGCTGCACCGTGTGTTGGTACAACATTTTCTACTTTTAATGTGTGGTACAGGTTGCATACGCCCTGGCGAAATTCCGGCGTACCTTCGATGTCTCCGTATGTAAGCCGCTTTTTGCGGAAATTCTGCCAAAATATAGTTTCATTTGTATTCGTCAGCTGGAATAGTTCTTCCAGTGATACCGAATCCACACAGGTTTCGGCAATGTTATACCGTGCCTGTGTCTCGTAGGTGTTCATCCATTCTTCTACCTTAAACGGCTGGATTTTCATTTGTGTTTCCTCCTAATTATAAAATTAAAAGTAAAAGCAAAAGGGCATCCGAACCACTGCCTTATAACATACCAATCGGTATGCCGTACCTACAGCAATGGTTCGGATGCCCCTTAACATTCCACCCGGTGATGGAAATAGGCTTTTATGTTGTTGTATAATAATATACTATTTTTTTTCCGAATTGTCAAGTGTAAGAGTGCGGTACACACCTTTTTAAAATTTTTAAAACTATTATTAAAATTCTTTATATAACATGGAAAAATTTAGATTCATTGTTGCTTTACAGCTTTTACAGAAATTGAAAAACAAATTGGAAGAAGCAAGAGCGTTTAAACAGTCTACCATAGATTATAAGTCAATAACCTAAATCCAAAATACTTATCAAAATAAAAATGTAGACATTTTTAGTGAAAATATTGGCATTTTTTGAGATGTTTGTGAAAGCTGTTATAGCTGTAAAAGTGCAGTTTTACAGGCATATCCGCTCTTTTACATAGAAAATCTTTTAAATTACTCTTAAAATGTCTACATTTTATTTTGACATATTCTGATATTGTATTTTTACAGAAAATATTTACAACTGTCTTGTCACTTGTAAAGTTATGTAGTATACTTTGTAAAATTTGTAAATGAAATTTCAAATCTTAAATGTGTTGTTAATTGAAGCATACATCATGAACATTAGAAAAAAGCACTTTGATAAACAACAGGAATTTATCGAAAAAGGAGATACATATGTCTATAGTAAGTGATATCGAAAAGTTAAAGAAAGAAAAAAATGCAGTTATTCTTGCACATTATTATGTAGATGAGGATGTACAGGATATAGCTGATTATATTGGCGATTCATTTTATTTAAGCAAGGTGGCTACAAAGGTTGATCAGGACAGAATTATATTTGCAGGTGTTGAGTTCATGGGGGAAAGTGCCAAGATACTTAATCCGGATAAAAGGGTGTTTATGCCGGATATGAATGCGGACTGTCCTATGGCACATATGGCTGATAAGGATGAAATACTTAAGCTGCGTGAGGAGTATGATGACCTTGCGGTTGTCTGTTATATTAACTCAACAGCAGAACTAAAGAAATATTCTGATGTATGTGTTACATCATCTAATGCAGTTAAGATAGTAAAGAATCTGCCTAATAAGAATATATTCTTTATTCCAGACAGGAATCTAGGACATTTTGTGGCAAAGCAATGTCCGGATAAGAATTTTATATTCAATAATGGCTGCTGCCCGAGACATGTAGTTATTACTAAGGAGATGGTAGAAAAGGTGAAAGCAGAGCATCCATTGGCTAAGTTTGCAGCACATCCAGAGTGTACAGAGGATGTGTTAGAGCTTGCAGATTATGTTGGAAGTACATCAGGAATAATAGATTATGTAGTGGATACAGAGGCAGATGAATTCATAATAGGAACAGTTGATGGTGTGTTAAATGAAATAAGAAAGAAAGCACCTGATAAGAAACTTTACACAGTTAAGCCTGACCAGGTCTGCGTTAATATGAAGAAGGTAACATTAGAAAAGGTTTTAGATGTTCTTGAAAATGATACTAATGAGGTGTTTGTTGATAAAGAGCTTGCGGATCATGCCATGAAGCCTCTTAATAAGATGCTTGAGCTTGCAGCAAAATAAAAACAGAAGTATTGCCGGATAATCATAGTCATGAAAGCAGACTTAGTATATGGAAAACATGGCAGAATGGAGAATAAAGTGAAAAGTATGAAAACAGATGTATTAATAGTAGGTTGTGGATGTTCAGGACTTTATCTTGCCCTTAATCTTCCAAGAGATAAGAAAATATTTATGATAACAAAGTCAGATGCTAAAAGCAGTGACTCATTTCTTGCACAGGGTGGCATGTGTATGTTAAAGGATGATGCTGACTATGATAATTATTTTGAAGATACCATGAAAGCGGGGCATTATGAGAATGATAAGAAATCGGTAGAGATAATGATTCGTTCATCAAGAGATGTTGTAAAGGATTTAATAGCAGCAGGAGCCGACTTTAAGAAGGATGAAAATGGTAATCTTGCATATACAAGGGAAGGTGCCCACAGCAGTAACAGAATCATATTTCACGAGGATGTAACAGGAAAAGAGATAACAAGTCATTTACTTGACAGAGTAAGAGAACTTCCTAATGTTGTTCTGCTTGAAAATACGCGTATGTTAGATATAATATCCAGGGATAATGAATGTCTTGGTGCTGTAATCAGACTTGAGGATGGCAGTATTGTAAATGTTAAGGCAGATGCAACAGTACTTGCAGCTGGAGGCATAGGAGGCTTATATCGTCATTCAACGAATTTCAGACACCTTACAGGAGATGCAGTTGCAGCTGCTATTAAGCATAATGTTGCAATAAAGGATATTAATTATGTTCAGATACATCCTACTACATTTTATTCAAAAAATGATAAAGACAGAAGCTTTCTTATATCAGAGTCAGTAAGAGGTGAGGGCGCAAAGCTGTATGATAAGAATGGAAATCGTTTTGTGAATGAGCTTCTTCCAAGAGATCTGCTTACAAAGGCTATATATGAGCAGATGAAAAAGGATGGGACAGATTATGTGTGGGAGGATCTTCGTACAATTCCAGAAGAAGAGCTAAAGACACATTTTCCAAATATAGTACAGCATTGCTTAGAACAGGGGTATGACGTTACTAAGGAGTGTATACCAGTAGTTCCGGCACAGCATTACTTTATGGGAGGAATAAAGGTAGACTACGAAAGTAAGACCTCTATGGACAGGCTATATGCAGTTGGTGAAACAGCATGTAACGGTGTTCATGGAAGAAACAGACTTGCAAGTAATTCGCTTCTTGAAAGCCTTGTGTTTGCAAAGAGAGCAGCACATAATATGACAGAGCATGAACTTTCTGATATATTAGATGCTGCTGCCGATGAATATGTTAAAAATACAGATATAAATCAATATCAGGATGAAGAAAAGTTGGATAAGTACTACAGCGAGCTTGTAAGAAAGAAAATAGACGAAGCTGATGCAGCTATGAAGACAGCATAATCAGAAGTTTGGGATAATTATAATATGGTGTATAATACATATTTATAAATCATACGGATTATTATGAAATGAAATTTTATTATAAATACATACAGCGAGGAGATTATAAAATGTTTGATCAGGTTACGTTAAGACTAAATGCAGACCCATTAATATTAAGTGCATTAAGAGAGGATATTACAAGTGAGGATGTTTCAACTAACAGTGTTATGCCAGTTCCTAGAAAGGGAGAGGTGAATCTTATATGTAAGCAGGATGGAGTTATATGCGGACTTCAGATATTTGAAAGAGTGTTTACATTATTAGATGAGAATACAGAGGTTGAACTTAAGGCGGCTGATGGAGATAGAGTAAAGAAAGGACAGCTTCTTGCAGTTGTAAGGGGAGACATTAAGGTTCTCTTATGTGGAGAAAGGACAGCTCTTAACTATCTTCAGAGAATGAGTGGTATAGCTACTTATACAAGTGAAGTAGTAAAGCTGCTTGAGGGTACAGGAATCAAGCTTCTTGATACAAGAAAGACAACACCTAACAACAGACTTTTTGAAAAGTATGCAGTTAAAGTCGGTGGTGGTAATAATCATAGATATAACCTTACAGATGGTGTACTTCTTAAGGACAACCATATAGGTGCAGCAGGCGGAGTTAAAGAGGCAATAAATCTTGCTAAGGAGTATGCTCCATTTGTAAGAAAGATAGAGGTTGAAGTTGAAACACTTGATATGGTTAAGGATGCAGTAGAAGCAGGCGCTGATATAATCATGCTTGATAATATGGACCATGATACTATGGCTGAGGCTATGAGAATAATAGATGGCAAGGCAGAGGTAGAGGTATCAGGTAATATGACCAAAGAGAATCTTGCCAAGCTGTCAGGGCTTTCAGTTAATTATGTATCAAGTGGTGCACTTACACATTCAGCTCCTATAATGGATATTTCGCTTAAGAATCTTCATCCGGTTGACTAATGTTATATGTGCTATATAGCAGGATTCAGGCTGTTTACAGCGTAAAGCATAGAGCGGCTCATAGGGCTTGCTGTCTACAACGATAAGTGTTAGAATTAATATAAGTAAAGTAAATGCAGGGGTGAAGCCAGGTTATGAATGGACAGTTAAGACGAGAAAAAATAATAGATATTCTTAGCAGAAGTGATACACCTGTATCAGGTGTTGCACTCGCTAATCAGCTTAATGTAAGCCGTCAGGTTATTGTGCAGGACATAGCACTTATAAGAGCCGCATCTTATGATGTATATTCAACCAACAGAGGTTATGTTATAAGAGGGAATAAGGAATATACAAGAATAGTCAAGGTTAAGCATACCAATGCAGATGTAGAGAAGGAACTTAATGCCATAGTGGATATGGGCGGATGGGTTAAGGATGTTTTCGTGTATCATAAGGTATATGGTGTGGTTAAGGCGGAGCTTAATATTCATTCAAGACGTGATATAAAGGCATATATGGAAGAAATCAATAATGGAAGTTCAACACTTCTTATGAATGTAACCTCAGGATACCATTATCATACAATAGCTGCACAGGATGAGAGTACATTGGATATTATTCAGGAGGAGCTTGAAAGGTTAGGATTTCTTGCAAAGCTTCAGGAATATGAGCCAGTTGATTTCTGGAGTAAGAAGGCATAGATAAAGGACTATCGCAATAAGAATTATCTGCATAATACATACACTAAGAATTGAATTTACAATTCTATGTATTATGTCAGGGTTCTTTTTGCGGTAGTCCTTTTTAATATTAGTATTATTGCAAATTCTACTTTTATTCTACATAAAAGTAATTGGAAAAATAATCAGCTTACTATATAATAAAGTATGCCTTTGACAGATTATTAGGAAAGTAGTGAGGTATTAATGAATACTAATGTATATAAAGAGCCTGTTAAGCTGATTGCACTTGATCTTGACAGAACAACGCTTAAGTCGGATGGACATATATCTAAGGCTAACAGACAGGCAGTAGAATATGCTATAAGTAAAGGAATACATGTGTGTATTGCAAGTGGAAGGGCGTTTGATACGCTTCCCTTAGAGGTTGTTACAATACCTGGAATAGAATATGCGATAACAAGCAATGGTGCGGCTGTATACAAGATAAAGGATAAGAAGTGTCTTAATTCATATGTACTTAAGGAATCCTCAGTAGCTGGGATAATTAAGAATACCGCTAGGTATCCGGTGACCTACGAAGCATTTATAAGGGGAAAGGCATATGCATCTAAGGAGTATATTGCGGATCCTGTAAAGTTTGGTGCAACACCTAAGGCAATAGAATATGTGAGAAGTACAAGAACTCTTCAAGAGGATATAGTAAGCTTTATATATGAGCATAAGCATGAACTGGACAGTATAGATATTGTGCTTGATGATGATGAATTAAAGAATAGGATAATCAGGGAATTATATGAAAAAGATTCAGATATATATATTACTAGTTCAGTAAAACAGCTTATTGAGATTTCATATAAGGATGCTGGTAAGAAATCCGGGGTCAGGTTCCTGGCAGACAGACTTGGTATTGATAGAAAGAATATAGCAGCATTTGGTGATGCAGATAACGATTGTGACATGATAGAATTCGCAGGAGCAGGAGTAGCTATGGGCAATGCGTGTGATGCGTTAAAGGAAGCAGCAGATTATATCACTCTGTCTAACGATGATGATGGACTGGCTTATGCTATATATAATATATTACATATTTGATATCAGAGTCAAAAGGTCTAAACCTACATGAGCTTGCTTGTAATATTATATGAGTCGGGTGACGTTATAAGAAATAAGTGGTAAAAGGTTGATTAATCAACAGAAAATGTGTAAAATAAAATACTGTGTTTAAATATAGATAACAGTACAAGCGCAAGATTAGTGTGGAAAATTATTTATCACACGCGGGATTTGTGTCTGTGCGCACACGACACAAGCTCTATATAAGAAAAACGTGCGCAGAAATGAGGATAAACATGGATAACCAGAAGTTAGCAGAGTTATTGTTTCCAGAGGTGGTTAATACACCAGAGTATTACGAGGAAAAGTTTCCATATAGAAAGCTTCCAAATAAGGCAGAGGTTACACGTATGGCACCAAGCCCAACAGGCTTTATTCATCTTGGTAACCTTTATAGTGCACTTGCAGATGAAAGAATTGCACATAGGAATGGGGGCGTGTTCTATCTTAGAATAGAAGATACTGACGAGAAGAGAAAGGTTGACGGAGCAGTTGAAACTATCATCAATGTATTAAGATATTTCAATATTGAATTCGATGAGGGTGCAGGCTTTGATGATTCTGATCCAAGAAATGCGTATGGACCTTACTTCCAGAGACAGAGAGTTGAAATATATCATTCATATGCCAAGAGCCTTGTAGAAAGAGGACTTGCTTACCCATGCTTTTGTACAGAGGAAGAGCTTGATAAGGTAAGAGCAGAGCAGGAAGAAAAAAAGGTGCTTACAGGCTATTATGGAGAGTATGCAACCTGCCGTAATCTTTCATATGAGGAGATAGAGGCTAATATCAAAGCTGGAAAGCCATATGTGCTTAGACTTCGTTCTCAGGGAAGTCCTGATAAGGAGATTACATTTGTTGATGCAATAAAGGGAGAGATTAAGCTTCCAGAAAATATCCATGATATAGTTCTTTTAAAGAAGGATGGTATTCCAACATATCATTTTGCACATGCGATAGATGACCATCTTATGAGAACAACTGTTGTTGTACGTGGTGGTGAGTGGCTTGCATCAGCTCCTATCCACTATGAATTATTCCACCTTCTTGGCTTTAAGATGCCAGCATACGCACATACAGCGCATCTTATGAAGTTTGATGAGGAAACGGGCGGAAAGAGAAAGCTATCAAAGAGAAAGGACCCAGAGCTTTCGCTTGATTATTACAGAAAGGATGGATATCATCCATACACTATGAAGGTATATCTTCTTACACTTCTTAACTCTAACTTTGAGGAGTGGCATGAGAAGTTCCCTGATAAGGATATTAATGAATTCCCATTCTCTGTAGATAAGATGAGTCAGTCCGGAGCACTTTTTGATAAGGATAAGTTACACAACATTTGTAAGAATGAGTTATCTAAGCTTTCAGAAGATGAGTTATATGATTTCTTATATGACTGGGCTAAAGAAAATGCACCTGAAAATGTAGATATGTGGTTTGCAGATAAGGAAAAAATGTTACAGATTCTTCGTCTTTATATGGGCGTTGGTGCTAAGAGAAGAAGAAAAGACTTTATGTATGCAAAGCAGATATTTGAGCTTATTGCATATTTCTTTGATGGCGCTTCTAATGATGAAAAAGATGAGTTCAGACTTGATGAGGATATGGTAAGCGATATATTAAAGACTTATCTTTCAAAGTACGACCACAACGATGACAATTCAACATGGTTTAACAAGCTTAAGGAAATAGCTGACGAGCATGGCTTTGCATCTGATATGAAGGCATACAAGGCTGACCCTGAAAGCTTCAAGGGTAATGTATCTGATATAGCTGAGGTTGTAAGAATAGCAGTGACAGGACGTGCCAACACACCAGACCTTTGGACTATCGTTCACATTATGGGTGAAGAGCAGATGAAGGAAAGAATAGAGAAATATATAAAGTAATTTTCTAAAAAAGCTAATTATTAAAAAACTGGATAAAGTTTAATACATAATAATAAAGCACAGGCTTTGTTTTATCTTTCGTGCATACATAGATAGAACAAAATCTGTGTTTTTTTATATTTTGGGGATATGTAGTATTGCATTTTTTAAAACATAGTGCTATTATAATGACACGTAGTAATTAAAACTACATGGCAAAGTAAAACAAACTTTTATATTTGCTTTAAAAGGATTGGAGGATAGTGTGAAAAATAAGATTTTTCACACGCAAGAATGGAGGATTATTATGGAAAAGCTTAAGGAAAATGTTTCACATATGAAGATTAAAGAACCGGGAAGTGCTATTACACATTTTATTGCAATGATTATGGCACTTTTTGCGGCAACGCCGCTTATCATAAAGGCATTGTCAGCACCGGATATGATACATGTTATATCTTTGTCTATATTTATAGGAACTATGATTCTTTTATATGCGGCAAGCACAACTTATCATACAGTTGATGCAACACCAAAGATTAACAGAATTCTTAAAAAACTCGACCACTGTATGATATCAGTTATGATTGCAGGTTCATATACACCTGTGTGTCTTGTTGTGCTTCATAACACTACCGGTTATGCACTTCTTGCACTTGTATGGGGAATAGCAGTTATAGGCATAATATTTAAGCTGTGCTGGGTTACATGCCCAAGATGGATATCATCATCACTTTATATAATCATGGGCTGGGCATGTGTTTTATCATTTACACAGATTATCAATGCACTTCCAAAAGCAGCTTTTATGTGGCTTCTTGCAGGAGGAATTATATACACTATAGGCGGAGTTATATATGCGCTTAAGCTAAAGGCATTTAATGCTAGTCATAAGTACTTTGGTTCACATGAGATATTTCATCTTTTTGTTATGGCAGGAAGTATATGCCACTTTGTTATGATGTTTAAGTATGTTGCTGTTCTGCCTATTCATTAATTGCCAAAGCATTATTAGAAAAAACTCTTGTGGTATAAAATTGAATAATTATAATATATGATTTAAGAAGGATAGCTTTTATGTCGGAATTAAGATATAGAAGCTATCTATATGGAATTGCAGGTTGATGGGTATGCGTATGTATTGTAGAGGGGGTTACGAATAATTAAAGATAAACTAAGAATGTTCTTGATGTCAGAAATATAGGCGTTAAGAACATTTTTATTTTAAATGTAAGTTATACCTTTTTGTATGGAAGTTATACCTGATATGAAATAAAAATGCATAGTTATGTTAATATATTAAAGAAGAAATCATAAGGATAGGTTTCTATCATTACGAAGGAAGAAAATTCAGGAAATTATTATTTGCAGATTTTTAAAGTTAATGACGATGGGTATGATATTGCCGGAAGTGGAAAAATTTATAATTAATGGAGCTATAAATGATTTTTGATTTTGATTTATTAACTATTGCTATATTATTTGTAATATATATTATTGTTGATATAATTGTGTATATTAAGAATAGAGATATAATATGGATTATTTTTTCTTTTATTGCATTTGTATATCTTGCAAATGTAATTAAATTAACATTATTTCCATTCTACATAGGAATTAGTTTTCCGAATAATTTAGCTGCCTCAGTAAATATTATTCCGTTTAAAAACTGTTTAAATAAAACAAGTGTTTTAAATATATTAATGACTATTCCTTATGGAATTGGAGTACAATTTATATATAAGTTTAAATCAAAGAGAGGATTGTTCGCTTCTGGAGTATGTTTTTCAATATTAATAGAAATGTTACAACTCGTGGAAGCCTTGGTGCAAGGCGGTTTTTCTATAAGAATAATAGATATAAATGATGTTATTTTTAACAGTATTGGTGTGGTAATCGGACTGCTGCTTTTAAAACTTATATCTCTTATATTTCTTAAATATGAAAACAAAGACTTAAATATTTTTTGGCAATATGTTAAGCAGAGAGCGATTAGTATTTTTTGATATTTTTTAAAATGACTTTGGGGATTGTTTTATAAACTCTCAAAGTCATTTTTAATGTGTTTTATATAGATTATATAAGAAAAAATTAATTGAACTTATGAATATGACGATATGAAAAATGTGTAGATTAGGAGCTTTATGAATGAATATAAATATTAACAGATTTATTCAAAATAATACATATATTGATAAAAATGAAAAATCAATAATAAAATTTGGCATAGATATGATGAAAACAACGATAGTAGCTTTTATAGTAGCTTTTATAATAGCAGTTATTATGGGGATGATAAGGGAAGGGATTGTATTTCTGATATCAATTATTATGTTAAGACAATATGCTGGAGGCTATCATGCAAGTAGCCAGAAAGTGTGTGCTGTTTTATCGTGTATTATATATTTATCGGGATTAATTATCATTAAGAATTATACGGTATATAATAGTATTCAGATAATGATGTGTGTTATTTCAGTCTTTATAATATTTTTGTTATCGCCTGTTGATAATATTAATAATGAATTAACAAGGTCAGAAAGAAAATATCTTCGCAAAGAAGTTAGATTTTTTTTAAGTAGTGAAGTATTAATATTTGTGATATTATTAATTAAAGCTAATGAGTATTGGAGTGGAATAATTGTAATTTCAATGATGATTGTTGCAATTCTAGTATTAGCCGGCTTTATTGAAAATGAAATCAGGGGATAGAAAAGAATGATTTATCAGATAGGTATATGTGATGATGAAAATTCAACATGTTCAGAATTAGAAAGTATTATAATGGACTATTTTAAGATAGCAGGTCTGAATGTACAGTTAAATGTATGGAATTGCGCAGAAGATTTTATGAGAGATGTTCCGGCAAAAATGGACGTGGACATATTATTTCTTGATATAGAAATGCCGGATTATAATGGAATATATGTAGGTGAATATATACGTAATGATATAAATAACGATACCATGCATATAATATATGTTTCTTCTAAAACTAATTATGCCATGGAATTATTTAAAATTCATCCATATGATTTCATAATTAAGCCTATTGATAAAGAGAAGGTTATTAAGAATGTTTCAAAATTGTTGGAACTGGATGAACAGGATAATAGATTTTTTGTATATGAATATAATAGAATAAAGAATAAAATTCATTATGGAGATATTGTATATTTTGAAAGTGACAGAAAACATATAAAGATAATATGCAGTGATGGAACAGAGAAGATGTTTGTGGGAAAGTTAAAAGAACTTATAGATAAGCTTCCATTTAGTTATGCTATGGCTGCCCAGTCATTCGTAATTAATATAAGACATGTAAAAATATGCAAAAAAAATTCTTGTATAATGGACAATGGAACTTGTATTAATATTGGAAGAAAGTATAAGGATGCTTTTAATATAAAAATGATAGAATATAATAAGCATGGAGGTAACGGATGATGCAATTAGATGATGTTATTGTATCTGGTGTTACTGAACTGGTTAGAATATTTATCATTTTAGAATATTTAAAAATATTTTTAAAAGTGTCTTCTGCAAGACACAATATTATAAATGGGGTTATTACATATATTGTTACATTATCATGTTATCTTATTTTTCATAATGTTCTGATTAATTTAATAGTTACTATTGTGGGAATAATATTTTTGTCTTTTGGTTTTATAGGAAAGTTTCAGAAAAAACTGCTATTAAGTATAATGCTTTATGCTTTTATGTTTGTGATAGATTTATTAGCGTCATTTTTATTATATGAGGCACCCGATGCCAATAATTATGATATTGTCAGTTCTTTTATTTCGGTTCTGTTTTTTTATATAGTTGTGATTGGCATTAAAAATGTCTTCAGAGGAAAAGGCAGGATAGACTTGTCAGGACAATGGTATTTGTTATTATTTTCAGCATTATTAAGTATTGCGGTATTGTATGTTGTGTATAAGAACATGGTGGTTTCAAGGAGTGCAGTACTGACAATCAGTATTATTATATTAGTATTTAATTTTATGCTGTACATTTTTTATATGTCCATGCTTGACCGTTTTTTATATGAAAGGGAAAATCTTGAATTAAAACAACAGATGAATATATATGAACAGCAGATAAGAAGTGATATTGAGAATAATAGGAAAATTAGGACAATAAAGCATGATATGAAACATCATATAAGAGAGATAAACGATTTGCTTATGAAAGATAAAGTTCAGCAGGCAAAAGATTATTTGCAGCAGATGAGTGATGAGATTATAAGTGCGCAGAATATATATAATACAGGTAATGAAGCATTTGACGGAATTTTGAATTTCTATGCTGAAAAATATATGAATAAAGGTCTTGAGTTAGTTGTATCGGTTGTAATACCGGAAAATCTAAAAATAAATATATATGATGTGAATATTATACTTGGTAATCTGCTTGATAATGCTTTAGAAAATGCAATAGATAATTCAAAAGTAAGTCTGAATATTAAATATACTGCGGGAATGATACATATTTCTATGTCTAACCTATATGATGGCGGTATAAAGAAAGAAGATGGACATATTATAAGTAAGAAAGGCGATAAGGATAATCATGGATATGGTTTGAATAATATAAAAAGAATTGTTGATAAATATGATGGCTCAATGATTGAAGAATATGAAAACGGACAGTTTGAAATAGCTATAATTATATATCTCGAGTAAAAAATAATGACAGCTATGTAACAAAGTGCAACTGAATATCAGGTATATATGCCAACTGACATTACTGACAATGCCAGTTGGCATTATATGTTATCGGCATATTGAATATTTTAATATATCCAGATATATGTATAATTGACAATAAGCTATCTTAAGTAGCTATAGACATTCTCTATTAAGTGTGCAGGATATATGCGGAATATGAGTGGATATATCCTGTACGGAGTATGATTATAATTAGATGATAAGAGGACTATGATAATGAAAACAAAGGATATTACACTTACAGGTCTTATGGCGGCACTTATATTTATAGGAACATTTTTCTTTAAAATTCCTTCGCCGTTCGGATATAATCATTTTGGTGATGGTTTTATGCTTCTTACAGTGTTTATGCTTGGTTATAAAAAAGGCGCATTTGCAGGTGCTATCGGAGCAGGTCTTGCAGACCTTATAGGCGGTTATACTGTGTGGGTGCTTCCTACGATTGTCATAAAGAGTATGTGGGCACTTATTATTGGTTTATTTATGGTTAAGCTTGGAAAGAATAATAAGATTATGCCATATATTGGTGTCGGTGTCGGGGCAATATTCCATATATGTGCGTATACATTAGTGAGGATATTCCTGTATGGTATATCTGCTGCATTAGTAGCTCTTCCGGGACTTATATTCCAGACAGTAAGCGGAGTTGTGATATTTGTTGCGTTATATGTCTGTGTTTCAAAGGCTGGAATTAAAAAAGTGTTTGCAAATTAAATAAAATGATAATAGTAATAATAATATAAAATGTGTAAATGACATACTTTGAGTATATGTCCGGATTGGATATATATTCGGGGTATGTTATTTTTGGTTATGGTTAATAGCTAATTTTGAAAATGCTATATATTTCTTTTATGTAATGTATCCTCTATATAAAATTTGAAGATTAACATTTTATGGAAAGTACTTTCAAAAATACATTATATATCTAGAAAATTATAAGTTATTATGCTATCCTTTTAAGCTGTGTCGTGTATGCTGTATACAATATGGCACGGACAAAAAGATAAAAGATGATGAAAGAAAAGGAAAGTATATTATGTTATTAACAGATGTTGCGAAAGTGGCAGAAGCGGCAAAGAATAAGGCAGAGCTTTGCAACAACCACTTTGGAAAGTACTTTATGAGAGCGGTTATGGCGGGATTTTATATAGTTGTTGCGACTATATTATCCAATGTAAGTGCAGCAGTGCTGTATTCTACATATCCACAGTTTGGAAAGTTGTTAGGGGCGTTTTTATTCTCACTTGCCATAGTTCTTGTAGTATTCTTAAATGGTGAGTTATTTACAGGTAATAATTTCGTTATGGCAGTAGGGGTGTATAATAAAACTGTATCAGTTAAGGATATGGTTAAAGTGTGGGTTGTAAGTTATGTTGGAAACTTTGTTGGGGCTTTTTTATTATCAGCGATGTTTGTATATAGTAAGGCTTCACACGTTATAATGGTAGATTATTATAACAGCTTTATATATTCAAAAATATCAGCAGGTGTGCCAGAACTTTTACTCCGGGGGGTTCTTTGCAACTTCCTTGTATGTATGGCGGTGCTTGTTGGAACTAAGTTAAAGAGTGAAAGCGGAAAGCTTATTATTATGTTTTGTATTATAATGTCATTCGTAGTTGCCGGTTTTGAACACTGTATAGCTAATATGAGTACATTTTCTATAGGATATATGCTGCTTGGCAATATTGGAACAGTGGCAGTTATAAAAAGTATGATTGTTGTTACTATTGGCAATATACTTGGTGGGGCGGTGCTTCTTGGAGTTCCAGTACAGGTTATGAAGGCGGAGCATTAGCAGGTATCAAAGTCGGGGGCTATTGACCCCGGCATCATTATATTATATGTTTAAGACTTTTGTAGTAATGCAAAAGTCTTTTTTACACATATACGAAAGTTGTGTTATAATGAACAGAGTTTTAAAGAAAGAGGATATAACTGATGAAGGAAAATCTGAAAAAATTAGCCAGATATTATAAACCATATCTTGGTACATTTATATTAGATATGATACTTGCCATGATGTCAGCGGCGGTGGCACTTGTGATTCCGCTGGTAGTAAGATTTATAACATCTAAAGTGGCATATATGTCAGCAGATGAAGCTTTAAAGAATATTACTATTATAGTTATAGTGCTTTTCATTCTTGTGCTTATCCAGTGGGGATGTAATTATTATATATCCAATTATGGACATGTCATGGGTGCTAAGATTGAGTATGATATGAGAGCGGAGATATTTAATCATTACCAGAAACTTTCGTATTCGTTTTATGATGATCAGAAGGTAGGACAGCTGCTTTCAAGAATAACATCAGATTTGTTTGATATAACAGAGCTTTTACATCATGGTCCGGAGAATATTACTATATCGCTTATAAAGATAGTTGGAGCATTATGTATTTTAAGCTCTATAGATTTAAGGCTTACGCTTGCAGCATTTATCCTTGTTCCGGTTATGCTTGTGTTTGCATATTTCCTTAACAAGAGAATGAAGACGGCATTTAAAAGAAACAGAGTTCGTATAGGGGAGATAAATGCGCAGATAGAAGATAATCTTTCTGGTATAAGGGTTGTAAAATCATTTGCCAATGAGGATATAGAGTGTGAAAAGTTTAAAAAGGGAAATGATGCCTTCCTTGAGGCAAAGAAAAACAGTTATCATTATATGGGAACATACAATGCCGGTCTTACAGCATTTACAACTATGATTAATGTTATAGTCATAGCAGTTGGCGGTGCAGGTATAACAAAGGGCTGGGTCAATCTGACTGATTTTGTTACATTTTTATTGTATATCAATATATTTACAGAGCCGGTTAAAGTACTTATCGACTTTACAGAGCAGTTCCAGAACGGATATTCCGGATATGAAAGATTTCTTGAGATATTGTCGGTTGAACCAGAGATTAAGGAAAAGCCAGATGCGACAGAACTTAAGGATGTCAAGGGAGAGATAACATTTGACAATGTATCGTTTAAATATAAGGATGGCAGTGATGAGGTGCTGTCAGGTATTAATCTTAACGTAAGACCGGGCGAATATGTCGCACTTGTAGGTCCATCAGGAGTGGGAAAGACAACATTATGTTCTCTTATACCAAGGTTTTATGAGGCAACTGGTGGAAGTATAAGAATAGATGGTACTGATATAAAGGACGTTACATTAAAAAGCTTAAGAGACCATATAGGTGTTGTACAGCAGGATGTTTATCTGTTTATGGGAAGCATAAAAGAAAATATAAGATATGGAAGACCTGATGCGACAGATGAAGAGGTTATAGCTGCGGCTAAGCTTGCCAATGCACATGAGTTCATTGAGTCATTTGAAAACGGATATGATACAGATATCGGACAGAGAGGTGTTAAGCTTTCAGGTGGACAAAAGCAGAGACTTTCTATTGCAAGGGTATTTCTTAAGAATCCACCTATACTTATATTTGATGAGGCCACCTCAGCACTTGATAATGAAAGTGAGCAGATAGTCCAGGAATCTTTAGAGAAGCTTGCTAAAAACAGGACAACACTAGTCATAGCACACAGGCTTACAACTATAGAGAACGCTGAGGAGATACTTATGCTTACAGAAGAAGGTATTAAGGAACGTGGTACTCATAAGGAACTTATGAAGCTTGATGGTGAATATGCACATATGGTAAAGATTCATCAGAAATAATTATGTTCATATTAAAAAACAATAATTTAATGGAAAAGAGTGCTCTGTTATAGTATAGTAATAAAGTACACTTCTATTATTATAGAATCGCGATATCTTGAGCTTTAGAATGGAGATTATTATCATGGAAATGTGGGATATATATGATGCTGATAAGAAAAAGACAGGCAGACTTATGAAAAAAAATGACTGGTGCTTAAAGGATGGTGAATATCATCTCACGGTACTTGGTGTTATTAAAAGACCTGATGGAAAGTTCCTTATAACGCAGAGAGTTATGACTAAGGCATGGGCACCAGGCTGGTGGGAAGTATCAGGAGGTGCGGCACAGGCTGGCGAAGAGTCAGTGGAGGCTGTAAGAAGAGAGGTATTTGAAGAAACAGGCATAGATGTGACCAATGCTGATGGTGGATATGTTTTTACATATAAAAGAGAGAATCCTGGCGAGGGAGATAACTATTTTGTAGATGTATACAAGTTTATTAAGGACGTTAAGGATGAAGATGTACATGTGCAGACAGAAGAGGCGTTAGGATACAGATTTGTTACTAAAGAAGAGATTGAACAGATAGCGGATAGAGGCGAATTTTTGCATTATGACAGCATAAAGCGGGTGTTTGAGGGTTGATAGATTAAGTCAGAATGACAGATATTTATTATTTACTATTGGGAATTGTTTTGTTATCTGTATAAACGAATGGATAAATAAACATATTTGGAGATGTAGGTATGAATATATATAATATTGAGGGGAATAAAAAGCATTCAGCAACTGCATATGAAGCAGATGCTAACAGATTTTCTGTCAAATGTCAGTTTCTTACAATGATATTTCCATTTATAACATGGATTTTGAATTGTGCAGGAATATTTACTGTAGAAGGCAGACTTATGTCTATGAGTCTTTTATTTACATTTGTGGTAACAGTGCTTACAGTCGTTATATGTAGCATACTTGGCATGGACAATAAGATTACAAAGTATTTTGCCATGGCTGGAATTGTTATTGCTATATTCGTGCAGTCATCAATTCTTACATATCACATGTATCTTCTTATTGTTCTGCCGGTTATATATTCGCTGCAATATGGACAAAGAAAAATGGTTTATTACACTTATATTCTTAGTGTGATAGGGCTGGCAATATCTGTGTATATAGGTTATTATGATGGCTTGTGTGATGCCAATATGGTTGTTCTTACGAGAGGAACCATAAAAGAATATGTGGATGCAGGTGGAACTATATTTAATGCAGCCCCGGTCAATGACAATCCAGCATTAAAGCTTCTGCTTTATTTTATAGTGCCAAGAGCTATGTTGCTTTTGGCTGTAGTACTTATGGTTGTACATATATCAGATACCATTGCAAACAAGGCTGCCAATGAAGAACATCTTAAATATATGTCAGAGATAGACGATATGACAGAGGTATACAACAGGAATAAGTATCTTGATATGGTAAGAGCTTATTATCCACATATACCAGAGATTTCAGTTATATTCTGGGATGTCAATGGACTTAAGTATACTAATGATAATCTGGGACATGAAAGTGGAGATATCCTCATAAAGGGAATAGCATCATCAATAATCAAGGCTGTTGATAATGCGGGCATGATATATAGGATAGGTGGTGATGAATTCGTTGCTATTCTTGAAGGTAACGATGATACTATTGTTGATGATATTATAGCCAGATATAACAGCATTGCTGATAAGAAAAATGAGAATCGGTATGATGGTATACAAATATCAGCTTCTATAGGTAAGGCATATGGCGCAGGCAGAAATATCGAGGATATTGTAAAAAAAGCTGATGCCGATATGTATATACAGAAGAAAAAATATAAAAAATCAAGAGAATAAAATGCATTAGTTATAAGAAAGCACTGAAGGAAAGAAGAATCTTCCAATCAGTGCTTTTTATTGTATAATATGATGTGAACACACCCAACGACTATATGAAACAGGAGAGAGAATATGCTTAAATACTTAAAAAAATACTGGTTATTTACGATGCTTGCACCACTTTTTATGATTGGTGAAGTAAGCATGGACCTTATCCAGCCAGAACTTATGAGCCATATAATAGATGATGGTGTACTTGGTATTAACAGTGGAGGTGTTGGAAATCTTGATATCATACTTGGTACAGGTATAAGAATGGTGCTTTTAGTAGCAGCAGGTGGTGTATGCGGAGTTATGTCAGGAGTGTTTGCCAACCTTTCAGCACAGCAGTTTGGCAACGATGTAAGAAAAGATACATTTAAAAGAATTATGTCTTTTTCTTTTGAACAGACAGATAAGTTTTCAACAGGTTCTCTTATAACAAGGGTTACGAATGATATTACACAGCTGCAGAATTTTGTGATGCAGTGCATGAGAGGATTTGTGCGTACAAGTATGCTGTTTATAGGTGGTATAGTCTGCATGATAGGACTTAACATCCAGTTCGGACTTGTAATAGCATGCGCACTTCCTTTTATAGTTATATGTGTTATATATTTTATTGCAAAGTCTAATCCGAAGTTTACGATATTGCAAAAAAAGCTTGATAAGCTTAATAATATTATGCAGGAAAATGTATCAGGTTCGCGTGTTGTAAAAGCATATGTAAAAGAAGACTATGAAACAGAAAGGTTTAACAAAGCCAATGATGAGCTTGTTGGAACACAGCTTGATGTGCTTTTACTGCTATCTTATATGACACCGGTTATGAATATAATTCTTAACCTGTCGGTTGTCGCAGTGATTAAGGTTGGAGGTATACAGGTTATGGATGGCAGTGCAACGCCAGGTAATGTTATGGCGGCTATCACATACTGCTCACAGGTGCTTAATGCAGTTATGCGTATGACTATGATATTCCAGACGGCATCAAGAGGTATAGCATCTCAAAAAAGAATTATGGAGGTATTAAACTGTGAACCGGCTATAAAGGATGGCGCATATGATGGTGAAACTATAGTAAAAGGTAAAGTTGAGTTTAGAAACGTATCATTTGCATATCCTGGCAATGAAGGTGCCAGTGTTATAGAGGATTTTAATCTGGTCATATCGCCTGGTGAAACAATAGGCATACTTGGTGCTACAGGATGCGGCAAAACAAGTCTTATAAGCCTTATCCCAAGATTCTATGATGTTACAAAAGGCGCAGTGCTTGTTGATGATGTGGATGTAAGGGATTACAAGCTTGAAGTATTAAGAGATAAGATAGCAGTTTCCCTGCAGAAATCAGAGATATTTACTGCAAGTATAGCTGACAATATAGCATGGGGGCTGCCAGATGCCACGCCAGATAATATAGCTGCGGCAGCAGATACAGCACAGGCAGCGCAGTTTATAAATAACAGGAAAGATGGCATGCAGACAATTGTAAGCCAGGGTGGACACAGCCTTTCAGGAGGACAAAGACAGAGGGTTGCTATTGCAAGGGCAGTCATAAAGCCAGCCGAGATACTTATATTTGATGATGCGACAAGTGCACTGGATCTGAAAACAGAAGCAGAACTTTATAGTAATCTTGGAAAGAATAAAAAAGATATTACAAAGATTATAATAGCGCAGAGGATAGCATCAGTTAAAAATGCGGACAGGATAGTTGTTATGGATAATGGAAAGCTGGCAGATGTTGGAAGTCATGAGCAGCTTATGATAACAAGCAGTATATATAAGGATATATATGATTCACAGTTAAAAAAATAGGCTATAATCATATTACGGATAGGGAGATTTGCGTATGAAACAGGAAGAGAGCAGACAGGCACAGATGAATAATTACAGGGCTTTTGGCAGAAGACCTGGAAGCAGAAATATGACAGTAGAAAAACCGCAGAATGGGAAGAAAACATTAAAAAGGCTCATGGGTTATTTCGTATCAGAAAAGAAAATGCTGTTCTTGCTTATGCTTGCAGTTGTTGTTGTGGTTGCATGTTCAGTATATGCGCCAAAACTTCAGAGTAATGCGATAGATGCGATAGCTGGAAGGCAATGGGATAAGCTTTCACCCATACTTATAGTGATGGTCATTATTTATATAATACATAGCATATGTACATATATGCAGAGTAAGTTAAGTGCAGTATTAAGTCAGAATATAGTCAGCAGGATGAGAAAAGATTTGTTCTTAAATATAGTTAATCTGCCTATAAGATATCTTGATGCTAACAGTCATGGTGATATTATGAGCCGAATGACTAATGATATAGAGAATATTTCAACTACGGTATCACAGTCTATGAGTTCTTTGTTTTCAGGTATACTTACTGTGATAGGAACAGTTGTAATGATGGTAGCTTTATGCCCACAGCTTGCTGCGTTGTCATGTGTGACAGTTATATTAACTATAGTGGCTACGAAGCTTTTGTCAAAGGCAATGCGATTCTTCTTTAAGAAAAGACAGGTGATACTTGGGCAGCTTAATGGAAATGTAGAGGAGATGGTAACAGGTTACAGAACAGTAGTTGCGTATAACAGACAAAATGCAGTTGTAAATGATTTTGACAATGTTTCTGATGAACTTACAAGAGTTGGCATAATAGCTGAGATTCTTGGTGGTTCCATGGGACCTGTCATGAATGTCGTTAATAATGTGGGGTTCGTTATAATAGCAGCTTTTGGAGGCTATTTTGCCATTAATAATATAATATCAATAGGTGTTATATCAGCATTTATAGTGTATGCAAGACAGTTTGGACGACCTATAGATGAGCTTGCACAGATATATGGACAGATACAGACGGCTGTTGCAGGTGCTGAAAGGGTATTTGAAGTCATGGATGAACCACTTGAGGATAAAAGTGGAGAGAAGAATATGGATGATTTAAAGGGAATCATCAGATTTAAAAATGTTAATTTTTCTTATACGAAGGAAAAGCAGGTTCTTTATGATTTTAACCTTGAAGTAAAGGCTGGGCAGAAGGTTGCACTTGTAGGTTCTACTGGAAGTGGCAAGACAACCGTTGTTAATCTGCTTATGAGGTTTTATGATGTTGATAGTGGGGAAATACTGATAGACGATGTTAACATAAAGGATATTGACTGTGACAGCTTAAGAAGGAATACAGCAATAGTACTTCAGGATACTGTTCTCTTTGCAGATTCAATAGAAAATAACCTTAGATATTCAAACAGCAGTGCGACTGATGAACAGATGTATATGGCTGCAAGGATGAGTAATTGTGACAGCATGATAAGAAAGATGCCACAGGGGTATGATACGCAGCTTATGTCAGAGGGAGAGAATATATCACAGGGACAAAGACAGCTGCTTTCGATTGCAAGGGCATTTCTTGCACAGCCTAAGATTCTTATACTGGATGAGGCGACTTCTAGTGTTGATACAAGAACTGAAAAGCATATACAGGATGCTATGGTTAAGCTTATGAAGGACAGGACAAGTCTTATAATAGCCCATAGGCTTTCGACTATACAGGATGCAGATCTAATAGTTGTTATGGATGAGGGAAGGATTGCTGAGACAGGCAGCCATGCAAATCTTCTTGCTAAGAAAGGAAAATATTATCAGCTTTATATGACACAGTTTGCAGGATGTGCAACTTAGTGCTATAATTACGTACTACGATGTTAGTGGTATAAGCTTTTTTCACTGATATCATGAATTCCCATAAAAGCTATAGGAGTGATGACATATGCAGAAACAGAACCATAATATGCGTACAGAGAGAAAATCCAGTATAAAAAATAGCGCAACAAGACTTATTCTTATAGCGCTTCTTGTACTTATACAGACAGGCTGGATGATAGTTCTTATGTCGAAGTTAAACACGTACTCGACAGCTATAACACTTACAATGACATGCATAGCTGTTATTATAGCACTAAAAGTGTTTGGAACGCATGTTAATTCGGCACAGAGAATGCCGTGGCTGATAGTTATAACAGCTGTTCCTTTCTTTGGAATATGTATTTATCTTCTTTTTGGACGTTCTATTGTTACAAAGGGTATGAGAAGAAGATTCAATGGAATAGAGGCTGATATACTAAAAAACAAGCTTAAACAGGATGAACAGATTATAAAAGAGCTTGAACAAAAGGATCTTGGCATAGCAAATCAATGCAGATATATAAGCAATACAGCTAAATATCCTGTATATAAGAATACTGATATGGAGTATTATAATACTGCTCTGGAAAGCTTTGAAGCACAGCTTTGGGAGCTTTCAAAGGCTGAAAAGTTTATATTTATGGAATATCATGCAATAGAAGATGCGATAAGCTTTGAAAGATTAAAAAAAGTTCTTATAGATAAAGCGAAAAATGGAGTTGAGGTAAGAATATTCTACGATGATCTTGGAAGCATATTTTTCCTGAACAAAGAATTTATAAAGCGTATGAGAGATGAGGGAATACAGTGCAGGGTGTTTAATCCACTTAAGGTTATAGTCAATATGTTTATGAATAACAGGGATCACAGGAAGATTACTGTTATAGATGGAAAAGTTGGTTTTACTGGTGGATATAATCTTGCAGATGAGTATTTTAACATAACTCATCCATATGGTTATTGGAAGGATACAGGAGTAAAGCTTACAGGAGATGCGGTTAAAAGTCTCACAGCAAGTTTTCTTACTATGTGGAATGCTATAGACCATACGGATTCACGGGAGGCTTATGATGAATATATAGATGCGACAGATGGCACTTATAATGCAGCATCACAGGAATGTTATGTACAGCCATATTCGGATAATCCTCTAGGACATGACAGAATAGGTGAAGATGTATATCTTAATATATTAAAGAATGCAAAGCATTATGTGTATATTACAACACCTTATCTTATAATAACAGATGAAATGGAAAGAGAACTAAGACTTGCGGTGAAGCGTGGCGTTGATGTAAGAATTGTAACACCAGGGATACCAGATAAAAAGATGGTATATAAGATAACAAGGTCATATTATGAGCCGTTATGTTCAGCAGGCGTGCGTATATATGAATATACACCTGGTTTTTGTCATGCAAAGCAGTGGGTGGCGGATGACGAAGTATGTGTCGTAGGCACGATCAATATGGATTTCAGAAGCCTTTACCTGCATTTTGAAAATGCTGTGTTTACGTATAACAGAGAGCTTGCAGGAAAGGTTAAAGCGGATATGCTGAATAACTTTGAGATTTCTAATGAGGTTACATCTGATTATGCTGTAGATGTTATCAGACCACTTAAGCTTGGAACATGTATGCTTCATATGATTTCTCCATTATTATAGGTTTTTACAGACTTGAAAGAACTGTTTTTATATAATGGATTGTGACAAATTGTGGATTAAGATATAATGAGCGCAAGAGAGCCAGAAAGCTGCTTGCAGATTTCTGGCGAACGGCGAATGACGATCACGATAGCTGCGATAGAAGCGGCGAGTAGCAAAGCTACGAATCGTGATATAATGAGCGCAAAAGAAAAGAATGCGGCTGCGCAGCAGACATATTCTTTTTTTGCGCCATTAACGAACGAACAGCCATGCGAAGCAGGGCGAGATAGCGTGCAGCGCGGGTTCGTGAGTGTATGGGTTAAGAAAGAGTAAATTATGATATATTAAATATCAGGTACTATAAGGAAAGAGGTAAAAGGTGAAAGAAAAATTAGTTACGGTAAAGGTAGACCATCCGTTAGGAAGTGCAGATGAAGATAATCCCTCGTCGGTGTACCCTATTAATGCCGGGTATGTTTTAAATGAAAGTGACCTTGAGCTTTCAAAGCATGATGAAAAACAGAGAGCATATCTTGTAGGAGTTGATGTTGCAGTTGATGAGTATGCGGGCATTCTTATTGCAGTTGCAAGGAGAAGAGATGATTCTGATACAGTGTGGATAGTTGCACCAGAAAACATACTTTACAATAAGCAGCAGTTAGAGGAGATAGTGCATTTTAAAGAACAGTACTACGATGGCTTTATCGAAATGGTAGATGAAGAAATGTGGGATGCCTATGATGCACAGGAAAACAAGCTTGGATACGAGGTTAGAAGAAGTATGGCAAAGTCTATGCCAGACGGAGTGTATCATGTTGTAGTTATGATTTATACAGTAACAAAGGATGGGAAAGTACTTATAACACAGAGGTCACGTAATAAAACAAACCCTTTAAAATGGGAAGTCACGGGAGGTTCTATAATAGCTGGCGAATCTTCAAATGAAGGAGCTTCACGGGAGTTATATGAAGAAACTGGATTGCTATGTAAACCGGAAGAACTGATTGCTCTTTATGAATATACGGATCATAACAAGCATTGTATATATCATGGATATATTAACTTGTGTGATAAAGAGGAACGCATTACATTACAGCCTGGTGAAACAATGGATTATATGTATGTTCCATATGATGAATTCTTTGAATTCGTCATGTCTGACAGATTCATATCATCTGAACAGAAACGGTTTATGCTGCATGAGGAGCAGATAAAAAGAAGCATAAAGAATAGTATTAATAAAATCTAAGAAAAGAGGCTGATAATATGTCACTTAAAGAAACAGTACTTAAAAACAGATCGTATAGAAGATTCTATCAGGACAGAAAGGTAAGTGTTAAAGAACTTGAGGAGCTTGTTGATATAGCAAGAAATGTTGCATCGGGAGCAAACAGACAACCATTAAGATATAAAGTAGTATGTGATGCTTCAGACAATGAAAAGGTGTTTTCAACATTAAAGTGGGCAGCAGCACTTACAGACTGGGATGGTCCTAAAGAAGGAGAAAAGCCAGCGGGATATATTATAATGTGCAGTCCTGTCGATGTGCAGGCGCCAAGAGATGAGGGTATAGCTGCACAGACTATACTTTTATCAGCTACAGAAAAGGGACTGGGTGGCTGCATGTTTGCAAGTGTTAATATTCCAGAGCTTAACAAAAGACTGGAGCTTCCTTCTGAACTCAGTGCAAGACTTGTTATCGCCTTAGGTTATCCAAAAGAAGAAGTTGTTATAGATGAAGTGTCATGTACAGATAATCTTAAATATTACAGAGATGAGGAAAATGTACACCATGTTCCAAAACTGAAGCTTGAAGATGTTTTATTGTAGAGTTTGAGGATTTATCTTAAATTGTGCTAAAAGATTGCATATAACAGATACATAATAAGTAGTGGATAAAAAGAACTGCGGTTTCAACGCATTATGCATTGGAAACCGCAGTTCTTTTTATTAAGTCATTGTTACTATAGTGTTAAGTGAAACACTATTCATCTTTTGTTGTATACAGCAAAAAGATATTTTTATTATACAATATATTTAATGTTGTGTCAAAAGTAAATTATGCTTTGTCATTTTCAGCTTTGTTATTTTCAGACGTAGCATTTCTGGTGAGCTGATGATAATTTTTTATAAGAAGAGGAAGCTCAGCTATAAGCATTCCAACCCATCCTGCAAGATAAGATAGTGGAAGAGCTTCTATTCCCATGCCAAGTATAAGAACAAGCGGGATAGCAGCAATAACACGTACACCCATATTGATGAAGCTGCTAAGCAGTGTGATCTTAAGGTCGCCTATGCCACGGAAGTAACCCTGTATGCCGTTAGTTGCCGCTGGAAGAATATACATAAATGAAATAAGTCTTAAATATCTTACACCATGCAGTATAACTTCTTCATCCTTAACAAAGAGAAGCATAAGAGGACGTGCCAGTAAAAAACATATGAGAAACAGAATGACTCCATATATGAATTCAAGTATCATTCCACATCTGAAGCCGTCTTTCATACGCTGCTGCTTTTTAGCACCTTTGTTCTGCGCCATAAGAGCTGTCATGGCGTGCCCGATGTTCTGCTCAGGAGTATAAGCAAAGTCATCTATTCTGTTTACTACGGCGAAGGCGGCAGCTACAGATACGCCCATAGTGTTTACTATGGCCTGGATGCCTATTTTACCAAGCTGTACTGTTGCCTGCTGCATAGCAGATACCCATCCATAGCTTATAGTCTTTTTTAGAAGAGAATGGTCAAATACAAGCCATTTTTTTCCAAGACAAAGAACTGGGACTTTTTTCTGGATATATATTATGCAGAAAATACAGCAAAACATTTCACTTATAACTGTAGATATGGCACATCCGTTGCTTCCCATTTTAAGCACAATTACAAAGAATAGATCTCCAATCACATTAAGCACAGAGCTGGCTATAAGAAAGTACAGAGGTGTCTGGCTGTCACCAAGAGCTCTTAATGTGCTTGAAAAGAAGTTGTATAGGAATGTAAATACAAGGCCAATGAATATGATGCGCATATATGAGGTTGTAAGCTTTATTATAGAGGGATCAACCTGGAGTATATGCAGTATTGGTACTGAAAAAATAATACATATTAAGCTTAATATGATGGAAAATATGACACCTGAGAGCATAGTTGTGCTTATCTGTCTATGCAGCTTATCATAGTCCTTTGCACCATATTGTGTACCCATAAGTATGCTGGCACCCATACACAATCCATTAAGAAAAAGTATCATAAGTGTCATAACAGGGTTGCATATACCGACTGCAGCCAAAGCCTCTTTGCCAACAAACTGGCCAACAATAATACTGTCAACTGCATTATATGTAAGCTGAAAGAGATTTCCAAGAACAAGAGGAATCGTAAATCCTACAAGAAGAGGCATAATCTTTCCTTTTGTTAAATCTTTAGTCATAATCTTAATTTCCTTTCAATTTCGTTTTCCTTTGATTTTATTTTGATTTTGTTTTTTGCACATCACATTATAAATACAGTTGCGAAAAAATGCAAAGAATTTTATACTAATATGCAAATAGTGGATTATGTTTAGGAGGTTGCTGTGAGAGTTACAGGAGAAGATATGCAGCTTTATGCTGTTACAGATACACAATGGCTTAACGGAAAGGAATTTCTTTCAGTTATAGAGAGTGTTCTTGCAAACGGAGCTACATTTTTACAGTTAAGAGAAAAGAATGCCACACATGAGGAAATAGTAAAGAAAGCGATGGCAATAAAGCCTATTGCTAAAAAATATGGTGTGCCATTTGTTATAGATGATGATATATATGCTGCAAAAGAGGCTGATGCAGATGGTGTGCATATAGGACAGAATGATGCTGATTATAAGACTGCAAGGGCAGTCCTTGGTGAAGGAAAAATAATCGGCATGACTGTTAAGACTAAAGAACAGGCTGAAAATGCTATAAGAATGGGTGCCGATTATGTAGGGATGGGAGCGGTATTTCATACAAGCACTAAGCTTGATGCTAAAGATATGAGTAAAGAAACACTCATAGAGCTGACAGGTATGATGAAGGATATTCCAGTAGTTGCCATAGGCGGCATCAATTACGATAACTGTGATTATCTAAAGGATACAGGAGTTGATGGTATTGCAGTAGTATCTGCTATATTTGCAGCTGATGACTGTGCTGAGGCTGCAAGGAAGCTTTTTATAAAGACAAGGGAGTTGTTTGCAAAAAAAAAGAACATAATATTTGATATGGATGGGACACTTGTTGATTCAATGCCTTTCTGGAAAAATAGTGCAAGAGAATATGCATTGTATAAAGGTGCAGAGCTTCCAGATGATTTTGATGATATTACAGGTGTTATGGATTTAAATGATTATGCATGCTATCTTAAAAATGTACTAGGGATAGATACCGATCTTGAACAGATAAGTAAGGCTGCTGTTGAAATCATGAACAAGCACTATGCAACGGATATCCCGGCAAAAGAAGGTATGGTTGAGCTTGTTAGAAGAGAGTACGAGGCCGGAAGTAAACTTGTTATATTTACTGCTTCAGAAAAGAGCAGTGTAGAGATTCTGCTTGACAGACTTGGCATAAGAAAATGCTTTTATGATATATATACTGTATATGATATTGGCTTAAAAAAGAGTGATAAAAACAGTTATCTTAAGGTTATCGATAAGGCCTGCATGAATTCAGAAGATACATGGGTTTATGAGGATATATTAAGAGGTGTTAAAGCAGCTAAAGAGGCGGGTCTTAAGGTGTGCGCTGTATATGATGAGGATTCAGCAGATGACTGGTGTGAGATTAAGGGTATTGCAGATAAGCTGATCATAAATGCATAGTATGTGTAAAAGATGATAAAATATAAACAATAAAATAATAAATATATAATAAATATATGGAGATAATATATGAAGAAAAAAGTAGTAGTAGGAATGTCGGGCGGCGTTGATTCGTCTGTTGCAGCATTTCTTTTAAAAGAACAGGGATATGATGTTATAGGTGTTACAATGCAGATATGGCAGGATGACTCTGTGGAAACAACAGAGAATGGCTGCTGTGGGATCCAGGCAGTTGATGATGCAAGAAGAGTTGCAGGCCAGCTTGATATACCATATTATGTTATGAATTTTAAGAATGAGTTTAAAGATAATGTTATTGATTATTTTGTTGAAGAGTATAAGCTTGGAAGAACCCCCAATCCATGTATAGCATGCAACAGATATGTTAAATGGGAGTCGCTTCTTAAAAGAAGTCTTCAGATAGGTGCAGATTTCATAGCTACGGGTCACTATGCAAGAATATGCCAGCTTGATAATGGCCGTTATGCCATCAGAAACTCAGTGACAGCAAAGAAAGACCAGACATATGCACTGTATAATCTTACACAGGAGCAGCTTGCACATACTATTATGCCGATAGGCGATTATACTAAGGAGCAGGTACGTAAAATAGCTGAAGATAACAATCTGATGGTTGCACATAAACCGGATAGCATGGAAATATGTTTTGTCCCTGATAATGATTATGCTGGTTATATAGAAAGAACTACTGATTACAAGCCAGTTCCAGGTAATTTCGTTGATGTAAATGGTAATGTCATAGGCAGGCATAATGGTATTATTCACTATACAGTAGGACAAAGAAAGGGTCTTGGTCTGGCTATGGGACATCCTGTGTTTGTAGTGGCAATAAGACCGGAAACTAACGAGGTTGTAATAGGGGAGAATAATGATGTGTTCTCTAAAACATTATATGCAAACAATCTTAATTTTATGTCAATAGAAAAGCTGCAAGGCCAGGTAAGGGCAAAGGGAAAGATACGTTACAGCCATGGTGGCGCAGATTGTACGATAAGAATGATAGATGATAAAACACTTGAATGTACATTTGATGAACCACAGCGCGCAGTAACACCAGGACAGGCACTTGTACTGTACGATGGTGAGTATGTGCTTGGTGGTGGCGTGATTATATAATGTCTGAATTATGTAGAGAAAGCAGGTTTAATATGGATAGATTAATATATATGGATAATGCGGCTACAACATCTGTAAAACCTGAGGTTTTAAACAGTATGCTGCCTTTTTTTACAGATAACTATGCCAATCCGTCAAGTATATATAATTTTGCACAGAAGTCAAAAAAAGCAGTTGAAGATGCAAGAACAACGATTGCAGATATAATAGGTGCTGATAAGCCAAATGAAATATATTTTACGGCAGGTGGAAGTGAATCAGATAACTGGGCGCTTAAGGCAGCAGCAGAGTGTTTTAAGGATAAGGGTAATCATATAATAACAACAAAGATTGAACATCATGCTATACTCCATACATGTGAGTGGCTTGAAAAGCATGGATATGAAGTAACATATCTTGACGTTGACAGTAATGGACTGGTTGATATAGATGAATTCTGTGCAGCTATAAAGGACACAACTATTATTGCAAGTATAATGTATGCTAATAATGAGATTGGTACTATAGAACCTATAAAGGAGCTTGGCGCTGCTGCACATTCAAAAGGAGTTATATTTCATACGGATGCTGTTCAGGCATTTGCACATATTCCTGTTAATGTTAAGGATATGAATATAGATATGCTTAGTGCAAGCAGCCATAAGTTTCATGGACCAAAGGGAACAGGTTTTTTGTATATTAGTAACAGTGTAAAGATAGGTTCTTTTATTCATGGAGGCTCACAGGAGAGAAGCCGCAGGGCAGGAACGCTTAATGTTCCTGGAATTATAGGTATGGCAGAGGCAGCCAGACTTGAGGCTATGAATATGGAAAAGAATATGAAATATGTATCTGGCATGAGAGATTATATCATAGAAAGAATATCAGCAGATATTCCATATGCAATACTTAATGGAGACAGATATAAAAGACTTCCTGGCAACATACATATGAGTTTTATAGGTGCTGCTTCAGAGCTGCTTCTTATAATGTTAGACCAGAAGGGGATATGTGTATCAGCAGGCTCGGCATGTGCATCAGGTTCCGTGGACCCATCGCATGTGCTTACGGCCATAGGAGTTGATAAGAACATTGCACGAAACTCTGTCAGAATGACAATAGGTGAAGATTTAACTAAGGAAGAGGCAGATTATGTAGTTGAGGAGTTAAAGGCTGTTGTTGAAAGGATAAGAAGCATGTCCCCTGAATATGCACAGTTTATTGCAAAAAAATCATAGGATTGTATTTTTAATGTATTTTCATAAAAACATCTTGATATGTATTTATATCTGGTTATATAATGAACGACGGTTTTGCGTCATGTATACAAAGAATTGCTTTTTATGTAATTCGTATATACAAAAAACAGCGCAAGGATGGAGATTCATTATGAAATATTTAAAACAATTCTTAATCATTCTGGTTATATCTTTAATCGGAGAAATTCTAAACAAGCTGCTTCCTTTACCGGTGCCAGCCAGTATTTATGGAATGGTGATATTATTTGCCGGACTTTTATCTGGTATTATAAAGCTTGAATCAGTGAAGGAGGCAGGAAGTTTTCTTATAGAAATAATGCCTGTGATGTTTATTCCAGCAGGTGTCGGACTTATGTCATCATGGCTTAATCTTAAACCAGTAATTATCCCTGTATGCATTATTACAGTTGCTGCTATATTTACAGTAATGTTAGTCAGTGGACATGTAACACAATATATAGTAAAACACAGTAAAAATAAAGATGAATTTTAATGATATGTAAGGAGAATATATTAAAATGGAAAGTTTTTTTCTTGATTCAGCATTCGCAGGAGTATCTATAAGTCTTATAGCATACATGGCAGGAGTATTTCTAAAAAAGAAGTTTAAAATAGGGTTGTTTAATCCTTTACTTATATCAATCATTGTTACTATGGTAGTGCTTATAGCTGGAAAGGTGGATTATGAAAGCTATAATGCAGGGGCTAAATATCTAAGCTGGCTTTTAACACCTGCTACAGTATGCCTGGCAATTCCTTTATATGAACAGATACAGCTGTTAAAAAGCAATTTTGCTGCTATTATTCTTGGAATAGCATCCGGTGTGGTCACAAGTCTTCTTACAGTGCTTGTTTTATCTATGATTATGGGACTTACACATGAACAGTATGTAACTATGCTCCCAAAGTCAATCACAACAGCTATCGGAATGGGTGTATCAGAGGAGCTTGGAGGATATGTGACTATAACAGTAGCGGTCATTGTTGTTACAGGTGTTATTGGTAATATTCTTGCAGAGTTTATATGCAATGTATTTAAGATAACAGAACCTATAGCTAAAGGTGTTGCAATAGGTACATCAGCTCATGCAGTTGGAACGGCTAAGGCTATTGAAATGGGTGAAATAGAAGGAGCTATGAGCAGTCTTTCCATAGCTGTAGCAGGTATTCTTACAGTTATAGGGGCGAGTGTATTTGCTAATTTCCTTTAAGAACTAAAAGTGAAGACAGATGTGAAAAGATTATATCTTACAGTGTGCAAGAATGGAGGATTATTATGATTATTACAATAGCAAGACAGTGTGGCTGCCATGGAGATGAAATAGGATTAAAGCTGGGCAAAGAGTATGGGCTTTCCTTTTATAATAAAGAACATATAATAAAGCTTGCAAAAGAAAAGGGGATATATGATAAATTTCCTTATTTTTTTTCAGAGATTCCAGTAAATGCACTTATGCATACAATAAGTGATGATGAAGGAGATATTCTTCTTTCTGAATCCAGAAAGGCATTATATCCTCTTATAGGTGATGAGAACTGCGTGATCATCGGCAGATGTGCTAACTATGCATTTTCCGACAGACAGGATAAAATCAGTATATTTTTAAGTGGCGATAAGTCAGATAGAATCAGGCATATTGCAAAGAAGCATGATTTTAGTGAAAAGAAGGCGAAGGCTGTTGTTGACGAAACTGATTCAAGAAGAAGAGAGTTTCATAAATACTGTTCAAACCAGGAGTGGGGCAATGCAGCTTTTTATGATCTGTGTATAGATGAAACTAAAGCCGGAGTTGATGGAACAGTAGATGTTATAAAGAAATATATTGAAATTATGGCTTAATGTTAAATTGTATGTTATAATCAACCTTTATTACGAAGTTATCAAACAACGTATAGAATATAATGCATTAGAAAGTGTTTATATAAGGAAAAGGGAGATTGTATGACGTTAGAAATAATATTAGTAGCCATTGTACTTATTTTATGTATTGCAGCAGATAAGTTTTCAGGTAAATTTGGTATGCCAGCACTTATTCTTTTTATAGGCATTGGTATGCTTTTTGGTTGTGACGGTATAGCTGGAATTGAGTTTGATAATTTCAGGGCGACAGAATATATATGTAATATTGCACTAGGTTTTATTATGTTTTATGGTGGTTTTAATACGAAATGGAAAACTGCAAAGCCGGTTGCTGCTAAAGCTATATTATTATCTACCTGTGGTGTATTATTAACAGCAGCATTAACAACAGTTTTTTGCTTTTATATATTAAAATTTCCTTTTGCTGAGAGTTTTCTTGTTGGTGCGGTTATATCGGCAACAGATGCGGCTAGTGTGTTTGCTATATTAAGAAGAAAAAAGCTTAATCTTAAAGATGGTGTTGCTTCGCTTTTAGAAATAGAAAGTGGTAGTAATGATCCGGTTGCCTATATGCTTACAGTTATTGGAATATCAATACTGAATGGAGATAACCTGTCAACAGTGCCATATGCTATATTTGCCCAGCTTGTATATGGTACACTTATTGGTGTTATTCTGGCAGCTATAGCTATATATGTACTTACTAAAACGGATATAATAGCCAACGGTCTTGATACCATATTTATACTTGCTGTTGTGCTTCTTGGTCTTGGATTGTCCCAGTATGTTGGTGGCAATTGCTTTTTGTGTATATATTTATTTGGAATATTGCTTGGTAACAGCCAGATACGGAATAAAGGAAATATAGTACCTTTTTTTGATGGTGTCACAACGCTTGCACAGATAGTCATATTCTTTATGCTTGGTTTATTATCATATCCGCATATGTTTCCTGCTACTATATTAACATCAGTTTTTATTGCAGTATTTCTTACATTTATTGCAAGACCTGTTGCGGTGTTTGCTATTCTTCTTCCATTCAGGTGTTCTATTAGGCAGTGTCTGCTTGTGTCATGGGCGGGACTAAGGGGAGCTTCTTCAATAGTTTTCTCAATATCAGTTATGGCAGGTGGAAGTGAAATGTCTAAGGATCTGTTTAATATTGTTTTTATGATATCGCTTATTTCAGTTGCTATCCAGGGAACTTTGCTTCCAGCAGTTTCAAGAAAACTGAAAATGATAGATGAAAAGAGTGATGTAAGAAAGACATTTAATGATTATCAGGAAGAATCGGCCATTACACTTATGAGGATGTTTATACCTAAAGGACATAACTGGGAAAATAAGCTTATAAGTGAGGTACATATGCCTACAGGTGCTATAGCTCTTATGATAAAAAGGGGCAGGGAGTCTATAATAACAAGAGGCAACACAAGAATACTTGGAGGAGATAATCTTATACTAAGTGTTCCAGCATATGTAAGCTCTGATAATGATTCACTGGAGGAAAGAGTTGTTACACAGGATGATGCGTGGTGTAACAGGACAATACGTGAGCTCAATCTGCCAGAGAATCTTATTATTGCACTTGTAAAGCGTGGTGATGAGAATATAATACCAGTTGGTGATACATTTATTATGGATGGAGATGTTGTGGTAATATATCGTGGCTAAATGTCTTATATATAATTATGAGATTATGACTATATTATTTTGAAATTTTACATATATGATTTGATTTATTATAATCAGTTGAAAATATATAGAAAACAGGTGGATTATTGTGAAAACTAATAAACAGATACAGATGTCAGAATCATTTTTAAACAGTGCAGTTCTTGCTGTATCAGGAGGCTTTCAGGATGCTTATACCTACTTTACAAGAGATAAGGTATTCTCGAATGCCCAGACTGGTAACGTAGTTCTTATGAGTCAGGAGTTCATGGCAGGGAATTTTATAGGTGGAATTAAATATCTGCTCCCATTTTTAGCTTTTGGTCTTGGCGTTCTTGTTACTGAACAGATTAATGCCAGATATAAAATGGCTAAGAGGATTCATTGGAGACAGCTTATTATTCTTATAGAAATAGCCATTCTTGCGATAGTTGGATTCATTCCTCATTCATTAAATATGGCAGCCACAGTTCTTGTCTCATTTTCATGTGCCATGCAGGTACAGGCATTCAGAAAGGTGAATGGTTTTGCATATGCCAGTACAATGTGCATAGGTAACTTAAGAAGTGGTACAGATGCATTATCTGCTTTTTTAAGGGAAAAAAGGAAGGAACCTCTTATTAAAGCGTTTCATTATTATGGAATAATATTCTTTTTCGCAGTTGGTGCAGGAATAGGCGGTAATCTTTCTGTTGCGTGGGGAATACATACAATATGGGTATCTTGTATATTACTTCTTATCAGTATGGTGTTTATGTGGTATGAGAAATACAGAAAATAGGAAAATATATAGTTTTGGAGATTGAAAATTGGAATACAGTAAAGAACAGCTTGAAGCTATTAATAGTATAGATGGACAGGTGTGTATAATATCAGTAGCTGGTTCGGGTAAGACAGCTGTTATTGTGGCAAGAGCAGATAATATAGTAAAACATGGAGTAAAGCCGTCAAGAATTCTTGTGCTTACATTTTCAAAGGCAGCGGCAGCACATATGGAAAAACGTTATGTTGACATATATGGACACACCGGAATACGTTTTTCAACGATACATTCATTGTGCTATTCGGTTCTTGTAAGGGCATATAATCTTAAGCCTGAATCGGTGCTTTCTGATAAGGATAAGCTTAAGTTTTTTACAGAGTTCCATAAAAAACTTGTCTATAAAAGAACTTTGGGAGTTCCGGATGATTTTGATGAATTTTACAGAAAATGTGAAGAATATATAACTGGAAGAGCACAGAGTGAATATTATGAAAATACGTTTAAATATATAAGAGAGCATGCCGGGAGTGGATATAATATATGCCAGTGCTTTGGAAGAATACGTGATAAAATCCATGAAAAACCAATGGGTAATGATAACAAAAGCTATCTGGATGCTGTATACGAACAATATAAACAATATAAAATGAATAATAAAAAACTCGATTTTGATGATATGGTCATATATTGTCATAAATGTCTTGCAAGAAATAAAAAGGAACTGGAATACTGGCAGGGTGTGTTTGATTATATATGTGTTGATGAGTTCCAGGATACAGGACTTCTACAGGCAGATGTTATATATATGGCAGCTGACAAAAAGAAAAATATATGTGTTGTCGGTGATGATGACCAGTCGATATATGGCTTCAGAGGTGTAAGTGATACTATATTTCCAGATTTTATTAAACGTTTTCCTGATACCAAAAAGATAATACTTGGTACGAATTACAGAAGTTTTCCATATATAATAACAGGTGCAGATAAAATCATACGTAATAACCAGGTAAGAATTATAAAGGATATGAAGTCGTATCGTGTGGGAGAGGGCAGAATTCATATACGGGAGGCTTCATCACAGCCTGCACAGGCTGATATAGTCATATCATTGATAAATGAATATGTAAAAAATGGCGGACAGCTTAGTGATGCTGCAATATTATACAGAGTTAAGAAAGAGGCAGCTGTACTTGTAAGTACACTTGAAACCATCGGTATGCCTTTTTATACAAGGGATTTAGTTGATGATGTTCATCTTGGAATGTGTTATAAGGATATGCTTGCATATTACAGGTTATCAAGAGGGATACCTGAAGACGGCGATCTTGTGCGCATAATTAACAGACCTAAAAGATATATCAGGTCGAATCTTATAAAAAACTGTGGATTTGACAGGAATAAAATATATGAGGCATGTACAGCCAATGCCCAAAGACATGAGTGTCTGCGGATAAATGATACAATAAATGACATGTTTCTTGACTTTAGAAGTCTTTCACGTATAGATAATCCGACACAATTTCTATATTATATTTATAACAATATGGGTTATGAAGAGAGCATGTATGAATATGCAGAATATGTTGGCATAGATAAAGATGATATTATGAATCAGTCAGAAATGATGAAGAAAGAATCAATGAAGCTTGATAATATGTCAGAATGGTATAACTACATAATGAATAAAGATTACAGACAGCGTGTAGATAAGGAAAATGGTCTGTATCTTGGTACATTTCATGGTGCTAAGGGACTTGAATGGAAAAAGGTTATAATAATATCTGCCAATGAGCAGATAACTCCATATGCTTATATGGGAAAAGTGGATGATTATGAAGAAGAAAGAAGACTGTTTTATGTTGCCATGACAAGAGCAAGGGATGAACTGGATATATTATATGTTGATGGAAGTGGCAGCAGGCATCAGCGGTCAAGGTTTTTGGATGAACTTATGGCATCATATAATTAATAAATTATAAATAATTAGTAATTGTATTGAAATATTTTAAGATATAATACATAATTAAAAACAGATTGTTTTATTGCAGGTATGTATGCAGTTACATTCGATTATTTATATAGAGGAGTTCATATTTGATGGATAAGAAGGAAAAGATAAGAAATATTATAGTATTTGGGATGGTTATGGCAGTCAGCCTTTCGATTGCGCTTAATGTAGAAAATATATTTGGTGGTATAGGAAGATTTTTTGACATAATTAATCCAATATTTTTAGGCTGCATGATAGCAGTTATACTTAATGTACCCATGGAAGCTTTATCACGGGTTTTTGAAAAAATGTCTTGCAAGGTGAAGTTTTTAAAGAAAGAAAAAACACGTAATGGTATAAGCCTTGTTATAACAATTGTGGGTGTTGTGTTTATATTTGCAGTTATAATATGGATGGTAATACCAGATCTTATTGATTCTATATCTGGTTTTATAAAGAATTTCGATAATAATCTGAATTCAGTTACACAGCTGCTTGATAAACATAGTGAGCATCTTTTACTCATAAAGGACTACGTTGATAAAATTGACTGGAACGGCATATTAAAAAATGTTGGAAATGTGCTTATATCATCACTTGAAGGTATATTTACAGGAATCCCTCAGATTGGATCATCGCTGTTTAATTTAAGTATATCGATAATCATAGCAATCTATGTTCTTATGGATAAGAAGAGACTGTTAAGGCAGATTGGCAGGCTCATAGAGGCATTGTTTACAAGGAAGGTGTCATCAAAGGTTGAGAAGGTTGTTAATCTTTTTGCTGAAACGTATGCAAGCTTTCTTACAGGGCAGTGCGTGGAATCATGTATACTTGCTGTGCTTATGTTTATTACGCTGAGTGTATGTCGTATGCCATATGCAGGACTGATATGTATAATGGCAGCAGTATTCCAGTTTGTGCCTTATATTGGAACATTTATGGCATGCGTTGTAGGGGCAGTGCTTGTGCTGTTTACGAATCCAGCGCTTACTATATGGTTTGTTATTGTATTCCAGGTTGTACAGTTTGTTGAGGGACAGTTTATATATCCAAGAGTTGTTGGAAGTTCAGTGGGTCTTCCGGCACTTCTGACACTTATGGCAGTATTTCTTGGAGGTAAGTTCTTTGGACTTATAGGTATGATATTCTTTATTCCACTTACGTCTGTAATTTATCAGCTTCTTAGAGACATGGTAAACAACAGGCTTGAACATAAAATAGAAACAAATGAAGAAAAAAAGGAATGAAATAAAGGATGAAATTACGGTTTAATGATGTCATATATCTGTGACATCATTAAACCGTAATGTTTACATAATAGCAGTTACTTCGTATTCTTTAATGCTTTCATCATATACAATAATATTACCATTGATTTTTATTCCGTTAACTATAAGCTGTTTAACACCTTTTTGTGAATGGGCTGTGTTATCAACAGTAATGTTATATGTGGCGTTTCTGAAGCGGCGTGTAACTTTGAAGCCATCCATATCATCAGGTATACATGGATCTATGCATAAGCCATCAAACTCAGGACGTATACCAAGAATGTATTGAGATATGTTAGTGAAGGTCCATGCAGCAGTACCGGTAAGCCAGCTGTTTTTAGCCTCGCCGAATCTTTTGGCCTCTTTTCCGGCAATCATCTGGGAGTATACATAAGCTTCTGTTTTGTGAATATCGCTTATATCCTCAAGATAAGCAGGGCATATTTTTTTGTATACTTCAAATGCACGGTTTCCGTGTCCAACTACAGTTTCTGCTATTGATATCCATGGGTTGTTATGACAGAATATTCCAGCATTTTCCTTGTAGCCTTCAGGATAAGATGAGATTTCACCTAATTCCGGGTGATAGCTTGTATATGCAGGCTGGAGTAAAACTATGCCATATTTACTGTCAAGAATGTTTTTGACTGAATTAAGAGCTCTTACAGCCAGACCTTCTTTAATTCCGATACCAGCCATGACACAGAATCCCTGAGGTTCAATATATATCTGGCCTTCATTACATTCATGTGAGCCAACTTTTTCTCCGGCAGCATCATAGGCACGTAAAAACCATTCACCATCCCATCCATAATCAATAACGGCATGTATCATATCATTTATATGTCTGTCAGCTTCATCAGCTTCCGCATCTAAATGCAAATGTCTGCATATAGCCGAATAATCATGACCATATCGGACATACATACCAGCTATAAAAACAGATTCAGCAACAGGTCCATCAGATGCACCGGTAGTCTGGAAAGATTCACCAGGAGTCAGGGAAAAGCAGTTAAGGTTCAGACAGTCGTTCCAGTCAGCCCTTCCTATAAGAGGGAGCTTATGTGGTCCTAAGTGGGTTGTCGTGTAGTTGAATGATCTTCTTAAGTGTTCCATAAGTGGTGCAGTGTTTTCTTTGCAACAGTCAAACGGAGTATCAACATCTAGTATTGAGTAATCACCGGTTTCTTTGATATATGCAGCAGTACATGCTATAAGCCATAAAGGGTCATCATTAAAACCACTTCCTATATCTGAATTCCCCTGCTTTGTAAGTGGCTGGTACTGATGATATGCACTTCCATTTTCAAACTGTGTGGATGCTATATCTATTATTCTTTCACGGGCTTTATCAGGTATAAGGTGGACAAATCCAAGCAGATCCTGGCAGGAGTCACGGAATCCCATTCCTCGTCCTGTTCCAGATTCAAAATATGATGCAGAACGTGACATATTAAATGTTACCATGCATTGATACTGATTCCATATATTTACCATGCGGCATAACCTTGCATCTTTAGTTTCAAGCCTGTATCCTGACAAAAGATTGTCCCAGTATTCTTTTAACATATCAAAGGCTGCGTTGAATTTATCATCAGACATATTGGCATCAATCATTTCATGTGCATTTTTTTTGTTTATGACTTTAAGTGCTTCCCATTTGTCATCAGGAGAGTTTTCTATAAAACCTAATATATATATAAGACTTGTTTTATCACCAGGTGACAGTGTGATGTCTTTTCTAAAGGAGCCGATAGGTGACCATCCATCAGCCATGGAGTTGTTTGATATGCCTCTTTCCACAGCTTCTGGTTTTGCAGGGGTTCCATATGTTCCAAGAAAGCTGTCACGTGCAGTATCAAAACCATCGCAGGACGTATTCATGGCATATAGTGCGTAGTGGTTACGGCGTTCACGGTATTCTGTTTTATGGTATATGCAGGAGTTGCTTTTATAGCTTTCTATCTCGACTTCACCAGTGCTTAGATTACGCTGGAAGTTATTAAGATCATCAACAGCATTCCATAAACAGAACTCAACATATGAATACACGCTGAAATGCTTAATGGCATCTGAATTGTTCTTAAATGATAAACGTGTCAGTACACAGGAAGAACCTATAGGGACAAAGGTTGTTACACAGGCCTCAAGATTGTTTTTAGTTCCTTTATAACATGTGTAACCAAGTCCATGACGGCATTCATAAGTATCAAGCTCTGTCTGAGATGGCTGCCATCCTGGATTCCATATAGTGTCGTTTTCTTTAATGTAATAATAATGGCCGTTGTTATCAAGTGGAGCATTGTTATAACGATATCTTGTAAGACGCATGAGCTTGGCATCTTTATAAAAACAATATCCTCCACCAGTGTTACTTATTAATCTGAAAAAATCTTCACAGCCAAGATAATTGATCCATGGCAGAGGAGTCTTTGGCGTTGTGATCACATATTCTTTGTTAATATCATCAAAATAACCATATTTCATAATCAATCCTCATTTCTTAATATATCTTATGATTTTAATCTGATATCTTTGATATCAATCTGATACTTTCACGAAAACGATCTGATACCTTCACGAAAACGATTACGAAAAATAAAAATAAAATGATAAATTTTACTAAAGTCAAAGGCTTTAAATGTAAAATATAACATATATAAAGTCTATTCATAATTAAAAGCAGATATGTAATAAAATGAATAGAATATTATCTTCTGTTTTGAGTATATTTAAATGAGGGACAAAATGCAATAATAAATAATAAAAAACAAAAAAATAGTGATAATGCACAAAAAAATGAAAAAATTATGGCAAAATATATAAAATGTCAAAAAAATGTTGCACTGATTTTAAAAAGATGTTATAGTAAAGCTACGAAAACGATTAAGTAACTTTTAAGTAACGCAGATATACAATAAGTAAAGGGGCGATGCGATGGTTTCCATGAAAGATATTGCTGAAAGGTGCAATGTATCAGTTGCTACAGTAAGCAAAGCACTTAATAATCAAAGCGATATCAGCGAAGAGACTAGAAAGAGAATATGTCAGATAGCCAGTGACATGGGATATTATCCTAATTCAGCCGCAAGGGCATTAAAGACAAACCGCTCATATAATATAGGGGTATTGTTAAAGGATAAAGCACAAAGCGGTCTGACACATGAATATTTCTCGGCAGTGCTTGAAGGCGTAAAGGTTGAAGCAGAAAGCTGTGGGTATGATATTACATTTATTAATACACACAATGAGAGCATGACATATTTTGAGCATTGCAGGTATCGTAACTTTGATGGTGTTGTTGTAGCCTGTGCAGATTTTGATGATCCGGAAGTTAAAGAACTGGTTGACAGCAGAATTCCTTGTGTGACTATCGACTATGTGTTTAATAACTGCACTTCCGTTGTATCAGATAACATAAGGGGGATGAGAGAGTTAGTCCTGTATGCGTATAAGATGGGACATAGAAGAATTGCTTATATACATGGTGAGGATGGTTCAGAAGTAACTAAAGAAAGACTGGCGTCGTTTTATAGAACGCTTGATGAACTTGATGTTGATGTTCCAGATGAGTATATTAAATCTTCGGAATATCTGAATGCAGTTTTAGCAGAAAAATATACATATGAATTACTGGATTGTAAGAATCCACCAACATGTATATTTTATCCTGATGATTTGTCTTATTCCGGCGGTGTGAATGCAGTCCGCAGCAAGGATATGAGGATTCCAGATGACATATCCATGATAGGATATGATGGAATAAAGCTTTCACAGATGCTAAGCCCTAAGCTTACGACACTTAAACAGGGAACGGGTGAGATTGGTAAACTTGCAGCAAGGGAATTAATAGATTGTATCAACAATCCAAAGACGGCCATTGTTAAAAGACTTGTTGTAGGTGGAGAGCTTATTGAAGGAGAAACAGTCAGAAGGATATAAGTTTAGGAATGGTTCTAAGCTTAAGGGGAACATATTACGGAATGTTTTTTTGAGGAGGTATTATTATGATTAAACGCAAATTAGCAGGCATATTCTTAGCTACGACAATGATTATGGGAACACTAGCAGGCTGCGGCGATTCTGGTAACAGTTCAACAGCGGCTAAAGTTAATACAGATGAGAGTGCCCAGGGAAAAGTGCTCAACATTTATTGCTGGAATACGGAGTTTCAGGACAGATTTAAATATTTTGAGAAGTCGGGAAAGCTTCCATCTGATGTAAAGGTTAATTTTGTAGTTACACCTAATGAAAATAATGCATATCAGAATGCACTTGATGCAGCATTATTAAAACAGAATGATGCGCCAGCAGATGAGAAGATAGATATCTTTCTTGTAGAAGCCGATTATGCATTAAAGTATGTTAACAGTGATTACACACTTGATGTTATCAATGATATTGGACTTACAAAGGATGATGTAGCAGACCAGTATCAGTATACAAAGGATATTGTCACAGATTCCAATGGTAATCAGAAGGGTACGACATGGCAGGCAACTCCGGGACTTTTCGCTTATAGACGTTCTATAGCAAAGGATGTATTAGGAACCGATGATCCGGATAAGGTTCAGGAAGCTCTTTCTACATGGGATAAGTTTAATGCAGTAGCAGAAAAGGCAGCAGCAAAGGGCTATAAGATGCTTTCAGGATATGATGATTCCTATAGAGTATTTTCTAACAATGTGTCAGCTCCTTGGGTAGATTCTAATAACAAGATAGTTATTGATCCTAACATTATGAAATGGGTTGACCAGACAAAGACATTTACAGATAAAGGCTACAATAACAAGACATCTCTTTGGGATACAACATGGGCATCAGACCAGGGTCCTAAAGGTAAGGTATTTGGTTTCTTCTATTCAACATGGGGTATTAACTTTACACTTCTTGGTAACTCACTTGAGAAACCAGTAGCAGAAGGTGGTAAAGAAGAAGTTGGAAATGGTATTTATGGTGATTATGCAGTATGTCAGGGACCACAGAGTTACTACTGGGGTGGTACATGGCTCTGTGCAGCAGCTGGAACAGATAATCCAAACCTTATTAAAGAAATAATGAAGACATTAACATGTGATAAGACTACAGAAGTTCAGATAACAAAGGATACACAGGATTATACTAATACAATATCAGGTATGAATGAACTTGCTAACAGTGATTTTAAGTCAGATTTCCTTGGTGGACAGAATCATATTAAGCTTTTCGCAAAGGCTGCTCCTAAGATTAATATGAAGAATATTTCAGCTTATGACCAGGGACTTAACGAGGAATTCCAGAAAGCCATGAAGGATTACTTCGATGGACACGTAACTAAAGAACAGGCATTAGATAACTTCTATGATAAGGCTCATGTAAAGTATCCTAACTTATCTAAATAATTGCAATCAGTGTAACATCATAGTGATAGATATATGAATTTAATCTGCCGGATGCCAGTATGGAACAGGTATAACTGGCACCGGCATTATATGATTATACGTATATTTATTACTAGGAATTGGAGGGTGGCATGAAAAAGAAAAAATCTAAATGTGTCAGTTATGCTAAGTGGGGATATATATTTTTAATACCATTTTTCCTTGTATATATTATATTTCAGCTGATTCCGCTGATTTCCACTTTCTATAACAGCTTTTTTGAAAATTACAGAGTTGGACTTATGCAGGTGGGTCCTAAGTTTGTTGGTTTAGCCAATTATAAAGAAATATTATCGAATACACCACTTCTTATGTATCTTAAGAATACATTTATTATATGGATGATGGGATTTATCCCACAGATGATATTTTCTCTTCTGTTAGCTTCATGGTTTACAGATCTGAGACTTAGATTGAAATGTACTGGCTTTTTTAAGACAGTTATATATATGCCAAATCTGATTATGGCATCAGCATTTTCGATGTTATTTTATACGATATTCTCAGATATTGGTCCTATTAACAATCTCCTTAATGCAATGGGACTTCCTACATATAGATTCTTATCAGAGGTTGCAGGAACAAGAGGACTTATAGCACTTATGAATTTCCTTATGTGGTTTGGTAACACTACTATAGTTCTTATGGCAGGTATTATGGGAATAGATACAGGTATATTCGAGGCAGCAAGAATAGACGGTGCGAATTCATTACAGATTTTCAGAAAGATTACACTTCCTATTATAAAGCCTATTATGGCGTATACACTTGTAACATCACTTATAGGTGGTATCCAGATGTTTGATGTTCCACAGATTCTTACTAATGGTAATGGTAATCCTAACGATACAAGTATGACAGTTATAATGTATCTGAATAAGCATTTGTATAGTAAGAATTATGGTATGGCGGGAGCATTATCGGTGATTCTTTTTATAATAACAGCGGTTCTTAGTGTGTTTGTATTTAAATATGTAACTAAGGGAATGGTTGATTCAGGTGCATCTACATATAAGAAATCAAAAAAAGTAAAAGAAAGTAAAGCAGCAGGTAAGGGGGTATAACTATGAGTACAGTGGTTACTAAGAAAAGGTCTGATAGAAAAGACAAAGTAGTGCTGAATATTCAAAGAACATTATGTTATATAGTGTTAATACTCTTATCTATACTTTGTCTCTTTTCATTTTATGTATTGGTTATAAACACTACAAGGTCACATCCAGATATACAGAAGGGATTCTCTTTGCTGCCAGGAAGGTCGTTTTTTAACAACTTAAAGAATCTTTTAAGAGATGCTAATCTTCCAGTGCTTAGTGGTATGTTTAACAGCCTTGTTGTTGCTGGTGGTTCTGCATTGTTATCTGTGTATTTTTCAGCTTTAACAGCTTATGCTATTCATGCATATAATTTTAGATTCAAGAATCTGGCATTTACAATTATCATGGTTATAATGATGGTTCCTACACAGGTATCTGCACTTGGTTTTGTTGATCAGATGAGCAGGATGAGACTTATGAATTCGTTTATTCCATTGATTGTTCCATCCATTGCATCGCCAGTTGTATTCTTTTTTATAAAGCAGTATATGGACAGTGTTCTTCCGATTGAGCTGGTAGAAGCAGCAAGAATAGATGGCGCACATGAGTTTCGTATATTTAACCAGATAGTTCTTCCTCTTATGAAACCGGCAATAGCTGTACAGGCGATATTTACGTTTGTATCATCATGGAATAATTACTTTATACCATCTCTTATTATTAACAGAGATTCAAAGAAAACATTGCCTATACTTATCGCACAGCTAAGAAGTGCAGATTTCCTGAAGTTTGATATGGGCAAGGTATACATGATGCTAGGGTGTGCTATTCTTCCAGTTATTATAGTTTATCTGTGTTTGTCAAAGTTCATAGTACGGGGTGTTACATTAGGTGGCGTTAAAGGCTGATATCGTATTATTTATTAAAGCTTACAAGGTTACTACCTCCCTCAAAACTATATATAATAAAGCAGAGTCACAAGAATATGTGGCCCTGCTTTATTAGGTTCTTACGAAATATAATCTGCAGCTATGCTTTTAAGAATATCAGCAGATTTTCTCAGTTCAGACATTTCATCATCGTTAAGTCCAATAGGAACAACCTTTTCAACACCTGTTTCTCCAACAACTGATGGAATACTTAGTACGACATCATTAAGGCCATATTCTCCAGTCATAAGACTTGATACAGGAAGAATGGACTTTTCATTTCTGACGATTGCTTCACATATTCTTTTAACAGCCATGGCTATTCCATAGTATGTTGCATGCTTTCTTTCGATTATTTCATAGGCACTGTTTTTAACATCATCAAATATTCTCTTCATAGATGCTTCGTGGTTGAAGTGTCCTCTGAGTTCACAGAATTCATTGACTGAAAGTCCACCGATTGTTGCGTTACTCCAGGCAGCAAGTTCACTGTCACCATGTTCACCGATTATAAATGCATGGACACTACGGCTGTCGATATCAAGATGTTCACCAAGAAGATACTTAAAACGTCCAGTGTCAAGAACTGTACCTGAACCGATTACACGATTTGCAGGATAGCCAGATTCTTTAAGTGCGATAAGTGTAAGTATATCAACAGGGTTAGATACTATGAGAAGAATTCCACCAAAATCTCTTTTCTTAATCTCACCAACAATCGATTTCATAATAGCGGCATTTTTCTTTATAAGGTCAAGACGGGTTTCGCCTGGCTTCTGGTTTGCACCAGCTGTTATAACGATAATAGCTGCATCTGCTATATCATCGTAGTTTCCAGCATATATCTGCATAGGACGTGCAAAAGAAATACCATGGCTTATATCCATAGCCTCACCTTCAGCACGGTTAGTATCTGCATCTATTAAAACCATTTCAGAGAATAATCCACTCTGCATAAGTGCAAATGCAGAAGAAGAACCAACAAATCCACAACCAATTACAGCGACTTTTCTACTATTTACTTTCATACTAATCCTCATTTCTGCAGACATTGTAATTATTTATAGCTACAGCCGTTTGCAATGTCTGCAGGACAAACAGGTTGTATATTTAAAATAGAATATGTAATAACACATGTATTATTCAGCTGAACAAGTATAAAGAACATATTGTTATTTCTTTAACAAAGATTAACACATTTAGTACATTGTATGCAAGAATTATATATGAAACATATTTTTGTGCAAAATCACAAAAGATATGATGCTTATTATGTTAAATTAGACTGAATGAAATATATAAATTAACATATATAAAATAATTCTTAAATAATATGGCAATGATTATAATTATTATTGACTAAATGAGATAATACAGTTATTTTAAATAAATTGGGATATGTTTTTTTAAAACAGCAGCTTAGGATATACTTTAAAGCAGGTATTATTAATGAAGTTGTAAATAAAACTGTAAATGGAGATATAAATGTAGCTGTAATTGTAGTTATAATTGAGGGAGTTGTATATGGAGATAAGAATAAGAAAAAGAAATCAGAACAAATTCAGGAAAATGCTGAAAAAATACAGACAATATATTATTGTTGGTGTGGCAGCGGTTGTAATAATAATAATATGTATCGTTATTCTTATTACATCAGGGGTAAAATATAAGAAAAGTAATAGTTCATTAAATGATGCACAGAGTAATACAGCTACGAATAATGATTACGTGGATGTAACCGAAAATGAAAATGCACAAAGTGAAGAGTCATATGAATCAGATTCAGATGGTGACCCGGAAAAACAGGATGATCTTGTTTATGGAGAAGAGGTAAATGTATCGTCACTGCCAGGTGATAGTACTTCATATTCTAATGGAATAGATGTTTCAAAGTGGCAGGGAACGATAGACTGGAAGAAGGTGGCAGCCAGTGGTATAGATTATGCCATGATAAGAATAGGCTATCGGACAGACATAAACGGAACAATATGTGAAGATGAGTATGCATCATATAATCTTATAAGTGCGCAGGCGGCTGGTATTAAAACAGGTGTATATTTCTTTTCTACAGCGGTTAATGAGGCCGAGGCAATAGAAGAGGCTGAGTGGGTTGTAGATTATATAGCAGGTTATGCCATTACATACCCGGTCGTATATAACTGTGAGGATTTTACAAGCCAGACAAGCAGAATGTATGGTATTACTAATGAGGACAGAACCAATAATGCTATTGCATTTATGAACACGATTTCGGACGAAGGTTATGATGCTATGTTGTATGCAGGCAAGAATGAACTTGTTGACAACAGGTTATGGAATACAGATGACATAAAAAAACAGTATCCATTATGGATAGCTTCTTATAGCGAAGGTGCATATCCTGATGTTACGTCTCCTTCGTATTCTGGAACAGTTGCTATGTGGCAGTATACGAACAGGGGAAGAGTTGATGGCATAGAAGGCTATGTGGATATGAATGTAGCTTATTTCAGCTATGATTCAGATGCTGATCCTTTTGATCCTGATAAGCCGCATGATGATATAAATGTGGCTGAGCTTGGCATAGTGTTTAAGAATGTTGATGAAACAGTTACAGCAAAGGAAGAAACCAATCTTCGTACTTCTCCGGACATAAGAGGGGCTTTAGCTTCGGTATTGTATAATGGTGATACAGCAAGACGTACAGGAATAGGAGATAATGGATGGTCAAGGCTTGAATATGAGGGAACAACTGTCTATGCAATATCAAGCTATCTGACGACAGATCTTAATAGTAAACCATACGATAACAGCAATGGTAACTTTTCTGTGAACGGCATGGAATTCTCTCCATATAATGATAATGTAACGGCAAAGGAAGAAACAAACCTAAGAACTCTTCCAAGTACTGATACAGGTACTGTAGTTACATCCATAAAGAATGGAGAATATGTAAAACGTACAGCAATGAGCGTACGAGGATGGTCACAGGTTGAGTATAATGGGCAGAAGCTGTATGCTGTATCAAGTTATCTTACCAATTAGGAATAATATGCTGCATCAGAATATTAAACGAAATGTTATGTAAAACTGGAAAGAAAAATAAGAGTGAAAAACAGGAGCGAAAGAGTGAAAATATGTTTTTAAACAAAAAAAGAATTGTTAAAGCACTTGTATCGACAGCTGTTTTAACAATAATAGTAACAGGACTGTATGGGTGTGGTGCTGGAAGTGCTAAAACAGCAGTATCTGATAGTAAGGTTAATTCAGGAGAGTATGATATGACGGCAGGCGCATCTGTAAGTAATCCGTATACATTTACTGATGATTATGGCAGAGAGGTAACAGTGACTTCACATAAGAGAGCCGCAGCACTTATAGGAAGCTTTGCTGATATATGGGTGTCTGCAGGAGGAAGCCTTGTTGCAGCTGCCAATGACACATGGACGAATTTTGATTTGGAGCTTACAGATTCAGTCATTAATCTTGGAAGCATACTGAATCCTAACGTAGAACTGCTTATAGCTTCACAGCCAGATTTTGTCATAGCAAGCTGTAATACAGAGGCTGATATAGCACTTATGGATACACTTGAAAATGCTGGCATAACAGTAGCATACTTTGATGTTTCTAATTTTACCCAGTATCTTAATATGCTTGATCACTGTACAATGATCACTGGGAGAAGAGATCTATATAAGACTAATGGTGAAGATGTGAGGCAGCAGATAGATGAAATAAAAAGTACAATGGGTAATAATCATCCAAAGGTGCTTTTTATAAGAACAGCTGTCAGCAGTGTTAAAGCAAAGGGAAGTACAGGCTCTGTGTGTGGTGAGATGCTATCAGATCTTGGCTGTGTCAATATAGCAGATTCGGATAAAAGTATGCTGGACGATTTAAGTCTTGAGGGTATAGTGGCGGCTGATCCAGACTATATATTTGTTACAACGCAGGGGAATGATACCCAGGCAGCTATGAAGAGTATTAATAATCTATTGACAGATAATGCAGCATGGAATTCACTAAGGGCTGTGAAAGAAGGAAAATATTATGTGCTGGATAAAAAGTTATATAACATTAAACCTAATTCCAGATGGGGAACAGCATACAAGCAGCTTGCAGATATTCTAAAGCAATAACATGTTGTTAGGTTAAAGTATAATACATAATAAATTCAGAATGTTATAGGAGGATAAATAAATGGGATATTTTCCGTTTTTTATTGACATTAAAGGAAAAAAAGGATTAATCATAGGTGGAGGCAGGATTGCAGAGCATAAGCTAAGAAAGATTCTTGCATATGAGCCTGATATAACTGTGGTTGCAACAAAGATAAGTGACAGTATAAAGAGCATAGAGGGTGTTAAGTTTATCGAAAGAGAATTCGTTAATTCGGATCTTGAAGGATGTTCATTCTGTATAGCAGCAACGGATGATAAAAAATTTAATGCATATGTTGCTGGTGTATGCAGAAAATATCATATTTTGATAAATGTTGTAGATGATAAGGATAATTGTCAGTTTCTGTTCCCATCTGTGTATAAAGCTGGAAATCTGTCTATAGGCATATCGACACAGGGAGCCAGCCCATATATAGCTGCTGATATAAAAAATCGTATTGCATCAGAGCTTCCGCCTGATATAGAGCAGATACTTGATTATCTGTGTTCAATAAGGGAAAATATAAAAGCTAAGGTGGAAGAATCATCTAAGAGAGCTGCTATATTTAAAGCATCAGCAAGAAGGTGCATGGTTCTTGGAAGAAAGCTGGATGATGATGAACTTGATGAAATAATAGCCTCTGTTAAAGAAAACGAGGCTGATGAAACAAAGAAAGGCAGAGTTGTGATAGCAGGAGCTGGCTGTGGTGCATATGACCTGATAACCGTAAGAGCACTTAATGCGGTCAAGGCAGCAGAGGTTATTGTATATGATGACCTGATAGATGAAAGACTGTTAGAATACGCCTTAGAGAGCTGTGAGAAGATATACGTTGGTAAAAGAAATGAAAGACATTCAACACCACAGCAGGATATCAATGAGCTTCTTCTTGCCAAAGCAAATGAAGGAAAATATGTGGTACGGCTTAAAGGCGGTGATCCTTATGTGTTTGGAAGGGGTGCTGAAGAGATACAGTATCTTAAGGCAGCAGGTATAGAAACAGAGGAAATACCAGGCATAAGTTCAGCGATAGCAGTTCCTGCAATGGCAGGAATACCAGTTACACACAGAGATGTAAGCAGAAGTTTTTCAATTATAACAGGACATACATCAGGTGATGTGAAAGATGGTGAAAAAACATTGCATGCTGATATCAGAAATTCTGCTGCCATGGATGGAACATGTGTATATCTGATGGGACTTACACATCTTAAAGAGATAGCAGATACCCTTATGAAAGAAGGAAAATCAGAAAACACACCGGCTGCTGTTATAAGTGGAGGGTTTGATGGTACATATAAGGCAGTGAGAGGTACACTTAAAGACATAGTAGAAAAAACTGCTAAAGAAGGTATACAGTCACCTGCTGTTATTGTTACAGGTGATACTGTTAACATGAATATATAAGCTTATGATAGAATTTATGGTACGCAAAATATCAGAAATTAAATAAAATTAAAATAAAACACATAAACATATTGACTTTGTAGGGAAATAGGTATAATATAACAATACAATTTCCAAAGGTTGCCAGGCAACTCAAAGAAGCCTGGCAATATTTTTTAATCAATAAACATACTAACAGACTATGTATGTATGAAAACAGGTTTTAAATTAACATTAAATAACAGCTATACAAAATACGGAAAGGAGATATGAATAATGAAGACAATAAATATCAGTAAGCTTAATAATAAAATTAAAGCAATAAAAGCGGTTGGTATGGCATGTATGACATTATCAGTATTTTTTCTTTCCGGATGCGCAAATAAGAGAGACGGACTTACAATAACTAATGTTTCATATGATCCAACAAGAGAGTTTTATGAGGAGTATAACGACATATTTGCTGATTATTATATGAACCATTATGGAAAACAGATAAAGGTGATACAGTCGCATGGGGGTTCAGGAAGCCAGGCAAGATCAGTGGTTGAAGGCTGTAATGCTGATGTTGTGACACTGGCACTTGAGCATGATATAACGCTTATAGAAAATACCGGACTGATAGCTGCTGGATGGAAGGATGAGTATGATAAAGATTCAGCACCATATACTTCAACGATTGTGTTCTTAGTAAGAAAAGGTAATCCATTTGGAATAAAGGACTGGGATGATCTTACTGCCGATGGAGTTGAGATAATAACACCTGATCCTAAGAGCAGTGGTGGTGCATGTTGGAATTTTCTTGCAGCATTAAGCTTTGCAGAAGAAAAATATACGGATGAGAGTTCTAAGAAAGAATTTTTAAGAAAATTATATTCCAATGTTTCAGTGCTTGATTCAGGAGCAAGAGGTTCAACAACAACATTTGTTGAGAATAAAAAAGGTGATGTGCTTATAGCATGGGAAAACGAAGCGATTAACTCGATGAATTCTTATCCTGATGAATACGAGATAGTAACACCTTCAGTCAGTATACTTGCACAGCCTAGTGTGGCAGTTGTTGATGATAATGTTAAAGTTAACAGGTCAGAAGAGCTTGCAAGAGCATATCTTTCATATCTGTATTCTGAGAGCGCACAAAGACTGGCAGCAAAATATGGCTACAGGCCATCAGATAAGAATATATTATCTGAGTATGGTGATAAATTTGATTTGAATGTACGGCTTACATCAATAGAAGATTATGGTGGATGGGATGAAGCTTACAGGATATATTTTGATGATGGAGGATGGTTCGATGAAATATATGACAACTGATAAAACTAATAAAGAACCTGAATTCAACGGAAAAAAAGTAAAGGACAGGAAGGTAAGGGTTATTCCTGGATTTCATCTTACATTAGGAATAACAGTGACAATGTTATCGCTTATAGTGCTTATACCACTAGCATCGGTTATGGTTTATTCGTTAAAGCTTTCACCCGGCGAGTTTATGGCACTTGTGACTAAGAAAAATGTTGTAAATGCATTTATAACAAGTATAAGCTGTTCCTTTATAGCAGCAGTTATTAACTGTATATTCGGGACAATACTTGCATGGACGTTTGTTAAGTATGATTTCACATGTAAAAGGATACTTGATGGACTTATTGAGCTTCCTTTTGCACTTCCAACAGCAGTTGCAGGCATAACACTTTCAAAGCTGTATTCAGAGATAGGAATGTTAGGAAAGCCTCTTGCATCGCTTGGAATAAAGGTTTCATATACACATATCGGACTTGTTATTGCCTTAGTATTCGTTGGTATACCTTTTGTAGTAAGAGCTGTAACACCAGTTCTTGAAAAGATGGATCCACAGTATGAGGAAGCAGCTTATATTTTAGGAGCAGGTCCGGCAAAAACATTTTTTAAGGTAATACTTCCAGAGATAAGTCCGGCACTTCTTACAGGCTTTGGGCTGGCATTTGCAAGAGGTATAGGAGAGTATGGAAGTGTTATATATATATCGGGTAACAGTGCCAAGGAACATACACAGGTTGTTTCTTATGTGATAATGCAGAAGCTCAATTATATTGATTATGCCTCTGCTACAGCTATTGCACTTGTGATGCTTGTTATATCATTTCTTATATTACTTATCATAAATATTATACAGATGAGAGTGGCAGCAAGAACATCTTAAGCAATACATCAAGCTATTAAAATATTTGGATTATTAACAATAACTAACATATAAATTAACAGGAAGCTGATAAGAGCTTAATGAAAGATTAATTAAGAAGCTTAACAGAATGGAGGTAAGCATGAGCAGAAATGATAAGCTTGAAAAAAGAAAAAGAACAACAAGAAATATATGTGTGCTTATTACAGTGGTTTTTATCATCGTGATGCTTATACTTCCCCTGTTCTCTATTATAGTAAGTTCACTTAAAGAGGGAGTAGGCTTTTATATAAAGGCAGTAACGACTTCTTATGTGTTAAGTGCACTTAAGGTTACATTTATAGCAACTTTTGTGGCTCTTGTTATTAATACCTTATTTGGAATAATAGCAGCCTGGGTACTTACAAGGTTTGATTTTAAAGGAAAGCAGGTGCTTGCAACACTTATAGATATACCATTTTCAATATCACCTGTTATAGTTGGACTTGCATTTCTTATGACATTTGGAAGACTTGGTTTCTTTTATCCTGTTATAAGATGGTTTAATGAGATATTTGGAACAAATATAAGGATTGCTTTTGCAGTTCCGGGTGTTGTGCTTGCAACGATATTTGTTACATTTCCTTATGTGTCAAGAGAAATAATACCGGTGCTTAATTCACTTGGAAAGGATGAGGAGGAAGCAGCAGCACTTATGGGTGCGGATGGCTTTACAATATTCTTTAAAATTACACTTCCAAATATAAAGTGGTCTCTTATATATGGAATTATATTGTGTACATCTAGGGCACTTGGAGAGTTTGGTGCGGTAAATGCATTGTCAAAGACAAGGGGAGAGACATTTACACTTCCTCTTGAGATAGATGCACTGTATATGTCTGGGACAGATTCATCTATAACAGCTGCATTTGCTGTGTCATCAATACTTGTAATAATAGCAGTCATAGTACTTATACTTAAGAATGTGTTTGAATACAGACAGAAGAATGCTAAGAAGGGAGGAGTTAAGTAATGTATGTTGAGATGAGAAATATATTTAAGCAATATGGAAGCTTCAGGGCATCGGATAATGTAAACTTTGCTATCGAAAAAGGAAAGCTGGTTGCACTGCTTGGTCCTTCGGGAAGTGGTAAAACAACTATATTAAGAATGATCGCAGGACTTGAAACTCCAAGCTTTGGAGATATATACATAGATGGAAAGAGGGTTAATGATATACCAGCCAGCAAGAGAGGTATAGGCTTTGTATTCCAGAATTATGCATTGTTCCGTCATATGACAGTATATGAAAATATAGCCTTTGGTCTTAAGCTTCAGAAGGTGCCAAGGGATGAGATAAGGAAAAGAGTTACAGAGCTTCTTGAGATAACTGGACTTGCAGGACTTGAGAAAAGATATCCTAACCAGTTATCAGGCGGGCAGCGTCAGAGAGTTGCGTTCGCAAGAGCGCTTGCACCTAACCCACAGGTGCTTCTTTTAGATGAACCCTTTGCTGCGATAGATGCCAAGGTAAGGACAGAGCTTAGAACATGGCTTAGAAGCATGGTTACAAAGCTTGGAATAACAAGTATATTTGTAACACATGATCAGGATGAGGCTGTTGAGGTTGCTGATGAGATTATCATAACTAATCATGGCAGAATAGAACAGATGGGTAGTCCGATAGATATATATAAAAGTCCGGCAACGCCTTTTGTTGTTGAGTTCATAGGAAAGGCATCAGAGGTTAGTGATTATTCAAGACTTAAGGGCTTTGATGAAGTTAATGGGGCTGACAGGGCTTTCATAAGACCAGAGTTTGTAAAAATATCAAAGTATGGAAAGCTTCAGCAGTACAACAGTGCAGCAGAAGAAGGATATGTTGAAGATATATTATTCAGGGGCAATCATCTGGATGTCACAGTTAATATCGGATGTACAAGAATAACAGGTGAGTGGTCGCTGGAAAAGGAACCTCTTGCGGTAGGTGAGAAGGTCCATGTGCTTATATACAGAATATATGCGGTTGACAGTGAGAAAACTTATCTGTGTGAGAATAAGGGTATGAAGTCGGATGACGTATTCTATATCTGATGGTGTATTATTATAGTATTGTGAAATCTTTAAGGTGATAGTAGTAAAATAGAAATTACTTTACTTCAAAAAGGAGTGCTTATGAAGATAAATGGATTAAAGAAGCTTACAACGGATGTTCTTATAATAGGTGGTGGTACAGCGGGCTGTTATGCGGCACTTACTATAAAAGAGCAGTCAGATACAGCAAGTATCATTATAGCGGAGAAAGCTAATATAAAACGAAGTGGATGTCTTGCAGCAGGTGTTAATGCTATCAATGCATATATAGTAGAAGGCAGAAAGCCAGAAGATTATGTTGATTATGCTAAAAATGATGCTGATGATATAGTAAGAGAGGATCTGCTTCTTACTATGTCGGAAAGACTTAATGAAGTTACTGCTAAGATGGAGAAGCTTGGCCTTGTCATACTTAAGGATGAGAATGGAAAGTATGTTGCAAGAGGCAACCGCAATATTAAGATAAATGGTGAGAATATCAAGCCTATACTTGCATCGGCAGTTGAAGCACTTGATGGAGTGACAGTTATAAACAGACTTAATATAACAGATTATATAGTTAAGGATAATAAAATTCTTGGTGCTGTAGGTTTTAACATTGATGATGGATATGCATATGAGATAAAGGCAAAGAAAGTTTTATGTGCAACAGGAGGGGCGGCTGGACTTTATAAGCCTAACAACCCTGGATTTTCAAGGCATAAGATGTGGTATCCACCGTTTAATACCGGAGCTGGATATGCAATGGGGATTAATGCCGGTGCTGAGATGACAACATTTGAGATGAGATTCATAGCATTACGTTGTAAAGATACTATAGCACCAACAGGAACTATAGCTCAGGGAGTCGGGGCTAAGCAGATTAACTCAAAGGGAGAAGTGTATGAAGATAAATATGGTCTTACAACCTCACAGAGAGTATATGGAACTGTAAGAGAGAATATCGAAGGAAGAGGCCCATGTTACTTAAGAACAGAAGGAATAAGCAGCGAAAAGGATGAATCTTTAAAGAAGGCTTATCTTAATATGGCACCAAGCCAGACACTTAAGTGGATAGAGTCAGGAAAGAATCCAAGTGAGCAGAATGTTGAGATAGAAGGAACAGAACCTTATATCGTAGGTGGACATACAGCCAGTGGTTACTGGGTAGATACTAACAGAAGAACTACCATAGATGGACTGTATGCGGCAGGTGATGTTGCAGGTGGATGTCCTCAGAAGTATGTAACAGGAGCTATGGCAGAGGGTGAGATAGCTGCCTTGGATATAGTTAAAAGTCTTAAAGAAGAGGCAGAGCTGGCAGATACCTTTAGTCCACAGGATGCTGCTTATTGCTGTCATGATATTAAAGATGATTATAAAGCCTTAGAAAGCTTTGCAGAAGAATTCGTAAGTAAAAAGCTTGAGGAATATAATGCATATCTTGAAAGACAGGATGAAGTATTTTCGACAGAACAGCTTGAAGAAGCTATGCAGAAGGTTATGGATACCTATGCTGGTGGTATTGGAAGTCACTATCAGTTTAATGAAAAGCAGCTTGAGCTTGCAAAGCAGAAGATAGAACAGATTATCACACTTTCAGGAAATGTGTCAGCAGCAGATTACCATGGACTTATGTTTGTATATGAGCTTAAGGAAAGACTTACAGTCTGTCAGGTGCTTATAGAGCATTTAAAGGCAAGAAAGGAAACAAGATGGCATAGCTTTGCTGAAAATCTTGATTATCCTGATAAGTCAGATGAGTGGCTTAAGTATGTCAACACCAGAAAGAATGGTGATAACATAGAAGTTATATTCAGAAATCTTGTAGGAAGAGGTGAGACATATGAGCATAGTGATAGATAAAAGCAGATGTGCAGGATGTGGACAATGCAGTATCGTCTGTCCAGGAAGCCTTATAAAGATGGGTGAGGATAAAAAGGCATATATAAAGTATCCTAAGGATTGCTGGGGATGTTCATCATGTCTTAAGGAATGTAAGTTCGAGGCTATTGCACTTTATCTTGGAGCAGATATGGGTGGTATGGGAAGTAAGATGAGTGTTACTACCAAAGGTGACTACCTTAACTGGAACATAGATAAAACAGATGGCAGCAGGGAAACGATAGTTATTAACAAGAAAGAATCTAATAAGTACTGATGTAAGATTAATGCTGTAAAAGGTGTTAGAAGGATTATATTATATTGAATAACTGATGTTTGTAATAAAAAATTAGTTTATTTAACTTAAATGATTATTAGCATATAAACATATAAACATACTATGAAAGTATATAATTATTCTAAAGTAATACATAAGGAAAGGACGGATAAAACAATGGCAGAATTATCGCATCTTGATCAGCTTGAAGCTGAGGCAATATATATAATAAGAGAGGTAGCGGCGGAGTGTGAAAAGCCGGTTATGCTTTATTCTATAGGAAAGGACAGCTCAGTAATGCTTCATCTTGCTATGAAAGCATTTTATCCAGAGAAGCCACCATTTCCATTTCTTCACGTTAATACAACCTGGAAGTTCAAGGAAATGATTAAGTTCAGGGATGAAACAGCTAAGAAGCTTGGCATCGAAATGTTAGAATATATCAATGAAGATGGTGTTAAGAAGGGAATTAATCCTTTTGACTATGGTTCAGTGTATACAGATATTATGAAGACACAGGCTTTAAAGCAGGCTCTTAACAAGTATGGTTTTACAGCAGCATTTGGCGGTGGTAGAAGAGATGAGGAAAAGTCAAGGGCTAAGGAAAGAATATTCTCATTCAGAAACGAAAACCAGGCATGGGATCCTAAGAACCAGCGGCCAGAAATGTGGAAGCTTTACAACTCACGTATCAATAAGGGTGAGAGCATAAGAGTATTCCCTATATCAAACTGGACTGAAACAGATATATGGCAGTATATCAAGAGAGAAAATATTGATATAGTACCTCTTTACTATGCAGATAAGCGTCCTGTAGTTGAAAGAGATGGCATGCTTATAATGGTTGATGATGACCGTTTCAAGTTAAAGGAAGGCGAAAAGATAGAATACAGGAATGTAAGATTCAGAACACTTGGCTGCTATCCTTTAACTGGTGGCATAGAGTCAAATGCTACAACTCTTGATGAGATAATCGATGAAACACTCAGTGCTGTATCTTCTGAGAGAACAACAAGAGTTATTGATAACGAAGCAGCAGGAAGTATGGAAAGAAGAAAGAGAGAGGGGTATTTCTAAGATGATAGGATTATTAAAGTTTATAACATGCGGAAGCGTGGATGATGGAAAGTCTACATTAATAGGACATATATTATATGATTCAAAGCTTTTATATGCTGATCAGGAAAAGGCTTTAGAGCTTGACAGTAAAGTAGGAAGCCGTGGTGGTGCTATTGATTACTCACTTCTTCTTGATGGACTTATGGCAGAAAGAGAACAGGGTATCACAATTGATGTTGCATACAGATACTTTACAACAGATAAGAGAAGTTTTATTGTGGCAGATACACCGGGACACGAAGAATATACAAGAAATATGGCGGTTGGTGCATCATTTGCAGACCTTGCAATCATTCTTGTAGATGCAAAGCAGGGTGTACTTGTGCAGACAAAAAGACATGCAAGAATATGCTCACTTATGGGTATCAAGTATTTTGTATTTGCAGTTAATAAGATGGATCTTGTTGGTTATTCTAAGGAAAGATTTGATGAGATTACAGCACAGATAGATGAATTATCTAAGGAATTAGGACTTGCCAGTGTAAAGATTATCCCTGTTTCAGCTACAGAGGGTGATAACATTACTAAGAAGTCAGATAACACACCTTGGTATGATGGTGAAGCACTTCTTACTTATCTTGAAAATGTTGATGTAAGTCAGAAGAAGCAGGAAGAAGGCTTCTATATGCCAGTTCAGAGAGTATGCCGTCCAGACCATACATTCAGAGGCTTTCAGGGTCAGATAGAGTCTGGTGTAGTATCTGTAGGTGATGAGATAACAACTCTTCCAAGTGGTGAAACTGCCAATGTAAAGAGTATTCTTATAGGAGATAAGGACAGCCAGAGTGCACAGGCAGGACAGCCTGTTACTATCCAGCTGGATAAGGAAGTTGATGTATCAAGAGGATGCGTTCTTGCAGCAAAGACAACACTTCCAGTTATCAAGTCTTTCACAGCTACAATGCTATGGATGGATGATGAAGAACTTACAGTTGGTAAGGATTATATCGTAAAGATAGGAACTAAGCAGGTGCTTGGTGTATTAAAGAATATCCAGTACAAGATAGATGTTAATACAGGTAAGTTTATTGAGGCTAACGGACTTAGCAAGAATGAAATAGCAGTATGTGATATCGGACTACAGGAGCCTGTTGTCATAGATGAATTCGCTAAACATAAGACACTTGGTGAGCTTATACTTATAGACAGAATAAGCAACATGACATCTGCCTGCGGTGTTGTTACTGACACAAGTGTATATGACAAGAAGGAAGTCAAGTGTGCATTTGTAAATGGCAATATCAAGGGTAATGCAGATTTATTTGAAGAATATTATTACAATCTTGAAAGTGCCACAGTTACAAAGGTAAGTCCAGCCGGTAAGAACTATACAGTAGGACAGGAAATCAGTGTAAGTGGTGCCTCTTACAACTATCCTGACAGCTTTGATGTAATAGTATTCAGGGACAGAGTAGCGGTTACTGTAAGAAATAAGAAGATAGAGTCTATAGAAAAGATAGAAGATTATACATACACAGGACTTCCAGTTGTAAATAGCAGAGGTTTTGCAGTCAAAGCAGCCAACGAGAGCGAATATGCCCAGTTACTCGCAGAACTTGATGCCGTTAAGGAAGGCAAAGAAGCTCTCAATGATACATTCTTCAACAAGTGGACAGACTTTGGAACATACCGAAAGATAGTATTCAAAGATGAAGTCTGGGACTATGTGATCTAAATGAGCCGTGCCAGCAAAAATCGTAGCAAAGTGCTGTGCTTGCACAAAGCACTTTGATGCGATTTTAGCTGATAGGGCGAATGCCCTACAGTCTAAGAAAGCGAACGCTTTCTTAGACTTGTGCACGGCGTAGTAGTGGGCAGCAAAAGCCGTATCAAAGAGCTTTGCATACACAAAGCACTTTAATGCGGTTCCCAGTATTAATATCTGTTATTTGTCAGCAGTCTGCTTATCAGAAGCTGCTTCTTTTTTTTCGTCGGCTGTTTTAGTATCTGCTCTGTCAATCCAGCAGCCGAATATAATTCCACCAACAATAAATATTATAACAATAGCAACAGTTATATTTCCTGCCATATAAACTCCATTCCGCAGGCTGTAAATCTATACTATAGACCTATAATATTATTTTATTATTATGCTTTGTATGCCAGTTGTATGATAATCACAGCCTGCAATATAATAATAATTAGTTAAATCTGTTAATTAGTCAAATAAAGATATACGATATCTGATGGAACGTATGATTTTATAGATGATTGTTCCGAAAATTCCAAGTGTAATACTAAGTGTAGAACCTACAGCTACAAATCCACCAATAGCGATAGCTATATATGTTAATATGTTCATAATAATCCTCCATTCTTGCGTGTGAAAAATCTTATTTTTCACACTAATCCGCTTTTCTATATACATTTTCTGCATATATGCTTTACATATTTTTAGTTTAGTTTTTTAGTTGTCCGCACTAAACATAAAATATTGACATCATCATAAAAAGAGAATCAGCCTATTTTTCACCGTCCATATTGTGGATATAATCGACGACAACCGTCAGGATGGAAAAAAGATTTTCCGTAGATCTGTTATATGTAAAATAATGCTCATGGTTATTATCAGCATTGTAATAAGCTGATATAAGCATAGCATTAATTCTTGCAGAATAGCGTATGCCAGTTCTTATATTTATGCTTTCTGATATATTCGAGTTATGATTACCTAACATCTGTGTGGTGCAAGGTCTTGAATCATCTATAGAAGGCTCTGGTGTAGCAAAAACCCTGCATTCATGATTGTATCTGATATTTGAATTAAAACTGGCATCTGGAGTACTTTCACAACTATATGAGTATGATGTGTCAGAAAAAATATTCTCATTAAAAAGGTCACAGGAATAAGCCTGTACTTTATCGAGGTACATAGTTCCCAAAAGAATAGCGATTATAAATATGTAATTAATAAGTCGCAATGTTCTTTTTTTCATCACTTTGAGTACTCCTTTCTTGATTTCTATGTATCATAGCATACATTTTATGCTTTGTCGAACATTTAATGGCATAATTTTAACATATATTTTAAGTATATTTTATAAAGCTATATAAATGTTAAAATGTATCACTTATTCCTTTTTCGACAAAATATGACTATTAACTAGTGGTATAAATATTGTAAATATTTCCTTTGGTGTAATGAGATTTACTAAGGAGCTTATTATTAAAAGAGTGGGATAAAGGCTAAGAAGGGTGAGAAAGATGAACAATATAAAAAGAAAGATATCAATCAGCTTTATTATATATATGTTTATAGCTGTACTGTGTGGATGTAGGGATAATCAGTATGATGTTAATGCAAATGAAGGTGTGCAGCTTAAGGAAATTATAATCGGAAGTGATATTCAGCCGCCTTTTAATTATGTGGATTCTGATGGTAATCCGACAGGTATAGATGTGGAGCTTGCTACAGAGGCATTCAGAAGGATGGGATATAAAGCAGTGTTTGTAAATATAAACTGGGATGATAAGCAGGAACTTTTATCAAGTCATACTATAGATTGTGTATGGGGAAGCTTTAGCATGAATGGAAGAGAAGATAAGTACAGATGGGCAGGACCATATATGAAAAGCCGTATAGTAATCGCAGTTAATAAAGACAGTAATATATATACGATAGAAGACCTTTGGGATAAAACTGTAGCTGTACAGGCAGCAAGTAAGCCTGAGGAGATGTTTCTTAACATGGCAGACAGCAAAATACCAAGGATACGTTCGCTATTGTCCATGAAAAACAGGGAGCTTACATATCCTATGTTGAGTAAAGGATACGCTGATGCTCTTGCTGTAAATGAGATTATCATAAATCAGTATATGAAGGATTATAATATGCAGTTCAGAATACTTGAGGAATCATTAGATACAGTTGGTCTTGGCGTTGCATTTGATAAAAATGATACACGTGGCATAGATAGAAGACTCACAGATATACTTATCAATATGCATGATGATGGTACTGAAAAAGAAATACTGGAAAAATACGTAGAAGATACTGATAAGTATCTGGAGGTAGAAGTTTATGAATAAGAAGCACTTTATTGGCAAAAAAAATATAAATATAATTTTTATAGAAACGGTGATGGGTGTTATTCTTATTGCTATTGTAGCAGCTTTTGCAATAAGAACAGATATTATATCAGCACAGAAGAATTTGTCATATGCAGCAGGACATATTAATGACCAGTGTAATAACGTGACAAGAATTAATCTTGCAGCCGAGACAAAGAGTCTTATGAGGGTTATTGAAAGCGCACAGCAGGTAAAACAGAATATAGTATACGAAAAAAGAATAAAAGAAAATACAGATTATATATTTTCACAGGAATTTCTTAAAAAGAATACAGAAGAATGTTATCTTAGTGCAGTTATATTATTAGACAATAATGGAAAGCCTGTAGCACAGTATTATAAAGATGATATGGAAACTGTTGAGCTTGATGAGTATATGGAAAGCAGTTCATTATTAGATGTTGCAGATAATGCTTTGAAATCATTTGCAACCAGAATAGACTTAGAGGATGGCTCTTATATAGATATGGCTGCTAAGGGTATGGCAGATGGAACAGGAATAGTTATAACCTGCTATCATACATCGACAGAATATGCTGATGATTACAATCTGTCTTTTGATCATATATTGTCTGGATATTATGACAGCGAGGGTGGAACAGTTGTTGTAACAAGTGGAGATAAAATAATATCATCTAGCAATGAAGATATGATAGGTAATAGTGTTGATGATTATATTATATTAAAGAAAATAAAGGATTCAGATGAGAGCGGAAAGCTTATGCACGCACAGAGCAGCAAATCACCTTATAATCATGATTTTGGTCTTATGAAGCGGGGAAGGAATTATTATGTATATATATATCTTCCAGAGAGAGCTATATTTGATAACACAATATCACATATAATATATACATTTGCTATATTTATGTACATAATAGTAATATATAATATGTTAAGATGGAAAACAGCACAGATTTATGAAAAAAACCAAAGCGAACTTTCACAACAGTATGCTTCTGAGCTTGCCAAAAAGAATGAGCAGTTAAAGGAAGCTATAAGCAGGGAAGAACAGGCAAATGCGGCTAAATCGGATTTCCTTTCGAGGATGACACATGATATAAGAACTCCTCTTAATGGAATTATCGGACTTTTAAAGATAGATGAGAAACATATGACAGATACAGCACTGGTTAATGAAAACAGGAAAAAGATGGAGGTTGCTGCCAATCATCTTCTTTCACTTATCAATGATGTTTTACAGATGAGCAAGCTTGAGGATGGAGATATAGAGCTTGCCAATGAGGTTGTTGATCTTAACCAGCTAGCAGTGGATGTAATCACGATTGTAGAACAGCGGGCGGCAGATGCAGGTGTTACACTAGAATATGACAGACCATCAGAAAATATGTTTTATCCTTATGTATATGGCAGTCCGCTGCATTTAAGACAGATATTTCTTAATATATATGGAAACTGTATTAAATATAATAAAGTAGGGGGATATGTTAGAACTGATTTTTCGTGTGTATATAAAACAAGTGATAAGGTTTTATATGAGTGGACTATATCTGATAACGGAGTGGGAATGAATGAAGAGTTCTTAAAACACATATTTGAACCCTTTGTACAGGAAAAATCAGATGCGAGAAGTATATATCAGGGTACCGGACTTGGGATGGCTATAGTAAAAAGACTTATAGATAAGATGGATGGAACTGTGAAAACCATAAGTAAAAAGGATGAAGGCACAACATTTGTTATAAGAATTCCGTTTAAAACAGCAGATGTACAAGATGTGAAGAATAATACCAGTGAAGAACTTATCACACATAAAAAGTCAGAAAAAGAATATATGACAGGATATGCACAAAAGAATACAGGTGAAGCACTGGATATTACAGGTGTACGTCTTTTACTTGCTGAGGATAATAAACTCAACCAGGAGATAATAGAAACATTTCTTAGGGATGAAGGGGCTTTAGTTAAGATCGTTTCTGATGGACAGCAGGCTGTAGAAGAGTTTGGTACGTGTAAGGAAGGTACATATGATGCCATACTCATGGATGTTATGATGCCTAAGCTTGATGGAATGACAGCGACAAGATTAATAAGGGCTATGGACAGAGAGGATGCCAAGGTGATACCAATAATAGCCATGACTGCAAATGCATTTGAAGAGGATGCTAGAAAATGTATAGCAGCAGGCATGAATGTACATATGGCTAAACCACTTGACCTTGATGAGGTTATAGAAGTCATTGCCAGACTATGTAGTTGAGATTAGGAAACGTAAAAATATAAGAAATGTATATAGAAAGGAAAAGTGAAGAGTCAAAGAAAAAGGTTGCAGATTATTACTGTGTGGGATAATATGATATCAGCGGCAGGATATTTATTCCTGACATATTTATATAGGTTATAAGAGAGGCTGATAATGAGCGAAACAATACATCCACATGGACACTATCATTCACCTGAGGCTAAAAAGAAACAGCTTAACAGAATATCAAAGGCTATAGGACATCTTCAGCATGTAAAGACAATGATTGAAAACGATGATGATTGTGCTGATGTACTTATCCAGTTAACGGCAGTTAATTCAGCATTACATAATCTTGGTAAAGAGATTATTAATGAACATATGACACATTGTATAGTACATGCCATTGAAAATGGTGATATGAAAGCAGTAGAAGACTTCCAGAAGTCTGTTAAAAAGTTCTTATGATTATCCCCCCACCCGGCTTGTGTAAGTGTAAAAATTATATATAATATATTGATAAGGTTTAATGTCCCAGATAAAACATTCAGGTATGCTGTATAGTTAAGGTATCTGAAAAAGATTTGTTTGGGACATTTGTATTGTAAAAGAAATAAGGATTTGGATATATGGCTGAATATATTAAAAGTAAAAACAGGAAGAAAAGTATAGCAGCAGCTGTGCTTGTATTAATAGTACTGCTAATGACAATAGAATGTCTTTTTGCAGGCTCTGCAAATATGACCTTGATGGATTGCATACATGCACTTTTAAGAAAAGGAACACCTGCACAGATTAGGATAATATGGAATATAAGGGTTCCGCGTGTGCTTGCAGCACTTATAGCAGGGGCAGGACTGTCTGTATCAGGGCTTATTATGCAGACAACACTTAACAATCCTATGGCTTCACCATCTACATTAGGTGTATCTAATGCAGCTGTGTTTGGTGCTAATCTGTCCATCATAGCATTTGCAGGTGGCTTTTTATCAACAGGAAACAATATAAGTAACTATACATCAGGTATTAATCCATATGCAGCATCACTTATGGCTTTCATATTCTCAGTGCTTTCAGTGCTTGTTATACTTGGATTATGCAGGATACGTTCGTTTGATCCGGGTGTTGTAGTACTTGCCGGGATTGCTATTGGTTCTGTCTGGACTGCTGCCACAACGATACTTCAGTTTTATGCAACAGATGTAGGTCTGTCGGCAGCTGTTATATGGAATTTTGGTGATCTTGGGAGAGCTACTTATAAGACAGATCTGATTATGTTTGTTGTCGTGGCAGCAGGATTTTTGGTGTTTATGATACTATCATGGAGATATAATGCACTACTTAGTGGTGATGTTGCAGCTAAAAGTGTAGGAGTAAATGTTGAATTATTAAGATTCATATCGCTTCTTATTAGTTCTGTTATAGTTGCGGTATGCGTATCATTTCTTGGGATAATAGGCTTTGTTGGTATTATCTGTCCGCATATAACGAAAAAAATATGGGGACAGAATCACCACTATTCCATACCTGTGTCAGCGTTTACGGGAAGTCTTTTACTTTTGTTTGCTGATACAATATCAAGAAGCATAGGAAATGGTTCGGCTCTGCCAGTAGGAGCCATAACCTCACTGCTTGGTGCACCTTTTTTTGTTGCAATTATATTTTCACGGAGGTGCAATAATGTTTAAGATAGACAATCTGTGTTACAGATATAAAAAAACATCCCCATATGTTCTTGATGGTGTATCTTTAGAACTTGAAAAAGGTGAAATAGGAATAATGCTGGGCAGAAATGGAGCAGGAAAGACTACACTTTTTAACAATATATTAGGAATAAGCAGACCTGTGTCAGGAACTATAAGCTATGATGGTATTGATATGACTAAGGCTTCAAGGAGCCAGAGAGCGAGGAAAATAGCATATGTACCACAGAATATACAGTTTGGTACATTATCAGTGTATGATTCTATAATGCTTGGACGGCTTTCATATTTTGGAGTAAGGGCAGCAGATAGTGACAGAAGGGTTGTCGAGAATATAATAAAAGAGATGAAGCTTGAGAAACTTGCAATGCGCAGTGTTTCAGAGCTGTCAGGAGGCGAGAGACAAAAGATTGCTATTGCAAGAGCCATGGCACAGCAACCTGGACTTATAGTGTTTGATGAACCGACGGGAAATCTTGATCCTGCCAACGAAGAACTGATCATTCTTGAAGCAAGGAAGCTTGCTAAACAAAAGAATATATCTATACTGTCATCTCTGCACGATATAAACCAGGCTTTATATTTCGGCGATAAGTTTTTCTTCCTTAAAGATGGAAAAATAAAATATGCCGGTTCACATAATATAGTTACAAAAGAGCTCATAAAGGATATATACGATGTTGATGTAAAGATTATTACTGTGGATGACAGAAAAGTTGTAGTCAAGAATCCCATGATGACAAGAATCTCATGATGATAAAAAGGAAAGGTAAAATAATATGAAAAATATGAAGAAAAGTAAATTAATCAAAAAGGTGGCTGCATGTCTTATGGTTGTTGTATCCATATTTGCCATGTGTGCATGTAAAACAACTTCTGATAATAGTACAGGCACGACACAAAATCAGGCAGAGCTTACAATAACAGATATGATTGGAAGAAGTGTTACAGTTAAGCCGGGAAGCTATAAAAGAGTTGTATGTATAGGTGCCGGAGCGTTAAGAATGTATAGCTACGTTGGAGATGTCAGCCTGTTGTGTGGTGTTGAAGATATAGATAACACAACTCTTAAGGACAGACCTAAAATGTTTGATTCAGTAGCAAGACCTTATGTTATGGCATATAGCGAAAGCTTTAACAAACTGCCATCCTGTGGTGTTGGAGGCCCTAATGCACAGACAGCGGAAGCAGAGAAGATTCTTTCATGTGACCCTGATATAGTTATATCAGAGTATGAGGATGTAGAAAAAGAAAATGCACTTTATGAACAGCTTGGGGTACCTGTTATTACTTTAAAGGCAGGAGTTAATGGTGTGTTTGATAATTCATTTAAGGAAAGCATGGAGCTTCTTGGTAAGATATTTGAAAGAGAAAATGAGGCAGAACAGCTTACACAATATATAGATGATCAGAGAAAACAGATAACAGAAAGAACTGCTGGTATTGAAGATAAAGATAAACCATCTGTATATATATGTGGTCTTGGTAACTGGGGAACAACCAATCATCTTATGACAGCACAGAATTATGTATCATTTAATATAGCAAATGTAAAAAATGCGGTAACAGGACTTGCAAAGAATGGTATTCAGTCTATAGAAGAAGAGAAATTCACAGATATTGGAGCTTCAATAGATATAATGATTATTGATGCAGCAGCTGTTAAGAATATTAAGCCATTATATAAGAATAATCCGGATATGTTTAATACATGTAAGGCATGGAATAATAATGAGGTATATCTTGAGATGGCATATAATGCTTATTATACTAATTATGAAATAGCTCTGATCAATACATGGTATATAGCTAAAACAGTATATCCTGAATTATTTAAGGATGTTGATATAAAAGAAAAAACAGATGAGGTTACTGAGGCATTTTTAGGAAAAGCTATGTCAGATGAGATATTTTCTGCACCGTTAAGCTTTGGTGGATATAAGAAAATAGATACCGCAACATTCTTTAACTAAATGAAATAGTGTGTAGAAATGAAGAATGGAGGACTATTATGATTGATAAGAAAGAGGTTATAGAATTCTTTGATAAATGTGCACCAGGCTGGGATGCCTGTATGATAAGAAATGATGATATTATCCAAATGATCCTTGATAATGCCGGTGTAAAAAAGGATAGCAAAGTTCTTGATGTAGCCTGTGGAACAGGAGTACTTATACCTGATTATTTATCGCGTGACGTAAGCGCTGTTACAGCCATAGATATATCTAGTGAAATGATTAAAATAGCACAGAGTAAGTTTAAAGATAAAAGAGTGGAATTCATCTGTGCAGATGTCATGGAATATGATTTATGTGATGGCTATGATTCGGTTGTTATATATAATGCGTTTCCACATTTTACACAGCCTGACAGACTTATAGAAATATTATCAGGAAAGCTGAAGGCTGGTGGAAGAATAACAGTGGCACATGGCATGAGCCGTGAAAAGATAGATGCACATCATAAGGGCCGTGCATATAAGGTGTCTGACGGACTTATGGAGGCAGACAGGCTTGCAGATATATTTAAAAAGTACACTAATGTAATAAATGTTATATCTGATGATAATATGTATCAGGTAGTTGGAGAGGTATTTTAATAAAATATAAAAAATATTTAAAAAGTGCTTTACAAATATGTATTTATAATGTAATATATATCAAGTCGGGTGACCGATATAAAACATATGAATACATATGAGCAGGCAGTCGTGGCGGAATTGGCATACGCGCTAGACTAAGGATCTAGTCCATATTGCTTGGGTGCGGGTTCAAGTCCCGCCGACTGCACTAAAAGCATCTACCATTTGGTAGATGCTTTTTTTGTAGGTAAAATCTGAAACTACAGAAAGATATAATAATCGCCATCATCATCTGAGAATTTTTTATATGTAGTATGGAAAACATCTTCTATTATGTGACTGCTGATACATTCATCAGGTGTTCCATGTGCAACTATTTTTCTATCATTCATAATAACAATATTGTCTGATATTCTTATGGCATCAGAAAGCTCATGAAGTACAAGTATAATAGTTTTTCCTGACTGTCTTAGCTTTTTAAGCATGTCAAAAAAGTTTCTTTTTCCCTCAAGATCAAGATATGTGACAGGCTCATCCATAACTATAATCTGACTATCCTGTGCAAGTATCATAGAAAAGAATACACGCTGTCTTATGCCTCCTGATAAAGTATCAGCATTTTGCTCTGAATAAGCTGTGACATGGGTAAAATCCATAGACTGATTGACGATATCAATGTCTTCCTTACTTTTTCTTCGCGTAAATCCCAGATAAGGAAAACGTCCATGTTCAACAAGAGTTCTTACAGGAAGTACAGGTATAACAGTGCGTATCTGGGGAAGAAATGCAACTTCCCTGGCACGTTCCTTTAGCGGAAGCTTTAAGAAATCAATATCGTTTATACATATGTTTCCAGAGGTTACCTTAGCACTTGAGTTAAGACATGATAAAAGAGTGGTTTTTCCGCATCCGTTAGGACCTACTATAGTAGTTATATTTCCATCGTTAAAGTCTATACTGATATCTTCTAATATATGTGTTCCTGAAACTGAAACACTGACATGTTTGTAACTAAGCATTTACCCTTCTTCCTCCTTTCTTTTTAAGTAGCAGATACATAAAGAATGGTCCACCTACAAATGCCATGATTATGCCAGCTGGAAGCTCAAAAGGCGCAGCTAAAAGACGGCCTGTTATATCACATATAAGTACAAAGGATGCACCAAGCAGTACGCTGGTTGGAAGCAGAAGCCTTGCATCACTTCCAAACAGGTTCCGGCATATATGCGGAACTATAAGACCTATGAAGCTTAACAGCCCGGCAAAACTTACTATAAAACCTGCCATAATACTTGATAAAACAAGCAGGATAAAACGTGTCAGGTTTACATTAAGTCCAAGAGAACGTGCATAATCATCACCAAGTGACAGTATATTAAGAGGTCTTGCAAAAAACATAGTAATAATAACTGCTATGATAACACCGATACATGGAAGTAGTATTTTTTTTATGGTCAGTCCTGAAAGAGAGCCCATAAGAAAAGATGTAAGATTGATTGATATATCTGCATTTAAAAGCTTTATAGTGTTAATGCCGGCATTAAGAAAAGATGATACTGTAATGCCTGCAAGAACAATAGTTGTTCTTGAACTGTCAGCAAAATACGCAAGAGCATATATACATAAAGTAGTAAGCAGTGCACCAATGAATGCAGCAAATGATCCGGCATAGACTGAATTCGGAAATAAAAGCAGTGAGAGCATTACAAAAAATCCAGCACCTGAATTCACACCTATAGTGTTAGGGCTAGCAAGAGCATTATTCATAACACTCTGAAGTATAACGCCGGCAACGGACAGTCCCATGCCAGCTATAATGGCTCCAAAGGTTCTAGGGATTCTTATATTCATTATGAGTATATATGTAACTGATGATTTATCTCTGCCTATGAAACATTGTAGTATATCAGTGACATTAAGTCTTACACTTCCAAGCATTATACTAAGGAGTGAAGCAGTTATAAGCAGAATTATAAGAAAAATGATTGTACTTGTATTTTTTCCCATGTTTATAATGTGCTGTTTATTGCAGCTGTTATTATTGTTGTTATTATTATTATTGTTGTTGCTGCTACTGTTACTGTTGCAGCAGTTAGAGCTGTTATTGTTATTATCTGACATTATAATCCTCTTTTATCTATATTTATACATTATTCAGGAGCAGAATATCTTTTGACCCTGACATCTTAATATGCAATATAGACAGATTATCATATCATTTACATTTAATCAAATATAAAAAACACATTTACATACCAAATTTATATGAATAAAGTATTGACAAATACTTCCATAGAGATTAAAATCTAATCCATATTAAACAAGTAGGTTTATAGTTTATGCGATTGGAGATGAAGATATGAGATTTAATACTGCATTACTTCACGGAGAATTCAGAGGAGATAAGAAAACGGGAGCTACACAGACACCTGTATATCAATCCAGTGCATTTGAACATGCAAGTGCAGAAACTCTTGAGAAGATATTTAACAATAAAGCACCTGGTTTTTCATATAGCAGAATAAGCAATCCGACTGTTGATTCATTTGAGAAGAGAATGACAGCGCTAGAGGGGGGCGTAGCAAGTGTTGCCTGTGCATCGGGCATGGCAGCCATAACAAATGCATTTACTAATATATTAAGAAGTGGTGATGAGATAGTCTGCAGCGCAAGTCTTTATGGTGGAAGTATAGATTTGTTTAAGGATCTTGAAGCTTTTGGAATAAGGACACATTATGTTGAAAATAACAACATAGAGCAGTTTGAGGCTGCTACTAATGAACATACCAGATTGTATTTCGCAGAAACAATAGGAAACCCAAGGCTGGATGTTACAGATATAAGGCTTCTGTCTTTGGCAGCTCACAAAGCAGGGGTACCGCTTATAGTAGATAATACTGTTGCGACAGCATATCTTATAAAACCGATTGAATACGGAGCAGATATAGTTGTTAACTCTACTTCTAAGTATGTGAATGGCAACAGTAATTCTATCAGTGGTGTTATAACTGACTCTGGTAATTTTAAGTGGGATAGTGTAAAATATCCAGGTATGAAAGATTTTGCCAGATTTGGTCCATATGCATATACAGCTAAGCTAAGAAATGGAATATATAGAAATACCGGTGCCTGTCTGTCGCCACAGAATGCTTTCTATAATATACTAGGCATAGAAACATTAGGACTGCGTATGGAACGCATTACTGATAATGCATTAAAGCTTGCAGAATATCTTGATAAGAATTATAATTTCTTAAATGTTAACTATCCTGGCTTAAAAAGCAGTGAATTCCATGAGATAGCACATAAGGAACTGCACAACGGATATGGTGGAATAATTACTATAAGAACTGGAAGCAAGGAGAATGCATTTAAGTTTATTGATGCATTAAAGCTTCCACTTAACGTTTCTAATATAGGAGATACCAAAACACTTGTTATTCATCCTGGTTCAACTATCAGTGTTCATAGCACTGATGAAGAAAAGAAAATCGCGGGTGTATATGATGATCTGGTAAGGATAAGCGTTGGAATAGAGGATATTGAAGATCTTATAGAAGATTTCACACAGGCAGTAGAATTCATACAGCATGCATAGAGGCTGGTCTGATATACAAACACATTATTAAACCCATAAAGGTTATGATGATTATATGAAATGCATATTCATATTGATGGTTATAATAGGATTAATGGGAAGACGGAGGAAATTATGGCTAAGATTGATTATTCAGCACTTAAAAAAGGCGGATTTATGAGACAGAAACAGAAAGGGTATTTTTCATTAAGAATCCAGGTTGTAGGTGGTAATCTTACATCTGAGAATATCAGGGCTGTTGCTGACGTTGCGGATAAATATGGTAAGGGATATGTACATATGACATCTAGACAGGGTGTTGAGATTCCTTTTATCAACTTTGAAAATATCGAAGAGGTAAGGGCAGAACTTGCAGATGGTGGAGTTAAGCCTGGTGTATGTGGTCCAAGAGTAAGAACGGTTACAGCCTGTCAGGGAAATGCAGTATGTCCTAGCGGCTGTATAGATTCATATGATATTGCAAAGAAGCTTGATGAACATTACTTTGGAAGAGAGCTTCCTCATAAGTTTAAGTTTGGTGTTACAGGTTGTCAGAACAACTGTCTTAAGGCTGAAGAGAATGATATCGGCATAAAAGGCGGTATGGAAGTAAGCTGGATTGAGGATAAATGCATCAACTGTGGGGTATGTGAAAAAGCCTGTCGTAGGGGTGCTATAAGCTGTGCTAACAATACAGTTACGATTGACAGAACCAAGTGTAATAATTGTGGACGTTGTGTTAAGGCCTGTCCAACAGAGGCATGGGAAGGAAAGAGTGGTTTTATTGTATCTTTTGGTGGACTTTTTGGAAATCATATATATAAAGGTGAACAGCTTCTTCCTCTTATCACAGATGAAGAAACTCTTTTCAGAGTCACAGATGCAGCAATAGGCTTCTTTGAAAGAAATGCTAATGCAGGTGAAAGATTCAGACTTACTTTACAAAGACTTGGTGAGGATGAATTCAGAAAAGAAATTATGGCTGCTTACGAAGGTAAGTAGTATGCTGGCAGATACATCAGAGGTTTTATAGCTATCGTTAAGATATTCTAAAAGCTATGAATTTCTGATGTGCCTGGAATAAAAAATAAGAATTCCAGAATAAATTTTAAAATTCACATTGTATAACTGGAAATAATGTGGTAATATATAACATATAAACATATAAACATATAAAAATACTAGGAATATAGATTGAAAGCACTAATACATATAATGAAATAATATTGTCAGGTGCTCTATGAAAGAAGGGAGAATAGTTATGGAAATAGAAGGAATTAGTATTGATGATACAGTTGATATAACTGATAAGGTATGCCCGCTTACATTTGTTAAAGCAAAGGTGGCTATTGATGAGCTGGATGATGGTGAGATTATTGCCATACGTATGAATGATGGTGAACCAGTAGCTAATGTTCCAAGAAGTATTAAAGAGGAAGGTCATCAGATACTTAAGCTTGTTAATAACGAGGATGAAACATATACGCTTATAGTTAAGAAGGTAGAAGATTAGAGCAGAAAAGAGGATTAATATGGCAGAAAGAATTAAGTTACAGGATTTTGATGAAAAAGTACTGAGTAGTTCACTTCCAGTTCTGGTTGATTTTTATTCTGATAGCTGTGTTCCATGCAAGCGCCTTGCACCGGTTCTGGGAACAGTAGAGGATGAGAAGGCTGGAAGTCTGGTTGTTTATAAGGTGAATATCAACTTCGATGCTGATGCAGCGCAGAAATATGATGTAAGTGCGGCTCCAACACTTGTGTTATTTAAGGATGGAGAAGAGAAGGCTAGACACACAGGTGTGTTAAAAAAGGATGAACTGGTAAGCTTTATAGAAGCTAATTCATAAGCTTTTAGCAGGTAAAACATGCTTTTGACATATCATTATTTAGTTAAATATATTTATGCCATAAAGGCAGGAAAGAGGTAAAATATGCAGTTAACAGTATCAGGAGTAAAGAAAGAATATGAAGATGGAATAACACTTCCAAAGCTTTTTGAAATCGAGAATGTAGAAACACCAGAATATGTAACAGTTTCAATTAATGAAGAATTCATTCCTGGTGACCAGAAGGAAACGTACCAGTTAAAGGATGGAGATAATGTTGAATTTTTATATTTCATGGGCGGTGGACAAAGATAATAAAGAAATTGCCATTTAATGAAAGAAAAATATAAGTTTAGAAGGAGAAAATATATGGCTTTATCAGATGAGCAGATAGAACGTTATTCGCGCCACATTATATTAAAAGAAGTTGGTGCTAAGGGACAGAAGAAATTACTTAATGCTAAAGTGCTTATAATAGGTGCAGGAGGACTTGGTGCACCAGCAGCTATGTATCTGGCAGCAGCAGGTGTTGGAACAATCGGTATAGCTGATGCTGACGAGGTTGATCTTAGCAACCTGCAAAGACAGATCATACATCAGACGGCTGATGTAGGAAAGGCCAAAGTCCAGTCAGCTAAGGAAACTATTAATGCGATGAACCCTGATGTCACAGTTAATACATATAGAGAGTTTATAACAAGTGAAAATATCATGGACATTATTAAGGATTATGATTTTATTATTGATGGTACTGATAACTTTCCAGCTAAGTTTTTGATTAATGATGCATGTGTAATGGCTAAGAAGCCTTTTTCACATGCTGGTATTATCAGATTCAAGGGTCAGCTTATGACTTATGTTCCTGGTGAAGGACCATGCTACAGATGTGTATTTAAGAATCCACCACCAAAGGATGCAGTACCTACATGCAAGCAGGCTGGTGTTATCGGAGCTATGGGAGGTGTCATAGGAAGTCTTCAGGCTATGGAGGCTATCAAGTATATCCTTGGAGTAGGAGAGCTGCTTACAGGATATCTTCTTACATATGATGCTATAACACAGGAGTTCCATAAGATTAAGCTTCCTTCTAATACAGATGACTGTGCTGTATGTGGTAAGAATCCAACTATAACTGAGCTTATAGATTATGAACAGGTAGTCTGTGAAGACCACTGATTTTAAGTTTATGTAATAAAAGGAAGGAGGTTTTGCAAGGTGATTACATTTAATAAAAATGATTATGATAAAATTCTTGAATATGCAAAGGTTAATCTTCCAGAGGAAGCCTGTGGTCTTATAGGTGGAACAATAGAGGATGGTAATAAGTATATAAAGAAAGTATATCTTCTGACTAATATTGATCATTCTAATGAACATTTTTCAATGGATCCTAAGGAGCAGCTTGCGGCAGTTAAGGACATGAGAGCTGAAGGATTAGTTCCTCTTGGCAACTGGCATTCGCATCCTGAATCTCCTTCAAGACCATCAGAAGAGGATAAAAGGCTTGCATATGACAGTAAAGCAAGTTATATGATACTTTCTCTTATGAATGCAGATGAGCCAGTGCTTAACTCATTTCATATAGAAGGAAATGTTTCTGAAAAAGAAGATTTGCATATTATTTAGAGATATGATATATAATAATGGATGCAGGTAGTCGTTAATTCCGATTGCCTGCATTGTTTATATAGATTATGAGTGAATTGTATAGCAATAGAAAGGTGCATTTATGACAGAATTAGAAAATATATATGATGTGGTTATAGTAGGTAGTGGACCAGCAGGTTTGTCAGCAGCTATATATGCTAAAAGGGCAGGACTGAATATTCTTGTAATAGAAAAGGAATATATGGGTGCAGGACAGATTGCATATAGTGATAAAGTAGATAATTATCTTGGTATTCCTGCGGTAAATGGTTTTGATCTTGGAGAATGTTTTAGAAATCATGCGATATCTTTGGGAGTGGACATAGAAGAAGGCGAGGTTACAGGAGTAACATGTACTGATGGTAAGATAGATACAGCTCCTGCAGGTAATAAGCTTTTGTGGAAAACTATACTTTTAGATGGCACATATAAGCTTTCAAAAACAGTTATATACGCAGCGGGAAGTCATCATCGTCATCTTGGTATAAAAGAGGAGGATGAATATATAGGAAAAGGTGTTTCATACTGTGCTGTATGTGATGGTGCATTTTATAAGGATAAAAGTGTAGTTGTTGCAGGAGGGGGGAATAGTGCTCTTGGCGATGCTCTGTATTTATCTGATATATGCCACGATGTGTATATTGTGCATAGAAGGGATGAATTCAGAGGTGATGCAGCTACTCTTAAAAAACTGAAGGAGCGAAAGAATGTTCATATAATTACCAGCGTTAATATACAGGCATTAAGAGGGGAAAAGAAGCTTGAAGAGGTGCTTCTTAGTGATGGACAGGTCATAAAAGCAGCAGGACTTTTTGTTGCAGTTGGCATGGAGCCTGAAACAGATATTCTTAAAGGTGTTGTAGAACTTGATAATAAAGGATATGTTGTTGCAGCGGAGGATTGTGTTACATCAGCAGGCGGTTTTTATGCTGCAGGCGATATCAGGACAAAGCAGTTAAGACAGGTTATAACAGCTGCTGCTGATGGTGCCAATGCTGCATCACAGGTGATTAAGTATCTTAAATAATTCAATTGAAATTATCTGCTTTATATGTTATATTCATTATCCGGTTATGTTTAAAATGTTAAATAAAATGATGTGAGTGTCTAAAGTGAATTTTACCACTTACTGATTTATACATGATTATTGGAGATATATATGGGTAATAATAACAAAAGAAAATCATCAGCTATGGATATGACAACAGGTTCTATTCCATTAAATATACTTAAATTCAGCATCCCACTTATGCTGGCACAGATACTTGAAGTGCTGTTTAATATGTCGGATGTTGCAGTTGTTGGAAAGTTTTCAAGCTATGAAGCACTTGGTGCAGTTGGTTCAACATCGCTTCTTGTTACATTATTTACAGGCTTTCTTATTGGCATGGGTTGTGGGGTTAATGTAAGAACGGCCCAGCAGCTTGGTGCAGGGCAGAAGGAAAATGTAAGAAAAACAATCCATACATCATTTATTTTAAGTCTTTTAGTTGGAATTATAGCGTGTGTGTTATGTATAACAGGAGCAAAAATTTTCTTATCACTTATGAATACAAAACAAGAGCTTATATCCGGAGCTGTTTTATACTTCAGGATATATGCGCTTGGAATGCCTGCTATGGCAATATATAATTTTGGCAATGCAGTTATGAGTGCAAGTGGAGATACGAAAAAACCACTTATATATCTTTCGTTTGCAGGCGTTGTTAATGTATGTCTTAATCTTATATTTGTTATAGGAATAGGGATGGCAGAAGATGGTGTTGCATTTGCAAGTATTACAGCACAGTATATATCAGCTTTTTTGGTTGTTTTTAATCTGTTTAAAAGAAAAGATGAAGATGTCTGCAGATTAAGAGTAAAGGAATTAAGATTATATAAAGGAGTGTCAAAGGTTATATTGATGCTTGGAATACCAGCCGGAATACAGAATGCTATATTTGCTATGGCTAACCTTTTTATACAGACAGGTGTCAACTCATTTAGTGCAGTTATGGTATCAGGTAATGCGGCTGCGGCCAATGCTGATGCACTCATATATAATGTTATGATGGCTTTTTATACAGCGTGCTCAAGCTTTATGGGACAGAATATGGGAGCACATAATAAGAAACGTATGTTAAAAAGCTATATAATAAGTATGTCCTATGCCTTTTTAGCTGCAGCTATATTAGGTGGGCTGCTTATTATATTCGGAAGACAGTTTTTATCATTGTTTACAAGTGAGCCACAGGTTGTGGAAGCTGGTATGCAGAGAATTATGATCATGGGTTTTTCGTATGCCTTGTCATCTTTTATGGATTGTACGATAGCGGCATCAAGAGGTATTGGAAAGACAATAGTACCAACTATAGTTGTTATTATTGGTTCATGTGTATTCAGGGTTGCCTGGGTATATACAATATTTGCATATGTCCATACGATTCCATCCCTTTTCTTATTGTATCCTTGTTCATGGATGATAACAGCAGCTGCGGAAATAGTTTACTTTATACGCTGCTTTAAAAAATTATCGTTTGATTGATTTGTTAAAGAAATTCAATCAAACGATAATTTTAATTTTAGTTAATTTTATTTGATTTCTTCTGCCATTTTTTCCATATCCGCAATATTATTATCGTTCATTGTGGATTTTATTGTAACAATATCAGGACAGATTGTTATGTTTTTCATGCCCTCAAAGGCTGTCTTTAACCATCTTGCAGCAGTAGGAGCCCATGAGCCGTTTTCTATGATTCCGACTTTACGTTTCTGGTAAGCTTTATGGGAAAGTCTGTTAACAAAATCCTCCATAGGTGGGAATACACCGCCATCATATGAAGCTGCTGCCACAATTAGACGTCCATAACGAAAAGCATCTTCGACAGCTTCTGACATATCATCCCTTGTAAGATCTGTAAATGCAACTTTTTCATAGCCCTTTTCCTTGAGGATATCCACCATTTTTAAGGCAGCTGCTTTAGTGTTGCCATGGATAGAAGCACATGCTACAAGGATACCATCATCTTCTGGTTCATAACTGCTCCATGTAAGATATTTTTCTATATAATAATTAAGATTATCCTTAAGGACTGGTCCATGAAGCGGACATATAGTCTTGATATCAAGACCGGCAGCCTTCTTTAATAATGTCTGTACAGGAGCACCATATTTACCAACTATATTAAAATAATATCTTCTTGCTTCACATGTCCAGTCTTCATCAGTACACAGTGCACCGAATTTACCAAAGGCATCTGCAGAGAAAAGTACCTTTTCTGTTGTTTCATATTCCAGCATGACTTCTGGCCAGTGAACCATAGGAGCCATTATAAATACAAGTTTATGCTTACCAAGTGAAAGCTCATCGTTTTCTGCAACAACCTGGCAGCGTTCATCAAGATTATCAATGTTGAAAAACTGAGGAAGCATAGCTTTGGCTTTAGCGCTAAGAACAAGCTTTGCATCAGGATATTTATCAGCGAGAGCCTTGATGTTAGCTGCATGATCAGGTTCTAAGTGAGATATTACGATATAGTCAACATCTCTGCCATTAAGAGTGGCATTAAGGTTATTAAACCATTCTTCTGATTTTCTTTTGTCAATAGTATCCATGACTGCTACTTTTTCATCAAGTATTATATATGAATTATAAGCCATGCCATTAGGCACCTTGTACTGGCTTTCAAAAAGATCAAGAGTAGTATCATCAGCACCAATGTATTTGATTGAATCTGATATAAATGTGTCTGTCATAATTAAGACCTCCTAAAAATTTTTTAATAATGATAATTATTACTGTTTTGCATTATAACATATATGGAAATAAATTCAAATATTAATTATCAATTTTTTCATCGATTCTTTTTTTGAGAATATCAAAAAGTTCATTTTCAGTGTTGATATTTTCATTGCCTAAGTCGGCACAGGCTGTTTTAATATCAAAGGGCAGTCTTTTATCATTAAAAAGTATATGCTTTGGTGCAGCTTTTTTTGGAAGTAATTCAATACGTTCACAAAAGTTTTTATAATTAAGCTTGTTTTCAAGTACGAAAAACGTATCAGGACTATATCTTACAAATAGCAGATCAATATCAGTTTCATCATGAAAAATCTGGTTTAAAAGAGAGTAAAGACTGCATATAATTCCTGAAGCAGCCATACTTCCTTCAGACTGGGTTATGTCATATAAATGCCTGATGTTGATAAGCGCTGTGTTTGATCTGTGGTTTTTCTTTGCTTCGCATATAAGGTTAGGAAGATGTTCAGAAAGATAATCCCTGTTATAGGAATTGGTTTCTTTATCCTGTAGAAACTGACTGTTAAAAGCGCTGATAGCACTTATAAGCTTCTTTCTTGAATTATAAGAGTTATAACGGTTGTATGTGTAAGAAAAAAGCTTAGTTATCTCTAAAACAAGAGCTTTTCCATCAACAATAACAGGACGTGATGTTACCTGGTATATATTGTTATCAACTACATCAAGCTTTGACTGGGTCTGTTTTGTTATAAGAGCTCTTGCTGATGTGCAGTTCTGGCATTGGTATGGAGCGTTCCATACATCATAGCATTTATTCGTTAGAGAAGTACCATCTGTTTTATTATCTTCAATCTGTGTTACGCAGCATTCAAATGGATTAACAAGCCGTACACTGTCAAATGAGCGGGAAAGTATATCCATTTCGTGTGATATTTCATTTTTTGTGTATGAAATTAACTCTTTATTGATGTTTACAGAGTCATTAGTATGAATGTTTTCGTCATTATAAATATCATTATTATTCATAAACTGTTCCTGCCTTCTAAAGTTAAGTAGATATTAGCATAATTTTTAACGAATTCCAACTAATATTTGACTTTTATATGGCAAAATTGTATTTTATATATATTAAGATGTCAGGGTTAAAAGGTATTCTGTCTCTTACATCAGATATAGACAGAAGGGAAGATGATAATGTTAGATAGTGTGTTAAATATGTCAAAAAAACAGATAGAGGATGCTATCAGGATATTGAATCCGTGCATGAATGATTATTTATATGTGTTTGATCTTAAGGAAGATTATTATGTTATATCAAAGCATGCAACAGAAAGGTTTATACTTCCATCGGACAAATTCTATAACGCAACAAAGAAACATGAGGATTTCGTATGTCCAGAAGATATTTCTATGCTTGGTAAGGAAATAGAACTGATTAAAGCTGGTAAGAAAAAGTTCCATGACATGAAATACAGATGGCTGGATAAGCATAATAATCCAGTATGGATTAACTGCAGAGGTTCAGTTTTGTTTGATGAAAATACCCAGCCACATTACCTGGTTGGATGTATTAATGAAATAGGTGTAAAGCCGGAGGCTGACAACGTAAGTGGTCTTCTGGGTGAATATGCACTTGACAGATATATTAAAGATACCTGTACAGATAATATTCCTGATGGCTTCATTATAAGAATGAGTATAGATAATTTCAGTGCAATTAATGCAGATTTCGGAATGAGCTATGGGGATTTTATTTTAAAGAGAACTTCAGAATGTATATTAAAGAGTATAAAACCAACACAAAGACTTTTTAAGTCGGGATCAGATGAATTTATTGTTGTTGATTTTAATGGTTCTTCAATAAATGAAGCAATTGGTATATATAAACAGTGTAAAAAACATATTAATAACTTCATTGAAAGTAACAGATATAATACTATATATACTTTATCAGCCGGTATTATTAATACAAGGGATATAACACTTGAAGAAGAAAACTATGTAAAGGCATCAGAATTTGCTTTAAAAACTGCCAAAGATAATGGCAGGAATAATTATTATATATATAGTAAGCCTGATTATGACAGGTATAAAAGAAAGCTATATATAAGTAAAGCACTTCATAATGCTGTCAATGAAGATTTTAAAGGCTTTCAGGTGTTTTATCAGCCAGTTGTTGATGCTGTTACATATATGCTCATAGGTGCAGAAGCTCTTATGAGATTTTCTATAAAAAAAGAAGGTGTGGATGAATGTGAATATATATCACCAGTGGAATTCATACCCGTTCTTGAAGAAACTGGTCTTATAATACCAGCCGGCAGATGGATACTTGAACAATCTGCAAAACAGTGCAGTATCTGGAATGAGCATGTAAAGGGTTTCAGGGTAAATATTAATGTGTCATATATCCAGGTTATGAAAAGTGATGTTTTTTCAGATATAATGTCGGTTATAGATAAATATTCATTACAGCCATCATGCATCGGAATCGAACTGACAGAAAGCGGATACCTTGACTCTAGTACACATTTTAATCATTTGTGGAGAATGCTAAAGGATAATGGTGTGTATGTTATTCTTGATGATTTCGGAACAGGATATTCCAATCTTCATTGCCTGAGTGATCTTAAGCCGAATTATATAAAGATAGACAGAACGTTTACATTAAAGGCACTTAAAAATAAATATGATTATAAACTTATGACGTATATAATAGATATGGCTCATTCGCTTGGACTTAAGCTGTGTATAGAAGGTGTTGAAACATCGGATGATTTAAGAAAGCTAAGAGAACCTGGTGCTGATTATATACAGGGATATCTTTTTGGAAAGCCTTATCCGGCTGTGGAATTCGAAAAAAGATATGTCAATGATGAAAATTGAATAATGAAAAACTGAATAATGAAAGTCAAAATTAGATTTATGGATTAAAAATTAAACACAGGATTAATACTAAAGGGGATATATATGATATCCCGGAATGGAGGAATTATGGAAAATAAAGCTAAAACAGGCAGGAAACTTATAATTATGGCAGCTGCACTTTTTGCACCGGTACTTATAGTCATGATAGTTATATTTATTTTGTTAAACAATAATATTATTGGGGTTTTACCAGCATTTATTCTTATGCTTATAGTATTTGGCATAGTTCTTTTGCGTATTATTAGTGTTATAAGGAGTGTTGTTATTCCTATAAGGGCTGCGATAACAGGAATTTCAGCAGATGATAAAGCAAATGAAAAGGTTAATGAAAAACTTCAGAAGTTATCTTCAAGAAATGATGAGACAGGAGAACTGGTACGTAATATTCAGAATACGTTTGGTGGTATAACAAACACTATAACGGCAATAAGAATAGCAACAACTGAACTTGAACAGGTATCAGAGGAGTTTGTCAAAATGTTCAGCCAAATGCAGGAGGTTGTAAACAATACTAATTCGGCCGTGGATACAATTACTGATAATACAACAGTCCAGGTGGATAAGGTAGAGGATATAAAGGTGAAAACTGATTCAATAAGCAGGGCTGTAGATAATATACATAAGAATATTGAAGGGCTTAAGGAGAGCGTGGATACCGTTACTGAATGTAACGATAAAGCGGCAGACATCATGAAAGAACTTATATGTATAAGTGAGGAAAGCGGACACGCCATGGAAGAGGTCAGCAAAGAAACACAGCGTACAAACGAATCTGCACAGGAGATAAGAAAAGTAACAGAGATTATAGCTGGTATATCAAACCAGACGAATCTTCTTGCACTTAATGCCAGCATAGAGGCGGCAAGAGCAGGTGAGAATGGACGAGGATTTGCCGTAGTAGCTGAACAGATAAGAGCACTTGCAGATCAGTCAAGGGAATCAACTGAGCATATTAATAACATAGTTAATGGCCTTATTGAGAATTCTGATATAAGTGTTGAGACAGTTAAGAAGGTAACAGATGCATTTGAAAAGCAGGATGCAAAGATTAAGGATACAGAGGCTATATTTGGAACACTTAATTCAGAAATAAACCGTGTTGGAGATGCAATAGGTGGAATAACAGGTGAAGTAGGTGATCTTGAAGACCATAAGAACAATATAGCTTTAGGAGTTGATAATCTTACAGAGTTTGCACAACAGAATGCACAAAGCGGAAAGATAACAAGGGATAATATGAAGGATCTGGAGAGTGTCATGGACAACTGCAAATCATCTACAGACAGAATAGTAGGTGTTTCTAACGAACTTGTTAAAGAAATAAAAAGTATTAGTAAAACAGGTCTTAAAAAATAAATCTAATAATGACTAAAGCGTAATAATTTTACGGTAAAAGGTTTAAAAGTCTTATCGTGTGGGTACGATAAGACTTTTTTGGTTATTTTTGTTTAAAGATAAAGTTTATCACTAAGCGGAAAATATTTAATCAGCTATTGACAAACACTTAAACATTTGTTTAAATGTTTATATAAGAAATGGTTCTATATGAATCAGACTATATATAATGTTGTTATAGAATTGTAAAGAAAGGGTAAGCATATACAATATATGCGGGTATTTATTATGAAGAAGACTTATGGAATCGAAGTAGACTGTGCTAACTGTGCTTTAAAGATGGAGGAGGCAGCTAAGAAAACAAGTGGTGTTAAAGATGCCACCGTTTCTTTTATGACACAGAAGATGAAAGTTGAATTCGAGGATGGTGCAGCTGCTGATACAGTTATGCAGGAGGTTTTAAAGAACTGCAAAAAGGTTGAATCAGATTGTGAGATTTTTTTATAAGCTGAATCTGATTGATATGAAAGGTTGTGGTTTATATGACTAAGAAACAAAAAAAGGTGCTTATAAGAATAATAATTGCTTCGGTATTGATTATTCTTCTTAAACTGGTATTTCATTTTGTTAATGTTAATAAGTATGTAGAACTTATCGCTTTTCTTGTTCCATATTTTGTTATTGGATATGATATATTAAAAAAGGCTGTATATGGGATATTTAACAGACAGGTATTTGATGAGAACTTCCTTATGGCAATAGCAACAGTTGGTGCTATAGCTCTTGGCGAATATGTTGAGGGAACAGCAGTTATGTTGTTTTATCAGATAGGAGAACTGTTTCAAAGCTATGCAGTTGGAAAAAGCAGGAAGAATATCACAGCACTTATGGATATAAGACCTGATTATGCTAATATTGAGGTTGATGGGAAGTTAGAACAGGTTGATCCTGATGATGTTGAGGTTGGCAGCGTTATAGTTGTTAAACCAGGAGAAAAGATTCCTATTGATGGCATTGTAGTAGAGGGAAGCTCTACACTTAATACAAGTGCCCTTACAGGCGAAAGTGTACCAAGAAGTGCTAAAGAGGGTGAAGAGGTTATAAGTGGCTGTGTTAATCTTACAGGACTTCTTAAGATTAAGACAGATAAAGAATTTGGTGATTCAACAGTATCTAAAATACTTGACCTGGTAGAAAATTCCAGTATGAAGAAATCACGTTCAGAAAATTTTATAACAAGATTTGCAAAAGTGTATACGCCAGCTGTATGTATAGGAGCACTTGCACTTGCTGTTATTCCACCGGTAGTCAATCTTGTTATGGGGAATTCCTCTGAGTGGTCTAAGTGGCTTATAAGAGCACTTACAACACTTGTTATAAGCTGTCCGTGTGCATTGGTTATATCTATTCCGCTTAGTTTCTTTGGGGGAATAGGTGGAGCATCTTCAAGAGGCATACTGATAAAAGGCTCTAATTATCTTGAAATTTTATCAAAGGCAAAATATATCGTATGTGATAAAACCGGAACACTTACAAAGGGCGTATTTGAGGTTACGGATGTTGTTACCGCTAATTCATATCAAAAAGAAGAACTTCTTAAACTGGCAGCATATGCAGAAAGTTATTCTACGCATCCTATAAGCAAGAGTATAAGGAATGCATATAATAAGGATATTGATACTAATGTTATATCTGATATAGAAGAGATAAGCGGACATGGTGTGTGTGCAGATATAAAAGGCAGAAAGATTCTTGCAGGAAATAAAAAGCTTATGGAACAATATGGCATAGACACAACACCTACGGAGGCATTTATAGATAAAAAAACAGGAACACTTGTGTATGTGTCAGTTGACGGCGTGTATGCAGGCTGTATAATCATATCAGATATAATTAAGCCAACATCTGCAAAGGCGGTTAAAGACTTAAAGAAAGCCGGAGTAAAGAAAGTTGTTATGCTTACAGGTGATTCAAAGAAGGTTGCTGATGCCGTAGGAAAGCAGATAGGTGTAGATGTTGTTAAAAGTGAATTGCTTCCTGCAGATAAGGTTTTTGAGGTAGAAAAGCTTCTTGATGAAAAAGAGAAGAATGAAGTACTTGCCTTTGTTGGAGATGGAATCAATGATGCGCCTGTGCTTTCAAGGGCGGATATTGGCATAGCTATGGGTGCACTTGGTTCTGATGCAGCTATTGAGGCAGCAGATATAGTACTTATGGATGATGATCCTTCTAAGATAGCAACAGCTATGAATATATCAGCAAAGACTTTAAAAATTGTACACCAGAATATAGTGTTTGCACTTATGGTTAAGTTTATATGTCTGTTTTTAGGTGCTATAGGTATAGCTAATATGTGGATTGCTATATTTGCAGATGTAGGTGTTATGGTGCTTGCTGTGCTTAATGCTACAAGATGCCTTGTATATAAGGATTAGATTAGTAAAATATTAATATGTTGACAAAAGGAGATACGCATGTCAGGAGTTAATCTTCCACATGATCATGGACAGAATATAGAAAAAGTGCTGGAAAGAATGCCAGATTCAGAGGAGTGTGTGTTAGTTGCTGATGTATTCAAGCAGATTAGTGATGGCAGTAGAATACGTATATTATGGCTGCTGTGCCATTGTGAGGAATGTGTCAGTAATATAGCTGCAGCTATGCAGATGAGTGATCCGGCAGTATCACATCATCTTAAGCTTTTAAAAAAGAGTGGACTGATAGTCAGCAGAAGAGATGGCAAGGAAATATATTACAGACTTGCTGATACACAGATTGCACAGCTTTTACATCACATAATAGAAGAAATGTTCAGAATCACATGTCCTCTTGAATAAAAAATGATATTAAAAAGGTGCAATATAGACTATTGCATCTTTTTTATTTTGGGAAAGCTTGAAAATTTTTGTGAAATTGTTTATAAATCTCGTCATAAAAACAAAAAAGTTATTCATTTTTAATATCATATGTGTTAAAATAGATTAAATTAATCAGTTATCAGATATAATATATTGAAATTTTGGAGGATATATGTATTGATTCTGATATTGATATAACGTGAATATATTGTTAAGGAGAGTTTTTATGTTTAATCAGTTATTTGGAAAATATCTTATTGAGAGTGATATTATTAGTGAGGAACAATATGAGGATATTCTTGCGAAAGTAGAAAAAACACGTGCAAAGCTTGGTCTTATTGCTGTTTCAGAAGGTATCCTTACAAAGGAAAAAGCTGAACGGATTAATATACTTCAGACACAAAAGGATGCAAGATTTGGTGATATAGCAGTTGAAGAGGGATATATCACTAAAGAACAGCTTGATATGATACTTTCAAAACAGGCCAGTCCATATATTAAGTTTATCCAGGTGCTTGAAGAGGTTACAGGTATCAAGCAGGATAAGATAGAGTTATACATAGAGGATTTCAGGAAAAGCATAGGATTTACATTTGATGAGCTTGAGTCACTTAAGAGCGAAGATATAGACAGTATAGTTCCTATGTTTGCTTATGCCGCTAATCCTTATGTTACAAGAATAGCCGCACTTGCTTTAAGAAATATAACAAGATTTGTTACAGATAATTATTATATCGGAAAAATAGAACATGTTAACAATTTTGATTACAGAGCTTTTTCCGGACAGCAATGTGAAGGTGATATTAATACAGTCATAGGCTTTGCCGTAAAGGATGATCCAGATGGATTTATAAAGATAGCTGCTGGATATTCAAAGCGTGGGGCATATACCTTAGGATTAGAAAGTTATGATGCAGTGGGTGAGTTTGTTAACTGTATAGATGGGCTTTTCTCATCAGCATTATCAGCTGAGAATATAGAAGTTGAGATTCTTCCACAGTTTTCATACGAGAATCAGATTGCAAAAGGCAGTGCTTATGTATTGCCTATATACATTAATGGCAAAGAGGTTTCATTGTATATTGCAGTAGACAGTGATGTGAGCATAGGACAGATGCCTGTTACAAGAAAGATGGCAGTTAAGGAAGGTAGTGTTGATGAGACAGGTGAAAAAACAACAGTACTTATAGTGGATGATTCTGGAATGTCTAGAATGATGTTAAGAGATATATTAGAAGAAGCCGGTTATTGTATAGTCGCAGAAGCATCTGATGGTTTTGAAGGTGAACTTGCATATAAGCAGTATGAGCCAGATATAGTTACATTGGATATTACGATGCCTAATATGGATGGTATTGAATGTCTTGAAAGAATTATGGATTATAATCCTGATGCTAAAGTTATCATGATTACAGCAGCAGGACAGCAGAATAAGGTTATTAAGGCTTTAAAAATAGGAGCGAAAAAGTTTGTTACAAAGCCATATAATGTAGATGATGTTCTTAAGAATATAAAAGAACTGGCTGAATGATATATATAAACATATAAATATAAAAAAGAAAGCGTGTATAGCAGATCTCCCCAGCTGCTAACAGGCTTTCTTTTTATATAGATAACTTTTTACAAAGATAACCTGTTCACGTACTATAAAATAAGATATTATGGTTAAAATCTTATTATGCAGGTTATATGAAAATATGCTTACATCAAATCCGGATATATATGTTAAGCATATTTTCATATTATCATAGTACACATTATTTACATCCTACTTTAAGGGGGATTTTCTGTTGGATATAATTAATAACGTATTTTTTTCAATACAAGTCATCAAAAACTGAGGAAATTGTCAGTGAAATACTAAAAATCATATAGCCATATTACATATTGTATGATATAATTAATAGCAATATATTTATTTATAGAAACGGAGCATTTATAATGGAAAAGTATTTTAAAGTAAAAGAGCATGGCTCGACAGTAAAGGTTGAGATTCTTGCTGGTATTACAACTTTTATGGCCATGGCTTACATACTTATGGTAAACGCAGGTATGTTTTCGGCTTTACCAGAGGTATCTTATAATGCGATATATATCGCAACAGCATTATCAGCAGTAGCTGGTACTTTTGCTATGGCATTTCTTGCCAATCTTCCGCTTGGCTTAGCTTCAGGCATGGGACTTAATGCATTTTTTGTTTATACAGCATGCTTTAATTTTGGACTCAGCTACGCTAATGCACTCGTGCTTGTATTATTAGATGGTATAGTATTTATAATCCTTACAGTAACAGGTATCCGCACAAAGCTTTTTACGGCTATTCCGGATGCTGTAAGAAAGGCTATTCCAGCTGGTATTGGTCTTTTCATTGCATTTCTTGGATTACAGAATGCAGGACTTATAGTTAATGATGAATCAACACTTGTTAATCTTTCATCTTTTAACATTCTTAATGGTAACGCATCATGGACGGATATTATGCCTAAGTTTGTTACTATTATTGCACTTGTTATTATAGCTGTACTAACTGTCAAGAATATAAAGGGGTCAGTACTCTGGGGTATTCTTGGTGGAAGTATTATCTATTATGTATTAGGTTTTACAGTGCCAGGTTTTTACGATGGCTTTTTTGATGGTATGACACTTAATCCTTTTGCAGCCTTTGGTGACTGGGCATCCGAGTCATTTGGTAAGGTGTTTACAGAAGGGTTTAATTTCTCAGGTTATCTTGCTGACCATACAAGCGCAGATCTTGTTCTTGTCATTGCAACAACAGCACTTGCTTTCTGCATGGTAGATATGTTTGATACTCTTGGAACTTTATATGGTGCATGTTCAAGAGGTGATTTACTCGATAAGGATGGACAGGTTCCTAACTTTGAAAAGGCTATGTTATCAGATGCCATAGCTACCTGTGTTGGTGCTATATGTGGAACATCAACGGTTACTACCTTCGTTGAGTCATCATCAGGTGTAGCTGAGGGTGGAAGAACAGGTCTTTCAGCATTTACAACAGGCTGTCTTTTCTTTATTGCCATGTTTTTAAGCCCTATAGCAGCGCTTATTCCAGGATGTGCAACGGCAGCAGCACTTATATATGTAGGTGTACTTATGATGGGTGGAGTTGCAGACATTGACTGGAAAGACATTTCTGTAGCTGTTCCTGCTTTCCTGACTATTGCATTTATGGCTTTTGCATATAACATAAGCTATGGTATTGCATTTGGTATTTTATCTTATGTTCTGATTAAGGTATTTTCAGGTAAGGCTAAGGAAGTTAAAGCATTTACATGGATTATTGCTGTATTATTTTTGTTAATGTTCTTCCTTACGCATTAATGTTTTAAACAATATGTTTGTTTGTATGTGTGTTGAAATTTGCTTTTGACACGTATATCATTCTATTATATAATAAACACAGGATAGTTATGGGGGCATACACTATGTAGCCCCCATAATCTTTGTATTATGGTACGTGACTATGATAAAGGACATTTTTTTGATGCAGGGATTAAATATTTGGCTGCCGGCATCTTATTATTTAGTTGACAGGAGATAGAGATATATATGGATAATATAAGAGATTATCTTAAGGATAATATACTTATAACGGATGGAGCGTTTGGTACATATTATGCTGGATTATATGATACACGTGAGCTTCCCGAAAAAGATAATATAAACTATAAGGACAGAATTACGGCTATCCACAGGGAGTATATTGAGGCTGGTGCCAGACTTTTAAGAACTAATACATTTGCCAGTAATACGATTAATCTTGATACTGATATAGAAGGTGTAAGAGCCAATATTAAAGCAGCTGTGCAAAACGCCAGACAGGCAGCTTTATTATCTGGAAAGGAGGTTTATATTGCAGCAGATATAGGACCTATACCTAACGATAATATGTTTGACCGTCAGATAACAGAGAATGAATACGTCCAGATAGTAAACACATTTGCTAAGCTGGGGGTTAATATATATGTGTTTGAAACATTTTCTGACATTTCCCATATTATAGAAGCAATCAAGGCTGTTCCAAAGGATGCCTTTATTATAGTACAGTTTGCTATTAATCAGTATGGATACAGCAGTTCTGGACTTAGTGCAAGAAAGCTTATATCACTGGCTGATGAAATAGATAGTATAGATGCTGTTGGTTTTAACTGTGGCATTGGTCCTGCACATATGGAGCAGTTCGTAAGCAGGAATAGAAAATACACAAAGAAAATATTCACTGCACTTCCAAACGCAGGATATCCTCAGGTTATCAGTGGAAGAATGGTGTTTTCAGATAAGAATATAGAATATTATTCACAAAAGGTATGTGATCTTGTCAGGGCAGGTGCAGATATAGTTGGTGGCTGCTGTGGAACAACACCAGATTATATAAAAAATATATCTGAAATGATACGTTCATCACATATATCATGCAATATAAATATAGATACTGATGGTGATTTTAATAAAACACCGGTTAAAAATAGTGCTTTTTATTGTGGTAAAGAAGGAAAGAAGCTCATAGCTGTTGAACTTGCACCTCCTTTTGATAGTGATGCTGACAAGCTTATGGATGCAGCACATTATTTAAAGGAAAAAGGAGTTGATGTACTAACATTTCCTGATTCACCATCTGGTAGAACGAGAGCTGACTCTATTCTGATAGCAGCTAAGGTGTCACGTCAGACAGGAATGTGTGTTATGCCTCATCTTTGCTGCAGGGATAAGAATGCCATAGCTATAAGATCACAGCTTCTAGGTGCACATATTAATGGAATTAATAATTTCCTTGTAATAACAGGAGATCCGATTCCGCAGATGATAAGAAGCAGTGTTAAGAGCGTGTTTAATTTTGATTCTGTAGGACTTATGAATATAATAGAAGATATGAACGAAGATCAGTTTAAGCAGGAGCCTATAGTATATGGCGGTGCTATTAACCAGGGAAGAAAAAGACTTGATATAGAGATATCTCGCGTTAAGAAAAAAATGGAAGCAGGAGCAGCTTTTTTTATGACACAGCCAGTTTTTTCTGATGAAGATATTAAACGTCTTAGTACCATAAAAAAAGAAACAGGTGCGCGTATATTATGCGGTATTATGCCACTTGTCAGTCTTAAAAATGCAACATTTATGAAAAATGAGATGGCAGGAATAGATGTTACTGATGAAGTTCTTTCAAGATATAGTGAAGATATGACTAAAAAAGAAGGAGAGGCTGCCGGAGTAAAACTGGCAGTTGATATGATAAATAAAACTAAAGATATCGTTGATGGATATTATTTTTCGTTTCCTTTTAACAGGGTATATATGCTGGAAGATATACTTAGTATGAGCCAGATTTAATTATACGGAGGTGATATAAGTGAATGAGGCACAGGTAAAACACTTTATATTAGTAGAACGTAAAAAGGGTACATCTATAGAAGAACTTATATTTATTCTTCATGATAATGGAGTACCGGAGTATGAAATATCAAATTATCTGGAAATATCAATAAAATATGTTGAGGAAATACTTAGTGATTATTAAGCATATGTGTGCTCATAGGATTCAAAGGATTATTTAATTGATTTTTAAGAAAATGAATACAATTATAATCCTTTGATGCTTGATAATATGGCATTTCAGCGATATAATCATAAAAAGATTATTTTATCGGGGAGGTGCCTTATGGAAGTATATGAGATGCCTATAACTTTAGAAGAAGCCAGGAATTATCATAAGGTTATATATCAGCTGAAGATGCTAAGTCCGGTTGAGTGGATTAAAACATATATTTATACTGTGATATTCAGTTTGATTTTTTCATTTATATTATTTACATTTTCAACGAATATTGCACTTACAATGTGGGTTTCAACCAGTATTATAGTTAAGTTAGTTGTTTTTGCCATAGCATTTATCCTTGTTGCCATGCAAAGATCAAAGAATATACAGTTGAAAGCTATGCTTCAGAAGTATTTTATCAATAATATTCCACAGGAGTTCCTTGTGGGTGGTATTCAGTTAAAAAAGATAAAAGTGTCTAAGGATTCATTGAAGGTATATTATAGAAAATTCCAGACACCAGATTTATAGTGTATGTTTATAATCAAGATATAAGCTCCTTTTTTCGTTTGTATATGCAGGAAAGGGGCTTTTTAAAATTACAATATTTAATATTTAACAGATGGGAGATTATGTATGAGTTTATTAAATGTAGAACATCTTACACATGGTTTTGGAGACAGGGCAATATTTGATGATGTTTCCTTCAGGTTATTAAAGGGGGAGCATATAGGTCTTGTTGGAGCTAATGGTGAGGGTAAATCCACATTTATGAATATAATAACTGGGAAGCTTATGCCAGATGAAGGTAAAATAGAGTGGGCAAAAAACATTAAAACAGGTTATCTTGACCAGCATTCGGTTCTTGAAAAGGGTATGACAATAGGTTCTGTTATGAGACAGGCATTTGATGATCTGTTTGATATGGAAGCACGCATGAATGAAATATGCGATAAAATGATGGATGCTGATGAAAAGCAGATGGAAGAATACATGGAGGAGCTTGGTACTATCCAGGATCTTTTAACTAATCATGATTTTTATATGATAGATGCCAAGGTCGAAGAGGTTGCAAGGGCTTTAGGACTGCTTGAGCTTGGACTTGATAAGGATGTTACAGATTTAAGTGGTGGTCAGAGAACCAAAGTGTTATTAGGAAAGCTGCTTTTAGAAAAGCCAGATATACTTTTACTTGATGAGCCTACTAATTATCTTGATAAGGAACATATAGACTGGTTAAAAAGGTATCTTTTAGATTATGAAAATGCTTTTATTCTTATATCGCATGATATACCTTTTCTTAACAGTGTTATTAATATAATATATCATATGGATAATCATGAGCTTAACAGATATGTAGGTGATTACAACAAGTTTATGGAAGTATATGAGATGAAGCAGGCACAGCAGAAGGCTGCATATGACAAACAGCAGAAAGAAATAGCTGATCTTAAGGATTTCGTTGCAAGAAATAAGGCAAGAGTTGCTACAAGAAATATGGCTATGTCAAGACAAAAAAAGCTTGATAATATGGATATGATCGAGCTTGCAGAAAAGAAACCAAAGCCGGAGTTTAACTTTAAGATTGCAAGAACACCAGGAAAGTATATATTTACAGCTAAGGATCTTGTTATTGGCTATGATGAACCACTTTCAAAGCCACTTAATTTTGAAATGGAAAGAGGAAAAAAGGTAGTACTCACAGGTGCCAATGGTATTGGAAAATCAACATTGTTAAAAAGCCTGCTAGGAATCATAAAACCGATATCAGGTGAAGTGGTTATTGGAGATTACTTAGAAATAGGTTATTTTGAACAGGAAATGTCTAAAGACATAGATACAACCTGTCTTGAAGAAATATGGCAGGAATTTCCTGGATATACACAGTATGAGGTCAGATCGGCACTTGCCAAATGTGGGCTTACAACTAAACATATTGAAAGTAAGGTCCGTGTGTTAAGTGGTGGTGAGCAGGCTAAAGTCAGGTTATGTAAGCTTATAAACAGAGAATCTAACATTCTTGTTCTTGATGAACCTACTAACCATCTGGATGTTGATGCAAAAGATGAGCTTAAAAGGGCACTTATTGAATATAAAGGAAGTATTCTTATGGTATGCCATGAGCCGGAGTTTTATGATGGTCTTGCAGATGATGTATGGGATTGCAGCGAGTGGACAACAAAGTTATTTTAGTTATATGTAACGATTAATAATAAGAGGTGGGAATTATGAAGATAGGTATATTTGATTCAGGTATAGGAGGATTATCATTGCTTCATCAGGCAATGATAACTCTTCCTGAGGTTGATTATGTGTTTTATGCTGATGTTGACAATGTTCCATATGGTGAAAAGACTAATGAGCAGATACGTGAATATGTAGACAGAGCAGTAGGTTTTCTTGTAGATAAGGGCTGTGAGGCAGTTGTGCTTGCCTGTAATACTGCTACAAGTGCTGCTATTACATATCTTCGTAATAAATACCAGCTGCCCATCATAGGCATAGAACCAGCTGTTAAACCGGCATGCCAGCATAACAGGGATAAAAGGATAATGGTAGTAGCAACACCTGTCACTGCAGCAGGTGTTAAGCTTAAGAATCTTATAATGAAATATGATATTAATCATAAGGTTGATGTTGTAGCACTTCCAAAGCTTGTAAGATTTGCGCAAAAGGACGAATTTAATTCTGTCAATGTAATGAATTATCTAAATAATGAGTTTGCCGGCTATAACTTTAATGATTATTCTGAGCTTGTATTAGGATGTACGCATTTTAATTACTTTAAGGACTCATTTGCAAAGCTATTTCCATCTGATATAGAAATAATAGATGGAAATACAGGAGTATCAAATAACCTTAAAAATACACTTATAAAGAATGGAATAATAGAAAATACACATAATGAAATAAGAGGTAAAGTCGAATACTTTTATTCAGGCAGGGCCGTTGATAATAAAGAACTTGAGCATATCAGAAATCTTCATAAAAGACTTGAAGTTATGCGTAAGATATAATGAGCGCAAAAGAAAAGGAAGCGGCTGCGCAGCAGACATTTACTTTTCTTGCTTACTTTTATCATATAATAACAGGAGTACATTATGTCAGTTAAACACATGTATATTGCCATTGATTTGAAAACATTTTATGCTTCAGTCGAATGTGTAGAACGTAACATGAATCCATTAGATACGAATCTTGTTGTTGCAGATGCATCAAGAACAGAAAAAACAATATGTCTTGCAGTATCTCCTTCACTTAAAGCATATGGAATATCAGGAAGGGCAAGACTTTTTGAAGTAGTTTCAAAGGTTAATGAAATCAATGCAATGAGGCGTACACAAGTTTATGGACATAAACTTAAGGGTAGTTCATGTTTTGCCTCAGAGCTTAAAAGCAATAAAGAACTGGAACTGTCATATATTATTGCAACACCAAGAATGTCTTTGTATATGAAGTATTCAACGTATATATATAATATATATCTTAAGTATGTGGCAGCTGAAGATATACATGTTTATTCAGTTGATGAGGTGTTTATAGATATCGGGGCGTATCTTGGAATATATAATGTATCACCCCGTGAACTGGCTATGAAGATGATAAAGGATATTTATGATGAAACAGGAATAACAGCTACTGCTGGAATCGGTACCAATCTTTATCTATGTAAGATTGCCATGGATATAGTTGCAAAACATATGCCAGCAGATAAATATGGTGTAAGAATAGCCGAACTTGATGAACATAGTTATCGTGAGCAGTTATGGGGGCATAAACCTATTACTGATTTCTGGCGTGTTGGTCCAGGATATGAAAAAAAGCTGTATGAGTATGGCATGTATACAATGGGTGATGTTGCAAGATGTTCTCTTGGATCTGATAGTGATTTTTATAATGAGGAACTTTTATATAAGCTTTTTGGTGTTAATGCAGAACTGCTTATCGACCATGCATGGGGGTATGAACCTTGTACAATAGCAGATATAAAAAGCTATAAGCCAGAGTCTAACAGTATAGGTTCAGGACAGGTGCTGCATTGTGCCTATGATTTTGAAAAAACAAAACTGGTTGTATGTGAAATGGTAGATCTTCTCATGCTTGAGCTTATAGATAAAGGGCTTGTGACAGATCAGATAGTACTCACTATCGGTTATGATATAGATAATATAACTAAAACATCTGGTAACAGAGAAGGAACTTATTCAGGTGAAATAGTAAAAGACAGATATGGAAGACGTATTCCAAAGCATGCACATGGAACGGCGAATCTTGGAAGATTCACATCATCTGTCAGATTAACAACTAATGCTGTTGTTAAGCTTTATGATGAGATTGTAGATAAAAGACTTATGTCAAGACGTATAAATATAACTGCAAATCATGTTATAAAAGAAGAAGATGCCATGGTTAAACAGGAGTGCAGACAGCTGGATCTGTTTACAGATTTTATGGATAAAGAAAGTCATAATGAAGAAGATATGCAGCTGAATAAGGAAAAACAGGTTTTAAAAACCATGATTGATATAAAGAAAAAATATGGCAAGAATGCTGTTGTAAGAGGAATGAATCTAAAAGAAGGAGCTACTGCTATGGATAGAAACCGTCAGATAGGTGGACATAAAGCATAGAAAAAAGGACAGGAATTATGGCAGAGTGTATTAAATATAGTGACATTATCAATAAAAGCCGTCCAGTATCATACAGACATAAAAAAATGTCTAATTATGAACGGGCAGCTCAGTTTTCACCTTTTGCTGCATTAACTGGATATGATGATGCTATAGTTGAAACAGCAAGACTTACGGACAGCAGAATAGAACCTGATGAAGCTGCAATCAATATTTTAAACGAAAAATTTGCTATATTAAGGGAAATGCTTAATAATAAAACCTATGATGTATCAGATACTTCATGTAAAGTCACAGTTACGTATTTTGTGCAGGATGAGTTAAAAGAAGGTGGCCATTATGAAAGGTATTCTGGTTATGTGAGAACTATTGACGACTATGATAGAATATTAATAATGCATGGTGGAAAGAACATAAAAATCGCTGATATAATTGACATTATAGCTGATATATATTCAGATGTATTGTAAATCCAGTGAATGCAGTGTATAGTTATGAACAGTAAATAAGCAAAATAATGAGGCAGGCATAAGAAGATGAAGTTAAGAGTTCCAGATTATTATGATGAGTTTCAATGTATAGCAGATAAATGCAGTGATAATTGCTGTATAGGCGGCTGGGAAATAGATATTGATGAAGATACTTATAAACGTTACCAGCAGATGAGCGGTGAAACAGGTGAAAAATTAAGAAGCAGTATAATTCAGACTGAGGATGGTGATTATTGTTTCAGGCTTATAGATGGCAGATGTCCAATGCTTACAGAAGAAGGCTTGTGTGTCGTACATAAAGAGCTTGGTGAAAAATATCTTGGTGTTGTATGCAGCCAGTTTCCAAGATATTCAGAATATTATGGTACTATAAAAGAATCCGGAATAGGCATGGCCTGTGAAGAGGCTGCAAGAATAATGTTATGCAAAAATCGTAAATTTACATTAAATATTAGTCCTTTAGAAGAGGAATATGAACAGGATTCAGAATATGATAGTGAATATGCTGCAAAAATATTTAATGTACGTGAAGCAGTTTTTAAGATATTATGTAAAGAAGACTTATCTGTTAATGAAAAACTTATAGTTATATTGTCTTTGGGAAATGAAGTTCAGAAAATTATTAATGATGGTGAATATGATAAAATAAAAGATATAACAGCAGTGTACACAAAAGAATATGGTGTTGATCTTCTTGAAGATACTAGAAGTATGTTTGATAATGGTGAATTTGACAATATATCATTGCATGATAGTATCAGACAGATATTAGTTCCATATGAGGAAATGGAGATACTTAACGATACATGGGAATCTATGTTAAAAGATGTAATATATAGTCTTTTTGAACAGATGGATAAAGATGAATATACTGCCTTAAGTGAAGAATTTTCTACATATATTTCCAGTAGGGAATATGAATACAGACAGCTTCTTGAGTACTATGTGTTCAGATATTTTGCTAAGTCTATATATGATTATGATGTTCTTGGCAAATGTCAGATGCTTGTAACAAACTTTTTTATGATAAAACAGATGGATATGTTAAAATGGCTGGATAATCATAGAAATTATTCTTTTGATGATAGAATGGATATTGTACATATATTTTCAAGACAGGTAGAGTATTCAGAGGAAAATATAGAAAACTTATATGAAGATTTTATATTTGATGATGTATTTAATCCTGACAGTTTAAAAGCAATATTATGGCTTGATAGTGATAGTATGTAGTTAATCATGCTTTATTTTATATAAAATAAAGCACATTAAAATAAAGATAAGGTTAGGTAAAATCAGATAAAGAAAGATAAAGTTAGTCAAAGTTAGTTAATGTTAGATAAACAGGGAGACACGAATGGGTATAGATTCTGAATATTATAAAGAAAAAAACAAAAAGAAACTTATTAAATTAAGACAGCTTGAATCTGTTATGCCTCCGTATGTCGTATCGTATCTTAATGATAAGGAATTATCATCACAGATTAACACGGTTATTGCATATGCATATGACCTGCAGACTTTTTTCAGATTCCTGACAGAGAAAAATAATCTGCTAAAAAATACAGCAATAAAGAATATAAGCATAGATTTTCTTGAATGCCTGACATTTGAAGATATCAACGAATATCAAAGGTATTTAAGGTTCAATAGTTCAGTTGATGGAAGCAGCCATCAGAACCAGGATAAGGCTATTGCAAGACGTATGGCAGCACTCAGAGGTTTATTTGAGTTTTTATGTCTTCATCAATATATGAAAAATAATCCTACAGTAGGTGCAGCTAAACGTATTAAGATGCCACAAAAGGATATTATACGTCTTAATGATGAGGAGGTTAATACATTTCTTAATGTTGTTTCAAATACAAATATAAAGGGAAATAAGCTGCAGATTGAAAAGTGTAAAAAAACACAGCTAAGAGATACAGCACTTATTACATTACTTCTTAATACAGGAATCCGTGTATCTGAGTGTGCAGGCTTAGATATTGATGATATTAATTTTAATTACAGAACTATTAACATAGTCCGTAAAGGTGGTTCAGATGCACATCTTTATTTTAACGAAGCAACTAAGAAAGCATTAAAGGATTATATAGAGAATGAAAGACCTTTACTTCTTGGAAATACGGAATCTGATGAACAGGCAGTATTTATATCTATGAAAAAAAGCCGTATGAGTATCAGTGCTATTGAACGTATGGTGAAAAAATATGCTAAAAATGCAACACCAGATAAGAAAATATCACCTCATAAGATGCGTAGTACTTATGGTACTGCTTTATATAAGGACACAGGTGACATACGACTTGTAAGTGATGTCCTTGGGCATAAAGATATTAATACAACTGCTAAGCATTATGCAGCTATGGAAGAAGAACACAGGAAGCTTGCTGCAATGATTCCTCTTTATCAGGAAAAAAAAGAAGAAGAATAATAGTATGTGTGATAGCAGATAAACATAACGCTGATAAATCCTCGTTTATCAGCGTTATGTTTCGCCCTGCTACGCATGGCTGTTCGTTCGTTAATGGTGCAAGAAAAGTAAATGTCTGCTACGCAGCCGCTTCCTTTTCTTTTGCACACATTATATCATGATTTCGGATTTTTCTTTGCTCTTGTCTACTATAGCATTCAGTTTTCTGCATGGTTTTGCAATTACAAGTCCAATAAATAAACATATGCCAACATATACTAAAAGTGCAAGTATACATTTCCAGTAGTACCAGCTATATGTTCCACCTACACATTCTCTTAAAGCATCCATTGCATATGTGAATGGCAGGTACTTATAGATGGCCTGATATATGGCTGGAAGACACTGGATAGGGAAAGTACCTCCAGCACCAGCAACCTGGATAACCATTATTACTACAGCGGCTGCTTCACCGACATTTTCAAATGCTACAGTAAGTGAATAAGTTATCATAGTAAATACAAATGAAGTAAATGCAGCTGCAAACCAGAATTTGAATGGATGTATACATTGTATTCCTATAAAAAATAAATCCCCAAGTGTAATCAGTAATGCCTGTGCCTGTCCTATAAGGAAGAATGTAATGTATCTTCCAAAGAACGCTTCTACTGAATTTACTTTTATGCCATCAAAAGGATGAACCTTTACATGAATAATAGCTACTAATATAAGAGCTCCAACCCATATAGAAAGTACTGAATAGAATGGAGACATTGCTGAGCCATAATTTGTGATTGGATATAAATCTTCTGTTGTAATTGCAACTGGTGCTGATATAAACGATGCAAGCTCATCTGTGTTAAAAGATATGGCAGTCTGTAATAACGAGTATACTCCACTGTTTTTGAATTCCACAAGTTTATTAGTTGTTTCGTTTAAGTTATCTTCAATATTTCTGACCATGACAAGTGTATTGTTTATTGATTCACCCATCTGGCTTATTGATTTGTTAAAGTCATCAATGTTATATCCCATGTCATTATATATAGAGGAAATAGAATTCATATATCCACTCACCGCATCAATATCATGGGAAATTGTTGAAAACAAGGATGAATCTATAAGGGAACTCTGTCCTATAGTTTTGTTAAGTTCGTTAAGTATAGCGCGTTCACCTTCAAATGTACCTGAAATATCAGGACTTATACCTTTTGCTGTATCTGCACTGGTTTGTGCAGTAGTCATTATGTTTGATAGAGCAGAAAGTACATTGTCAAAAGTGACAACCTGTGTATTGATAACCTGGAACTTAGCTATAAGTATATCAATTAGTGAGTTGTTCATAGAATCTGAACCAGACTCTAATGTGGAATCAGCTTTATTTTTGTTACCTATATTGTCGGCGACATCAGCAGATTTCATGATAGCTTCTGTTAATGTGCTGATGAATGTCGCATTAACCTGTTGTTGGACAGCGGTTTTTGCTTTATCTGTAATCTTTGGTGCTATGGCATTTTTTTTCTGGTTTGTATAGTATATTATTTCAGGGTGTGTCATATTATCAGCAAGAAAACTTACCATATCTTTAGAAAAATCCGCTGGCATGATAAGTGCTGCATAATAATCACCAGACCATACTCCTTCTATAGCTTCGTCAGTAGAATCTGTAAATACCCAGCCTATTGTATCGTTTGTTTTTAGTGCTTCAACAATGTTTGTGCTTATATTTATATCCATACCAGATATATTAATTCCGGTATCATCATATGCAACTGCAACTTTAATATTGGAAGTTGATTCAGGACCATATGGATCCCAGTTAGACAATATATTAAACCATGCATATAAAGAAGGAAGTACAGCAAGTCCCATAACGACTACCAGTGCCACTACATTACGTCCTATATGTTTACAGTCGTTTAAGAAGACTTTTATTATATTTTTCATTATCGGACAGCCTCCTTACTGGAATTATCAGGGTTAATTGTTATACAGACGGCGTTTGTCTTATTATCAACGCTTATTGTTACTTTGTTGTTGCCAGGTTTGTTGTCTATAACTATATTCTGGCAGTCAGATGATACATTATCTGATATATTATTAGTTATATTTTTAGGCATATTATTAGTTGTATTATCTTGTGTATTATTAGCTATATTTTTATTTATATTATCATATACATTTTTATCTGCGTAATCAGTTATAGTATTTTTTTCATTTATATCACTATCAAAATTATCAGATGTAGCCTCTGTTATATTTTTTTTAACATATTCAACAGGACTTACATAGTTCATGGCAATATCTTTGATTACTTTTGTTGTATCAATAAGTGCATCGTTATCAGAATTATCAATAATACCTTTCAGGTTTTCGGTCATATTGTAATCTTTATATTCTATTGCAATCAGGTATCCGCTTATTATGAATAACGAAGCAATCCACATTACTAGAAATATTACTTTTGAACTATTTACAACAAATAACAAAATAAGAAATATAATAGGGATGATAAGCATGGCGATTATTCCATATTTTATTCTGTCTTTATTACGCTTATGTTCTTTTTCATAATATAAGCGGATCATCTCAATTGAACTGTTAAGAACAGTCTGTTTATCAGCTTTTAACATGCTGCCTCCAATCTGTTAACTTGTATTTGGTTATTTACATCATCTTTGTATCATGCATACGATGGTGCATATAGTGGTTTAGCTTCATAAAAGGTTTTCTTATAAGTAATCCTAAGAATAAAGTACCGATTACAAAAATCATAAGCTGTCCCATGAGAATGAAGTAATCATATCGATAGAAACCACTGATACATTCTCTTATTGCATTAATAGCATAAGGGAATGGGAAATATATATATACATTTCTAAAGAACGATGGTAATAATTCAATAGGATATGTACCACTTGAACCTGCTATCTGTATAACTACAAGCACAACAGCTAAAGCCTTACCAACATCACCAAAGGATAGAGTAAGTGTATATATAAGCAATGTAAATGCGAAGCTGACTATTGAAGCAGTAAGCATAAATATACCTGGATGTACACAATATATCTTAAGAAGATATAAATCACCAAGAACGGTAATTATAGCCTGAATCTGTCCCATAAGCCAGAATATGAGGTATCTGCCGAAATATTTCTGCGTAAGTGTAGCATTCTTAAATTCATCAAGCTCGTCAGGAGATGTTTTAATAAGAGCTGTAAGTAAAAGTCCTCCAACCCATAGAGCCAGAGTTGTATAGAAAGGTGCTACAGCTGTACCATAGTTGACTGCTTCATATACATTCTGTGTTGTAACTTTTACTGGTGATGAAAAAAATTCACCATATTCAGAAGAATTTTTATCAAGCAGTTTCTGCATAATCTCATATTTACCATCTGCTTTTAATTCATCAAGTTCTTTATCTGCTTTATCAAGAGTGTTTTTAATGTTGTTTATAAGGTTTGACATTGTGTCAAGAGTTATATTGACATTTGTAAGTGTACTATCAGCTCCATTAATAATAGTGCTTACTGATGTCAGATTATCAGATGCACTAATAAGTGAATTATATATAGAGCTTATAGATGTTTTAAACAGGTTTCCAGCCTGGTTAACAGAACCGCTTACGCTTGTTTTTAATATATTATTGAGTGAGCTTATGCTTGTCTGGCATTGGGCAAGTACATTATCAAGATATATAAGTAAATCCTGCGGTTTAGTGTCAGACTGCATATACCAGTTTGTAAATGTTTCAAGAGTCTGTGTGGCGCCCTTTATAAGCTCCGGCATAAGATTAAGTGAGCTTATAAGACTATCATATAAAGCCTGGTTATAACCGCCATTATTAAGATCTTCTTCCTTGAAATGTTCTAATACAGGCTTTAAAGTTGCTGCTAACTGCTCACTGGCATTAGAGGCATTATTCATCTGGTTTATAAGATCATTAAGTGCTTTTACTATATCGTCTTTATTTACTGCAGAGCCGTTATTTTTAAATATTTCTATTTTTGCCCTTAAATCAGATATACCCTGTTCAAGTGATGAATTAATATCTATAAGCCGGTTAAGTGATACATTTATGTTGGAAATATACTGGTCAATAACATTATCAGCTGAAGCCTTTGAAGCATTAAGTCTTTCTTCTGACATATCACCCTGAATATCGTGTACAAGACTATCCGTTTTCTTTAAAGTGTCAGACAGTCCGATATTACTTTCATTGAATTGTTTTATAGCACTATCATATTCAGATATATTTTCACTGATATTTTTTAGTTTATCAGATATATCAGATAAAACATTATTCTTCGTAAGTGAATCAGCATCTGTTGAATTAAGTATAGTAACCACAACTGTTTCAATAAATGTTTCATTAATAGTTTCCTGTAAAGTTGATTTTCCAGATTGAGTTATTTTACTTGCAATTGCATTCTTTTTAGCATTTTCATAGTATGTCACAGATGGTGTTTCCATGTTGTCATTAAGAAAATTAATCATAGAACGGGAAAAATTGTTTCCAATAATAATAGCAGCATAATATTTTCCGCTTTTTACACCATCTATAGTGCTTTCTTTATCTTTCGTAAAGGTCCATCCTAGTTTATCGTTTTCCCTAAGATTTTCTATGATACTTTCACCCATATTCTGTTTTTCTTTTCCTTCAGGAGTAAAACCTTCATCTTCAGAATATACAGCAATTTTTATAGAGGAGGTGTTAGCATATGGATCCCAGTTTGAATAGATGTTAAACCATGCATATAAAGAAGGTATAATGCATAATCCCAGTGCTATAATAAGTGCAAACATATTTCTGCATATGCCTTTAACATCATGTTTAAATATACGTAAGATTGTATTCATTAGAATTCTCTCCAATAACCAAAATTTGTCATATTATTATACCACCACAGAAATATGAGTACAATATATATAAACTTAATATAAATATAAAAAATTAAATTATTATAAAATATAAAATAAAACCAATATATTAGAGAACAAAACAAAAAACACATATTATAATTAAGTGAAAATTAAAAGTAACTGCTTAATTATAATATGTGCTTATTATTTTAGAGATTATTTAACTGTTTCAAGTGCCTGTGCAATATCTGCAATCAGATCCTTTTTATCTTCTAGTCCGCATGATATTCTTATTAAACCAGCAGGTACTCCTGCTTCCTTTAATTGTTCGTCATTCATCTGTCTATGTGTTGATGTAGCTGGGTTAAGACAGCATGTTCTCGCATCTGCGACATGTGTTTCAATAGCAGCAAGCTTTAAATTCTTTAAGAAATTCTCTGCTGCTTCTCTTCCACCATTTATTTCAAAAGATACTACTCCACATCCGCCGTCTGGCATATATTTTTTAGCAAGATCATAATACTTATTGCTTTTAAGACCTGGATAGTTGACGTATTTAACAGCTGGATGGTTTTCAAGAAATTCAGCAACTGCCTGTCCGTTTTGTACGTGTCTTGGCATTCTTACATGAAGCGATTCAAGTCCAAGATTAAGTATAAAAGCATTCTGAGGTGATTGTATACAGCCTAAATCCCTCATAAGCTGGGAAGTGCATTTTGTTATAAATGCACCTTCTTTGCCAAATTTTTCTGCATATGTTATGCCATGATAACTCTCATCAGGTGTACATAGACCTGGATACATATCTTTATGTGCCATCCAGTCAAAATTACCAGAGTCAACGATAGCACCACCAACTGCTGCTCCATGACCATCCATATATTTAGTTGTAGAATGTGTTACGATATCTGCACCCCATTCTATAGGTCTGCAGTTTACTGGAGTAGGAAATGTATTATCTACTATAAGTGGAACATTGTGTGCATGTGCCACTTTAGCAAATGTTTCAATATCAAGAACTGTAAGAGCAGGATTTGCAATAGTTTCACCAAACATAGCACGTGTATTATCTTTGAATGCAGCATTAAGTTCATCCTCTGATGCATCAGGAGATACAAAAGTAACATCTATTCCCATTTTCTTAAGTGTAACTGATATAAGGTTGAAAGTACCGCCATATATTGACGATGAAGCAACAATATGACTTCCACATTCACATATGTTAAATAAAGCAAAGAAGTTAGCAGCCTGTCCTGATGATGTAAGCATTGCAGCTGTTCCACCTTCAAGTGCAGATATTTTAGCAGCAACGTGATCATTTGTTGGGTTCTGCAATCTTGTATAGAAATATCCAGAAGCTTCAAGATCAAAAAGCTTTCCCATATCCTCGCTTGTGTCATACTTAAAGGTAGTTGACTGGATGATAGGAATCTGGCGTGGTTCACCGTTCATTGGAGTATATCCGGCCTGAACACATTTTGTATTAATTGAATAGTCTTTCATATAGTCCTTTCTGATATGATATCTATCATATGTAATATTTTATTTCCCTATAATTCTACAGGAAAATAGGATAAAACGCAAATGATAAATTAATAATAATTTGTTATACCAGGGTCAAAAGCCCACAACTCCTAATTATTATCAGTTACATCAGTTACATCAGTTTCATTATTAGTGACATTAGTTTCATTATCATTGTTATTTATTTCATTATCATTGTTATTTATTTTATTATCTTTATTAATGTTGTAATCGTTGTTTTCTTTGTTATCTTTATTATCCATACTGGCTTCTTCAGATTTTTTTCTGACCTCTGCCTTTAATTTTTCTGATTTGAATTTAAACATTAAAAGCCCTATTGGAAAAGGCATAACACATATAATAAATAATAATGCAATTATAATTATTACTTTTTCAGGCGAAATCATTGTTTTCCTCCTGCTTCCTTACTTTTACAATCTGTTATATATTTAATAAGCAATATGCAGCCGACCATAAGTATAATACCTATTATAAGAGATATTATAGCATTACGTAAAAATCCGGCTATAATGTAGGTTATAAGTGAAACAGCAGCTACAACAATAACATAAGGAAGCTGTGTAGATACATGATTCATATGATTGCACTGTGCTCCGGCAGATGCCATAATAGTTGTATCTGATATAGGTGAACAGTGGTCACCACATACTGCTCCAGCCATACATGCTGATATTGATATGATCATCATAGTCTTATCTGTACCTGCAAATGTTCCAACAACAATAGGAATAAGTATGCCAAATGTTCCCCAGCTTGTACCTGTTGCAAATGCAAGGAATATAGCTACAATAAATATAATGGCAGGAAGAAAATTAAGGAATCCTACAGACAATCCTCCAACAAGTCCTGCAACATATTCTTTAACACCAAGGCTGTCAGTTGTTGCTTTAAGAGTCCATGCAAATGTTAATATGAGAATAGCAGGAACCATAGCTTTAAAACCTTCAGGAATACATGAGAAACAATCATTGAAGCTAAGTATTTTTCTTACTACATAGAATAATATTGTAAGCATCATGGCAAAAAAGCTTCCCATCATAAGGCCAAAGGACGCATCACAGTTAGAAAATGCAGTAACAAATGGAGTTCCATCAAAGAATCCACCTGTGTATATCATTCCAATAACACAGCATATAATCAGGCTTATTATAGGAAATACAAGATCAATAACCTTTCCGTTTCCTCTTATTACTTCTTCATTGGATACATTAGCATAAGGTCTGTCTGCAGTTGTAAATAAATCTCCCTTTGCAGCGTTATCTTCATGTGTTTTCATAGGTCCGAAATCAACTTTTAATATAACAAAGCAAAGCAGGGCAACTATCGTAAGAAGTGCGTAATAATTATAAGGTATACACTGCATAAAAATAGCAAAGCCGTCTTCATTTTCGACAAAGCCTGTTACTGCGGCTGCCCATGAAGATATAGGCGCAATTATGCATATAGGTGCGGCTGTTGCATCTATTATGTATGCCAGCTTTGCCCTTGACACATTATGTCCATCAGTTACCGGACGCATAACACTTCCTACTGTAAGACAATTAAAATAATCATCTATAAATATAAGCATTCCAAGGAATACGGAAGTAAGCTCTGCACCTATTCTTGTTTTTATCCTCTTAGAGGCCCATTCTCCAAATGCCTTTGAACCACCTGCTTTATTCATCATACTTACCATAATTCCAAGTATAATGAGGAAAATTAGTATACCTATATTTGATGGATTTGATAAAACACCAAGTAAGCCATCGTCAAATACATGAAGTATAGATGTTTCAAGGCTGAAATGTGCAGTAAATAAACCACCATATAATAAACCACCGATAATAATACCAATAAAAAGTGAACTATATACTTCTTTTGTTATAAGTGCAAGTATTATGGCAACTAAAGGTGGTATCAGAGCCCAGAAAGTTGCATATAGCTCTGGTACATATTCAGTTATTGTATTCATTTAATTTCTCCGTTCTATCGTAGTTTATAGAATATAAAATTCATATTTCATATTTATTGTTCCCTGAAAGTTATAGTTTTGTTAGCAGCATCCATGCTTTCAACTATTGCAAGTGATTCAAGCTGGTACCCTTTTTCACGTATTATTTTACCACCCTGCTGGAATCCTTTTTCTATTGCTATACCTATTCCCTCTACAGTTGCACCAGCGCTTTCAACAAGCTCTGTAAGACCAAGAAGTGCACAACCGTTAGCAAGGAAATCATCTATTACAAGAATATGATCTTCTGGTGATAAGAATTTTTTAGATACAATCACATCATATACTTTGCCATGTGTAAATGATTGTATTTTAGTACTAAAATTATTATCATCAAGATTGATACTTTTTGATTTTTTTGCAAAAACAACAGGAACATCGAATTCTCTTGCAACTATGGCTGCAATACCAATTCCACTTGCTTCTATTGTAAGAATTTTATTTATTTTTTTGTCTGCAAAAAGGCGTTTCCACTCCTTTGCCATTTCCTCAAAAAGTCCGATGTCCATCTGATGATTAATAAAACTGTCAACCTTAAGAACATTACCTTCTCTTATAATTCCATCTTTTCTTATTCTGTCTTCTAATAGTTTCATGATTACGTTTCCTTTTCTTAGTTATATAACTGATATCGTAGCTTGCTTATTTGATAAAATATTTTATCACATTAATGAATCCTTGTAAATTTAATATTTTTGAATATATAAAGACCTTTGCCAATGGTATCATATAATATAAAAAATATATATATGGATTTTAAAGTGTAATTGATAGCAAAATGGAAAGATATTAATTTTATGTACTTTTTAATCATCTTATAAACCATTTTAGTACATATTAAATAATGTCTTTCCATTAAAAAAATATTTATACTGATTTTTTTCTGCCTGTTAAAAAGGCTATAAGGTATATAGCAGTAACAAATAAAACAGCAAGGCACATCCACCCAATCAGAATATTAAGAGGCTGCGCCGCAAACATATCATAATAACCTTTAAGATATATAACTGTTATTACAGCTGGCAATATATAAGTCATATATTTCCTGATCCATAAAGGCAGCTTTATTCCTTCTCCTGTATCAACTTCTTTTATAAAGTTATCAAATCCCCATCCATTCTTTTTTGTACAGAATAATACCATAACAAGACTTCCCAATGGAAGAAGGTTGTAAGATACAAGAAAATCTTCAAGATCCATTATTGTTGAACCCGCACCAATAGGCTGAATTCCTGATAATATGTTATATCCAAGTATTGCAGGTAATGAAAGTATAATAATAGCAAAAATGTTTATTATAACAGCCCTTTGGCGTTTGCAGTCAGTAATATCCATCCATACGGCTATTATTTCTTCAAATACGGCTATAATTGTTGATAATGCAGCAAATGACATAAATACAAAAAATAAAAATCCCCAGATTCTGCCGCCAGCCATGTTATTAAATACATTTGGCAGGGTGATAAACAGCAATGATGGACCACTGTCTGGATTTACACCAAATGAGAAACATGCAGGTATAATTATGAATCCGGCCATAAGTGCTACAAATGTGTCAAGTAAAACAATACTTATGGCTTCGCCTGTTAAAGAACGTTTTTTATCAAGGTAGCTTCCAAATATCTCCATCGCTCCCATTCCGATACTTAAAGTGAAAAATGCGTGGGTCATGGCTGCAAATACAGCTTCACCAATGCCAGATTTTTTAACAAGCTCTATATTTGGTACAAGGTAAAACTTAATTCCTTCCGATGCATTTGGTAAAGCAAAAGAATGAATTGCTAATATAACAATCAGGAACAGCAGAAGTGACATAACAACTTTGGTTATTCTTTCTACTCCGTTTTGTAATCCAAGAGCACATATACCAAAAGCAATTAAAATAGCGAGTACTGCAAAAAATGTCATTAAACCTGGATTGCCAAGCATATTGTTAAATGTATCTTTAATCGCCGAGACATCCAGACCGGCTAATTTACCAGACAATTCGAGGTATGCATAATATAACATCCATCCGCCTACCATAGTATAAAACATCATAAGTATATATGAACCGATTATACCCATCCATTTAAGATGATGCCAGTGTGTTCCGTTTTTTTCAAGAACGTCAAAAGCTTTTCCTATACCTTTTCTACTGGCTCTTCCAACAGAAAATTCACATATAAGAATCGGCAGTCCAAGCAGTGCAAGAAATATAACATACATTAATATGAATGCTGCTCCTCCATACATACCACATATATATGGAAATTTCCATACATTTCCAAGACCAATCGCACATCCTGCTGACACAAGAATGAATCCTAATCTCGAACCAAATTGTTCTCTTTCTTTCATAAAAACCTACCTTTTCTAACAATACATTTATCATAACATATTGTTTAAAAAATAGATAATAAAAAATACTCCAAAAGGAGTATTTCTAAGCATTTTTCAAAAAAGCTTTGTAAGCTTGATAAGTTTCATAAACATCTACTTTACTTACAACTTCCATTGGTGCATGCATATTTAAAACCGCAATACCAGCATCAATAACATCCATATTATAATTACCTAAGATATAAGCGATTGTTCCGCCTCCACCTTGGTCAACACGTCCTAATTCAGCTGTTTGATAATGGATATTTGCATTATCCATGACTGCACGAACTTGTGCAACATATTCTGCTGAAGCATCATTACTTCCACTTTTACCTCTTGATCCAGTATATTTGTTGAAGACAATACCATTACCTAAATAAGCAGCATTTTTCTTATCATTCACACTTACAAATAATGGATCAACACCAGCAGAAACATCACTTGATAACATTTTAGAACGAGCCATTGTAAGTCTTGTTTGAATAAAACTATCAATTCCCATCTTTAATAATAATTCCGCAACAGTATTTTCAAAGAATAAAGAATGTGCTCCTGTGGCCCCTACTGAACCAATTTCTTCTTTATCCACTAAAATAGCACAACTTGTATATTCATATACTTCACTATCTAAAAGAGCTGTTAAAGAAGTATAAGCACACACACGGTCATCATGACCATATCCTGCTACCATTGAGCGATCTAAACCATAATCTCTTGTTTTTCCACTAGGTACAACTTCAATTTCAGCAGAAATGAAATCTTCTTCTTCAATATCATATTTTTCTTTTAATAATTTTAAGATATTCGCTTTAACAGCATCTTTTTCTTCTCCAACAAGTGGCATATTTCCTAAAGTCACATCTAAGTTTTCTCCTTCAATAACTTTAGCTGCTTTTTTATCTAATTGATCAGCTGATAAATGAATCAATAAATCACTAATACCAACTACAGGATCATTTTCATCTTCACCAATGACAACATCAACAACACTACCATCTTTTTTACAAACCACACCATATAAAGATAAAGGAATTGTAACCCATTGATATTTCTTTATACCACCATAATAATGCGTATCCGCTAAAACAAATCCTTCTGATTCATAAAGAGGATTTTGTTTTAAATCCATACGAGGCGAATCAATATGAGCCCCTAAAATCCTCATACCTTCAGTTAAAGGTTTTTCACCAATAATAAATAGAGCAATATTCTTATCTCTATTAATAACATAAACCTTATCACCTGTCTTTAAATGATCAAAAGATGATAAAGGTTTAAAACCTTTAGCTTCTGCTAAACGAATAGAATCCTTAACACAAGCACGTTCTGTTTTATTTTTTGAAATATAATCTTTATAACCTTCATTATATTCCATAACATCATTTACACAATTTGCATATTTTTCCCATGTATTTTTTGCGTACATAATTTCATCCTTTCTTACTACCTACATAATTATAGCACTCTAAACAAAAAATAAAAGCTGTTAAGAAACGATTTCATTTTCTTACAGCTTTGTTCAAAAAATTTTAATGAATAATTCTTAAAATATCTTCTTCACTTGTAATATCAAATATATTTCGCGTTAATACATTTAATTTTTCAAGTGATGCATTTGTAAGTTGTTCTTCTAAACGACTTGAAACAGCTCCTAATTTAATGATTAATTGTTCTTTTAATGTACTTCTCTTTTCTTCTAGTTTTCCTTCTTTTCTACCTTCATTTCTTCCCACAAGAATACCTTGTTTACGTCCTTCACTTCTAAATCCTTCTGCCA